>JAABUJ010000008.1_pt1 | contig 490115 bp, 597 predicted proteins | sample 5559131 | NCBI WGS metagenome assembly JAABUJ01 (sample SAMN10711875, study PRJNA513366) | rock metagenome | isolation source: Antarctica rocks | place: Antarctica: Victoria Land, Mt New Zealand nord | collected 2016-01-07
AGTTATGTGCGCCGTCGCACCCCTAACAAGCGGCTGCCACATGGGGCGCAGGCGCGCCTGGTTCTGGCTGGTGCTGGGGTAGATGGTGGCGGCCTCGGGCAGCGAGGCCAGGTAGGTGCCCGGGTGCAGGGTGGCGAAGCTGTACAGCTCGCGCGCGTGCGCCAGCGCGCGCGCCGCGTACGCCGGGTCGTCCGGCGCCAGCGCCTGCGCGGTCGCGGCCAGCGCGGCCGCGGCCGCGCCCACCACGTCCGCCGCCGGGTGCGCAACGTCCACCGTGTACACCTGCATGCGCCGCGCCGCAGACAATATAGTAGGGTTGGGATAAGGGCATGACCACCCTATCCTGCATAGCACGGAGGCTGGCTCGCGCCAGCGCGAGGCGGTCAGATGCCTGCACAGCCGCAGAGTCAACAGGCTGCGCGATCGTCCCGCGGGCCGAGAGAGGCGCGCATGCATGCCCGCGCCATGCAGGCATGCAAGAGGTTGCGGTGCGCGCGCGCTGCCCCGCCAGCCGCGCTTGCGGAAGGCATGCTCAAGCAGTGTGACGACCTTTTCACAGGCTGTTGAAAACGCTCTGCGCGCGCGCGCAGACGGCGTGCTGCGGGGCCGCCGGGGGCGCCGGCGCGGCGCGCACCAGGCGCGCGCCGTACGTGGCGGGCGTGATGTCCTCCGGGCGGCCCCAGTAGCTGTGGTCGATCGTCTGGTTGCCGACCTGCGCCACAAACTGCTGTGGCCCGACGTGGCAGGCCATGAGCCAGTCGGCGCTCCAGCGCAGCGCCTCGCGCGCCCAGCGGCCCTGCCCCGCGCGCGCGTGGCCGCCGGGGAACTCCAGCAGGCCCCACGCCAGCAGCGCGGTCGCGACCGACGTGGTCAGCGCCGTCTTCAGGTGGTCGCCCGAGTCGTACCTGCCCGCCGCCCACGCGCTCGCCGTCAAAGTGTGCTTTTGACATTTGCATGGTGCAATGGCCTGGCCGCGGTGCAGGCGCGCATCCTCCACGAGTTTGCATGCATGAGCAGGGGGCTGCACGGGGAGCAGCAGGGCTGGTGCGCGGGGTCGCATTTGCCCACAAACGCGCGGCCGCGCGCGGCTCAGGCCTGGCCGGCCCGCTGTGCGCGGCAGCGACAGCAGCTGCGTGCGCAGCCCATGATGACTAGTCCATGATCAAGGCGCAAGGATGCCCACTTGCCAATCATCAAGGCGCAAGCATGCCAAAACCAAAAAATTAGCAGCAAAAACACTGCAGCACCTCGGGTTCCCACGTGATTCCTCAACGCAGTACTGGTGAGGCCCAACCCAATTTGACTTCGGTGATCGGACGGGAACCGGTATGTTGTGGGTGGTATGACCGCAGCATGCCAACCTCCAACTACTAGAATATAATTCCCATAGTCAGTCAGACACTGTATAACGCGCATGCAGTGGACGAGGGGCTTGCAAAGTGGCGCACTGGTTGCCTGCGCCTCTCTTTCTAGGGTAGAGTAGGGTTAGGGCCAGCAGCATGCCACCTTAAACATAGATGACTAGATACCACCAGCAATGTATCATAGTCACTCGCACTTGCACCTTTGCTATGCGCGGGTGCGGCCGGGCTCAGCGGCCCGGCGCCGCAGCGCGCGCCGGCGCACCAGCCGCCCGCGAGCGAGTGGTTGCCGAGGCCGTCCTGCAGGCAGGAGTTGCCGCGCCAGGGCACGCGGTTGTCGGCCGGCAGCGCGCCCGAGCGCTGCGCCTCGTAGAACAGGTATGCGTCGCCCAGCACCTGCGCGCGCGTGCGCGCGGTTCAGTGCGGGAACGCGTTGCAGGTCCGGTCGGCGCGGGGCGCATTCGGGGCCGGCGACCGCGCCGTGCCGGCGCGCGTGCGGCGGGCGCGCGTGCGGCTGCGCAAGGCTGCGGCGCGTCGCCCGCCAACCGGGCCCAAACCCAAACCCTAGCCTGGCGGCCGGGGCGCACCGCGCCGTAGTCGTAGCGCGCCGGCAGCAGCAGCGCCGTCGCGACCAGCGCGACCAGCGCGGCCGCAGCGACGGCCGCCAGCGCGGCGCAGCCGCACCAGCGCAGGCCGCGCCCGCGCGCGCCCGCCGCGTACGCCAGCAGCAGCGCCGGCGGCGCTGCTGCGGCCGCCGCCCAGGCCGCCGCCAGCGCGAGGACCGGCGACGGGCGCGCCGCGCGCGCGGCCTGCACGCCGCACGCGGCGGCCGCGGCGACTGCCGCCGCCAGCGCCAGGACCGGCGCCCACAGGTCGCGCCGGCCGCCCGTGACGTGCACGCCGATGCGGCGCGCCCACGCGCGCGGGGAGCCCGGAGGCGCCGCCCGCCCGCCCGCCGTTGCGGCGCCGGCGGCCGCGCCGGCGGCGGCCGCCTCTGCAGGCGCCCAGGCCTCCATGGCCCAGCCGGGCCGGCGGCCGGCCGCCAGCGCGCCGTGCACGTCCGCCAGGCTCAGCACGGGCGTGCGCTGCGCGCGGCGCGGCGCGCCCAGCTTGGCGCCGGCCGCCGCGCCGGGCGCGACGTCGTCCGCGACGGCGCCGCCGCCGCAGCCGCACAGCAGCCCGGCCGAGCGCGGGCCGGGGCGGCCCGGCGCATCCTCCAAACCCTGGCGGGCCCCGTCGTAGGGCCCGGCCAGCGACCCGGCGTCGCTGGAGCCGAACAGCGAGGACGCGACCGAGCGCGGCGACGCGAGGTCGTCGGCCAGCGCCGGCGCCGGCGCCGGCGCCGCGGCGCCCGTGTGCACCGCGGGCCGGACGAGCAGGGCGCCCCTGCACGGGCACAGCGCGTGGCCCAGCGCGCCGGCCGCGCCGCGCGCGTACGCGGCCCACAGCACCTGGGGCTCCAGCAGGCTGAGCAGCGCGGCGGGCAGCTCCGCAGGCGCACTGCACCACACGCGCACTGCGCGCCGCGGCCGCCGCGTCAGGCGCCACTGCTTAGGGCGCGCCCTCGCGGGCTCTACAGGCTGCCCGGCGCCCTGATGCGCTCTGCATGCGATGCTTGCAGTTTGGCAGGTACATGGAGGCACGGCATAGCACAGGCACAGCACAGCACAGCTGTAGCGAGCGCGCTGGGGTGAGGCGGGCGCGAGCGGCGCCGCACCCACGAGCGTGAGCACCGCATACGGTGCGGCAGCCGCCAGCCACTCCCAGGTCAGCAGCAGCGGAAAGGCGCCGCGCGTCGCGGCCGCAACCACCGGCACCGCCAGCGCGGCCGGCGCCCACAGCGCGGCGCTCGCGCAGAACAGCGCGTCGCCGGCCGCCAGCGCGCGCGCGCCCGCCGGCAGGCCGCGCGCGAACAGCGGGCAGTGGCGGCTCAGGAGGAGCTGCGCGCGGGGGCCGCGGGTCACACTGGGTCCAGGCGACGCGGCGGCATGCGCATGGCCCCTCACTTCCCGCTCTGCTCCACGTCACAGACGGACGCGGATACTACAGAGGCAGGGGTGTGACCTCCATCCTCTGAGGCGCGCTCGGATGGCGCGCCCGCGCCGCGCCCGCCGCCTGCTCGACAGAAACCGTACAGAGCCCAGCAACGGGCGCCCGCCGCGCGCCTGCAGGCAGCCCCGGCAGCGGCGCGCGGCCGCGCGGAACGCGGCGCCCTCCTCCGGCACCTCGCACGTGAGCAGGGCCTCCGGCAGGTGCCGCGCGCGCCAGCCCGCCTGCGCCAGCCGCTGGCCCAGCAGCGCGGCGCCCGCCGGCGCGTCCGGGAAGCCGCCTGCCGCCTGCAGGGTGTGCGCCCGCCCTGTCACTCATGCAGCTGCGTTTTGATGCTAGCCCACGATGATCAGAACGCAGCGAGGGCGCTGCGCACTCGGCCTGCGCAGGCCGCTGCCAGAGGAGCAGTCTCGCTGCGGCGCTTCTGGGCTCACCCAATGCCCGCAGGGGCCTCCGCCGAGATGAGTATGCATCGTCTTCACACACAGTGGTAGAACTTGAGCAAGGAGTGCATGAAGGCCACTCGAGCACTGGAGCCTGGCCGAGTTTGGTCGGACTAGACTCTTGCTCACGCCCGCTCCCACGCCACCCTGACACCCTGGCAGCGGCCCCGCGGCCTCCGCGGCGCGCGCGCACCAGCAGCGCGCCCGGCCGCGCGAGGAAGCCCGAGCGCGCGCCGTCCACGGCGCCCCAGGCGGCGCGGCCGGGCAGCAGGCGCGCCCAGCGCGCCCGGCTGGCCGCGCCAAACACGTCTGCCGCCGCATCCACGTTGCCCGCGCGCTGCCGCGGCGCCACGAGCGCCAGCCGCGCGTCGCAAGCCAGCGCGGCCAGCGCGCGCTCGAAGAACGCCGGTGCAAGCGTCTGGTGCGCGTGCACGACCGCAAGCGCGTCGCGCGCGCCGGGCGGCCCGCCCGCGTACGCCGCCGCTAGGCCCGCGTTCAGCGCGCCCGCGCGCCCGTCCACCTGCGCCCAGCGCGCGCCGCCTCGGGCGCCGCCTTGTCGCGCGGAGCCGGCGCACGGCGGCACCCCGCATCGCCACTCAACCGGGGGTGCGCTTACAGCGGCGCGGCTCACCTCGTTGTCGGGGACCGCGCGCGCGCCCAGGTACCGCACGGCGGCGCCCGGCGGCGCGGCCGCGTCGGCCGCGGCCGCCCAGGCGGCCTTGCCCGGGTCGCGCCCGTCGTCCAGCAGCCACAGGCGCAGCGAGCAGCGCGGCGGCAGGCGCGCCGCCAGCACAGCGCCGCCCGCCGCCGCCACCATGTCCGCCGTCTCCGCATAGCACGGCAGCAGCACCTGTCGCCGCGGCGGCCGCACGCGCTCGATGCGGCGCCCCGCGCGGCGGGCGGGCAAGGGTTTGTCCCGCCAGCTGTGGCCGATCGCGAGCGGCACTGCAACAGCGAGCTCCAAGACCAAGACCGGCTTGACGACTCCTAGGCATGCGCTGCGGGCGCTGCAGCAGGCGCGCGCTGGCGCGCCGCGCGCTCGGCGGCGGCCCTCAGCAATGCACGGCGCGGCGGGCGGACCTGTATGTCCGTGTCACAGCCGGCGGACTCGGCATCCTCCTTCCAGCGCCGCGCGTGTAACGCGGCGCCGCGCGGCGCGCGCCGCATGATCGCCAGGCCGCCGAGCAGCACCGCGGCCGCGCTCAGCAGCTCCACCGCCAGGAACGCACAGCCGTACCTACGCAGCACGCAGCTTCCGCGCCGCTTCAGCATGCGCGCTTCCCCGCCGCAGCCATTACTGGCCGCGCGCCTGCCGCGCAGCTTCAGATCTTGCGAGCGCCGGCGGCTAGACAATTTGTTGCTCGCCTGAGCTCCGCGCGGTTTCTGTCAAGTGGGCGCAGGGCGCGGCGCGGGCGCGCCATCGCAGTGCGCCCAGGTCCAACGTATAGATGCAGCGCACGGCGAAGTAGGCCGCCGCGGACGCCCCGTACGCCGCGTACACCAATGTGCCCAATGCAGACCATGAGCACCCCTCCATCGCCCGCTCCGGCGGCGGCATGGCCTCCGCAGGGCGCCCATTCTCCTTGGCCGCCTGCTCTGCGGGCGCCACGCGGGCAGCCATGGGGCTAGTGCAAACTGACAGACTGATTTGCGCCACCATGCTGTCAGGCCCTCAGCGGGTGACAGCCCGTAGCAAACTCGTGTCCTTGTAGTACACAGCTTCTTCCGTCCCCTTCCGTAACAAGCCCTACTTTTGGCCAGCAGTTACCGAGCAATGCAAGAGCGTGTTGGCGACTAGCGCCAGCTTGCTCGGATCCTGCTCGAGCGGGCACAAAACATGCGGAGCGGGGATTGAATGCGCCTGCAGAATTTGCCAAGAGCCTGGACAAGGAGCGCTCGGCCAAGAGCGGCGCGCAAGGCAAGCCTGTGCCATGCAGAGGTACTACTGCAGGACTGGTGCAGAAGCGGAAGTAGATTACCCAGTAAAGCACATTTCATGGGGCGCATGTCACATCATCAGGCTCGCTGTGTGTTCAAAATTCACACCATGCAGCGTGTCTTGCTATTTTCATATGCAGTGTGTCTTACTCCATGCTGTGTGTCTTTAGTTTTGCTGTGTGTCTTGTACTTTCCATTCAGCGTGTCATGTACCGGAAAGTCCGAGACATACAGCAAGACACACAGCATGCAAATAGCAAGACGCACTGCATATGAAAGTGGCAAGACACACTGCATGGAGTGAAATCCGAAGACCAGCAAGCCTGATGATATGACAGGCGCCCCCCCGAGATGCGCTCTACTGGGTAACCTCCGTCCCTGTGCTAATCCTGCAGCAGTGCTGTTGCGTACCTGCCACAGGCCTGCCTTGCGCGCCGCACATGGCCGATATCGGCAGGCGTGTTGACCCTTCCGTGCTGCGTGCCCGCAAGCCTTACCACACAAGGCTGAAGGCATCTTGTGACTGCATTGTGCTGCGCCAGTAGTCATTGACGTTTATGATGTAAGTGCCAGTCTCTCACAATTCCGCAAGTATCAGTCTGTCACAACTCCGCAAAAGCTGTAATATAAAGGAAGGCACTCCTGGGCACTTTCGCGTTGTCTGCTTGGTTCCAAGCACCGGGTGCCCGTTGACATGCTTAATCCTTGCGGTGCGCAATTATGCAGACCATGTTCAAATATCAGTGTGTCACAATGCTGCAAACGCTGTGATATGAACCAAGTATAAGTTTTTTGCAATTCCGCAAACGCTGTGAAAAGGGAAAGACACTCCTGGGCTTACCTGGGTTTGCTTGCTTTCAAGCACTGGGTGCCGTAAAATGCTTGACTCTCGAGGTGCGCAATCATGCAGACCATGCAAGCATACACATCTGTTCGTGCACATCGTGCGTGTGCGAGTCGTACAACAGACATACACCATATGCACATATAACTCAAATCCTGCATATTGCCACTTTCATTTCTGTCAAGTCACCACTTACGCTTTGCAGTGCGATGAGATACATGCAACATTTGTGCAAGGGTCAGCAGGCTGTGCAGGGCAGCTGATTGGCAGTCTCTTAGGTATGAAGCAGGTCTGCCCACTTTCTGTGCCTCAAAAGACCAGGGCAGCTTCATGGCCTGACAGAAGCACGCGCGCAAGCTGAGAAGCATGGTCAATGCACAGTTACAAGCTTAATTAGGCGCGTACATACATGTTCTTCGAACATATACAGTAATCTAGCAAGTGCAGTGTACAATGTCCCTAAGCGCCGCTCGCGCTCCCCCGCTCACACAACAATCTCCGCGCATGCATTTAATCGTCTGCGCATGCGTTTGCCGGCTGCGCATCAGACAGCCTTGCCCTCGCGCTGGCGGTGCACCCAGTAGCGCGCAAAGTTGCCCACGCCGTGCGTGTACGCTGCATAGCACCAGCCCGCCCAGTGCGGCACGCCCAGGATGTCCGGCCGGTCTGCGCACGGCCGCTGGCGCGCTCTCACACGCAGCACGCAGCCGCAGCCCGTCCTCATGCCCCGTCATACGCTCACAAGGCGCACCAGCGCCAAGGCAGCCAGCCCGCACAGGCATGCACATGGCTCAGGTGGGGCCACAAAGCGCAGTGTGCACAACCACTGCGCCGGAGTCACAGCCCTGCTTGCATGGGCGCCACTACATCCGGGCCAGGTGAGCTGTTTGGTCTGGATGTCAAGCGTCAAACATGGAGTGTGGGCACAACATAATGCCAGAGGTGCAGGACGTTGACAATGAAGCTCTCCCCCAGGGGCGCGCCCACCAGCAGCAGCAGCGCCAGGATGAGGCCCTGTGACGGCGCGCCGCCTCACAACTTGACCACGCATGCCGCAACTGCCAGGCAGCGCACCGCCACATGCAGCACCACACTTGTGATGCCGACTGATGGTGAGCTGGACACCGTCATACAGGCTCCACTCGCTTAGCAATTAGAGTCCCCAGCTTTCTCACCGCACACATGCAGGTGTGGTACGCATGTCCAGAGCCTGAGCAGGCGCGGCAGCCGCGCGCCTGCTTCGTGCTGTCAAAAGCCTTCCAGTTGGCGACCCACATCGCGGCCAGGATGGCGGAGCACTGCCAGTGCGGGAAGTTGGCCAGGTAGACGTAGTCGCTGGCCAGGAACATCGCCACGATCACGCCCCAGTTCAGCAGCACGTACGCCAGCGAGCGCGCGCGGTCGGTCGCCACCTGCCCCGCATGACGCCTCGGAGCTCATGCCTCCCGCCCCGCTACCAGCTGCCCTCCGGCCTTTGAAACACAGAGAATGTGGTCCTGCAAGTTCTGGTCAGCCCTCACTCCCCAGTCCAAGCAAAGCTTGCACGTGGGCATGCATGTGCATGTCTCAAAGGGAAAGCCACAGGTCAACAGGCAGGGCCTTGTCAACTGCGGCAGGGGAGCCAGGCAATTGGCGGCACCTTGGTGGCCGGGTCGTTCTTGAAGGCGGTGTCCACCAGCGGCTGCACGTACCCGTACAGCAGCCAGATCGGCGCCAGCACCACCGGGATGATGCCCGACTCCAGCGCGGGGCCCACCTTGAACTGCAGCACGTCGTACTTCTACGCGCTTCCCGCGCACGCGCCGTCAGCGTCCGCGCCGCAGCTCTGCTTGCCTGAGGTGGATAGCTCTACAGCTTCGCTGCAACGTTGTGACCACTCTACTTCAAGAGTGTACGCAGCGCTTGCATGCTCCAAAAAAATGAGGCACCGCAAGACCAACCGTGACATGCGCAGTGTCCTAGAAGTGGGCCGGCAGTGCGGCGGCGTGATGACAGCCTCCCAGTCGCCGGTCACAGTGCAAACAGTGCCTTACCTGCCTTCAACTCCTGCTTCTTTTACTCCATGCAAATTCCAGATAGGGGCTTACAGAGCCCTGGCGTCGGGTTGAAGCGTGCCGGGGCTCGAACCGGCAGGAAGCCGTTGTTGTGCGAAACCTGGATGAAGAGGCCGAAGGTCGAGCTGGTGATGAGCGCCGTCAGCAGCAGCTGTCCCAGAGTCACAGGGCGCTTTTAGATGCAGGATGCACAATCTATGACTGGCCTGCAAATGCTGGCGCAGCCTGAGCCAGCTGCACACGGAGTGCCCCATACCCACTCCCGACCAACACCACAGACTGTGGCCTGGGCGACACCTACCATGCCGTGATCTAAAGACAGGACTGACCGTCCTTTCATACCTTGCTTGAGCACAACTCTAAATACAAGGAGCGCTGAGACACCGCCGCACATAGCCTCACATAGAGAAACAAGCCACGTCGCTCTAGCACAACGTCAGCTCTGCTCACCTTGGGCACGTCGACGCCGCTGGCGACAAGCTCCTTGTGCGCGGCCGTGAGGCGCTGCACCAGGCCGAGGCTCTCGACGCGCTCCTTCGCATCCTCCGCGGTCTCCGCCGCTCGCTCGCGCACGCCGCCGACTGCGCCACGCCCGTCCCCGCCGGCCGCCATAGGCGCGACCGACCGCCTCTGCCTAAGCTCTGGCCGTCCGCTGTCCGGGCCTGCCGGTGCCATCCTGTGCGCTCTGCCTGCCTGCGCGCCTCGCAAAGCAGCAGGTTGGCCATATCCATGTATAGCTGCTCACACATTGTTCACTTGCAGTTGTCCGTCCTGCTGGCTTGGCCTGACACATGCACCGCCACTGTGCACAAGACGCGCGTGTTCGAACACGAGGCTGGCAGCAATATGGCCACAACGCTCAGTCTACTTGGGACAAGCTGGATACCTCGGACAGAAAAGCTCCACAAGACTGCATATTTAAAAAGGGCGCGGCCAACAAGACGGGGCTTGCGTACTTGCCAGCAATTGTGTGTCTGATGACTTGTCAGGATCTGACGCTCAAGCACACCGCGGTACGCAGCAAGGGCGCGCACGGCCCAGTAGCACGCAGAGCAAATACGCCAGGTAAGTCCTAGGCAAGGCGCACCCGACTCAAGGCTGCATGGCCATGCGCAGGTGCAAGCCTATACTGGAGTCCTGCAACCGCACAGGCTCAGGTCAGCACTCCAAGCGCCACGTGTGTAGCGGGGCACGGGGTGCAAGCGGTGGGCAAACGTTCTGCACCATATAGTGCAAAACAAATCTGATGCGCTTGCCTGCGGTGTGGTGCAAGCACACCGGCATCTTTCACGCGCTGTGCTGCTGGTCGGCTACGAGTATTAGCTTGTAGAAACCAAAGAATGCGCACTGAGATGCATAGCTTGATTGCATCAGGTGCGTCCATCAATCAAAACTGGCACATTCCCTTTGGACAGAGGAACACGAAGAAGACTGATTTGCTCTTCTCATGCACCTTGCAGCGTGCTTGGCCAGGAAGCGACGCAATGAGCCCCTAATGTTAGCACGCTGAGAGGCTGGCGTATTCTGTGAGTCTGTAGCTGGCCGGGCGGCCATAGCGGTCTGCTCTCTTTCTGAACAGTAGGCCTGTTCACTCTGCGTTTGCTGGTCTTGCAGGCTTCGGACGTATTGCAGCACTTGAAATACTCCACGTAGCTGGCCGTCTGCTGCAGAGCCAGTGGTAGTGCAGCCACTCGCTGTGCATGCGTCGGCTGAGAGTGGCTCTGCTTGTCGCCTGCTGTTCCGCGGCTTCAGATGGAGGCTGCAGGGAGGGAAGGAGGGGCCGAACACAGCGGCAGGCCTGACGGCGAAGCGTGCGTGCACATCCCAGCGACGCTGGGTGCAGAGCCGCGGGTCGGCAAGCGCAGCGGCGGCCTGGGCTGTTGGGGCCTGCCCGTATGGCGCGAGAGCGACGATAGGCCGCGCGGCATGCGCGTGACGTGTCAGGTGCTGCGCGTCTGCTCCCACTGCCACACACCCTGCAAAGTGTTCGCTGCCTGGCAATAGCAGGCACGGAGAAGGGATGCGGATACTGCGAGGACACTGCGTGCGTGTGTGAAGGAAAGTAGTGAGCCCCAAGTGCGTGTGCCTGTGCAGGGCGTGTGCTACCAGGTCAGGAACCGCGCCGATAAGCGTCAGCGGCTGGCGATCCTGTCCCAGGTCTCAGCCTACTTCAACCCATCCGAGATGGCCGCGGTGATGGGCCCATCTGGCAGCGGTGCGCCCGCATTGTGCGCCCACGCAACTTGTCGCCCAACAAGCGACAGCGCAGCATCCCCAGCCGTGCGCAGTCACTGGCACTCAAGGTGTGCTGCGGCGCCCACTGGCAGCACTTCTTCATCGTCTTGTGGACACTGTAGTTCCAGCAGGCAGGCGCGGCCGCAGGTCGGAGGCGTGCAGCTGCAGGGCGCGCGGCAGGGCTGGGTTACGAATGGGAACACCGCTGTAAGGGCAAGCGGGCGCTCCTGGCAGGTTCATGAGAGCGTGAGTCACAGCCGTGCATCTGCCAGCTGTGGCTGGTCATGGCGTATGCGCCGCGGCTGCGGCGCCGCGCAGGCAAGAGCACGCTGCTGGACCTGGTGGCGGGCAGGAGCACTGCCGTGAGCGCACACACGCAAGCGCTCCCGGCGGGCTCGCGTGAGCACTGCGGCTGCGGCGCCGCGCAGGCAAGAGCACGCTGCTGGACCTGGTGGCGGGCCGGAAGACGGTGGGCGAGCTGACCGGCGACGTGCTGTACTCGGGCATCCGCCCCACGCAGGCCTTCCTGCGGCGCTACACAGGCGCGCGCGCGGCCCGCGCCGCCCGCCTGCAACAGCCTGCCGCATGCGTGCCAGGTTTCGCCGCATGCATGCCCCGGCTGGTGCCCCAACCTGGGGCTGCCGTGGGTAGCTGTGCTTAGGATGCATGCAGCATGCCCATGCGCGCTGCAACTTGCATGGGCATGCAAGTTGCTCACTCGCATGATAGGAAGCCCCCAACCTTTGGGGGAATGCTGAGCTGGTCGCGCTCCCTCATGCAACCTGGGCACGTGCAACCATGCGCAGAGGAGATGGCCGGCTGCGTGCGCCGGACTGACATGCGTGCATGGGCGCAGGATACGTGGAGCAGTTCGACACCATGCTGCCGGAGCTGACCGTGCGCGAGATGCTGCTGTACACGGCCGAGCTCAAGTGCGCTACCCGCGAGAGGGCATGCGAGGGCTTTACATGCTTGGGAATGGGGTTGCCTGGCGATTGACTGCCGCATGACGTTTACCCAGGCCTCAGAACCTGCAACTGCTGCTCTGTCTGAACGGACAATGCCTGTCTATCAGCTGGCTGATACGCCGTGGTGCCATGCATGCAGTTTCTTTGCGGGCGCACAAGAGGCTGGGTATGCAGCAAGGCTTTGGGCAGCGAGCACCGTCAAGGGGCGCGGCTGTCATGCAATCCATCACCAACGTATTCCGCCAGCGCGCAGGTGCGCGCTGGCGGAGCCGCTGGCTGCCAAGCGGCGGCGCGTGGACGCGCTGCTGGAGCGGCTGGCGCTGCAGGCGTGCGCGGGCACGGCCATCGGCGACGCGCTAAGCCGCGGCATCTCCGGCGGGCAGGCGCGCGGCGGCTCGCGCCAGCCGGCCGAGGCGCAGGGCTGTGCTGCCGGCCAGCAAGTGGGTGGGAGGGAGGCCTGGAGGGCGCAGAAGGGTGTGCAATGATGGCCCGGCTCTGCAGGGCATATCACTGTAAAGCAGCCCGCATCAGTCTGATCGGGCGACCAGGCATTGGCACCGAAGAGCCGTCCTCACACTTTGTGAAAGCATAGGAGATGTGCGAATGACCTCATGCGGCAGGTGAGGACACCTGCAGAGACCAGTGGCCGGCCATTATTGTGCAAATGTAAGTATAGCTGCTGCAGGACAGAGAAGAGTACATGCCCTGCATAACAGGATGTCACGTGAAGCAATGCAGGTCCAAATTTCTGGGTGGGCGCTCCTGCGCGCTCATTACTACTGCGCGCCTCGACTTGCCAGGCGAAGCGAACAAACATCGGCATCGCCATGATCACGGAGCCGCGCGTGCTGTTCCTGGACGAGCCGACGTCGGGCCTGGACTTATACACTGCGCACGAGGTGCGTGCCTGCGCCTCCATAGATTGATTGCTGTGAGCCATACAGCAGTCAGCACTACAGTGAGGCAAGCAGGCGCCCAGGTGCTGCATGCAGCGGCGCCCTGCGGCCCATCGCCTAGCTCCCCCAAGCCTGTGCGCTAAGGACTGAGCAACCGGCGTCGCTTGTGGCTCTCATGGACAACCCTCGTCGCGGCCACCAGGTTCCGGCCTAGCTCCGGCGCATCCAAGGCTGTTAAAACCCCACCCCCGAACGCCCTCCAGGTGCAACGGCAGCCGCAGCGTGCGGCACCCTGGCCGGGCTGCGCAGCCCGCGCGTGCTGCGCCGGGCGCAGGTGATGCGCGTCACGCGCGGCCTGGCGCGCGAGGGCATGACCGTGGTGGCGACCATCCACTGCCCGCCGCCGCACACGTTCGCGCTGTTCGACCGCCTGCTCGTGCTGCAGCGCGGGCGCGCGGCCTACTTTGGCGCCAACGGCCCGAGCGCGGCCGCCTACTTCCTGGGCCTGCCCGCCAAGGCGCGGCCCCCGGCACACCTTTGGGCGCTCCACTTGTAACCCTACCGCTCTCGGTTGGTTGCGAACATCGTGCTAGCGCATCCATGGTCTGCGCACAGAGCCATTCTATCAAACATTATGCGACGCATGCTGCAAATGCCTGCATGATTCGTAGCCGCATGCGTTGGGCCGCAGCGGCGCCTTGGCTCCCCCATCGTATTGCATGCGTGCTGCAAAGAGTTGCACCCCCCTGGGGCGTCAAGCAGGCGCCGCTGGGCAACGTGCAGGTCCGGGCCAAGGGCGCTGATGAGAAGAACCTGGCGGACTGGATCGTGCACATCACCACCGACGCCGACCGGCAGGGCGATGACGGGTTTGTGCAGGCGTACGCGCGGTGCGCCAGCCAGGCGCAGCCCACCGACACAGCATCTGAGTGGCTTTGACTTCGTCATCCGGCAGTGGCGCGGGGCGGACACGCCTGCCCTTTGCATGGCGCACTGCCTGTCAGGCCGCAGCCCTCAACGAGGCGCAAGCCGCCCGCGAGCGGCAAACTGGTCGGCTAGGCGGTGCGCAGGATGCTGCATGCGCCGCATCCACGTGCCCGCGCGCACGCAGGTCGCAGCAGAAGCAGGCGGCCGACGCGGAGCTGCGGGAGATGCTGAAGCTGGAGAGCGGGACGCTGTCGCAGGGCACGCTCGCGGTGCGTGGCGCCGCCGCCGCGCCCTGCGCACCCTGCGTGCATGGTGCCGTGCAGCCCCGCCTGCAAAAATGCAGCGCCACTTCGTGCAGGCTGGGGCAGGCCTGCTCCTGCGGCAGCCATGCGGCGGCCCTGCAGCGGCATTGCGGCGGCCCTCCAGCAGTCCCGCATGAATGATTCTGCCTGCATGTGGGTGCAGAGGAAGCTCTGCTGGCCTGCTGGAACTGGAGCCGGACACGGTTTCCCACGTGTCTCTGGCTGTCAATGACCCCTCCTCTTTCTAGCGCAAACAGCCACTGAGCGGCACGCGGCCCTGCTGCTGCGGCGGCAGGCGCTGGCCACGCGGGAGGCGACCGTCACGCCGTGGTGGAAGGGCCTCTGGGTCATGCTCAAGTACCGCACGAGCAGCAACTACCGCAGGCGCGCGCCTAGCACCCCGGCGGAGCAGCGGCACGCGGCGAAAAGCTGCGCAGGCTGGTGCTCTGCCTCGCTAGTGCCGGCGTAGAGAGGTCTTGGTCAAGGTGCTTACCCATGGCTTCTCGTACAAATCGATGTGCAGACTTTGTGCTGATCACAGCATGCCAGGAAGTTACAGAGTACGCACACGTCCCTCGCCCTGACGCTGCGGCCGCGCGCAATGCAGCGGCACCTACCTGTTCGGCCGCCTGTTCGACAAGACGTGCTTTGCGTTTCTGACGGCGACGTTCTACTGGCGCACCGGCTCGGCCATGACGCCCGCCAACGCGCCCAACCTGGCGGGCCTGCTCTTCATGTGGTGCGCGCCCCGCTGGCCGGCCGCGCCACCACGCCCATCGCGGCGCGCCTGTTCGATACGCACACTTATGCCGAACAGGCTTTGCCAATACTCGGCTCGTCGGCTGGCTTGGCCTGCTGCGCGCTGTCCTGCCCGGCGGCGCCGGGTGGCACCTCAGTCTGTCGTGGCCGTCGCGCTGTCCTGCGATGGGCGGCGAGGCGCTGCGGCGGCGCGCAGGGCGATCTTGCCGGCGTACGGCGCGGGCCCGTACCTGCCGGCCATCATGCTGGAGCGGCCCGTGTACGTGCGTGAGATCAGCGACGGCCTCTACACCGCCTTCACCTACCTCCTGTACAAGGCGCGCCGCGCGCTGTGCTGCGCGGCGCCCAGCTGCCTGTCTCGCGGGTCGCCAGCTGCTAGAGCTTGAGCGGACTCTGAGCGGTGTAGGGCAGGCTATGCAATAACGCGACTCGGGGGACACGCGACGGAGCTTGCGCGTGTGCATACGCGTGCTTGCTGATGACTGCTGCTCCGGCAGGAGCCTGCTGTGAGCGCTGATGGGGTCCAGCAGAGTGCTGTGGAATGAGGAAGGCGCGCAAGTGCGGGCGCTGGTGTGCATGACTCCAGCGAGCAGTGCTGGGCCTGGCCGCGGGAGGCGTCTCTGCGGCACTGCCCGGCACCCGGCGCCGACAGCGTCTGCCCGCTCGGCGCCCGGCCCTGCCTGGTCGCCGCGCGTGGCGAGCGCCGCGGCCTGCATCATGCGCACGGGCCGCAAGCTCCCGGGCCGCGAGCCCTCGGGCGCTGGCGCGCAGATGATTGAGGAGCTGGTGATGGCGGTGTTGATGAGCATCGCGTTTGCGCTGCCCGTGTACTATATCTGCGACCTGCACGGCTCATTCTTCCTGGTCTGGCTCGTCTGGCTCGTGTCGCTCGCGGACGGCATCGGCGCGCCCCCGCTGCCGCCCCTCCCCGCGCGCATGCCGCACACGGACCTGTGCGGGCCACGTCAGGTCGATCGCCGCCAGTCGGCGGGCGTATATGTAAACGACCTGGCGTGTTTCTGAAAGACCTACCGTGTTCCCAAACCCTGAAATGGCTGGGCGCGCGCGCAGCGTTCGCGTATGCGACCGCGGCGCTGTCGCCGACGATGGATATCGCCAACGCGGTGCTGCTCACGCTGCCGACCGCGCTGCTGTTTGCGGCCGGCTACCTGCTGCGCTGGCGCGACATTCCGCGGTACTGGATCTGGTTTGGCTACATCAACTGGCGCGCCCAGCCTTCCGACAGATATTTGATGGCGCATGGGCGTACACGCATGCCTGACCAGGCTGCCGACCCTGCAGCCGCCGCGCCCTGCACGGGCCGTCGCGCAGAGTGCCTGTCGGCGCCGACAGCGAGACCGCGCGCCTCCGCTCACTTGCTGATCGCGCTGCAGGAGCCTGTGCGCCACAACGGCGCCGCAGGCCACGCGCGCCGCGCACGCCGCCCGGCATAGGGTATGGTTTTGCCCTAACCCTAGGGCGCGCCGCGGCAGGCTGTGGTACGCCTGGGGCGCGACCATGATCAACACCTTCCGCGGCAGCGGCGTCGAGATCTTCGGCGAGGACATCCTGGCCTACTACAGCCTGGACGGCACGAGCGAGTGGGCGTTCCTGGCGTACGAGGCGCTGAGCTTTGTCGCGTTCGTGGGCATCGCCTACCTGGGCCTGGTGTTCACGCTGCGGCTGCACCAGCGGCGCTGACGGGCGCGGCGCCTGCGCCCGGAGCTGCAGGGCGGCGTAATATCGGCCAGGCCAAGCTCCTAAGGGCTTGCAGCAAATGCCCTGGTGGGGCCCGGCGCATGCGCCCTCACCAGCCCATCCGGCGAGTCCGCTGAGATCAGTTCTTTATCAGCCTGTGTGCATGGGGATTGCGCACTTTGTCCTGCTGTGACAGGCCTGCTGGATGTCGCAAGTAGCAGCCCTAGTGGGATTAGCTGTCGGCTGAGTCAGTATTTTAGGACTGTGTTTTGTCTCACATGTGTGTTGCCCACCCTGTGGTTGGCTGTCAGCCAACAAGTCTGAATGCTCGCTGTGCTGCTGCATCCTGCCATTCTTTCCCTTAGCGGCTCATGCTGCGAACGGGGTAGCACCTTCAAGAGATGGAGAGTTAGTGCAATCAGAGCGCCTAGCTTGGGAGCGAAGGACTGCTTGCCTCCTCCTTCCTGGAGGTTGCTGGCAGTGACTCACGGTTTATGGGCCATGGTGCGCACTGCATAGTGCCAGCGTAAATGATGCAGCATGCTGGGCTCTGGACGGGTGCTGCCTTTCAGTGCATCTGCCAGGATGAGAGTGACGGCCTCTTGTAACTGGTGAATCATATATTTTGACGACAGTCTGCTAACAAGCTAAGCATTCAAGCCTCATCTTCTCTCTCTTTCTCCATGGTGTACACACTGTGCCAGTTTGAATTGGCCCATGAAAACATCATGAGCAACTGTGTGACCCACCCTTGCGGCGTCATGGACAGTAGCACTCCCACTTTGTGTCCTTGTCGATGACCGTGACGACGTCGGTGCGGTGCGGACAAGCTGACAGGACCGCCTGGCGTGCTGGCCAGGGTGGCACTCAGTGCCTACGCAGGCTTGCGCGCCGGAGCCAACCTGCACTTGCGCTCAGCGGCACAGCTGCGCACCTGCACGTTCTTTTCGGGCACATACGCGTCGACAACAAGCTTTGGACACGGCAGGATCTTCAGGTCGCTCTTCCTCTGGTTTACGCTGCCGGTCCGAAGCGCTGCACGCACTTGGCCCTCTGATATGTGCCTGGCGTGCCACGCGGGAGCCAAGAGACTCAAGCCTGCCCGGACGATAGGGCCGGGGGTTCCCGGTACAGGCCATACTTGCAGGCAGGCGGCATGCCGGCGGCGCGCCTGCAGTCCATCCTGCAGAGCGCGTGGTCCGTGAACCTGAGGGGCAGGGCGAGTGCACTGTTGAGCAGCCGCCTGTCGGCCTTGGCCTTCCCAGACCGCTGCAGGCCAATACGCCACGCCGCCGCCGCCCAGGCTGCGGCAATGGACACGATGAGGCCGCCCAGCGCGAGCGGCCCGGCGCGCTTGGGCCGCTTGCCGCCTGCGGGCGGCGTCTTGCGGCCGCGTCGCGGCGCCCGGACGTCCCCCAGCCGCCCCTTGCCCTTGGCGAGGCTCCTGGGCTTCTTGGCCAGGGGCGGGCCGGACATGCTGCGCGACAGGCCTTCCTACAGCTCCTCTCCTCCCACTTGCAGCACCTACCAACCACTGAAATCCTGTCCTGCTGCGCTCTTAGAACGTCCGTTGTTCTCGGCGACAAGCCTTCAGGCGGAAACCTTCACCAGGCCCTGCGCAGCTAGCAAGCAACTCCAAACGCACCGTTTGGGGAACACTGTGCACAGCCTGACCGAGCGCCGTCTTGAGGAGCTACAACGGCCCCGTCGACGGCATGGGAGTGTTCCACCAACAGAGGTGACGAGGGTGCGCATGTGTGGCGGATGGCGCGCGTGAAGCAGCGCACGGTGCGGACCGCGTCGCGCTTCAGCGTGAAAACGGTGGTTCGGCAACACCTCAGTGGCGAGCGAGGCGCGCGGCGGGCGCAGGCGGGGAAGAAAACCACACCTGCTGGCAAGCGGCCCGCCAACAAAAACCCGCCGGGGGCGTCCCCGTCCGGCCGGCGCAACCGCCAGGCCCCCGCAGAGCCGCACAGTGCGCCCCGCTGGCTCGCGGAGCCGACACTGTCAGCGCGCAGGCCTGCAGCGCAGGCGGGATTTGACCATCCCTGCCCGCGCGCGCCGCGGCGCGCAGGGAAGCACAGGTTCCGGCCAGGGACGGTTGCGCTGCGGGAGATTCGGCGGTATCAGCGCACCACCGAGCTGCTCATACGCAAGTTGCCCTTTGCGCGGCTGGTGCGCGCCCCGTTGTTACCTGCGCCCCGGCGCCGCGGATCAGGGCGGGTGCACAGGCGGCACGCGCTCGGCACGCCAGGCCAGAGCTGAGCGGCTGGCCTGCGCGGGGTGCGCAGTGCCGCGAGATAACAAACGGCATTGCGCCAGAGCCGTTTCGGTGGACGGCCGAGGCGCTTCTGGCGATGCAGGAGGTGAGCGCCTCTGCTGGCGAAGGTCTGCTGGCGGCCTGTCAGTGGCCACCTGTGTGTGTGCGGACGCGCCACGCCGCGCGCAGGCCACGGAGGACTTTATGGTGCACCTCCTGGAGGACTGCAATCTGTGCGCCATACACGCAAAACGCGTAACCATCAGTGCGCCCCTGCACCGCGCCAGGGCTGCGCTGTGCGGCCTTGGCACCTCTGGCAGCAGCCCTTGACCTGTCACCCGGCCACGGAGCCGGCTTGCTCAGCCGCATGCCCACTTGTGCGCTAAGCCGTGCTGTGTTGTTGCCTAAGTATGGCCAGTGCTAAATAGGGTGCGCCGCTATGCGTTTGGCTGCTGAAGACTGCCCCACAGCCTGCTGTTGTGCCCTGCACCTGTGCTCAGCCCTCTGCTCTGCGGCAGTGCCCAAGGACTTGCAGCTGGCGCGGCGAATCCGAGGGCCAATCGCTGGCGTGTCCTCATACTAATGCGCAGCGGCGGCCGCGCCCCTCGCCGCCGCGCTCGAGTTTGAGTGTGCGCAGCCTGCACTTGCGGCCACGCTTGCTGCACGCATCGCCGCCACAGTGGTCTGTTGGGGCAGGGACTGCTGGTCGGGGAGCTGCGGCAGGGGCTGTAAGGGACGTCATAGCATCCTTGGAGCTTGGCGGGGCTGGGCACAGCAGCGGATGCTTTCTCGGCCTGCCTGTCGGAACAAGCACTTGAACTCCCTGGAGGCCTGCCGAACAATGCGCGTGTGCTCTCCAGTGTGCTGTGAAGGGCGCTGTGTGGACTTCATACTTTCTGGTTGCTTTCTGTCTTTTCGGTGAGCCGGGCATATCAGCCCTGTAAAGCCAGGCGCGCGGTGCGCTGCCCCTCTTTATAAAGTCTTTATAAAGTCTTCAAATTCAATATTGAGACTGCATATTTGCCTGTGTCGTCGCACGAGCCTCGGAGCCTCAGGACCCTCTACTCAGCTGCTTCAAGCGGGCCTCCCGAGAGGGACATCAGCTGTCTGCATCGCACTGGTCTCCGTGAAGTGCTCACTCGTAGTTTCCAGTCACGAGGCAGCTCTCTGCATGCCATGCGGTGCATGGTAGGTCCCTCCATGTGACATGTTGGGGCTACTTATTTCAAAGAACGACCCAGCATTTTTTCACATAACGACCCAAGTCAAGGTTATGATCTGAGGGTGCGGCTGCGCAGTGGGACAGGAGTCTATGTATATATGGGAGCAAAAGCGCCTGTGCCTTTTGCCAGGTGACACGAAGTGTGCAAGCTAGGACGCTATGTAGCTGACACTTGTGAAACGCGGGCAGCCTCAGGCGTAGAAAGCCTGCCTGCAATATGCAGCGCGCCAGCTGCTTTACGCAGCCCGGCACTGTAGCCGGGGCGCTTTGCAGGCACTCCGCCCCAGCCAGGTTGCGGCATGCGCATTTACGTCTGTGCTGCGGGCGGCGGCGGGCGTGCAGCCCCTATACTAGTCCGGGAGCACGGAGCGTGTGCAGGGCAGAGTGCAACGCAGCGCGGGCCGACGCCGCTGCAGTCGCAGCAGAGGAGGTAGGCGCCTTGCAGCCTGCGCTCCGGTCCGGCTCTCGCTCTGTCTGGTCCCGCCGGTCTGCCGGCCAGGAGCCTGACGGGTGCGCTGCCGCTGCAGGTGGAGTTTGATAGGCCCGCAGCGCCGGTGGGGGATGACGTGCCTGAGGCCTCGTCTTCCAACAGGGACGAGGAGGACGAGCGGCGAGCTCAGCTGGTGGCGCCCTGCTCCTGCGCTGCGGAAGCAGGCTCCTGCCCTTGAGCGCCTGCTTGTTCGTGCACAGCTCGCAAAGGGCACCTGCCTAGCACTCAACATACAGTGTGTTGAACGAGTTGCGGGCGCCCCAGCGCCTGGGCGAGCCTCCACCCCGGCGTGCTGGGGCGCTGCCGCGCCCAAGGTCTTCAAGGCCCTCACCGCCCGGCCCGGCGCAGGGGCGGGCGCTGCAGGCGGGCGCGCCGCTGGCCGCCATAAACTGGGAGAGCTTCGCGCCGGGCACCATCGCCAAGACGTTCAAGTCTTTCAAGGACAAGGTGTACTACGGCGACGTGCTGCCGCCGGTGGGCAGCCAGACGATCAGCTACGCGCGCTTCCTGCACCTGCTGTCCACGCGCATGGTGCGGCCGCCCGCCGCGCGCCCCGCGCTCCGTGCGCGGGACCGTGCATGCAGCTCTTGCACGGGCTGAGGAGGGCGGCTGCCCAGTGGCAGCATGTTCACAGCGCCGCGCTGCCGTCTGTAGGCAATGCGCCCGTCAGCCGCAGCGGTTTTTATTTCGGGCATTGCATGTGGCAGCACAGCAACACATGCTTGCCGTCCTGGTCAAAGCGCGCGGCGGCGGCGGCGGCGCGCGGCGCGCAGGTCAAGCGCGTGATCATCCTGGGCGACGGCAAGGTGGCGCTGGTGGAGGTGCCGGTGGAGGGCTACTCGCTGCCGACCAACGAGGCGCCGCTCTACGACCGCATCGACCCCAGGCGTGACCGCGGTTTGAGCCGCGCCGGGGGCCTGCACAGTGAAGCGGTCTGCAGTAGACTGCTACAAAGGGATGAGCGAGCTGTGTGTGTGCGTGACACGTGGTTTGCCAATTCCCTTTACATTGCATGTCACCATCTTTACATTTACATTGCATATGGATCTCCAGACATTGGAACTCCGGACCGTAAGCCGTTGCCCCGGTGGCCTTTGCGAGTGCTGATGCGCCTGCCGCCACCCCAGGCCCCGCACCCGCAGCAGCAAGCTGCACCGCAGGCCGCAGAGCCCCCCCGCGTGACGGGGTCGGCGGCGCGCGCGCGCAGCATCATGTACGTCACGCGCGAGAACGAGGAGGCGCAGATGGAGAAGTACCGCTTCTACGTGGAGCTGCCCGGCGACCTGTGGGAGGACGGCACGTTCATGGACCTGGTCCGCATGAACGCTGCGCCGCTGGTGGGCGCGGACGGGCGCGTAGCCTACAAGGACCTGCTGCAGGCCGAGCAGTGCCATTGCGAGCTGCAGGTCATCGACCCCAACGACTCGTGCGCCCCCGCCGCCCCGGCGGCGCCGCCCGGCGGGCGTTGCCCGGGGCGGGCCGCCACGCAGCGCCCCTGCGCCTTGCCGCCCTGCCGGCGCCGCCCGGCGGGTGCTGCGCGGGGCGGGCCGCGCCGCGGCGCCCCTGCGCCTGCGCGCGCCGCGCCTGTGACTCAGGCGTCTTGCTCTGCTGGTCGAGGAGCGGGGAGCAGCTTTGGCCGCGCCCCTGGAGAGTCCGCCTGCGCGCCTGCGTGTGCCAGGGCAGCGCACCGCGCCGAGCAGGCCGCGCCTGGTCATTCGTGCTCGTCTGCTGCGCAGAAATCGGCGAATGGCATATTCAAGGTAGGCTGCGTCCAGTGCGAGCTCGCATGCACCTCGGATATAAGGCAGAGGCGTGCAAGGGCGCAGAGTCTACTCGCAGAACAGCACTGGAATAGGGGGGGTAGAGCATGTGCTGCAGCGCCCACAGCCACGGCAGGGTTTGCCCGGTGAAGGAGGGCGGCCGCGCTGTGATGCGGGCCGCCCGGCGCGCCCGCCAGGCTGGTCTGGCTGAACATCTTCGCGGAGCAGTTCCTGCCGATTGTCGCGCTGCTGGCGCTGCGCGTGGTTGTCGGCATCGGCGACTCCATCATCCGGCGCTTCACCAAGCCCAAGGAGGGCGCCATGCAGGCGCGCGCTGCGCCGCGCGCCCTGCTGCCTCACGTAGCTGCGCGCCCTGCCGCCCCGCGCAGCCGCGCGCGCCGCGGCCCCCCGACGCGAGCAGACGCACTGAGTCTAGTGCAATGAGCATGGAGCATATGCACAGTTCCAGCCCAGGTCGGCTCCCAGCTCACTCTTTGGTCGTGAGCAGGGCGCCACGTGCTGACTGGGTCTAGTCTGCATGCACGAGCGTGCTGTGCTGCGGCATGGCAGCACAGTGTGCGCGCCCGTTGTTCCCTGACCCTGGGCAGCGCACCTGAGGCGTCGTTTGTTCCGGCTATCAGGAGTTGGCGGAGGAGTACGGGAAGCACCGCGCGACAGAGTTCAACGTGGGCGTCGGCAAGGAGCGCCGCGGCACAGGCGTGCGGTATGCGGATGTGGCTGGCATCGACCATGTTAAGGCTGACATCGACGCCATGATGAGCGCCGTGCTGGGCAAGGGCGGCTACGACGACATGGGCGTGCGGCCGCCGCGGGCGCGCGCGCCGCCAGCAGCCCGCTGGCCGCTCTCTCTGTATACAGTGCATGCGGCGGCGCTGCCTGCTGCTTCAGCAGCTGCACATGCATCACAGTGGATGCCCTGTTCAGGGGGGCCGCTCAGGCACTGCGGCGCACGCTGCTGCACGTCCTCAGGCTGTTGCAGCAGCCTGCTGCGCGGCATGGTGCTGCAACCACTCAGACAGCGCTTGGCCACTCCAGATGCAACGTGCTGGGCCCGCCTGTGATGTCACGCGCGGCGGGCGCGCGGCCGGCAGGGTTTCCTCATGGAGGGCCCGCCCGGCACGGGCAAGACGTACCTGGCCAAGGCCATGGCCAATGAGGCGGGCGTGCCCTTCTACTCGGCCAACGGCGCCGAGTTCGTGGAGATGTTCGAGGGCGTCGCGGCGGCGCGCATCCGCAACCTGTTCAAGGTCGCGCGCAAGAACGTGCCGTCCATCGTGTTCATTGGTCCGCCCCCTGCAAACCCACTGGAACATCCTAAGATAACCCAACCCAGAACCTGGCAGACGCAGGGTTTAAAGCGAGCTTTGCTAGACCGGCCTCCCCCAGCTCAGGCTGGTTCAGCAGCCGTGCTTGCCAGTGCTGTGCCAGGGGCGCTGAGCAAGCCGGCCGAGCGCGGGTGGCGCTGTCTGGGCAGCGCTCCGCCGAGGCCGCCCGCGACGCGCGCCTGCGCGCCGCGCAGACGAGATCGACGCGATCGGCAAGGCGCGCGGGCGCGGCGGCGGCGACGCCGGCACGCGCGAGCGCGAGGGCGGCCTGCTGCAGCTGCTGTACGAGATGGACGGCTTCAAGCAGAACGACCGCGTGCTGGCGCGCGCCCCGCCCTGCCCCGGCCGCGGCTGCTCTAGACCCTCAGACCCTGGCTTGTGGGATCCCTGGCCGGTGCTGCGCAGCCACGCACGCAATCCTGCGTTCGGCAGGATGTAAAGGGTGGTGATGGCGTGTGTAGCGGGCATTTTCTGGGTGGCAGCCGAGAGCACTGCGGCACCGCGTTCACCCGAAGCCGCACCGCTTGCTCGCAGCTGCTTGCGGCGCTGCGCTGGGCGACGCGCACCGCTCAGCACGCGGCAGTGGTGCACATGGCGGCATTTGTGTGTAAGGTCCCTGGCAGGGCCTGAGCGCGTGCGCGGGGCCCCGCAGGTCGTCGGCGCGACCAACCGGCTGACGCTGCTGGACGAGGCGCTGCTGCGGCCGGGTCGCTTCGACCGGACCATCTACATGGGCCGCCCCTCCGCCAGCAACCGCTTCAAGATCCTGCAGGCGCGCCGCGCCGCACCGCTGGCGCCTGGCGTGGCCGCGCCGCGCCCCGGCGGCGGGCGCGCCGCGCCCGCGGCGGCGGCGGGCGGGCGCGCGCCCCGCGCCCGCAGCGGCGGCGAGCGGGCGCGCGCGGCAGCAAGAGGCTGGCGAAAGCGCTGGCGCCGCGAGGGTTGTCAGGGGCGGGGGCGCGCGCGGCAGCAGGAGGCGAAAAGAAACGCTGGTGCTACGAGGGTTGTCAGGGGCAGAGCGCGGGGCCCGGCAGGTGCATGCGGCGGGCAAGCCCATCAACCGCGCGGGCGACGCGGCGTGGGACGCCGACGCGGTGCTGCACCGCACGGCTGAACTGACGATCGGGTACTCGGGCGCCGAGCTGGCCAACCTGCTCAATGAGGCGGCCATCCTCATGGCGCGCGGCCCGCGCCCGGCCGCCATTTGAGGGGATTCTACACTTGTCTGTTGGTTTGCTCGGGGTGGCCTGGCGCCCTGGTGCGTCTGGCTCTGTGCTGTGCGCGCGAGGCAGACCTTGCATGCCTGAAGGAAAGGCGCAAGCGACCCAAGCTGGCCCAACTCACCATATAGCGAGTGTGTCACGCGGTGTTCTGCGGCGTGGCCCGATCACGCTGCTCAGGCTCAGGATCGGCGGACACAAGAGCAGTTGGGCACCAGAGCTCCTGCTGCGTGAGCAGCCTGAGCACGGATCTGTGCGCAGGTGCGGGAAGAGCGGCTGGAGATCGACATGGACCTCATGCGCGGGGCCATGGACCGGCGCACGCTGGGGCTGCCAGGGGCACGCCACCGCTGCCCCCCGGCCGCCTGCTGCAGCGGCCTGCCATGCGCTCGCAGCAGCCCCCGAGGATGGCCTGCAGCCTCATGCAAGGGCCGGCGGTGCTCGTCTGTCTCACGGGCTGCAAGCGAGCTCTACGCTCGGGACGAAGAGAGCGCCCTTCCTGTGTCCGTGCCACCGGCAGGGCCAGCATCAGCGACCGCCTACTGCGGCGTGGCATCATTCTTTGCCTCGCGGCTGTGTGCTCGTCAGGCTGCGGGCAGGCGGCGGCGCCGGCTAGCGCCGCGCACAGGAGTGCACATGAGCATGCGCGGCGTGAGCGGGGCGACGCGCGGGTGCGCGCAGGTGCGACTGCCGCGCAGCGAGGCCAAGGCGCGGCTGGCGACGCTGGAGGCGGCGCGCGCGGTCGCCGCCTGCCTCACGCCGGGCATGCCGCCCGTGGAGCACGTATCCATCCTACCGCGCGGCGAGTTCATGGCGCGCATCATCTACCAGCCGCAGGCGCGCGCGCGACCCTGGCCCGCAACCCTGGACAGTTCTATGCCTATGCGTCAATAGGTTGCGCGCGACTTTTTTACGCGCAACGCGTGTCGGTCCTTTTAGCGGGACTCTGGGCGAGGAGCAGGCGAGAGCGGACTGCACGCTGGCATTGGCGCCCTACAGCAGCCTGCAGCCCTGGACCCCGCTCTGCCTGTCCGGCGGCTCTTACCGTGCGCATGCGCAGCGCGCGCCGCGCGCGGCCCGCCCACACAGACCGCCCCCGGCGCCGCGCAGGAGCTGGGCGTGGAGGGCGACCAGTACCACATGCTGTCCAGCGGCGTGCGCCGCGTGAACGCGGTGCCGGAGGGCGAGCCGCTGGCGCCGTACGAGATGCTGTGCGGGCTGCTCGTGCCGCTGTACGCCGCGCGCGCGGCCGAGGAGGCCTTCTACGGCCGGCGCGGCGTCACGCTCAGCACCTCCAAGGAGGCGCGGCGCCGCCCGCTCCATCTCCATCGCATGCACAGAAAGTGGCATCAGCGTCTGAGTGGGCTGAGGTTCCAGTCTTGAAAACGGCATGCCTGGAAAGAGCCCCGCACGCCGTCGCCGCGCGCCGCCGCGGAACCAAAGGCCGCTTGCCCGGTTGGGTCAGCAGGGACGCCAAGCGGGCCGCGCCTGGCGGGCACGTTTGCCGCCGTGCCGGCGCGCGCGGCGCTTCCAGGGGGGCGCGGCCGCTCTGCGCAGGCTCTGGGCCGCCTGCTCACGGGGGGTGCTCGGCCGCCCCGACGCGCGCCCTGACGCTGCTGGGCAGCCCCTGTCCGCGCCCAGGCAGGCGGGCCGAGCGCGGCGGCGCGCCGCGCGCAGGTGGCGCGCGCGGGCGACCTGGCCGACTGGCTGGTGCGCAAGTCCACGCTGCACCCGGCGCTGCGGCGCACGCCGATGACCTACAACTACTACATGGGGAACCGGCCCGACCCCACCGTCAAGGGCCTGGAGCCCTTCTTCGCGCCGCTGGCGCTGCAGCTGCAGCGCGCGGCGCACGCGCGCGCGCTGCGCCTCGTGCGGTGCGCGCGCCCCGCCGCCGCCCCCGCCACGCCTGCCTCGCTCGCGCCATCGCGTCCGCCGGCGCGTCGCCGTCGCCACGACATCGCGCCGCCCCGTTCAGGCTTGCGCCTGGCAGGCTGTGGGAGGGAGCCAGGCAAAGGGGCTCACGGCATGCGGGTCGGACAGCGGCGACCCGGGGTACAAAGAGCGGAAGTCATGTCTGCGGGCGCAGTCTCTACCTGATCACATATATATGTAGAGGTGCTGACCGTGGAGCCTGCGCGAGCTGACGGGCGTGGCCCGGCCGGTGGCAGGGAGCGGCGGCCGGTGATCGAGCGCGTGGCGGCGGAGCTGCTGGACGGCGGGCCGTTGGAGACGGTGGAGGGCGGCCGCATCGTGGAGCTGCTGGAGGCCACGCCGCTGGCCGCGCCGCGCGCGCCCGGCGACTCGCTGCGCGAGGCGAGTTCTCTGACAGATCTCCCGCCGCCTCCTGTTGTTCCGAGGGGTCATGAAGACTTTCCTGCCATATTCATGTTCCACTGTGCCTTCACTATGCCTCCATTATGGCATCACTACGCGTTTAACTATGTTCCAACATGTCGCTGCCCCCTATAAACTACTTTATAAAGTAGTTTATAACATAAAAGAGCCAAAATCCAAACAAACAGAGAATATGGGCTATGGTGTAATGGGCAATAGCGCCGCGCATCCGTGTGGTCCTTGTGGAACAGAGGCACCTCTCGCCGTTGGTGCCAGGCAGGTTTGTGTTTATGCCGGCATATCACAAACCAGTCAGCATGCCGGGTGTTGATGTACGGCATGTGTCAGGAGTGCATGCTCGGCTGGTGCGCGTCCCACACGCGTCACGGTCGCTAAGCCGCCGGCACAGACACGCAGCAACGTGCGCGCCGGCGCAGGTGTCCGCGGTGGGCGCGGCCGCGTTCGGCGGCTGCGGCCGGGGGCGCGCCGGCGCGGCCACCTTCGGCCGGCTGCCGGACGCGTGGGAGGCGCTGCTGGCCGGCCCCGCCGTGCTGGCGGAGGCCGCGGAGGTCGTGCTGGGCCGGCGCGAGCTGCTGGACCTGACCGCGAGCGGGCTGCCGGAGGAGCGCGTGGAGCAGGCGCGGCCCGCGCCCGCCGTGTTCTCGGACTAGGCGCCGCCCGGCGCGCCTGTGTTGGCGGTCGTCGTGCCTGACATCATGGACCACGTCCCGTGCGCGTGTGGTGCGGGCGGCTGGCGGGCTGCAAATATTGCATGCACGGTTGCGCAGACTGTGCCCTGCATGTCGCAGGCGTGTCTGCCTGACAGTCACCGTCTCCACAATGTCCCCGCATTTGCGGCCTGCCGCGCAGCAAAAGTGGTTCGATCATGCGTGACGTTGCTACTGCGCTGCCAGCTGCGCGTGGAGCTGGAGGACGAGGAGGAGGTAGCGCGGCTGCGCGCGGTGGCGCGCTACGCGACGGCGGCGCCCGGCGGCGCGCCCTTCCCGCCGCCGCCAAAACATGTCGGCCCCTTCCGTGGCATCCTGCTCGAGGACTGGCTGGACAGGAAGAGCGACGTGGTCGCGGTGCCGTGAGGCTGGCCAACACTGCTCATGGCTTCCAGGACTGTGGCCACACCTCCATGTGCGGCGTGTTGCTGAGGCAGCGGGTCCGATTGCTCCACAATGCATGTGGGTTTTGTGAGATGTGGCGCTGCTCAGCCTGTTTGGGAAGCTGCGCCTGGCACCCCTACATGACGTAAAGTTGTGCTTCTTATTGCACATGGAGCGCGCTAATTGAGCTGCTGAATTGAGCTGCCCGTGCACTGCCTGGCATCCTCGGGGCATGGACTTCCAGCCATGAGCGATGGATTGCAGACACGCACGTCAAGCCACAAAACTCAGTGCTCTGCGGAGTGTCTCACCCTGCAACCCAGGCAACATGCAAGTAAGGTCCTCCTCGTGCTGTTATTGTGTGAGTCAAGCTCTGCTGCCAAATAACAGGTCCTCGCAAGGCCTCATGACTGCTTGTAGTTGGCAAGTTGCCAGGCAAGCTGCAGACCCTGGCTGTGCTTGCCAAGTTCACATGTCCCCACACCACCCGCAGTACAGCATTAGCACTGCGGTGAAGAACGTGATCTAATGCATGTCGTTTGCATGTCGCTTTCTGTTAAATATGACGAGCAAAGTTGGAGCAAGTAGAGCAACGCATGCACAGCACGCAGCATGCACAGGGCATGGCCAGGTTAATGCGGCACCGTGCTCTCCTCGCTATTGGAGCATCGCTTGTGTATCATCTGGTGCTCACAGACCGGTATGTAGTCAACTCATCAGGTTAGAAGAGCAGTCTTGTTCAATGTGCACCATCAACAAGGTAAACCACTGGTGCATTTGCTTTGACAGGGCTCCTTGCTTGTCTGCAGTTCGGACGCTGACTTGGTGTCACACTCACGCAGCTGAGCATCAAGGGCATACGGAGCTTTGCGCCAGGCAATACTGATGTGATAGAGTTCTACAAGCCACTGACTATCATCGTTGGCCACAATGGCGCCGGCAAGACAGTGCGCAGCCTGTTCGAGAAGATGCAGCTTGCCAAGGCAGCGCTGTTTGCAGTGTGCAAGAAGTGTGCATGCATTGCTGGTTTTGGTAAACGGTGAGCCTGGCGCACCTGGAGCAAGTGCTGAAAGCTTGCGGAGGTGGCAGACCATCATTGAGTGCCTCAAGCAAGCGTGCACCGGCGAGCTGCCTCCCAACACGCGCTCCGGTCAGAGCTTCATTATGGACCCCAAGGTGCGCTGCTTGTTAGCCGGTGCCTGGTGCGCGCCAGGCTGGGAACAGGTTGCTAGACTGACGATGCTAGAGGCGCACAGGTGCTGGGAGAGACGGAGGTCAAGGCGCAGATCAAGCTGCGCATCACGACCGCCGCTGGCTCGCCGGTGGTCATAGTGCGGTCGTTCCAGGTGCCGCTTGTTCAATTGCTTGCCGCTTCCTGTCCCACAACTCTGGCTGTCAAGACTTGCAATTCTAGAGCCTTGCGGCCGCTGCCTCACCCTTCGCGCGGGCACGGGCGTGCAGCTGACGCAGAAGAAGGCGGCCCTGCAATTCAAGGCACTCGACCAGGTCCTGCAGTCCTTCAACAAGGACACGAACGTCAAGGAGGCGCTGTCGTACCGCTGCGCCGACCTCGACCGCATCGTCCCCACACTGATGGGTGTCTCCAAGGCGCGGCGCCCTGCCAGCCCACTGCTCAGGCATGCGCTCCTTCCTAGCTCTGCTTGTGACACGCATGATCCGTGCACTCCACCTCTGCGCTATGCCAGGCAGTCATTGCATGCAGGGCATGGATGGTGGCCACCCACGAATGCACCCCGCACCTCTGCGCCAGCCCACCAGCCTGTCAGCGGTGGCGCGGAGGTGCAGAGCCTGTCTGCGCTGCACCGCGCAGGCCATCCTGGAGAACGTCATCTTCGTGCACCAGGAGGACTCGAACTGGCCGCTGGCGGATGGGCAGACGCTGAAGAGGAAGTTTGACGACATTTTTGCTGCCACAAAGTACACAAAGGTCCGCGCGGCTGCCCGCCCCGTGTGAGCACTCCCATGCATGCAAGCCAGAGCTTTCAACATGCATTTGAATCGCGAAATGCTGAGAGCTGAGGGATCTCTCCGTGCCTGTGCTGTGTGACTTTGTGCAGAGATTGTGATTGATGCTGTAGTGACAGAAATTATGAGGCAGTGCGGGCCGTGTGGCGCAGGCGCTTGTGGACCTGCGCAAGCTGCGCGCAGACACAGTGCAGGCGTCCAGGGAGGGCAAGCTGCGCCTGGCGACGCTGACCAAGACCCGGGATGCCGCGGTGCGTCTGCGCACGGACATAGGCGCGAGCGCGAGCCGGCGGGTCAGCCTGGAGGCGGACATAGACGCGGCCGACGCCGAGCTCAGGCTGCTGCAGGAGGCGCGCACGCGCGCGCAGCGGTGGTCAGGGCCTCTGAAGCCTATGTTGACGGGAAAGACTGTCATATTGGTGTTGCAGATGGCGCATGCAAGCGATGCGGTCATGCAGCGCTGTTGGAGTGCAGGTATGCGCGCATGACCTGTGTCACGGTGTGCTCATGAGTGTGCACCGACAAGGCTGACATGCCGCTGCCTTGCCTGCAATACACATGTTCGAGCCACTGTGGATGTTGGCAAATTTCAAACATAGCATCCTTCTGAGCAGCATGCCTAGCTATACCAATGTGCTCTGCTTACTTCAGCACCTGCTTTTGTCCAAAGGGCTCCCTAGCGCTGTCCGTTACCCACATCATGCGCTGGCATTGTTCTCTAAGCGCATCGCGCAGGCAGGCAAAGTCCCGCATTGCCCAAAGAACTTTGCCATATGCGCATGGCACTCATGCGAGGCTCAATCCCCTGGCACACAGGCAGCCGCATCCAGCCTCGCGGCGCATAGGCCAGCCCACCAAGCCGCAGCGCGCGTGTGGCCGCGCAGAAGCGCGTGGGGCTGGAGCGGAAGCTGGGCCGCCTTGCGGAGCTGAGCGACCGGACCAAGGAGCTGCGTACGCGGCACGACATGACGGCGCGCGCCAATGCGGAGCAGCGCGTGCGCCTGCAGGCGGCCTACGGCGGCGAGGAGCTGCTCGACTCGCGGGAAGCGTTGGAAGCGATCCTGGCAGACCTGGGCGACCCCGAGGCCGACCAGGCCGAGCTGCGGCAGCTGACGCGCGAGCTGGACGTGCGCGGCGCTCCCTGCTTCGCAGTCTGCAGGGATGTGCCTGGAGACGCTCAGTGCTCAGCGAGTCCCGGACTTTCACATTGCCTGCTTGCCTGCAAGCTATGTTTTGGCCTCTTGCGCTTGATCAAAATTGCTGACGCCGCCCGAGCACAGAGGGGGGGCCCATGAGCAGACGCTTGGTGCTCCCTCTGCACCTACCTGCACCTTGGCATCTCGTTGAGGAGGTGCCAGTCTGTGCCAGGCTGCAAAGGATGGCAGGCAGGAAACTGGGTCATCTCACTTCTGCGTGCCAGCACACTGAAGGCATGAGTGGGGGTTGGGCGCTGTGCGAGACCAGCACGCGGCAGGCAGCTGCGCGACAAGGCCCGGTCTGTATGTATTCCAGGGCGCGGCGCAGAAAGCGCGCATGGAGGCGCTGGCGCACCGCGAGGAGGTCGAGCGCGCGGAGCGGCAGCGCGCGCGGCTGCAGTCGGAGGCGGACGCGCACGCGCGCGCGCTGGCCGAGCGCGACCGCTTCCTGCGCGAGCTCGCTGCGATCACCGACGTCATGGACGTGCGCGGCACCGCCGCGCTGTCGGAGGCGCAGGCGGCTGAGTGCGCCGCGCTTGCCTCCCACCCGCTGCCGCCCGGCGCCGCGCGCATTGTGATGACGGCGGGCACATTGTGGGCATGCAAGTGGCTCAGGGAGTGCCTGCGCATGCTCTCTTTCGCTTCCTTGCGCTGGGGTAGCAGAGTTGGCATGCGCCGTGCCGGCATTATATCAACAGAAGAGGCTGCTGACCAATCCTGCTCATCACCCTTGTGCTTTAATTCTTGGCAGTCACAACCACCACTGTATGGCATCATCAGCCTCCTGATAGCGTCACACTGAAGCTGGTCCGGCCTGGGCCAGCACGTTGCTACATGGGATGAGATTGATCGCTGATGAGGCTTCTGCCAGAACCAGCGCTGCCTGCCGGCAGGTTCATGCAGAGGCTGGAGGAGCGCGAGAGCGCGCTGCAAGCCAAGCTGGGCGCGCTGAAGACGGAGCACGAGGCGCGCGATGACCACTTCTCGCGCATGCTGGACGCCGTGACGGCCGACCTGACCGCCGCGCTCACCTCCGCAAAGGTCGCGCGCGAGACGCTTGCGCGCAATGAGGCGCGCATCCAGGCGCTGCAAGCGCAGGTGCGCTCCCACCGCGACCCGTGCATGGACAAAGCAAGTGATGGCTGGGGTAGCTGCATGTATGCGCCGAAAGAGTGTATGACCTGATGGGCAAGGCATATCTCCTCATGCGCCGCCCTGGAATCTTTCAATAGGTCTCAATAGGTCGCAGCGCCACCTCGTGTCGCACAATGGCTGCTGCGTTTTTTAGCAGCGGTTGAAAGTGACGGAGGCATGCGTCGATGTGACACATCAGGTCGGAGTCAGTTACCGCGCCTGCCCATGCGTCACCCAAGCTGTGGGCTGGTGCGCACAGATGGGGGGCGTGGCGGTCACCGACGACCTGGTCGCGCTCGCCAAGGACCGCGCGCAGCGCGCGGAAGGCACGCTGCGCACCAAGCGCGATGCGCACGAGCGCACCGACGCGGACGGCGAGGTGCAGCGCTGCGCCGCCGCGGTGGCCGACCTAAACCGCCAGGCCGCCGACCTGCGCCAGGCGCGCCCGCTCCTGCACCACATGATTCATAGTGGGCCCTAACTCTACTCTTGCATGGTCACAACCTCGTTCTCGGCCAATTGGATCGCCATGGAGTATAAGAATGTCACCCTGCTGGGCATGCATGCTCTATTTGCTGAGCGTATGCTGAGCGTATCCAGCCTAGTGCACTGCATCGTTCAGGCACCGCCAGCAGCCTGGGCCACAGGGCAAGCCGGTAATGCCACTCTTGTGGCTGCGCAGGAGCGGTGGCGGCTGGCGTCCAGCGCGGAGAGCGCCACGCGGCAGCGCATGCGGCAAGGAGAGGCGCTGGAGAAGGAGGCAAGGGCGCGCGCGCTGATTGAGAGCAGCGGCGTGCGCCTGCAGGCGCTGCTGGGGCGCGGGCAAGGCGCGCCACCCTCTGTGTACTGGAGCGTGTTGCAGGTGGCCCGGAGTGTGCATGCGCACCTGGCACCTGGGAAAAGTAGTTAGGGAGTATCCCTGTATACAGGAGACCACCCAGACGAAGGGTCAAGACCGTCACTTACTGTAAGGGCGCCATGGATGAGCCAGTGTATGCGCATCAGCGCGCACGCGGTGGCAGACATTCTGGCGCCAGCCACGGTCTGCCGGCGCGCGCGCAGCGCTGCCGGAGCCCGCGCAGCTCAAGCGCGCGGTGGAGGCCGCGCTGGCCGCGCGCAAGGCGGACGCGGAGCAGTGGGCGGCGGCGGCGGCGCAGGCGCAGGCCGCCGCAGCCGTCAAGGATGGCGAGCTGGCCGCGCAGCGCACGCAGCTTGAGGCGCTGCAGGGCGACCTCGCGGTCGAGCAGCGCCGCCTGCAGGAGGGCCTGGCGCGCGCGGACCTGGTGCGCGCCGTGCACGCGGCCGGTGGCCAGGTGGCTGCCAGTATGCTGCGAGGGCATGGTGGGGGGAGGGTTGTTGGTGTCTGCGATAGCAGACTGTCCTGGCGGACATGCGGCTGGGTCGCTCAGGATGCGAACGCTTTGGATGTACTTTTGCTTTCGACGCAGCACCACAGCAGGAGCCCTAGATACTCCTGCAGCTGAGCATGAGTCGCATAGTGTTGAGTGCTGAACTGGCCTGACCAATGCTACCTGCAAGACAAGGTCTGCCCGTGGTGAGTGCGCGTGTGGCACGGCGCGGCGCAGCTGCACGACCAGCGGCCGCTGGCGGAGCTCATCGTGGCCGAAGAGGAGCGGCGCCAGCACACGCAGATGCTGTACGGCCGCATTCAGAGCATGGCGGTCAACGTACACTATTGGAAAACGCATGCGGTGGAGAAGCATGAGTGCCGCACCTGCCGGCGGCGCTTTGCCAGCCACGCTGAGCAGGAAGGCTTTCTGGCGCTGCAGGCAGGCCCCATGAATTGGCCTCAAACATGCCCAGCATGTTCACATGCCAAGTGGCGTCTGTGGAGACCCCTGTGCATCAGCATGCTGTCAAGCGAGCATCAAAGCTCACTGCTGGAATACGGATAAGTTTGGCATGGTGCCAAGCTATGTCAAGCCATGTGCAGTGGCCTGGATGGTGAGACCCTGGTCCGCCCCCCCTCTTTGCTCAGCCTGGAGCCTGGAGCGTGTGAGCTGCTTGGCGAAGTGTACTGCCCAAGCGCAGCTCCTCACCACGGCTGAGCAGACGCAAATAGGAACGCCATGCCGGGCATGCAGGCTGGGAGTTGCCGGGAGTAAGGGATGAGCGCGAGCACTTGCCTATGGCGTCTGTTTACCAAATGTCATGCAGGTGACTCTTGTCTTAGCGCATTGCAATGCGGATGGCGGCCTCTGCGGGCATGCGAGCCCGTGCGCAACTGTGCACAAGGCAATGTCCATGCCCGCCTGCGGGTCGCACCTGAGCGTGGACATGGGCTGATTGACTGGCGCATGGCCACGCCGCATGCATCAGCGCCGCGCTCTCTCTACGCTCACACTGCACAGGCGCAGCGCCAGCGAGCGCTGATCGCGCGCGCCACCCGGCGCGTCAGCGCGTGCGCGGCCGCGCAGGACGAGCTGGCCGCATCCGTGCCGGAGCACGAGGCGCGGCTGAGCGGCGAGCTGGCGCTGGCCGAGCGGCACGTGGCCGCGCTGCGCGCCCTAGTGCCGCTGCGGGCGCGCTGCCTGGCGCTGCGGTCGGGCGACCTGCCGGCCGCGGAGGCGCGCGGCGCGGCGCTGCAGGCGGAGGCCGACGCGCTGGCCGCGGGCGCGGCCGAGGCGCGCGACAGCGCCGGCCGCGCCGACCGCGACCTGGTGGTGCGCGCAGCATGTCCGCCCTGCTGTACGATTAGAGTCTGTCAAGGTCTCCATGGTGCCAGGTCTCTTTTTGATGATGAAACTCAGTGAAACTTTGATATGCGTGCCTGTCTCAGCCCAGCAAAGTGCAGCTGAGGCTGGTCCCGCGCCTGTGCTGCCCGGGGCAGGAGGCGCAGCAGCTGCTGGCAGACGTCGCCTGGCCGGTGGACCGCCTGACGGCGGAGGTCGCGGACCTGCGCCGGCACGCCGAGGCGGACGGCGCGGCGGTGGCGGCCGGGGGCGGGCGCGACGTCGGCGACGTGGACGCCGAGCTGGAGGACCTGGAGGTCTCGCGCGCCACGCACGAGCGCGCCAAAGATGAAGCCGTCCGGCGCCGCGCGCGGCTGAGGTGCACCACGTACCCCTACCTGTATACCCACGTGCTCTGAATCCTCGTTGCTTCCTCACGCAGCATGCCGCTGTGCAACCGCGACGCCTGCAAGGCCTGCAGGGCGGCGCCTGGCACGAGCGCGCGGCGCGCCCCGCGGCAGGGACGAGGTGGCGACGGCGATGGCGGAGGTGCATGCGGCGCGCGAGGCGGCCACCACGCTGACCGCCAAGGCGGAGCGGCGCGCCGCGCTGCAGCGCGACGTGGCGGAGCTGGCGGCGCAGAACGAGACGCTGTCCGGCCAGGTCGCGCGCCAGAAAGAGACCGCGGCGCCCTTCGAGCAGGACAGGCAGCGCGTCATGCGGTGCGGGCCTGGCGCGGGCAGCTCGCATGCGGCGCCCCCCGCAGCGCTTCGTGCTGCTGTCGTGCACCGACGCGCTGCTTGCTCACCACCATTGCCCCGCTCGGCGCAGCTCACAGGACAGCGCCATGCGGTGCAGAGTGGCAGCAGCGCTGCTTATCGTGCTTCCCCGCACTGACGATACCCCTGCCGCGCCATAGCAGCCCGATGTCGACACCTCCTCCTGTGACGCGCACGCCCCTGCCCGCGCGCCAGCGAGCGCGAGGAGGCGCGCGGCGCCGCGCGTGCGGCCGAGAAGGCCGCGGAGGACGAGCTGCGCGCCGCGCACGGCCAGGCGGCGGAGCTGCGCAGCAAGAGCCGGCCGGTGGAGGACTACCTGGCGGCCGACCGCGGCGCCGCGCTGGCCGCCGCCGGCGAGACGCTGGCGGCCACGCTGCGGCGCCTGCAGGCCGCGGAGGGCACGCAGCAGGCGCGTGCACGACGTCGCTGGCACACTCTCACTGTCTCTTGGTGTTTTCATTGACCACGCTGTCTGATGTTGGAGGTGTTTTCAGAGCTGCTGGGAGTGCACGCGCAGCTGAGGCCCGGTGCGGAGCAGCTCGCGCGCAGCTGGGCGCCGCGGCGCGCGTCCCGGGACGCCAGCCAAAGCCGCGCCAGTGGCGTGGCGCCGCGCGCGAGCGGCCCGCGTGCGCGCGCAGGCGCGCGCCGAGGCGGTGAAGGCCAAGGCGGAGGACGTACAGGAGTCGGACAAGGCGCGACGCCAGATGCAGGACAGCCTGCAGCTCCTGCGCTCCCTGGACATGGAAAAGACGCTGGAGGCCGAGATGGAGGCGGTGCGCGCAGCGCTGGGCTGCGCCCGGCCGGCCCAGCGTCAGTGAGCGTTCCAGAGTGGGTCTGGCTGTTGGCGCACACGCGCCCATGCAAGGCTTTCCTATTGCGTGGCAGACGCCTGAGGCTGTTGCGCGGCCGCGCGCGGCGCCCAGAGCGCGCTCTGTGGGCGAGCAGCATGTGAGCGCCTGCTGAGCCCTGTGCATACGTTCCTGACGACCCGCCATAGCCCAGGTGACCAAGGCGCGCGCGGAGACCGGGGACGAGCACGCGCTGCGCGCCGGCCTTGCCGCGGTCACCGGCGACATCGTCAAGCTGCGCACGAAGCAGGTGCCGCGCCCGCTTGTGGCGCGCCAGCATGCAGCCCTCGCGACGGGCAGCAGCGCATGCCCTGCTGCACGGCAGACGCGACCCCGCAAGGCATGCAGGGAGGGATCTTGCCGTGCTTTGTTGCTGCAGTCAGTGCTGCAGCTCCAGAGCACACAGGCAATTAAAAGAGGCGCCTGACATGCGCCGTGGGGCGCGCGCCAGGACATGGCGCGCGGCAGCCTGGAGACGGTCGCGGAGGCCGCGCGGCGCGCGCAGCTGGAGCTGGCGGACGCGCAGTACGCGGACATCGACGGGCGCTGGCGCGCGCTGACCATCGAGGTGGAGACCACGCGCATGGCCGCCAACGACCTGGAGAAGTACCACAAGGCGCGCGCATGCGCAGCGCGGGATGCGCACAGCGCAGGCTCCTCTGCTGCATAAAAGCGGCTGCTCCTTGATGCCATAGATGTGACGTAGCGGGTGGTTTTGCGAGCTGCGCGAGCGGGGCGTGTCTCCTGCCACCCGCCCTTGTGCACTGCGCGAAGGATCCCAGCTGACGTTGCTGCAGAGCTGCTGGGTATGCACGACGCTAGCCACTGGCTTGGGCGCACACGTGAGCCAAGCTCACATCTATGGCCGACACAGCGTAACGCCGTCTTGGCGTCAAGGACCGCGGCCGTCGACAGCCACTGGGCGGCGCAGGCGCTCGAGAAGGCGCTGCTGGCGTTCCACACCACCAAGATGGCCGACATCAACAAGATCATCAAGGAGATGTGGCAGAAGACGTACCGCAACCAGGACATCGACCATATCCAGGCGCGCGTGCTTGCCCCGCGCGCCGCAGCTGCGCCGCTGCACGCGCGCGCCCGAGGCGTGCGGGCGGCTGGTCCCTGGAGCGCGGGGTTTTTTAGGCGAGGCACTCGGAGTGCAAAGGCAGATGTGCTGGTAGGGGCGGGTGAGCGACAGTAGATGTATATGGGACGAGGTCCAAAACACGGCATGAGCACCGTAGTGCTGCTGCTGCTCTGCGGACCGACACAAAGCCTTGCGATCGCGCTGAGGCCGCGCGGCGCTGCGGCAGGTGAAGGCGGACGCCGACTCGGGCGCGGCGCGCTCGTACAACTACCGCGTCGTCATGCTAGCCGGCGGCGCCGAGCTGGACATGCGCGGCCGCTGCTCCGCGGGGCAGAAGGCGCGCGCCGGCTGCGCCGGGCCAAGCCCTGAAAGGGGTTTTGGTACAACAACCAGTACCTCCTGTATGCTCTGCCCACAGAGGCCGGCCAGGGCGTGTGCAGCGGATGCTCGCTGAGGAGCGGGGTTCTGCGGGAGTGCCCGTCTGGGCGGGCCAGTGCCCTCTTCCCTGTGCGCCGCGGCCTCAGCCGGTCAGAGACCCCGCACATGCCGCATTAGAGCGGTGCCATGCGCCAAGGTCAGTGCACACCGGCTTGCGGCGCAGGTGCTGGCGTGCCTGATCATCCGGCTGGCGCTGGCGGAGACGTTCTGCCTGAACTGCGGCATCCTCGCGCTGGACGAGCCGACGACCAACCTGGACCACGAGAACAGCGAGAGCCTGGCGGAGGCGCTGCGGCAGGTCATGGACGCGCGCGCCGGCCAGGCCAACTTCCAGCTCATCGTCATCACGCACGACGAGCGGCGCGCGCCCCGGGGGCCACGCGCTGCCGGGCGGTCGCGCCCGCGGCCCGCCCGGCCCCGCCCTGGGGCTGGGGCGAACCCGGCGCCCTGTACCCAGGCGCTCTGCAGGCGTGCCAGGCCCTGGTGGGCAAGAACTGCGTAGCGCCCGCCACAAACAGCGCCGGGTCGCGCTGGTGCGCGAGTTCATGGCCTTTCCAGCCTTCATGCCGCACCTGGAGCACACCCTGGAGGTAGGCCAGTACGTCCTCCGGGATGTTGGTGAGCCACGTGCGCCTATGCGGTATGGACGCTGGGGTGGCCCTGTGCTCCTGCACCAAGCGTGACACGACGCTGCGCTGGGGCGGGCGCCATGCGCTTCTTTGCCCACCTGCGTCATTTGTTCTCTCAACAATGTGCAAGGCTACCAGGCATCATGTGCTCTGATCCACGGGCCCTACGAGGGATGAAGTATGGTTTCATGCATGACTTTTGCCTGCATGGGGTGGACTGGGAGGATGTCTGACATGACAGTGCGCATGTGGCAAGGGGTTTGGGGGCAGGGAGGTGCCAGGTGTGCCCAGCGCAGACACTCGCTGCAGGAATGCTCTTGGCGTCTGTGACAAAATGAGTCTTGGAAGTTTGAATAAGAGCATATGAGATAGGCCTGTCCGATGCTAACCACACTGCAGCGTTGTGATTGTCACTGGCGCTCCACCTACTGTGAGCAACGCCACATCAAGCCCCTGGCTGATTGGTTGGCACGTTGTTGTCGGAGCGCCCACGCATGTGTGAAGCCTCGCCCTGCCGCAGGTTTGCCTACAAGATCGGGACGCGGGAGTACAGCGAGAAGCTGTACCGCATCTCCAAGGACGAGCACCAGCGCAGCCACATCATGGAGGAACCTATTGGTTCATAAGTGCCCCGCACAGGGTACCTTGCGATGCGTGCAGGGAAGAGGGCGGGTGAACTGGCAAGTCCTTGAACCTGCATACTTGGCATCACTGCGTGCTTTAGGTCTGACGCAGCAACCGCTGTTCAGCTTTCATCGCTTTCTTCTGCTTGCATGTACACAAGGCAGGATGATCAAACCTGCTGGGCTGTGGAGAATGTGTCGCCTAGTATGAGTGTGAACATAATGACGTCTGAAGTGATGAGGGTCGTCAGCGCGCTAGGCGCGCTAGGTTAGGCTGCAGTGCAGTGTCTGCATGAACATCACAGTTGGTCACCCGTCCCGGCACGTGCCTGACTGCAAGCCCAGCATGCAGTCCAAACACCAATCCAGTTCCGAAGGACACGGATGGCATCGTTCTGGTGCCTGCACAAAGCGCTCACAAATATGTCAGAATGCAAGCATGCTGTGCCAGCCACACATGCTAGTTACGTGCAGCGGCTGTAGTGAGCACGTCCGAGCGTGCCTTATATCACCGTTGCCCGCGCGTCCTGAGCTGTTTCGGCCGCGGAGCTCGCGCGCACGCTGTCAGCTGGTTGCAGGCTGGCGCTGTCTGCGCTTATACCTCATAGCCACTGATGCCGTCGCGGTACCTCCGCGGCGCGCCCGCTTCATCGCAAGCACCAGCTTATACGACGCCCATATCTTGAAAGGAAACGTGAGCGGCTTGATGACTGCCCGCAGCGATATCGACTCCGCCAGCGCAAGCGTCACGCGGGGCGCGTCCCTGCGCCAGCACAGGCTTGGACTATGCGCACCATCGGCAACACGCCCTACTGGCAACAAATGCATTGTTTCGAGGGAGGGGCGCACCGGCCCTTTAAGAACGGCGCCCTCTGCGTGATGCTTGCCGCGCGAGTAAGGGCAGCAGAGTAGCTGCGCTGCAGGGCGCCATTGCGCATGAGAGCGCGCGTTGCGGGCTGCATGAAGGTGCGTGAAGGCTGCAGGGCGTAGCAGGCTGACCAGAATGCTAGCGCCAAGGAAGCGCCAAGCACCTGTGCTGCCACGCACGGGCCTTAGCGCAAAAAGGTCTGCCAAAATAGCATCCATGACGACAATCGTGAGCTACCTCATGGATGATGAGCGCCTTTGGCAGGTCAGCAGGCGTCAGGCCCTTGCTAATAAAGTGCTGCTTCAGGCGCTCCATGGCGGATGTGTCAGATAGCCAGTGGCTCTATGCGCGGGCAGGCGCCACCTCTGGTGACCGAAGCGTACCTACGCCTGAAGATAGCTATACGAGCTGAAACATGCTCGAGCTGCCATATAGATGGGGTGGGGCAGCATGCAAGCAGGCGCACCCCGGGTAGCGATCAACAAAAGTGTCATGCATGGCCACCTGCGGTACTGACGTACTGACGAGTTTGCATGGTGACCGCTGGCGTGCAGGCTGCACACTGTGACGGCGGCGGACATCCCTGTCTCTCACAGCGCACCGCGCGTCCTGCACGCCTTGCTGGCAGCACACACTTCTCTTCGTCGCAGCCCCCATTGCAACGCAAGCTCAGCAAGGTCCCGACTTGCTTGCGGGGCGAAGCGTGCGGCAGGCGCCGTCTGCGTGGCCGCACCAGCTGCAGCGCCGAAAGTGAGGCAACCGGCAACAAAGCAGATATGCCAGGAACCAGCCGGCAGGACCTGCCAAGAGCTTCGTGTTGCTCCAGGCGTGAGGCATTGGCGTACACTGCTCTCAGCGGCGGTACGTAAACCGTTCGTAACACGTTCTGGCCATATTTGTCAGGCAACAATGCACTGATTGCTAGCGTCGTGCGCTTCTAGCCTGGCGGCAATACGGAGCTGGTTGCTGTGCTAGAGCTACCGGCTTGCAACAGCTTGGCTCGGCCCCTATGCCGCCGGCAGTGATAGCGACGCAGCGGTTGCGCAGGCTCACTGCAAGCACTTGCGCCGCCGCCCGCGCACGCACTGCGCCGAGTTTCGTTGCCGGATGGCGATGTTGACGCCTACGAGTACGCCGTAGACTTGCGCTTGGTCGCCTTGCGTGGCGCCGTGGCCTCTGATGCGACGAGAGACTTCAAACGCGTGCTGCGGCGGCACGCACGGCTCAAGCTCGAGCAGCGCAAGCAGCTGGCTGACATATATGCCGAGCTGGGCAACCCCAGGCGCGGGGACGCTGCCTACACGCTGTTCAACCTCCTGTTCTTGACGTAGTGTGGACGCTTGTGCATCTTTGCGCTTGAGCGGTCGCAGGAGCGTAGGCTGGCTGACGCTGCGAGGTGCGCGGCACGCAGGAAACGGAAGAGTGCCGCGAGGGCGGATGCCGTTGTGCTGGGCGACGCGTGGCTGGGCCCGGCCATCCGCGCCGGCCTCCTGCAGCCCATCCCGGACGCGCTAACCAGCCGGTGGTGGGTGCGCCTTTGTGCCGCTGCCGTTTGCTCTGCCGCCACCCTGCAGACAGGCGGAACGGACTGCCTGCCACCATGCTCCCTCAGGTGTTTGGGCTGATGGCAAGAGAGCCACTGGCCACGTCGAAGGCATTGCATGGCCCACCAGCACGCCATAGGCTGCCTCGGCCCGGCCCTGGACCAGAACAGGTAGCGCCAGGGCGGCGCCGGGCGGGCGCTGCCCGAGCTGACACGTACGGGGCTCACACAAACCCGGCCACCCCGGGCGCAGGCGGCGCTGAGCCCGCGCTGGCAGCGGCTGGTGCGGCGCGGCGAAGACGGGCGGCCGAGCGAGCGCGGCGACGTGTGGGCGGCGCCGCACCGCTGGGGATGCACCCTGGTCGCGGCGCGCACTGACAAGCTGCTGCGGCGCGCCCCTGCTGGGCCTGGTCCAGGGTCGCCGCGCTGCAGCAGCGCGCTGTGCTCCATGCGGCCAGCACTGTCATGTCTCGGCCTTGCTGTAGCAGCGTGCTGCGCCGCATGCGACCTATGCACGCCTGCCTCAACCGCCTTGCTCAGGGTGGTTTGCCCAGCGAGGCGTGCAGCTGCGCTCATGCCGCTACCCGTCGAGCAAGTGGAGGCCCGGGACGGCAGGGCCAGCGGCCTGTGTCGGACGCACCAGGCGCGCCAGGGTAAACCCTAACCCTAGCGCGCGCAGGTGGGGCGGGCAGCTAGTCGAGGACTGGCCCGATCTGCTGCAGCCGCGCCTGCGCGGCCGCCTGGCGATGGCCGACTCGCCGCGCGAGCTGGTCGCCATAGCGCTCGCCACGCTCGGCCTGCCGCTCTGCGCGAGCGCGGGCGACGTGGACGCGGCCGGCGTCGGCGCCGCGGGGCTTTGCGCGCGCGTGGGCGAGCTGCGGCAGCAGGCGCGTGCGAGCTGGGCCCTGGGCTGGGCTGGGCCCTGTGCAGCAGGGCGGCATGGGATAGGGCCTGCCGCACAGCACAGGGATATTGGCCCTGACGTATGCAGCCGAGGCTGGCAGCGCGCAGCCGGCACTTGCTTGGCTTCTGTCTTGCTCGCGCCCCTGGCCTCAGAGCCCGGCCCAGCAGCCCAGCCCTTATCGCAAGCGTCCTGCTGCATGCGAAACGGACGGCATGCTTCCGCTGCATGCTCATGTAGACCATGCCACCTGAGCGGCCCGCGCGGCATGCGGCGTCACCGCCAGTCGGTCCAGACTGCAGGGCGGCCGCTGGAGCTATGCGCGCGCGCGCTGCCGCGTGGGCGCCCCATGCTGCCCGCCGCCCCTGCGCGGGCCGCCTGCAGCAGCGCGCCGTCAGCCGGCGGCCAGCCCGCGCCCGCTGGGGGCGCCGGGCGCTGCAGGCCCTGAGCTGGATGCCCGCGGCTTGGAGGCTGTGGCAGGCTGGCGGCCAGCGCCCCTGCCCGCGCGGCGCGCAGGTGCGCGTGTTCAGCAGCCGGGACCACACGCGCGCGCTGGCGGCCGGCGACGTGTGGGCGGCCGTCGGCTGGAGCGGCGACCTGCTGCCGCTGGCGGAGCGCAGCTCCAATGTGGCGCTCACCGCGCCGGCCTCGGGCGTGCCGCTCTGGGCCGACCTGTGGGCCGTGCCGGCCGGCGCGGCCGGCGGCTCCGGGGTGGGGCCCGCCGAGCGTAGCGAGCCTGTCTCAGCGCGTGCACAGCATCTGGCGGCACGGTCCTGAAGCGTCTCCGCTGCAGCGAGGCTTGAGAACACCGCCCGTGGTGGTGACAGCTGGTACCCACATCGTCACGGCGCCCAGGGTTGCAGTAGCATAATCAAGGGAGGCCGCGCTCGCCGTGAAGTCATGCATATTTAGGACAACCTCTGCGAGTCAGGTCTGCATGCACGCCCCTAGCAAGTTGCCTGACAACTGCACCGCGCGTACAGGGGGCGGGGCCCTCGCCGCTGCTGCCAGCCTGGCTGGAGTTTGGCCTGCAGCCGGCGCGCGCCGAGCGGCGCCGCGGGCTGCTCGCCGGCGCGTCCCCGCTGCTGCTGCCCGAGCGCGCGAGCGCGCGCGGCGCCGTGCGCGGCCAAGCACGGCTGCCGGGGTGGGCTCCGCACCGCGCTGATATCCGGCGGGAGCAAGAGCAGGAGCACGGGGCGTTGGAAGCAGAGTCGGGGTCCCCGGCCGCGCTGGCCGGCGGCGTGATGCCGAGCGACGCCGTGCTGGCGCGCAGCGAGTTTCTGGAGCCGCTGGACGAGGCCACGGCCGCGCTGCACTGGGCCGCGCTGCACCCTGACTTTGAGCGCGAGAGCCTGTGAGTTGCGTGGAGTAGGCACAGGACTGATCCGCCGTTTGTGTCACATGTCTGTGTTCGTTGCGAGGCGACTGCGCGAGCTGCTGTGTACCACACAGCACATCTTAGCACGCTGCAAGCAGCGCTTCAAGCAGAGGAGAGAGAGAGAGAGCTGTTCTTCATGTGCGATCCTGGAAAAACTACATCAGTTTACAAGCTGGCTCCTAGCTTTATACCAAATCCACAAACCTTCAAAATGCAATCTCGCTCCAGGCCTTGCTGCACCTGACTAGGAAGAGCGTGGAGTGTGCATGAAGGAGGTCAGCTCGCAACTGTCCACTAGCCGGCGCACTTACGCTTGGCTACCTCACAGCGCATCTCTGGCTTCTCTGTGCATGCGGCCGCCGGAGCTGGCACAGCCCCCGCCTTGCCATCCACCGCAGACGGGCTCCCGCACGCGAGCATCCCCACTGCCGCGGCGCCAGAGGGGCCCTCGGCGGCGCCCTCGCCAGCCGCGGCAGCGCCGTCCGGCGCAGGCCCCGAGCCCGGCCCCGGCGCCGCAGGCGCGGAGCGCTCGCGCTCGCGCACGCGCTCGGCGGCGGCCGCGGCCGCGGCGCCGGCCGCGCCGCCGCCGGCGCGTGTCGCGGCGCGGTGCACGGCGGTGGCGGTGGACGCCTTGGTCAGCTCGCGCACGAGCATGGTCGCGTACGTGGACGGCGGCAGCGCGAAGCTGAGCTGCAGCGCCAGCAGCTGGCCCGGGCCGGGCACCTCGCCTGCGCCGGCCGCCCCGCCCAGCTCGCGGCGCTGCTGTGCCTAGAATGTGTTTGTTGCAGCACCTCTACACCACATAAAAACAGTGTGCCAATTGGTGGTGAGTCGTCTGCAGGTCTGCCCGGCCGGGCGCCCAGTACGCTCCGTGGGCAGCGCTGAGCTCACGAGCGTTGGCGCACAGCCAGCGGGCACAACAACAGTGAGTATGAGACGGCATGCAACGATGTAAAAAATTATGGTAGGTATGGGCCACTGCGCGCGGCGCACCGGGCGCCAGCACGGCGACGGGCGGCGGCGCGGTGCCGCGCAGCAGCTCCAGGTCGCTGGCGGCCAGCGCCTGGTCGGGCGCGCCGTACTGCAGCAGGCGGAAGTGCAGGTCGGCCGGCCGGTGCAGCAGGCGGCGGTAGCCGCCCGGCAGCGCGCCCAGGCTGAAGTCGCGCTGCGTGTGCGGCGCCGCGCCCAGCTCAAAGCCCAGCGCTGCGGCCGCGCGCGCGTATGCCTGCGGCAGCCGCGGCAGGGTAGGTGGTCACCATAAACCCTTTGGCAGGCTCCTGCTACATGGTACTACACTACGCGCAACGGTGCGCAGCGCTGATGCTGTCGCTAAACCCGTATCAGTCTGCTTGCGCACGCAGTTGGCGTGCACTGAAGCCAGCATGTGCGCACGCACCTGTCACAGTTCTAGGGACAGACCGCGCGAGCGCGCTGCGCAGGCGCATTGGCCTGTGGGCGCACACGCTCCCAGGGCGCTGTTGCATGTGTGTCACTTCAGGTGCTGCTTGCCAACACCGCTTCCATGAGGACCCATACACAGGACTGATGCCACATAGGGTAGTGACCTAACCCTACCCTGACGGGTTGTCATGTGAGGGCGCGCCTGCTCGGTCGCGTGCTCGGGGTACCGCACAGACGCGCCCGGCAGCGGCAGAACGACGCGCTCGATGTCGTACGCGCCCGCGGCGGCCTCCTCCGCGGTCACGACATGCACCTCGGGCGCCGCCGGCCTCCCCGCGCGCGGCAGCGCATCCGCCTCCATCGGCTCTGTCGCGGACAGGACGCAGTTCGCCATGGGGGGTACAGCTGGCCGGGCGGCGGGAGGATATGTAGCCTGGCACGACCCTGGACCGCACCACCCTGTGTGGTTGCCACACATGCTCGCTCGTCGCCCGGGGCTACCCCAGCAGCGCAGCGTGTCCGTGGCACTGGCGCCGCGCGCAATGCTTGCAGCACCATAGTCTTTTTTCGCTCCTTTACGTCAGCAAGCACATGGCAGGCGCATCAGCCTTCGCGCCCTGCGGCCATGCGAGTCTGCAAGCACCGTCGCGGCTCCCTGCGGCCCAGGGCAGCGGCTGCCCTCGCGCCCTATCAGCGCTTACATCAGGCCTGCGGGCCGCGCAGGCTCGCACCAGCCTCGTCGCCTTCACCGTCGTCCGCGGCATCGGCCGCGCCAATGCCGTCCACCGCGTCGGCCGCGGCGCCCTCCGCCAGCACCAGGTCGCCCGCGACCGCGCCATCCAGGCCGAACTCGCGCGCGCGGTGGCTGGCCGCGCTGTTCCACAGGTAGCTCTGTGACAGCCGCGCAACGCGCTGTCAGCACACCAATTGACAGCGCTTTTTTGTAAAGGTGGGAGGACGCGCGCTGAAGGCTCAGGTGTCGGTGGGCGAGTCGATGAGACCAGAGCCGCGCATGCGGGGCGAGCTGCGAGGTGCCAGCGGTGGCTCCAGCCCCAGAGCAGGGTGCAGGCGAGTGGGCAGACTAGAATGCATGCAATCAGATGCAGCTCAGCTGCTTGTGCCTGCATTTGAGGGGGTATGCCCAACCAGGCAGTTACTCCAGACATACGGAAAGCAGGAAGGCTGCCGCAAGGCACTGAGCTAGGGTGTCTGCGCACTGGAGCGCGCCTGAACGGCGTGCACGAACATGGTGCGCGTGCTGCGCGGCACCGCCAGCAGCGCGCCCAGAAAGTTATTTGCGCCCGCGCGGCCGCCCTTGCGCAGCGACTGCGGCGCAAGCGCGACGCGCCAATAAGCGCATGCTTGTGCAGGGTAATTGTAGCAGTATATAGTGTGGCCCAGGTCGCCGTGGCTGGTACAAGAGCAGGCAGCCGCAGATGGTACCGTTGACTGTCATGCAAATCCCACACCCACGACTTAAGCACACGGTAAGCCAGCTAGGGACGTCCAGCTCCGAGGCACGTAACCAACACACCCACCTAATAGACAACCCGCTCACACGTATGCAGCCCCCCTGTGAAGCACTGCAGGACAGAGCTGAGCTCCTGCAGTGCATGTTTGAGCGCACACGTCGCGCGCACACAGCGGCACGCACCTCAAGAATGGCGCGCTCGGCGACGGCGCTGCGATGGATGCCCGCCAGCGCGGCCCGCACGTCGCCATGATCCAAGTAGGCGCGCCGCGCGGCGAGCGCCTCGGGGCGCTCGCCCGCGCGCCCGGCCATGATCGCGCGCACCGCCTCGCGCCACTCGCCGCGCAGCAGCAGCACGCCTGTCCTGCGCAGCCGCGCCAGGCCGTCAGCGCGCAGCTCGACGTTCAGAGGCTGTCCAGCCTGCTGCAGGCTCGTGTGAGCGCGAGGCATGCGGTTCCTGGCCCATTGCCACGCGACAGCAGCACGTCCAGGGCGAGCGGGGGCGCCCAGTGCAGAGCCCGCGCCTGTGCGTGCCCGAGCTGCCGCTGCCGAAGCGCTGCAGGCCAAAGTAGTTGATGAAGCCCCGCGCGCGCAGCGCCTCGGCGGCCTCCTGCACAGCGTCTGGCCCCGCGCCCGCCACCGCCCTGCACGGCCCATGCCTCTTCCTTGGACAGCTGACATTGCTGAACAAACACAGCCTGCAAGTTGTTGTGATTCAACAGAGAACTGTGCGATACGTAGCCGGCTGCCGCACAGCACCCTGGCATCCTCCAGCGCTGCAGCCGGGCTCGCGCATGGGGCTGCCCTCGCTCAGGGCTGCCTTCCCCTGCGCTCTTGCTGGGTTCGAGCTACGTTGATACGCACAACAGCTGCGATTGACACTCTCCAGCTGTCTCAGCTGCAACTGCGCTTCAGCAAGCATCTGCAGTGCCATGCTTCGCAAAGAGCCTACGCCATGCGCCATGCGCTCACTGGCGCACGCGTGGAGCACATGCAAGCAAGGTATGTGCGCGCAAGCGCACCGCAGCGTGACCTCAAAGCGGTTGCCGCGCTGCGCGCCCAGCCGCAGCGCGTCCGGCACGTACTCAAAGTCGCCCAGCTGCATGCCGCGCAGGGCCGGGTTCACCGCCGCCAGGCGCTCCGCCTCGATCTGCCACGCGCGGGCCACGCCGCGCTGTCAAGAGCAGGGGTTGGTGCTTTTTGCACGCTCACCAGGCGCAAGCATGCTTAGAGCAGGATGTGCAGAGGGCACAAGCCCTCCTGACACGTCCCGCTCGGACTGGACTTGAGGCAGCCTAACAAACCGCGGCCAGTTTGCCCACCAGGGGAGCACCCGCATGCGCTGGCGACTGCGATGCATGAGCGGGCAGCTCATCCGCTTAGCAAACGATGTATAAACAGAGAAGATGGCACATTTCCTTGGAATTGAAAACCCTTTAAGGAAGAAGCGCTCATTGAATGCATAGCGAAGCCACACACGTCACGGGTCTACTTATGGTACCGGCACGGACCTACACGCATACGACTTCGGGCTGCCGAGGAGGAGCAAGCACGGCGGCATTCCTGCCCCGGCCGCAGAGCGCGCCGGGCGCCGGCGGCACCCGCGTGCACCTGCGCGCGCCTTGAACGCCGTGACGTGCTGGCAGGTGATGGCGCGCTTGTCCTTGGTGCCGGCGGTCGCGAGCGCGGCCTTGCCGCAGCGCAGGTGCCGCTGCAGGATCGCCAGCGCACCCGCCGTGTCCAGGTTCTCCTTGAGCAGCGCGAAGCGGCAGTACCTGGCCGCGGCCGGCGCGCCGCTGCAGGGCCCCGCGCTCGCGCGCGCCACGCGGCCGCGCGTAGCGGAGCAGGCTGGTGGGTTGCGGCTGCCTGGCCTGGGCTCCACAGTACGGTGATACCTGTTCAGGCATGCAGCACGCTTCCGCATGCACAGCTCACATTGATACTGCCTACGCGCACACTCCCTGCTGTGCCCGTCACAACTTCACACGGTCTGGCGTGAAGATCAGCCTGGCATGATATCCAGATATGCAGATTGATGTGCTTTAGTCGCCCTACCATCAGGCTCGCCCCGCAGTGTTGGGACTACAAACTGAGGCTCCACGGTGATCATGAAAACCGCACGGCGGCGTCTTCGTATGCTGCTATAGGGTGACCTGCAGCGCATGCCTTATGGCCAGGTGGCCGCAGCAGCGCGCCACCGCACCTGATGCCGCTGCCATGCGCCCAGGGCGCGCGCTGGTCCTGGAAGCGGGCGTGCGCGGCGGGGGCGCCGCCGCCCGCGCCGTCCGCCTTGCGCTTCCGCTTGTTGCCGCGCTGCCGCGGCACAGCAGTGCAAGAGTGTAGGCACGCAGACGCACTGACTGCACTCGCCTTGATGACATACTGAATACTGCTCCACTCGCAGACACTAATATCCCCCACTCTAGGAGTGTCAACAGCTGGATGTCATCTCTAATGGCACCACTCTGCTGGTGGGCGAGGAGCGGCGGGGGTCAGAAGCCAAGCGTTCATAATGGAATTTGATTTCATGAGCGCCGGGCGCGGTTGATCGGCCGCTGCCCGGCTCATACGGCATTTGCTTCATCACTCCTCCGCACTACTGTATGACAAAAAGGCCAGACACAGCAAAGGCCACCGCTCTCCCAAACAACAAATAAACAACATGCATGCATACCACCTCATGCTGCTACTACGTCACACAGGCCAGGCGCTGAGCCAAGTGATATTGCGTCAAGCACACTGAATGAGCAGTTCCTCGTGAGAGGAAGGCATGCATTGACGCGACCTCAGCACCACCACTCCTGATCTGGTGACTGCCATGCAGTGGGCACACCTGCTTGGGAGCCCGGTGCTTGAGCGTGATCACGGTGACGCCGCCCTCGCGCGCGGCGGTGTTGCTCTCCAGCAGCGGCAGCGACGGCCGGCGGAAGAACTGGTGCACCGCTGTGCGCTGCCGCAGCCAGTCAAATTCCTCAGTGTCTGGCATGCGTTGCGCAATGTGCGCCATCGGGAAATTGTCTGTCATGCATGCAATGTCCTACCATATGCATACCGCCAAGAGCCACAAGAGTTGGCACCAACATGTTTAAACGCTATAGCAGCCTCCACCATCCCCACCTGGAACCCCCTTTTGCAGGTTCACTTGGTAACACTCTTGTTGCACAGGAGGCACCAGTGTTACGTTGCAGCAGTGCACGACCTGCTGCCAGTGCCCCCACCTGCAGTTTGTCGAACGAGGACACGTCCAGCTCGGCCTCGGGCGCATCGACCTTGTGCGGCGGCCTGCCGCGCCGCCGCGAGAACGCCGCGACGTCCAGAAGCAGCTGCCGCAGCGTGGCCGCGTTCTCGGCGCCGGCGAGCGCTTCAAACTCTGCCAGGTCAGCCTCTGTGCTGCTGGCGGCTGGCGCAGGGGCTGCAGGCGCGGCCGTGCTGGCAGCCGCCTGGCGCTCGCACGCAGCGGTCGCATCAGGCTGCGGTGCGGCGGCCTGCGGCTGCGCGGCGGCTGCCTCTGTGGCGCCGCTGACTGCCCCACTCCGTGCGCCAACTGCATCAGGAGCGCTGCCAGTCTGTGCGCCGCCTGCCGGAGGCTGTGCGCCGACCGCGCCTGGTGCTGCGAGCGCAGGCGCGGCATTTGGTGCCTGGCAGGCGCTGGCGGCTGCTGCAGCGGGCGCCGGGGCGGCGGCCGGCGGCTGCACTGGCGCCGGCTCTGCTTCACCAGCTGCCGCTGTCTGTGCAGTTGCGCTAGCAGGAGCTCTGGCACCCTCAGCGCATTCTGCCGCAGGCGGCGCGCGCAGGAATGCAGACGGCGGAGCGGGGTCGCCAGACGCAGTGAGCCGCGTCAGGCGCACCACGCTGCCGTCCAAGGCAATCTCGTTGACCTTGAAGTCGCTGTACCTGCCGGTCGCTTCTGCATGGTCAGTAACGAACTCCTAGCTTGCCGCCACGGCTATTCTGAGTGCTGGCAACCAGTGCCAGTGCGCAACTGCGCGGCAGAAAGTCTGGAAGCGGAAACAAACCTCTGCTTCAGGATGGCTGTGAAGCCCGGCGCAGTGCCGGCGTACTCAGTAATGCGGACATCCTCTTCACACTGAGCGTCCATCCGCACCAACACAGACTGCTACAAGAACATGCTTCACCTGCAACGCTGTGCTACTCAGTAGGTAGTACATACGCTGTGCTAGTGGCTGCTACCTGCAAGCAAGTAGGGTTGGGCCACTGGTGCAAGAGGCAGACAGGTTGCCTGCAAGGCAGCTGCACCAAGCGAGGCGATCGAGGTGACTATAGACGAGAGCTCTGCGGTGCATGGACGTATATGGCACTCCCAGGCACTGCGCAAACCAGCAGGCAGGGCAGCGGTATTATACCTGGGTCCAAGCGCCTCCTGCGAGCTCTGGCACTAGTGCACGATGACGAGGTTCACACACGCCACTGCTCCCACGACCAACCATATGCTGTGAATAGTGACGCAATATTTGGGATGCCAGAGGACTGCGTAGGCATGCTCGTTTGGTCACAACATCAAGCCTTTTCACCGAGCACTGCAGCACAGATGGGTACCAGCGTGCCTATGTGCATACATAGGTTCAGGCTGTGCGCGATGCATTCCTGGCATTCTTCTGCATCCTCAGCGCCTACTTCCTGCAACTACCAACGCGCGACGAGGCGGGCGTGGCGCTTGGTGCGCTTGCAGTGCACGGCAGCTCCTCTGTCCCTTTCAATTTGGTTGCCTTGCCTGTCATCTTGGAGTCTAAACCTGTTGCCATGCAGGCACGGCAAGCCTGCCAAAGCTCTTCATGGCGTCTTTCTTCCTGACAGTCCTCGTATCGCCGTGTGTGTCAACATTCTTACTCACGCAGGCTGTGTACGCGCTCCCGTCCTCCGGGGATGCCCTGACTGCTTGGTTGCTCACATTTCCTTGCTTGCAACGTATCACATGACAAGGCCTGCGACTTGCGCAGGGACAGGGCGCTGCTGCTGCTCTACAGGGGCCTGGCGGCTTGCGCGCTGGCTTTCTTCCTGATGTTCCTGCTGCTGTCGCCCCCAGCGCCTGGCGTCGGCGACGCTTCTGCAGCCCGTGGCATCCATTCTGACCCCGGCGCAGAGCAGTCGGGCAGCGCAGCAAAGCGCGTGGACACTCAGCGCAGGCTGCTGGATGAGGCAGTGCATCACTGGAATGCTGCGCGCGCGGGCACTGGGAGCCCGCCGGGTGCTCCCAGGACAGACGCTACGCATGACAGTGGTCACCACTTTGGCCCAGCGCCTGTGTCAGGGCCGGGGGCAGTCCCTGGATCAAGCCGGAGGCTGCAGCAGGCAGCCCTGGGCCGCCTGCGGGGCGCTGCTGCGGCCCAGGGTGACCTGAACGGCACCGGCAGCAGCAGCCACGGAGTCGGAGACATTCCCGGCGGACGTGCGGCCACACGGGCGCTGCACGGGGCCGGTCGCAGCGCACGGCGGGGCGACCGGACGCTGAGCGCAGCGCAGCGTGCCGTCCGCGCGGCCTACTACCTGTGGCTGGGCACCGCCAACCTGGTGCGAGGCCGAGCAGTTCCTGCGCAATCGCAGAGCTTAGACGATGCTGCTGCCTAGTCTGGCACTAGCATGCGCCCGTCTGGCACGCCTTTGCATCCTTTTTGCATGTGGTGGGCCCCAGCAGCCTGGCGTTGGCAGACCAAATGCACCAACTGCTCACCTGCACGGGCGCGGCAGGTGGCCATCTCGTCGCTGTGGGCGCGCGTGTCGGACGTTTTCAGCAGCGACGCCGGCCTCCGCCTGTTTGGGCTGCTCAGCGCAGGCGCTACCTGTGGTGCGCGCGCCTGCGGCCGCTGTCATGGGCACCTGTGCATAAGTGTACTACTAGCCGGGACGCCGACGCCGTGGATAATGCATGCGACTGCTGTAGCACAAGATAGCCAGACATGGCACACAGCTACTCCGGGTCATGCGTGTGCATGGATAGAGCCGTGTGCACTAAGAATAGGCAGCTGTCCTGGCATCAGCACAAGTCTCTGGGGCGTTCCATGACGGTTTTAAATAAGATCGATTGGCAGGCCATCTCAGGTATACCATGTGTGTAATTGTTGCATGTGCAACTCGCTGGCAAGCAGCGTAGGCCAGCACAGCAACACACCGCTCTGCTGCAGCCCCAGCCTTCCTGCAGGGCGGATGCATCGGTGCGCGCCTGCCAGGGCAGCTGGCGGGTAGCCTCGGCGCCGCCGCGTTTCACCTGGCGCTGCGGCGCGCCGGCGGCGCCGTGGGGCCCGCGCTGCAGCATGCACCGCTCCTGGCGGCGGCCGCGCTGCTGGAAGCGGCCGGCCGGCTTGCGGCGCGGCTGGCGCCCGCGCGCGCGGGCGCGGCGCCTGCCGCGCGGGATGCTGGAGCGAGCGCGAATGATGACAAGGCGCGAGGCAGCGGCGGAGGCCCGTTGTATTTGGAGCTCCTGCCTTCATGTTCGCTCATGCATCGAGGTCATGACGTTGTGCGCATCAGGTCATGTTGATGAGTCTCCGGAGGGTGACGAGCCCGACGTGCGACGCCCTGCGCCCTAAAGCACCTGCTACGGAACACCGGGCTGCCGCCGAGGGCGCACATATGGAGCAGCTCACTCGCGCAGCGACCATGTGCAGGCATGGCCGCGCGGCGACGGCGCGGCGGCAGGCGCGGCGCGCGCGGCCGCGCAGCTGGGCGAGGGCGTGGCGGCCATCGCGCGCTCGCGCTACCTGACCACCCTGGCGCTCTACCTGCTGCTGAGCACCGCCGCGTCATCACTCCTCTACTTCCTGAAGGCCGCGGTGCTGGCGGGCGCGGCGCCGGACGCCGGCGGGCGCATGGCGCTCGTCGCCGTGCTGAACAGCGCCAGCGCCGTCGCCATCGCGCTGCTGCAGGTGCCCAGCAAGGCAGGCTGCTCTTGTATTCATTTTCGAACCACAACCAAGTTGTTGGGGGTGTTACTGATGAGATCTTTGCGTATGTACGTGGACTTCCATGTGGACTTCCGTGTCTGCCATGCATTGGCCTAACAGAAGCGTTGCAAGCCCCGTCTGCCCAGGCCTCAACTCCTCCTGTCACCCCGCCCGCTGGGCGGCTGAGGCCCACACTTGCCCCATGCGTGCGCGCAGCTGTGCGCGACGGGCCGGCTCCTGCAGCGCCTGGGCCTGCAGCGCGCCCTGTGCGCGACGCCGCTCGTGTCGGCCGCGGTGCTGGCCGTCGTGTGCGCCGTCCCCTCGGCCGCCGTCGTCGGCGTGGGCGAGGCCGCCCGCAAGGTGGGGTCCCGGCTGGCACAGCTGCCTCCCGAGACGCCGCCTGGGGCATCTCCGCGCCTCCTGCTGCTGGCTTGGTCAACTCCAGTTCCACTCTTGTCGCTTTTCGTGCGTGGAAGCCTCGCATGCGATGTCTGCAATACACAGCCATGACGGCCCACATGCCCTGCCATGCGCCGCCGCGCAGGTGGTGGGCTACGCGCTGGGCCGCCCGGCGCGCGAGGTGCTGTTCACGGCGCCGGCCACGCGGCGCGAGCGCACGGCCGCCAAGCTGTGCCTCGACACGCTGGTCGTGCGCGCCGGCGACGGCGCCGCCGCCGCGCTCTTCCACGTCCTCGACGGCTCGCTGGAGCTGGGTGAGGCCCGGACCCGCAAGGATAGAAAACTGCCCTATCCTGTGCTGCATGCATGCAGCGTCTCTGGATGATGCCACTGCAGATGCGTGTGAGCGTGCTGTCAGCGCCGCTCGGGCTCCACGCTGCTGAGCACGGAGACGTGCGGCGTCGTGTCCGTCAGACAGCAGGGGGCATGTTTGGATTTCTCTGAAGCATAACTGCCTGAGCGTCTGCCTGGGTGGCAAGCACGCTCCCGCCCTGCAACAGCCTCGTCATACATGCAGGCTGACCGAGCTCACATGGGGTGCTCGCCCTGGCAGGGCCATCCGGGTGCGCAGCCGCGTCCATCCCCGTGTGCATCGCCTGCGCCTGCGTCGGGCACCGCCTGGGGCGGCACCACAGCCGCCTGGCCGCCAAGCAGGACAGCCAGACGGCGGGCCGCGGCAGCCGGCAGGGTGCAGGCAGCGGCGGCAGCGGCGGCGGGGTGCACAGCGCCCAGAACAGCCCAGGTGCGAATGACGGTAAGTTAGAACCGTCGAGTGAAAGGCTGAGGCCACGACCAGCGCCCGCAGTGGTGCAGGCGGGTCTGCAGAGCAGCCCGCAGCTGCGCGGCATGCGCAGCGCGCGAGACCGGTCGGGCTCACTGTAAATGGAGCCGGGGACTGAGTCCATTCTCTCACCCTCACCAAATCACGCCGCCTGGCACCGCCGCACACTGCGCAGCAGGCAACCTGGCAGCAGGGTTCCTGAGCCGTCACCGAGCCCAAGGAGCGGGACATAGCAGGCCCAAAACGTCCCACGCTACTGCCATGCATTCAAGAGTGTTCAACGCTACTGCCATGCATTCAAGAGTGTTCTGGTTCTCTGGGGTTCACGGCAGCCGGGAGCTGCATGCAGTCTAGTAAAAGCAGATGCTGTACACGGGCCGCCGGCCGGTCTCGGCCTCAAACTGCGCGACGATGTCATCTATCTCCTCTTCCCACTCCTCGTGCTGCTCCAGCTGCGCGCGCAGGAAGGCTCAGTGCGCGCCGGGGGCCCGCGGTGCGGGCACCTACTACGAAGTCTGAGCCCCAACACACCGCATGGGCCTCCACAGCCGGTGTGCAGGATGTTCCTTGCCGGCAGCAGGCGCACGGCGCGCTCTCCGAGACATGCAGAGCAGCTCGTGCGCCGCACGGCACGCACATGGGGCCTGACCAGACCCAGGTGGCGCATGAGGTTGGCGCTGCACGCCCCGCACACGCCTGCAGGCGCATGCGGGCGAGCGCCGGTGCGCACCATCTGGCATAGCCGCAGCGTCTGCGGCGCCACCTTCGCGGCCTCCTCATGATTATCTTTCACGTCCTGCATGGCATTGTGGCGCCCCGTCGGCGCGCTTGCCGCAGCAGCCAGCACGCACGCCACAGCAGCGGAAAGGTGGGCGGGCGCGCACTATGTTGATGACCAGCAGCGGCCGCATGGTGCTGTGACCGCGCTTCTGCATGTCTGCAGCGCGTGTCAGCTGGCAGTCATGTAGAGCAACGCGTCGAGCTGGGCAGACTCGGGTGCTGCTCTTGAGCTTTGGGCGGGGCGAGCAAGCGGGGGGCAGACCGTCCAGGAGCTGTTCCAAGATGCGCTCCTCGAACGTCACAGCGACGTCAAAGGGCTCGCTGCAGTCCTGCCACCGCTGCGGCGCGGCCTTCACGCCGGCGTTGCGGTGCAGCATCTGCGCGCGCGCGCGCCGGCCGTCGAGCAGGGCAGCCAGGCGCGGGACGCGGTGCAAGGCGCGCGCGGCGCCGGGCAGAGGATAACAAGGACATGACCTGCTGACCTCTGCACGCGTGTGTGCGGGCAGCAGGCCGGGCGCCAGGCCAGGCGTGTGCTGTTCAAGCCAGGCAAGAGGGGCCAGACACTGGGCCGCAGGCTGTGGCCGCGCCTGCAGGAGGCGGTTCCGCGTGTACAGGTCGGCGTCCTTCCGCTGCAGGTCGTCCAGGATGACCGCATACGGCGTGCCAAAGGTGTACACGTTGGGCTCGGTCGCGCTGGGCCCGGGCAGCTTCACGTGCCCGCCGACGCCGAACGAGCTGACCTGCGGCGGGGCCGCAGGCGGGCTCGCGGCGGCGGCACGCGTGCAGCGCTGCGTGTGCGCGCCGGCAGCCCCAGCGGGCTGGCGCAGACCAGGGCAGGGGCTCGCACCTGGAAGCCGTGCTTTGCCAGCAGCGCGTGCGCCTCCATGGACCTGCGGCATCGTGGCCAGTGTCAGCTTGACAGTGCCTGGGCCTTCACTGTATGCACGCCTGCACCGCCTGTGCCCACACAGGGAAGGCACACCGGTTCATATTGGACGCGCAGACCATGGCAAAGTTGAGTTTGGTCATCTGGCTTGCTCAGGTCATAGCGCAGGGTCGGTGAGGCGCCCTGTGTGTGCCGGTGACGTTCTTGTGCTGCTATGAGCCACTGGGCAGCACTTGTGGGCGTGCTAGAAAGTTCCTTGTAGGAGAACGTATGGTGCACAGTACTCTTGCTATATCGGGACCTTTCAACAACAATTGCGATGTATATGCTATCCTGCCTTGCAAGTTGCAGTGGCAACCGAGTGGCACTGCCTGGAGGGTTTGCAGGGCCTGGGGCATATGTCCGGGTCGCTGGTACACCATCATTCTCAAGTGGGAGGTCCCGCTTCGTACACTACCTACCTGTGCACCATCGCACTGTTGCGTCCGGCCTTTGCGCAGGAGCACTTATTACGTTACACGTCAAGGCATGGAGATTGGTTGCACAGCGACGCTATGATTAGCGACTGCGAAAGATGGTCTGCAAGGGCAGCTGCCCCTGCCGGCCACCGCTGGTGTGCAAACGCATGGGCCTGTGCACCGCCCGCAAGAGCAGCAAGACTCCCCGCGCGGCAGTGCATGCGCTTGCACGCCCTCCACGCCCTGCACACTGACCGACGGCGGAGCCTGCTGCTGGCTCACGTGCTTGGCCTGGCAGCGTGGACGGGCCCGGTGCGTGCGGCGCTGGCCTCCCTGGTCGACGACGACGTGGCGACCGCGGTGTTCGAGGCTGTCAGTGCGCGCCTGGGCCCTGCGCTTTCACCGTATCTCACCCCTGAAGCCAGGCCCCTCCGCCACTCGTGCCAGCTGCTGGAGGGTGTCCCAAGCGCTGCTCTGAAGTCACCGAGTGTGTTCCCAAAGCCTTTGAATTACGGTGCCGAGGGGCCCGCGCGAGCTGCTGGCTCTGCAGGTGCAGTAAAAAGCGCTGCGTGCGCACGGACTCACCCCTTTCCAGGCGCTGCGCAGTGCCGTCCGTGGTGTCCCTGACCGACTTCCGCATGGAGGGCCGCGAGGTGGTGGAGGAGGGCGTGGGCAGCGGCGTCGTCTGGGACAGGTGCGCCGCGGCCCGGCCCCCGCCGCCCGCCCCCTCTGCCGATAGGACTGCCTACTTTGTCCCCCGGACGTGCCACTGTGGCCTGCAGCATCCGAAGGCGTGGGGGCAGCGCTGCCGCCCCGCCTCCAGCGCGAGCCTCGTGGGAGCTCCGCCGCAGCGGGGAGCGTCGCGTCGCTGAGGCAGCGGCGCTGTGGGCGGGCGCTGACACGCCAGGCTCAGCTGGGGCCTGGGTTAGGGCCTATCCCTAACCCTATTCCTAAACCCGCCTGCATCCCGCAGGCGCGGCCACATCATCACCAACTACCACTGCGTCGCGCGGCTGGCCAAGGACACGACCGGCCAGGAGGCGCGCCGCGCCTGCCTGCCGCGCGGCCGGAGCGCAGCGGCATGTTGCTCTGCATAAAACTGGCTCATACAATGATGTCCGGCGCGTGCTCGCAACCTGTGTATGTCAAGCACCACTGTATGTCGAGCACTATACATTGTCGTTACGTTGTCCTCAATCGACGACGTGCCCAGCTGCTGGTCATCGGGTGTCTTGTCCGTTGTAGGTGCAGGCAGGCTGCTGGCACCCAGCATCGTGTTGGCAAGCATCGGCACTGTAGCCCTCTCTGCAGGGGCTGGTCAGGCGCGGCGCTGGCCACCAGTTCAGGAGCGCGCCGCGCGCGCAGGCAACCGAGGTGGCGCTAACGAGCGCGCGCGGCGGCACGGCGCGCTACCGCGCGCGCATCGTCGGCGTGGACCCCGAGAAGGACCTGGCGGTGCTGCGCATCGACGCGCCCGCGGCGGACCTGCAGCCCATCAAGGTCGGGCAGCCCCTCGCTTGTGGCGATGCTGAGTGCGAGCGTGCCCGCCGTGCGCCTGTTGGCAAGCGCCCGACTCGTGCCTGCCGTTGGGCCTCTTCCACAGCACTCCAGCACAGGTTTCGTAACCTCCTGACCTTAGATCCAACCCAGCGGTGGCAAGCATGAAGGCTCCGGCTGTCATTCTGGCAGAGGCGCACTCGTGTCAGGCAAGCGACGCTGGAGGCTCGCGCCTGTCAAGGCTGCCCCATGCAGGTGGGCACCTCGGGCGACCTGAAGGTGGGACAGACGGCCTTCGCGATCGGCTTCCCCGCGCGGCTGTCGTACACGCTGACGGCCGGCGTCGTGTCCGGGCTGAACCGCGCCATCCCGTCGCCGGGCGGCACGCTGACCGGCGGCGCCATCCAGGTGCGGCGCCCGACGCAGCGGGCTCCCAGCCAGGCGCTGCCGGCACGCCGCGCTGACGGCGCGGGCAGCAAGCGGCGGGCGCGCGGCACCGCTGCTGCTGGCACTGCCGGTCTCCAGCGCTGACAGGCCGCAGGCATGCCGATCGCGCAGCGCAGGCTCAGCAGCATGTCCATGGGTGTCGCGCGCACCCAGGAGCAGGCTCTGGGTGTCCTGGAACAGCCGCTCACGCCGGCCTGCGACAGCATGCTCAGAGGCCTGGGCGCACGCGCGGCGCAGACCGACGCGGCCATCAACTCGGGCAGCTCCGGCGGCGCGCTGCTGGACAGCGGCGGCCGCCTGATCGGCCTGTCCACGGCCACGTTCACGCGGAAGAAGCAGGCGCGCGCGGCGCCCGGGCAGCCCAGCGGGCGCCCGCTGCACCCGCCAGTGCTGGCGCTGCCGGGTCCCCAGCACCGCTCCCTGGTGTCGCCACAAGGGGGTAATCCAGTGGACCCGAGGCATGCTGGCCTGCGGACGAGTGGCTGGTAGTGCTGCTCAGCAGCTGCAGCCTGTCCACGGTATGCTGTTGGTCTGTTAGAGCCGCAAACGCTTGTGAGAGCCATGGACGCCTGTGCGCGCGCGCGAGCAGGGCGCGCGGAGCAGCGGCGTCAACTTTGCCATTGGCGTGGACATCGTGCGGGAGTGCGTGCCTCGGCTGATCGTGTATGGCAGCTCCGCGGGCGCGCGCGCACCGCGGGGCGAGGCCCCACGCGCCGCGTGACCAGCGTGTGCGCATGTTGAGCGCGCAGGCCGGCCGCTGCAGCGGCCGGCTCATGTTATGGCACAGCTGGTCGACCACTTGAAGCGGAGCATGAGCTTGTCAAGCTGTGTCTCGCGGCTGTTTGTGCTCTCAGCATGTGCAACCAGCTTGTCAGACGCTGATGCCTCACATGCACACACCTGTGCGCGCCCTTACTCATGCGCGGCACCTCTTACATTCGCCAGGTAGCCTGCATGCGTCCGTGCATGGACCTCTCTGTCAAGAGCATATATGCAAGCTGGTCTAGGACGTTTGATTGCATGCCCACGCTGGCTGCCCACAAGCCAGCTTGCAGAGAACTCACGGCATGCGCCCAAAAGAATATACAGAGCTTGCAAAAGCCCACATTACATGCTAGTCGCGCTCGTCGCTCGCAAGAGCAGGCAGCCGGTCATTCGTCCTCGCCGGCCTCGCCGACAAACAGGCAGATCTCGTCAAAGCCCAGCCGCGCAACGTCAAGCTCCGCCGCGAGCTGCACGGCCACCACGCCGGCGGCGCCGCTGCGGGAGAGCAGCCGCGCGCGCTGCCCGCGGTGCCGCCCGGCCACCACCAGCACGCGCGCGCCGGCCTCGCGCGGCACCACGGTCTCCACCTGGTCCTGCGCGCCGGCGCGCGCGGCGTCAGCGTGCACGCCGGCGTGGACGCGCCGAGTCGGCCGCGGGCCTCCAGCCAAGGGCGGCCAAAGCATCCATGCTGCTGTCACAACAGACGCGAGCCTCGTGCTTCTCTTGGATGACCATCTGCCATTCCTTCCAAGACATGCCTGCAATACTGTAAAATGCACAGGCCACGCGTCTGCCTCGACATGCGCTGAGCAGCAGCAGGGCTTGACATTCAGACGAGTCAGTATCACGCCGCGGCACAGCCGAGCAGAAGCACGGCTTGGCGCGCGACGGTCAGCTCACTGCCAGCACGCACACAGGATGCCAGGCATGCAGGGCAGCACAAGCGAGCTTGCGCGGGCGCGGCACCTCGCGCACGTCCGCCACAGACTCGCCGGTCTCAGGCAGCAGCAGCGAGCAGCGCCCCGGCGCCGGGACGTCAACCACCTCCGCCTTGCGCAGGTACAGCCTGCGCGAGTGCGTTGCAGGGTGTAGGGTAGGGTTTGGGCATCGCACAACACACTCACGCCACAGCCGCTACCGGGTCACTGCATGCCGGCCTGCCTGTCAGCAGCGCACGCGGACCCCCTTGCGCCGGCTCAACCACAGCTAGCCCGCCTCGCGCGTCAGGGCGGGTGGCGGCACGCCGGCGGCCGGCCGCGCTCACGTGTCCCGCAGCGCATGTGCGCTTGCGTCTGAGGCAAGCGCGGGGGCGCGCCGGCCCTCGGACAGACTCTTGTCGACAACTTTCACCATGATGTGCGGCGCCAGCCAGCTGCGCCCGCGCGAGGGCTCCTGGGCCGCCGCCGGCCGCGCGCTGGGCGCCGCCGGCTCATCCACGTCCCTGGCAACGCCCAAGCACACATTCCAGCGTGTAAGAAACCAAACTAGGCGCACCACAGCCCCGCAAGGTGCTTGCGTGCGGCATGCGCATGTTGGGGGACGCAGCGCAAGGCCTTCACGCTACTGGCTGTACAGCCCTGCCTGCTCTGCAGAGCGTTCCGGCACCTTGCACCCGAGCTGCAGGCAGCACGACATGCCTGCGGCCATGCACCAAAGTTGCAGGCAGCAGGCAGCGCGCCGCGTGCCTCCGGCCGCGCTTTGCATCGCCGTCAGCGCCGCCGACCCGCTCGCGGTGCCGCTCCTTGTGCCTGTGCCTGTCCTTGTGCTTGCGCTTGCTGCCTGCCTCCTCGCTGCCGTTGGCATGCTCGCGCGCGCCGCCGCCGCCCCGATCGCCGCCACCATCGTTGCCGCCGTCGGCGTCAGGGTCCTCGGCCGCGGCCGCGGGCGACTCCCAGCGCTCGCCCAGCTCGCGCACGCGCACCGACACGGCCTGGGCGCTCGGCTGCAGGCGCACCGTGGCGCGCTGCGAGCGCTCCGCGACCTGCCGGGCGCGCTGCAGTGAGGCAGCGATATTAATTGGGCCAGGCCGCGTCCTTGAGTACGGACTGAGGAGCGCTAGATACAGCCTGTCCCCAGGTCGCATGCACCCAAGCGACCAGCTGTACAGAGGCGCCTGCCGGCGCGCCGGCGCCCTTTGCGAGCCCGCCGCCCTCAGCCGCTGGCACGGCTGGCACATCGCCCTGGCGCTACACAGGATCAAGGTAGGGTAGTATAGATAAAAAGTCAGGCTGATGAGGGGCGCCACCTGCGGCTCCACCGCGAGCACCTCGCACAGCAGCCCCGCGTGCGCGCCCGCCACCACGCGCATCGTCTTGCCCGCCGCGGCGCCCTTCTTCTCGCGCTCCACCAGCTTCGCGTCCAGCGTCTTCACATTCTTCTGCACGCCCTCCGCGTTGATGTAGACCAGGTCGGGCTTGGGCCCGCGCGTCTCGCCCTGCCGGATCACGCGCTTCTCCTTGCGCGGCGCGAGCGACGGCGTCGCGCCCAGGCCCAGCTGCGGCGGCCGCGCCACAAACTCGACAGCCTCCACCGCGCGCTCGGCGTGCCGGCCGATGCCGCGGCCCTCCACCCAGCCCATGCCGCGCATCATCGCCTCGCCGAACGCCTCCACCGGCATCGCCTCGTACGCGTCCGCGCTCGCGACCTGTGCGCCCCCGGACAGGGAGCCTCTGCAGGCTGATACATGGTGGGGCAGGTTAGGTTAGGGTGGGCCTGAGGCCCCGTGTGCACAGCAGGGCGCGCTGTCGGGGCCTCGCAGAGTCACTGCGCCTGCCCGCAACACTGGTTGAGAACACTGGTTGAGAAGCACACGTGGGCAGCAGCCCGCCCCGGCACCGCTCTGCAGCCCGCCGTGTGCCCTGCTCAGCACGCAAAAGGCCGCAGCCAGATCAGGCGCGAGCGGGCGCGCACGTCCGGCAGCCGCTCGACGTCGTCGCGCAGCTTGGCGGCCTCCCACTCGCGCGTGTTCTGAAAGCCGCCCGGCCTCGCGCCATCCGCGCCGCCGCTCGGGCCAGCGCCGGGGTCGCCGTCGCGCGGCGCGGCGCGCGTCTGCAGCCCGTCGGCGCGCGTCTGGAGCCCGTAGGTCACCTCCGCCACGGCCTCCGGCGCGGCGGGCTCGAAGCGGTCCGCCTGGTCGCCCGGCGCGCCGTCCGCGCGCTCGGGAAGGAACCTGCGCGCGAGCGCGCCGCCGAGAGTTGAGCACGCGCGCAGGCAGGCTGGGAAGCACCCCCTGTGAAGGCCTGAGCATGCAAGACGCCTGGTAGCTGCAGCTGTATGGGCAAAGCGCTTCCGCCTGTGACCAGCCACGGCAGCGTAAGGCGCCTGCGCTGCCCAACCATGCACCGGGTTGCCCATGTGTTGAGGAGCGTTTGCAACACGCGCATCACTGAGCACTGTGGAGGAGCCGCGCAGAGCAGCCAACGAACGCCGTGCTCACTCAAGCATGCGGTGACGAGCCGCACCGGGACGGGTCAAACTTGCGCGGCCCGGAGCTCGAGGTCACCCGGAACGTGTTTTCCAGGCGCGGGATGACGCGCTTGCCGGCCTGCACGGGCGCGGCCGCGTCCAGCGCCGCCAGCCGGCCGCCGCTGAACCCCGCCACCAGCTCGCGCCGGTCCTCCTCCACCGGCTGCACCTGCCATGCCGGTGCACGCAACACGTCTGTAAAGAGGGAGCTGTGCATATGAAGCTCGTGTCAAGCTAGCGCGCAAGAGCGCTCGACGTCCCGTGACGCAGATCTGCTCAGAGACTGCAGTTCGGCGACCGCGCCGCACCTGCCCCCGCACGGCCGGCCGCCTGCGCGCGGCGCCGCTGGCAAAGCTCAGGCTGAACCCGCCGCCGCCGTTGGCCTGCGGCGCGCCGCCGCTGGCGGCCGCCGCGGGCGCGCTGTCGTCCGGCGCCGTGCCGTTGGCCGCACCGGCCTGCTCAGCGGCCATAGCGCGCCCGAAGGTCCTCACTAGGCGAATGCGCGGTGCGCAACGGGCTGGATGCAACCTGGCCTGCTATTGAGCCTCAACGGCAGGCACGCAGATACGGGCGGGCGGCTGCGCGGCTGCGGCGCCCCGACGTATGCAGGTTCAAACCGGCCGGCGTGTCACGCTGGCTCACCCCATGCCGCGGGCGTGATAAGTAAAAGCCTGGCTAGACCGCAAGGCTTGTGAGGACTCCTCACTAAGGAGCAAGCTCGTTGCTTTGGTGCTCGAGGCCTCTTGAGAGATCACCAGCCACCCAGGACTTCACCTTCTGCAAAATGTCCAGCAGCTCTTTGCTATCGCACCTGACGGCACGCTAGACAGCGGAGAGTTCCAATTTACCTCCTGCTGTGCGGCTGCTATGCCGCCAGGCCGCTGAGCGCAGTGCGGGCCCGCGGCCGGCAGCCACCATGATTGCGCCCAAGAAGGCCAACGTGGCCGGCACCAATCCTTCGCACCTGATGCCCTCCGAGCTCATCGACCGCTGCATCGGCTCCCAAATCTGGGTCGTGATGAAGGGCGACAAGGAGCTGGTGGGCACGCTGCGCGGCTTTGACGTGTTTGTCAACATGGTGCTGGAGGATGTGGACGAGTACGAGGTCACGCCGGAGGGCACGCGCGTCACGCACATGGACCAGATTCTCCTCAACGGCAACAACATCGCGCTCCTCGTGCCCGGCGGCAAGCCGGACGCCTGAGTGCGCCCGCCGGCGCCGTTGCCTTGGGCGCGCTGCAGCGGAGCGCAGGAGCCGCGCGGGAGCCGACGCGATGTCGTCTGCGCAGGCGCGTGCGCCCGTGGCGTGCATGCCGCCCCGCGGGCCGAGCGCATGCTGTCATGGCGCCGCCGGGCAAGCAGCTGCCGGGAGAGCGGCGCGATCGCATGCAGGCGGAGGCAGCGCGGCCGCGCCGCGCTGCCGTGTGCCGCCCGCTCAGAGGAGCCCGGCGACGCGGGCGCGGGCCGGCAGAGCGCCCCTGCCCTCGCCATGCTGCCGCGCGCTCCCGGCTGAGCCGCGCGCGGACCCAAAGCAGGCCAACCAGGCGCGCGTGGCGGGCGTGCTGCAGCGCCTGCAGGGCCGCCGCCGCGACCAGCCCGCGCGCAGGGGAGGGAGCGGGGACGGCGGCGGGGCCGGCGCCGCGGCGGCGCCGCCGGCGCCGAGCGGCGGGGCCGGCCGAGGGTCGGGCGCGCCTGACGGGGCCGCGGGCGCCGGCGCTGCGACCCCGCCCGCGGCCGGCGCGCCGCGGCGGCTGCCGCTGGCGCAGCTGCTGGCTTTCGAGCGCGAGGGCCACGTGTGCACGAGGCGGCTGCTGCCGGCGGCCGAGGTGGCCGGCCTGGCCGTCGTGGTGGCGGCCGAGGCGGCCGCGCGCGAGCTGGGCGCGCTGCGGCACCGCGCGCGCGTGCTGGCGCCCGGCGCGGCGCCGGCCGCGCTGGCCACGCCCGCGGCCGCGCTGGCGCTGCTGCGCAGCGCCGCGGCCAGCGACGAGCTGGGCTTCCTGCAGGTCTTCAACCTGCATAGGTGCTGGGATACCTACCCTACTCCAGGGCAGCCTGAGGTGTGGGAGTTTGAGGTGTGGGAGGCGGCTGTTCTGGCACTGTGGATTTTCTGCCGGACTTTGACCTGCACCGGCGCGGGCCTGTCGCGTACAGGGCAGTCTTGCAGTGTGGGAGAGGCGGCTGGTGCAGCACCCTTACTGCAACCCTGTGCCCACCGCATGCGCGCGCGCGCAGGGAGTGCCCGGCCGTGGCCGCGCTGGTGCGCAACCCGCGCCTGGCGGCGACCGCGGCCGCGTTGCTCGGCGCGCCGCGGCTGCGCCTGTACCAGGACTGTGCGTTCGTCAAGCGGCCGGGGTTTGGCGCGACGAACTGGCACTCCGACTTGCGCATGGCGCCGCTGGATACCAACGCGTTCGTCACCGCATGGATCCCGCTGCGGCCCATCCAGGCGCGGGATAGGGTCAGGGTGTACGCAAGAGCGTGCTCGCGTGCGCGCGCGCGCGCAGCGCGGGAAACCCCCGCAGGGCCTCCGCCGGCGCCTGCGCCCCGTATGGGCGCGGTGCGCGGAGGCGCGACCGTGCGAAGTTCGCCGTACGAGCTCCGCCACCAGCGCCGGGCCTGGGCTGCAGAGCGAGGGGATGGTGCCAAGAGCCAGGGGCTGGGGGAGGGGAGTGCGCGTGCGCGTGAGCGCGGCTGCGCCTAACCTCTAACCCTTACCCTGCCCTTGGCCGCAGGCGGAGGGCGACTCCGGGCTGCTGTTTGCAGGCGGCAGCCACCGCGACTTCGCGCTGCCGTTCTGGCGCGACGCGGCCTGCGCGGACCTGGGCGCGCGCGGCTACCGGCTGGCGTCCGCCGGCGCGCGCCCGCGCCTCTGCCCTCGCTGCCGCCCTGCTTGCAGGATGCGGGGGCGGCCGGGAGGCATGCCGGCTCGGCGCGCTTCTGCGCGCAGCCGCGAGATGGGCTGCAGAGTGCCTGCTTTTGGCCCGGCGACCGCTAGTATCGGTCGGTGCGGCGTCGCCCTACTTATGCATACTGGCGGGGGCTGCACAAAGAGGTGCTGGGTGCAAGCAGCCCACATGCAGTGCGTGGCAGACCGCCATGCGGCAGCACACACAGACAGAGGACCATGCCATGCACGCGGCCTGCGCTGCATCGGGCAGGGCGGCCGCCAGCTCGCACACACCTGTGCAGCCTGGCGCTGGCGAGCGGCGGTCGCACCGTTGTGCGCCGGTGACCCGGTCGCCGGCGCGGCAGGGCGCCTGGCGCTGGGCGATGTGACCTGGCACGCCGGCTGGACGCTGCACTGTGCGCCGCCGCAGCCGCCCGGCACGCCGCCGCGCCTCGCGCTTGCCGTGTCGTACTTTGCGGATGGCGCGGTCGTGCTGCCCGAGGCGCTGCGCGCCGGGCGCCTGGCGGACGAGGACGCAGAGAGCTACGCGCCGTGGCTGGGGCAGCTGCGCGGCGGCGCGCCGGCTGCCCATGCGCTGCTGCCGCTCGTGCACCAGGCCGCAGCGACCTGACCCCGACCCTGCGCGCACCGGCCGGGCGAGCTGCGCGGCGGTGCGCCGGAGGCGCACGCGCTGCGGCCGCTCGTGCACCCCACCGCGGCGCCCTGACCCCAAGCCTCTGCCATGGGAATCAGCGCATGTCATAATTATGCGCACAGAAGCGCCACACGGTCACAAAACTGCCTGGCTTTTTTGGTTACTGCTGCAGTATCCGTGCAGACTTTCAACCCGAGGGTGTCATCACAGATTTTTTGTGCTATCTGCCCTGTGCCGCTACCGTCTTTGCAATAACTTGCAACCGCGTCAGGTTATTTGTTGCGAGAGAAGAGGCCTGTGCATGAGAAGAGGCTTGTGCATGCTGTGTCCATGCATGTCTCTGCAAGGATCCCAGCGTGGAAGATGTGCCATCCATGTAATGCACGCCCAGCCGCCCAGCAGGCTCATGTATCAGTGTGCCAGGCTCAGAAACACCATCATTTTCAGTGCTCATGTTCAAAGTCGCCATCTTCAGGTTGCATTTGAGAGTTGAGGGCACTGCCAAGCTAGCGTGCACTTAGTTTCGACTGCCATCCGGACTTGCCTGACATGGGCGCGCAGTGGTTGGCGAGCAACTGCTACTCCAAGACACAGATGAAGGAGCCCATACAAAGCAGTGGCAGCATTGGCACTTGCTGGTGTGCAAGGAGGCATAGCTTTGTGGCGGGCCGAGCTGCAGGTGCGTCTGCGCCGCTGCGTTACTGTTGGTGAGTGCTTCTGCAGCGTTGCTGTGGGCGCTGAGGCCTGCAGGCGGCAGGACGCCAGTGCGGGCGGAGACAGCTGCAGGTGTTCGGCGCAAAAGGCGCGCCGCACAATGCTCCGCTGCACTTTTCCAGAAAGCTTCCTAACCTGCCTGCCTGCACTGCCGTCTCGGACACAGCTTGCACAAGTGACTGTGTGGATACCCCTGGCCAGGCTTTGGAGCCGCGGGAGCCACGCAGAAGAAGGCGCCAAAGTCGGAGCAGCCGCCCGTCTGGGAGGTGTACCGGAGCCAGTGCCCGTGCGCCTCGGGGCGGAAGTATGAGGCGCGCGGCGCGCACTGCGGCTGGCCGCCTGGCCTCTCTGCCGCATGCCTCCCCCTCGCCACAGCTGAACAGGTCGAAAATGTGGGCGCATGCGCATGCGCAGGAGTGCTGCAGGCCCTACCTGCGGGGCAACGAGGCGGCGCCCACGCCGGAGGCCGTCATGCGCGCCCGCTTCACCGCCTACGTAAAGAACGCCCCCCAGTACATCGTGCGCCCCCGCCCGCCGGCCCCCACCGCCGCGCCGGCAAGCCCACCAGCCTCCCGCCTGGTTTGAGCCGCAGGATCTCTGAGCTCCCAGGGCCTCGGGGCCGCGCCGCGAGGCCCTGGGCCCGCGGGGCGTGCTCCGGGCGCGCCGCGTGCCGCCGCGCGCCGCGTGCCGCCGCGCGCCAGCGCCTGCGCTGCCGGCGGCGCCGCCAGGAGGGTTTGGTGCAGGGGGTGCGCCCAACGGCTTTTCTCAAACCCTTTGTGTCCCCGGGCCAGGCGGACAGCACGCACCCCGAGAACCCGGCCGCGCGCGGCACCTTCAACGCGGACGGCACGCTGTCCAGCACGCTGCTGGAGGACGCGGCGGCCACCTGCCGCCGCTTCGCGTACCGGCGCCTGGCCATCGTGCGCGCGCCGCCGCCGGAACCGGACGCGGCGGACGCGTGGGTCACGTTCCAGGCGCGCGGCGCGCCCGGGGCGCGCGCCGCCACTGCAGGGCGCCGAGCCCCGGCGCCGCGGCTGGGCCTGGCAGTGGTGCGGCCAGCTTGTGTGAGCGGCGCAGAGGCGGGGTCGGGGGGCGGTCGGTGGTGCGCGCGACGTGGGCGTGTGCCTCTCGAGCGAGGCCTGCTCCGCCACTGGCACAGATCGCTTGTTCGGAGCGCCAGACGCGCAGACTGCCTTTTCGGAGTGCCAGGAACGCACGCCGTGCGCTGCCCGAGCCCGACGCGCGCGCGCGCGGCAGGCCTGGTTCCGGCTCACCAACCAGATCGGGCAGCTGGGCAAGAAGCCCGCGCAGGAGCAGCGCCTGGACGAGCGCAGCCACTTCCGCCGCGACGCGGCCACGGGGCGCTGGCTGTACCTCAGCGGCGAGGTGTCGCTCGACGGCGAGCCGAAGGAGGACTCGCGCATGCCGGGGTAGGGCTGCGCCGCCGCGGCAGGGTGCCTCGCTCGACGGCCAGCCGCGGGAGGTTGCGCGCGTGCCAGGGTGGGGCCCGGCACGGCGCGCCAGAGGGCCTGCAGAGGGCCTGTTTTGGGCCCGCGGCAAGCGCTGAAGACATGAAACCGTAACGAGGAGTTCCTGGCATGCGAACCGCGTTCCTGTCATGCGAGGCGCGACTCTTGATGAGCGCCAGTGCACTCTGGCGGCAAGACAGCGGCCTTGCTGGCAAGGCGATAGGCTTGTCAATGCAGCAGGTTACAACCTGTGATGGCGACAAACCTGCTTGGCGGGGGGTAAGTGTTGAGACGCAATCTCTGTTACTTCTGTAAGCATACATGCAGAAAGACAGACCAGTCGTTCCCTGTGTGATGTTCGGGCGACTGTTGGATGTTCAGGCGCGTCGAGGCACTAGTGTGGCCTGCATTGGCGCCTCACTGCCGTTCAGCAGCGCACCTAAAGGAGGCGCGAAGCGCGCGCGGACCAGGGGCTGGTTACAATCAGGTAAACTTGCCGCACACTTGGCAGCAGCCGCGTGAAAGCGGGACCGCCCTCCAAGGAGCAAAAATGTGGGCGCGCGCACCCGGGTGTCCAGCCAGGTGCACACGCCATGCCTCCTCGCGCTGCCCCGCCCCAGGGCGGTTGCGCCCTCTGTCCCTCACCCCTAACACCTCAGACCTAAGCAGACTTCGCGCCCGGGCGGTCAAAGCCAGGAAGAGCCAAAATGGGCCCCAGGCGCAGAAGGGGTCACGCGTGCGGCCTCCCGCGCATGGCGAATCGGCATGCATTCTGAGGTAGCGCAGGAGCCATGGAGCCCAGCTAACCCGGAACGCCCCGGGGCAAGCCCAGGGCTGCAGCTGCCCGCAGCCGCAGCCGCAGCACGCAGAGTCGCGCAGTCCCGACCCTCGGGGGGAAAAGAATGTGGTCCGGGCGGCCAGTGGCAGCGCAATGCTGCGACCGCGTGGAGGCAGCGGCGTGCCATGCGCACGCGCCGAGAAAGAACTCCCTTGCCCGCTCCTGCAGGCCTGCGCCCCAAAGCGGTGCCGGCTGCGCAACGAGCTGCGCAGCCCCCGCGCCGGGGCCCCCAGGCAGCCCCCAACTGGGACGCAAGGCCGATTCGGGCCCAAAACCTGTGCACGGCGCACAGCCCCGAGAAGCGATGGTCGCCAGGCACTGCGCCCCGCACTTTCCTATGTCCCTACGCTTCCGGGCCCTGGCAAAGCTGCATGGCAGGGCATCGCCCGCCGCTCCCAACCACCAAAAAAAACCCAACCGCGCGACGCGTGCGCACGCAGGCGGGCGGCAGAGCACCGTCCGCACAGCTCGAGCCCAGAGATAGAAATCTTGCTGCGCAGCGCCCCATGCAAGGCCGCAGAGAGCGCGGCGCCGCTGCAGCGCTGGCGGCAGCGCCAGCGCAGGCGGCCCGGCCGCTGCGCTGGCCGGCGCCCAGATGAGTGTCCGCTCCTGCAACAGGTTAAAGGAACTCCCATGCAACAGCTGGCAGTGGGCCGCAGCAGCAAGGGCGCTGCAGCGGCCCCGCCCCGCTCAACACGCCTCACGCTGCCCAGTCGCACCGCACAAGCCCAGGTCACTTCGCTCACTCTCCCGCCCTCTCCCGCCCCTGCGCTCTCTCCGCATGTCGCAGTCTCTCCGCTCAGTCTCGCAGCCATCTCCAGGCGTGGGTGCAAAGCGCACGGCGTCAAGCAAACAGGGCACGACCAGGCAAGCGACGCACTGGCAGGGTGTGCACGCCGCGCTGCCGGCGCACAAACGCTCGGCAGGCAGGACCGCCCCCTGCCGGCGCGCCAGGCACACAGAAGCGGCCACACACGCTCTCACGCGTCTCACCACTGGGCGGTCAGCCCCTCTCCCCACTGGGCGGTCAGACCCTCTCCGGTCACGGTCATAACGCAATACCGTGCTTGGCGCTGCAGGCCCTACTCGCGGTAGAGCCCGACAGCGCAAGCCCCACGGGCAGCCGGGCTGACGCGCGCGCGCCGCGTGCGCGAGGCAGCGCAGGCCAGCGCCAAACCCCAATCCCTCCGACGAGCGCACAGCCCCCGCCGCGCTGTGGCCGAACCCAACAAAGTCGTCAAACAGCCACACAACCGGGAGCTGGGCGTGATGGCGCAGGCCATCCCCGGGTTACCCGTCCCTCCAACGCGGGCAGCGCGCTCACTGCCCATATACACCCTGCATGCGAGGTCCGCACCACAGGGGCTGCAATTCACAGGCGGGCGGCACCCCGCAAGGCGGGGCGCCCCCAAAATGCCCCAAGAGACAGCAACGCGCAAATGCAACACGCCGGTCTGTAAAGAGCGGTGCTGCGGCGTAGCAGAGTGCAAGCCCGTGACAAGCAAAGCACAAGTGGCGAGCGCAACGGCAACAGTAAAATCACACACGCTAGAAACACAGCCCGGTGCCTGGACCATCTTCAGCGGCGCTAAGCGTAGGCGCCTGGACACGTGCGCATGGCTCAGAACATGCCCTGGCGAGCCGAGCGCCGCAGCGCACCACAGTCCAGCGACGCCTGCAGACATGGAAGCACGTCAGTGGCCTGGCCTGTAAGGCAGAGTATGCAGGCAGCCTGACTCTCACTCGCTCATGCATGAGACAGGCAAACCCACCGCTCCGCCCCACTTGCTGCTGCTGCTTTTCAAGCCACAGAAGGCTGTCCTGCACACTGCCACGTGAGCTGGCTTGCCGCCATTTTAGCCGCCGAGCGGTCTCACGCACACTGGTCTCCAGCACTCTCAGAGCCAAGCGGCATCGCAAAGACAGCGCCGCAAGCGCAGCCAGAGTGCAGAGAGACCGACCGGGCGGCGCACCCGCGTGCTGAGGCGCCCGCAGCGCGGCGAGAGGCTGGGCTTGGCCACGCCGCCCGGCTCCGGCCGCAGCAGGTCGCCGACGCCGCGCCCGCGCCCGCCGCCGCGCGCCGCGCTCACGCCCGGCGAGCTCGAGCTGGCTGCGTGCCCCAAAGACGCGCCCAGGGGCCTGCCCAAGGACCCGCTCTGCGACCCGGCCAGCGAGCCGACCAGCGACCCGCCCAGGGACCCGCCCAGCGCCCCGCCCAGCGACCCGCCCAGGCAGCCAGCGCCTGGCACCGCAAGCCCCGCCAGGATCGGCTTGGCCGCCGCAGCCTCGCCGTGCGCGAGCGACGAGCGCGCCAGCGCCGCCTCCAGCGACTGGCAGCGCAGCATGTCCGGGCGCGCGCCGGCGGGTGGCGCGGCCAGGCCGCCGAGCGCGGCCGCGGCGGCGGCCGCCGCGGCGGCCGGCGGCGAGGGCCGCGCGCGCGAGGCGGACGCCGGCGCGGGCGTCAGCGGGTCAAACCCGGTGCCCGCCGCCAGGCTGGCCGAGCTGGGCGCCAGCCCGGCCTGCGGCGGGGCGGCCGCCTGCAGCCAGCCAGCGCACGCCAGGCTGTCGTCGCCGCCGTCGTCGTCGCACGGCATATCCAGGATTGCCGCCGCAAAGGCGTCCACGTCGATGGGCGCGCCGCCGGGCGGCGACCCAAACGGCGAGGCCAGCGCGGCGGCGGACTCTGGCGCTGACCCCGGCGCCACCCCGCCGCCCGCCGCGAACGCGCCGCTGTCCATACCAAACCCTATGCCGCTCGCCGCCGTGAACGGCGACAGCACGCCCGGCGGCGGCAGCCCGCCAGTGAGTGGGCCCGTCGCGCCGCGAGCGGGCGCCCCGCCGGCGGGCAGCGGCGCCAGGTGCCCGCCGCTGGTCGGCACTGAGAAGCGCGGCACGGCCGCCGACACGGCGCGCGGGAATCCCAGCGGCGACGCCGTGCGGCCATACACCTCGAATGACGCGGCGCGGCGCGGCGAGCAGGGCAGCGCGGGCGAGGCTGCGCCGGACGCGCCGAGCGGGCCGGAGTCGGCGCCCGAGTCCGGGAAGCCAAAGTGCGTCCAGGCGGACGAGGGCGTGCCCTCGCCCGAGCTGCTCGCGCACGCCTCTGACAGGCAGCCTGCGCGGTGCGGGCGTGTTGGGTCGCAGGGTGTGGCGGGTCGCGCGCGTCCTTGCAGCCTGTGCGCCAGGCTTGTGCAAGGGCACATCCCCATATAACACTACTCTGCAAGGTTCGCGCAAACACCTTTGCGTTGCACTGTGGGGTCAAATCAACAGAGCAAGACAGGTGCACAGGCAGGTACTGTACAGGCACACCCTTCTCAAACTTTGCACGACAGGTCCAACCAGAGTGCCAAGTGACACACTCAAGGGGGGCAGGACTTCTCCCCTACAGGGCACGGCATGTCCGCGTAATGCACGCCTTGTGGGACGGCACTGCAGAGTCCTGCAGCGCCTGCGCGCGGGGCGTACCCAGGGAGCGCGGCGCGGCGGGCGCCGGCAGCGGCGCGCAGGCCAGCAGGTCGCGCAGCCGCGGCTCCGCCTCCAGCAGCATGGCGAGCGGCGCCTCCAGCGCGCCCGGCGGCAGCACCAGCCGCACGGACCTGGCGAAGACCCTCCTCCCTCAGTCCCTCTCACAACCCAGTGCTGCCGCTGGCACCAATTGCGCATGGTGCGCACACCCAGGCATGCAAGCCTGTCTACGACAGGCTGCGGCGCACGCGTAAACCTCGTCACACGTCTCCCAAACGGTTCCACCGTGTGTACGACCGCTGGTAAAACCTAAAACAAGGGTTTTCTTGCCACGGCCAGGCACCTGGCTTCTGCGCATGCGCGACACCTGGCGCTGCACGGGCGCGCGCTGGAGCCCGCCCCTGGCAACGAGCACAGCTCGGGCCTCTACCGACGTTCACAGGCCGGGCGCGTACCTGGTCGCGGAGGCTTGGCCGTCGGTGAAGTCTGCGCAGGCCTGCCACGAGGGCTGCCGCTTGGGCCGCCTGACCTGCTTCAGGAAGGTCGGCGCCTCCCCCAGGTCCACCTCCAGCACGCCGCGCTGGCCCTCGGCGCCCTGCTGGCGCGTCGAGTCAGCTCTGATGCCTGACGCATCGCTTCGTCACCGCGCCAGGGACAGCAGGCGCCTTTTCTATTGCCTTGTAAGCGACAGAGTTGCCACACATAAGTAAGAAAAAGGCTCCTTCGGTGTCCACCGGTAGAGCTAGTCAGCCAGTTGCGCAAACACACTTGCTGGTGATTCCATGTCGTGAGCAGCACTGGGAGCCACGCAGCACAGCGCGCACCGGCGTGAGTGCGCGCAGGCAGGTGATGCACTTCCAGGCAACCTCCAGGCGGCGCTTGCCGCTGGCGCTGCCATCGACGAGCTCCAGGGCGAGCTTGCATGCAGAAGGCGCAAACTCCACGGTCAGCGCACCCTCGAACAGCGCCACACGCTGCGCGCGCACGGACAGGCACTGGCAGGTCAGTCTCAGTTGGTGAGTCGGCTGCCACAGCGTGAGGAACCATCCGCAGCGTATATACAGACACCGGAGCATGATGAGGCACCCAGCACGCAACCCAGGACAGGGCCCGCCAGCCACGGCCCGACATGAACCGAGCCTCCCGAGTCCCAACCACGTGACGGCGGGTGTGCCGAGTCGCTGCCGCAAGGGGCACACGCCGGGTGCCGGCATGCAGTAACAAACTCACGATCCCAGCGCTCCACACGGCCACTCAGGCCTTGCCAAGGCCAACCAGTGGCACCCGGGCAACTTGCCTCCCACTCGCCGGTCACGACCTGGTTGGCATTGAACCGGGCCGGCGCCAGGGGGACGACGGCCTCCGGCTTGAGATCGCTCGAGGCAGCGCGGGCCACTCCTCGCTGCTCTCGGGGCCCTGCGCGGTAGCGATGCACACCGCTTGGACAGTGCTCGTGGGGTTTGCTGCATGGCCTGCCAAAACGTTCTGCTGAGGTGGCCTGGCGCACCGGGCAGGCCGGGCGCCTCCTGCCGCTGCAGCTGGTCATTCATCCAGCGCAGCAGCGCGGGCCCAACATCCAGCTTCAGGCCCAGCGGGGCCAGGCTGCCGGGATGCATGGCAAAGGTGCCGCGGGCGCTGGCTGCTGTGTGTGCTCACGGCGTGCAGACCAATCGACTCCCTTGCGCACGTGAACACAGTCCGGCGCACTCCCTGCCCAACTTGCACCCAGCAGCCGCGCCGCGCGCCCCTACATCATAACTGCATCACGCACTGCCCAACCCCGGAATGAGGTGTCTATTCACGCGTTGGACCGCGGCACTGAGATATTTGTCATGTTGGAGCACATACAACTTGCTAGGTTTGGAAAGGTTCCCCAAAAGACCCTTTTTATATGAGGCACCAGCAGGCCAAATGGCCAAATGCTTGCGCCCGGTACATGCAGCTGGTGTTCTTTTGCAGTAGCTGAGGCAGACACAAGCTTGACGGCGCAGCGCCACGCAGGCCTTGTCAGCACTGCTGGGAAGGCAGAGGCAGTAGGTGCAGCTCTTGGCGGAGTGGGGCCTCTATGCGCCTGCACGTTTCTTATGCGAACCAGGCCTTCAAGCCCGCCTCACAGGAGCACTCGGTGCCTGCAGGTCGCGATAAGACACTTAGGATACGACGGGGACGTGTACACTGGCTCTACACTGCCAGACTGCGCTTTCACCTGCCGCCGCCGACGCCGCCACTCGAGGAGCGCTTGCGCTTGCTGGCGCTGCTGCGGCGTTTGCCTGCGGCGGGCACTTGCAACGTCAGCACTTGAACTGGAGCCAAGGCTGGGCACGTGCACACGCCCCTGCAAGCACTGCCCGCCAGCCCTCCAGCCACTGCACAGGAGCTTGGGTCCCTGCACAGACACATAGGCGCACCGGTAGCAGCTTTTGGTGGTGACTGCACATGGCCTGTACCGCCTGCACCTCCTGACCCACCCACGTCAGGGGACCAGACCCACCCAGCAGTGCTGCCAGCCGCCTCTCCCGCCCTGCACCCAGCGCGTCACAGCCAGGTAGGTGCGCAAGCTGCCACGGCCACCGGCTGCGCCAAGCCGGCACCGCATTCCCCCACGCCTCTGCGGCTGCAGTCATGGGCTCTGCAAGGAGCCTGCTCCTACCCCCGGAAGAACGTGCCATGGACCCCCCCTGCCCGGTGACAAGCTGTAAGGGGCCGCCCCGGCGCACCCGCCGTCGCCGGCGACGTCACGGCCTTGCCGTCGTCGGGCGCGCTGCTGCCGCTGCTGATGAGCCCGTTGGCGGTGGCGCCGTGCGGCGCTGCGGTCGCAGCGCCGGCGCTGCACCGCGCGCCCGACGCCGCGCGCGCGCCGCGCACGGGCGCGCCGCCGTTTGTGTGCGCGGCGGCGTGCTGCGCGTGCTCGGAGCCGGCATGCGTGGCGCTTGCGTGGGCGGCCGCGGCGGCCGCGGAGCGCGCGGCGCGGCTGTCGGGCGCCGGCGAGGCCGCGGCGGCGCCCGCGCTGCCGTTGCCCATGTCGCCTGGGCACGGCGCGGCACCGGAATGGAGTCAGCACGGGCGCCGGCTGGCCGCCAAGCGTGCAGGCCTCATCGACACAGCGGTCGCTGCGCTGCACAAGGGAGCACGGAAGCGGCTAGCATGTGGCCAAGAGACAGGCAACAAGCGCAGCTCACTTCCCATACCTGTCACGCGTGAACATGCTGCCTCAGGGCTACACACATGCTGGCCGGGCTGCTTGGCAGCACGCGCGCCCCGGCCTCCGCGCACGCCGGTGCGCACCCGACTGGACGACGACGGTGAGCGCGGGCTGCGGCGCGGGCTGCGCCAGCGCGGCGCCCGGGCTGGGCTGGCTCTGCACCGCGCCGCCCGCGCCCGCGCCCGCGCCCGCGCCGCCGGACCCCACCGTCGCCAGCGCCGGCCCGGCGCCGCTGCCGGACCGCGCCGGCCCCGCGCGCAGCTCCTCATCCGCCTGCAGCGCACTCCCCAGTCTGGCACGGCGCCGCCTGCCTCCGACACATGCACGCCAGCACCAGAGGCGCTGCCTGCGCCTGCAATACGTGGGTGGGGGCCGGCGCAGACCAGGCGGGGAAGCGAGCAGTGGCTCGATGGCCTCAGCAGCCCTGCAGACGGGCTGGCGCAAAGCACCTGCGCGCTGCCGCCGTTGGCGCTTGCATGCGGCACGGCGCTCGCCCAGCAGCTCTCGCCCTGGTCGCCGCCGGCGTCGGCGGCCGCGGGCGCGGCAGGCGCGCCGGCTGCGCCGTTCACGCCGCGCGGCGCGGCGCCCGCCCAGCAGCTCTCGCCCTGGTCGCCGCCGGCGTCGGCGGGCGCGGGCGCGGCCGGCGCGCCGGCCGAGCCGCCCGCGCTGCCGGCGCCGCCGCCCGCCGCCAGCCCGTTGCTCACGTGGTGGCTGCCGTGCGCGTCCGCGCGCGGCCCCGGCGGCGGCCGCCGCGCGCTGGTGGCCTGGGCCCCCGCGGGCGCCGTGTGCGAGGTGATCGCGCTGCCGCCCGCGCCGCGGCGGAAGCGCGGAGCGGGCGCCATGCTGCTGCAGGCCGCCGCGCGCGGCGCGGGCGGCGGCGGCGGCGGCGGCGGCGGCGCCGCGCGCGGCAGCGGCGGCAGGCCGCCGCCCAGCAGCACGGTGCCCGTGTTGGCGCTCGCGGCGGCCGCCGCCGCGGACGCTGCCGCCGCGATCTGCTGCTGCGCGGCGGCCGGGCCGGCGCCCGCGGGCAGCGGCGGCGCGGCCGCGGCGCCGCCCGAGGCCGCGTGTGAGGCGGCCGGCTGCAGCTCGGCCTCCTCTGGGCACAGGGCCGCCGCGTCTGCCTGCGCCGCGTGGCTGCCGCTGGGCGAGGCGCCGCATGCGGCGGCGGCCGACGGCGGCGCAGCCGCGACGCCCTCGGCCGCGCACCCCGCCGCGGTCTCGCCGCCGCCGGCCGTGGCCGCGTTGCCGCCGGGCGCGCCCGGCGCTCCAGCTCCGGCAGGCCCGGGCGCGCCTGGCGCAGCGGGCGCGCCGCCGTCGAGCGCCGTCGCCGCGCTGCACGCGGGCGCGCGGCCAGCCGCGCGGCCGCGCGCGCCGCCGGCGCATATGTCGGCGGGTGCGGACGTGGCCTGGTGCTCCGCCGCAGGCGCGCGGCGCGTCGAGCGCCGGCTAGTGTGGCCGGTGGACGCCGTGGCGCGTGCGCCGCCGCCGCCTGAAACGCAGCAGGCGCCCATGTCAACCGTGCCGCTGCCGCCCGCGCTGCGCGCCGGCCCGCCCGCCAGCGCCATGGCGGTGGTCGAGTTGACGCGCCGCGGCGGCGGCGCCTCGCCCGGCGACGCGCTCGCCGGCGCCTGCGCCGCGCCGGTGGCAGTCGCGGCGGCCGGCGCGGCAACCGCCGGGCGCGCATATGCGCGCGGCCGGCCCGCGCGCTCGCCGCCGCCCGGGCCGCGCGCGCTGGCGCTCCCCTGAAGCGCATACGATGGCTCCGGCCCGCCGCCGCCGCCGCCGCCGCCGCCGCCGCCGCCGCCGCCGCCGCCGCCGCCGCCGCCGCCGCCGCGCAGCGAGGACAGATCGCCGGCGCCCTCGCTGGCAGCGTCCTCCTCGCCGTCGCTGACGAGCGCAGCGTGCACGCTCGCCGCCGCGTGCGCAGGCTCCGGCAGCTGCCGTGCGCCGCTTGGCGCCGCGCCCGCGGCCGCGCCAGCGCCCTGGTTGGAGTCTACGCGCGGCAGCCACGCGCCCTCGCCGCCGCCCCGTTCTCCGCCGCCGTCGCCGCCGTCGCCGCCGCCGCCGCCACCGCCGCCGCCGCGGCTGGACGCGGCCTCGCCGCCGGCCAGGCACGCGGGCGCCTGCCCCTGCGCCGAGCGCGCGGGCGCGGGCACCCACGTCGCCGGCCCGCCCACCGCAGGGGCGGGCGCTTCATTCACCGAGAGCGAGGGCGCGAGCGCCGGCGCCGCCGCGGCAGCGTCGGGCGCGCCGCCGGCCGGCGCCGAGACGGGCCCGCCGCTCATCGCGCGGCACGAGTGCGAGGCTTCCAGGCCCGGGAGCTGCGCAGCGGACGCCTGCTGCAGCCCAGCTGCCGCCGGCGCTGGCGTGCCCCTGGGGCCCTTGCCCCCGTTGGCGGCGCCCGCCCAGGACGCCCCGGCTGGCTGGCCGGCCGTCCCCTCCGATGCGCCGCCGGGCACCAGCTGCGCCTCGGCGCTGGCAGTGCCGCCCGCGGCCGTGCCGCCCGCGGCGCCGCCGCGGCTGGCGGGATGTGCGGGCGGCTGCGAGCCGCAGCTGCCGGCGCGCAGGCCGCCAGAGAGCGCGCCTCCGGCAAACTCCCGCACCCCGGCGAGCTCGGCCCCCATCGGGACCAGCAGCCGCTGCGCGCCACCAGCCGCGGCGGGCGCCGCCAGCGCCGCACTGTGCATCGTGGCCGCCACGCCGACGGCTGCCGCCTGGTGCAGCGCAAGCGGCAGCGCGGGCGCCGCACGGAAGCCTGCCAGCGCCACGCCGCCGGGGGGCCCCCGCGCGCCAGCAGACAGGCCGGCAGCCAGCGCCAGCGCGGTCAACGTCTGCGGCAGCGCGGCAGCAGCCGCGCTCAGCAGCCCCGCCGCCAGCACCGCCGCGGCCTGCGGGGCCGGGTTGCCGCCTGCCGGCGTCAGCGGCGAGCCGAACGCAGCAGCCTGCGCGCCTGATGCCCAGAACTGCGCGGCCGCAGGGCCGGCGGCCGCGGCGACGCCTGCCGCCGCCGCGGCGCCCGCGGCCGTTGCCGCCGCCGCCGCCGGCTGCCCAGCGCCGGCCTGCCAGGGCGCTGCGCAGCCGCTGCTGCCGCCACCGCCGTGCGCGCTTGCCCGGCCGCCCGGCAGCGCGCCGGCCGCCCCGCGCGTAGCGCCCTCTGCCAGCTGCAACGCCGCGAAGGCGCTGCTGCTCTGCGCGCCTGCCCCGCCCAGGACGGGCGGCGGCGCGGGATCCAGGTCGGCGCTTGGCGGCAGCGGGGCCGAGGCCGCATGCTGTGCGCGGGGCGCCCCGCTCGAGGCAGCCGCGGCGGGTGCGGCGGCAGGCGCGGCGGCCGCCGCGGCGGCCGATGCAGCCGCGGCCGCCGCGGTGCCGGGCGGCGCAGCCATGCCGTCATCACCCTGGCGCACAGCCTCGATCGAGTTGTTGCGCGCAAAGCCGTCCGCAGCAGCCCCATCGTCCTGCGACCCCGGCGGCCCTCGGTCAGCAGAGCGCCCGCGCCATGCTGACATGTGTCCTGCCTCCCAGCATGCGCACACTGTCACAGGCGCTCAGCGGCCCAGGACATGGCTCAGGGTAGTCACAAGCTCGGGCCCATAGGCGAGCAACCCTCGCTGCACTGACGTGTGCAAGTGCTTGGGATCATGCCCTGTGCTGCAGCTCCTCACGAGGCGCCGCGCACTTGCGTGTGGCATGGCACGCTTGCGCCGCCGCCAGGGCGCGTGCACTTTTCAGTGCGGCCTGGACGCAGCGCTCAGCAGGCGCCCGCGCCTGCATACGTGCGGAGCCGAGCCCCGCGGCCGCCGCGGCCGGCAACGGAGCGGCTTCATCACCACCGGCCCCGCCGGCCGCAGCCGTGTCCACCGCCTCGGCCGCCAGCGGCGCGCGCCAGCCGCTGGTGCCAGCCTGCCCGCGCGCGCTGCGCGCGGGGCCTTGCATGCGGCTGGTGCGCAGCGAGCCGCGCCGCGAGTCGCGCACCTCCCCCGCCGCAGAGTTCTGGCGCCGGTGGAGGCCGCGCGTCAGCAGCACCGCAGGTTGCGCGACAGTGGCTGTGTGAAGCGACTGCTGGCGGGGCACGTGCTGCTGTACATGCTTACACTCTCGACCCCAGAACACTCCCGCAAGGGTGCGCTGATGTGACATACTTTAGCTTCTGCGCGCCTGTACTGCTGAATGTGGACAGGCCAGCCCACGTCTGCTTGGAAGGTATGCTGCCTGCTGCTGGCGCGACAGCAAGTGCTGGCGCGCCTGCCGGGCAGCGCTCGCAGCACATGTTTGGGCACTGGTAGGCAGTGCCCCTCCAAACGGGGAGAGTGCGAGGCTGCTGCCCTCCCAGGCCCAGCAAAGGGGGAGGGCGCAGCGCGCCTGCTCGGTCGCGTGGCTGCCCTGCGGGCTGGCGGCGCGCTCCCGCCCCGCCTCTTGGCCCTGGCCGTAGACGGACGCGGGCGTGCCGGCGCGCGCGAGCGCGGGCTTGGCGGCGCTGCGCGCGAGCGCTGTCTGCGACACCACGCTGCCCGCGTGCTGCGCCGGGGGCGAGGCCGGCTGCGGCGGCGGCGACGCGGGGCGCATTGCGGTGGACAGTAGGCTGGTCGTCGGCTGCGGGACATGCTGCGGCGCCGGATCGTTCTCGCCTGCGCCCGGCGCCTGCCCCAGCGCGGCCGGCGGCAGCGACGACAGCTCATGCTTGCCTGCGCGCATCACAGAGCTGGAGCGTTGCCACCCCCTGCACCAGCCAGCAACTGCAGTCAAAACCCGATAGCGAAGAATGCAGGCTCAGCATGTCTGTGCTCGCGCAGCATTTGCTCTGCAGCGTAGCATGGCAATGCAGAGCGGCGGTGCGCTTCCACAGGCTCGCGCAGGCAACCCTTTTGGTGTTCAGACGAACGCAAAGGGGGTCCGTGAACACCTTCGGCTGCTGCGGACTGCGCGCTTTCGCGCTCCTCCTCGCCGGCCGATGCCACCGCCGCGGAGCCAGCGGGGCGCGCGCCAAAGGACACAGCCGTTGAGATCTGGCTCCGCGCTGCACGCTGCAGAGCGCGACAAACCCCATTAGCTGCTGGATTGCGGGGAGCGGCCTTGGATGTTTGCAGGTACATTGACACAAACTGACCGGGCTTACCGGGCTGTGGCTGCCTGCCTGGCGGCCAGAACTCCGGGACACAGAGCCTTCCTCCTCCTCCATGCTCGGCGCGCCGCGCAGCAGTGCTTGCCGTCCAGGGACCAGCCACCTTGCGCTTATTTGCCACACCACTGCTTCGTGGTACACGGCTTGAAGCCGGCACGTCTTGTACGCCCTCTTTGATTTATCAATCAAGTGCTCAACAGTCCAGACTAGGGTTGTAACACCCCACCATACCATGCACAACCATGTGCTCTGAAGGCTTTCTTCACACGCATTGACACTCCATCCTCAGGAACGAGCAGTTATATCAAAGAACATTCACACCGGTTATAACATAAATGACTATGGACTGGTCCTAAGCAAGCGCTCGCGCGCGGCGCTAGAGCAGCGCGACGCCCGCCGCGCGCGGGACCGGGGCGGCCACGGCACACAGGCGCGCGGCCAGGTGGCCGCGCGCGCGCCGGTACATCTGCCCCGTCCAGTATATTTTGCGGCACTGCCTGCAGCGCCAGAACTCGGAGTGTGCAGCGCGGATCGGCTCCGGCACGCCGCTGTCCTCCGGCAGCTCGTCCGGCCGCAGCGGCCTGCCCGGCCAGCATGCAATTCTTGCAACCCTTCATCCACGACATACGAAGCAGGTTCGGGAAACCCTTATATCACACGCTTTGTGGGTCGTGAAAGAGCGGCCGTGTGCAGCATTGGCAAAGCGCCTGTCCACCCTACCTCGCAAGCAGCGCAGGGCGCGCAGAGGGGCCAGCATGCTGGTCATGCAGCCGCGCATGCGATCGGTCCTTCCAGCGCCTTGCTCATGCGTGCACGCGCAAGCGCGCCCCACGACCAGCGTCCGCTGGCGCATGGAGGGCGCATGAAAAGGTGCAGGGCTGCAGGCCATGGGGGAGGGCACAGCAGGTGCCGCCAGAAGCCCTGACCTTCACCCCACCTGCTCCCCATGCACCCATGGGCAGCGCGGTGCTCCCGGCACCGCCCCCCGCGGCGGCGGCCATGCACAGAGGAGGCGGCAGCCGCGCGGCCAGAGCAGGGCCCTCTCGCAGCGCACTGATTGCGGGGGGTGACATGCGTGGCGGGCAGCGTGCGCAGCGCGCGGCGGGGGCGCGCGCCTGGCCGCAAACTCGCCGTTGCAGGCCGCGCAGCGCGACAGCAGGCGGCCCTCGGTCACGTCGATGCGCAGCGCGGCCAGCACCTCGACCAGCTGCGCCTTCTTGTCGGGCGCGGCCACGAGCAGGCAGGCGTCGGTGTGGCGCGCGGCCGCAAACGCGCGCTCGCTCGTCAGCACCAGCCGGCGCTCGCGCTCGGCGGTCTCGACCAGCCACCTGCGCGGCGCGCGCGGGTCGGTCCGGCGAGGAACCGGCACAAGGCCGGTTGAGCCTTCGGCGGCACGCCGGGCAGCACAGCCTGCCTACCGCGCCGAGAGGGCTCTGTGCTGCGCGCGCTGGGCGCCCGGCTGGCAGCTGGCAGCTGGCAGCTCAGCGCTCTCACGGAGCAAACGCAGAGGGCAGGCCCCCGCTCCAGGCGAGCCTGCCGCGCGCTTGTCATGAGGGCTGCCACGAATTTCTGAAAACGGTACACAAGCTCTCTACCAGAGCGCTGTATGCGCCGCGCCGCACGGCACCTCTCAGCCCACCGCTCGCATGCACCGAGGAGCGCGTCTGCATGTCCGTGTTGTGCGACCCGCACGCCGCACAGTCTGTGGCGAGCACAGCACGCGCATCCGAACAGCGCGCGCAGCTCTGGGCACCCAGCAGGGCCCAACGCGCACCCGGCAGGGCCCGGCGCGCCTGTGCACCAGGAAGCGCTGGCTGCGCGCGCCCGGCGGCGCGCACTTCGCATCCAGGCCGCACATGCGCAGCTGGCGCGCCAGGCCCTCCAGGTTGGTGTCGCACACGAAGCGCGGCTCGCCCGCCCACGGCACCGCTGCGAGGCAGTCCGCCGCATGCGGTCAGGCGCCCACAGCAGCGACAGCAGCGCCTGCCGACTCAGTAGGGGGATGTTGACAAGCGCTCGGCGCGCGTCATTCGCCTCTTTGGTCAAGGTACAAACATGGAGCTTGCAGCATGTGCGTGCATCACATGTCCCATGCAGTGCAGGGATGGCTGGGGACGGCAGTCCGGCGCCTGCGGGCCTGATGACAGATGCATCGAGGTGCTTCCCGGTGTTTGACGAGCAGCCAGCGGCATGACGAGCTGATGACGACAGCCAAATTTGAGACAACACTGCCCCAAGCGGAGGTATCCCTTCCAACAGCATGCTGTGACGCCGCACCTGGGGCGCAGCCGCCGCCATCCGCCGGGCCCTGCTGCGGCTGCTTGCTCCGCTGCGCGCGCTCGCGCAGCGGCCGGCGCCGGCCGCGCGCGCCCGCGCCCACGTCCTCCAGCCGGCGGCCCCAGGCGCTGGCCGCGCTGCGCATCAGCGCCTCTACGCGCGCCCCCGTGGCCACCGCCACACGTTTATACCCTTGGTACCCTTTTGTCATATCCTGTGGTTGCCGCAGAGCCAGGGATGCTTCTTGCTCATACGGTGCCAGCGCCAACAGGCTTGCGCCACACAGCACGGGGCGGCAGTCATCACCGCGCAGTAAAAAAAAAAGGCTGTGAAACTGTCCCATCGCGCGGCTGCAACCACTTGTGACGAGGTCCTGGCGGCCATCTGCACGCCCAGCCTGGGTGGCCCCAAACCGCGCCAAGCAGCCTGCGGCGGGTGCGTGCGCGCCATGCTCGGACGCCGCAGCGCAGCCCTCCTCGCGCCCAGAGCCCTGCGCTGCAGAGCCGCCCTCTTCGCCCTTGGGGCCTCCCGCTGCGGCGCCGGCCTGCGGCGCCGGCGAGCAGCCCCCCGGCCCGGGCAGCCACTCCAGGGCGGCTGCAGGCGGGTTGCTGGCCGGTTGCGCGGCTTCGCCGCCTCCTGCGCACCCGTCGCCTGCCGCACGGGCTGCTGCCGGCCCGCGAGGCCCCGCCCCGAGCTGCGCGTGCGGGCTGGGAGGCCGCCCATCAGCACCGTCGCCGAGCCGCGCTGCTGCCAAGCTATTCGCCAGGCCGCTCTCGACGCATCCCCCGCCGGCGGCAGCCGCGGGCTGCTCGCCCGCGCCGCACGGGTCGACAGCGCCGCCGGCAGCGCCGCCGGCGGCGCCGTCGGCGCCCGCGTCCGCCCCCCGCCGCGCCTCCAGCGGCCCCGCGCGCGCTGCCCCCGGCGCGCTGCCCTGCTGCGGCGCGGGGGCGGCTGCCGGCGCGCGCGGCTGCGGCAGAGCAAGCATAGGGTAGGGTAAACCTACGGCCGCCAGCGTGTCCAGCAGGTCCAGGAGCACGGCCGCATCCAGCGCGGCGTACGCCCTCTGCCGCCGGACCATCAGGCGGCATCACTAGGCGGTGACAGCTATGTCGCGCACTGCCGCGCTTGCCACCCGATCGCGTGCGGCCTGAGGGCTGGGTGCATGCAGTAGAGGAAACGCGAATCTGACGCGCATGCTAAGCAATCACGCACAGGAGCGCCAGTGCGGCTGCGCGGCTCGAGCGCCTGGCGGGCGCCCCCTCGCCACCCCACACGACCCGTATGCAAGGTTGCAATGTCACCGCCGTGCTCCCGGCCTGTGGCGGGGCGCAGCCGCGGCCAGAGCAGGCGCGCGCGGGCGCGCCTGCGCGGCGGTCAGCGGGCGCGCCGCCCACGCGCTGCACTGCAGGCGCTTGTCCAGCGGCGCGCCCAGCTGCGCGTGCACCAGGCCCGCCAGGCCGCGCTCGCCCGCCTGCGCGCGTGGCCGGCAACGTGTTCGGAGAGACATGCGGCGAGCTCGGCAAGCAGCCTCGAGGGAGGCCGGGCCGCTGCGAGGGGCGCGGCAGCAAGCGGGACCGGCGCGCGGGCAGAGCGGACGCTGTAGGCGGCTGCAAGCTGCGCTCCGGCACGGCTGGTGGGCTGCACTGAGAGGCTGCATGCTGCGCCGCACCGGCGGCAGGCTCGCCAGGCCCTTGACGGCGAGCGTCCGGTGCAGGGAGGCCAGGTCGATCGCGGGCTCCACCGCGCACACCCCGCCCAGCGCCGCCGCGAGCGCGCCGAGGTCGCCCGCGAGCCCGTAGCCGACCTGCGAGACGCCGGGCCTGTTTGGCAGCGCCCGCGACGGGTACCGCGAGTGGCCGCACATCGAGTGCAAGAGCACGCGCATGGTATGCCTCTCCAGTGCTTCTCCAGTGCGCTCACCTTGAGCAGGTCCCTGCAGCGGAAGAGCAGCGCGAGGAACTCGCGCGCGTCGCAGGCCGGCAGCGCCAGGAGGTCCTGCCGCGAGGCAGGCGAGCTCGCTGCATGGGCTCTGCTGCAGCTTTTGAGTGACTGGAGTGCTGTGCCGCATGAGAGACGGACCAGCAGCAAGACGTGCCGCGCTCCCGCCCGCGTCCGCAGAGCCAGCTGCAGCAGGGCGGCGGACGGCGCTGCATTGCAGTCCCACTCCGCATCAATCCCGCAGACGTATGCGGCAGAAGCTATGCCCCTGCAGGTGTGCATGTCTCAGCGTGCAGCGCGCGTGGTCACAGTAGTATACACACAGCACACACGCTGTGTTCTGCTCAACAAGGATCCTTTCATTAGTGCAAGGCTGACGACTTGCAGTGCACGCCTTGCAGCGTCGAGCGCTTGCGTATCGGCAATCAGGCTGGTAGTCCAGGCGCTGGACAGCTGTATGTACTCCTCTGGCTCGCTGGTCATTGTCCCGCACCTGGCACTGACGCAACAGCAGAACAAACAAACACACTTGACACAGCCGGAAGAGCTCTCCTCGAGGAACAGCGGCAGGGCTGGCACTTGCAATTGCTTGCAATCACGCATCATGCACTGCCTGGCAAGTTGCCCCCCAAGTGCCGGGTAGCAGGTGCTAGGGTGCTTGGCTTCTGCGACAAGAAAAACTGTAGCGACGAAGTCCGACACAATCGCCCCCACCTGCGCCCCAGCACTGCTTTTGTACTAATTCCAAGGCCGCAGAGCGTCGGGTGCCCTGGGACCTGCACTTCCCAGATCGCGGTCAGCATAAGCGTTGCGCTGATACCCCCTCGCGGCCCCGCTGCGCGCCCTGGGCCTGCAGGGCATAGCCCATCCTGGTATGTGGGGCGGCCGGCACGCCTGCTGCTGAGGCAGCGCTGCCGCGCGCCGGGGTGCGCCAGGGCGCGTAGCCTGGCGCCCGCCGCCGCTCGATGGGCGTGCACCAGCGCGCCACGGACGGCGAGGATGGCGACACGTCGATCGTCATCGCTGCTGACAGCACGCACAGCGGCACGCCGGAGAAGAAAGAGGGTTCGCCCCTGGCGGGCGCACACGGCCGCGCTGAGCGACGCATGCTGCGGCCTCGGGCCTGCCACCTGGCCTGTGTTGAGCCTTACCGCGGCCACCGGCTTGTCAGTGCTGGCCGCAGGCGCTTGGGCGCTTGGCCTGCACGCAGAGCCGGAGCGCCCAGATCCAGCATAAACACTGCGGTCCAGCAGTGTGTTATCAGCGGCGCCTGGCGGAGCTCGCTGTGTGGTACCTACGCGAGCGGTGGCAGACGGGGTCGCGCGCCGCGCCGCAGGGCTGCCGGCCACAGGCGTCAAGCCGTGGCACTGCCAAGTGGCGCTCGCGGTCACGCAGACTGCCTTCTGCGTCGGCTCCGTCTACCTGAAGAACAACCTGCGGAGCCTGGACGGCGGGCAGGTCTTCCACCCGATAATATACGCGCTGGTGCGCGTCCCCGGCGCCCCGCCTCTAGAGCAGCGGCGGCGCGTCTGCCGCTCGGTTCCAGTGCCTCCTGTGCGTCCGCGACTTGCTGGGACACGCAATCCCAGTGGTGAGCCTGGGGCGCCGGCCTCGCAGGCGAGGGAGGCCGTCGCCGCGCCCATCATGTGCACCATCGCCTACACTACGACCAGTGCGCCCCGCGCTTGTGCAGCCCCGGCAGGGTACCCCGCCCGGCAGGGCCACGGCAGCCGCTGCAACCCTGCGAGTTGACACTGTCAGGGTGCGACGCGCGCGTTGGGGCGCGGCCTGCTCGTCGCGCAGGGGCACCCTGGCTCGGGGGCGGGGCGGGAGAGCGCGCCCGGTGCAGACCCGGGCCCCGGGCTGATGCTCGCGGCGCGGACCCCGGCAGGGCAGCTGCCGGCGCGACGCGACCTGGCGCGCGTGGCCGGCCTGGGCCTGTGCCTGTACTTCAACCAGCTGTTCTACATCATCGGCATCGATTTGTCCGGCGTGGTGGTGGCGACGTGCATGCAGCCGACGATCCCGGTGTTCACGGCCGCGATTGCGGTCGCGCTGCACCTGGAGGCCGGCTCCGCGCAGAAGCTGGCCGGCATCGGCCTGGCCGTGGGCGGCTCCATCTGCATGGCGCGCCCACCCGCCGCGCCGCCCGCATCGGGGCGCAGGGCTCGCCCGGGCGGGGGTGCCTCAGGGCGGCACACCCAGCACATGCAGCAACAACGCTGGCGTTGCGATGGGCGATGGAGTGAACACCATGATTGTCGCTGTTGTGACGCAGACAGCCATGCGTCACTCATGCACGCTGAGAGTGCGGGGCGTGTGCGGAAACCCATCTGCGTGTGCGCGGTTGCCCTCCCCTGCCCCATGGAGTGCACATTGCAGCCATCCACCCTGGGCCACGCCCCAACTGAGGCATGGTCAGGGCGCCTCAACATGCGCCGGCCCGCCACGGCAGGTGCTGGGCGGCGTGGGCGGCCACCACACCGCAGCCGAGGGCCGCAACATGCTGCTGGGCAATGCGTGCCTGCTGCTCAACACGCTCGCCATGGCGCTGTACTACCTGACGTGCGTGGCCCCGCCTGCTGCGCGCATGCATGTGCTGCCGGCACGCGGCCCGCCGGCCGTGGACGGCTGAGCCGCCAACCAGACATGGTACTGTCAGGCGAACCAGGGGCACGGACCTGCGGATGCACTGCCGCGGGCGCGAACGCGAGCCCAGCCGGCTCACTCTCGGCTGGGCTGTGGACAGCCGTCCTTGGTGAAGCCCCAGGCTGCGCGCGGAGCACCCTCTGGCGGCCCCTGCCGCGGCGCTGGGGCGGCAGCGGGCTGGGGCGGCTGAGCGGCCCCTGCCGCCGCGCTGCGGCGGGAGCGGGCTGCAGACCCGAGCGGCCGCCGCTGCGCCGCGCAGGGCGAAGCAGCTGGTGGGGCTGTACCCGGCGATGTGCATCGCGGCCTGGGCGTACATCACGGCCGCGCTGGCAATGGGCACGACCGCGCTGCTGTTTGTGGAGCGGTCCGGCTGGGAGGTGCCCGGCGCGCTCGCGGGGCCGCTCGCGTACTGGATCATCGTCTGCAGCGTGGCCGGCTACTACGTGGTCACCTGGGCTACGCAGCACCTGCCGGCCTCGCAGGCGCGCCGCCGCCCCCCCGCGCGCGCGCGCCGGCGGCGCCCGCCGCGGGCCGGCCCCGGGCCTGGCAGCGACGCGGCGCGCGCCGGCCTGGCCCGCGGCGTGCGCTCTCTGGCCGCCTGCGACGATAATCAGGGTATAGCACGCATCGCAGCATCCCCGTGCGCAGATCTTCGGAACGCTATCCCAGGAAGCTCCCTAGCCGGCTGTGTGCATCTGCCCCACACCGTCGCCTTGTCAGACAAGCGCGTCAGCTGCTGTAAGAGGCGGGCGACGTGTAGCAGAGACTGCCTGCTCAGGGCGCGGGCGTGGGTCCCGGCGGCCGGCTCGCGGCACTTGGTCCCTGGTCGCTGCTGCCGCCGGTGCCGCGCGGGAGGCGGCGCAGCCCGCCCGCGACTGCCGCCGCTCACGGCACGCGCGCGCGCGCGCAGGTTGCGAGCTTCCAGTGCCTGCAGCCGTTCGTGGGCACGCTGCTGGCGTTTGCGGTGCTGGGCGAGGAGCCGAGCGCGTGGGACCTGGGCGCGGTCGGCGTGCTGCTGGGCCTGGTGCTGGTCGTCAGCGACAAGCACGACCTGCAGGCGCGCGCGCCAGGGCTTAGGGTTAGGGTCAGGACGCTGCTGGGGCTGGTGCTGGGCGTCGGCGATAGGCGCGACCTGCAGGCGCGCGCGGCCGCGCCGCGCCCGGGCCCGCTGCCCCAGAGCGCTCGCAGGAGCCTGGCGGCCAGCATGGATTTGGAAGCAGGACTTGCAGGCGCATGCCGCACAGCCGCGCCCTGGCTGGCCGAGGCGTGCGCTCGCAAGCGCAGTGGCTCGAGCTGGCAGGGAGCAGAGCAGCCCGCATATTGGCCGGCTGCAGCAGGGAACCAGGGCCGGCGCGGCCACGGGCGCCGACTGGCTGGGCGCCGAACAAGCGGCCAATGCCAGCCCGGGCAGCGCAAGCTCGGCTCTGTCTGTCCCGGCTAGTGCGGAGGTGACCGGACTTTCTAATGGGGCGAGCGGGGCACGCAGGCGGGCTCGGCAGCGCTGGTGGGCAGCCTGCGGCGCATCCTGAGCCAGCAGCAGCTGTCGCTGCCGATGAAGGCGGTGCCGGCCACGGCTGCCGCGGTGTCGCTGAAGGGCCGCGCGCGGCCGTACAAGGCCGCCGCCAAGGCAGACAAGCCGGCCGGCAAGCCCGGCAAGCTCCGGCGCGACGAGCTGCCGCCATAGCTGGGGCTAGGGGTAGGGTTAGGCCTGCCCTGCCGGCCGCCGTCCCGCGAGCGCCGCCCTGGGCTGGCTGTTCATCGCCTCCCGCCTTCTGTCTGGCGCGGGAGGCGCGGCCGGGAGCGCAGGCCGGCCGCCGACGCGCTGAGAGCCTGTTCCCGGCGGCCGGAGGGCCTGGCTGGGAAGCGGCCGCAGGCGGCGGCCCGCCCGAGCCCGGCCCATGTCATCTGCTTTCGCTGACGCCCTGCGCCGCCCGGGGCTTGCTGTCCGGGCGGCCCCCACGCGCGTGCTGCTCCGCCCTCAAGAGTGTACCGGTTCAACGTGCTGCGACCAGTCTGCTTCTGTGCTAGAACTGTGTGTCTGAACGGTTGCGCAGCCTCGCTGCCAGTTACATATGCCCGCTAAGCTCGGTCCTAGGCAGGTAAGGGAGCTGCAGTGCTGACGGTAGCGTGTCTAGCCGTGTCTAGCCCTGTCACTGTTACACCATGTCACACTCCTGAGCCGCTGCATGCCGGGCACCTAGACCCAAGCACCCGCCGCAGTGCACAGTGCCACCGCAGCGTCTCACCTTTTCCTGATCAGAAAGTTTCCATATCGCTTCTTGGCAGAGGCTCGCCTGTTGCCGCCGCAATTAAACATCCCCCCTGCGGCAGCACAGAAGCTAAGCCAGGCCGCAGCGCATGGTATGTTGGTTTCAAGTTGGTTTCAAGAGGCTTGCCGCTGCTCCTTGCAGAGGGGTAGGGCTCACCTGCGCACTTGGAGGCCGAGTTCTCGCCCCGCTCGCGCAGCTTCCGCACCACGGCAGCACACCGACCGGCACGATGGTCACGCTGCTGCAGGCATGCACCGTCTGTTCTGGCACAGCCGCGGGCGCCCCCGCCTGAGGCGGCTCGCGGCTGGGCTGCCCGCCGAGCGCGCCCGCTGCCCTTGCGCTCTGCACGCCGGAGCCTGCCCACTCCGGGTCTCTTGTCAGCGCGCACTCTAGGTCTGACCTGCTCCCTGCACCCACCCGGACGCGAGCACAAAGAGCTTATGCGGACTGGCGTGAAGGGCGACTCACCTGCAGCACTTAGCAGCATGGCCGCCAGTGCCGCGCGGCGCGCCAGCCGGTGGTCGTTCGCAGGCGTTGCAGCACCCTGGCTTGGTGGCCGGGATGGAGCGGGCGTGCGGTGCGCACACATGCGCTCGGAGCCGTGCAATGCCTGTGCTGGCGCAGCCGTCTTGGGCAGGCACCCCATTGCGCCGCAAGCGGTCGACTTTCAGGTGCTCAAGCCTGTCCCGCGCTATTGCACTCACTTGAATACCACCCTAACCCTGTTGACTAGATGGTGCAAGACTTGGAATCCTGGAATGGCGGCGTTCCAGCCACCGCTCCAGTACCATCGAGCATTGCCCAATTCGTTACACACTTGTGCTATGCCAACAGACACCATTGCAGGTACTTATTCACCTGGTATGCACAAGGCACACTCTTTGGGCACAGTGCAAGACCGTCTGAGAGTAGGAAGCGCAAGGATTGAGCTACATATGACGTGCTTGGCTGATTAGTATGGCCTTGAAGGGAAGGAACGGAAGGCCAGAGGTGCGCGCTCCACAGCGGTCCAAGCCTGCTGCGTGCTATTAGGATCAGCGCTGAGCAGCTTACCCAGTGTGCCAAAGTAAGCCGTGGCTGGTGCGTGCAGGAGATGGCGGAAGAGGAGGAGTATCACCTCGTCATTGTAGGCGCCGGCCGCGCGGCGCTGCACCTCGTGGCGCGCCTGCCGCCTGCCATCCTCGCAGTGCGCCCCAGCTTGCAACTCACTTTTGCTTGCAGAGACTGATGAGGCAGCCTGCTCCCAAGCCGCGCTTCGACCTGGACAGGGGTGCCTGCTGGCCTTTGAAGAGGCGGCCAGGCTGCCGTGCACAGGCGACTCGGGTGGTCGACGAGCGCGGCGAGTGGCTGGCGGCCTGGCACGCACGGCACGCGCGCCGCGGCTCCGCGCACCTGCGCTCGCCGGTCACGCAGTGCGTGCACGCCGCGCCCGGCGCGCTCGCCGCCTACTGCGCGCGGCACGGCCGCGAGCAGGTCTGGCCTGCCCTGGCGCGCGCAGTTGTGAGGTCCGGCCTGTCCCGCGCGCGCCGTTGTGTGGGTCCACAGCAAAGTTGAATATTTCAATGTGCTGTGCGACATAAGGAACATGCGGCGCAAGCTGTCTGCTCGCGGCCAGGCAATGAACAACAGGCACAGCCGTCGACCCCACCTCCGCGCAGCATTTTTAGCATGGCCGGGTGGCTTTGTGGCCGTAGGCTGAGCACTAACAGCCAAACATCCACACTTGGCTGCAGGTGAGCGAGCTTCCATGCGGCGCGCTGCAGTGAGGCTGAGAAGCAGCCTGCCTGTCATTGTCAACTTAGCAGGAAGGGCCTAAGATGTGTGCGGGGCGACAGGAGCTGGTGCGCGGCAGCAGCGCGTTCGTGGCGCGGCCAGCGCCGGCGCTGTTTGCAGACTTCTGCCATGCAGAGGTGCTGGCGGGGCTGCCGGCGGGCGTGCGCGCGCCCCTGCACGGCGCCGTCACGGCCGTGGCCCACCTGCCGGCCGGCCAGCTCGCCGGCCCTGCAGGTACGCCGCCTGTGCATCTCGTCGCTATGCCCTGCACAGCCATGAACTGATCCAAAGCTTGGCACGGGCGCCGGGCAGGGCGTGCTACACCTCGGAGCGAGATGGCCTCAACTATGCGCACGTCGTGCCGTGAGTTTGTCCCAAGATCCGAGCTCAAGTGGGTGTATGCCGGCCGCAGACGAGGGCTGCCGCGTGCTGCTGGCCGACGGGCGCGCGCTGCGCGCGCGCGCCGTGGCGTACTGCGTCAACGGCCGCGCGCCGCTCGTGCCGGCCTGGGCGCGCCCCTGGCTCGGCGCGCCGCTCGCGCCGTGCATCCCAGCGGCGCAGCACGCCGATCCTGATCCCCAGAGCCTCGCCGCGCCCGGCGCACCTTCCGACGGACTGGCCGGCGACAAGAAGCGAGCAAACGGAGCGGGCGGGCAGCTGCGCCGCTCAGCCGCAGCGCCAGCTCAGTGCGGACCGACAGGCGGCGCGCAGCGGGCAAACGAGAAGGTTGCACCATGCGGCGGGGCGGCTGCAGGGCCTGCAGGGTCTGGTGAGGCCGGCATGCTGCAGCTGGCCGGCGCGGTGGACGTGCGCGCGCCCGGCACGGCCGCGGCCGTGGCGGGCCGCTCGGTGGCCGTCGTGGGCGGCGGCATGACCGCCGCGGCGCTCGCGCTGGCGGCCGCGCGGCTGGATGCCGCGCGCGTCGTGCTGCTCGCGCGCGCCGCGCTGGTCGTCCAGGAGTTTGAGTGCGAGGTGCGGCGGAGCGGGCCGCCCGGGCGCCGGGATGAGCACGGCACGGCAGCTGCGCCCTCAGTTGCAATCATGCACCTGCCGCTCATGCTTCGTCACTCTCGCCCAGATTTGTCAGAGTCGCGCTTCGACCTGCCCAGTGTGCAAGTGCTGTGCATGTGCGCATTTGTTGCGCCAGGGCGCACCCGACCACAAAGAGCCCTCGTGCGCGCCTTTCTTCCTGCCCACTTTCATGCGGCTGCATGCCAGGTGGGCTGGTATGGCAGCAAGCGGCTGGCGGCGTACGCGCGCGAGGCCAACCCGCGCGCGCGGCTGCGCGCGGCGCGCGGCGCGCGGCCGCAGGCGAGTATCGATGTGCCGACCGCGCAGGCGCTGCAGGTGCCTTGGCGCATGCCTGTCTCTTTGCGGCTCAGCGGAGTGGCTTCATGAGCTCTGGCGAGGGTGTCAGATGTTGTTCAAAGTAATTACCGTCTGCATGCCAGCGTCTCTCTCAGGGCAGGCATCGAGGATGGCATGAACAGGCTGCCATGATGTGGGGACGCGCCACACACCGCGCTTGATGCTTGAAGCATTCCTGCGTGAAGCGATGCCGTTGCTTGTGAGGTGCGGGTCAATGACACCGCACCTCATGTGTGGCGGCAAGCCGCGTGGGCGCAGGGCGTGAGCCTGCTGCGCCCCGCGGCAGGCCGCATGCGCAGACGGGCGGGTGTGCGTCGTGGAGCGCCGCGAGGTGCGCGCGCTCCGCCGCGACGGCGGCGCGTGGCGCCTGCAGACCGCGCCACCGCGCGGGCCGCCTGGCCCCGTACCTACGCTGCCCCCCGGCGCCGCCTACTTCACCCCGCGCGCGGCTGCCGCCCCGCCGTCCGAAGCAGCGGCCGGCCCTGCCGGTGCCGGGGCGCAGGCGCCAGCGGCTGCCGCCGCGTCGCCGGCCATGCGCTGCAGCCCGGAGGCAGGCGGCGGCGCCTCGTGCGGCGGCGGTGCGGGCGCCGCCGACGCTGCAGCCGTGAGTGCGCCGGCGCCGCGCCCTGGCCCTGAACCTATCCAACCCTGCAGCGCGGCGCCGGACGCGGAGGGCTGTTTGCGAGCTGATGTTATCTGGCTGGCGACGGGCGGCGCTTACGACGCGGCCGCCGATCCGGTGCTCGCCGCGCTGCAGCGCTGCGCGGGCACGGCCACGCGGCTGCTGGGCGGCTACCCGGAGCTCGCGCGCGGGGCGCCGCCGGGGCCGGGGCTGACGGCGGCGGCGCCACTGCCGCCGCCCGCGTGGCCCGGCCTGCCGCTGTTCCTGCTGGGGCGCGGCGCGCTGCTGGCGATCGGGCCGGGCGCAGGTGCGGCGCCTTCAGCGCACGTGCGACGTGCCGTTCCTCTCACCGAAGCTGGGCATGGTGAGTGTCAGTGGAGTGCTGCACGCGTGCGGTCTGCGCTCCGAGCGCGATCGTCCACGCCGCCCTGCCGCGAGCGGCGCTAGCGGCTTGCACGCCTGCGACCGCACCCTGCAGGGCAGCCTTCACTGGGGTGCCGCATCCGTTGCACGCTGTTCTCCCTGGAGAGGCCACGACCACCAGGCGCCTGAACGAGTGCGGGAGGCAGGCGAGCTGCCCGGGATGCGCCTGGCCGCGGAGCGCACTGCGGCCTACCTGGCGGCCGCGCGCACGCGCGCTGGCGCGCTGGAGGCGCCGCCCTGGGCCGCCGCGGCCGCCGCGCTGGGCGCCGAGCGCGGGCGCGCCGACGCCGATCTGCCGCTGGAGGGCCACGGGCCCCTGCCCGCGCTGCCGGCGGCCCGGGTGCGCGCGGCGCTTCGCCCTGACCGCGCGGTCGCCGCGCTGCATGATAGACGCGCGGGACTGGGTCCGCTCCTGCCCACGCAGAGGCAGCCATTCGTACCTGCCTGAGCAACCATCGCGACCGCTGCGTCGTGCGCGTCAGGCAGGCTGTGCGGCTGGGCCGCGCAGGGCGGCGCGGCCGGGGTCCTGCTGACCCGTATGTCGGGGCTTGGTCGATGTGCGCCTGCACTGGAGTTGCTGCCACCCGCGCCCGCCGCAGCTCGCACACTGTAGCACCTTGTGCACAAGGTACTACAGCACCTTACAGCTTGTGCTGAGAGGCGCGCCAGGCGGGCCTGCGCGCGCCGGGCACGCTGGACGTGCGCGACCTGGACGCCGCGCTGCCGCGCGTGGAGGTGGCCGATTACCGCTGGACCGATGACGGCTTCGAGCTGTGCATCACGCTGCCGCTGGGCGAGCCGGTGCCGCGTGAGCAGGCGCGCGGGGTCTCTCCGGCGGTGCCCCAGGCTTCGCGTGTGGAGCCTCGCACTAAGGAGCCTTCCAGGCATGCATGGCAGCAGCTGCCGAGGCCGCATCTGGGGCGCCGCTGGAAAGTGGGCATCGGCTGGGCAGAGCTGAGGCTGTGGGCACGCAGCCTCGCTGCACTATGAGCACAGGCCGTCAGAAAGATAATGAGGGTGACTGCTGGCCTGACATGCTGGCCTGACGGCGCGCAGCGCCTGGTCTGCGCACAGCATGCAGGCCCGGCCCGCGCAAGGTGCTGGGGCGCCGTCAGGGCAGCGTGCCCGGTCCGGCGCGCCGCAGCACGCTGCGGCGTCAGCGGTTGCGCTGACGCCCCTGACGCGGCGCAGGTGCGCACGCTGTTCGCCGAGCGAGCGGTGGAGGTGTGGGCGGTGGGCTCGACCGCCGCTTACCACCTGCACCTGCCGCGCCTGTACGGCCGCACGCTGCCGGTGCCCGCCCACGGCCGCGTGCGCGGCCGTACGATGCGCTGTTCTTCTGAGCGGACTGGCTTGGGCTGCCTGGCCCCCACGAGCTGCCTGTTTTTCAAAGCCAGCAGCGCCCCTCCGATCCTGCGCACTCCATGTAGCTTCTCCCGACCAGGCGGGCCGCGCTGAGGTGGGCTCGGGGCCGGGCGCCGGCGGCAGGCGCGCGCGCGCGTCAAGGTGAACACCGCGCGGCGGCACGTGTATGTGCTGCTGCACAAGGAGGCGGACGCGCCGTGGCGCTTCATACGCGGTTGACGGCGGCCGGGCTGTCAGTGTGTGGACATATGACTTGAGTGTTACCTTGTAACTGCTTTTACCCTACTAGGTCGACCACCGACACACTCTGGCCGAGTGCTTGCCAGCTCACGCCTCACGTCGCGACGAGTGTCAGTCTGCACCCGTGTTTCGAAAGAAGCTCAGGTATGCGCTGTCAGTTTACGGGATGAGCAAACAGCTCTCGCGAGTCAAGCTTAGCGCGTATCTCTGCCTGTGTAGAGTGCTTGGCATAGACGCTGAGCGCAAAGCGCCGCCCGCCTATCTTGAGGGCTTTACACCAGCAGCATTCCTGGCAGCCGCGGACATGGTGCTGCAGCTGCGCGACGGGGCGCGCCTGCCCGCGCACAGCCAGCTCCTGGCTAGCACCTCGCCGATCCTGTGCGACATGCTCAACCTTGCGGCCAGGCAGACCCCCGCGGGCAGCAGGGCAGAAATTCCGCTTCAAGACTTCTCAGAAGTGGAGGCTGTCCAAGTGCTCAAGGCGCGTACTTGTTATTACCACTGCATGCAGAGTCTGGCGTGATATCAGTCCTGATATGTGATATCAGGACTGAGCTGAGCCAACTGGTCCAGGCTCTGGCCAGGCACCTAGTGCCAAGGGACCTGTGCTTTTTCCCGGGCTCTTGTGATCTGATTGCCCGTTACACTGCAGGTCATCTATCCTGCAACGAGCCGCGCAGCGCTGCCAGACGATGTTCCGCCCCAGGACAGGAAAAGGCAGGCTGCAGCCATGCGGCAAGCACTCGCTCTCTTGCAGTGGGCTCACAAGTTCGGCCCCGAGGAGCATGTCCAGCGCGCCGAGCGCTTCCTGTGCGAGCGGTTGCGGCTTATGACCACCGTGCGGTCCCAGCGTTGGTGACCTTGCATGTACCGCCGCGGCTGTAGAGGCAACACCCTGCTCTGACTGACTTGCTGCAGGTGGAGGGCCGCCACCGGAGCTTTGAAGTGGACATCCTGTACGAGTGTTGGGCGGTTGCGGACAGGCTGAGCCTGCACTCCGTTGCAGCACACTGCGAATGGGCCCTGGCGCAGCTGTGGGGAGAACGGAGAGTGTATGCGCGCGTGTCGGAGCTGAGTCCGGGCGCGGTGCTCCGCATTGCACGCTGCCTGAGCGTCGGGCTGGATGCCTCACGCCAGAGGCTACAGGGAGTGCTGTCACTTCCAAAGACTGGGTGGGACGTTTGTTGGGAGGGAGCCTTGGAGGTGGTGCAAGGACTACAAAGTGTGGGTCAGGTGAGAAACTGCATGTGTGCAACGGCCACTGCCGCTGCCATGGCGCAGTGGCGCATTGGAGATGCAGAGTAGACACAACTATTGGCAGCAGACTGTGGGCGCCTGGTGACATGGCTTGGTCCCTGCGCTCGCAGCAGCATTTTGTACATGGCGCTGCCATGGGCACTAGCAGCTATGCATGATGCACTGCCGGCACCTGACCATGTTCAGAGCCTGCGCGCGCTGGCTTCTTGTAGCCTGCACATGGCCTTGTGGAGCGTGTCCCCCGGCTGGCACCCGGCAACTGCTGGGTGTCGGCAAGTCAGAACATGCTGCCCAGTGAAGGTGGCTGCATGCCGTCACTGAGCCCGTGGTAGTGCATGCGCGGCCGCCACGTTGTTCTCATGCCCGCAGTAGTCTGCTGCGTTCTAATAAACATATGATATATGTAGATAAACACATTATGTAGATGAACATATGCTGCGTGGTTGTGCCCAGACGATGGCTGGCGTGCCACGGTGTCTGCCTGTTCACACCTGTACTGCCGTTTGACTGCACAGATGCCCGTTGGGCTGTCTTTTGGTGCTTGCTTGCACGTCGCTTTGAGGTGGTTGCCTGACCTTGAGGTGGTATTTGCGACTGCGCGCTTTGCGTTGCAATGCTGCATGCTGTCGCTGGTGCTGGGATGCTCTGCTGCGTCTGCCATCATTGCCACTTGTGCGGAAGTGTCCGTCTCGTCCGCCTGCCCAGGGCCATGTGACCTGCGGAACTTTGCAAGTGAACTTACGTTCTGAAGTGGGTCATTTGAAAAGTACAGCTGTGTGCGCACCTTGTAAACGTGTGTGTCAGCTTACAGGCGCCAAGAGATGTGCAAGTGCAGGCCGCATGCCGCATGCGCTGCATGCCGCATTCCGATGAAAATGTACCACCAGGTCAGAAGGTGTGTGCCATGCAATGCCTCTTTGGCTCTTTGGCTGAGATAACCGTCAGTGGCTACATCATCTTTTGTATGTGAGTTGGGGGCATGCTTCTCCTCATCTGCTTTGTGCGGCGCAAAGCACAGCTTCTCTTCAGCAGCCTTAGCTGGCTGAACAGGCCTGTAAGATGCGGTCGCTTTAGACATGCTCAGCCAGCCGAAATGAATTACTCCTATACAGACTTGAAGCCATGCCAGTGCAAAACACATCTAAGCTAGTGCGCTGACCCCGCCGCTGTCTGCACACGCCAGTAGGGACGTGCTGCGCATGCACAACGTCGCGGTGGCCCACTCCTGCCGGGATGACGGCGCCGCTTTGCTGTGCATCACAGCGCTGCCGGTTGCATGTGCCGGGCAAACAGGTGCGGTGGGGAGTGCAGTGCAGACTCTGCCTCAAGAGGCTCGGCAAGTGTGCCGAGTGTGGGGTTAAGTGCACAGCTGACTTGTGTGTATGGCCGCCAAGCTGCAACTATTAAGGAAAGTGACCCTCTGCCCCTGCCCCTGCACAGCCCCCTAGCGGCAGTTCACTGGCAGGCACCTCAGTTACTGCACTGCCTGTTATCTGGATGTATTGTTTTTCTACGTAGGTGCGTGCGTTTGGCGTGCACATGATAACCTAACCTGCGCCGCATGCAAGCGCGTGCCTGCCGCCGCAGGCAAGCGCGACTGGTACGCACAAATCCGCGTCTGGCTCGACAAGGACAGGGAGAAGCAGCACTGAGCCCGCATGAGTGGCTGAGCGCGCGCTCGCCCATGCCCGCATTGTGTCTGCTCGGACCTGCTGGAGGCGCGCGCGAGCGCAGCTCTTGACCCTCGTGCCTGGCTGAACAGAGGAGCCCGCAGCGAGAGGCAAGGGAACTTGGGTCCTTGCTTTGCGTCTTCCTGACTTTGCGCTGCTTAGACTGATGAAGTCCAAACATATGGGAGGTGCTACTAAGGTGGCGTTCACACGGGAGCCAATTGCAATTGGAAATTGTGGGTATATGCCCCTGCATATTCGCTGGAATGCCACTATTCCGCAGCCACAATTACAAACAACTACAAACGATGTTCTCCAGCCAATTGCGGGATGTACCTCCGGAGGTACATTCCAAAATTGTGGTACCCTCAATTCAGAATGTGCCATTCTCAATTCAAAATTTGCCAGAATTGCTCCAGAATTGCTCCGTGTGAACGCGCCCTAAGGCTGCATTCACACGGGAGGCCATTGCACATTGGCATTGCAGGCATATGCCCTGCATATTCGCCCCGATTTCGCAATGCCGTATGCGCAATTTTCCGCCCTTCAGACGACAACCATTGGAGGGGCCCAGCCCACCACAGCAGCGGAGAAAGCGGCCCTTGCTAGCAGCGGCGCTCAGACACCATCCGCCCTTTGTAGTTAGCCAAGCTCGCTTCAGTGTTCGGTACTTGCTGCGTATGCACCTCCCAGGCACCCAGCGCAGTGCCGTCCCCCACCGCGGCCTGATTGTGGTGCATCTGGCCATGGCTGTCAGAGCCAGGCACTGCACCGGAGCCTGTGCCCAGCATATATGCCTATAGCGCGTCCTCTGGACTATCCTGACTGCCTTGTTGCATTGTTGTTTGCTTGTTGCGAGCAAACTTTTGAATGAAGTGCACTTGCCCGCTGCTGGGATTCTTCAATGGACCTCAGGAGGTCCATTGCAAATTGCTGCAATTTCGATGTGCAATACGCACGCAATATGCGACGCTGAAGGGACATTGAATTGCAATGGCATTGCGGTGCAATGCCGCCCCGTCGATGGCGTGCAATACCTCCGTGTGAATCTCCCTAAGAGGGTGCCAGAGTGTGGTCATAAGCCCGAACATGGCCTACATGCCGCCAAGAGCAGACACTCCTGTGGCTTTCCTGTTGTTGCTGCAGAACGTGCCACATGGGCAATGCACTGCCGCTTCTGTGCTCTTCGGTTACAGAAAGCCATTTACCGCCAGAATGTGCCCCCTCTCTGATGACATTTCACTGTGGCGCCAGCCGGCAGAACATGGTAAGCCTGACTTGCAGCATGGGGCGAGGGGTGCCCAGCACATGTCTGATTTCAGATCTCGTTGCAGACTGGACACTCACAAGGTCTGGGCCAGCAACTGGGTCATGACAGGCCCGCGCAGTTTGTGTGCACAGCATCCACGTCGTCCACCGCCAGCAGCCGCTCCAGCAGCGCCTCGTTCGCCTCAAATGCCCCGTCATCCACCTATGCGGTGATAATGAAGCCCGATGTCTGTGATGCATTGGGAGGCCTGCGAGCCCAGCTGTGACCGTAGACAAGCAGGACAAGTTCCGCTGAGCACTCTCACACGTCACCACACGCATCTGGTCTGGCCCCGCAGCTGCAGACTGCACATGAGTGCTGGCAGAAGGCACGCATGACGCTCCACAAACGCATTGCCGTGTCGCAGACAGAGCGCCGGAGGCCCAGGCCCTAAGAAGAAAAGAGCTGGTGAGCGCGCCTCGATGGCAGTGAGGGGCGAGAACACCAGCCCTGACCGGTCTTCGGCTACCCGGATGCCGAGCGCTCGCAGGCTGTCTCGTACCGATGCGAACTCGTCGGCGCTTGTCAGCACCTGAACACCACGGCATCGCTGATACAGCCACCACTGATAACAGCCACCAGTGCGTGAAGCACCAGCTTCCCTCCCGCCTGGTATCTCCTTGAGAGGCAGAGCAGGAGTCCCGGAACAGCCCGCAAGAGCAGGCAGCCACGTCAAAGTTCGACATGCTGCGCACGTCAGCTTGCATCCAGGGCACAGGGCAGCATGCAATGCCGCATACTAGTCGCAGGAAGGCTTCCAAGGAGCGTGCCTTGTAACCCTCCGTGGCATCGTCCTCGCCCTCTACTCGCTGCACGTCCTCCGCGCCAGCATCCATGGCCGCCTCAAATGCCTGCATCCGCACAGGACGATGTAAAGTCAACCTAGAAGAAACAAACAGCGAGGCGAGCAGACGGCAACAATTGCAGCATGCACCACAGCAAACACGCACATCAAAGCTTGTTGGAAAGTTTGTAAACTGTACGTAGCTGGAGGCTTGGATGAACATGCAACTGCAAGCCTAAGCCTATGTGTAGTAGATGTACGCTGAGCCTAAATGCTTGCTCACACAAGGCAGCACATCATACACTGGCAGGCTGGCTAGAACTCGCAGGACAGTCAGGCTCACCTCGTCCTCACTGATGCCTGCTGGCACGAACAGGAGGCCCTGGCGCTCAAAGTTGAAGAGGACGCTGCCCGAGTCCGCCATCTTGCAGCCGGACTTTGTCACCGCTGTCCTCACCTGCGGGCAAACACAATACGGCGTACATATCCGGCGCATGGTTGGGTCACGTGTCACAGATAACGTGCATGCCGTGCATGCCGTGCATGCGCACCTCGGTCGCTGAGCGGTTTACGTTGTCCGTCAGGCACTCTATGACAAAGCCGGTGCCGCCCGCGCCATACGCCTCGTACGTCATCTGCGCGTCACACAAACCACTCTCGTGGTGTGACTTTTGCAACGCACATGCAGACACGTCGGAGCTCTGCTGCACCAACAAGGTGCGCACTGCCTCATCACCTCTGAGAAGTCGGCCTGCGACTTGTCAGACGCCTTCTTGAGGTTGCGGTCCATGATGTCCCGCGGCACCTCCGCCATCTTTGCTGCCCTCAGCACCTGTTGCGTCCGCTTTTAAGGGTCTCAGCGCCTGTCCGCACGGCGGCACTGTGGCCACAATCAAGTCCCTAGGCAAGCTGCACTTTGAACAAGAGTCACATGAGCTCCTTGAATATGCTGGGCACTTCAACCTGTGCTTGCATTTATGACTTTGCTAGACACGAGGACCAGCTGCCCACACTGTCCAGGTGCTTGCATTTCTGACTTTGCTAGACACGAGGACCAGCTGCCCACACTGTTCAGGAGGTCAAGCTTGGTTACAGTCAGCGGTGAAGGTCTGCTCAGGAGGGTATGATGTGCACCACAAGATTGCCCATACTTTGACCGACCCGCACCTCACCTAGCCGCAGGTTGCTCTCCGGGTTGGGCCCGCCCGCCTTGGCGGTCTGGACTATCAGCTTCCCGTACTTGCCCCAGACCTTGGCCTTCTTGGCGTCCTCCTTGCCTGCGCGAGTGAAAGCTCTGCCTCAAGGCCTGGTTGAGCTCAGCGGAGGCCATATACTCTAGCAGCACAAGCTCTTGTGGACCCCAGCGGAGGTCACATACTCTAGCAGCACAAGCTCCTGAGAATAAGCGATAGCGCACGACACATTTAAGCAATAGCACAACACAGCAGGCCAGGCTAGCTTGCCTTTCTTGAAAGCTATCTTGGCGCTCTTGCGGCCCATCAGCACTGGCGGCAGTAGCCTGTAGTGCCGTCGCCTCGTCGTGGGCCACGACACATGTCGCAAGCAAGCAGGTGCCCCGTGTGCGCCCTGCAGGCAGCCCAGTGCAGCTGGGAGCGCTCCACAGACGCAGCGGCGAAGATGTGTGCTGTGCAGCATGTTGCGGAAGACTGCCCAGAAAGAAAGCCCAGACTACTACTGACCAAGAAAGACGCTCAGAAAGACTGCCAAGGAAGACTGCCCAGAAAGACTGCTTAGAAAGACTGCTTAGAAAGACTGACTGCTCAGAAAAGTAGCAAAAAATGGTGGACAAATAAAGGCACCGTGAGCAAACTAGCTATGCTAGCTAACTAGCCAGGCTACCGCCATAACTGGTTCAGGGTAGGGGCCGGGTGTTACACTATTTGGCTGATAGATTGGCCTGACCTGCGGTCCCAGGCGTACGCCTGTGCCGCTCTCTATGTTCACTGCCCTGCTCAGCGTGCCACCGTATAAGTGAGTGTCCCCACTGGAGACAGCTCTGTGTTGGGTTGAGCGCGTGGCAGCTGCTCAAAACGCACAAGTCCTTCGTACTCAGGGCAAGCAGCCGCGTGTGGCAGTATATTGCATGCATGGTCACAGCATGCTCCCAGCATGGCCTTGCAATTGAATGCCTGAAAATTTGGCTGAGGCTAAACAGTAGAGCACATGTGCACTAAGCATGCTCTGAGATTAGAGCGCCAATATAGTGGCACGTGCCACCAACACTGCATGCACATGTGCACTACGCACACCAACAGAGATACTGAAGCACAGCGCTGCACAGGATGCCCAAGGTCAAAACGCTGGCCAGCCAGGACAGCTACTTCTCCGTCACGCCCTGGCAACCAAAGAGAAAGGCTGAAGTACTGACAGATGCGAGCGACGTCCTGGTTGTGCCACCGCCGCGGCGCACTGCTCCAGCGGCGAGTCTGCACGTGCTCCCTACGATCCCTGCAGCGCCAAGCGCTCCTTCCCCTGCCGCCTGGCAGAGGAAAAGGCAGGCATGCTTGGCAGCGGCGCGCTCAATGCAGCCAGAGAACGCTGTGCCAGCCCCGCAGTCACCGGCTGGAGCAGAAGTATCCACACTTGAAAGTGATAGCCCGGACACAGAGCCTGAGCCTGTGGCAGCGTCACAAGCAAGCGGCCTCGGCTACGTTGCGGTGACTCCTGATGGAATGTGCGTAGGTGAGACGACTCCCTCTGCGTGAGCCGGCTTGCTTATCCAGCACTGACATCTAAGCACTGCGACCTAGTGAGCTGTGCCTACTCGGTTCAGATCACGTGCCTACTTGCTTGTTCCAAAGCTTGTGCGTGTGCATATTGCTTGTGCAAACGTCTGGCAGTGCCCAAGCTGCTGATACCCGGCGCTGCAGGCCACTTTGTGGATAGGCGCACGCGCTGCCAGCTGGGGCTGTCTGGTGCGCAGCTGCTGTCCCAGCGCGAGTGCACGCGTGACCCCGATTGGCAGCTAGTGCGCCTGACCCTGCTCGGCTTCGCCAGCGGCGCTGAGGTACGACCCCCTTCCCCTGCTTGCAGCCTGTGCCGCGTCTGGCCAAGTCCTGCGTGCCTGGAGGCAAGCTGCTTGACACCCCTCGCAGGTAGCTTTCCTAGCTGAGCGCACGGGCGGGAGCGCGGCGCGCCTGCGTGCGCCACTTGACATGCATGGTAACGAGGGGGAGCTCTTCCGCGACTTTGGTGCTCCTGGAGATGCGGATATGGAGTTTGCCTTCGACTGCGAAACCATCCTGGTGCACCCGGCAGCCGCCCACGCCACAGCACAGTCGGACTTCCTGAGCCAACATACGGCAACATGAGCTCTGTCTGGATGCATGCGACGCGGGCCAATGAGCAGCAGGCATGTGACACCATGCAAGCTCGCAGGCGTACGAGGCCGCAGACGACCATTTGCGCAAGTTCCACCGCAGCTGGTGCGGCTTGGACGCGGTGGTCAGCCTGGGGCGCTTCAGCTGCAAAGGCGCGGCCGTCGCATCGCTGCTGCGCACCAAGGCGCCAGCAGAACTCCCGTACGACTCTGATCTGGATGGCTGAGCGCTGCCGCCCTCTCTGAGCAAACGTGATGACGTGTGCAACGGGCATTTACTTGTCGGCTGTACTTCTAACCGCACATTGCATTCGTGAGCTTACAACGCTACGGAACGTAAAAACGTGATGAGACATGCATTGGGCATCTGCTTGTCAGGCCGTAGTTATCGGGCTCCAGGGCTGTGATGCATGCCGAGTCTGTGATTTCCCTTGTGGCGCTACGGGACACTACCCTACAGCCATGCGTTATGCTCCAATGGCATCCAACAGCTTCCAGTGGTCAAAGACGCTCACCAGCGTATTGGCGGCGATCTGCCCGCTGGCCGCAACGGCGGGGACGCCGATGCCCGGGAAGGTGCTGTCTCCGCAGCACAGCAAGCCTGCGCGCCCCCACGGCCCAGAGTCAGTGAGACAATCCGTATGCATGCCTGAAAATGCCTGGCCTTGGAACAGACGCGCGCCTTTTGAGTGTGCTAGAGAGGGAGGGCGCGCCTGGGATCGGCGTGGTGGGCCCTGGGAACGTCCCCTCCCCGGCGCGTATGCCTGGGCCGTAGGAGCCGTTATGCCTCCGCAGGAAGCGCTTGTGCGTCAGCGGCGTGCCCACCTGCGCGCACGCGCACTGAACTGGTCAACCTCCAACTACCACCCGCCGACAAGGCAGTAGCGTATTCTGTGGCCAGGTAACCTGCAGCGCTGGTCAAGCCAGCCCTTGTCGATGTCTAAACGCGGTTGCATAAGCTCTGCTTGTGCCTGCCTATAAACACTGGTGTGAGCCGGAGCCGCGCTAGGTGCCAGCGCAGCAGCACGCGCGCACTCATGCACCGCCGCGCGCTGGGCATGCTGCGTTCTGCCAAGCGCCAGAGCGCACACATGCTGCTGACCAGCGCCGCGCGCTGGCGCACCCGCGCAACCTCAGCGAACTGGCGCATGCCTGGGATGGCGCGCTACCCTAACCATAACGAGGTGCCCAGCTGCACCCGCCCCAGGCGAGGGCGCGCGGCCGCCAACGCACCAGCCTGATCTCGGCGCGCTCGCGCGCGTCCGGGATGACGCGCTCGACTGCGTGCCACAGCACTTGTGACCTCTCCTCCTTCATCTGCTCGTACTCCGGGGTGTTCCGCTGCAGGCCTGCCGCGGGCGCGGCGCACGGGACGCTGAAGCGCTGTGCGCCGCCGCGCGGCGCTGCACTAGACAGCAGCACTTTCAGCAGGTAGCGGCAGTCGCCCATGCGCGCTTTGCTGCCCAGGCTGCTCAGCATGACAGCACGAGGGCCGGAGCGAGCTCATCCAAGGGAAAAGGATTCTCAGGCTGGTCAGCATGAGGACAGGTTTGCCTCACATGCAGCTGACCGCTTCCTCCAGCGTGCCACTGTGCAAGGCCTGGGCGTTCCACGCAGAGGCAGGGACCCAGTGGCACCCTAACCCGAAATCTAAACCAGCAGGCAGGGGCGCGCCCTCCCACAGCGACCAGGGCTCGGTGGCGGGCAGGTAGGCGTGCAGCGTGTGCTTCCCGCGCGGCGCCAGCGCCGGGTCCATCACCGACGCGATGGAAATGAGCGCCACGTTCTGGCGCGCGGCGCGGGGGTCGGCGGCGGCACCGCAGTCGTGCAACGGCCAGGCGCCATGACTCTTGCACTCGCAGCGGCAGGCAGCACAGGACCGTCGCGCCCCGGGGTCACAACAAACCAGCAACCGCCTACGTTGCAGCGGAGGTGCCTGTCCATGAACATCATACCAGCTTGTAGAAGCTGAGAGAGCCCACCCGCATGGGAAACATGAACGCCTGGCTGGGCCACACATCATGAAGGACTGGTGTGGTAGCAAAGGAGATATATCAGATGAGTCCTATTGGACACCGCGTCCTACTGCAGCTATGCAGGACGAGCCGGGCAGCATGGCGTCGTGGCTTGCGCGCCTGCTCGGCATCCACGCCGCGCTCCCAGGAGGGCACGACGATGTGGTGCAGCTCCGGCGTGTCCAAGCCGTCTGCATCCAGCCCCAGGTGCAGGTGCATGAAGCTGGGGTTGAGCGGCGTTTCCTGCACGCACCACCCCTCAGCTAGAGAAATGACCCCGCATCAAACCCTGGGTGCATGTGCGTGAAGCTGGACTTGTGCGCGCAGCCCAGATTGCAGCCTGCACAGTCTGAAGCAAACTCCCATCAGCTCCTCTGTGCTCTCAAGATTGACCCAAATTGAGCATATCTTCCACCATAAGCCAGTAGCCCCCGCAAATGATGATTGCGCAGAATTGCCAAGAGAGACCTGAGCAGGCGCTGTTTCACCACATCTCAGAAGTAACAGCCCCTCTGCGGTGTTCGAGTGAATCTGAGCGATGGCTGCGCGCGCCTGCGCCCAGCGCGCCATCTGCGGCGGAAGTGCGCCCTCCGGCAGCAGCGCCTGCGCGACGAGACCACAAGGCACTGAGTGCTGCGCTGCGCAACGACCACGCTCACCCCGCCTCCCACCTGTAACATGCAGGCGCTGCATGGCAAGCATGCAGTGCGTGAGCGCACGCTGCGCACGACAGCGCAGCTCGCGCACACGCAGGCTGACGCCACCCGCGGATAGGAAGAGAGCGCATGCATGTCAATCGAGGTGTGGCATCGACTAGCCCGCCAAACAGCGCGGTCATAGGCATGCTGCCATGCTGGCCCGCCTGCGAGGCTGTCGGGCACTCTGCTAGGATGCGCAGCACCGCGCCGGTCGCATGCGAGCATGAAGGAGAAAAATTCAATCGGAACATTATGAGAGGAGAGGCACACATTGGAGGCGGAGGTAGCGCTCAGGGAGCAGACAGAGCGGAGAGATAACGGCAAGCTAGAGACATAGCGGGGCAGGAAACTCTTGAAACTCAATGAGGCTGGGCGGCGCGGCGCGCCTGCGTGTCCCACAGCGAGGCGTTGCTGACCACCGCGCGGCGCGCCGCCACGCGCGCGCCGCCGCGCAGGCGCACGCCCGCCGCGCGCCCGCCCTCCAGCTCTATCTCTTCCACGTGCGCGTTGAGGAGCACGCGGCCGCCCGCCTTCTTCACGCCCCTGCCGCGCCGCGCGTCTGAGCGTACCCTAATTCAACCCTAGCTCTATCTCCTCCGCATGCGCGTTGAGCAGCACGCGGCCGCCCGCATTCTTCACGCCCCTGCGGCCGCGCATGGCTGAGCCGCGCGGTGCCCGCGCGTGCGCGCTGCCGCCCCAGCAACGGCAACACCTGCAGTTCAATATTGCGGGCACAAGCGGGCGCTCACAGGGGCGGGCAGACGCAGGCGGGTCGATCGCTCTGGCGCCGCACCTCACAAGCGCGTTTACGATTGCCTGGCTGCCGCCGCGCGGGTACTCCAGGAAGGCAGCCGGCTTGAACCACTCGTTGAACATGAAGGCCACCTCGGCGGCGATGGTCCCGTCGGCTGGCAGGCCTGCGCACAGTCGCAAGCGTCAGCGCCTGAGCCAGTGCATGATCTGCTCACCCTGCTTGCACCTGCCCTCCGCACCGCAAGGGACCGCAGTCGTCAGGCATGCGTTATTCCGGGGTGCCGCTGCACCACAGCCCATCGTTGATGCGGCGACAGCCCCCAGCAGGAGCTCAGAGCAGCGCATGCTGCCCAGCCTCCCTGAATAGGCTAGGGTAGGGGTTGGCAGCAAGGGCGGCAGCACGCCCGAGAGCAGGAAGCAGAGCAGGTCCAGGTAGTTGCGCACGAACGGGTCGCGCACGACGCCGTCCAGCACCTTGGAGAAGGGGCCCAGCAGCTTCAGCGCGTCCAGGCCGCCCTGCGCGGCGCCCAGGCGCGCCCCTGGGCGCTCACGACCTCGTCGACGCCACTGCGCCAGGCAACCTGCGCCACGCTGCAGCGCAGCGGCCGTGCGCGGCGCCCAAGACGCACAGCAGGGCAGCGCACGCGCGACCGGTCCACGCCCTCTAGGGCCGCCTGTGCATGCTGCCATGGCATTCCGTGTTCTTCAGCAGGGCGGTTGAGCGCGACCTCACACCCTATCCTGTTCTGCTGCCTGGCAGAGCTGCGATCGCTCTTGGCGGCGCTTGAAGCGGGGCAGCATGCGGCGCAGCCAGGTGCGCATCCCTAGCCGCCGCACCGTGAGCAGCGATGGCGCGTAGCGCGCGAAGGCAGTCAGCGCCACGCCCGCGTCCGCTCGCAGCGCGGCAGGCGGCAGCAGCGTCGCCGCGCGCGCCAGCGGCTTCATCACACGCTGCAGCTCCTGCGCGCCGCGTCCACACGCTCAGGGTCTCAGGGCATGTCGCAGGCGCGCTGCGGACACGGAACAGCCCCCACTGACCCGCCGCATGTCCGCATGGAGCTGCACCGAGCCGGTCGAACCAAGCAACCACCACGCAGGAATGGGCTACCTAGATTAAGCACTAGAATTGGGAAGTGCGAAGTGTAGCCGCGCCTGCCAGTCGGCAATTCCCGCCGGGGACACCTGGCGCAGCACGTCCACGAACTGGTCGTTGCCGACCTGCGCCCAAGCGCGGCTTGTCATGGGCCGGCCTCGCCGCACCAGCGCAGCTGTCTGCTGCAGAGGCGCAGACGGCCGCCAGGCGCTGGCAGCTCCCGGGGTCGGCCTGCACAGTGCAATCGCAGGACACTGACTTACTATGGACAGCTCTTTGCCCTTCTAATCTTCACCATGGCGGCTGCAGAGTCAGCGACAGGCAGAGCACAACGGCCCTGGCCTGCTCCTGCAGGCGCAAACGCTGCTTTTCCAGGCACGTCCCGCGGCGCCGGGGCCGCGCCTCGGTGAGGAACTGGCCCTCCGGGATGATGACGTTCCAGCGGTTGTACTCGATGAGGTCCAGCGGCTCGTCGATGGCCTGGAGCACGTGCGCGATGGGGTTTGCTCCGCGGCCCCTGACCGCCCGGTCCACACGCGGCATGGGGCGGGGCCGGGAGCGGCGGGCGCGCGGAGAGGGACAGGCACGTCGCGCCGGCCGCACGGGCTGGCGGACCCGCGGAAGGACAGGGAGAGAGCGCCATGCGCAGGCACAAGCGCGGCCGCAGCTGCCCAGCGCCAGCAGAGGTGCGGCTGTGCTTCACAGGCGGGGTCACTTAAAAAGCGCAAGGCAGCAAGGCCGCCGGGCGCGCCTGGCCGCCATGCCGCTGTACAGCGACGGCCCGCTCTCAAAGTGGTACCCGTCCTGCACCCAGGCGTGCGCCGCGCCGCCCGGGATGCCGTGGCTCTCCACTACGGTCACCTGCCGCGCCGGGTCGCGCCGGCTCAGCCCCGCGCCGCCCTCCCGCCCGCCGCGCGCCCGCTGCCAGCCAGCGCGCGCCGCGTGCGCCGACAAAGAGGGGCGCCTGAGAGGATACCCTATACCCTATCACGGTGGCGGGCGGGGCGGCACCTGCACGCCGTACTTGGCGAGCAGCGCGGCGCAGCACAGGCCGCCCAGGCCCGCGCCCACTACCACCACCTCGGTGGAGTGCGAGCGCGCGTCCGACGCGCCGGGCGCGGCGCCGTCGGGCGCGCCCCGCCGCTCGGGCGCCGAGACGCGTGCCGCCGCTGCGCTGGCCGGCCGCGCCCTGGCGCGCCTCGGCCTGCGGACGGAAGCGGCTGTGAGCGCCCGGCAGGCGCGCGTCAGGTGCATGCAGCCCCTGGGCCACCTCCCCTCCTGGCCAGCACCTTGCCTGTACTCGCATCGCAACATGTAAGAAGAACAGGCGAGGGGCAGAGACATCACCCAGGAGCACACCTCGGTGGCGTACATGCCCAGCCCAGGCCCTGGGCGGGTGAGCCAAGCTGGCGTGCGCAGAGCATGACTGCCTGGACTGCCGTGAGCTGGTGCAGATGCAGCTCCTCAGCACAACTGCTGCTCTCCCTCTGCATCTGCCACACCTCCCTCTCGTGCTTAGGGGTAACAGCCTGTACCATCCCGTCCCGGCCTGTGAAGTCACGGGCTGTATGTGGAAGCCCGTGACATGTTCTGACCAAGTGCTGTCATTGTCGAAGGACGGCCTTGCCAGTGCAGGGTGACACGCAGAGTTGAGGCAGCGCAGGAGATAAGGATGGTGTGCCGCTGGAGCGCCGTACTCCTCGCTATGGGCTGGGCGCTGGCGGCAGCGCGCGCGCAGCAGATGCCAGGCATGAGCATGCCGGGTATGGCCGCCGCAGCGCCGGCGACCAGCGAGTCGAGCTGTATCCGCAATCCAACCACGCACAACTGCACCGACTACAAGTACCCCGAGGCCAGCGTCCAGGCGGACATGCACGAGCTGTGCGACATGATGCCGTATATGATAGGCTGCTCGATATGGCGCGCGTGCCAGGTGAGGGGCACGCGGCTGCCGCTGCGCACCTGCCAGGCGCAGGCCTGGTACAAGCAGCGGTCATGCTGCTCCTTGTCAGGACGTGCAGGGCTGCTGCGAAGGGCGTACAGTGCGTGGTTCTCTGGCAACTGTGGCTCAGGCTGCAATCCTGCTCCGGCAGGCGGGCGAGGCGTCGGGGCCATACTGCCGGCCCATGAGCATCCTGGCGGACTCCTGCATAGACATGGGCGGCATGTCCGGCTGCATGAACTACAAGGCGCTCTGCCTCAACCCGCGCAGCGTGGTCCAGCAGTGCAGCGACGCGCCCGCGGTGCCGCGTGTGCTGAAGACCATGTCGGTGCGCGCCGCAGCGGCAAGCAGCCTGGTCTCGAGGGTGCAGGGAGTCGCGTGAACTGTCCCTGCTTGGCCACAGCCACGCGGCCTCATCCCGAGTGTCTGGTGCTGCGACCGCGTCCTGCTCCTGGTGTTTCGGGTCTAGGCAGCAACTCAACATCAGCAGCTCAGCTGAACAGATTGCTTTCTCACGATATCTTTGCAATGCTGCATGAGCCTCCTGCATGAGCCTGCTCGTGCTCGTGCGCCGGCACGCCCGCCGCGGCGGCTGCCGCGCGCGCGCCGCACGCTCAGGCCGGGCCGCGCGCCGGCAGACACGCAAGGACATCGACTCCATGTGCAGCTCGCACTCGATGGACGGCTGCCAGGACTGCAGCGGCACCGGCTTCTCCAGCTGCCCGCGCCCGCTGGAGACGCTCAGCCGCCTGTGCCTCGGTGCGCCGCCGGGCTGCGCAGCCGCGCGTCACTGTCCATCCACATCATATGTTGCCTCACACCGACGTCGTGTGCCGTGTGATTTGTACACGGGTGTTTGTGCGTCAAACGGTGATGTGGCAAGTAACTAGCGTGCGTGCTATGTGTACGGTCGCAGGCCTGTGTAACGCCCACGTGTCTTGTGTCTTGCTCTCAGATCATCAACACCAGCGCAGCAAAGTAGCGGGTACAAGCGAGGTGTGCTCACGGCGCGTGCAGGCATGCCCGGCATGGCCGAGTGCCGCGGCCATGACGCCTTCTGCAACGCGGCCGGCGCCGGCTTTGAGCCGTTCTGCAGCGCCGCGGGCATCAGCGACGCGCTGCCGCCCATGCGCATGTACTTCCACACGGGCACCTACGACCTGATCCTGTTTAGGCGCTGGGTGCCGACGGCCGTCTGGCAGTACGCGCTGTCGTGCCTGGCCATCGTCGCCATGGGCGTTGTCGTGCAGGGCATGCGCGTGCGGCCCCACCCCGCACGAGGCGCTCCCCACCGATTGCGCCCAGCTCGACCCCGCGTGGGACTCGGCCTATGAATCCTGCGTCTGCTGTGTCTGAGGGCCCTTGCGAACATCCTACGCGGCGCTGGGCAGCCTGACCTGCGTCTCTGCATGGCAGCAGGTGCGAGGAGCAGGTTAGTGGCAGTGCTCGCAGTGTCAGTGTGCTGCTGCGTGCAGTATTCTCTAGCTGGGAAAAGCTGCAAAGCAACATCTCCAAACCTGCAACGGGCATGTGGGAGCCTGCTGAGGCGCTCGGCACGGGCGCAGGCGCTGCGCTCGGTCACCGAGGTGCGGTGGCAGCGGCAGCTGTACGCCGACAGCAGCTGCGCGCCGGGCTCGGCGGGCTCAGAGACGTCGACAACTGCGCTCACGGGCGGCGGCAGCAAGCTGGGCGCCGGCGCGTACGTGCGTGCGCAGCTGCAGCGCAACGCCGCGCGCGCGGCGTTCACAGGTCGCCCGCCTTTGCTTGTTACTTTCCCTGCGCTGCCCCCGCTCCCCACCTTCAACCCTGACCATGAGCCTACTCTTATCCCTGTGCAATATCGTGGGTCATACGCGGAGGTGTGGATGCACCAGGCCTGCAGGTTTTGTATCTTGTGGCATGGTGGCAGGGCTTGAAATTGCGCAGTAGGCTTTTCACCTAATGGTCAGCACATGACGCTTCTAGCGAGGCGCACAGCGGCGCTCTTAGCAAAGTTGCCAGGACAGCGCACAGGGCAGCGCAGCTGTCCTGACCGGCGGCGCGCGCATCACAGTGGTGGCCGCCACGCTGCAGCTGTCCTGACTGGCAGCGGTGCGCGCCGCAGTGGTGACCGCCACGCTGGAGTTCCTGCTCATGCTGGTGGCCATGACGTTCAACGTGGGCCTGTTCGTCTGCGTCATCGCCGGGCTCGCGCTCGGCACGCTGCTCTTCGGCCACATTCTGGCCGCCGAGCCGTTGTTCGGCTATGATGGTGCGCAACGCACTCACAAGACTTGGGTAGATTAGACTTTTGGTAAGGCGCTCTCGCAAGCGCGACGTGCGAGTGCGGAGGCCGGTGAAGGCAGCGCGCAGCCGCGGGAGGCGCGGCAGCCTGACAGCGTCCCTTGCGTCTGTCACCCGCCGCGACTGCCCCCACGTGCTTGACTCGCCGCGATGGGTCGCACGGCGAGGTGCGGTGCGGGGCGCGCGCAGGCCAGGGTCACGCCAGCGATGGCAACGCCGCCCTGTTTGCGGCAACGCACGGCGCCGCAGCCAACGGCGGCTGCGGCTGCAGCTCATAGCGCGCGACGTAATGGAGCCCGAGCTCTCACCCCGACTCTGGGGTTGGGAGCTTTCGGGTGTAAGGGCGGCCCATCTCTGCATGCCCGCAAGAATTTTGAGTGTTGGTTGCACCTCGGGTCTGCACCTCTCATAGCTATGCGGTGTGCGGCTGAGCTATGTGCTCCACAGCACACAGCAGTGCAATCTATGCTCTGAGTCTGTATGTGTCTGCGAGTGGGTCGGCGTGTGCTGCGCATGCGGTGTTAGCTTTCCAGGGTCTGCGACGTTGTATGTCAGTAAGATAGTGCTATGCCTTGTCTTTGCGCGAGGGGCGACTGCCTGGGCTTTTGAGCGCTACTGGGGTGTTTGCATGGTCATGTTGAGCTTCAGGCGTGTTGTAACAGCGCAAGGCGCGTGAGATACGACGGCAAGCAGGGAGATGCTGGTCTGCATACTCTTGACACCTTATAGGCCTCTCACATCCCTTTCAGGAATGTCACTTCCATTAGTTACAGACTCACCATGCAAGCTGAAGAGAAACCTGCAAGGCATGTGAAGCGATGCGGCCATGTCTGCATTCGCAGCACAGGCAGGCAAAAGCAATTTTGGCACCGACAGTCAAGAGTCCTAATATAGGAGTCAGTCACAGGCCAACTCTCTAGCAAGTCAGAAGCTATGGTAGGCCAAGGGGACCTGCCGGAACCTAGCCTTGCTTGTATCTATCCCAACAAATCATGGGTCTATTGCTGCCAGCAGTGCCAGCACAACCGCTCGGCCCTGCCGCGCAAGCACTCACGCATGCGTTTGCATGGCGCGCGGCGGGGCGCCGCGGCGCCACGCCCTGCAGCACAGGCGCCGCGCAGGGCGCGCGGCGCCTGGGCGGCGACGGAGGCGCGCCTCTGGCGCGAGCGCGCATGCCGCGGCGCAGAGCGCCCGCTCACTCCAGCTTCACGCGGCGGTAGAACAGCTGCGTCAGCACGCACGCCACCCCCTGCGTCGCGCGGCCGCTCCTCAGCCCCGCGCCTCCCGCACCGGCCTACCCGCGCGCATTCCGCGAACAGAGCTCCAGGGCGCCCGCCCGTGTGCATGCGGCGTCCACACGGATCGCGGGCCGCGCGCACGCGCAGCGCGACAAGGCACAGCCGCGCGCGGGCGCGCTGGCGCCCGCAGAGCCAGTGCGGGCAGGCCGGTGCAGGCAGCGACGCTTTCCAGCGCTCACAGCAAGAGCGCGGCGCGCCGAAAACCCAAACCCCCATGTGCAGGTCTGGCTGATGACTGCACACACTTGCAGCGAGGCACAGACTCGGGCGACCTCCACAGTATGCGGCAACACATAACGAGTGTGGGCCTGAGCGCACACCGCCGCCCCGACCCTGGTGAAGCTGGGCTTGCCAGGTGAGCTTGGTCCGGGCCTGCGGCTCCTGAGTCACGGGAACTGTGGCGCGCGGGCGCACCATGGCCGCGAAGCCGGTGAAGGTGAGCCCGTTTGGCAGCGACACGCAGACCGCCCAGGCGGCGCCGCCGACGGCCGGGCCCAGCGCGCGCGACAGCGACGCCAGCGCCATGGCCATGCCGTTCACGGCGCCCATCTGGTCGCGCGGCGCCGCCTGGCCGCCCGCGGCGCGCCGGTCAGCGCCGGGTCGGGCGGCATGGCGTGTGCGACGGGCGCCCAGCGTCGTGCGGCACTGCTTGCCATGCTTACACACTGGACGCCTGTGCTCCACCTTGAAACGGCTGCAGGGGCAGTGCAGCGCTGCCCCTGCAGCGGTCTGAAGGTAGAAATCAAGCGTGCAATGCGTAGGCGTAGCAGGCGGTGCCGCGCAGCACCCTTCTCTTCCCCCCCGTTCACAAATGTGACACAAGCACACGCGCATCCTAGAGGAAGGCAGCAGCGAGAATCCTACAGCAGCGGGCTGGGGGCGCGCCAGGTTGATGATGATGGTGGACGAGGTCAGCGAGATGATCTTGAAGATCGCTTTGAAGCCCATGGCCGCAAACAGGACCGCCTGCGCGCGCAGACGGGCCGCGCTTGGCGACCACAGCACTGCAGGGCACCAGCACCTCAACTCCTGCCTCTCCTTGCTGCCTCGCATGTACCTGCTTCACCGCGCACACTGCACATACCATGTCCACAGTGAGCGCAGCGGCACGGCCGATGCCATGCAGACGCAACGCTCAGCAGCGTTCCCAAGCTCCGACACGGCACGCTCGCATGTGCACAGCACAGCGCATCGGCGCGCTCGGACGCGCGGACGGCGCAGCGGGCGCGCCTGCTCAATGTAAAAGTGCGGCACGAAAACCGCAGCGAAGGGCACCAAAAGCGCGCAGGGGATGCCGCCCCAGAGCCCGGTCTGCGCGCGCGGCGCAGGGAGGTCAGTCCCTGAGCACGCTGCTGAGCGAGTGGTGCTCAGCTGCGCTGACGCGGCAGCAGTGCGCCATGACAGCCACGCTGTCCGCGCTTGTCAGCCGGCTGCAGCAGGTGGGCCTCCAAGCGGAGTCACGACTTCCCAGCATCGGCCAGACCTTCCACCTTCAAAAAGAGGCAAAAGCTGTTGAGCCAGCGATTTCTTGCAGGAGCGACAGCTGAGAGAGGCTGCACCCTGCAGGCATGCCTGAGCGGGCACACTGCGACCCGCCTGAGCAGAGCACAGCCGCCGCGCTCGCCAGCGCGGGGAGCGCTGCAGGCCATGCGCGGGGCGCGCCTTGCAGGCGTTCAGCGGCCCCACGCGCCGCTGGTAGGCCGGGTAGTAGGTGAGGCTGAAAATGGCCATGACCACGCCGCCGAAGATGATCGACGGTGTGAACGAGCTGAGCGACAGCCCCAGGCCTCCCTGCCGCCCCGCCAGTGCACCGCAGGTTGGCGAGGGCATGTGACGCGAGGGCATCTGCCAGGGCGACCGCCACAGGCGCTGCAAGAATGCCGGGACAGCTTGCTTGGGCAGAGAGCGCTGGACTCTACGTGGCATTGGTAAACACGCAAGTGCATGGACACTCGCGTACTTGGGTGTAAAAATGTGGGTCAAACTGCCTTCACGAGAAAACAGAGCGTGGTCGCTGCAATGTCGCACAGGACGTGCCATCCGTCATTTATGCATCAACCAAGAGGGGGCGCGCCCGCTCGACGGGCGCGGAGATGTAGATGGGCGTCAGCTCCTCCAGGTAGTTCCACAGGAACGCCACCACGCCCGAGCCCATCAGCGCCAGGCGCACCTGCGCGCGGAGCCCCCGTCAGGGCCAAGCCCTGTGAAATGCCCTGCATTCAACACCAGCACGCCCGAGCCCATCCTGCACTATCGTACTATTGCGTTCAGCAGGCCCGCAAGGAGTCCCTACACTGCACATGCATCCTCAGCTTCACAGTGTGACATCAATTCTCACAACGTCATAACAAACACTGGCCCTACCTTTTTAACCATCGTAGAGCAGGCAAACAATATAAACCTTGTACACATGCTTCCGGAGACGCAGGGGCGCACGTTGGGGATCTGGTGCCACTTGGCGATCGGGGCGGAGCCCTCGCTGCCCTCGCCGTCGTCCTCTGCGACGGCTTCCTCGTTGCCGCCGGGCCGCTCGCCGTCGGGCGCCGCCGGCCACGCATTCCACTTCGGGCGGCTGGGCGGCAGCCCGCGCGACGCGCCGGGCGCGGGGGCGGGCGTCGGGCTGGGCGCCGTCGGCCGGCGCAGCAGCATCGGCGGCGGGGAGACCGTCATGCAGCGCAGCCTGAGCGTGACGTCTGACACCGCGACCCTGCTGGGGCCCTCCTTTGACCGCGAGGCGTTCCGCAATGCCGACCGGCAGCTCGGCGCGCACGGCGCTGGCCAGGGGCCCCCTGCCGGCCGTCCTCGCGCGCGCCGGCGGCGCCGTCATCGCCGTTCAGGCCGACGGCCGACGCGACGCCGTCAGCGGCCGAGGCGAGGCCCTCGGCAGCGCTGCTGACGGGCGGGGCGATGTCCGGCGCGTAGTTGGCCGCCATCGCCTGCGTCGCGGACGGCTGCGCGAGGAGCGGCTCCGTGGCGTTCGCCTCCACGTCGCGCTCTGCGCGGCCGCGCCCGCCGCGTGGGCGCCTGCCTAGCAAACCAAGCATGACACCCTGCCTGCAGCACACCCTGCTTGCCCTTTATACTTACACCTTCTGGCTTGCAGAGCATGGTGCCCTTGCGGCCTGCCGCCACTCGGGTCGCATCTTTGCGCACCTCGGACACGGGGAACCCTGCAGCGCGGTGCCAGCAGGAGCGCCCAGGGCAGGCCACGCAGGAGAGCTGCAGGAGTGCCCAAAGGCAGGCCGCCGCGGCCCGCACCGCCGTTGGTCGCGTGCGCGCCGCCGCCGGTGACGTCCGCGGCGCTGCCGCCCAGGCGCTCATACACGCCGACCAGCGCGGACTGCCCCTCCAGCTGCGGCAGCGTCTCGTCCATGAACAGCACGTCGCACACGACTGCCAGGATGCCCACCGCGCCCGCCACCAGCGTCGGCAGCAGGAACGGCCTGGCGGCGCGCCGGGCGCGCGCTCGGGCGCGCGCCACGCACAGAACTTGCTGCGCTCCGCAGGCAAAGCGCGCATCATGTGCCAATCACAAACCTGCAGTGGCTGCCAATCAAGCTCACTTCCAATGCAAGCGCAGCGCAGGCGCTTGTGAGCACCGCCAGACCAGGACAGATCGGGCCAAGCCTCGCCCGAGCCGCCGCCTTGCATGGACAGACTCCCAGGCGCGCCGGCGGCTGCCTGTGCTGGTGCGCGCAGCCGCCATTGCCCGAGCAGGCAGGCTGACGCGGGCGCGCGGGCGCACCGCGCGGCGAACAGGCCGTTTGCGCCGCAGAAGGGGAAGCGGTCGCCGAAGACGTCGCACGGCTCCGCCAGCAGCCCGCCCAGCGCGGGCCCAATCACCGTGCCCATGCTGAAGCCCAGCGTCAGGACCGCCATCGCGCGGGCCTGCGCGCCGTGCGCGAGCGCGCCGGCGTGGATACCTTCGTCTGGGGCTCGGGTTTTAATCAGCAGGTCAGAGCACTCCCTGCAGGCGCCCTGGCGCGCTCCCCGCAAGCGCCCTGGAGCGATCCCTGCAAGCGCCCAATGGACAAGTGCGCGGGCACAGATTCGTCGCTGCCAGCCTCCTCCGGCTGCCAGCAGCCCACCCAGCACATTACGCAGCCGCCAGGTACACGCCGGCCCCCGCCACCGAGCGGCCCACGCCGGCGCGCGCCTGGTTGCTGGCGTCGCAGCTCTCGCCAATCATCGACTTCAGCGCAACCGCGGTCCCGTTGAAAATGCCTGCACGCACACGCCCCGCGTCTCAGCTCATGCTCACTACACGCATGCGCATTGGCAGGCGCCGACAGCGCCGCAGGCGCCAAACTCGCTCTTGCACAGCAGTCGCTGCAATGCGCCACTCACAAGCAAAGTCTGCGGCAGGGGCGGCAGGAGCAAGGGGCCAGCGGGGACGCCCGCGGCTGCAGCAGGGCAGTACTCCATTAGCCACGCTCCCCATAGCTGAGCTGCACTGCACTTGCGAGCGGTGCTGCAGGGAGCGGCCCAGCAGCGCGCTGCGCCGCAGGCGCCAGGGGCGCTGCAGGGGCAATCCCCGCGGCGCACCGGGGATCAGGCGCGCCAGGAAGGCTGCAGTGAAGGACGTGCTGGCGCCGTACAGCACGATGCCGCCCGACGCGAACACGCACCCGACGAGCACCACCACCTGCCGCCCGATCGTCCCAGTCGTCGGCCGCAGCCGCCACGCACGCGGCGAGCACCCTGGCACGCCGGTGCGCCGCACGGCAGGCCACAGCACAGGAGAAAGCGCGCTGCACAACGTGACGTTCAGAGCGGACGGCCAACGATTCCCAAGCAAAGGTCCGCGCCGCGACAATGGCGCTTGGCCTCAACCCCAGTGCGCACAGCCGCGTAGCCATAACAAGGGTCCTGCTGACTGTGAAGGTGTGTGCAAGGGCAATGAGGACCAAACCCCTCACCCCTTGGCTGAGCAGGCCAGGAGCAAGCACACAGGCCTGGAACTACACTGCTGTTTCCGCTGGCTGGCCGCCAACTGGCAAGGCAGGCGAAGCCGCAGCACTCACGCCAACCAGCTGCCTGCAGGCCAGCCGTACAGCATGCTGCCCGCTCTGCTCCCGGGCCCTCCGTGGAACATAACAGACGAGCCGGCACCAGTGGACCCACGCCCGCACACCTCTTGCACCGCACACCGCTCCCCGGCCGCCCCCGCTGCGCCAGGGGGGGCGGGCTGAGTACCTTGCGGCCTATCCGGTCAGACACGACGCCCCATGGGAATGAGGAGATGGAGCGCGGGAAGGGCCCGGCGGCGGCCAACAGCCCGGCGAGCGCGCCGATTGTCTGCTCCGACTTGCCCTGCCCGCGCGCAAAGCTCCGCACCTGCCGCGCGCCGGGCATCTGTAGGCTGCCGCGGGCTGCGTGCCAGCACGGCGGCACGAGGCTGCACTCTGTGCGGTCGACATACGCGCAAAGCAATGTGCTGGGTGATGCACAGCGCGTACAGCGGTGGACACACCATGTAGATGCTCAGCGTGTACGGCATGGTTGTAGCTATCGCCTGGAATGTCTGTGTTAGCCTGCGGCGTCCGCGCGAAAGCTGTGTAAATACCCGCTGCATGACTCACCCAACTTGCATTGTCTGGCTTTGCGTGCAGGCGGCCGTCACTTCCAGCACTGAGCACCCCTCCCGTAAGAGCAGCCCTGACCCACCAGATGCAGCTCATCTGGCGCCAGCTGAGCATAGCCTCCTCGGAGCCATCGTCGCTCAACGCTTGCTTTTCTTCCGCCTTCCGCATGGTGCCAGCTCGTACAGATGTAGAGGAGGCACCAGAGATGCGCTCTTTCGCTTAGAGCTGTAGGCACGTCTCGTAAAAGACCTGTTGCAGCCCTATAGCACTGGACCCCCCAGCTGGCTGAATTTATTTCGAAAGAGCATGAATGTATCGTGCCTAGCTACATGCTCATTGGAATGCACCAGCCCTGTGTAGGCCCGCGCCCTCGAAATGTCAAAACACAACAGTTGTCATCCGTTTGTTCATTCAACCCTATTCTGGCGCCAGTTGCATGTCGTGGCTACCCCTCATTCACCCCCAGTACTCATTCAGGTAAGCTGTTTGCATGCATACGACGCTCGGGAGTGACGCCGCTAGGCCGTCACAGCCCGAGCGACCTTGCTCCAGCAGTCCAAGCAATCCGCAGGGCTCAGCCCTGCCGGCCCTCCTAGCCGCCGCGCTCGGCCGCAGCCATGCCCGCGGCTGTGAACGCGCCTGCCGGCGCCGGCACGGCGTCGGCTGCCCCCGCGCCGGCGGCCGTGAACGCGCCGGCCGACAGCTGCAGCTCCGGGATGGCGACGCCCAGGCGCCTGGCCAGGCGCTGGATAACAAAGCGCTCCTGCGGCTCCACCAGCGACAGCACCGACCCCGGCCTGCGCGCGGGGCGCCAAGGCCCCCTGAACCCTAACCCTATGCGCAAAAAGCCTGACACGTGAAGCAATTCAGCGTGAGTGCACAGCCGTCTGCACTTCAAACACACCCTTAGCGCGGCGGCGCCAGCTCGGCGCGCGCAGCACACTCTTGCTGCCCCCTCCCAAGCCACTGCTGCCTCGCAGCTGGCCAGGCCCGAGATGCGCTCCAATGATTATCGGACCATTGCGCGCTCCACGACGGCACAGGCGTCGCCGCTAAGACACGTTCATCTATATTTGCGGCGCGAGTATGCCGCAGGGCGAGGGGCGGCCGGCGCGCACCGGCCGGCGCGGCCGGTGCGGCCGGCGCGATGCGCATAGTGCGCCGCGTCGCTGGGCAGCTCCAGGTTGATGACCGCGTCGCAGCCGGGCAGATCCAGGCCGCGCGCGGCCACGTCGCTGACCACCAGCGCGCGGATGCGCCCGGCCGCAAACTCTCGCAGCACCGCCTGGCGCCCCTGGCCGCGGCACGCGCAGCGGGTCACCTCCGCCCGCGGCCCGCATGCAGACGCTGCAGCTCTCCTTGAAGTGCTTCACTTGCTGAGCGATGCGCACAGCTGCTCAGGTGAGTCCGTGGGGGCGGGGCGCTGACCATGCATCACTAGGTGCCGGGCGCGGCGGCACGTGGCGTGCGCAGCCCTGGCGCGGCCTCCAGGTGAGCTCGCATGGGTCCCCGCCACGAGCACGCACACGTCTTTTCGAATGCAGCAAACCTTGCCCCAACCCCCCGGGCCGCCGCGCGCCTGCTTCCCCATGTCGCCGCTCAGGCAGCCCGCCGCCAGGCCGTTGGCCATCAGCTTGTACTCTGTGTCCTGCGCGCAAGGCCGCCCAGCTTGACGTGTCAAGCGCACAGCGGGCGTGCAATACAGCATGTCAGCGCTGAATCACAGCACCCACCCACTGTCACCGCACCGACAGGCTGTTCCTTTGTGTGCGCCCTCACCGGGCAAGAGGGTTTGCCACATTCAGGCCAGTGGCGATGGCCAGCACACACAAAATGCAAATACAAATCGCTGCACTCCCACGCGCGTATTACAGGTGGCGCTGAGATGACCCCATGACCGCACCCGGCGCGGGTGCGCTTTGCTCCCGCAAGCACGTGTGTGACCCGTCTGGTGTGCAGGCCTAACAGTCCCCACACGCCCCCGGGAATGCCCCCGCATGCCGAGCACGGCCCTCGCCGCACCTTCAAGCGCTGATGGAAGTTCATGAAGACGAGCGCGCGCTGCGCGCCCAGCGCGTGGATCGCGCGCCGCACCGCGTCGGTGCGGTGCCGCCGGTCCACCGCCAGCCATGCGTGCTCCAGCGTCGGCGGCATCTCCGGCGCGCTGCCGGCCGTGCCGACGCCGCCCGCGCTGCCGGTCGTCGCTGCGCGCCGGCGCGACCGCAGTCAGCCTCCGTGTGTTCAGGTCACTGCATGTATCGCTGACAGGTAACGTCTGTAACAAGGACGGAGTGTGCACGAGCAACCCCTGCCTTGAGTCGACATGAGCTCCCCACACATACAACATGCCGTGGCAGTGAATTCAGGGCGCCAGCTGCAGCACAGCGCCGCCAGCGCCGCGCACAGCTCGCACGACCCGCACACACTCCCCCGCTCCGGTTGCCACACATGGTCTCGCCGGCCACGCGCGGCGCACCGAGCGCGCGCGCGCCGTCGCCGCGGAACATCTCCCCCCAGCCCAGCAGCGTGGGCGGCGCGCTGAGCGGCGCGCCGCCCTCGCCCGCCGGCGCCGGCGCCGCCGGCTGAGCGGGCGCCGCCGGCGCCGCCCGCACCAGCCGTGCGTCGGGGCACCACGCGGATGCCGCGGCCACCACCTGCACCAGGACCGCACTCAATTTGTGCCGGCCGGCACGAAGAAGAGCGTCCTCCTGCGCTCATGGGCTTGACGCATATGAGGCCTGCATACTCCAAGGCGCCGGCTCAACATGCTCCCCAGCCGGGCACCATGCAAGGAGCAGGCAGATGGCGGACCCAGCTCGTGCTCAGGACCAGACTCAAGGCAGACCCAGCTCGCGTCCAGGACCACGCTCAAGGCATCATAGGTGCCAGGCCGGCGCGAGGCGGGCGAGCGGAAGGGCCCATGCGCGGCACCTTGGGCGTGAGCGTGGCGGACACGAGCACGGTCTGGCGGCCGCCGTCCGCGCGCCGCCCGCAGTGCTGCACCAGCCGCGTCATGTCCTCCTGGAACTGCACCGCCAGCAGCTGGTCCACCTGCGCGCGCGCCCTCTCCCCTTCACACCTTGCCCTACCCTGACCCTATCCTGGCTGCCGAGCGGCAGACACGCCCGCCAGCGCCAGGGCTCTTGCAAGGCTCCCAGGGGTCGGCCGCGGGCGGCGCGCGCCTCGTCCAGCACCAGGATGCGCGTGGGGTGCGTCTGCAGCACGCCCATGCGGCTCATCTCCGCCAGGCGCCCCGGCGTGCCCACCACCAGCAGCGGCCGGTTCAGCTTCACAGCCTCCGCCTGCGCGGCAGCATAGGGTATAGGGTTGCTGCGGGCGCCCGCATCAGCGCGCCGCTGTGCAGGGCGGGCGCGCGTGCCAGCGCCCCGGCCACCGCCCACCGAGCAGGTCGGATGGCACGGGGTGGCCAGCATCGCATGCGGCAGCTGCGACGGGCATGCCCCGGAGTGCTGGGTGGCCCCAGCGCCTATCGCTGTCGTCGCTGTCAACTGAGTACACGCACTACCGCATGCCCACAACAAGGAGGCCGCCCGCCCTCGCGCGTCCCTACCCAGCGCCCGCCACACACCAGAATGAGCGCGGCCCCGCGGCGCCGCGCCCCTGGGACCAGCCCCAGCCTCAGGGCGCCGCGCCTGGCGGTGCGGGTTGGCGCCGCCGATGCACTGCTGCACGCAGCCGCGCGCGTCGGGCGGCAGCAGGCCGTGCGCGACGCGCACGATCTGCATTGCCAGCTCGCGGCTGGGCGCGCAGACGACCGCCTGCAGGCTGCCCGCCTCGTGCGGCCGGCCGTCCGCGGCGAGCGCGAGCGCCTCCGCCTCCGCGCGCTGGATCGCCAGCGACAGCACCGGCAGCATATACGCCAGCGTCTGCCGCGCACGCGGCACTGGTCCTCTCGCATGCCTTTGCTCATGGTCGGGGTGTCTCTGCAGCATACCGAACCTCGGCTGCACGTTTACACCCACGCCAAAAGCCTCGCATTCACCAGCAGTGACAAAGGCTGCCAGACGGCTCTCTAAGAGGCACGCCTGAGCTTGCTCCTCCCTCTAAAGCGGTGGAGCGCCCTGGCGCGCCTTGCCAGAGCCGGTGTAGGACTGGATGGCGACGTTCTCGCCGCGCAGGACATGCGGGATCGCGGCCTCCTGCACCGGCGTCGGCCCCTGCACGTCCATCTCCGGCAGCCGCGCCTGCAGGGCGGGCGCACGCGCGCTCAGGGCGGCGAACCCCGTCAGCTACCGGCCCAAAACATACGCACGTAACAGCCAGAGGCGCGTCGTCGCGCCCCCTGCCACGCTGCCAACGCCAGGTCGCGGCTTGCACCTGCAGCCTCGGTCATGTAACGCTGCAGAGACAAGACAACATGGGCTCCTGCTGCTTGCTCCAAAGCACTACCTCTCCAGAGTTGCCGCAGGTCGCTTCGCGCAGCGCACGCTGCTGCAGAGAGTTGACCTTCCTCAGGCCGTCGCCAGCACCGCCCTGCCCCAACTCGCCCCCGTCCCAGTGCACAGGGGGCTGGGCCAGCGCCCCGGCGTCCCCCGGGACGCTGCGGCCGCACAACAGGGGCGGCACAGGACGTGCACAGGCTGGGCCAGCGCAAACAAACCCTGCCCCATGGGGACCCCATGGGGCAAGGCGAGCACCGTCACGCGGTCGTCCACGCCCAGGCTCATGAACGGGCCCGAGGCGCGCCGGGCGGGGCGGCCGCGCGGCGCCCCGCCGCCCTCGCGACCCGCCCCAGGCTCGGCTGCGGCCTCGCTGCGCGGCACACTCCCCTGCGCCGCCTCATCGGCCCGCTCCTCGGCTGCCAAGACAGCCGTCGCCGCCGCGCCGGGCGCCTCGCGCCGCCGCGTCTCCGCCTGCGGCGCGCCGTCCGCCTCCTCGCCGGCCGCCCTGGTGCGCCGCGGCTGCGCGCGCCGCGTACAGCCAATCCGCGCCGCGCCGCCGCTCTCGGGAGCTGCTTGTCCCGGCGGCGCATCAGACGCAGGCCGCTCCAGGACTATGACGTCCGGCGGGATGTCTGTCCGGCCTGGCGGCGAGGCCGGCTCCCCGGCAGGGCCGCGGCGCGTGCGGCCGGCGCCGGCGGCGACCGAGCCGCGGCCGCCCCAGTCCGCAAACAGGTGGCTGGGCCAGCTGCGGAGCGCGAGCTTGCGCGCCGCAGCTGTCGCAAAGCCGTGCTCGTGCAGGAAGCAGGCGAGGCAGAGCGGCCGCGCGCTCAGCGCGGCGCTGCGCGTGAAACACGGCTGCATTGGGCGAAGGACAGCGGGGCCCAGGACCAGCCTGGCCAGCATACCCTCTTCTGCGCTGGCCTTGTATCGTCAGCGCTTACCGCCTCCTCCACTACACTACCTGCAGAAGAAAGCTTTGCTGGTTCCAGAAACCTGCTGACCCTGCTTCCTTGCCTGCCTCGAGAGGTGGCGGTAGGATGCCCTAGTGCTCCTGTGAGACCGAAGATCGCCAAGCAGAGGTTGCCAGCGTGCTACAGCGGAGCGCGGCTGTCTTTCGAGGGGGAGTGTGTTGGTGCGTACGGCGCAAACAGACATCTGCTGTCACGCGTAAAGGAAGAGCCATGCCGCCACGCGCGCTGAACTCCCTCAGCGCTGAGCGGAGGCGGCCGGGCGCATACATTGCCACACTGAGGTGAGCCTTGGTTGGCAGTCAGAAACGCTCTTTGTGCACACATGGTGGACCAAGGCTGGACCAAGTTTGCGAGCGAAAACATATAGTGAAAATCGACCGCTGCTGCTTTCTGTCCTATGAGCAGTCCTGCGAACAGCTTGCGGCGACATGCACGCAGGCTGCTGCTGCGTTTTATCAACCTGCTGCTGGCCGTCGCCGGCCTAGCAATGGTGTGCTACGCGTGCTACATGTACTGGCTCTTCGCCAACAACCAGTTCCCGGAGGGCAACACGCCGCCGCACGAGAAGCTGGGCTTTCCCTGGTGCGCCCCGCGGCGCACCAGGTGCAGGGTTAGGGCGCACCGGGTGTAGCTTAGGCGCACCGCGGCCGACGCCGGCTCGCCGTCTTGGTGCCACGCAGCGAGCGCTCACCGCAGCGGGGCGGCCGTGCGCGCGCGCAGGTTTGTGTTCGCGTTCGGCGGCGCGGGCGCGGTGACATTCCTGGTGGCGGCGACGGGGCTGGCGGGCGTGGCGTGCAACAGCCGCGCGCTGCTGGGGCTGTACTCGGTGCTCATGGTGCTGCTGCTGCTCGCGCAGGCGCGGCGCCCCGCCCTGCCGCCGTAACTGCTGCTAATTGTTGGCATGAGCGTGCCTAGCACCACCCATGGTAGAGCCTGTGCTATGTGTACAAGTGCCTGCGGAAGGCCTCCAGGCTCCAGGCTTGCAGTCGCTTGCACGAGGGCGCACAGTTGGCCACAGGGTCACAAGCTGGCCACCGACCTGGCTGGCCGCGGCGCAGGCGGCGGTGGCGGTCGCTTTCTTCGCGGACGGGTCCTGGCGGCGCCACCTGCCGCACGACGACACTGGCGAGGCGAAGTGGGTGCGCGCCCGGCCTGGCGCTCCCGCCTGTCGGCGAGCCTTCCTCTGCTTGTGCGCGACTGTGGTGGCGCTCCTGCGTGTCGGCGCGCCTTTCTCTGCTTGCGTGCAAGCCTGGTCTCGCTGTGCCCTACACACCCAGCAGGTGTAAACATGGTCTGACGTGACGGGCTGGCTGGGTCGTGGAGAGGTAGGGCCTGCCAGGAGCCAGAGGGCAGGACTGCGGCAGCCAAGTCTTGCAAAGCACAGTGGGCAGATCGTCCGCTGGGCAGGCAGGCTGGCCCAGCTGGAGCAGTGGAGACAAACTGAGAGAGCGGCGTGACAGCCACGCGGGCCCAGGAGCGGCGGGGCTGTCCCTGTCCGGGGTGGCGCTCGCGTGAGCAGTCGCGCGGGCAACCGGCGTGCAGATCGCGCGCGCGATTGAGCGCAACGTGGTCGTCTGCCGCTGGGTGGGCCTGGCGGTGCTGCTGGTGCAGGTGGCGTGCATGGGCCTGGCCTACGCGCTGAGCTCCGCGCAGCAGCGCCTGCTGCTGGACGCGAGCATGTGCGCGCCCGCCGCCCCCCTCCCCCTCCCCACCCGTGCCGGCGCCCGGGACCGGCAGCTTCGTGTCCATAAAGGGGCTGCGTGCAGCGCAGCGCCGGGCGCCCCTGCGGCGCCGCCGGCGTGCGTGGCGAGCATGAGCATGGGCCATGCATAGAGCTGCACGTGACGGGCTGCGGCTGGCTGGGCTCGCGCGCCGCGCTGAGGTTGCCCATCCGGACGCCGAGGCACGGGTCTGGCGGCGCGGCGAGCTGCTGAGGATGACCGCTGCTGCGGTCATGCCGGAGCCACATGCGGCCTGCATGCAGCCAGGCAGTGCACAGCCAGGCGCATCTCGTCGCTGCGAGCAGCTGCCGTGCAGCACGACTCTCGAGGGTGCCCACCGTGCGGCTCTGCATGCGCGCGCAGGGAGGAGGAGGACGAGGTCTGGGGAAGGCAGCGGCCGCTCTTGCAGCAGAGGTGCGGCCTCCCTGTGGCCACCGAGGAGGCAGGCGTACGAAGGCAGCATGGCCTGGGCAGACGTCAACAAGAGTAGATACCATTCTGGGTATTTTGGCATGCTAAGTGTCGCCACACATGACCAGGCGCATCACGCAGATTGTGCAGGGCGGGTGGCAGGCTGTGCATGGTGTGAGAGGAACACGCACATGGTCCATGTCGGATTGCTGAATCTGTGCGAGGGCAGTGACACCGCACCTCATACAGCGCTGCATCCAGCCCCCCTGCGCCTGCGGCGCGCAGTGCGGGCGGGGCTGCGCCGGCGTCGGTCGGGCGGACGCCGCAGCTGCCTGCGGGCGCTGCGCCGACGCGGACAGACGCGTGGTCGGCGCGCATGCGCGACAAGTGCGTGCCAGCGCGCGGCTGCCCACCAGACGCGGCCTGCTAGCCCAGCCGGGGCGTGTCCAGTGTCGTCTGGCGCAGTGGGCTCGGCAGGCCTTGTGCCGGCAAGTGCTCCGGCGTGGATGGTGCTGGGACATGCATTTGCAATACAAGGCTGTGCGGTCAAGAGAATGAGCGCGTGGAGCATCGTTGCTGGCAGCGCTAAGAGTACGAACGCACATTTGCTAGCAGGCGGGGTGGTCGGGTGCATCAGCTGCTCCGGGCGAGGGCTGCGAGCTTGCGTGTTGCTGTGGAGGGTGTGCTGCAGCATGGCGCGTGTGTCGCCTCTCGCTCGCAGCACAAACCTGCACGCCTGGCCCACGTTCGAGAGGCGGGCGTGCGGCCCACGACGTGCCGGGCGCGCGCAGGTACGGCCTGGACACAACCCAGTTTGGGTACGACCCGGCGGCGGCTGAGGCGGGCGCGCCGCCGCCGCCGCCCCTGATCCCTCGCGAGGATGGGCGCGCTGCGCAGGCGCGGTGCGCGGTCATGTAGAGCCGCACGCGCGCATGGTGTCTACGCGCCTGCACCATTTGTGAGGATTTTGTGGTCGTGTGGAAGTTTGGTGGCACAAATGCATCATGTGCGGCAGGCATGCCTTGAGTGTGATGACACTCCTGCTTGCTAAACGACTGAGGCAAGTGCGGTGCAGCCAGAGCGCTCAATGCTCTGCCCTGCTGGCCAGTTTCTGCATGCCATCATGTTGCATGAGCAGAGGTCCATGCATGAAGGTGTTAAGGCACGAGTCAGCAATGCTGGAATGTGTGAGCATACCATACAGCCAGTGGTGTCTTATATCATAGAAGCACAGAAGCAGCAGCAAAAGCACAGCAAAAGCGCATGGGCGGGTTCTCCTAAAAAGCGTTTGACACACAGGAAAGGGGAACTGAAGGGCCAGTTGGCAAGGCGTATCAAACACACATGTAAGTAGCACACGCTGTTTCTGGTGCAGACATGGCAGGTACTGAGCACAAGCTGTTTCAACCTCTCGCCACTCGGTGCATGCATGCAGGCAGCTGCAAGCCTGCCCCACTCCAGCCCGCAGCCGTGCTCCCTGACACGCCGAGGCCAGGGCTGAAGTTAGCTGGCGTGAACGCCGCGCAGCTCACAGTCGCAGGGTGAGCCAGCGGCTAAGCTCGCGTTGGGTCAGGGCAGCCCCGCATCCTGGTCCACGCTTGGCCGGTGCGTCGCAGGAGCGGCCGCGCGCGGCGCGCCGGCCCCGAGCACCGCCCCCGGCCCAGCGCACCCGGCCGCGCCGAGCTGCGCGCGCAGCGCCTCCTCGATGATGACGCCCAGCGCCAGCAGGCCCGCCGGGTCCATCATTTCGGCCACCTGCGCATGCACACTCACCCTTCAGCTCGCCCACCTGTGGGCGCATTCACCGCTCAGCTCGTCCATTTGCGGGCACACTCACCCTTCAGCTCACCCACCTGCGGGCGCACTCACCCTTCAGCTCGCCTACTTGCGGGCACAGTCACCCTTCAGCTCGCCAACCTAGGCACGCATTCACCGCTCAGCTCGCCCACCTGCGGGCGCTCTCACCATTCAGCAGTGACCTTGCTGCCCGCATCTGTGAGAGCCTGCGGGTGCTGCCTGCAGGGTTTCTGTTGAAGCAGGCGCAGCTCAGGAGGCTTGCCTCCGGCGGGAGTCCCGCAAGGTCGCATGCGGCGCATCCCTGAGCGGTCAGCAAGCCAGAGTCGATCGGCAGGGGACCCATGCAAGCACATGTCAGAGCCGTCACATCAACATCATAGCAGCATGCCCTCCCGACTGGAAGTTAGGGTAGGGAAGCGGAGGGGCCGGGCTGCGGGCGGGCTCGCCTGCGCATCGGGCGCGGCGGCCGCGGCCGCGCCGCCGAGCGCGCGCAGCGCCGCCAGCAGGCGCTGCAGCTCCGGCGTGACACGCTGCAGCCACGGCGGCGGCGGCGGCGGCGGCGGCCCCTTGCCCGCGCGCGCGCCCGCCTGCGCCGCAGCTGCGGCCGCCGGGCGATCGTGCGCCAGCACGGCCAGGGGGCAGTGCGTCGACCGGTGGCCGCACATCTGGCACAGGCCACACTGCACCTGCGCGCGCGGCGGCCCGCTGCGCCCATCACAGCAGTGACCCCTCGGTCCCTGTGCCGGCGCACCCTGCCTCGCACACGCTCACAGCGAGCCAGCCTGTCGTCTGCTGGTCGGGCTCAGTGTCGCAAGTCGCGGGGCAGCTGTCGCAGAGGGCCTGGGCCAGCCCTGGGCGGCACACGCCTCAGCTGCGCCACCAGAGCGCCATTTTGGTAAGCAACAGGCTGTATCCAGTTTGGAGGGCACCCCGCTGCCTCGACATGACATGCCCGCCTGCCAGAGAACGGGGTGCGAGCGCGCATGCATGCCAACACCCTGCCGCGCCCCAAGCCCTGCGCCCAACCCGCCCCGCCAGCACGGCGAGCAACGCAACGCCGCGACACATGCAGGCTCGGAGCGCGAGTGCAGCACCTGCACGGCCTGGGGATCGTCCGGCTCGGCGTCCGCGTCGCGCGCGGCGCCGACCTCGTACACGCGGCCCTCCGCCGCACACCTGCGCATGGGCGGCGCGGTCCCGGGCGGCGGGGCGCATGCCGGCGCTGGGCAGTAAGGCTGGCACGGCGGCCGTGCCCGTTGGGGGGCCCTACTCTACAGCTGGGCTCAACTGGTGCAGGTTGCTGAAGCAGCTTCAGGCGCTCTCCGCTATGGTCAGGGCTGGACCCAACCTGAATAATCTCACAGTAGTGTCCAACAGCGCAGGCGGCTGCGCTGCCGCACAGGCATGCGGGCGCTGTGCAGCCGCCGCTGCCTCGGACGCGGGTCACTGTGGGCCGGCGATGCAGCAGAGGCTCAGCGCCCTGCACCGAGCTCGCGCACTGTGGGCGCACGGCCTCGGGCGCGCCCCGCGTTCGCTCCTGCGGACTCTGCAAGGCGCGCAACAGGCGCACGAGCTCGACAGGAGACTACTTGAGGCAGGCGTTCGGCTGGGGCGCGGTGCGGCGGCGCGCCTGCGCACGTGCGCGAGCTCGCCCGCAAAGTCGTAGCCGGCGCCGAAGTGCGAGGCCGGCGGCGGCGGCGCCAGGCCGGCCGCGAGCGGTGCCAGCAGAGCGGGCCGCGCGCTGGCGGCGTCCCCCTCGCTCGGCGGCACGTCGCCAGCCGGCAGCGCGTCCGCGCCTGGCGCGGCGCAGCTTGTCAGCTCGCGCTTGCAGCCGGCTTCCTGGGCGCAGGTCGGCTCGGCCTGGTGCACAAGCAGCTCTGCCAGCCTCAGAGTGGTCGCGCTGTATGCACCGCGCCGCGCTGTATACACCGTGCGAGTGCAAGCAGCCCGCCGCGGCGCAGCATGCCGCAAACGGGGCCCCCTGCACGCCCTGCGTGGCTGCCAAGCCTCGGCCGGCACGGCCGCCGCGGCATAGCCGGGCAGCCCGGCCACTCACTGCGGCATCCGTGTCCGCTCGAGCTGCTGCTGTGGAGCCACCCACTGCAGCAAAGATGCGATCCAAGCCTCCAGCTGGGGCCACAGCGCGCACGTGTGTGTGCGCGTGCACCGCCTGCGCTTACGCCCACATGCCAAGGCCTTTCCAGGCCACGGGCTATTTCTGCCCGCCCCTCCGCAGGCGACCATGCGCCGCCGGCGCCTGCGCGCCGCATCAGGCAGGGCAGGGGCCTGGGGCACGGTGTGGGTGCCGGGGGCGCGCCGCGGACGAGCGCCGCGTCCATGCGTCGCTGGGTCTCCTGCCGCGCGTACGCGCGCTGGTTAGCCACCGCCAGCTCACCCACCGCCGACGCCGCGCGCCTGGCGGCCCTCCTCGCCGCGGCCGCGCCGCCTGCCGCCCCCGCCGCCGCCGCCGGCCGCTGCGGAGCAGCCACCCCGGCAGCCGGCGCGGTGGCAGCTGCGGGCGCTGCGGCCGCCGCCGCGGCGGCGCCGGCGCCCTGCTCCGGGGAGCCGGCCGGCGCCAGGGTTTCAGGCTCTGCGGCGGCGCGCGCGCAGGCGGGCCTGCCACGCGGGCCCGCCGCCGCCGCGTCGCCCGCGCCGCCCGCGGGCGTGCCCGTGCAGTGCAGGCGGTGCCCATGCGCGCCGCGGCGCCAGGGCTGCCGGCACGCCGCGCAGCGCCCGCAGCGCCGCGCGGCGGCGCTGCTGGGCGCGGCGGCCGCGGCGCGTCCGGGGTCGCCGGCGCGCGGCGGCGGCCGCAGCGCCAGCAGGTAGGCCTTCAGGTCGTCGCCGGAGCGCTGGCACGCCTCGGGGCCGTAGCAGTCCAGCTCGAAGTTGGTCACCGCGCGCGCGGGGCCGTGCAGCGCGATCGTGGCCCGGTCGGCCGCGCGCGCCGCCGCCTGCGCGTCCACCACCAATCCCGCATGATCAGGCGCATCCCCGCCTTAACCCGCCGCCAACAAAGAGTTGCATTCCCTCTGTGCCATAGCCACGCTAGCCAGTGAGCTGATCAGCACAACATCCTGTGCGCTGTCCTAGAGCATGACTTTAAGAGGCAAGCCTCTAGAACTGCTGCCCCGACCGCGGCTTGAGGGACAGCCTCATGTCCCCTGTCGCAGAGCAGAGCAGGGCACTCGTCGAGCATGGCAAGATCGGTGCCGTCCATGGTGGGAAGGGCGGACGCCAGGGCGCCGACGCCCGCAGCCTGCACCCGCCACCGTCCAGAGGCGCGCCGCTGGCGTAGCAAGTCCGGCGCCGACGCCTCAGCGCGGAGCCAAGGAGCGGGTGCCTCCCAGGCGCGCGGCTGCCGTCCCCGGGGCGCGCCTCGGGCGTCGTAAAGCCGGCGCCGATGGTGACGCGCGGCGCGCCGCTGCCCCGCTCGGCCGCGCTCGGCAGCACGTACGCCACGTACTTGCTCAGGCGCTGCCCTTTGGACCAGCACGCGCGCACGCCGCGCCAGGCGCTCTGGTTGCCGGGCAGGCGCCGGACGCAGCGCGTCCACGGGCGGCCGCCGGCCGCGGTAGTGTCGGGGTCCCCCGCCTCGCCGCCGGCCGGCGGCTCAGGCGGCGCCTCAGCGCCGCGCCCGTCGCCGGGCCCGGCGCTGCCTGACGCCGCGTGCGCGGCTGCGGCCGGCGCCCCGCCGGCCCCTTCAGGCCGCTCGGCCGCGGGCTGCGCGGCAGCGTCGACCCGCGGCCCCGCCCCGCCCTCGCCCTCGTCCGCGCCCGGCGCCGGGGCCGCACGCCTGGGGCCCTCCCCGCCGACCGCCGGCGGCGCGTCACCGGCGCCGCCTGCCCTGGTCCCCGGCGGGGACGCCTCGGGGCCCGCGCTCGTCCCAGCCTGCCCCCCGAGTGCCTCTCGCAGCAGCCCCCGCCGCCGCTTCTGGCCGGGATCCGCTGCGGCGCCCGGGGCGCCGTCCCCGCCGCCGGCGCACGCCTTGCGCTTGGCGGCGGCGGGGCGCGGCGCCGTTGTGGCGGCTGTTTCGGGGCTGCAGGCTGGCGGAGCTTGTGACTGCTCCGCCGCCATGGCCTGCCGCACAGCCAGGGACGCATCATGGCGCAGACTGCAGCAGACTGGTCGCACCAAGGCGTATGGCGCTGGAGGCACAGAGGCTTGCAGCACAGCACACCTGCCTCACTGCTTCATATGCTGCCTTTCAGGTGGCACGCAACGCGCCGTGGACCTCACCCCTTTCGGCGTGCCCTGGGACGCCTTCTCGTCTGCCTCTGCAGTCCTGGTGGCCTAGTACGTACTTGCTGGTGTGCGTTGGCACAACGTTTGCCCGGACGCTGACTTTACATCAGCTGACAGCTCAGCCTGTGACAGCTGGCCACCTGCAGGCTGGCATCGATGATAGTATAGTGACAACATGGTTACCAGGGACGTCAACGTCGTTAACTTAACGATGGTGAGATGTAGAAATGGAATGAAGTCCAGGCAAATGGGGCCCAAAGTGACCTGCTCGTCGGGTCAAGGTTTCCACATGCTGGCACCAAACTTACAGCCGGCCAGTTACGCTCAGCGGTGCAGGACTGCAGGACTGCCCAGTGTATCAAGGCAAGGCATCACACATAGCCTACGCAGGAGCCGCGGTTTCGCCGTGTGCAGTTCACGCTGGCAAGCTCTTCGGCCGCTGCGCTAAAGAGGCGTTTGCCACGATGCGAGTTCGGGGGCAGGCAGGCAAGCAACACCGAAGACGTCGGGCCCCAGAATTGGACAGTCCGCGCTCACGCACGTGCCAGGCGATCAACTCAAGGCAATATAGCACGCGGGGTCCCTGCTAGTGGCACATGCGCAAGGCCCAGCCCCGGCCGCCTGGTGGGGCGCTAATCAACTCGCTAATCAAGTGCTCGCTGGCAAATGTGCAGCATGCATCAAATGCTGGGGTAACTGCGCGATTACCTGCGGCCCCCCCTAAGTTGCGCCCTGCACTGCGGTGGGGGTAGCATAATCGCCAAACTTTAAAGAATATCCGCATAATCTCTCTTAAAAGAGCGGCGCTCGTCCCCCGGCTGGGGTCCTGCCGCAGCAGCCTGTGGGCACGCCGCGGCACCCGCAGCAACAAAATCAGGGCGCCGCCAGCGCTTGCGCTGCTTGCAGCCCTCCCGACACTAAATAGAGGGCCCGTGGCCCCAACTCCTGCCTAATCCCACCCAACGCCACCAACCTCTTGACCCAAGCGCACAGCATCCGCGAGCGGGTAACCCACAACCAAGCCGCCAGCGCCCGCTGATCACTGCACATGCATGGGTGGAGAGCGGGCATGCTGGTGCTGCAACGCCCGCTCAGGAGAGCGCGCGCACGGGCCAGCTTTGCCGCGCCCAGCGGGCGCGCTCACGAGCGGTGCGGCCCGCCCGATGTGGGCCGGTGCGAGGCGAACAGCAGGCGCAGCAGGCGGCGGCGCAGCGACAGGCGCCGCTTGTGGTGGTGGCGCGGCGGCGCCACGACCACCGCCGTCCCCACAAACGGGGGCGCCGGAGCGGCGGGCGGCGCGCCGCCTGCCGGCTCGCAGCCGCTGCTCGCATCGGCGCGGCAGCTGGCCGCGCCGCCGTGGGCCTTGACAGCCTGGCCCTCCGGCGCGGGCGCCTTCGGCGCGTGCGCGCCGCTGGTCAGCGCGCCCGCCGGCTGCGGTGGCGCGCCCTGACCGGCGCATGCGCGCGGCGGCCCCGCCGGCACGGCGGCCGGCATCGGCAGCGCGCCCGGCGCCAGCGCGAGCGGCAGCGCCGACAGCGGGCCCAGGCCCTTGGCGGCGGCGGCGGCCGCCTCGGCCGGCGGCAGGCCCAGGCCGGCGCCCACCTCGCACGCCGCGCCGCCCGCGCGGCCGGCCATCTCACCGACCACGTCCACGCTGCTGGCCACGCTGCCGCTGCTGGCGCCGCGCGCGTGCCCGCCGCCGCCGCCGCCGCCATTGTCGGCCGGCGCCGCCGCGCCGTCGGCCGGCCGGCCGGCGCTGGGCTTGGGCGCGTCCAGCACGGCGGCGGCAGCGGCCGCGCGCCGGTACGGCCCGACGAGCACGCTGGACGGCGAGGCCGGCACGGAGCGGCTGGCGCGGCGGCCGCCGCCGCCCGCCGGCTCGTCGTCGCCGCTGGACGCGCCCAGCTCGCCGCTGGACGCGTCAGAGCTGGTGGCCGACAGCAGGCTGGCGCCGCTGGCCGCGCGCCGCAGCGGCACCACCACGACGCCCGGCAGCGCCGGCAGCGCCGCGCCCAGCGCGGCGCGGCCGCCGCCGTCAAGCGCGCCAAACGCGGGGCCGCCTGCCGGCGCGGCGGGCGGCCAGGGTGGCAGCGCGCCGCCATGCGCGGGCGGCGGCAGCGGCGAGGCGCCGCCGAAGGAGGGCATGCTGGCCTGGCCGGCGAGCGGGATGCCCATGGCCCAGGTCTGCGGCGGCGGCGAGGGCCCCGCGTAGCGCCCGCGCGGGCCCTCCCATGCAGCCGCCCAGGGCCCCGCCACCAGCGGCCGCGCGTCCGCCTGCAGGCGCCGTCGCCGCTCAGGCACCTCTGCATGCACACGCATGCCAGCGACGGGTGCGCACGACGTGTGCCGCCGGGTGCGCCAAGACCAGCGACGCGCCAGCTTGCCGTGCACATCCGCAGCCACACAAGTGACCCAGTGCGGGGCGCCTGCATGGTAGGACTTTCAAGACAAGGAGCAAGGCGATTTGCCTGAAACAGTGTATGCATGCCAGCTGCAGCAGTGTATGCATGCCAGCTCCTGCGTGCTGAGCAGCTGCCGCCCCCCGCGCAGGTTTATGCGCCCGCCCAGGCGCGCACCAGCGCCGCGCCGTCGGGCGCACAGCCATGGCGGCCGCCCGCGCGGCAGCAGCGCAGCGCGGCCGCGGCCTGCGCGCGGCAGCCGCCGCCCGCCGCGCGCGCCTGCGCCGCCGCCGCGCTGCCGAGGGCGAGGCGTCGCAGCGCGTCCGCGGCCGCCGCCTGCGTCGGCGGCCGCGGCGGGCGCCAGCTGGCGCCCGCGGCCGCCGCCCCGCCGCCCGCCGCCTGATCGGGCCGGCTCGGCTTTTGGCCGCGGGGGCTGCGGCTGTTGTGGCCGCGCCCGGCGGCCGCATGCCGCGCGAGCAGCTCGGCCTCCATGCCGGCCGAGGCGGCGGCGGCGGGCGCCATGGCCGCCAGCCACGGGTGGCCTGCCAGCTTCGCCAGCGGCGGCCGCGCGCACGGGTCATGCGCGAGCGCGGACGTGACCAGGGCGGCGCAGGCCGGGCTGACGCTGGGCGGCAGCGGCCGCAGGCGCCCCGCCGCCACGTTGCGCAGCGTGTGCGCGATGCTGCGCGGGTGCTCATCATCCTGCGCCGCCCAGGCCCGGGCGTTGCCGGCCGGGCGGCGTGCTCGCAGCGCAGGGCGGGCAGGCGTGCGCACTCATGCCGTCGCCACTGCCAGCCTGCTCCGACACCAGCGCCTGCTGGGCAGAGAGGCAAGGGCGCTGAGCAGCGAATGACCACAGGCTGCGCACAGGCAGGACTGAGGCGCAGGTGACACGCGCCGGGGGCGCCTGCGCCGGGCGGCATGCCTGGAACGGGTAGCGGCCCGCGACGAGCATGTACAGCACAATGCCGGCGCCCCAGACGTCGACCGCCTGCGGCGGCGCGGCCGCGCCGCCCGCCTTGGCCTCCGCGCCGACCAGCATCTCGGGCGCGATGTACTCGGGCGTGCCCAGGCACGGCGACGCGGCGTCGTCCACCGAGTGCGCCAGCCCAAAGTCGATCACCTGCGCACGCACGGCGCCCCGGCTCGCGGCCCAGCCCCTTTCGCTGGCCGGCAGGCGGCGGAGCAAAGGCGCGCCCTGTGGCGCCGGGAACTCTGGAGAGCAGTCTGCACAGTGCGCCGGCACTGAGCGCCAGCAACAAGAGCGGATGAGCTATAGCAGAGCGGGCCGCACCTTGAGCGTACGCGTCTCCAGGTCCACCATGCAGTTTTCGGGCTTCAGGTCCTGGTGCACCTGCGCGCACAGGGCCTCCCACGTCAGCACCACAACCCACGCCGCTGCGCCAGGCGCTGTGCCAGGTGCTGCGCCGGGCCGCTCGCGGCCGTGCAGACTGGCAGCCCTGCTCTGCGCAGGCTGGCGCTACAAGCCGCGAGGCTGGCGCTACGAGCTACATGGCGCCTGCGCAGCGCGGGGCGCCAGCAGGCGCACCACGCCGCACGCGTGCATCGCGCCCAGCGCGTCCACCAGCTGCCGGAAGTAGTGTGCGGCCATCGGCTCCGGCAAGCGGCCGCCGCAGCGGTTGATGAAGTCGAGCATGTCCGGGCCCTCGATCATCTCCCACTGCGCGCCGCCAGCCGCGCCGCGCGTCAGCTCACAATGCGCCACGCGCCAGCGCGCGCGCCAGCTGCACCGCGAGCTCCCGCCGGTCGCCACCGGGCTGTGGAAGCGCCGGGCTGCCCCGGCGGCGGGCGGAGGCTGCCAGGCGAGGCGCGGCAGGCGGCCTGGCAGGCCCCATGGCGATGCTAGACGTCAAGATTGGGCCGGCGCGCGGGCCCGCGGCGGGGCCGCGCACCACCAGCACGAGCTGGTCGCCGTGCGCAAAAACATCCAGCAGCCGCGCGACATTCTGGTGCTGCAGGCGGCTGGCGCATTCGATCTGCGCGCGCGCACGGGGCCCCGTCAGCGGCTCTGCGCACAGAAGGCGGCCCCACCTTGTACTGGGGCCGCTCGGTGGCCGCCCCGAGCGCGCAGGCCAGCCCGGAGGCGATCCAAAGCCGCCCTCATTGGGTTGGTGGCAGCTGACAGTTTGTGCGGGCGCAAGGTGGCGGTGCCCGAAGGCCCGGACACCACAGCACGGGCGAGCAGCCAGGAGCTTTTGTAGCGGCCTTGGGCAGCGGCCTACCTCTCGCTGCGCAAGGTGGGCCACGCTGTGCGACAGCGCCGCCACATCCGCGCCGCCCTGCGCCCGCAGCACCTGCACGCGCGCGCCGCAGCGCCTCAGGCTCCCCCCCCGCGCCCGCCAGGCTCAAGGGCTGCCCAGCCACCACTGCCGCCAGCACAGGCGGTGCATGCGAGCTGCAGCCTAGGGCAGGCCGGCAGGGTAGCACCTTCAGAGCCACCACTCCGCTGCCTGGCCGCCCTCCAGCCTTCAGGTCCAGCGCACGCCAGACGGTCGCGGTCGCTCCCCCTGCAAGCCAGAGGCCGGCGTCACGACCCAACGGGCCAAGGGCGATGCATTGGACCGCCCCAGCGCAAGGCGTGGCCATTGGGTGTACACGCGGGCAGGACACGGCTCTGTGGGCCGAGACGCACGGTTGAGTTCGGCCTGCACGAGGTATCGGCCTTCCAGCACCGCATTTTTGCTTATCGCGCCCTTCGGCCCCCGCCGTTGGTGTGCGTTGCACTTAAACGTCATAGCAGCCTTAGACCATTGTGGGAAGCGGCATAACAGTACACGAGCACCCGGAGGTCCTGTCTTACAGGCGCCCCTATGGTGCCAGGGTTGTAGGGGGTTTATATAGGGTAATTTGAGCACCTGACACTCCGTCTGACTAACTACTCACCATTCTATTATCCATTCTCTGAGTTGTGGAGAAGCAAGACCTGCGCAGGCGCCCTCCACTTCTGGCCTCACGCGTGACTCTGGGCTTCCGCAGCGGTCCACAGGCGCACCGCCCAGTCGCGCAGACCCTCTCCAGGTCACGCAACACGGGACACGGGCGCGCCTACTGTTTGACGTGTTGAGGGGACAGACAGCAGCGCGGCGGAGCACAGCCTTTTTTAAAAGGCAGCGATAGTGAGTGTGCGGCGCGCCCTGAGCTCCGCTCGCTTCGTGCCCCGCTCTGGCTACAGAGCAGCTGGCTCGCTGCCGGCTGCTGCGCGGGGCTTGCGCCCCGTTGGTCCCGCCAGGCGTGCGTCAGACATGCAGCGTGCGCCACGCCCGCTTGCGCTGGCCACCTGGTGTCCAGCGTCAGGCTATGTGAGCAGGCCCTCACGAGGCTTTGCGAGCAGCCTGCAGTCACCATAAGGCGCGGCTGCGGCACGTTTGCCACAACAGAGGCCCTGACTGCTTACAGCTGTGCAGAGCGCCAGGGAGCTCCCGCCCTTCCCCGTAAGCCTCACCGTGACGCCTATGCTGCTCGCTTTCTACACCACCAGCCGCTCCAACATGCCACCAGCTGCTCCAACACGCCTCAGCTTGGGGCCCTTGGGATGCCTGCAGCGCCCAAGGAGCACAAGCCGCACGCGCCGTCCTGGGCGCGCGCCCGCAGCGCCGCACAGCTCACCCGCTGCCGGCGGGTTGCTTGCCCTTTGCCTTGGCGGCCGCGGCCGCCGCGCCTGCCGCGTCACTGCTCCCAGCTGCCGGCGCGTGAGGCGCCTCATCGTCCTCGCCGTGCCCGCTGAGCACGGCCCCCGGGACGCTGCCCTGCGGCTCGTGGCCCGCATACTTCTCCTGGGCCTCGCGAATTCTGCGCTGCGCTTCCTCTGGCAGCTTGATCACCACCGGCGGGTGCTCCGCGTCGCACGCCGTGACGGGCACTGCTTGTGGCGCCATGAGCCCGCACCTGGCACGCTGCAACGCCAGTGACGGCTGTGCACTTACAGGTGAACTGCGCTGAGCATACAACGCTGTGCACCTGCAAAGACATAACACCATGACACGTTCTTACACCAGACATGCACCTTGCAGAGCCCTTGAAACAAACACGCACCTTGCACAGCCCTTTTACGCGCTCCTACAAACTGCAAGGCACCCTGACGCGCATGCGCTCAGCCTGCCCATACCTTGGCGTGCTGCTGCTGTACAGCCAAGGACTTCGGACGCTTGAGTGCAAGAGCACCACCACAAGTGTAGCGTAGCTTGTCAGGCGGCTGCTTGTGTTGCTTCAAGCTCAATTCCGCACGACATGAGTCAGCACTGGCAGCGGTCTCAGCGCAGTTGCAAGTGACAGGGGACTGAGCAGCCTTCGCAACGTTACGAGCTGCCTCACTACGCGCCAAGTGTGGTCCTAGGAGCAGGCCTTTGGCACGGGAAGCAGAGCGAGCTGGAAGAGAGAGCACATTCCTCGATGAGCGTAGCCCGATGAGACCTCCTCTCACAGCAGACTCACAGGGCTTCGCTCATGGGAGATGCCAGACGGTGCCTGGCACTTTCAGTGGTTCAATAAGCGCTTACGAGCTAGGAAGCACTGCTCACACAGACCTTGGAGTTGTAGCGGTTGCGGCGAAACCTTTACACAAGCACAGTTCTGGTACAGTGTAGTAGCTCCGCGAGAGAGGTAGCAGGGCGTGTGCACCATGCAGAGGTGTCGCCCCTGCCTGCTCAGGGCGCTGGCCGCGGTAGCCAGGAGCGGCGCGGCAGCAGGTGAGCTCTGCCGCACACCTGCCCTTGTGACATGACTTCTGAGCTATTCGCTCTGCCACGCCCTCGTGTCGCCTGGGTCTGGCCTGAAAAGAGCGTTGTTGCAAGTAACAGCAGTGTACACCCGGTTGCGCAGGCGTGCCACTCGGTAGGGACGAAGCGCATTTATGCGCAGCGCAGCTAGCCGCGGCCAGGCGCGCGTTCACGGGCGCGGCAGCCTGGCCAGCGGCGCACGACGCGTGCAGCTCGCCGTGGGCAGCGCGGTGGGTGCCGTGGCAGCTCCACAGCGCGCACGGGCTGGCCAGCGCACCAGCGGCAGCGGAGGCGCCTGTTGACCCGGCAGCGGAGTCAGATGCTGCTCAGGAGCCCGTGCGGCTCACAGACAACGCCGTGCAAGTGCGCGCCCGCGCTGCGCGCTGGCCAAGCTCCGCTGTGCGTCATAGTGCGCGCTCACCGGCGTCGTCACGACCGTGGGTTGCGGGGAGACTGTGCGTTGCGGAGAGTTCTACGGCAGCTGCCAGGGCCTTGAGTCGCTCTCACAGCTCACGAGCCTGGGACACGCCACTGAACGCAGTGCTTGGTGCGCAGAGGCTGCGGGAGCTGCTGGCGGATGTCGCAAAGCCCGAGGAGAAGGTCCTGCGGCTGACTGTGGAGGCCGGCGGCTGCTCAGGCTTCTCCTACAGGTCCACGGCACTGTGGGCGGCTAGGACGCCTTGTATCGGCCGCAGGCTCCTTGCCTGTGGAGGGCAGTTGACTTGACCTGGACGCGCGCCAGTTGTCCGCAGCGCTGCAGAGGTGCAGGGTGTCTTGACCGCTGTCGCGTCAAGCCCTAAGACTCTGGCGGGGCGCTGTGGAACACCCTGTCTGACACGGCAGCTCTTGGGTAGCCTGGCAGTTGCTGAGACCTGCACACCCCTGCGGGGCCATGGCCGACAGCGTTGCTGGGATGGGGAGGGGCCGAGGCTATGGCTGCACCTGTGCCGAGTGCAGCGCTGACAGGTAAATGCAACATGCGCAGCTTTGACCTGGCTGCCGGCGCGCGCGATGACGACCTGGTGTTTGAGCGCGACGGCGTGGCGCTGGTGGTGGACGCAGTGTCGTACGAGTTTGTGCGCGGCGCCGCCGTCGACTTTGTGGACTCGCTGATCAAGTCCACGTTTGAGGCGCGTGCCGGCGGGCCCGCAAAGGCGCAAGCGGCGCCTGCCTTGCATAGAGGCCTGTACGGCAGAGTGGGCTCTGCCGCTGCTCGCTCTATATGCTGCTGGTGTTGAGGCCGTGCATGCGCGAGCTGTGTTTCATTCCCACGTATATGGGGCGCCCAGCCACGGCGTTCCCGCAGGCGCGCGTAGGCCAATTTCTGGCAGCTACCTTTACCGTCTGTGGTGGTGTGGCTGGAATGCCAGCGTGCTTGTGGCTGCGCGCGATTGTATGCACAACTTTGCCTTGTGATACGAGGGCGCCCACAGCTGGTGCTCATGCTTGACCGACTTGACCAAACGCTGTACATTCATTCTGTGATATGCAGACACTCTATTGACAAGCCTGGGCTGCTGCGTGCAGGTGGTGCAGAACCCAAATTCGGCATCCAGCTGCGGCTGCGGGAGTTCCTTCACACCGAAGTTCTGAGCGCTTGTGGCGGCGCATGTGGCTGTAGGCCCTCTGTTCTCAGGTTGTCTGAGCAGTGATTGGTTTGGTTTTTGTTCAGAAACCCATGCAAGCGTTGTAATGGCCATCAGTGTATTGTGGCTATGTATGTTGGCTATGTAAGCACTTGGGTCAGCAATGCCCGCTGTTCACACAGCACACCAAGTGTTCGCTGGGTAATGCGAAATGCTCAGATTCCTGACAGGCGCATCTTCACGCATCCACCAAAGCCCAGCTTACAGAGCTGCTGAGCAGGCACACGATGCCGGGTGCAAACGTCATGAGCAGGTCATAGCGCCGTGTCGCGCTGAGACTGCTTGCAGACACGCTACCCCGAACGCATCACGTCAGACCCTACCTCCTCCATAGAATAACAAGTATCTGTCTTGAGGCCTGGCATGTACGCTGTGGTTACGCACGTCTCTCTCCAGACCTCTGCGCATGCGGCGCACGCAGCGCTGCTGCCCGCCGGCAGCGCCGACGCCCTCCTGCGCGCTCCGCGCTACCTGACCGCCGTCCGCCCTGGCGCTGCGCTGGCATGGGTCGGCGGTCGCCGGAGCGAGCCCACAGCGGCAGGCAGGCAGCCACGGCACTGGCTGGGTGCGCACGCCCGCCGCTGCCACCATGGCGGTACATGCACGCGCCTGGGCGCCCAGCACACAGCTTTGGCGCTCGAAACTTCTTATCTGACCCTTTGCTGGCTCACTGCTTCCGCCCGACCCGATGATGGACTTAAAACGTCCACATGCAACCACCTCAGCCATGCCTGCCTTGCTGCGTAACCCGCACGACCCAAATTCGTTCTCAAGCAACTGGAAAGGAAGCACGTGCCTGTGCACGCATTCTTGCACAGACCGGTGGAACGCAGGTCCGGTTTTGTCAACCAAGACCGCATCATGCATACGAACGAGTCCCTCCATGCCAGCGCCGAGACTGCAGCAGGGCCAGCGCGCACCAAGATCAGGAGCCACCACACGCAGGGCAACGCGGCTGCTGCAGCGCCCGAGGCGGTTGCTGTGCACCCCGCCACAAGCGCCCAGCCATGGTGCACGCCGCGGCAGCCGCCATGACCATGGCAGAGTTCCTCACTCACTCACCTCCCCTCCCTCACGAGGGGTCAGGGCCAGGACGGCGATGGCGGCTGCTGCCAGCCGCGACGCTCCCCAGCTCTGAGTGGCGTCACGCTGCGGGTAAGTCGCCGCTGCGCGACCCCTGCTGCTGCCGCTCGCCTAGCCCAAGACGCGCCAGCAGGGACACGCGCGGCACACGGCCGGGACCGCCGCCGCCGGCGCCGCCACTGCCGTCTGCGGCGCCTCCGCCGCTGCCGCCGCCGCCGCGCGCCCACCACCAGGCGCGGTGGGGACGCAGGCCGGGGCTCCCCCGCCCAGCCTCCGCCGCCGCAGGGCGCTGGCCGGCCTGCGCTCGCGGCGGCGCCGCGACGGCTAGGCTGTGCACAAGCGGCCCGGCGCGGTCCCCGCGCGCGTCCTGCCCCCTTGCAGCTTCGCTGGCGCCCCTGCCGTGCAGGCGCCCCACGTCATAGGTCGGCCTACCCGCCTCTGCCGCGGCCGCCCCCGCGCCCCTGCTCGCGGCGATGCCGGCCACGAGCGCCGCGGCGCCCCAATCCGCGGCGCCGCCGTGGCGCCGGACAGGCGCGTCACGCGCCGGCGGGCTCGCGGCCGGCGCAGCTGCCGCCGACGGTGCCGGCGGCTCTGCGGCCTGATGGCCCACCCGGTCCGCCGCGCCGCCGGCGTCGGCGCGCGCGCCTGCCTTCCCTGCGCGCGCGCCGCCCCCCGGCGCGCCCGCCTCGCCGCCGCCCGCCAGCCTGCGCGCCACGTGGACGCTGCCGTCCGGGCCGATGACCAGCACGGGCGGCCCGCTGTGCCCGCCGGCGGGCGCCCCGGCGCCGCCGCCGGCGCCGCCGCCGCGCCAGCCCGCGCGGCGCCGCGCCGCTGCTGCGTGCTCGGCGACCGCCTGCGCGAAGATGGCGGCTGCGGCGGCCTCCGCGTGCGCACGCGCCTGCAGCAGCTCCTGCGCGCCCGCCGCGGCGGCTCACGGCGCGCTGTTAGGGTAGGGTTTCCAGCCTGCCCTACACCCTACCACGCTCGGCAGGCGGAGAAGCGCAGCGCACGCTGGTCGAGCGCACCACGGCGGCGCCTGCCGCGCCGGGCACCCGGGCACCCGCGCAGCACCTGACCAGCTGCAAGGCACAGGACGCGCGACGACCCGCGCGTGCGACGGTAGGGTCGGCGCCGTGCCAGGCGGCTGCCCTTGGGAGCAGGCACACAGATGCCCCAGCAGGCTGCGCCGTCCTGCAGGGCGGCCGCGCGGGCGCGCCTGCTGCATCTGCCGCCTGCGGGTGCTGCGCCCGAACGCCGTCATGAGGCCCAGCAGCAGGCCGCCCGCGATGACGACCGAGATGGCGATGGCGCAGGTCACCTGCGCGGGCCGCTGTTTACTGGCCTGCCTTCATGGCCCCAGCTTTTCACACATTGGGTAGTACGATGGGCAGGGTGATGACGTCAGCAGTGAGGACAGCGGGGCTGTCTGCGCGCAGGTGCGCTAATGTCAACCCCTGGTGTGCCCCACCTTCACCCATACCCGTGCCGCGCGGCCCGCGCGCCTGCAAAGTGCTCTGCACGCTGCCGCCGCTGCCGCTGCCGCCGCCGCCGCCGCCGCCGTCCGCGGCGGCACCGGCGGCCGCGGGCGCCGGCGCGGCTGCGGCGGAGGCGCCCGCGTGCGCCATGCGCGCGCTGCCGCCGCCGGGGCATGCGTCGCCCTGCGGGAGCGTGCCGTCGGCCGCGACGGCCGCGTCGCGCCACAGCTGCGGCCACGCGCACAGCGCGGCATTGCGCGACAGTTTCCTGCGCGCCCGGTCCCCGGTCAGACGACCGCCGGCGAGGGCGGGTTGCCCTGGGTCGCAGGTCGGTGGCGTCGCGACACGCGCCCGCCATGTCAGTCAAGCTGAACGGCCGCACACAGACGCCAAGTACCGCAGCGCTGGCAAACCAACTCCCCTCAGCAAGCGGACCGCTCCTCTCAGCAGAGCAGCAGGCACGCTCGGATACAGGCACAGCTGCGCATGCACAGCGCGCATGCGGTCTGTCGGCAGCCCCCTGGTGCCGGCCCCGCAACAACCTAACGTGGTATCAGGAAGCGGGCGCGCGCACAGGGAGCGCAGGCCGGCCATGCTGTACCACCGCAGCGGCAGGCTGCCCTGCAGCGCGTTCCCCGACACATCCCTGCGGGGACATGGCACCTCGAGTCAGCGCCGCATTGCACACACTCGCGCATTGCAGGCTCCGATGCTGCTGCACACCGGCCTGTCTGCACAGTGAAGCGCGAGCACCGGGCACGGGATGCTGCCGTGCTTGCAACATCGCTTCGCATCGCGCCGCATTGTTACACTCAGGTGTTGAGGCTGGGATGATGCCAGCACGCGCGTCGCAGCAGCCCTGGAGCGGGTGCACCAGCGCGAGCGAGCAGTTGTGGGCCGACGTTATGCTTGGTACTTTAGGTTAAGGGTCAAATAGGGTCGGGCAGGGCTGCGCACAGCTGCGCCAGCGCGCCCAGCGCGCCCCACTCCGCCGGCAGCGCGCCGGTGAGGAAGTTGTCGCGTAGCACCTGCGCGCCCGCGCTCCAGCCCGTCGCGCCGCTCCCGGCTGCTCACGCCCGGCCATGCGCCCACATACCCGACAGCCTACCTGACCTGCGAAGAGAAAGCACCAAGACCTTTGGCTGCATCTGCTCTCGCAGAGCGCAGCCTCCACCGACGGCGCACGCAGCCACACGCAGCAATCGACATGGTATCAGCAAGGCGGTGCGGGGCGCGTGGGCGGGCGCGGGCGCACGAGCGTTGTGAGGTTGCTCAGGTTGCTGATGTTCGCTGGCAGCTGCCCGGTGATCCTGTGCGCGCAGGCGCGCGTCAGGCGAGCAGGGCTTCGGCAGCCAGCCAGGAGGGCGCTGCCGTCACTGCAGCCCTGACCGCACGCCCGACTGATTCACGGCATGGCACCCCTGAAAAATGGAGGTCTGCTTCTATACATTTAACCGAAAGAAAAAAACACAACACCCCACCACTGCGCATCCCAGTCGCTGAAACAGTACTAGTGCCGCCAGGCGCCATGAGCCCGTCTCTGCTCGCCCGCCGCGACCACAAGGAGCCCTCACACTGGGCGGGGGGGCCCACATGCGCTTACCCGAGTCCTGGCAGTTCCAGCGCCTGTACCGCCGTCAGCAGCCCGATCGCCGGCGCCAGGCCGCCGACGCGCTGCGGGGGGCTGCCGGCAGGGTCCAGCTGCAGCGCGGTGACGCGCCAGCGCCTGCGCCACCCGCCAATGCACTATGTATTAATGTTTGTTATGTCAAAGTAAGCCCAGCCGGCACCGACAATCGAGCATATGAAAAGTGAGTCGCTCTGCCGAGAAGAGCGCATGTGCCGCGCATGATACGCGCCCATGGAAGAGGCAGCGCCCTGGTGTTGCATGACGGCCCCATGCATGCTGCACTGACAGGCGACGCCCTGCAGGCGCACTGGCCCTGCTAGGGTTGGACGTCATACACCCCGTGTCGCGCCCAGACGCGACCGTCCGGCCCTGCTGGGGACCGCGGCGGCCACGCGCGGCGCACCTGCACGTTGCGCCTTCCCAGGCGCACTGGCCGCGCTCGCAGTCGGGGGCGCCGCAGGGGTCCGCGCGGGCGTTCCACTTGGGCGCCCAGCCCTGGCCCGAGCGTGGGGCCGCCAGCAGGCTGGCGCGCAGCGCCAGCAGCGCCATGACGTCGCCCACCGCAGTCCCCTGCCGCTGGGCCCCGCAGGGTAAGGGAAGCCCCCGGAGGGAGCGGAGGGGCCCCTTGCACACGCCCCACCTCCTCACAGAGCAGTCCCTGCTTCCTGACACACATATGCCCATGCGCAACTGTTGCTCTGCCAGCCAGGACAGCCATCTCCCAGCTGCTGGGGAGTGTAGCGCTAGGTTGACGGCAATATATCAAGGCGAAGCGTGGCACAGCGTAAAGCAAGCCAAGAAGGACCCCGCTGCAAGCAGCTGCCTGCAGGGGGCCAGGCGGCGGCGCGCCTGGCTGGGCGCCTGGTCGGACGCGCTGCCGGCCGCAGCGGCCGACGCGCCGAGCGCGGCCCGCTGCTGCATCGCCGCCTGCACGGGCGGCCGGCCCAGCGCGTCCACGGTCACCGTGCTGCGCGCGTCCTCGCCCGCGCGCGCCGCGCCGCCCTGCGCGGCCGCGCCGGCGTCCGCGCTGGCCAGCCCGCCGCCGCCGCCGGGCGCGCCGCGGCGGTCCAAGTGCCGCGGCGCGCGCGGCTGCCCGAAGGCATCCGTCAGCGGCGCCGCCGCTGCCGCGCCGCTGTCACCCGCCGGCCAGGGCTGCAGCACTGGCGCCGCCGCCTGCGCGGCGAAGCTGGCGTACACGCTGGAAAGTCTGCCGCCGAGCGTCGCCGCTGCCTGCGCGGCGGCGGACGGAGCAGCCGCGGCTGCACGTGCCCAGGCTTGTTCACCCGGGGACGCGCGGTCGGCGTTGGCGCCGCCTCTTTGAGGTAGCTGAGCTGTGACGACGCTTGCGGCGGCTAGGACGGCCAGGACTAGCTTTGCTGCGAGCCGCATGTCCACCAGTGCGCTCTCCGGGGCCCTGCTGCGGCACTGGCACAACACCTGCTCAGTGCTGACAGTCTTTAGCTCAGCTAGACGCGCCATTCAAAGACACCATGGCCTATAGCAGGACTTCGCGGACACTCTAGCATGCGCAACGTTACTGAAAACAACACGCCGTCAAGTCCTTGGACTCCAGAGCTCCAAGGTGAGTGGACCTACTCGCAAAAGGCAGTCGAGCTGGTGTGTAGGCAGCCGCACCTCACGCAGCGTATTGCATGAGGTTCACCTCGCTCATGTGGACGCGTCCCTGCGGACAAGTGCAGGAGCAGCAAAAGCAGAGAGGCTGGCGTATGTGTGGGACAACAATGAAGCAGGGCTACGCCTGTATGCGGCACACTTGATGAAAGCCAAAATAATTATTGTGGTCTATCTAGCTACGTTGGACCCACGTAAATGTTAGGTGTCTGCAGCTCTTGCTGGAGCCCAGCATGCATCTTGATGACTTTTCCGCATGACAGAGGCAAAGCCGTTCAGCCAGCACGACACGGGGACCAGCACGAGCAGCGAGTTCACATAATTTACTCTTGCTGCACGCTAAACACGGCAGCATGGTTGCACCATAGTTAGGGCACTTTCTGCAACCAGGCGTGACACCTGATGTGTCAAGTGGACAGCACAGATGCCAGTCTGCTAGGTCAGACCTGGGCATCCGCATGTTCCGTCACAGACGTGTTTCAGGCACTCAAGCTGCGCCTCCATGCGGGTTTCAACCAAGCTAGTTATGCGGCCTGACCACCCGGGACCACCACAGAGGACACTGCTCGCTGCAGCAGCAGCGCGGTCCAGCCGGGCCTCAGTCCAGCTTGAGCGCGCGCCGGCCGCGGAACAGCCAGGCGCGCGCGCGGAACTCCAGCGCGACCACGCCGAAGAACGCCCAGCAGGCGGAGTAGATGCCGGCGTACGCGGCCGGCGCCCACGGCGCGCTCGCGTCCAGGAACGGGTACAGCCAGATGCCAAACACGCGGTACACGGTGAACGCTGCGGCGCCGGGGCGCGCGCAGCGTCGGGGGCGGGACGGGCGCCGTGCGGCGCGCACGGGAGCGCGGGCTCGGCGCGTGCGCGGGTGCGCCACATGCAGGCGCCCGCGGCCCAACCCAGCAGGCCCCTTGCTTGGCTCTTGAGGTGCGACTGTGGAGTGGCAGCCAGGGCAGATGCGCGCATGGGGTCGAGTGCGGGCGCTGCAACGTGGCGCCGGCAGGCGCGCAGGACTAGGGCGCACCCCAGATGCCAAACGCGGACGTCCAGAAGCCCACGTAGCCCATGAGGTGCGGCACGAACGGGATGGTGTTCAGCAGCAGCTCGCCGATGGCGAACAGCGCGTTGGCGCCGTGCTGCGCCGGCGCCCCCGCAGGCCGCATGTCAGCAGCAAGTTGAGCCGCAGATGCGCGCAGTGGGAGAGCCACGCAAGGTTGCATGGTCCTGCATGGCCTGCATGATGATGGAGAGCCACCATGTGGCGCTCAGTAGCGCTGCGGCACGCGCACATTGGCTGCCAGCATGATATCCGTGACGGCCGCACGCGCACTGGCGGCGCACAGCAGCATGCATCCAGCGCCTGGCATCGCTGACGTTTTGACATGGCCGGCATCAATGGACAGGCTGCTTGTCAACAGTTTGATAAACACCGCTCACGCCTGCCCGACGGTGAGAGCTCGACGCACCGCATCGAGCACAGCGCAACACCCCAAAGGCTGTGCTTGCGCCATGCACCACTAGAAGCGCGCCATGCACCACTAGAAGCACGCCGTGCACCAGCGCGCGCGTGCGCGCGCACCGTGTTGTAGCTAAAGAAGTTGTAGAAGAGCTCGCGCGCGTGCGCGACCTTGACGGGGTCGGGGTTGGCCTCCAGCATGGGCACGAGCAGGCCCCAGGTGAAGATGTCCACCATGGCCGTCGTCTGCGGGCGCGCGCGCAAGGCAGCGGCGTGTTATCACAGGTTCATGTTAAGAGCCCATGCATCCTATGCGTCAGTGAACATATCACACACATGTAATGTTCGAACATCACAGCCAGAGATGTTGCCCCTCTGCAGGGCTTGCATCGACCCGGAGCTGCTGTGCTGGCACGGCGACACCGGTGCCCTCTGAGCTTGCAGCACGTGACCAGCAGACACCCCCACAGGACTTGCACCCGCGCAGACCCTTGTAAAGCGGCATGAAACGGCAGCTTGGCAGCTGGGGGAGCGGCGCGCGCGCACCGGCAGGATCAGGTGGAACAGCACCACCACTGCGTAGCCCAGCCGGTCGAGCGGCGCGCCGCGCAGCATCAGCCGCTCCTGCCCGACCGCCCGCAGGCTGGCCAGGGTCGCCAGGCCAAAGTAGGCGACCAGGGCCCACCAGCACCTGCGCGAGCGCGGGCCCGCTCAGGACGCGGCGGGCGCACAGCAGCCTGGCCTGCCGCCCCCGGACCACGCATGCAGGCGCTCACATATTGCAGTAGTCCTGTCGCGGGTGCAGCAATAGCAGGCATAAGGATGCTGCGTCTGTTTATGAGGCGGGTCCCGGCGCGCTCGGACCGCCCGCCAAAGCGCGCACCACATGGTGTAGTAGGCAAACACCCAGACGCCCCGCGTCAGGGTCTGCGAGATGCCCAGGCCGAGGCAGTAGCAGAAGAGCAGCGCCCGGTATGTCAGCAGCACCTGCGGCGGGCCTGCACGGCAAAGCGTCTTTGTCAAGTAGCTGCCGTTCTGGAGTCTCTGTGCCGGCTTGAGGCGCACGCCTTTGATAGTCTGACAAGGGCTGCACACACATCCTTCGCATATGCCCATGTCAGGCAGAGAGCGCAGGCACACCGATGCTGCAGCGCGTGATGACGTCAGAGGGGATGTCCCACGCGCCATTGGGCCTGTGTCAACACACTGCGCGTCAGCCAGTCCAGCACTGCCGCTGAGTGGTGCACCTTGGCAGGGTCAATGGCACGCTTGAGCATGCATGCAGTGTTACGGAGGCGCACGTCTTGGACCAGGGCTTGATGCCGACCAGGAAGGCAGAGGTGCTGAAGCCAAAAGCTACGACTGCCAGGACCGATGCTGGGATGTGCGGCTCTGTGCGGTCTGGTTCCAAAAAGAAGCTGGGCATTGGATTGCTCGAAGGCTGTGACTAGTTGGCCCCCCAAAGAGGACCCGTTGCTGCAGCTCGATGCCTCCCCCTCTTGCTAATGTTCTTTGTGTCGACCAGCAGTGCTTCTGGTGAAGGTAGACCCGCATTCCCACCCACAGGCATTTCCAAGCAGAGCTGGGCTTCATGAGGCTTTGGCAAAGTGGGAGCCTCTACAGAGCTGTGAAGAACACACTTCCAATCCGTTGCTAGCGCACAACACATCCACGCTGAGTGCAAGTGCCACCTATGCCATGAGGACTGCCTTGATGCACGCCCATTGCTCAGCGACCTGCAGTGTGCTCTGTGCCGTGGTGCTGCCTGCATAGAAGCAGCGCTGACAGACGCGGCACCGTGTAGCGATGTGCAATCACGCCCAGCCTGACCGCATGGACACGGCGGAGGACGACGAGGAGCTGTTTGACGTGCTCAGACCGGACGACCATCAGCCCGCCGGCTATGCAAAGCCCCGCAGCGCTGTGCACAGGGACGGTGCGCCTGTGGCCGCCTGGAGCCTGCTCAGGCAGGGAGCGCATGCGTCCCCGGGTGAGCGCGCAGCTGCCAAGCCGGCTGCGGCGCGCAGGCGACTGGCACCGTGCGGCCCACGTCTGGGTGTTCTGCCCGAGCACGCGGGAGCTGCTGCTGCAGCAGCGCGCGCTGGGCAAGGACTCCTGGCCCGGCCTGTGGGACATCTCCGCCGCCGGCCATGGTGCGCGCTGCCCGCTGCCCCCGTGCTTGCCCTCCAGCAAGTGGCTCAAGGCCTCTATAAAAGGGCGCACCGCGGGGGGCATTGCAGAGGTCATGCTGCAATGCCCCCCGCGGTGCGCCCTTAAGCATGCTGTGGCTTACGCCTGCAATGTGCCAAGCCCGGCCTCGTCAGTGAAAGCGGTGTGGCGCGCGCCGCGCAGTGACCGCCGGAAGCGACGCGCCTGCGACAGCGCAGCGCGAGCTCGCAGAGGAGCTGGGCCTGGCCCTGCCAGCGGCAGTGCGCCCCCGCCAGGCACTCTATTTCGCAGGCGTGTGACCGCCGCGTTTGCTTAACACTCGCTCGCACGCAGTGTGCCTGCACACATACGTCAGTGTCCCTGCACACAAGCAAGCGCCCCGGCCTGCGCTGCGCGCACGGCGCTCGCTGCTGCGCTCACGTCAGTGTCCCCGCAGTGAGCAGGCACTGGAGCGGCTGTTTGCGCTGGCCTCGTCCTCCGTGACCAACGGCGGCGCTTTCGTGAACAACGAGGTCCAGGACGTCTTCCTGGTGCGCGGCCGCCTACCCCTACCCTAAACCCGGCCGCCACGCCAGCAGGGCAAGGCCCGGCGTGCGCTGCTGCGCCTGACGCAGGGGTGGCAGGGTGCCGGTCTGGTAGAGCCCGAGCGGGAAGGGCCCGCGCTGTGCCTGCAGCGTGCGAGCAACACACCGCAGGCGCCCGGCTGTGCTATGGAGCAGGGTGCATGCAGTGCACCGCGGGACGTGCGGCATTTGTGCCAGGCACTTTTCTTTACAGGGGGCTCATGTGCTGTGCTGCATACGCTACGCCGTGAGAGGCGGACAGAGCCGCCCCTTGTGCAGGCCCTATCCGTGCAGGGTGAGCTGGTCGAGAACTAGTGCACAGGGGCAGAGTGCAGACTTGCGATTAGGTATTGCATGGGCAGCACGCATGCTCTGGTGGGCATTAGGAGTGTGACGCAGCTGCTGTCACCGTGGAGCAAGTGAAGCTGGCAGGGGTGCGTGCCGGCGAGGGTAGGTATAGAGTAGGACTGCAAGTCCTGTCGCATGGCTACTAGCGCGGCGCAGGCGGCATCGGCGGAGCGACGCTGGCAGCGAGGGTCGGGGGTGGGTAGGGGCGTAGAGCATGTCACACAGCAGCGCAGCGCAGCGCAGGTGACGCTGGCGAAGCGCGTGCCGGCGAGCTCGCTGCAGCTGCAGGAGAGCGAGGTGGCGGACGCGCGGTGGGTGCGCGTGGGCGAGCTGGAGGCGCGCTACCGCCGCGCCGATCCCACGCTCGTGCCCATCGCCGCCGACAGCGAGGCGCGCCGTTCACAAGCCGCATAGCTAGGGTTTCCTTTTGCCTCAGTGAATCTCAACTTACCGGAAGCAGCATGACACAGGACGGGCCTCTAGTTACAGGGAGGTGCTTCTGACCGCTGCCGCGTTGTGCCAAGAGAGTGAGCGGAGAGCAGAGGGAGCAGAATCGTAAGGGTTTGCCTGCTAGTTCTAGCTGTTGCAGAGGTGCGCGGTACACAAGCACAGGCTGCGCTGCTGTGAGCAGGCTCATGTCAGGGTGCTGCGGGAGGCACGCCCGGGGTGCCTGCGCGGAGCGGGGAGGCCATGAGGAACAGTGACACAAACAGGTACTGCTGAATGCAGGCTGTGCGCCGCGCTCGGCTGTGCCGCGCGCGTGTCACGCGCAGCACTGCTACAGATGAGAGCATGCACATGCGTCTGAAGCCTCTCGCCGCTGTGCCGTCAGGCGTTTGCCCGGCGGGCACTGTTCAACTTAGATGTGAACGGTGGGATGTTGCGTGGTTTTGAGTTTCCAAGACAAGGGTCTACCAGTGTGCGCCACAAAGTTAAGAGCCTAGTAGATGACGGCTGAGGACAGGTTCAGTAGGTCAGGTCCAGTGGGTTGGCAGTGAGGCGCGGACGAAGAAGGACTGATGAGTGACTGATTTTGTACAAAAGCCACATGCGCGACGTGTGGGTGCCGGCAGTACTGGCGCCTCTTCCGCATCCTGGACAGCCGCAGTGATGGAGCCGTGTCCGGCGGGCCTGCACGGACTGCAGCAGTCACGTTGCCGGTAAGCTAATCATGCTTGTATGGTTATGGCAAGATGGTACCAAGGCCTTTGCACTGTACTTTTCCGTGTTGTGTGCTGCCCACGTCAGTGAGTCGCGCATCTCAGGATCATGTGAGCAGGTTTGATCGCCTTGGGGTGTCTTTGCTGAGTACAGCGCATGCGCGCGAACAGGGAGGAGTTTCTGTGAATGTTGTGCTACATGAAGAGCGCGCGGAATAAGTGCGTCATGAACCGTTGCCACCCATTCTGTACAGGACCATTTCATAGCGGTGGGACAGGCGCAAGTGCTAGCTTGTCATGCATTTATTGGCTTGCAATGGACACTGCCCCATGTGGCAGCTTTTGTGCAGGCTTCAACTGCACCCGTGCTAAAGCAGTGTCAGGTTCATTATATGCCCTGGCTAATGTCGTGAAGCTATAGGCAGTGCCTGCAAGTGCGTGCGACACTGAGCTGCTAAGCGGTAAAGTGGTTTTAGCATGAAAGACCTGTCATCCGTTGACAGGCATGCGCGTCGTCCGTGCTGGAAAGCGCAACCATGCGGTGGGCCCAGACGTACGGACCAATCTTATCTTGGTGCTTCACAGCGACACGGTCTGCAAGCGTTGCACTGGCGTTGTGGACTCGGCAAACAGTTTTGCCCGGCTACGCATGCATGCAAACAATGAAATGCAAACACAAGCAAGCGCATGGACAGGTTACTGGCATGCGTACCCCGTATACGGTAGGCCTCACACTAAGCAGAGGCTGTAAACGTTCTTTTACAGCACAATGGGCCCTGAAGACAAGGATTGCAGCAAAGAGCGCTAATAAGCACAGCACTTGTCTCAGGTCGTCAGAGCACACCAATGGACCGCCTGTTTGGGGCCCCGGCTCCTGCCCCAGCGCCGGCTGGCGCTGTGGCGGGCCAGCCGGGCGCTGCGGCCCAGCCGGCGCAGCGGACGAACCCGCTGTTCGGCATGCTGCGCATGGCAGTGATGTGGTACATGGTGCGGCAGTTCATGGGCAGCGGCAACAAGCAGAAGGACATGCCGCGCGAGCAGCTGATCATGCCGAAGCTGGCGCGCGGCACGCCGCTGGACATGTCGCTCTACATCTCGGAGCAGCCGGTGTTCAGCGACTTTGGCAGCCGGGAGGCGCTCATCTGGCGCGAGACGGACCTGGAGCTGGGCGTGAGCGGCGAGCGGACGGCCACATACACCTACCGGCCGTCGCAGGTGCGCAGCGGCGTGCGTGCTGGCGCCGCCGGAGTGTCGCTGGCCGTGCCAGGTTTTCCAACGTGCGCATGGCCAGCCAAGCCCGCTGTCTCGCGCTCATGCCCGCTATGTTGCTGAGGCAGGACGCTCTTTGGTCATGTGGCTAGCGGCCCATCTGTTTGCAGCGTGATTGCCCTCTGCTCTCGTCGGCTCCTGTGCCGCCTTCCTCGGCCAGTTTTGGGAACCGGGAGCCTCAGCTGCGCGCGCCTCCTGTATGGTGCGCAGGCGGTGCAGAACAACGGCAGCGTGTACCTGCACGCCTTCTTCGCGCCGACGGGGCTGCCGCTGGACCCCAAGGACCCCGACCATGACGCGCAGACCGTGTTCCAGCGCACCGAAAGCGCGCGCCCCAGGGCCCGCCGCCCCTCCAGCGGCCTTGCTCTCATTGCTGAGCTTTACTTGCTTTCTCATGCGGGCACGGGCATCGCCGACGCTCGGAAGCAGCTCTGCATAGGCGAGCTGCCTCCTGTGAAGTGCTCACGAGCGGCATCGCCCTGCCAGGGATAGCGTTGTCTAGAACCTGGGTCATTGCTGGGCGCCTTCACACCGGCCCTGCCTTGCAGGCGCTCTTAGAATTCTTGCAGGCAGTCGCGTGTTTGCACATGCCCCGCCACTGACGCTGCCGCATGCTTTCCTGGGGCCAGTGCTGAACGTGTACCTGCCGCGGCCGCGCAACAAGACGGGCGTCAACCTGCTGTCGACGGAGGGCGAGCAGCGCGCAGCGCGCGAGCAGGCCGCCGCGGAGGCGGGCCGGCCGCGCGAGATCATCTCGCTGCTCAAGCCCAACGTCACCCTCGCGCTGGTCGACGACGCGACCGTGTACCCCGCGGAGAAGGTCCCCGAGCATGTGCGCGCGGGGGAGGTCTTTGGGGCTCTCTGGTGTCCCTTGGCATCGGTGAACAATGTGACCGCGTACCCAGAGAAGCCTTGCGCATGAATGTGTGCACTAGCCAGGTTCAGGACTTGCAACCTGCGGGCTTAGAAGTTTGTGCTTGTGGGCGATGCGGCCATGTCGCTCGCAGCAAAGGTCCCCACGCATGGCCCCGCGCCGGCTAGGTTGTAGATGTGCGTGCCCTACCTGGCGTTGTGCCAGGGATTGGCTCGTGCCTCCTGGAGGCTGCACAGGGGAAAGGGACATGCAGTCCTATGCGGTGCGTGCGTCAAGTCCGGGCGCTGAGGCCCTACGGTCCAACATGCTGTGCTCGCCTCGCCCCCACGCGCCCTCAGGACTACCGCATCGAGGCACGCATGCGTACGGCGCAGTCTGCGGCATTGCACGCGTGCGCCTTGCACTGTTGTGCAGGCACTTGCAGCCGCCTGCAGGACTGTGCTGTGACCACGGGTCACCTGCGCCGTGGCTCGCGCGCAGGTGAAGCCGCACCTGGACGTGGACTATGGCGACATGACGTACCGGCCGGTCGTGTGGTTTAACGAGTTCTGGCTGCTGCGCGACAAGCTGGTGCCGCTGAACGGCAGTGTGGCGGAGGTGCCGCTGCAGCTGAGCGTGTACCCGCTCGCGCTGTGGAAGTTCACCATCTACCAGCAGATGGAGCAGTCGTTCAACATGCAGGCGCGCCCCTCGCTCGCCCGGCGAGGCCCCGTTTTTGGAGCTGGTCATAGGCAGTGCGGAAGAGCGGCGCGCATGTGGCGCGGGCCGCAGTGCAGGCGGTGTGGTGCGAGCTTCCCGGTGATGCGGCGGGCGCGGCCGCGCCCGCGCGGCGCCGCCTGACGCGCGCCGCGCGGCGCCGCGCGCGCAGAAGACCATGGGCGCGATGGCGGACGGCGAGAGCGACGACTTCAAGCGCATCCTGCTGGAGGGCAACCCGGTGCTGCTGGGCGTGACGTTCGCGGTGTCCATGCTGCACAGCGTGTTTGACATGCTCGCCTTCAAGAACGACATCGGCTTCTGGAAGAACAAGAAGAATGTGGAGGGCCTGTCCGTGCGCACCATCCTCATCAACTGCGTCTGCCAGGCGCGCCCGCGCCGCCGGCCCGGCAGCCCCGCGCGAACCCTGGTGTGCGGCGACGCGCATGGCGTTGCGCTTTGCTTGTCGGCAGGTGGCAGGGCCGCGGTCCTGCAAGCAATGCACTGCAGACAACTTTTGGGAAACTTGCCTGTTACTTTGGAAGATTGTGTGCTGTGGGCGATTGGCTTGACTGTCAGGCCAGCGCAAGGCGATGCCGGCGAGGCCACCAGCGCGGCGGCGCCAGCCCAGCGCCGTCTCGGCGCGCGCCCGGCGGCACGCCCAGGGGTCGGCGGGCCTGACGCGGCGTCGGACTCGCGCGCGCGCGCCAGCTGGTCATCTTCCTGTACCTGCTGGACAACGACACCAGCTACGTCGTGCTCATCAGCAGCGGCGTCGGCCTGCTGATCGAGCTGTGGAAGGTCACGCGCGCGATGAACGTCACCGTCGACCGCAGCCGCGGCTTCCCCTGGGTGCACTTCTCCGACAAGGCCGGCTACGGGTGCGCCGCTCCCGTCCGCGGCGTGCGTACATAGGCTTAGGGTTAGGTTGTGCCTGCTGATCGAGGTGTGAAAGGTCACGCGCGATATGAATGTCACGCTCGACCGCCGCGGCGGCTTCCCTGGGTGCACTTCTCCGACAAGGCCGGCTACGGATGCGCCCCTCCTGTGTGCGGCGTGCGTTTTCAGGGTTAGGGTTAGGCTTGGTGCATAAGGTTGTGTACCATGCGGCATGCGCTTTGACAGTCGCTGCTCCGTGGTCGACACAGTGCCCGGTGGTTTCCGGCCCGGCGGCTGCACGCCAGCGACTGACGCGCGCCGCGGCGCCGCGCCCGCAGCAACACCATGACCAAGCAGTACGACCGCGAGGCGATGCGCTACCTGAGCTGGGCGCTGTACCCGCTGATCGGCTGCTACGCGGTCTACGCGCTGCTGTACGAGACGCACCGCTCCTGGTACTCGTGGGTGCTCAACTCCCTGGTCGGCGCGGTGTACACCTTCGGCTTCATCCTCATGTGCCCGCAGGCAGCGCCCGCCTCAGGCCCACCGCGCCTGATCCCCGACGCCGGGCGGTGTAGCATTAGCACCAGGAGTGTATGCTCACGCTGCAGCGCTTGTGGGAGCAGGCATGCCGGGCAGTGCAACTCAGCATCGAGATGTCTTCCGTGTGTGGGAAACGTCGTGCGCAAGTTAGGATGGTACAGCACTGCTTTCAGTGTAGCTGCCGCTTGTACATGCGCGGCAGCCACGAACCGGCGGAAGAGCACACCCGGCCGTGCCCGATGCATGGGAAGCAGATCAGAGTGCCCCGTGTCACGTGGCCCGTTCAACGGTCTCCCGAATTTGACGGCAGGCCATGGAGGCCCCCCGTCTGTGCGGGGCCCGACTGCGGCCAGCGGGTCGCTGACGCGCGCTGCGCGCGGCCGCACAGCTGCACCCGAACTACAAGCTGACCGGGTGTCGGCCTGCGTGGGCCTCAGTGTGGCCAGCGGGGTGCTGACGTGCGCTGCAGCCAGCGGGGCGCTGACGCGCGCTGCGCGCGGCCGCGCAGCTGTACCTGAACTACAAGCTGAAGAGCGTGGCGCACCTGCCCTGGCGCCAGATGACGTACAAGTTCCTGAACACCATCATCGACGACCTGTTCGCGTTTGTCATCAAGATGCCGCTGCTGCACCGGCTGTCGGTGTTCCGCGACGACCTCGTCTTCCTCGTCTACATCTACCAGCGCTGGATCTACCGCGTGGACCGCAAGCGCGCCAACGAGTTTGGGCGCGCCCCGCGCGCGCACCTGCGCCTAGCGGGCCCCTGCATGGGGCAGCGAGCACACATAGTCGTTCTCCGACTGTGGTTGACTCAAAATCGGTGGCGTAATGCCACAAGCAGCGCGTGCAGCCTTGGATGTCATTTCGCGGACTGCCTCATCAATCTATCTGTGACCTAGTCACAGAAATAATGGGTGAAGTGGAGAGGGCGTGCTCGAGTCAGGATGGCGCCGAACCGTGAAGCGCATGCGCTGACGCCTCGAGCTTGGGGAGATTGTGCTCGCAGACTCACAGAGGGCTTCACATGCCGATTCAACGCGCGTGGCATGATGCCGGCAGTGACCATTACGAGCTTGACATGTCCGCTTGTGATGGAAGCGGTCGTCAGGCAGCGTCAAGGTGGGCCGCCGCCGGCAGGTACGCCGCGGAGGAGGACGAGGCGGACGCGGTCGCGGGGGGCGCCGCGCCCGCGGCCCTGCCGCCCGGCGGCGCTGCTGCGGACGGGGTCGTGGCGATGCCGGCCAGGGCGCCGGCCGCGGGCGCCGCGGGCGCCGCGGGCGCGCCGGACAAGGAGCGCGAGCTCGACGACTCCGTGGATGTCAGCGGCGAGGTGCCCACCCCTCCCGCCCAGACGATGCAGTCCTTGCGCGCTCTACGCGATCCTGCAGCATCATTCGTCATTCAAGCTGTTGGAACAAGCCCTTCAGGACTCGAGCACACTGTCGCTGAACTTCCGCAAGCTAGATGCCCCGGCGTGCCTGACTAGGATGGGGCGCCTCAAGTGCTACATGCGCTGAGAGCACGGGCGCCCCTGCAGGTACAACCAGCGGAAGGCAGCGCGCGCCAGCGGAGGGCAGCGGATGTCGCAGCAGCGCCGGTTGTGGCGGCGGAGGTGAAGAAGGAGAAGTAGCGCGGCGGCTCGGCGGGCTGCCCGCTGTCCGTGGGTGTACACTGCTGCTCTCACATGTGTGCTTGTGCACAGGATATTGGCCTCTGTAAGCATCGTTACGACAAATGTGCCTGCTTCGTCACCCCCATCAGTCCAGCACGAGTGATATGTCATCTTTCAGTCCATCCGTATGGTGGGGCTTGCAGCTACATTGCCTCAGGCTTCCACCGCGAAGTATGTTGAAGAGGTGTGTGGCCCGGTGCAAAAGGGGTTTATGGCAGACCACGGGTCAAAACAACAGCTGCGCTGTGCAACATGGCTGCTCCCTGTGGCTCTGAGAATATAATAGGTATCTGGACACGACGCTCCGTGCGTGTCACGAAACTTGTATCAAAGGCTCTGTAGGGCAGCATGGCCTGAACAGGCACATGTTGACAAGACTGCCAAACCCACACTCCATGCCACCTCACCTATAAACTACATCTGAGCATGACTGCTTGCCAGACTTGGCAGTCCCACTGGTGTGTCCTGCCCTTGCTGAGACGGGACCCTGAAGAAGCCTGCAAATCTGGCATGTCCAAGAGAGACATTCTAAAGTGCATGGCTGCCATGCTGGCAAGCAAGCAAACAGAGTGAACACTTCCTTTCGCCTTGTAAGTGTGGTCGCATCCTTGTTGGGGACGTGCGAGGGCCATATGCGGTCAGCAGACAGCTATCTTGTGCAGCGGGTCAGCGGCACGGGGCCCCATGCTGAGGCGCTTTCATCTGGCCCTGTTCGCGCTGCTCACCGCCGAGGCAGCCCTCCAGCAGCACCTGAAGGGCACGATCGTCATGTTCAGGGTGAGGCGACTGCTGTTCTGGACGGGTCCCTGTCGTGCCCTGCCTCGCACATGCAGCCCTGCAACGCGGACGCGCGCGCCTGGGCCAGAGCGCCGCGGACGTGCCCTTGGCAGCCGCCTTTTGCGCTGACGACGCTGGCGCAGCAGCGCGCCTGGCGGAGCGCTTGGGCCTGCCGCATGCGTGCCACATGCCGGGTGTGCTGCCCCTCCGTAGCGAGCTGTGGGCTGCTACAGTCGAGCTCTTAGCTGCATGGCAGCACGGATGGATACACAAAGGCATGCCGAGCGCGCTCAAAAGCTGGTTCGTGTGCGCGCCGTCACGGCGGGCGGATGCCTCAGGCGCCTGCGCGCACGTCTACGCCGCCCTCGTCCCCGGTGCGCTGCGCCGCATGCGGTGCCCCCCCGTTGTGTGTCCATGCAGGCTGCGGCGCATGCGCACAGATGAGCAAACGTCTTTCTCAGCCATCACTGCCGCGTGGCAGGCCTGGCGGGGCGCTTCACTGCGGAGCAGGCTGCGCTGCTGGGGCGCTGCTACCTGGGCGGCATCCTGCATGTCGAAGAGGACGTCGAGGCGCGCCCCTGCGCCAGCCCGGCGCATGCGCGCCTTGCACTCTCCGCTCATGGCGCCTTCTGCACTTCAGGTCCGCCGTCTGTGTGCGTTTTGCAAGCTTGGCATCAGACAGTCTCTCACTCCTTCTCACTCGTGCAGCTAGGAATGCACCGCACCGTTGAAAGGTTCCACGCCATGGGAGCTTGTAGCCACCGCGCCGGCACAGAGCAGAATATCTGGGGCAACTGCCGCCCAGACGCTCAGTGCCATGCAAAATGGCAGGCGCATGTTGGCTCTCGCGCGCTTGCGGGGGACCAACCTGCTCACCCGAGCAGCGCCCAGCAGCGCCTGGCTCACCGCCATGTTGAGGCCGCCAGGTATTCAAGGCGGAGGGGAGCGCACCGGAGCCCGCTGCCAGCTCCCCTGATCGGGGCACGGGCCTGCTGGTGGACTCGGCAGGCGCGCGTGCACGCTCCGCTGCCAAGCCCGAGCAGACACGTCCGTGCTGCTAGCAGCCCTCTTGCAGGTCCATTGCCCGCCGCGAAGCATGCAGCAGGGCTCGCCAGGACCCTCGCCAAGCAGGCCGCTGTGCGCACTGTCCGCATATCGCAGGGCGCCGCATGGTCTGCGCGTCACGCCTGCAGCCTTGGATAAGCCCAAGCGGCGCTCGCCCCGCGCGGCAGAGGGCGGCATGACGACGGACCCGAAGCTGCTGGCGCTGGCCGCGCAGCTGGCCGCGGCCGCGGGCTTCGCGGCCAGCGCCCCTGGCGCGCCGCTCGTGGCTGCGCAGGCCGCCGGCAACGCGGGGCCCGCCCCTACAGGCCGCGCCGGCCCAGCAGGCGCGCAGGCCCTGGTGCCGGCGCTGTGGAACCTGGACCGGCTGGACCAGGCGGCGCCGCCGCTCGACGGCCTCTTCAGGCGCGATTGCCCACGCCGCGCTCCTAGCGTGGGACGTGAAGCAGGCGGAGGGGCGCTGCTTGGGGTCCCGCATCCCACCGGAGTCCGTGCGGGCAGGCGGAGCGTGCAGGCCACCGAGCAGTGCGAGGGTTAGGTGAGGGGTTTTGCCGCCGCCTCACAGGGCAGGGCCTTACGTGCCCGCAGGGTTGGCGCCGGTGGCGGGCGCGGCGTGACGGTGTACGCGCTGGACTCGGGCGTGCGCGCGACGCACCAGGAGTTCGTGCCGTGGGGCGGCGGCGCCTCGCGCGCGGCCTACGGGTGCGCGCGCGTGGCCGGGGCGGCGGGCGGGCCGCCGCCCTGCCTGAGGCGCTCTTTCGCGAGGCAGCGGCGCGCGCTGTCGCCCGGGTGCTGGACAGAGGGATCCATTCCTTTATGCGGCGCCTCTCGTGTCATATCAATAAGTGCGCGCCCGGAGCAGTATTGAGGATTTGGGGCAGCGGGGGCGCCGCATCCACGTGCGTTACACATTGTGTGCGTAGCGCCTGCCGCATGAGCCTAAATGCTTCTCAGCCGCCAATGCATGGAGCAGTCAGCCACTCCGCCCGATGCATGCCATGCACTGAAAGTGGCCACCCTCGCCGCGCGCACGTGCCAGGCGCGACATGACGGCGGGGCCGGGCGGCGCGGCGGCCGCGCCGGACTGCGACGGCCATGGCACGCACGTGGCCGCGGTCGCCGTGGGCCGCACGGTGGGCGTCGCCAAGGCGGCCGCGCTGGTAGCGGTGCGCGTGCTGGCCTGCGACGGCAGCGGCAGCGTCGGCGACGTGGTGGCGGGCGCGGGCCTGGCCCGAAATGCGGGGACCTGCGACTTGCACCATGACTAATGCTTTGCTGAGCACCGTGGTAATTGAACTCCTGCGTGAAAATTTTGAGTGGTGAAGGAGGCCCTGCGCCCACGCTTATGTCGTTTAGATGCATCCCTGGACTCAGGAATCCTCCGTTTGAGCGCTCCGCCATGCACCAGGCCTGGAGTGGGTGGCGGCGCATGCGGCGCCGCCGGCGGTGGCCATGCTGTCGCTGGGCGTGCGCGGCGGCGCCTGGAGCCGCGCGCTGGACGCAGCCACCAGCGCGCTCGTGCGCGCCCGCAATGTCACGCTCGTGGTCGCCGCCGGCAACGGGCGCGGCGGCCCGAGCCCGCGACCTGGCCCATGACCTAACCCTAACTCTGTCCCTATCCTTGAAGGTCTCAGGCCCATGCTGTCCTTGGAGGTCTCCTTGTCAGGCAGAGGCCCCGGCAGCGGTGGCAGCGGGCGAGCGGCGCGTCTCAGAGCGCCAGCCGATACCGTGCCTGCTAGCGCCTCAGCATTTGCTTGCGATCACGGGATGTGGCGTGCTGGGAGGCGCCTGAGCAGGTGATCTTGTAGCCGGCCACGAGCCACAGCGTGTGCTGCCCCGCCCTAGCCCTATGCCTGCCAGCCTCCTGCCTGGGTGCCCCTCTCGGCAGCGGCACATGCGGCTCTGCAAGTGCAGCGTGGCGCTGTGGCATGCTGCGCCGGCGACCCTGTGCGTGTCCGAGCCGCCAGGCGCGGCGACGCCTGCCTCTTCGCGCCAGCGGACGCGCGTGACGCGATCACGGTGGCCGCCTCGGACCTCGCGCACAAGTTTGACGGCGAGGCCGCGGGCCAGAGCGACGCGGTCTACCCGGCACGTGGCCCCCTCTGGGGTTGCACCGCAGGGTACAACCAGTTTGCAATGCGGCTGTCCACCATTGTGTGCACTGGTGTCTTCACTGCAAGGCACGGCTGCATGAGAAGCAGGGCCGAGCAGTTTGGGCTCGGGGAGTGCGCGCCGCCCGGGCCGGGCTGCGTTGCAGGGCTTCGGGCGGCAGAGCGATCCTGACGCGCATGCCGCGCCGCAGTACACCAACTCCGGCGCATGCGTCGCCCTCTTCGCGCCCGGCACGGAAATCGCATCGGCATGCGGCGGCGTGCGTGCGCGCCCGCATCCCACCCCTTTATCCAATCCTGGCGCCTCCTGGGCTCGCAGCGGCAGCCGCCCTGAGCCACGCCCGCAGGCGCCCTGCCTGCCCCGTGCACCGCATGCCTGCCGGCAGTCAGCGCAGGCTGCCGCGGCCGTGCTGCCGAGCGGGAGCGGGGCTAGTTTGGCCTCATTCGCGACAAAGTGTCAGGCTGCGCCGCACGCGTAGGCCGCTGCGCGGAGCTGAGCGACGCCGCATACGCCTGGGCGTCCGGGACGAGCATGGCCGTGCCGCATGTGGCCGGCGCGGCGGCGCTGTACCTGGCGGCGCACCCGGCCGCGCCGCCGGCCGAGGTGCGCGGCGCGCTCGTGCGCGCAGCATCCGCCGGGCGCCTGGCCGCCGCGACGCTGCTGCCTGGCACGCCCGACCTGCTCCTGCGCGTGGGCGGGGCGGCGGGGGTGGCGTAGGGCTCGGCCGGCAGCGGCCGCTGGTGGTCCCAGCGCGTCCAGCAGCGCACGCGTGTCACACCTGGACGCATGCGGCAGCGTGCTCATGCATGCTGTCCGCCGCAGCCCTACTGCCCGGCGCGCTCGCCTTCTTGCTGCGCGTCAGCGGGCCGGCCCGCGCGCGCGCGCGCGTAGGGTCTTGCCCTACGATGATACGCAGGCGCTGCCACCCGGCAGGCAGACCATTCTCTGCGGCGCATCTACGAGGCGGCTGCTCGGTGAAGGCGGGAATTGCTTCGCGGACAGCGTCTTGGGATTGCAGCTGCTTGGCACGGATGACCTGACACCTGGGGTAGTGAGGCCGCCCAAATTGTGCGTAAACACTATACGCCAATGGATCAATGGCAGTGCACTGGCTGTTGAGCGCGGCTTGCTGCCATCACGAACAGAGCATGGTCAAGTTGGGACACCTCACCAGGGCACATTACCAGGATTAAGGGTGTGCTCAAGGGCAATTAATGGCAATCGAACACATCTTATCCCTGGCTGGCACCGTTGCAGCACCACTCCCTGAACGCCAATCCGCACAAACCAGGACGCTAACACTTAACAAGACTCTCGGTGCGGGTTTATGTTGCAGGCCATGCACACATCGAGTTCGGCCCGTGTCGCTCGCACGCTTCGTTGCTCGTTTGGGTGGACATTGTCGAGTGTCTGGTTGCTAAGCGCATGCAGTTCTAGCAGCAGGTCCAGCAGCTGTCCGCCGCCCCACCTGAGCGGCTGATTTTCACTTCTTTTGTTCATGCAAGGATTTCTGCTGATGCAGGTTGCTGGCGCGTGTGCGAGCAGGACTCAGGATATAAAAAGCATGGCGTTCAACCTGGCTACCGCTTTCAAGCCCACCGTGGCGGCGCCGCGCGCAGCAGTCCGCCCCCGCGTCGCAGGTGCGCGGCCGGCCCAAGAAGCTTTCTAAGTCCTGGCAGCCTGCGCTGGGTGGCAGCTGGTAGGGCAATGCGCGCGCCTTTCTATCCAGCGGCTGTGCAGCGCACAGGGCGGTCCAAGGGCGCTTGCTTCTTGATGCCCGGGCACCTGCCTGACTGTGCTTGCGTGATGGCTTGCAGAGCATCCTAGAGTGTGTTGCTTGGTGCTGAAGGAGCCCGGGTGTAGCTGCGGCGGCGCAGTGCTCCAGCCAGCGTGCGGTGCCACACGTGCAGATTCTTGATATTTTGAGATGCACCCCCAACTCAGGCTTTTGTTGTGGTGAGGTGCCGTGCGCAGGGCTCGTTTGCGACTGCGTTGCAACTGACGCTGGTGCGCTTGGGGCGCTGCAGCGCCGGTCGCCATGGCCATGCCGCGCGACTTCGTGGCGTCCGCTGGCAAGGCCGCGGGCGTGAGCCTGGCAGCGCTGGCGCTGATGGCACAGGCGGCGGGCGCCGTGACCATCAAGATGGGCAGTGACACTGGCGGGCTCGTGTTTGAGCCCTCCAGCGTGACGATCAAGGCTGGCGACAGCGTTACATGGAAGAACAACGCTGGCTTCCCGCACAACGTTATGTTTGACGAGGATGAGATCCCGGTGCGGGCACACTCGCTTGTGCGGCAGGCTGGGCCCGCTGCAGTGGGAACATAAGAGTGCACATAAGGTAGGGAGTGCACAGCATTCTGAGTGGACAGGGTTGCTCTCAAAGCGGACGGAGCAAACCAGTGGTTTGTGTACAGTGTTGTTGCAATCACGGAAGCAGCGTAGGTGGACAGTTTAGATGTGCGGACGGCGTCGTGCTGAGTCTGTGCCGACGGCGTCGTGCTGAGTCTGTGCCATGGGCTTGCTCTCCTTGCAACTTTAAACACTCTGCAGTAGACTCGGGAGCCCAAACAATAAGGAAAAGTCAGTTTATGCCGGTCCAGACCCTGTTGTGCAGGTGCTGCTTTGCTTTGTGATAGCAAGTTCATAATAGCAAGTTTGTTGAAAGTGCATATATATACCCTGTCAAGGTGAGGGATGCGTTTAATGTCCAGTGCGCCTTCGGGGCAAGCAGGAGGCTGTTGAGCCTGCTTGGAGTCGTTCACCGTTGGCTGTGCTGACGCTCCCTGAAGTGTGATGCTGACGAGCGCCGCTGCGTGCCGGCAGGCCGGCGTCAGCGTCGACGCCATCAGCCACGAGGACTACCTGAACGCGCCTGGGGAGGAGGTGACCACGAAGTTCACCAAGCCGGGCAAGTACGCGTTCCACTGCGAGCCGCATGAGGGCGCCGGCATGAACGGCACCGTCACCGTTGAGTAGGTCTGTAGCTGCAAAATGCGGGCATAGTGGCCGTGCTCTTGCGCACTGGGCGTTGCTCTTGGCCGTTGGGTGTTGCTGGCAGGCCTGGATGCTGCGGAGTATGCATGGGGTAGCAAGGAAAAAGCTAGCCTGGTTTTGCATGTACCGATGCAATGAGAGACTGCGACGACACAGTAGGACATGCTGAGCGGCCTGCAGCAGAAGAAAAAAAGCAGAGTTTTGGCTTGCATCACAACACGTAAACAGTCTCTCGCCTGCAAATTGACTCTGTGCCTATCGACCGCGCAGCGACATCAGAGCAGACACTGCCATGCAGACCTGGCATCAATCTACCACCACGCACACTGCTTTCTTCCTACTGTCACCATCCTGCTTGCAACAAACAGCGGCCTGCGGCCAAAGCACCTGGTGATGCAACAACTCTTGAATGGTCTTGAACCCAGCAGGAGCTAGGCAAACAGCGTGGTGAGGTACCCATAGAGCAGCAGTCAGCCTGCTAACGCAGAGAACACTGATGCATCCGTGCCGGGCGGCGCCGGCACGGGCGTGGTGAGGTACCCATAGAGCAGCAGTCAGCCTGCCAACGCAGAGAACACTGATGCATCCGTGCCGGGCGGCGCCGGCCCCGTGCAGGGGTTGCTGACCCGGCTGGCCGGGCAGGCGATCTGCGCCGCCTTGGCAACTGCGCGCATGCAGCCGCCCTTGAGCTGCAGCGTCCTCACTGTGGATGTCTGCTGCGCATGCTCACTGTGGATGTTTGTACACACAGCTCAACACGGGGCCGTCGCTAGCATTTATGCATGGATGCGATTCGGTAGCCGGCTGCGGCAGCGAGTAGGAAAGCTGGCAGAGAGCACGTCAGTTGCGCGCCGGCGCCCGCTTTGCCTCTTGTGGACTGCACGCGCCAGCAGCAGAGCGGCAGGCAGGCGGAGCGTGGGCGCACTGACGGACAGGGCGTTGGCATTCAGGTTGTAGTACGCTGCGAATGTGGCCACGCCCGCGTCGCACACGCAACCCTGCCGCACCGCTCCCAGCCGGTCAGGGGACCGCGGCAAGGCGGTCTGCAAGCACAGCAGGCTGCGTTCGCCGACCCCGGCCGACCAGCGGGCGGCACTGCGAGCTGTGAAGAATCCGCTGCATGCGCGGGGCGGACTCCGCTCGCGTCAGCACGCCGCTCGGCACACTCTAGAAGGTGAAGTGTGCGTCTCCGAACCCTCTCGGTGCCCCACTGCCCCTGCGCCAGCCCAGACGACAACGGGCACATCAGGTCCAGGCATCACTATGAGCCTTGATTGACCCTTACCCTAGACCTGCGCGGGCTAGGACGTGGTTCGGACAAGCCGCTGATGCGCTGAGCCCGAGCTTGCATGCGGCGCCCCAGAAGTGGCCCATCAAGGCCTCGTGTCCTGCACCACCTCAGCATGCACACATGCTGGGTTTGGTTGGCTTTGCGTGCAGCCCATGGTGCGGCGCCGCTGCAGCCGCTCGCGCCGGGCGCTCGCACGCCTACTCCGCTGCCCGGCGCCTGGCGGACGGCGGCAGCCGGGCCGGGCCGCCCGCCGCCGCGCCGACAGCATATGCCTGCGCCGGTGCACCGCGCGGGCGCACCCCGTTGACGAACGCCGCGGCGTCGGAGCAGCAGCTCGCGTCGGGCGCGGGCGCGGCGCGGATGGCCGCGCGCAGCGTTGCGTCGCTCGCGCTTGCCAGGGCGTCGGCCTTGTCCTTGAACGCGCCGACGAACTGCGCGCAGGAGCCGCCCACCAGCGTGCTCCCCAGCGGCACGCAGTCGGCTGCACGCGCGCGCGGCGTCGGCGCGCTGCTGTGCCGAGCGCTGTCGCTGGAACCGATGTTCTGTGACAGTCCTTGTTCAGGCGCAGCCGTGACCGCAGGTGCTTCAAAAGGCGTTGCTCAGAGTAGGTCTTTGTCACATGCGCGTTCAAGCTCGTCTCTAAGCTTGCTTGCCCGCAGAGGGCTGGTCCAGCCTGTACAGACAACGGGTTAGTAGACAGAACATGCTGCCACGCACTTGACGGCGTCGCCAGGACTGCTGGCGGCGCAGGCGTGGCTGCGGCGACCGGCTGCGCGGCGGGCGTCGCGGCTGGGGCGAGCGCGGCCAGCGGCTGAGACGCCGGCGTGGGCGCCGTCGGCACTGCCTGCACGCACGCACCCCGCGCAGATTCAGGGACACCCTGTGGCATGGGCACGCCATCTCTGGCTCCCATGTGCACAATCGTCGCACCCGCCCTGTGGCACCAGGCGAGCCGCGAGCTGGGGGACGCCCAGGACACGAGTGCCCTCTTGCGGCGCAGGCTGGGCCGCGCATGTGGGGTGAGGGAGGATGCTGCGACTGCCAGGGTGCATTGCACTTGGAATAAAAGGCAGGTACAACGAGCAGGTACAGGTGAGCCTGCTGCCCACAAGTCCTGACCAATGAGAGAGCGTGGTGTCCAAGCGCCACGCTGCCGTCTCTCTCACCTTGAGGCGATGCGGCACATGCTGCTGCTCACCAGGTCAGAGGGCCCTGTCCCACCCCATCTGTACTACAAGCAGCCCGGCTAGAGACAAAGGCTGGGGCTGGCCGCGCCGCCGCACCTTTGCCGCAGGCGGCGCCGCAGCGGGCGCTGCGGGGGGCGTCACGGGCGCCTGCGCTGCCTCCGGCTGCACGGGCTGCTCGGCCGACGCGGCCTGCGGCGCCACGGCCGGGCGCGCAGAAGCTGCGCGCGGCCCCGCTGCGGCGGTTGCTTCAGCGCCGGCCGAGCTCCCCGTCGTCGCCGGCGGCGCGCCCGCCGCGCGCCCGGCTGCGGTCGGCGGCGCGCCCGCCGGCGTCAGCGAGTTGGCCAGCGCCGCGAGGCTGACGCCGCGCGGCGGCGGCGGCGCCGCGGCCGGCGACTGCGCTGATGCGTTGCTGCTCCGCTCGGCCAGCTGCACGGGCGGCAGCCGCGGCAGGCTCTGCGCCAGACCGGGCGGCAGCTGCGGCAACTCCGGCTGCAGCAGCGCGCGCCGCGCGCCGCGCCCCATGGCCGCGGCGGCCGCTGGGCCCGCGGCCACGGCGATCAGCGCGCACAGCAGCGCCGCGGCCGCGCAGGGCAGCGCTGCGCCCACCCTGGGCCCCATCAGGGGCTCTGCGATCGGGTTCTGACCAGAGACGCTGAGTGGCTAAGAAGCCGCGCGTCCAGGAGGTCGCCCGCTGATCAGAGCCCCGCGCCTCGAGCAGCAGAGTGCCTGCAGAACAGATGAGTCACGGTAAGCGCCGAAGACATAAGGCCACAGTGCTTTCAGTCCCATGCAGCAAGCTCAAGTCACTCAGCGGTCTTTGTGACACGGTATATATGCTACGCACACGCAGGGAGCTCTGCACACAGCACAGTGCTCGTGCGTCTGTGCACCTTGCGAGGTGTTGCGCGTCTTTGCCGCACGCTCCCTGCTGCCTGACCGCAACAAACGATTCTACGTAAGGTGGTGGAGGCTGACCAGTAGCCGGCAGCTGTAGGTGGATATGCTTGACTGGCCCACTGTCCTGCCCCTGCGATTTAAAATCGCAGTTTGATTGGGTAGCCTAGTAGGGTAGAGGCGAGGCCCAGCCATGACTTGGAAGAGAGCATGCGTTTAGATCGAGCTCAAAGTGTGTGCTGTGATGACACGCACTCTGCCGAGCTGCAGTACTTAAAGCAAATCATAAGCTGGGATGCACTGCTGACCCGTTACATATTATCAGCACCTGTGGGCGCTCCCAGCTGGCTTCATGCCGGCCTTGCTGGCGTGTTAGCGATGATGCAGGGGCTGGCAGCGGTGGAGCGAGGGTACGGCGCGCGCCCAGGGCTTGCTGAGGGTGAGACCAAAGCCTCAGGAGTGTGTGAGCGTGCACAGAGCCAAACACTTTCAAGACAGTCCTCGTGCACACTTCGACTCCATCGTGCCTCCATGATAGTCGCATGCACCAGCACAGACGGAAAATGCAGCCATATCCAGCTCCTGTGCCACACGGTGGGTGCATGCCTGACCATGCATGCATGCCGGACGTGACACAGGGCGTCCCGCACAACGCGCGGTCGGCCACGACACCAACGCCTCCGGGCCAGCCCGCTCGCAGCGCACACGCACACAGGCAGCAGCTGCCAGCCCCTGCTGGTGCGGCACGCAGGGCGCCGCAGCCGCCCGCCGCCCCGGCCCTCAGCGGAAGCCCGGCCCCGCCTCGGCCTTGCGCTTGCGCGCGGCAGCGGCCAGCCCCGCCGGGCGCGCAAAGCCGGCGGCCGGCCCGGCGGCCGGCCCGGCGGCCGGCGCGCCCGGCAGGCCGTGCGGCGTGGTGTTGCGCACCGCCGGCAGCGGCGTGGTGTGCCGCACGCCCTGCGCGCGGCGGCAGGCTCAGGCGAGGGCTCGAGCGAAGCGTGTTGCTGCGGACGGCACTGCGGCATGGCCTTCGGCACAGCCGGCAGGGGCATGGTCCCGCGCACACCAGGCAGGGACTTGCAAGCAGGACGCGCGCCCGCTGCGCGATCAGCTGAGGCCTATCAGCACGCATCCTTGCGGAGTGACTTGCTACCCTATGCCATACCCCATGCGGCCTATCACCCGCCCGCGTTTGACACAATCTTCAGCGCAGCTGGCCACCGCACTGAGGGGCCCGGTGCACTACCCAAGGCGTTTTGAGCCGTGACTGCACAGATGCCAAGAAACTCCACACAGCGACCCATATGCGGTAAAGCGCGTCCCATTCGCGCCTGCGGCGTGGTGTTGCGCATCGCGGGCGCGCCCAGGGCGCCGGCGGGTGCCGGCGCGCTGGCACCCCCGGGCGCGCCCGGCGCGTCGTACCCGCCGCCGCCGCCGCCCGGCGCGGCCAGCGCGGCCGGCGGCGCGGCGGCCGGCGCGTAGCGCGTGCGACGCGGGTAATGCGCGATCTGGCGCCCGCGGTGCACGAACGCGTTGGCGCCCGGCAGCGGCTCCTGCGCGCGTGATAGGATTAGGGTTAGGTGTGGTGCTTGACCCCGCCGCCTGCACAGGCTGGCGCCCGGCACCTAACCCTGGACTGCGTTTGCACGGCCGCAGGGCCGCACTGCAGGCCCCTCACTGCATGCCCGCCCTTCAAGGCGGCCTGCGGGCGCTCGCGCGTGCTTGCGGGCGCGCGCCTCCTTGAACCAGGCGTGCTCCAGGGCCTGCGCGGGCGTGACGCGCTGCGCCGGGTTGAAGCGCAGCATGTCCTCCAGCAGGCCCATGGCCGCGCTGCCGCGCTGGAAGCTGCGCGCCGCGCTGCCGGCCGGCGACGCCGCGCTGCGCGCGCGCAGCCCACCGGCATCAGCCCGCTGTGTGCACGAACGCGCGCGCTCGCTATGCCGGACTCTTCCTGCTTGCGCCGCCTGCAGCCGCGCCGCCGGCCTGGCGCCGCGCGGCCAGCTGCTGGCGAACAGACCCTGCACGCAAGCTCTGGGCAGGCACGCCATGCCGCTCCGGGCGGGGGCGAGGAGTGCGGGCGCAGCGCGCGCGCAGCGGCGCAGCAGCGCCCGCAGCCGCAGCCCGCTCGACGTGCCTGCGCTCGCGGCGGCGGCGCGGGCGCCCCCAGGGGCCACGCGCCTGTGCTCGGCCAGGTACTCCGGCAGCCGCGAGGCGGGCGGGTGCTCGGGCGCGCGGCCGCGCACGCCCTCCGTGTTCTGGCGCCAGTGCGGCAGCTGCTCCAGCTCCGGCCACGCGCCCGCGTCCGGCGCGCCCAGCACGCGGAAGATCCTGCCCCGTGCGCGCGCCGGCACCCTCAAGCAGAGCTCCTTCGCGTCAGGGTGGCCGGGCGCCTGTCCTTTCGACAGCTGCACCAGGCAGGGTCGCGCTGGTGCGGGAGCAGTGAGCTTGGAGAGCACCGCGGGCGCGCGCGCACTTGTCGCACTGGTCGGCCTGGAACGCGTTGCCGGGCTGCTTGCGCTCGTCGCCCTGGAACAGCGGCCGCAGCGCGAGCAGCTCGGCCAGGATGCAGCCGGCCGCCCACATGTCGGCCGCCGGCGTGTAGTGCCGCCCGCCCAGCAGCAGCTCCGGCGCGCGGTACCAGATGGTGACCACCACGCCGTTGTCGCTCAGCGGGCGCAGCGGCGCGGCGAAGATGCTGCGCGCGCGCGCGCGGCGCGCCGCTCAGGGGCGCCGGCGTGCAGGCCATAGGGTTGGGGTTATGGGGGCGGCGCGCGCTGCAGGCGCGCGCTGCGGGCGCGCGCCTCCCGAAGCTCGGCGGCCCTCGGGCGCGGTGCTGCCTGCGGCACAGCAGGCCTGCCGCGATTGCTGATTCACGTACCGGCGGCGGCCCGGCCGGCGCCGGGCTTGCCGCCGCGATTCACGGACTGGCCTCACCCAGGGTCTCCACCAGACATGGTCCGCCGCGTATGGAGTGCGCCTGCCGGGCGCATCCCTGCCCTAACCGTATCCCTATCTTGTCCAGCATGCCCCCTTGCGGGCATGCGGGCGCGGGCGCGCACCGCGCGAGGCCCATGTCGGCCAGCTTCACGCGGCCCTGTTGCGGGCCGTCGCCCATGACGAGCACGTTGCTGGGCTTGAGGTCGCGGTGCATGACCCAGCCGGCGTGCAGGTGCGCCAGGCCCGCCAGCAGCTGCCGCATCAGGCTCTTGAGCGTGTACGCCTCCAGCGTGGGCCCCGTGCGGTGGTGGCGCACCATCTCGTACAGGTCGTGCTCCGCGTAGTCAAACGCCAGCGACAGGCTGGGGTCCTGCGCGCCGCGCGCGGTCACAGGCTCGCGCCCCGCCGCGCGGGCGCCCCGCCCGCCGCGCAGGCCGTGCAGGCGCGGCGTGCAGGTGCCTGCAGCAAGCTCGGGCCCTGCATCGCACAACCTTGCGCGCAGGCCTGGCTGCTGCGCCCGCTGCTCAGAGGCTTTGCTGACGTCGCAGGGTTGACAACCTTGGAGACGGTCATTGAAAGAAGGGCTGGGGGGCACGGTGATGTGCCGCGCGCGCTGCACACCCACCCACGGCAGCTCGCTCTGCTGATGGCACAGGCTGGGGGTGTTGTCTTGCGCAAGGCGACCCCGCAGCAGAGCAGCGGACATGGCGGCCCCCACGCCACGTACGATCCGTCTCCTCTGAATGGCAACAAGTGCGGAGGGCGTTCAAGTGCGCCATCGGCGCGCGGGAGCTTCGCTACACGGCAAGCGCACGCCCCGCTCCCCAGCGCGCGCCTGGCGGCAGATGTGGACAGAGTCCAGGCGCACGATGTTATCGTGGCGCAGCTCGCGCAGCAGCATGATCTCCCGGATCGCCGTCGGCGACACGCCATCGCCCTCCTGCACGCCCGCCGCGCCTCTGGTGACACCTCCGACCCCCGCCAGGCTGGGCGCGCCCCGTCCTCCAGGTTGCTGCCGGCCGCACGCCGGGCTCTTCCCGCGTGTGCGCCACGGCTGCAACACCCTCCCCCGACTCTCCCTGTCCTGCTGGTCAGGTATGCATCGGCGCGACCTCACGCGCACCACGCTGCGGCCCTCTCATGCCAGTGCTGCACAGGCCGCTCCCCACGCGTGAAGAGCAAAGTTGGCAAGCGCAGCACTCCAGGGAGTTAAACAGCTGCAAGCAGGGCGCGCAGGCTGCCTCCTGCTCCTTGGGCGGGCGCGCCTAGCCGGGCTTGGACATCTGTGTCGTCCAGCAGGCAGGGCGCACTAGCTGGCTCTTCCGGTGTGGGCCGAGGCAGGCGTTGCTGGATCGGGCGTCTTGACCACCAGCGGGCAGGGCGCAAAGGCTGGCTCCTGCAGTTGTGGGGGACGCTCGCGGGGCGAGGCGGGCGCGCCTTGCCGGGCTTGAACGTCTTGACCGCCAGCAGGCAGGGCCGCGGCTCGCGCGACTTGGCCAGGTACACGACGCCGTAGGTGCCCTCGCCGATCTTGCCCACCACGTCGAACAGCTGCGCCACGTACGCGGGCACCGGCTGCTGCGCGGGCGCGGGCGGCGCCGCGGCCGCAGGCCCCTGCGCGGCGCGCCTGGCTGTGCAGCTGCAGCACCTCTATGACCTCTCTGTGCTTGGCTCTGACTGTGTGGAGCAAGCGCCGGGGAATGCCAGCGGCACATGTCGTGCCTGCGCCGGGGGCGCTGCTGCGGCTGGGCCCCACGGGGCATCCGCTTGGCTTGGGCACATGCACTCATGCTACACAAGCACTTACGCTGTCCAGGCGTGGACGCAAGGGTGAGTCAAGCGGTGTGTATTGCGCTGGGGTGGCAGTGCAGTGCATGTACGACGAAAGCCATGACACAGTCCTGATTGCAAAGCTGTTTGCGAGCGCACCAAGCACTATCAAACGGCAGCACAGGCGCGACTGAGTAAGGGGAGGGAGGTACCAGCGCAAGCCCGCTCTGCTGCGCCCTGTGAGTGTCTACTAACGGACCTCGCATGCCCGCCATGCCTGTCAACCTTCATTCCCAGCGCGAGGCTGCTGATGGGCTGCAGGCGTAGCCCAGCAACCTGTTAGGAAAGACGAGGTGCAGCAATGTAGAGTGCTGAGTACAGTCAGGCACGGTTCCACTTCGCCATACTCCTCAGCGGTGCACTACTGCGTGTTCACAGGTCCAGGTGTGACGACGTGAAAGGGAGCAAGTGTAACGAAGAACTTGCCTAGAGAAGGACGCGCACGTGCAGCCCTTGTTTGGCCCTGACAGCGTCTTGTTTTGAGTTCGTTCTCAACAGCTGGCGCTCTTTCATTCAATGAGCGCCCAAGCACGGAGGGTGTTTACGCGTTTACATCCGTGAACCCATGGACGATGCAACGCGGAGGCAGGTTGCTGATCTTGTGGCGGCGTGGTGGGTGGTAGACGAGCAGTGCGAGACAGAGCTTGAGAACATTCAGGCGGAGAGAAAGCGGGAGACGACCCGCCTGCTCCTGGTCCGTGCGCGCCAGCGTCGGCAGGAGCGGGAGGAGCAGGAGTGCCTGGAGCGCCAGTGGCTGCTGCTCCTGGCGCAGCACCACAGGCGCGGCCTGCTCGCCAGCCTCCCTGCCCCAGCCCTGCCTGCAAGTGCTCAGGCCCCGGCAGGCCCTTGGGTGTGCAGGCTGAACTTGCTGCTCGCCGTGCTGGCGGTCCAGCTGGAGCGCGAGCGGCGCGGCCCGCAGACAGACCGCGAGTACTGAGCAGCAGAACGCTTAGGAGCGGCCGTTAACCTAGCAAGCAAACAGCCGATGTCGGCTGATGCACGGCTGTAATCTACTCCTTCTGTCACTAGCGTTGACAGTCCAGCTTCACTGAAGATGAGCAGTGCTTGGTGACAGCAGGCACTGTATTCTGCTGGAAAAATGCACATATTAGGTAGAGCGTGAAAAGAGCGGTACCTGACAGTGACTGGCTTAGACAAGGTACGTGTACAGCTAAACGTCTATGAGTCCTGAGTCCATGTGTGTACAAAAGCATGGAGCCCGCTTGGGAAGCGGCCGCGCTGCTTGTGACCTGGGAGTGCATGATTCATTCCTGTTTCAGTCTGGCCGCCAACGAGTAACGTGTTGACAGTTAACTGTTATTTGACGTTGACTCTGTCGTCTGCAGGATCATATGTGTAAGTAAGAACTTTATTACACAGCAGTAACAGCTTTAAGTGCAAAACTTTGACATACTAAGGATCACGAGCACAAAATCCAGCGTACACTCACTGCACGCCATGCTGCTGCCGCCCTACCTACAAGTTACCACCCTGCTGGGAAAACAGCCAAGCCTGCTCAGTCGCTGCACGACGTGCAGTGCAGTGCATGTGAACTGCACTGCACGTCTTTGCATTGCACGTCACTGCACTACACGTGAACCGTGGGGCCTAATACTTGGCCTCGTGGCCATGTTGGCGCAAGCAGGGAGGGTAACGCACTGCACATACAGACACTTCGTCAAGCGCACACCTGTAAGTGCAGCACAACACAACACACGCATCATCTTGAACGTCCAGCAGCATCCATCACGACGTCGCCGCGTGCTGGCTCCCATTCTGCACGCCTGCGCCTGCAGCGGTGTGCAGTCCTTGAGCAAGAGCAAACGTACAAGCGATCCGAGCGTATGACCAGCCACCAAGCCCACTTGATCGGCAGGCGCCGCACGCGCTTAGCTGGAGCGGTGTGCTCCGCATGATAACTGCATTAGGTGTGGCACGCTCCTGTTTACTTCGAAGCAAGGCTGTTCAGCGCCTGCAGACACGGTGAGCGCCCTGGCACAATGAGCACTCTCGCGACAGCACATGGACACCCCCTGCCGCGGGCGGCCGCGCTCATGCTCACCGCTCAGCGTGGGCCGCTTCGCCGCGCCGGGGTCCTGGCTGTACCAGGGTGTCAGACCCATGTTGATCTGCAGCCAATCCACCTTGTCCCAAGTGACCTGCGGCACGCGCGCGCCTTTGTCAGCCGCCCTCCACGGCAGGGCGTTGCTGCCGCGCCCCGCCGCCTACGACCCCAAACAGGACACCGGCGGTCAGCGGGCGGCAGCGCCGCCAAAAGCGCCTTCCAGGGACGCAGGGCTGCTCAAAGTCCCGGGGGCGCGCGCGCACGTCCGTCCACGGGGTGCCGTCCGGCGGATCGCGCGGCAGCACGATGTGGTCGGGGTTGTTGGGGTCCTTATTGGGTTTCCACATGTCCTGCTCCGGCGTGGTCAGGCCGCCGGTGTCCCCGCCATTGGCGTTCCACGTCCACCAGATGAAGTTGGTGATGTTCCGGTCCTGGAAGTACCTTGCAGCCCCCGCACAGCTGTTGTCAATCTCTGCTGCTTCCCTGGTGACCGACACGGTCCTGGAAATACCTTGCAGCACGCGCACAGCTGGTCAAGCTCTCTGCCTTATCCCCCTTACAGACTGGGCCGAGCCAAACTGCGCCAAATAGGTTTTGAGACGGTGATCATTGCGGAGCATGCTCAGCCTGGTGCGCACCACGCCAGGGCCTTCATGTAGATGGGGTCGAACTTGGGGAAGAAGGCATAGTTGTTGGGGCCGCCCTTGGTCGCCCACGGCCCTGCCGCTGTTTTGCCCATATCCTGCCGCCGCAGTTGCACACACCGGCTGCTCTGATGCGCATTTTGCTATGTGCCTGCAGTGTGCCTGCTTACGGACCGCAGGCATGCTGTCTTTGAATGCACACAGGCATTTGAAGGCACAATGCCAATGCAGACAGGCACATGAGTACACACCGTGCACAACCTCGTGTGTGGTGCAGCTGCAGCATCTTGATGGGATTGGGCATGGCAGCCGCGCCATACCATGTCTTGGACATGGTATGTCTAAGACACGCGAGCACAGGCAGCATGACTCGCAGAACTGTGATGCAGCTCGGGCGAGAGCGGGCGGCGCACCGGCTCTGGCAGCGGCCAGTACAGAAAGGCGGAGCCGCTCTCGCCCACGCAGATGGGGAACTGGTGCGCGACGCCATTGCTGCCGACGAACTTGCGCGTGAGGTAGCCGAACAGGTTGTCCAGGCGCTCGAACAGCGCGGGCTCTGCCCGGGGACTGCTCTCCAGCTTCAGGTCGCGCGGGTCCGGGCCGGCCCTGCCGGGCGGATGCAGGTGGGTGGGAGCAGAGCTTCCAGCGCACCCAGGTCTTCGTCGTCCAAGCAAACAGGCAAGCATGCCGCATGCTAAAGTGCATGGCTCCATGGTGCAAGCGTGCATGAAAGGTCGTACCATAGTCAGCTCTGCCTAACATGCTTGGACCTCTTGCATTCAGGAGCATCTCTGAGCAGTGGACAGCCACCTGCACCTCTGAAGCGCACAGCAGTCCCAGCCGTGTTGCACAACACCAGGCTCTACAACCTGCATGCGGAAGCAGCTCTTATTGCGGCAGCAGCGGCACACCTGGGCGTGTCCTGAGTCACGATGCCTTCAGGTGTATACCGGATGGGCCCGGCGCCCAGCCACGCGTCTGGGTCGCCGAGCTTGGTCACGGACGGCGGGTACACATGCGGGGAAATGACGACCTTGTCGAAGTAGCTCTTGTGCAGGACGTCGTCCAGGAACCCCGTGACCTGCGTATCGTATGCACGGTGAGGCACGGTGAGGCGCAGGCGCCCTGCGCTGCAGCGCACACTTGCACTGCATGTGGCACAAGGCATGCATTATTGATGAGCGTGTGTGCGGGCTGTGGGTCTGTGGAGACCTGCGCGCCTGCGGGTTGTGCTGCTCGAAGTAGTCGCCCCAATTCACGCTCTTGCCGCTGCTGTACGAGCGGTCGCCGCAGCCCTCCACGAAGAACAGGGTCGCCTTGTCGCCGTCCGGCTGCCGAGAGGCAGGCGCCCGTCTGTCAGCAGCTGCTCCACGGTGATTGTGTTCGCTGCAGACCTACCAGATCAGCACAGGGTGCGTACCATGTTGGACATGTACCCAAATCAAGTATCAGATGGCCGAATTTCTTACGAGCATCAGGCGGGGATGCGCCCATGTATGCACTCATGTGTCGGCGCTCCCAGAGGCGCGCCTGCAGGTCGTGGATGGCGCTGATGGCGGCCTTGTACAGGTCGCGCACGCCCGGCAGGTTCCACGGCGGCCCGCTAGGCTCCCACCTGCGCGGCCGGGCAGCCGGCGCGCGCATCTCGGGGCGCACGTCACCAAGGCAACTCCAAGAATCAAGCGGGGCGGCATGTCATGTTTTCGCTGACGGTGTGCGCCTTCCAATAAAGCTCAGGGAAAGCCGGCAAGCCATGACGACCCCAAGAATGGGCGTGTGTTCCTGTTGAAGACTGTTGATGAACGAAGTGAACATGCTGCGATGCGCGGTCGCATGCGCACTTGAGCCAGGAGTTGTCGGGCTCGTTGAGCACGTCGACGATGACATAGTCCCGCACGCGCGCTCCCTTGACGGCGGGCAGCGCGTAAACGCGGCGCATCAGGTCGACCCAGTTCTGCGTCCACTGCTCCGCGCCCCGCGCGCCCTGCTGCGTGAGCAGGACCTGCGGGCGCGCGCCGCGGCGTCAGGCACCGCGGCCGCTGGCCCCAGACCGTGCGTGCTGCACTGCAAGCAACCTCCGGGCCAGCGTTTTGATCAACCGTCCCTGGTCGAGCTGCTTGCCAGAGTCGTGTGCGCCAGCGCGCCCCGCCGCAGCTTGCTATTTGCCGCCCGCAGCCTGCGCCAGGTTGTGCATCCTGTGCATCCCAGGCCACCGCAGCCATTTGCGCAGGTGAGTCAAGGGGTTGGTGGGCGGGTAGCGTTTCACCCGGCTCTGGCAGGGCTGCCAGGCGTGACGTGCTCCAGCCTGCGGCACTACGCTGGCCAGCCTTGCTGCTGCTACCCTAGTCAGGGCTTGCACTTGCGCGAATTTAGGCACCGTGCGCGACCTGCGCATAACCTGTAGCACAGTGCCTGTGCTACAAGTGTGATGTGCATGTCACGAGTGCGCGCCTTTACCATGGAAGGCCGGCACATGGTTCGCGTCTGGTGGTCCGCGCGCTACACCCCGGCAGGGGTTTTGGGTTGGGGTGGGGTTAGGGGCCGGCAGGGGCGGCGCGTGCCTGCGCCTCCGCGTCCTGCTGCAGCTGGTTGTCGAGCACGACGAAGAAGCCCAGGCCGACCAGCTCGCGCACGGTGTCCAGGAAGCGCTCCAGCACGTCACTCGGCGCGCCGTCGCCGTAGCGCGCAGACCGCTTGATGTCCGAGTTGTTGTTCTGGGGCAGCACCTCGCGCGCCAGCGCCTGCGCGGCGCCGTCCTGCGGGTTGCGCTATATGTGTCTGTAGAGCCTGGCTTTCTATATCCACCCAGGCGATAATCGCGCCAGCGCCCGGGCGCCTCCCAAGCGCGCAACAGTGGGCGCACCGATCAGTCGCTGCTCTGCGGCCTGCTGCAGCCGCGCGGGGCCAGCACGTTGCTGGATCGGCGCACTTCCAGCTTCTGGGCACCCGTAGACCCAGCCCATGACAGAGCTGCGGCAGCTGCGCCTGCACTGCAAGCTGCAGCGGTGCGGCGCAAAAGAGCCCACAGCGCAGACCTTGGCCTCGGCGCCCCAGGCGCCCGACGCGGGCGTGTGCGCCGGGTTGGTCAGGTTCTTCCGCAGGTCGTCCTCGCTGACTGGAACCACCGGCTTGTTGACCAGCTCGTCGACGGACCCGTCCAGAGCGCGGATCCCGGGCCTGGGCAGCACGTACTGGCCGCCCCGGCGCGCTTACAGTCAGTGCAGAGCGTAGCACCAGCGCGTCAGCGGGACCAGCACGAAGGGCGGGCGGTTAGAAGCACAGCGCTCTGCATGGTGAGCAGGTAGGCGGCAAGTGCGCAGCAGCAGCGCATTAGCGCGATCCGCGGGAAGCTGCTTGCGGGCGGCGGCGGCGCGCACCGACCAGGCGAACGGCAGGCGGACGGTGTTGAAGCCTAGCAATTTTATGCGCGCGGCGACCACCTTCCAGTCGCGCACAATCGCGGAGTCCAGGCCGCGGCCGTCGTAGGCCTTGTTCAGGCCGTCCAGGAAGCCGAACTTGCCGTCAAAGCCGAACCAGGACACGCCGCGGAATGTGAAGCGCGCGCCGTGCCTGTCCACGAAGGCGCCGCCCTCCACGCGCAGCGGGCCCTCCTGGGCAAAGCGCTGCTGCGCGGACATGGCTGCACTGTGTGCTGCTCAAGTTTTGTGAGTTATTCCAGGCGGTCCCGCTGGACCGTGCTTCTCGACATTCATCTTGCATCTACTGGCCAGCTGCTGTACGACAGAACCCACCCTGCAGGCCAGGTGGCTGCCACAGCCACCCCACCCACCACCGCAACGCGCGGTCAATGGCTCCTACGTTCCCAACTTCCCAGGGGTCTACTTCGTTATTATCCTCCAAAGCTGCCAGGGCATGCTTCTGGCATGCCTCTGCAATGCGCATGGAAACTTCAGTCCTACCGAACACACACTAGGCATACTATCTAAAACGCGGCCAGTGACGGGTCTTTCATATACATAGGCAGATCACCTTGCTTTGCTAACACGAAGGTCAAGGTTGGCAACATCTGAGAACTGCATCTTGGCATGGTACTATATACATGCAGCGTGCGCGCCAGAAGCCACCAAACAAAGGATGTTGTATAAGCTGTGCTGCTGTGCGTTTGCGGCCCGCAATGGTTGTGCAGCTCCCAGCAAGCTCCCAGCAAGCCCCCAGCACGACCTAGCTGCCGGCGATGTCAGGCTGTCAGGCACGGCAGCCCTCAGGGTGAACGCGCCCGTTTGCACAAGTAGCCACGAACGATGCCTGGCATAATGGAGTAGCCGACCAGAGCTCACCGGCCCTTGCCGGCAGCAGCGAGGAGGCTGGAACCCTGTGAGCTAAACCTCAGCACGCCGCAGCACGGCACCACCGGGGCTCTGCACAAAATAGCCTCAGCGGGCACTGAGCCTCAGTGTTGGTCAATAAGTTGGGCTGCGATAGCTGGAACACGTTCCTGATGACTGGAGGTCCGCCGGGAAGGAGCAGGCCAGGCAGGAGCACGTAAGCAACATGCGCTGGTTCATCCAGTACGTGGGCGCCCAGCCCCGCGTGACCAGGCCCGTGGAGCCCGGCAAGGAGCTCGTCCTGGGGCGCTCGGGCAAGTGGACAATGGAGAATGACGAGCGGGTGTCGCGCACGCACGCCAGCGTGGCCCTGCACGCCGGCGGCCTGCTGCTGCGCGCCAACAGCCGCGTCTTCAGGCGCGCCAGCGGCAGCCAGCAAGCTGTGCCCGTCAACGCCGGCGCCTCCACGCAGGCGCGCCCAGCAGGGAGGTCCTGTCCGCCCGGCGCTCTGCCTCGGCCCTGCGCCTGTGTGTGCAGCGCGCGGCCTCGCTCATTCGCCTCGCCCAGCCGGGTGTGAACGGTTGCGTGAAGCGGCCTTGGTGACTGGAAGGGCGCTGAGGCTGTGCGTCAGCCTCGTGGGACGCACATGAGCGCAAAGCGGGCGCGCAGCTCGAGCTCGGCGACGCGGTGTACCTTATCTTGGACAGCAGCGGCGTTCCGATGCCGAAGTTCAAGTTTCTGGTGAAGGCGGGCAGCGCCGCGGCGGACGCGAAGCAGGTGCGGCTAGTGGCGCGCTCACCTCGCCTAGCCTTGCCTCTGTGGACGGTGAGGCGCTCACATGCGCAGGAGGGCTGTGAGCGGGGATGCAACTGCTGTGATGCTTTGCAGGTCTTGGGGCTTGACCTGCAGCGCAAGGCGGCGCTTTGCCTCTGCAAGGTTCAGCCGCTGCAGGGTCCTGGGCCACGCTGTGGCCAGGCTTCGCTCGTGCATGCTGTCTGGGATATGCGTAGTGTTCCCGCACACTCGCACCAACACGCCCCAGACCCTGTGCTCAGACAGCTGCTGGCTGCTGACGCGTCGCGCGCGCGCGCAGGCGGCCCGCCTGGACGACACGTTCAAGCAGCAGCGGCAGCGCGGCGCGCCGAGCGCGGCCGCCGACGCGGGCGGAGCAAACGCGGGCGGCGCCAAGCGCGCCGCGCCTGCGCCCGCCGCGGCGCCCGCGGCGGGCGCCAAGCGCGCGCGCGTGCAGCCGCAGCCTCCCGCAACGCCGCAGCCCGCGCGCGCGGCAGGCCAGGCCAAAGCGCGCGCCTCCGCGGCCGCTGCGACAGGCGCGCTGCCGGAGACGGCGGCCGGCGTCCAGGGGGCGCCCGCGGGCGCTGGCGCGCTCGCTGGCTGCACGCTGGTGATCCTGGTGAGCATCGGCGGGCAGCGGCGGCGCCTGGCGGACAATGCGGCGGCGGCCGGCGCGCGGGTCGTCGCCGACGTGCGAGCGCCGGGCGTGACGCACCTGGTTGTGGAGGCCGATGCGGGCGCGGCTGCCCTCGCGCGGGGCCTGGGCCGCCCCGAGCTGGTGCCGGAGGGCGGCATCGACGGCCCGGCCGCGGCGGCGGCCGCGGCGGGGGCGCTTGCGGCCGCGCTGCCGGCCGGCGCGGCGTTCGTGGCGGCCGAGTGGGTGGCCGCCAGGCGCGAGCAGGGCGACGCGGCGAGAGCCCAGGACTTCCCCGTGGACGCCATGGGCGCGCTGACGCGCGGCGCGGCCGGCGCCCCCGCGCGCGTGTCGCCCGAGCGCGAGCCGTCTGGCGCGCCCGGCGGCGCCCAGGTGACCGCCGCTCGTGACACCTGCAGCGCTGCGTGCCCTCCTTGTGGTCACTTTGTCCACCTCTGCACAGCATGGATCAGGAGTGCCTACGCCTGGATAAGCCTGTGAAAACCAGGATATTGTATATCATGTTCTGCGGCAGGGAACGAGTGTTGTGTGTTGAGTATTGTCAGGTCGCCTGATGTGCTGTACCCTTTGCCATAGTTAGTGACACTTGCGTGAGGGCGGTCTCGCGCTGTGCAGGCTGTCGGCCAGGACCGCGGCAAGCACGGCGCAGCGCAGGAGCTGCGCTGGGCGGCCGCGCTCGCCTGCGCGCGAGGCAACCCTGCTGTGGAGCTGGGCTACAGGGACGTCTGGGATGCCTGGCAGCGCGATGAGGGCGTTGTGCGCGGCCCCAGCCTGCTGGCTGATCTGCTGACCACCTTTCATGGGTGGATGAACAGAAGCAGGCTCTGCATGTAAATGCGAATCGGAAGCTTTTGGGCAGAAGCACACTGTTGGAGTGAGGAAGTGAGCACAGCGTTCGAGCGGGTTTGTACCTGATGCAGACGTGTATGATGCCTGGGGACGAGTGCGGCTCAGGCACTCCGTCAAGGTGCGCATGTTGACATTGGTGCCACTGACATTACACTGTTGCGGGCACCAGCTGTACTTACTTCCTGTGTTGCCACGTCCAGGCGGAAGACACGAGGGCGATGCGCGAGCGGCGCGACTTTGAGCGCAGCCTGCGCAGCTTTGCAGTGCAAGGCATGGGCGTGCGCCAGCACTCGAACGATGCGGCGGTCAGCGCTGCCGCCAATGCTGCGGCTTGCGCCGCTCCCAGCGCCGCGGCTGCGGCCACCACGCCTGCGGGCACCGGCCAGGATGCGGCCGCGCCTGTTCCAGAGCCTGCGGCCGGCGGCGCAGCGGCGATGCCGGGCGGCGCTGCGGCGATGCCGGGCAGCGCTGCAGCGATGCCGGTCGGCGCTGCGGCGATGCCGGGCATCGACCCTGCAACTGGCAGCGCGGCCGTGCCGACCCAGTTCACGGGCGGCGACACTGGCGTGCCGTACGGGCGCGACGGCGTGTTTGACGAGCCGTTTGATGCGGCGGCCGCGCGGCGGATTGTCGACCTGCTGGATAAGCAGTGGCACCGCACCCGGGAGCGCAGCGACGGGGATGCAGCTGCCAAAGACGGCGCCGACGGCGAGGCGGCGCCGAGCAACGACGTGTGCAAGCATGCGGCGTGCGCGCGGCAGTCCGCGTGCATCGTGCGCGCGCTGGAGAAGTTGCACGATAACTACCGCAGCTCGGACGACAAGCACAAGAACTTCCAGATGAAGGCGCGCACGCTGTGGTCGGGCGTTGACAGACATGGAGTGCACTGGCAGTAGCATGTGTGTCAATAGCGTGCGTCGTCACACAGGCGGCCACCAACGGCATCAGGGCGCTGGCGAGCCTGGATGTGCCCCTGGACACCGAGGAGGATGTGGACAAGCACCTGGCCTCGCTGGGGAAGAAGACAAAGGAGAAGGTGTGCGAGCCAACATAGGTTGGTCTGCTTGCATTACATATAAGAAGAAGGTGCCTCTGCGTGCTTGAGCACTGGCTGCTTCTCATGACCACTTGCTGCACTGCTGAGTTGGGTGTGCACTGATTACAGTCAATCTGCGTGCGCGGTTGTGGAATTACAGACAGTATTCAACGCCTGCGCGCGTGTGTGTAAATGTGCAGCTGTGTTTTATCTTACTTGCCAGCAGGCGGGAGGGCTGACAAGACTTGACAGTGAGTAAAACCTGACGTGCCCTACAGATTAAGGAGGTCGTCACAACGGGGGCCCTGCGGCGCAACACGCTGCATGAGCAGGACCCTGAGCATCAGGAGCGGCTGCAGGTACGAAGCCGCGCCGTGTGTAGTAGTTAGGTTGAAATGAAAGGTAGTAGTATGTAAAGGTGAAGCAACAGGAATGGACGCAGGTACGGGGGGTGATCAGTGCATGCAGCTGCGCATTGCCTGCACCTGACGTGCCATGTACTCAATGTTTTTGGTACTGACATACCCTGCAAATCCTGTCACCAGCAAGCATTCAGGAAACATAGGGTTGTGTTATGTATGGCACGAATGGGGTGTTATGCTTGCAGCTGGCTGTGCTTGGATGCTGTGGCGTTCTACACTGTGCGCATGACATGATACAGCAGGATAAAACACAAAGTTAGGGCAACCCTTGCTTGCTTTGGCCACTTGATCCACAAATCTGGGTCAGTGAAAATGTGGAAAGGCTGCGGTGGTGAGGCCGTGCTTGTCTGCGCACAGATGCTGGAGGTGTGGGGCGCCGGCGAGTCCACCGCGCGCAGGTGGCAGCAGGAAGGCTGCCACAGCCTGCAGGATGTGGAAGCGCGCTCCGACCTCACCACGCAGCAAGTGAGCCGGACCCGCGCTCCTCCTCCTGCAGATTTGTCACCGAGCGCAGTCCTGCTTGCATCACCGATGATCCACCGAAGAGTGAGTGTTATGCTGTGAGTCTCTACAGAATAGACTTGGATGCACTACATAGCAATTTGTACATGAGTAGGCACTGCTCTGTTTGCCTGCAGGGGCAGTATGCATTGCAGTGCATGGTTGCATCAGGCTGTCCAGAGGTAGCATGTGTTGCATGGCGTGGCTGTTGCCAGGGAGCGCTCCTCTTGCTCGCTCACTGCATTGCGCTTGGAAAACAGATGCACCGCTGACTCGTAACATTTTGCATGCCGGCAGCGATGCTGGTTTAAATATCGCGAGGACTTCCAGCACCGCATCCCTGCCGCGGAGGTGGCCGCTGTAGAGCATATCGTGCATGAGGTATGCGGGATTGGTGCGAGGACCAGTGCCCCTATGCATAAGAGCATCAGTTGTTGATTGCTGTGTGTTGAGCTATGGTATTACTCCGCTTGTTGCCATGCACATAGTTCTGCAGGTCGACATTCCTGAGCGTGTGTGCTGCACGCAGGCTGTTACGGACTTGCTGGACTGCCGGAGCGCGCCTGCCGATGACAGGCTGTACTGCCGCGTCACGGGGAGGTTTGCCACACACGGGTGCACAGTTGCGGGATTGAAAAGGGATGCGGTGCTGCTTGAGATGCCGGATACCTTATAAGTGATGCATGTGCTGCCAGCACTTTCTTGGTTTGCACAGGATGCGAAGTCGCTGGGCTGTATATCTTTTGGGGCGTGCTCGTCACAGCAGATCTGCTTCTTGGCTACTTAAAGGCACCTGTGTGTGGTGTGCGCAGCTATCGCCGCGGCAAGCCAAACTCAGGCGACATTGACTTCACCATCCTGGCGCCGCTCTCGTACAAGGAGACATGCAAGCCTCTGCTGAACCGCATCCTACTCCGCCTGCGCGAGATTGTGTGTTGCGAATCTCCCTCTCACTCATGTTCGCTTGTTTCTTTTACACTCAGATGCGTGCGGGCGCGCACTGCGTGTGTTCGCGTGCATGCATGCGCACTCCCGTTTGCAAAATTTGCAGCAGTGTGCATGCATAGACACTGCGCACATCAAGCGCACGTCTACTGCATAGCATTGTAACCAATTGAGGAGCGCTGCGCAGAACCTGCTGCTGGACGACATGCTGCCCGACTTCAGCGCCCCCGTTTCGGTCGATGGCGGCTCGGCCACGTGGCTGGGCGTGTGCCGGCCGCCAGGCAGCCCGTACGTGCGGCGCCTGGACATCAAAGTCTTTCCCCGCATGTGCGCACTGCCCCCAAGTCGTTGCATGCGCGGGTGGATATGTATTTCGTAAAATCAACCTGTCACCGTAAGGAATAGGGCATGGGTTTCCACTGGCAGACACGCCAGAGTCGACTGGAAATGAGGTACCTGAGGCCCTTGCTTCTGTGCACATGCCCTGCGCTCCCACGTGACAGCACTGCAGAAACCCATTTCTTAGTTGCATGGCCTTCGCGCGCCATGCCTGCCTGTGGACGAGCGCCCCCCACAACACATGCCTAGTGTGCTCCGGCGCCCTAGAAGCCTGGTGCTCGCGCAGCTTCCTGCCCTTCGCCGTCAACCACTTCACCGGCTCGCGCGACTTCCTCCGCGCGCTGCGCTACTGGTGCCAGCGCAGCGCGGTGGCGCGCGCGTCCGCGGCGAAGCTGCGCCCCGGCGCGAATGGCTTCCGGCTGAACGAGTACGGCCTTACGCCGGTCTGCCACGGCGCCGCTGTCAGGTACGGCGCTGAGTCTGCCGGCCGCGCAAGCAAGCACAACGAGGTGCGCGTTAGGTCTTGTGACCCATATGCTGTCTTGACCTTGGTGTGATGCAGGAGTGGTTTCCAGGCATGTTCAATTCAGGAGTAAGAAAGCCAAGTGCTTGCAAAAGGCGCGGAGGAGTGCCAGGCTGGAACTTTTGGCAGAGGCCTCTGCCACCAGAGCTTACCATGAGTTTTGCAGGTGCTCATGGGCCCCGGCGTGGAGTGCAAGGACGAGACCAGCATCTTTCGGGCGCTGGGGCTCGAGTACGTGCCGCCTCACATGCGCTGGTTCCACGAGTGGCAATGAGCCGCTTTCGCTCTGTTTTGCCCTGCGTGCGCAGTAACCTCAGCGGAGCGGTCTGCCTGACTGCTTCATAAAGTGTGTAGGACCTGCTTGTTAGTTGGCTTGTCAGTGCCACCCGATTCGTAGCTGGCAGCCTGCCTATGCTTCCTGGACAAGTCTGCTGCAGCTGTGCCCAGCTGTTGGTTCCATCATCGGTGCACAAAACCAATTTTGGCTCATTGCATGGACCTGTTGAAACTCGGCGGGTTGCACCTGTCTCAGTATGTATGCTGCTTGGCCTCTTTGTATGTAACAATGACAGTGTTTCATAAAAGCGTAGCTTGTTAGCTGTCCTTACTGTGTGCACTTATCTCATGGACAAGTAGTCCAAGAAAAGGCGTCTTCCACAGTGCGATGCGATGGCGCTCAGCACTGAGCACAGGTGCGTAGCAAGGCCTGACGAGCTCTTGCAGACAGTACCAGCTTCCTTGTCTGCTTGGGAAAGCCAAACTGCAAAGTCACCGCAAACAAAACATCAAGATGGTCACAGGCAGGTCGTGTGGCGCTCTGGGCGTGCACTTGGCGTGCGCCATCCTTCTGCAGACTTTTGCACCCAAGGCTGGCCGCTTGAGCCAGCTGGCAAGTGCGTTGAGCGTGCTGCCACTCCTGCGGCGCCGCCCCGCAGTGCCCGTGCGTCTGGCCCCATCCTATGCGATTGCTTGTTCGCTGCCGAAAGTATGTTGATGTTGTCAGAGTCTGACTGTGACAGGACAAAGCAGGTGACGGCCGGCGCTGTGCGGCAGGGCCTGGCCGCACGCGGGCAGCTTGCTAGGCGCGCAGCAGGCAAGGCGCTGCCGTTGAGGAATGCGCTGCTGCTCTCCGCCGTCCTAGGCCGCTTGCTGCGCCTGCTGGCGCCAGACACCAGCCGAACAGCCCGTTTCTGGTCCAGGTAGGCTGCAGCGCCCCTGTCCCTGCTCGCTGCAGTGCACATGTCACGTGCCTACACGTTGCGCCGCGGAGAACCCCGTTGCCCGCTCGTGCCAGGTTCATGCCGATCTACATGCGCTACAAGTGGACGAAGTGGCGGTTCCAGGAGGCGCGTGGCTTCTCCGCCAAGGTGCGCATGCTGACCCTGCCGAGCCAGTGCAAAGGACAGTGCCCTCCCTTCCTGCTGCGCCTGCAGCCCAGTCGTCCACACCATGTGCTGCGAGTGGACGCGAGGCTGAAGGGGTCTTGGCTGGAGCAGCGGGTCGAGGCGGAGTGGCAGGCGCGGCACGAGTGGGGCGGCGTGCGCGTGCACGACATGCTCCTGGACCTCAGCGGTGCGGCAACCACGCGACATGCATCAGCACGCACTGTGGCGCGTCCTCATGCATGTTCTGAGGGCTGTCCAGCAAATGCTGGCATGACAGATGGTGCTAGGGGCTGCGGCCAGGGTACTATGTGAAGGGCGCGCAGCTGCTGGCGAGCAAGCCCGACTTCCTGTGCGGGCCCCGGCACCAGCCTGTGGTGCATGTATGCTGAGCGGCATGCGTGCGCCTGCCTACGCCTGACCCAGAGACCTTCCTTTCGCTTTCCCAGCTTGCCAGCACTGCGCGCAGCATTTGTAGCGCATGCCAGTCTCTGCCATGTTGCCATGTAACAGCTTAGCAAAACTCGCAAAGACGACAACTGCAGAGTGAAAAACCTTGCCTGGGATGTCATGTGGATCTCACACTCACGCACACAGCATGGGACCAGGCATATACAGGACATGCATGGCTGACACGCCTGACCTGCCTGCAGACCAGAGCCCTGGACACGGCGCCTGGCCGCGATGTTCGACCGTATGCCGCCGCGGCCGTGGCGCCAGGTGGAGCAGGTGCGCCTGCGGGCCCCTTGAATGCAGGCCGGCCCTGACAAGGTGTGCACACGCCCTGTCTCCATGCATATTTAGGGTACGCCTGCAAGCCCACAGCGGCATGTGGCTCTCTGCTGATCTCTCCTGAAGCGCACCAGGCATGCGCCTGCAAACCATGTGATGTGTTCGTGGTGTGTAGATAAGGACACCAATAGAAAAGGTCATGCGGCGTCCCTGAGCGTGCTGGCTAAGCGCCGCTGCGCTGGTGGCGACGGCGCAGGACATCGCCCAGGGCCTGCTCAGCTGTCCGGAGGGGCGCGCGCGGGCGGTGCATGGCCGCCGCCTGCTGCCGTGCGACGCGTTTGCGCATGTTGCGCCTGAGTGCCTGGCGGCCGCATCCATCGCGCAGGCAGGCCCACGTGCTTGGGTGCCGTGCTGGTGAGCCAGAGACGGGTTTCAAGCGTCATGAGGGTGAGCAGTGCTGTCAATTTGTTTGCACCTCTTCTGAGTCCAATGGTCTCAACACCCTGCATTCGACCCGGCGAAGGTGATGGGGTTGATGCAGGTGCATGCGGCGCGGCTGACGTTGGACATTGAGGTTGACCTGGGCTGGAGGTGGCGGCATGGCCCAGAAGTGGTGCTGAAGGTGCAGAATGCAAAGATGCAGGCGCGGCGCCTTTCCAAGCACCAAACCACCCCATAGCAGGCCTTGCCTGCATACCCACTGCTTATGCTACCCTGGTGTGAGTCACCTGATTACACTGATCGCGCAAAGTAAGAAGCGCTGGCAGAATGCATGCTTGCTCATCTTGGTCATGCGACCGTCCCGCTATGAGGACAAGCCATTGCCTCAGGGCCACTTGCGCATGCTCAAGCGCGTGACCCGCAGGGCCTGATGGACAGCGATGTGCGGAATCTGCGCCGGCTATGTGCTTTCGTGTCATCCGTGCTCCCGTTCGACCCGTACTTGGTACGGATGCATGATGCCCAATTCATGCATACGCAGTTGTCATGGAGCAAATGGAGCGATGACAGGGAGTGTGCATGCAACGCCCAGCTGCATACAGCCAGCCTCAGCTCTGCGGAATTGCATATGTCACATTATGTAGTTTTGCCGGGGCAGAACTGGCTGCCCTTGTCAGGGGACCCGTAGAAGCACCGGGCGCTTCTGCCGTGCAGATGCTGGACGAGATGAGGGAGACGGTGCCGCGCGAGTTCGACTTTGCCCGCGAGGCGCGCCTGATGAAGGCCCTGGGTGAGCGCCTGCGCGCGGCCGGCCACGCTGCGGTGCTCGTGCCGGAGCCGCTGGCGGCGCTGACCTCGCCACGCCTGCTCGTCATGCAGCGCATGCAGGGTGACGACCCCGCTGGCGACCCGCGTCATACAGTCCCGAGTAGCCGCCGAGTCACCTGACACTGCTGCATAAGCCTGTCACGCGGTGAATGCTGGATGCGCCTGTGCACGCCCTCCAGGCAGCCGCGTGCCTCCACTCACACTGTCCCAGGGCGTTTTGGGCCACACGCCAGTGCAATTGGCCATGCACCCTGCTTGTGACCGCAGAGTGGGACAGTGGCGGGCGCATGTTGCACACGCTGCACCTCTGCTCGTTATCAGCGTGGGCTGACAAGCCCAATGCTACCTGACAACTCAAAATTACAGCTGGGGAATCCTTTGGGCCCAGGCGTGCCCTTCTCAGCGGTGCTGGCGAGCGAGGATGTGCGCGTGCGGCGGCGTGCGGCCGCGGCCATGGTGCCGCTGCTGGACGCCCTGGGCTTCCTGCTGCTGCGCGGCGGCTGCTTTCACGCGGACCCACACGCCGGCAACCTGCTGCTGCAGGCGCGCCCCCGGCGCTGGCGCTGACGTGATGCCATGCCACGATTCACACAACATCGATACCATATCAACTTTGCCCGTATGGTCTTCTAGAGCTGTTGATTGAGTGGCTGAGGTTAATGAGGACAAAGCAGCGGGGCCTTGCAGCTCTGCATGTGTTTGTACTCTGATGAGTGGCTGGGGTGGAGGGGCACATAGCAGTGGACCCCCGCGTCTGTACATATCACTGTCCACAGTGCGCATGCAGAGGCCGGCGCTCGCCAAGGCACCTGCCGATGAGCTGGGCGCGCGCGCGCAGGAAGACGGCGGTTTAGCGCTGCTGGACTGGGGCCAGTGCAAGGCGCTGACGGCGTCGCGGCACCGCGCGCTCGCGCGGCTGTACGTCGCGCTGGACTGCGGGTGGAGCCTGGGCATCGTGGCGGCAATGTCGAACATGGGCCTCGGCTTCCTCGCCAAGGCAGGCCTCCCGCCTCGGCCGCCGCCCACACCCTGCGCAGAGCGTATCAGCAACAGTGGTTGCAGTGTGGTTGCTGTGCGTTGGTTAGCATCCTCCTCCCAACCAAGGACGTGGGACCAGCACTCGCAGTTGTGGCCTGTGTTGCCAGGAAGAGGCCACGCCATGAGAGCAGCCTCAGATGGCGTGCAATTTGGCACGAGGACTCGTGAATGATGCTTCGAGGAGCGTGATGCTGAGTGAGGGCGCGCAGGAAGGCGGGATTGCAGACCCGCAGCTGATCGCCACCGTCGCATACATCATGTTTGATGTCAGGCGCGCCCGCACATCCCGCGAGTGACATAGCTTATTTCCTGACATGCTGAAGTACGAGCTGCTATGGTCCTTTCTTTGTGCAAGTGCGGTACCCCATGGCCTGGGAATATGCATGCATGCCCCACCACTGTAAGACCATGTTCAGGCCGCCATGGGCTTGTGCATGCTCGCGGCTTCAGCCGCATTGTCCACAATGCTGTTTACAAGCGCCCATGTGCAGGTGAGCATGCCCCGGTGCAGTTCAGCGCTAAGCAGTGCAACCTGGTGTGGTTCAGGCCAATGGCGGCGGCGCGGATTTCGCCTCTGGCGGATGATGCCGTCATAAAGAAGATCCCCTTGCAGTGCTTCCCGCGTGACCTCTTCGTGCTGGGCCGCACCATCATGCTGCTGCGCGGCTTGACGCATGCCCTGGACCTCGATGTCCAGGTGCCCCCCATCAGTGTGCATGGAGGCATATGTTTTTGCTCTGACGCCGCTCATGTGAGCTGCAGCGCTGCTGCTGCACACGAGTGCCTGCATGTAAACCCTCTGTACGCGTTGCATGCGCATGCGCCGGTGGTTGCTGTTAATGTATGGATTGCGGCAAGTCTAGGGCCGCTGAAGGGCCGCTGAAGGGTTGTGCTGTGTCGCGACAGCTGGCGCGGCTGTGGCGCCAGCACGCGGATGCCGCGGTGCGGGACCCGCACCTGGAGGCACGCGCCGCGGAGAACCTGCGCCTGGACCTCGGGGTCCCAAGCTGGTGATTGGCGGGTGGTTGCCAGGTGACTCACAAGCTAGATATGTTTGTAGTTGGTGGTGATATGAATATGGAGTGGGTAGCGCCAAGAGTGGGTGCGCTGAAGTGTGAAGTCTGCTCATGCAACTCCTGTTTGTGCACCACCACGTATCAACACTTCACGAATGGCGCACAAGTCAACCCCCCCCCCAAAAATAGGCAATCGTGTGTAAAACACCACACCCGCATGGGTGGGTGGATCCAGGGTGAAACCGAGGTACGACTGTTGTCAACAGGTGTGCTCGGGTCGAGTAATAAGATGAGCAGAGCGTAGGAGCGCTGACAGCCAGGACGAAGTAGGAAACATGGCTCTCCGGTCGCTGGCCAGTGGCGTGGCCAGGCGACGCGCGAGCCTGCAGAGGCTGGCCGCTCCACAGCTCTTGGCTGCGAGGTTCTATGCTTCTGAGGGCGAGCAGAAGGTGAAGGATGTCTCTGGCGTGTCCGCAGTTACCAGGTTGCAGACATGCTGTTTGAGCGCTGCGTGATGCGACCTAAGCCTGTGCCTGCAGCGCTTATAACGGCCTGTCCTGAGTGTGTGTGTGGAGCAAGGCTCTTCTGTCTCGCAGAAGACAGCCCTGTGTCGAGCACTTTATCTTTGCCAACAAAGTTATCGCCAGTGCTATTAGACTTGCCTGCTTCGGCTGACCGGCTAGCATGCAGGACTTGGTTATTGTTGGAGGCGGGCCGGGCGGCTACGTTGCAGCCATCAAGGCCGGTCAGATGGGGATGAAGGTGGCGTGCGTGGAGGGCCGCGGCCGTCTGGGAGGCACCTGCCTCAACGTCGGTTGCATCCCTTCAAAGGTTGCCGAGCGCGCCCGCTCACACCTTCACCGGTTGGGCAGTTTGTCTGGCAGACTGCGGCGGTGCTGTTCTATGCTGCCACCCACTGCAGTTTGTGAAGCGCGGGGTCGCTCGTTACAACGTGCTTGACGCATAGCCTGTTGTGTGTTTTTGCTGCGAGTGCGTGGCAGGCCTGGCGGCGGTTGGGCGGGGCACGCTCTGCCACTGCCTGCCACCGCCTGCGGGCAGGCCTCCAGTGTGCGGCGCACGGTTTGCGCAGGCCCTGCTGGCGTCCAGCCACCTGTACCATGAGGTGAAGAAGAACGCCGCGTCGCACGGCGTGATGGTGGACGGCGTGAAGATGGACCTGGGCAAGATGATGGAGCAGAAGGAGACCGCGGTGGCCGGGCTCACGAAGGGCATCGAGGGCCTGTTTAAGAAGTACAAGGCGCGCGCCCTGCGCGCAGGCAGGCAGCAGGCGCTTGGTCGAGCACATCGTGCCACGTGCTCTGTGGTCACTTGTTTTTTGTTCCAAGTGTTGGCAGCTGGTCTTATGCAGTGGTTTCTTATGCATGGTCTATGCATGGTCGCATGTGCGTTACAGCAAGCCTGGCTGTGCGCGCGTACGGCTGCTCGGTAGTCATGCAAGAAGAGCGGCGGAGCGCCCTGTGAATTGCCGCGCATGCGCTCACCATGCATGCGGTTGCCATGCATGCGCGGATGTGCACGCATAGAGCCACCTCAGTTTTAGGACCATAGAGAGCAGACGGAGGCCGCAGCTGGCCTGCTGTGCTTCCCACAAAGTGAATATGTACTTTGAACCCGAACACAAGATGCAACAAACAGGGCACGCCGTGGCGCGCAGGTGGAGTACGTGAAGGGCTGGGGCAAGTTTGCCGGCCCGAACGAGGTGGAGGTGGCGCTGATAGACGGCGGGACGACGACCGTCAAGTCCAAGAACTTCATGATCGCCACCGGCTCGGAGGTCTCGCCGCTGCCCGGCATCGCCATCGACGAGGAGAGGCGCGCGCCGGCCCGGGCGCGGCGGCCGGCTGCCTGCGCTGCGTGTTGTGGTTCGCCTGTGAGGGCCGTCGCGCCCTCGGCGCTTGCAAATCCAGCAGCACGTACCACCTTTGGCCGCTGTTTTTTAGTCAGAAATCTGTCAGCAAGTTTGAGCGCATGTGTTTGACGAGCACGGGAGTGCAAGCCCCTTGCAAGCTCAGCACTGTCACAAGGCTTTGCGAGATGAGCATGACAGGTGTGCTGCAGAGAGAGAGCCCATCACATAGAGCGTCCATGTGACACCTTGTGCGGCTTGCTTGTGTTAGAATGCAGTCAGCGCGCGTCAGAAGGGCGATCACACATGCCGAGTGTCTGAGTCGGGCGCCTTGCAAACCGTGCGCGCGCGCGGCGCAGGATCGTATCGTCAACGGGCGCGATCTCGCTGAAGGCGGTGCCCGAGAAGCTGATCGTGATCGGCGGCGGCTACATCGGCCTGGAGATGGGCTCTGTCTGGCAGCGCCTGGGCTCTGAGGTCACCGTCGTCGAGTTCCTGGACCACATCGTGCCCTCCATGGCGCGCCGCCCGCGCCCGTGGCGCCCGGGCCACGCTGCGGCACCAGGGCCGCGCGGGTATCCTCATTGCCATGGCCTCGCTTGTGATGCGATGTTGCCAATAATCTCTGCCGGCGACACCGCTGCGCGGAGAGTCGGCACTTGACACAGTCCAACCTGAGACATCCCCATTTCTGGCATGATCTTGCCGCCGGCCTGTACTGTGCGCGCGCCAAATCTGCAAGGAGTCGGCCAGCGCGCGTTCAGCGCCTCAGCCAGGAGTCCTGCCGGGCCGCGCTGACAGGCCGCGCCGGGGCCGCCAGGACTCGGAGATCCGGAAGAACTTCCAGCGCTCGCTGACCAAGCAGGGCTTCAAGTGGAAGCTGGGCTACAAGGTGACCGGCGCGCAGCTGGAGGGCGACGCGGTCAAGCTGTCCGTGGAGAACGTGAAGACCGGCGCGTCCGAGGAGCTGGAGGCCAACGTGGTGCTCGTGTCCGCCGGTGCGGCCGGCCGCCGCCCGCCCGGCTGCACGACTGCATGTCGGCACCTGGGGCTTGAGGTTGCCACAGTGCAGCGGTCTGGTACGACCGTGTGGACATGGCGCATGCAGCCCTCCCCGCCCATGCCATTGACCAATCTCCCGTGCTTCCCAGTCGGCAGACAAACAAGTCTGCAGTGCCTCGCCCTTGCATTGCTCGCAGACAGGGCCCCGCCCGTATGGCTGCACCATGCCAAGAAACCCTGGCCGCGCAGGGCGGCGGCCGTATGTGGAGGGCCTGGGCCTGGACCAGGTGGGCGTGGAGCTGGACCGGCGCGGGCGCGTGCAGGTGGACGAGCACTTCAAGACCACGGCGCCCTCGGGCAACATCTTCGCCATCGGCGACGTCATCGACGGGCCCATGCTGGCGCACAAGGCGCGCCGCCGCAGGGCCTGCGCGGACGGGCTTGCACGCCGGCGGCAGCGCGGGTCTGCGCACAGGATGCTGCTCAAGCAAGCAACTCTGTCAGGCCTGCGTATAAGCCAGCGACTGGCAGGGCGTTGGGTGTAGGGTGTAGGGTGTAGGGTGTAGGGTATGGAGTGCAGGAGACGCAGCGGTGATGCGCGCAGGCGGAGGAGGACGGCATTGCGTGCGTGGAGAACCTGGCGGGCAAGAAGGGCCACGTGAACTACAACACGGTGCCCAGCATCGTGTACACGCACCCCGAGGTCGCGTCCGTCGGCAAGACGGAGGAGCAGGTGAAGGCGGAGGGCGGCGAGTACCGGGTGCGGCGCCCCGGCGTGTGCTTAGCGCGCTGCGCGCGCCGCTCGGCGTGAGCGCTGCGGCGCTACTCGCACCTGCTGGCGCCTGGGCCGTTTGACAGGGCTGGCAGCGAGCAGCAGCAGACTGTCTTGTGTTATTTGCTCTAGTTCTGTGCTGCAAGCGGCTCTGTGACCCTGGATTCCTTCCTGCGTGAAAGTAATTAGCGAGGTGGCGCATGAGCTTGCTTCCCTGCCGTCTCATCACCTCGCCAGTTCCTGCAGCTGTTGACAGCAGCATGCCGTAGCGCATCCTGAGCGCCTGCAGAGGCCGCCGCCCGCGGCCGGGCCGAGCGCGCGCGGGGCCGCCGCGCGCGCAGGTGGGCAAGTTCTCGTTCATGGCCAACAGCCGCGCGCGGTCGGTGTCGGACACGGAGGGCCTGGTCAAGTTTGTGTCGGACAAGGCGACCGACAAGATCCTGGGCGTGCACATCATGGGCCCCAACGCGGGCGAGCTCATCTCCGAGTGTGTCCTGGTGCGCGCCGCTGGCCTCCCGTGTACCAGGGCAGCGTCCCGCGCGCTGTGAGTTATACAGGTCACAAAGCTTTTGCCTGTATAGAGCGCGTGCAGCTTCCCATTGAGCTGCTTGCGCTGGACCCCGGAGGAGCGCTGCAGGTGGCAGGTATTCTTTTGCCAGCAGCCCTTTGTTTCTAGATGGTTTGCGTCGCCCAGGAGTGTGTCCTACACATCTTGCGGCGTAAGGGATGCACGCCCCGGCAGGCGATGGAGTACGGCGCGTCCACGGAGGACATCGCGCGGTCCTGCCACGGCCACCCCACCCTGTCTGAGGCGGTCAAGGAGGCCGCGATGGCCACATATGACAAGCCCATCCACTCCTGAGCGCTGCTGCCGGACCTTGCCCTCTCAGGGCAGAGCTGGAGCGGTCTGCTCCTGATCACGGTAGCATCAAGGCCGCGGCCACCGCCTGCCCTGAATGTCAAGGCCATGGGTTGGCTTTCCGTGCATTTAGCAGCTGGCAGGCCATGCGGCCGTGTAGTCCGTGGAGCGTCCATGCCAGCGCATGGCATGCCGGGCCACGAGGGCAGTGTGCTTGCATGCATGTGCCTGTGGGGTGACCGGGATGGAGGCGGCAGGCCATGTTCTGGGCTGCGGCTTTGTTGCCTTGGTGAGGTGGGGGTGGATTGCATTCGGCGCTGGCAGTGCGGTTGTGGCCGAGCAAAACGGCGCTGTACTGCGGCGTATTGAGGCGTGTACCACAGTAGAGTCTTGCTCCAGGCGTGCCTGTCTGGCCGTTGCACGGCAGGCCGCGATCGCGCCTGCTTTGCAGGCTTCCGATAGTGCATTAGTGACATCTGAGTCGCTAGTGGCATCAGTGACGCAGGTGACAAGTCTGGCCCGCACAGGGTGTGTTCGCTCGTATGGGTGAATTGCAATAAACTTCATACCATAACCCGAATACCTAAATAATCAACCGCTTCCATTGGACAATCGGCAGCCCTTCGTGTCACCTCTCCAAGATTACCTTCCACTGGACGGGCACATGTACCAGCCTGCAGCATGCACACAGATCCAGCATCGGCACCACATGAGCACGCATATTCTGATGATGCATGGCAGGCGGCTGGTAGAGGCCTTGATGTTGCGTGAGCACAGGTAGGTGCTCAGGGATTTCTCTGCAGAAGATGGGCAGGCCGGCGGCAGGTACACCTCGGGCACAACACCTCGAGCAGTCCCGCTATGCAAGTTTTGTTGTCTATGCGCACGCAGTCGTGGTTTCAGTGGCTTCACTTTCTTTTCAGCCGCCGGCGCGCAGAAGTGCTGCGCGCATGCGCGCATCTGCTGATGTCCTGCTCGCTCCTGGCCGGCGCGGCGCCTTGGAGCGGCCGGGGGCCCGGCGCTGCGGCGCCCTGGCCCGCAGCTGACCAGTGGCGCACCCTCACTGCGCAAGAGGGGGCGGCTGGGGCAGCCCCGGCGCCAGCACGCGGTGAGCGGCTGCAGAGTCGCTGCCAGCGGCTGGCATGCAGGCGTGCGTTCACATGCACTGCTGCCTCACTCTGCCGTTCAGGAGGTCATGCCTGCAATCGTCCAGCTCATTTGTTAGCAGCAACATGATCAGCGCGTGCTCGCGCATAAACACAACAGCCAGTGACGCGCGCGCCCACCTCTGCGGACCACATCAAGTCATCTTTTTGTGCACCTGCCACCTGCCCATATCACGAGCGTGTGCACGCTCAGGTGGAGCGCCGGCGAGTGCGCCTGTGCCAGCCAACAGCACGGGGCCGGTCCAGATGTCCAACTGGAACGGGTGCATGACTTTCACGGCAGCGAAAGTGGTGTATCCAGAGTCGGTCGCTGACATCCAGGCGGTACGCGCCTCGGCAGCTATTGCGCACGCCTCTGCACACCAGGCTGCCGGGCTGCAGTGCATTGCCCTGCACCCGACTCATGCCATGCGCTGACCACAGTGCCTTCATAAATGCGCGGCTAGACGTGCGGTACCCATGAGCAGTTTCCGCTGCAGTGCAGGGAAGTTATGTTACCCATGACCCTGTCTGCCGCACGCTGTGCATGCAGGCATGCACTCAGCATGTGCGACTTGCACTGGTGCGCCGCTCGCTCCCGCGTGCGCGCGCGCTGACGCGCGGCGGCAAGCGCAGGTGGTGCGCAACCCGGCAGCATTCCCCTCGCCAGTCATTGCGCTCGGCAGCGCGCACACCGTGAACGAGGCGGTGCTGGCGGAGGGCGGCACGGTGCTGCAGCTGGCGGCTGGCGGCCGGGACACCATCTTCGGCCTGGAGCAGCGGTGGCCGCCCGCGCCCTGCCTGCCCGCGCTGTGCCAGGAGCATGCGGGCACACCAGGGGCCCACAGCACAGGAGACAGAGCTCGATGGTTCACAGCGTGCAGCGCGTGCTGTGCTGCAGCATGTACCATATCTGCCAAGAGCGAATCGCCTCTGTGCACTGCATCACGCGGTGCAGCTGTGCCGAGGCTTGGATGCCAGCAGCCTGCCAGCAAGGGTCTCTGGTGCGGGCGCATGCGAGTCTCGTGCGCATGCGGGAGCGCTGTCTCATGCAGCACTTTGAGGCGCTTATTCATGGACCGAGGGCCTTTGCATGCGTTTGCGGCGCGCAGCGCGGACGAGGTCGTGCCCGGGCAGGGCCGGGTGGTGGCGCGCATGCAGGCCGGCGTGAAGATGCTGCAGCTGCACACCTACCTGGCCGAGCGCGGCTACGAGTGCAGCTTCGCGCCCGGTGCGGCGCGCTCGCTGCGTGCCCGTTCTGCGTCCCGGCCTCTCTCACTCCTTCATAGCACTTGTGGAGGATGGAGCGCGTGTGGTGCTATATTATGCGATCTTGTAGGCTGGGCAGGCTGGTATGACCAGGAGAGGCGGCTGCTTTTAGTGCTGACCTGTGTGCGTGCACCGCAGTTCCGACGTGAACATTTTGTGTTCGTGCTTGCACCAGCTCTCTGTCAACCTTCTAGCTACAAGCGTAGCTACAAGCGCACTTCTACAGGCCCGCCGCACGTCATGCGCCGGCAGAGATCGGCGACGCCACCGTCGGCAGCCTAGCCAGCGGCACGAGCAAGGACTCGTCGCTGGATGCGCCAGGCTACTTCTCGGCGCTCCTGGCCTCGGTCACCTTCGTCGACGAGCACGGCGAGGTGCGCCGGACTGCTGATAAATCGCGCGCGCCTGTGCGCTGCGAGCACCTGTACAATCTAGAGGGCACAAGCATTCCGCATCCGCCGTCCAGGCTCGGCAGAGCGCCGCCCGCACCGTCCCGCACGCGCGAGCTGCACTTCACGCCGGAAGCTGACCGTGCCGGTGACCGGTTGCGCGCCTCGCATGCGTCTCGGTCAGCGGGTTGAAGCAGCACCCGGGGATGCCGTGCCAACCTACCCTACCCTACCATGCTGCGCAGCTGGTGACCCTGGACCGCGCTGCCGACGCGGCCGCGCTGGAGGACTACACGTGCAGCCACAGCATGCGCGGCGTCGCGGTCGAGCTGGCGGTGGCCGTGCGGCCGGCCGCGCTCGTGCGCACGGTCACCGCCTTGCTGCCGAGCGACGCAGCGCTGCCCGCCGCGCTGCTGCGGGCGCGCCCCGCACTGGCAGCATCCGGGCCTGATCACAGCCTCCATGTCATGTTGCTGCCATGTCTATGTCGGCAGCAGCCTGCTGGCGAGTGCGAGCGCCCGGCTTTCCCTGACCTGGCTGCGCTGCTTGCACGCATGCAGCGGCAGGCGCTGTGCGCTGCCCAGGACTCTCAACCAGAGAGCGCGACCCGCAGCTGCGCGCGCAAGCGGACAACGTGTGGGCGGCCGTCGGCCTGGACGAGGCATTCGTGGAGCAGCGCTGGCGCCTGCCGCCTGGCAACGGCAGCTGGGCCAGCCCGGAGGTGCGGGGCTCGAGCCGTGCCACGCTCCACAGCACGGGTCTGGTCCGCTCTGTGCCAGCTGCTGGTGCAGCCATGCGTTGCAGTCATGGCCGGTGGTGCTGACGCTGCCGTCCAGGCACCCACAAGAAGCGGGGCTCCATGCATGCGCACCCTCACCTGTGCTCACATCTGAGCAAGCGCCTCTGCCACTGCTGAGACCTGCTCAGGGGGACCGTGCTGCGGGCTGCCTCTTCACAGAGGAGGAGTCTGCTATGGGTGTCCTGCACACGGAGCCATGGCCCGCGCCTGGCGGCCCTCTGGTGCCGGCGGTGCTTTGGCAGGCGCCCCGCACTAAGCACCTGCCGGAGCAGCCGAATGCACGCGCACGCCCTGCCCCACGCAAATGATTTTAGATAGTGAATATAAGGTCTGTCATTTTGGCTGTGCCTGCTTTGCTGGTTGATTTGAAGGGCAACAAGCAAGCACAGTGCGGGCGGGGGCGGCGCATGCGGCAGACCCTGGTCGACTTCTACCGGAGCTACCGCTTCAACATGTTCAGCGAGGGCAAGTACGACGCGGCGGGCACGGTCGTCGCCAAGACCAAGCCCGTGAACCTGGTGCACCACCGGTACCAGCTCGTCAACCACTACCCGCCCGTGGCCGCCACAAAGGCGCGCGCACGCATGCCGCGGGGCCGCCTGAGCTCTCCCACCTTAAAGTGAAGTATGTGGGCTCCCGACAACTGGGAAGGCGCGCGTATACTTGACTGACTGCTGCCGCCTTCCCGCATGCAGGCAGCTCTGTGTTGCTCGCTCACATGCTGCCTGCCAGCTGCAGTGAGGGCTGCCCCGCTGCGCACCGCTGCTGTGAAGTGCTGCAGCAGACGCACCGCTTGTGTCTGTCATCATGCCTAGCGCATGCGAGGTCCCACAGCTGCACCGCATGCTGCTGTCAATAACTGGCGTGGCTGCTGTGCCGCGCCATGCTGCCGCGCACATACAGGGTCCACAGCTGCACCGCATGCGGCTGTGTTTACATTGCCGCGCCGCGCAGCCGCGCCTGGACTTCTCGTACTTTGAATACCCGGACCTGGCCACCTTTGAGCCGACGGTCACCGCGCTGCTGCGCTTTGCGCGCGCCTACCGCGACCGCACCGGCTTCGCCCCGGGCGCGTTCGCGCTGTACTTTGTGCGCCGCTCCGGGCGGCGCACGAACGCGCAGCTCAACTATGGCGGCGACGCGGGCGCGCCGCTCTTGCTGCCCATGCATGCGGCCTTGGCGCGCATTCTGCTGTCACGCTCCAGCACCACCAAGAATGCAGCGGGCGCACTCTGAGGCCCATGCTTTCGCACGGTTCCATTATAAAGGGCTGGGCCTGCGTGAGACCGATCAGACTGCTCGGATGAGCTACGCCGTGCACTCCACCCGTGCTGAGCGGTGTCTGCGCTCGTGGCACAGCATGCAGTGAGGCAAGTCTAACCAGAGATGCAGCACCACGGAGGGGCTCAGGCGCACAGCCGCGCGCGCCAGGCTGGAGCTTTGTGTTCGACCCCATCTTCGAGGACCCGGCGGAGCCGCGCTGGGTGCGCTTCTGCGCCGAGCTGCTGCCGCGCGCGCGCGCGCTGGGCGCGCGGCCGGGCGGCAGCCAGACCAAGGCGCTCGGCGGCCTGCCGGGCGCGCTGCCGCTGCCGCGCGCGCTCGCGCGGCAGCGCTTCCTCACGCCCTTCTTCCGCCAGTTCCTGGTCGGCTGAGCGCGGGAATGCCCACGTTCAGTTCCAGTGGCGACGGGGTCCGGACATTACTGCATCCCCCATCCCTATGCGGATTTGCAACATGCTCGTCGGTGCAGTGTCATCATGGTGCAGTGAGCTCTGGGCCCATCGCGGCTAGTACACAGCCGGCAATCGGCCAGAGGCTGCGGGAAGCGCGGCGCCGCGGCGCGCGCGCGAGCGCGCCCGCACCGGCTCCTGTCGCCAGCAGATGCCTGACTGCGCGTCCTGTACAGCTGGCACATACATGTGCTGTGTGTGCCAGCGCAGAGACATTGGTGCAGGCGGCTGCCGGGCCAGAGACAATGGGCATGGCAAATGTAAAAGGGGCTGGTAGGGATGGCAATGTGAGAGATGCTGTCGGGACAAAGAAGGGGCATCTCACACCGGAGCAGAGCTGCGCTGTACAGTAACCGACTCCGTGCACAATGCGGAGTCCTATTACCCGCCGTGCGGTGCTGCTGGCGGCGGCGGTCTGCACGCTGCTCTACGCCCTGTTTGCGTGGACGCCTGCTGTGACGCCATGGTCTAGCTTCAAGACCCAGGCCAGCTGGGCGCTGCCCGGGGTGCTCTAGTCTGAGAGCGCAGCGGACGCACAGCCCCACAAGACTGTGCGCGCGGCGCGTGCGCTGCTGGCGCATGGCCGACACCGCACCATGACGTGGGTCATGGTGCGCACCTTCCGACGCAAATCCAGAACAGGCTTGCGACACCAACCCCCGTGCCTGTACCAGGCCGTGATACAGCAAACACCGCGCAGGGCCTTCTAGCACCAATGCAGGCCGGCCGGAACTGCTGCGGCTAGCGCTGCGGCCGCAGGCCATGCTGCACACGCTCGGCGCCAGCATGTCGTGCGCCCCGGCCGAGGCCCAGGCCGCGGAGAAAGCTTCAGACTGCGCCCTCGGCGGCGGCCAGCGGCCCGTGGCACGGCTCGTGCGGCTATGCTTGCTGCACGACGCGCACGAGTGCCCGCCGCGACGGTGGCTCTCCGACAGCGTGCCCTGCGCACACGCGCGATGTGGGCGCAGCGGTCACTGGCGCAGCCTCCCGCGTGACAGCAGCACCGCCGCTGCCGCGCGCGCTCGTGCAGGAGCGCAACACACACCAGGCGCAGGGCTGCGCAGACACCCCGAGCCGCGCGGCCTTCTTTGGCGCGCCGGCGTCGCCGCCCTCGCGCGCGTGCCCGCGGCAGCGCAGCCCGGGCCGCAGCCAGGGCCAGCGTGCACGCCAGGGTGCGGTGTGCGGCAGGGACTTCTTTGGCGCGCCGGCCACGCCGACAGGGCCGCCAGCGGCGGCGCGTCGGCTGCACCTGCCCCCGGGTCGAGCGAGCCCCGGCCGCGCGCTGCTGCCCGGCGCCTCCGGCCCCCGCACAGCAGCGTGCCCTGAGGATCGCCAGCCGGACTGCCGCAACGGCGGACTGCCTGGCGTGGACGTAGGGCCGCAGGGCGGTGCGCCGTTGCGCCTGCGGCGGCCGGGCGCGCGCAGCCCGCCAGGGCGCGGAGCAGAGGCAGGGCCGGGGCGGCCCGCGCCACCGCCGCCGCGCTCATCGCTGGGTGCGCGGGCGGGCGCAGCGGCGCAGAGGCCCCGCGCGCGCACGGGACTGGCTTTTGGCCGGCGCTGGCGACCCCGCGCGGGACGCGCAGGCGGCAGCAGAGGGCAGCGGGGCCTGCGGCGGCCGGCGCGCGGGGGCCCGCGCGGCCGCGCGCCCGGCCGCCAGCCCCGCGGCGGCGCCGCGGGGCGTCTGGGGCGCCTGGCAGCCCGGGCAGCGGGAGGGGGGCGAGGCGCGCACGCGCGGCGCCTGCCCGGACCCGCGCTCCAAGGAGTCAGAGCAGGATGGCGCGTGGCCGCTGGCGGGCTGGCAGCAGGCGGAGGGCGAGGCACTCGCGTGGGCGTACTGCCACGACGTGTACTCTGATGATGAGCCAGAGCACGATGGAGTGTGGGTGCCGCTGCTGGCGGGCTCGTCGCAGGAGGAGGGCGAGGCGCGCGCGCGCGCGGCGTGCCTCGACCCGCACCCTGAGGAGGAGTCAGAGGAGGACCCCGTGTGGCCGCCATGGTCGCGGGAGGAGGGCGAGGCGCTGCGCGCACGAGAGGCCGGCCTCGACCTACACTCCGAGGACTGTAACCCTTCCGAGGATGAGCGTGAGCAGGATGGAGAGCGGGCGCTGGCGGCCTGGCAGCAGGCGGAGGGCGAGGCGCTCCTGCGCGTGGCCTGCCTCGACTCAAACTCTGAGGATGAGACGGAGGATGAGTGGGAGCAGGACGGAGAGTGGGTGCCGCTGCGCTGGCTGGCCGCTCCGCCGCGGCCGGCGCCCGGCCAGGCGCCCGCGCGGCCCGCCGGGCGCGCACCCCAGGGCGCAAGGCCGCGCGGCGGCGGCGCGCCGGCGGGCGACCCGCCTAAGGCTCTGTCGCGCCGGGCGCGCGCCCGCGCCAACGCGGAGCGGAGGGAGCGAGCTCTGCGCACTCTGCATGCGTGCGTGAGCGTGGACCCGCTCAGGCCGGGCGTCGTACAATGGAACGGCCTCCAAGCCCAGCAGGCCGCGCCCACGCGTGGGGCGCCGGACGTCTGGAGCCCGCCCGGGGCGCGGGGCGAGCGGGTCGACCCCGCGCAGGACTTTCTGCGCGGAGGACCGGCGCCGCTCCCGCGTGGGGCGCCCCGCGGCCAGAGCCGGCCCGGGGCGCGGGGCGAGCGGGGGGACCCCGGGCAGCAGGCGCCTGCGGCGCGCGGCGCGGGCTGCACAGCCATGAGCGCGCCTGGGGCGTTTCGCCGCGCCGGTCAGCCTGGCCAAGAGCCCGCCTGGGGCCTGCGCTGTGCAGACGGCGGCCGGGGCCGCTACCCCGCTGCCGCCCCAGGCGCTGGGATCCCGCCTCGGGCGCAGGACGACCGGCGGGCCCCGCAAGCGGGCTTGCCTGGTATGCAGAGCGCGCTGGGGGATGTGGCGGGCCCGTCGTGGAGCGCGCGGCGCGACGCCGCGGTGGAGCGGCAGGCAGCTAGTCCCGCCGCCGCGGCGCGGCCCGGCGGACGCTCCGCGCCCGTTTCTTCGGGGTGCCCGGCGGGCGCGCGCGCGCTGGCGGGCGCGGCGCGGGTGGGGCTCAGTGCCGGCGGCTGCAGCGCCCCCACTGCCGCGCGCGCCGCCCCTGGGGAGCCCCGGGCGCGCTGCATGGGGGATGGCCGCGACCGCAACGCCGCAGGCGCCCCCACCCAGCCCGCGCACTGCGGCGGCAGGGGCGCGGCCGCGGAGGCAGAGGCCGCACACGATGCATGGATCCGGCACGAGCGGCCGCGCGGCGCATGCTGGACCGCTGCGGAGGAGGCTGTCTGGGAGTTGTGGGTGCGGCAGGGGCCGCCGCCGCCGCTGGTTTCGCGGCCGGGGCTGGGGCAGCTCCAGGAGCATCACGTGCCCCCTGCCCGGCCGTATGAGGTCACCGCAGGCCTCTGGGCCGGTGCCGCGCCCACGGGGCCCGAGCGCGGGGCCCCGGGCGGCGGCGGCGGCGGCACGCGCCCGGGGCGCTCACCCTGCGCTCGGGCCGAGCCGGGGTTAGGGGCGAGCGCGCGGCCGCCGCTGCCGGAAGCGCCAGGCGGCGCGGGCGCGGCCGCGCAAGCGCACGCGCACATCGCCGCGCTCGGGGCGGCGGCGCGGCGCGCTCCTCCGGGTTCTGGCGCAGGCCTCGCGGAGCTGCAGCAGGCGTGCCGAGATATTGCCGTCCGGGAGGCGGAGGACGCGCGCCGCCTCGAGCAGCACTTTGAGCAGCGGCGGCCAGGTCGCTCCGCCGAGGCTGCAGCCCCAAGGAACCCGTACGCGCGCCGCCGTGCGGCGGCGCGCGCCGCCAGGCGCGAGGCCGAAGACATAAACGCGCGCGCCACCATGCTCGCGGCACAGGCGCTGCACGCTGTCGACGTGCAGGCCGCGGCGGCGCGCCACGGCGCAGACGGGCGCGTGGCGGGCGGCCACTGGTGTTTGCCACGCGAGGCTGAGCCGGCGCGGGCAGACGCGGCGCGCCCGAGCTTAAGGCAGCAGCGCGACGGGGCAGCCGGCGCCGACCCTGCTGAAGCCGCTATGAGTCTTGGCCGACATGCGGGCGCAGCCACGCGTGCAGCGCGCGAGGATGCCGCCCCGGATTTGCCCGCGTCGGAGCGCAGTGCGCCGGGTGGGCGGGGGACGGGCGAGGAGCGGAGTCTGCCGCTTGAGTGTGGGCCAGAGGTAGCGGGTGCGGCGCGCCCGAGCCCGGGGCGGCACCGCAATTCGCCTGCAGACCCCGATGCGGCCCAGGCCGCAATGCGGTTTGGTCGCCAGATGCGAGAAGCCGTGAACGCGGCGTGCGGCAACGCCCCGCCGGAGCTGCTCGCGCCATTAGCGCGGCACGCGTCGGAGCGCGCCGACACAAGCACGCGGGGGGCGCACGGCGAGCGGAGTCCGCCGCTCGGGTGTGCGCCGTCGCGGGCGGACGCGGGGCGACCGAGCCGGGCGCAGCAGCGCGGGCAGGCTGCGCGCGCCGACGCCGTGGAGGGGGCCGAGTCGCACACCGACCTGCGCTCGCATTGGGGTCCGGAGTGGCCCTGGGTGGGCGTGTTTGGCGAGGGCCCTGGCGAAGCGCTGCCGGACGCGCGCGTGCGCCCCGGCCGCACGCACGTGCGGCTGCCGCCCGACCCGTGGCAAGATGCGCGCTCAGACAGTGGGGACACCGGTGTGCGCCCTGCTCGCTCTCATGCGGCTCGCAAAGGGCGCAAATGAGCACGTGTGCTCTGTTCGCCTCTGCCGACTTGCCTGCCAAGGCCCTGGGCAACGGCCAGGGTCTTGGCGGTATCATGCAGTCTGCGTCCACCAGGCGGCCGCACCGAGCCGAAGCGCGTGCGACCCCATGGGCACAGCTAAGGCGCTGAGCAGGCGGCTGCTTAGGGATCTGGCTGCGCTGCAGGCAGATGGGTCAAGAGTTCTCAAGCACTGCTGTATCTGCGATCCATGAGCTGGAAGGCCGGAGCCACCTCGGGCAGACGGCAAGGCCTGAGTCCGACCTGCTGCGTCGCGCGCGCAGACCACTGGCGCGCTTGGCACGACGTGGACCGCAACCTCAGCGCCCTGGCCGGCCACATGCACCGAGCCGGTGCGCGCGTGCATGCAGCCGCGGCGGAAGGTCCCCTGGCCCCAGTCATATGCTGTGCTGACCCGTCATGCGGCATGCGGCCTGGGTTGGCAGCTCGCTGCATGCCGTGCTCCACAGCGCCCAGCGGCGCAGCGCGCATGCTGACCTTGCTCGGCCAGGCCTGGGCGTCAAAGCGCGCGCATGCCTGCCCGCAGGTTTGTGGAGCCGCTGGGGTGGGTGCCGCCGGCGCCGGCGCCGCCCCCGCCGCCGCCGCCGCCGCCATGCGCATCCGCGCATGCGCACTTCCAGGTTTTGCGGGCGCCGCCCGAGCTGCGGGCAGTGGTCGGCGTCGGCAACGCGGAGGGCCTGCACCGCCTTCTGTGCTCGCTGCCAGGGGTCGAGCCGTGGGCGCCCTGCGTCATGGTGCGCCGCCGGCCGCGCACATGCCCAAGCTTTTCATATGATGTGCTAAACGTTGGTTCTGCTTCATCAAACTCACAGAACAGCCTTGCGTTCTGAGTCTGTGCCCTGCCTGCGCACTTGCTGGATGAGCGCCTGTCCTGGCTACTTGCAGCAGCAGAAACTGTGATTGCTAGCATCCTAGGTGCCTCAGTGTGCAGTAACACAGGATATGTGCGGGTGTGCAGGACGTCGTGTATGCGCTACAGATGTCAAACTAGGTCGTTGGGCACTGGAGGTGTTACCTAATGCTGCCTATGCGCGCGTTGGGAGTTTGAACTGATACAGCAATATGCTGCTCCCCAGACTGTCTGTCTGTTGTCAGTACTGCCTGTGCCTTTGGCCTGTGTGACCTGACCTGGGGCAGAATTGTGCATACGGGGAGCAACAAACCTGTGTGACCTACCTTCTTGAACAGCTTTGTGTATCTTTGGCTTTCCTTGCCGGGGAAAGGTGCAATGTGTACACCCCATTTATATCACACAAGTTGTCTGCTTGGTGGGACGGTAGAAGCCGCAACCAAGCTGTTACAGCAACACCTGCCGCATACTCCAGGCCCTCGCACACGCTGAGCATAGAAACACACCAAAGCTGACAATGCTGAGAGCGAAACTGCGCCGCCTACTCAGCACCGGTCTGGCTCTTGATGATGTCGCTGTCACCTGCGCCAAGTGCAAGCGCGCCCGCGTCAGCTGCCGCCCGAGCGTCCTTGGCAGTGTACTGAGACAACAGTCCTCAGTTGAGAAACATGGTTGAAACCCTATACAAATGGCCTGTCAAGTCCCAGTAGCACATGGTCTGCTCCTGCGTCCACCGGCACAGGCTTCCTGACATTTGGCTCGAGACAGATAGGGTTGACGGGGGGCGCACCGGGGTCGGTGATGGCCAGCACGCACACGCGGTGCAGCTTGCCGCACGCGGTGCCCAGGTCGATGTTGTCTGTGGCCCCGCACCCCCGTCAGCATCTCGCCTTCAGTGCCCACCCGACTTTCGCCAACAGGCCCACGCCACCAGGCCCACCCGACTTTCGCACTCCAGCAAGCCAGCAGAGTAGCAGCGCGGCGACTCACCCGCAAACAAAATTCAGCAAAAGCGAAAGCACAGTCAATTTGAACACTAGCATCTCAGTGGGCGGAGGGCGGCAGTGCGCACTGCCGGTGTAGTGGTGCACGCCCGTCTTGGAGAGCATGGCGTAGTACTCAATCTCCGACTTCTTGGTGTATGGGCAGTTGCTGCTGATGATCACGAGCTTGGCTGCTCCCGCGCCGCACACGCGTCTCACTGCAGGTTGCAGCGGCGTCTGGGTGGCGCGCTGTCCAGGACGCGTGCGCTGGCTGCAGGGCGTGCGTGCGCGCACCCTTGCCAGAGCGCAGGCACTTGAGCACGGTCTTGGTGCCCAGCGTGAACTTGCCGCTCTTCATCACCAGCGCCAGGCGCGAGTTGATGCTCTCCTGCGACTTTTTCTGCGGCCGCGCGAGAGCCACCTCACGTAAGCACAGCGCTCGCTTATCGCGCTTGCCAACATGCAGAGCAGCGATGCTCTAAGGAGGCCGTGGTGGGGTACGCTGCGCGCAAGGGACTCGACAGCCGGCTCGGACGCACCGACTTCTTGCTGACTGCGGACACCATGGCGCCGGAAGTCTACCTCCTTCTCAGCCTGCAGCAACAGCCTAGCTCAGCTCCTGGCCTGCCATGCAACGAACGGCGGCACGCGCACGCGAGGCGCCGCTTTGATACGCGCGCACCTGCCGGCTCCAGAGGTGCAGCACGAGGTTGGGGAGGCCTGCGAGAGCTTGAGGCGCGGCCAAGCCGCCGCGCCTTTCTCGAGCAGGAAAGCCCTGCAAGCCCTAGCCCAAAGCCGCCTCCTACTCGCAGAAAGCAAGGCCTGCTGTCACAGGCGCGGGCTTCGTTGCAGGGGAGTGGCAGCGGCTGCACACCATGGTACGGCTGTTTTGCGCTGCTGCGCACCGACGCAGGTGTGGCGTACGGTGTTCTGATCACTCCAGCGCGTGGTGTTTGCGCAGGCGCCCAAGCCGCAGGCGAGTAAGGAGGCAAAGGCCATCGCGGCTGCCAACAGCAGCAAAGGAAAGAAGAAGGTGGGAGGCGCAGTGCCCTGTGCGCGTGCTGCGCCGCTCGGCTGAGCCGCTGCCATGTCTGTGTCCTGGGTGTGTTCCTTATCGGCCGCTTGCAGACACTGTAGCGTGCGACCAGAGGCACTGCTGAAGGCTGCGAGCGCTTGCGCTGCAGAAATGGTCGAAGGGCAAGATGAAGGAGAAGGTGAACAACCTGGTGCTGTTCGACAAGGTGCGTCTTGTTGTTGTTGGCGCCACAGCTGCCTGTGCTCCTTCTGGCGGCCAGGTGCCTGCGTGAGGCTCCGTTTAGTGGGCACTCCTCAACGAGCGCGCTGGGCGCAGGCTACCTACGACAAGCTGAACGCGGAGGTACCTAAGTACAAACTCATCACGCCGTCGGTCCTGTCTGACCGGTTGCGGGTGCGGCGGCCCTGGCCAAACGCCACCGCTTGGTGCCGTGGTCCCTCTTGTGCCAAAAAGTGGCTGCAGTCTATTCACAGTGCAGCGTGAGCTTGTGTTAACAGTGCAGCGTGAGCTTGCGTTATCAGCCACTGCTGGAGCAGCACGTGTGGCACTGTGCACAGCGCCTCCCAGAGGGCAGTTGGATACGCAGCTGATGCCAAGGGGCTGCTGTCTTTGCCATAAGCACTCCAGTGGCTTCTAGCAGTGCATGCTGTTTATGCTGTGCTACTGTGAGCCTGGGTTGCTATATTGCCTCGCCAAGCACCTGTGAAGTTCCTGATGCCTGTTGTGTGGCACGGCGCTGCCTGGTGTAACGCACCAGCGCCTGTCGGCCCGCAAGGGCTGTGATGATGAGCAATCTGTTGGCGACTGTGCACCCCAGACAGCTGCTGCACGCGCCCGGTGGAATCAGCTATATCCGCGCTATCCTCACGCGGGCTGTGCGGCTGGGCAGGTGAACGGCAGCCTGGCGCGCGCGGCGATCCGGGAGCTGGCGGAGAAGGGCATGATCCGCGCGGTCGCGCACCACGGCTCGCAGGCGATCTACACGCGCGCGACCAATGTCGAGGAGGAGGTGACTAAAGACAAAAAGCCGAAGAAGGGCGGCGACAAGGCCGACAAGGCGGCTGAGAAGGCCGAGAAGCCTGAGAAGGCCGAGAAGCCTGAGAAGGCCGAGAAGGCCGAGAAGGTCGAAAAGGCGGAGACTGTGGAGAAGGCGGAGGCCTGAAGCCCTATGTCACTGGCGGAGTAGGCGCAGGGTAGGGTGGGTCCTGAGGCCCTGCCCTATTGGCGGATGAGGCGGAGGCCTGAGGGTCTGCCCTGTCTGGTTGGTGAGTGGCTGCACCGCGCACCGCGCGGCGCAAACCGCGGAGGCGTGGGTCCTGCACCGTCGCGGCTGCGAGAGGGTTGCGGCAGCAGCTCTGGGAGGGCGGCGCTGGCGGCGCGCCGCGCGGCCGGACTGCGTGCGGGCTTGCCTTGCAGGTCGAGGGAGCCCTGGGTTCTATGGATAAGGGTCAAGCTCTTTGTTTGGCAGGTAGCAGCCTGCCGTTTGCTGCTGCAGTGTGTTAGGGAGGTTGGCGTACAGCCCTGCTGCTCGGGCGCATGTAACAACATGTGTGGGCGATGCAACGTCTCAAAATGACGAACATTTTGCCTATCTGTTGTTTACTGCGCATGAGCTACCTGGTAATCTGCGTTAGCTTGCAGGCACACCGCGACACGTACTGCCTATCAATATAACCACGCGCGCACAGGCTGGCTTCACACAGTGCTTGTAGGTAGACATGCCGGGCACAATCCCAGGCGCCTTACAAGGCGCATCATCGAGTAGGTTCAGATTTCAGGTGTGCCAGGTGCTGGTGCAGGTCGCCACCCGCTGCCAGGCAAGCGCATACCCTGGCAGCCAGGGCAGCCACTGCGGCAGCTGCGCCGCAGCGCGCCCTCGGCGCGGCCGGCCAGCAACCCCCGGGTCACCAGGCCTCCAGCCCGGTGGCTGCCATGCAGGCGCGTAGCTGCGCCGCCTGCCGCGCCAGCCGGCGGCCGTCGCAGCCCAGCGCCTGCCGCGCTAGCCGCAGCTCCTCACGCAGCGCCGCCGCCTGCCGCGGCGCTTAGAGTCAGCGGCCCCGAGCCTGGGTGAGTCTACACCGCTCGGGTGACCCAACAGTGAGCACCACGTCTGCGTGTGCGGGCAGGCCGCCATGAGCCAGCGTGTCGAGCGCCGGCTGCACGCCCCTGCCTGCTGAGCAGGGCGCATGGGCGACATGCCCATGCGCTTGCCGGGCTGGTCGCGTGCATGTTTCAGCACATCATCCGCAGACAAGGAAGCAGACACGGCGCAACTCCTGCCGCACCTCTGCAGCGAGGCTCCTGTGCGGCGGCCGCTGCGGGGGCGGCGGCGACGGCGAGCATGCCTCGATGCGCCAGTGCGCAGCGCATGCGCCTGATTCGAGCGCATTTGGCCCCGCTTCAGCGGCAGGGGCACGTGCACCCATCTGGATGCCGCCTGTGTGCGCGCCTGGGAGGATACCTCCGCGGCGGTGCTCCTGCGCGAACGGGCGAAGCTCGTACTGCCATGCTCTGAAAGCCCATAGCGCAGTATATACGCAGCCACTGTCTAAGCGGACGGGTCAGTGCCTCTCCAGGCCGCATGAAAAGTACCTGTGCAACGAATACATAGCAGGGCTGGGCAGTGCCGTACCTCGTGTCCATAGGCGCATTTGTGTGACAGCGCCTCACCGCAGGGCTCCGCCCTTGCCTGGCCGGTCAGAACGCCGCGCATCTCTGCCAACAGCTCCTCCGTGTCTTCCTGCGGAGCAGCATGAGTGCTGATGTGTACTTCCAACGCACACACTCTACACTCCAATTCAGTCTCCTAACGATGGAAGCACGCCTGGACAGCATGCGCGGCAGCAACACTGGCGGCTGCGTGGCGCTCCGGCATCAGGCAGGCAGATGGACATGGGCATACAGGCAGAGCAGATCAGCGTGCATGGCGCCCTTCGCACAACCGCGGCACGCACTGCGCGGTGCCCAGCAGCAGGAGCGGGCGGACCCGCGACGCGAGCTCGGCGCGCAGCCAGCGCTCGGCGGCCGCGCGCGCGCCGGCCTCGAAGCGCAGCGCGCTGCCCAGGCGCGCGGCCTCGGCCGCGCGCGCCTCCGCCGCAGCGCGGCGCCGCAGCTGCAGCGCGCGCAGCGCGGCCGCCTCCGCCTCGGCGGCCGCCGCCTGACAGCGCGGCGGCAACCAAGGCTTGACCATTCTGTGTTTGGATATTGTAGGCGTAGCGGGTGCACTTGCCCACAACGCGTGCGCAGGCCTCAGAGCGCCTGGCCAGACCGGCCTCGGGCTCGGCTGCCCGCTGCCGCACTTGCAGCCGCGCAGCGACGCGCCGGCCAGCGGCGCCCCAGTCGCAGCTGCTCTGCTCAGAGCGCATGGCGCTTGCTCCGCATGCATGTCATGCGCCCGGAGCCCATGTCCCCCGGAATGGCTACGGTCCTGCGCACCCGCTCGCGCGCGGCGGACAGCTCGGCCTCCAGCCGCGCGGCGCGCGCGGCGCGCGCCTCGCCGGCCAGCCGCTCGCGCTGTAGCGCGGCCGCGGCCGCGGCCATGGCCGCCTCGCGCTGCGCGGCCGCTGCGCCCGCGCCGCCCAGCGCGCGCTCCAGCGCCGCGGCGCGCTCCTGCGCACGCGCTGGGGAGCGTGCTTCTCTGTGTTCCCTGTCCTGTCCCTGTGCTGCAGCTGCGCATGAGCTCTGTCTATGGGGGACGCTCCCTTGATTAATTGCGTGGCGCCCTCACGAGTATCTCCTGTAGAGACAGAGCAATGGCAATTATTGCAGCTGGCAGCGGCCACGTTGCGGCCCGCCTCGCCGCGTCGCATGCAGCCCGCACAGCGCCTTGCAGTCAAGCAACGCCTTAGCTCGGGCGTGCGGAAACGCACGGCATGGCCGGCTGGGCGGCAGCACGCGCGCCTGCAGGCGCTGCCGCTGCTCGGCCGCGGCAGCGGCGGCGGCCGCCGCGGCCGCCTGCGCGTCCTGCAGCGCCGCATGCGCGGCCTCCAGCTCCGCGCCCAGCTCCTCCGCGCGCTGTCGGCACGCGCGCACATGGCCAGCTTGGGAGCCGCGGCTATGCGTGCTCTAGCTACTCATGTATGCACACTTAGGGCGCTGGCCTTGATGTCATTGTGATGGCCTGCAGTGGCAAACAGCTCGCCCTGCAGTCAGGCAAGCGAGTGGGGGCGGCTACGCGAGCCACATCAGCTGCCGGCGCTCGCCGCCGTGCGGCCTGGCGAGTCCGGCCGTGTCGGCAGCGGCCGCCGGGCGTCGCGCCAGCGCCCACTTGACGGCCGCGACTGGGGCTGTCCACTCACTGCCTGCACGTCACAGCTGCAACAGCTGCGCAGCGCAGACGGCGCTCTATCACGCGAACAGCACATGCGGAGCGTGCCAGACCGAGCGGATGCCGGGCTTCCGCCTCGACATCCCTACCCCTGCGCCGCGCACCGCCTCGGCGGCCGCCAGCTCGCCGCACAGCGCCTCGTCGCGGCCGGCGCTCGCGGCGGCGGCCGCCGCGCGCTCGGCGCGCGTCGCCTCGGCCGCGGCCGCGCGGCCGGCGAGCGCGCGCCGCGCGGCGGCCAGCGCGGCGCGCACGCCGTCCAGCGCCGCCTCCTTCTCTGCCAGCTGCCCGCGCAGCTCCAGCACCTGCCAGGCACGGGAACTGAGGCCCGGCGCCCGTGCTGCCCGCTCTGCCGCGACACGCTCTGGGGGGCCGGGGCGCCTTGGGTATGGCTCGGAGGGCTGGGCCATAGTGGAAAGTGTGGCATGGCCGTCCAGCGCGGCCACCTCAGCCAGCCGCGGGGTGCAGGGTGCGGGGCTAAAGGGTAGAGACCGGGGCGAGTGCAGCTTCAGCGGTGGGCGCGCGGCACGGTAGGCGAGCCTGCGGGACTCCTGGGTGGAAGCGGCGTTATCCATAGCAGGGAGGACTCAACTGTGCAGCTGTGTGCTGCGCTGCGCGGCGGCCCTGTAGGGCGCGGATCAGCTGCTGCAAGGAGGGTGGCAGCTGGGGGCGCTGGGCAGGCAGCTCAGGCCAGGCCGCGAAGGCGCGCGCGCCTCCTGCGCACGGCGCGCCGCAGTGGCCTCATGCAGCTCTCCCGCGCGCCGCAGCGCGGTGTCCACCTCAGCCTCCCCTGCCGCCATCGCGCGCCCCAGCCGCGCCACGCCAGCCTGCGCGCGCAGGCGTGCACAGTGGCAGGGCTGCTGCGCTGCTGTCGGCGAGCGCTGGCGTGGCACCTGTGCTGCTGCGCTGCGCACCTCTGCCACGCTCAGAGCTGAGCACAGCTCCATGGCATCAAGCGCGGCGTCAAAGTCCGGCGGCCGCGGTGGCGAGCGGTCTGCACGCCCGGCGCCGCGGTCATCTTCTGGCGGAGGCGTAGCCGCCATCTGCTGCAAGGCACCACGGATGGCTGGCAAGCTGCGTGCACTTGAAGTGCGCCAGCAAGTGCAGGGTGTTACCGCACGCGGCACCTATGGTGCTGAACCTTTACACTGCAGCGCCACAGGGCCTTCGTGGACGTTGAAGGCCCAGGCTCACTCTTCTGTTGTCGAGCTATGCGAGTCGTGTTCGTATGCAACCCTCAGCTCTGACCCTCACCCTACATTTGGCCGGGATTGCTGCATTTGCATGTTGGCATTGCAATAGCCGCCCTTGCAAAGGCGCACATTGCAAGCTCAATCTTGAGCTGGAGCCAGAGTCGCTGCGGAATGGGTAGTCAGGAATACCAGCAATGGCGCGATTGTTTGCAGCGGGTGCACAAGGAGGAGCACTCTGTGTCGCTGCTGCAAACCCACAGTCACGCACAAGACGCGCATGGCATGCAAATGCATGCAGCGGGCAGCGAGAAGACTGTGCACTCCCACTTCCCCAGACCCCGCTGACTACCCCTGCTGGCGCCGGACTATGCGGCGGGGTCGGCGGCCGCGGGCAGCCGCGACAGCAGCAGCACAAACGCCACGCCGGCCAGCGCGCCGCCCAGGTGCGCAATGTGGCCGATCTGCACGCCGGCGACCGTCTTGCCCGCCGCGCCCCTGATGATGGCCGTCTGGGCGACCACCTCCTGCGCAGCCCAGCCACGGCACCTTGAGCGTCATAAAAGTGGCGCCGCCCGGATGCTTTACCTTGACTCAATGCTCGAGGCTGCACTGCTCTAGCATGGGCAGGCACTGCGAGAGTGCGCGAGGCATGCTTTGCATATGCAGCTGGATGAAAGCGCCGCCACTGTACTGAATTGTTGCACGGGAAATGCAGATGCTTGCTCGCAGGCGCATATCGCACGCTGCACAGCTCAGCGTGGGCAACTAATTCTGAGCCATGCAACACGTTGCTGGAGCTGGCCGCACATGCCAGATTTGATTCAAAACGAACTGTCCCAATACAGCGCACTCCACCAGCTTCCGAAAGTTTAAGCGCAGCTTCAGCAGCACTGCGCGCCCGCATCACCCCCAGGGTCAGCTCTGCCTTGGGGCGCAAAAAGGCTGTTGTCACTCACCTGACCACGTCACGCTGAAAGTTCTGTCAAAATTTCAGTGCTCGCGAGCCCCGGCGCACCCGAGACAGCAAACAGACCAAAGACCGCGCCCGACGCGCCCAGGCTCATACAGTTGTGCGGCATGGTAAGGTACGACGCCAGAGACCCACCTGCGCCAGGAGCGCTGTCAGGTGCCTAGTGGCAGGAGCAGGGCATGCTCGACCATGGAGGCACTGCAGGCTAGCGGGCAGGCGCGGCGGCGTACCCACAGAACACACGATGTATGTCAACCAGACTCCCAGCGCGCCCTCCTCCTCCTCTACAATGCGTCCGAACACATACAGCATGAAGATGTTGGAGCTCAGGTGCTCCCACGACGCGTGCGCGAACGCTGCGGTGATGAACTGCCACCTGCGCGCCTCGCACTTCAGCACCTCGCACCGCACGCACGCCTGCCAGACAGATATCGTGCGTGCACAGCGAGCGCGGGACGTAGTCGCGCCTCACTCACCAGTGCGGCGCCTGGTGGTTCAGGTACAGCAGCGGCATGAACGGCAGGTGCAGCAGGTGGTCCGCCACAAAGGCCGCCAGGTTCAGCACCAGCAGCAGGAACACGCCGAGGGACGGCGGCGCCGCGAGCGCTTTCGGCGCGCCTGCGCACTCAACAGAAGCATGGTCTGCAACTGCAGGGGCCTAAGCACAGAGGCTAGACGCCAGGTGAGGCAGCTAGCAGCCAGCAAGCCCATGCTGTGACCAAAGTGCAGGCAGTGCACAAGCTACAGGTACAGGCAGAAATGCTTGCACCTGCCTCAGGCGCAGCCGCGCTGGGCGAGCGTGTCCACAACCTGGGCGCGCCGCCGTTGCCAGCCTGTGCACACGGATACCTGTGCTGTCTGCAGCGCACTCTCTGTGCGTGTATCTGAGGCAAAGAGTGTAAAAACGGTCTTCGGGCTGCGCAGTGTGTTAGCAGCCTGCTTTCCCTCAAGCCGCAAGAGCGGGTGACACAGAGCTGCGTGGCCATGACGCAGTTTGTGTCAAGTTTTGCAAGCCAAGAATACCACAGCCAAGAAGATCACAGCGCAGAGGCTGCCGTAGTGTTGCTTGACCAGTATGGATGTCACGGACTCTGTGCAGAAGCCTGGGCTGTTGTAAATGCTCAAGTCATGACTGTGCTCACTTTGAGATCAAAGTATCATCCAATTGGCTCTGTGGGGTCAATGCATAATCTGTTAAAAGCAACGAAGATCTGTTAGAAGCAAGGAAGACAGGTTGTTACAATGCAAGTGCAACTACATCCAGCCCTGGTCTGCCCCTACAGAACGTTGTCCCACGGCAGTGCACAGCAGATCACACCAGCTTTAAAAGGGAACGTGCACAGAGGGCTGCACCAGTACCGCATACAGGCCGGCCACATAGCTGACTCCTGCAGAGGAGCAGGTATACAGCGCAGCCACGTCTACACATACAGTGCACCTATGCCATCTTAGCCAAATTCTAGCGACCAGGTATGCAGCAAAATGTGCTGATATATTATAAGAAAGCCAATAACAAGCTACCAGGTAAGATATACGATGAGAAAGGCTTTTATGGTACAGACAGTTGCGTCAGCTCCAAACGTGCTGACGACCCTATCATCTGAACCTTAAACATGCGGCAGAGCGCAGCCACACAGCAACGACTCCCAGCACTGCTCAGCCACGCCGGCCCCCTCGTACTCGAGCGGATTTACGGTGCAGCGTCATACGCGCTGTGGAGCCGCACACTGTGCAGCCATGCCCCAGCCTCACGCCCTGGGTCCAGCTTGCCCTCGAGCGCCCGCGGCGCAGCGCTATGACGAGCGCGGCTGCGCCGCCCGGCGCACGTCCCGCCACGCGGCCCGCACCTTGGGCACCAGGTCAGCGCCCCACACCACACCTGCCACGCGGCCAGCCATACGTCAGAGACAGCACAGGCATGCACACAGCCTCACATCATAGACAGCACAGGGGCACAGAGGTCGACTAGCACACACTCTGCATACTGGTGGTTTCTGTCAAGACAGGAGGCATATGCATCCATGCAGGGAAAAAAAGTGGTATGCAGATGCGAGTCCAGTCCAGATAGATGGCCTGCTGCAGACCACGCATGTTCCACCAAGGGCCATCATATGTGCAGCACCACCTTTGACAAAACCCGGCACACCGCACCTGCAATCAAGCAGATGAAGCCAGTGTAGGTGAAGACCAGGCTGAAGAGGACACCGATCGGCGTCAGGCAGAAAATCCCGCCCAGGTTGCTGACCGAACGGTCACAGCCTGGCCGGTACATGTCGCTGCCTGGCGACTTCCAGATGTCTGCATCTGCGCGTCGTATTCAAAAACACATCAGTAAGTCTGCCAAAGGCTATTGTGTCACAACGTCACAACATCACACACAGAGCTTTGTCTGCTTCACAGACAACTGCCAAAACAAAAAGCAGACACACATGGCCTCTTAAGTCGAGTTTCAACAACTACGCGTTGCCACATGTAGTGCCCAGCGCACCCAGGGCCTCAACAACGGCGGCGCCGCAACCCATACAGTTGATCAGACCAATCCAATCAACCACTTTCAACACACATCTTACTGCTGAGAGGCGCACCCTGCAGCACGTGGCGCGTGAGGTCGGCCATGACGAGCGGCACGGCGGCCAGCGCCAGGTAGACTGGGCCGAAGCGGCGCCAGTGCGACCCGCGGCGGCTGAGGGCCTTCCAGTACGTGTACTGCGCCAGGTTGGTGAGCGCAGCCAGTGTGATTGCGAAGCTGATGCTGTGCGAGAAGGCCTTCGCCCCCGCCGACGCAGTGACCCCGAGGAGTCCCGCCAGCAGGAGCGGCCAGCATCAGCTTCCCACTGCGCGCAGGCCAGCGCTGTTCCGTCAGCTCGATGCTCAGGATCGGGTTGACAACCGCCTCGTACTCAAGCACCTCAACACACAGGTTCTCAGTACGCTGCCAACCCTGCCGGGTGAGTGGTCAACAGCACACCAATCACAACCCTTGGCACTTCACGATATAGAAGAGAAATTACAAGCGCGCAACCCTGGCAGACCTTGCTTCAAGGTACATATACCCGCTCAGCAGAATACCAGTGGTCCATTTGGGCTATTGAAATGCATACCCTTTATCAGCTGTATAACATACCAGAAGAGCAACCTTGTGAAGTGAAGTCTGAAGTCTGCAAATCAAGCACTCAACTTTCTGAAAGCATTAATAACTGGCTGTGACACGGAAGCAAGGTATTATGGTGTGTCGCACCCAGCGCAGGCAGCGAGAAGAGCAGGGTGGCTATGGAAGCGGCCAGGCCGCCTGCGTCCAGGCGCTGTGCCTCATCCTTGCCACCCGGCAGCACGCGGCTGGCGACAGTCTCGCCAGCCTGACGTGCGCTCGCCGCCGCCCGCGCCGGTGGCCGGGATCAGGCCCCGGCCTCGCAAACTCCAGCTTCTGGGTCGTTCTGCACAAGAATAACCAACTGTCAATACGTTAAAACACAGCTTGCCAGTTCCAAGTCATCCTGATACTTGAGCAAGCGCATCCTGAAGATGCAAGTCACTTCACGAACGCTTTCTGCCATCCAGCAAAAGACACAGCAAAGAAGCTCACCTCCTATCCCGTATCAACAAGAGAACAGTTGCCTCAGATAAGACAGGCGCATACACTGCAATCCCAGTACATGCGCTACGAAAAACAGCAGGACTGCCACAAACACCTTGCCCAAGCCACCCGCCAGAGCGCTTCCTGTCGCAAGCACAGCCGCCTGCGAAAGACTGCAAGGGTTGCGCGCGCCTCCAGCAGAGGCACGGCGGCCTCCTCGTCACGTGGCGCCATGCTGAGCGCGCTTGAGCACCTCAGCAGGTGTAGAATAGAAAGTCAGCGCCTGCACCAATGCTGATAACTATCTATCCTCTCTCGTCATACGACCACCGTGTGACAGCTTGCAGGCTGCTGACCTACCCTGGGCCCCACAGCCGCCCGGTAGGAGCGTTAGGTTGTCACAGTTCTGCGCAAGCTCTTGCACACGAAGACATGGAGCGCGATCCCTGGTGGAAAAACGTGGACGGGCCCTTTCCTGAGTGGCCGGGCCCTGTCGGCGTGAAGCCTGATGGCGGCGGGTGCCACCGCGCCAGCGGCACCGTGGGCAAGATGGTTGTGCACCGCGCTGTGCACAACCACGACGCCGACGGTGCACCTACCACCGGTCACACAGCTACACAGGGGGTAGTAGCTGCCGAGCACGCCAGCAGGCGGGGCTGTTGGCGCCTGCCTTCCGCGCCTATGAGGAGGTGCATATACCTGAGAGGAGGAGGCACCCACGGCGACCTCCGCCGCCCTCTCGTCGCTGCAACCCTGTCATTATGCAGACCAGGTCTGCTGCGGTATACCTTTGTGATGAACTTAGTAGCGTGCTCCGCACGTGTGCCAACCAAATCTTTTTCGCTGAGCGCCAACGTCGCCAGCGCCTGTGCGCACGTCACCAGCACACCACCAGGGAGTGCCGCGCGCCACCGGCAGCCCGCGTGCGCGATCGCGCAGCGGTGCGCGCGGCGCTAGCGGCCGGCTACGAGGGCTGGCTGGAGGGCGCGGAGCTGCTGCTGGGCCTGGGCGCCAAGATAGACGCGTCCAACAACGCCGGCGACCGGCCCTGGCACTGGGCGCACAACCTGGGCCACACGGCCATGCTGGCGCTCCTGGAGAAGGCGCGCCCGGCCGCCGCCTCGCGCGCGCGGCGCCGGGCCCTGCGTGCATGTGCTGTTGCGGCTCGTCTGAGCGCACCCCTCATGCACATGATAGCCCTAACACCAGCCACATGCTGCAACTGACATATGGCTGTGACCAAAACACATTTGTTGCGTGTTTTGGCTGCCCAAGCTAGACTATGGCCTGTGGCACGTGTATGACACAGACCCATCTGGCATGGTATGCCGGTGCGCTTTTCCCGTTCCTGTTCAGTCAATACAGGGCCCAGCCGGCACTGCCACCTTGGCAGGGTGACCCCGCAAATTCAAAGAGCTGCGAATGCTGTGTGCGCAGCACGGGGCCACGCGCGAGTTTGGCAAGGTGCTGGTGGCAGACCACACGCCGAAAGTGAAGGCATGCGCCCTGCATGGCACTCAGCCGCCTGGTGCCCCCCCCCAACAGTGCTGTCACAGGGCGCCGGGCGGCGCCCCATGCGCGCCTGTGCTGCCTGGATGCTGTCGCCTGTGGCAGCTCTGCACATGCAGCGCATGCATCATGCTCCCTTCATCTCAGGTCTTATTACAGTGCAATTCAGCCCGCCTTCAGTGCAGTACACCCTGTCTGATAGTTCAGGACGAATATAGGCTACTGTGACATGAACGCGTTTTGTGCAGGACTTCTTCCAGCGCGAGTGTTGGGCGCACCACCCCAAGCCCTACGCAGACTTCATGCGCTGGCGCGCGGACGAGGACGCCCGCTGGGCGGCAGAGAGCGGTCGCCTCATACCGGGCGGATAGGGCCTGAGCCTTAGGCTATGCCTTGAATGCAGGCTGGGCTGGCTTGTTGATCAGGGGCAGGAAAATCTGAGGCCTAGGGAGGGACAGGCTGGCACAGCTCTACACTCAAAATGGCTTATAGAGTTGCTGCTTGGCATGAAACGATTGTCTGCTATTGCTGGCCATGTCTTGATGCAGCCAACGGCTGTCCTAGCTGCTAGGAGCCCAATTCGTGAGGTGTGAGAACATGCAAGGTAAGAAATGTCCCGCATCAGAGATCCAGGAGGACACTGCAGACACGCACGCGGACACGCCATCTCCTCATGGGAAGTCTTGCGAGTCTTCAGATATGCGATGGATGGAGCGTTACACCGCACGAGCAGGGCAGCGACAAAACTGTTGCGCCCGCAAGCACGGTAAGCTACACCGCGGACTGAGTTGCAAACTCCCAGTCCGCGAGACTCGCGCTGCAGCTGGACTGGACTCTGACGACAACACACAAGACCTCACAGACAACGCAATTGGGGCGGCGCTGCGCCTGCGCAGTAACTCCCTCCCCAGACAACGACATGCCGACAGTGCGCACTCTGCGGCCCTCCCGTAGCGCCCAAGCAGTTGACACGGCTGTCAACGATACAGCAAACCGCCTCTCCTCCCAATGGGAGAGCGCCCTGCACAGGGTGTTGGGCCCCCCCGCGGGCCCGCCCTACCAGAAGCGTCCAGCGCCAGCTCCCGCATGACGCAGGGCGCGGCCCATGCAGTGCGCAGCACTCGTGCGACCCATGCCCTCCATGCCCTGCTCCCTCAGGGCGCATGCACGCATCGCCCGCAGGCCGCCCCACACCATGCGCGCGCCCCCGCCACAGCGCGGCCTGCGCAGCTGCCACGCTCCTCGCAGCCGCGCCGCCGGGCTGCAGACCATCTGCGGCGCTGCCGCTCTGGCTGCGGCGCGCGCGCGCGCGCAGCGCAGGCTGGGCAGCCTAACAGCCTGAGTGCTGCCCCAGCACGCTGTCCTCCCTCCGGCCCGCTCACAGGCTTCGCCCGCCAACCCCCCGCACGCGCCGCGCGGCACCGCGCCCGCGCGAGTGCGCACGGGTCAGGGGCCAGCGCTGACCCTCATGCGCCGCGGCGCATCAGCGATGCGGCCGCTGGGCGCGCCCCTGCCTGGGCCTGAGGGCGGCCTGCCGGCCGCGCCGGCCCTTTTTCGTACCAAAGGAGCCGGGCCCGCCCATGTGGCCGCGCGCGTACGCGGCCTCAGGGATTACAGGGTCAGGGCCAGGGTGGGGTCAGGGCCGCCCCGCGCCGCCCGCATACATGAATTTCTGCTTCTTCTCCGCGGGCTTCAGGATCTGCGCGCGCGCGCGCCACGCTCAGGCTCCCCGGTGCGACGCGCCCGCAAGCGCGGGCGACGCGCGGCACTCCGCCCTGCGCTCCCGGGGGAAGAGGGCTGCTTTGTAGTTGCGCATATGTTGACGAGCGCGTCGCGGATGCTGGCGAATGGCTGGGCGCAGCGGGGGGGCGGCGGCCGCCCACCTGGAAGGAGCACATGAGCGTCTCGTCGACGCTCATCATGGCGCCCGCGTTGTCGAACTCGCCGCAGTAGTTGGGCGCGCTGAAGATGGTGACCAGCTGCCGCTTTGCGAAGAACTCGTACCCATCCTCCACCACCTGCGGCCGCGCCCTGGTGGGTCAACCCCCAGGTTACCCAGGGACCCCCTAACCCTAGTACGTCGCATCGCGCCCGCACTGCTGCAGCGCCTCGCGCGCGCGCGCGCGCAGCGGCCGCTCTGCACGGGCAGCTCGCGCTGGCGGGGTGCCGCACAGCGGCGGATGCCAGGCTCGCAATGCGCGACGGCGCCGCGCCCCGGCAAAGAAAAGATCCCACCGCGCTCGCCATATGGCGCGCGCCGGTTCAAGACAGCCTGCCCTGCTCGGCGAGACGCCTGTGCACAGCAGCCTGCCCCGCTCGCGGCGCGCCAGCGCCCTGGCGGCTCCCCGCCCCTGCGTTCCCACACGCCCGCACCCAGCACGCAGGTCCAGGACCAAGGCCGAGCCGTGCTTGGTCGTGAGCTCCAGCACAGAGGCCAACCCCGCCCAGCTGTGGGCAGGGGCGGCAGGGGCTGTGCAGGCACATCCGGTGCGCGCGGCAAACTGGGGCCTAACTATGCTTGATCAAGGGCTGCAGCACGGAGGCCAACCCCGCCACAGTAGTGGGCGGGGCCGGCAGGGCCTTAGTGTTAGCGCGCCTGGTGCGCGCGGCAGACGAGGTCCAGGTCGTGCTTGGTCAGGAATTCCGACACGGAGTCTGGCCCGAACGTGTACGACACGCCGCGGTCGTTCTCGCCCCAGCCCTGCACCTCCTTGTCCGGGTCGGCCCACAGCAGGTCGCACAGCAGGCCCGTGTCCGGCACGTCGGTCGGGCGCGGGATGCGCTTTATCTGCTCCAGCGCCTTCAGCTCCGGCGACAGGCCGCCGTGCATGCACAGGATCTGCGCGCGCGCGCGCCGGCGCGGCGTCAGCTCGGGTCTGTCGCCAGCGCCAGGGCTGCCGCGCGAGGGCGATCAGCTTGGGGTGCAGCACCCTTGCGGGTGCCACCCGCAAGGGTGGCACCTCGCCCACGGCCGCCCCGAGCAGCGCCACCACTCACTGTGCACCTCACGCCCACGCCCAGCGCGCAGCGGGCGCGGGCGCCGGGCGGCCGGCCGCGGGCGCGCCTTCTCGTCGACCAGCGCCGCGACGGGCAGGCAGTTGAAGCAGTCTGTGAACGTCTTCCAGAGCCGGATGTTGTACCGCCGCTTGCACTCGTCGTAGAAGCCGTATATGCGGTTGATCGACGCGCACTCGTGGTTGCCGCGCAGCAGGAAGAAGTTCTCCGGGTACTTGACCTGCGCGCCGCGCGCGCCGGGGCTGTGCAAAACCCTCCATAGGGTTGTTGTGCTTAAACCCTATATGGGGTTGCCGCGCAGCAGAAAGAAGCTCTCCAGAAAGTTGACTGTTGACGCTGCTGCGCACGCCCGCCAGAGCGCTGCTGCGGCGCGCGCCGGCGCGCGCGCGGGGCTAGCGCTGTCTGCCCGCTGGCACTCTGCCTGCCTGCCTAATCAAGGAGTTCCCCGGGCGCGGCGGCCGCGCGACCAGCACGCTTCGGCTGAACGCAACAAGGGGGACAGCTGGGCCTGCAGGGCGTCTGCGCCAACCGGTCCCCTGCTATCGAGTCAACACTCCAGAGCAGGCAACCCCTGCCCCCTGCGCGCAGGCAGCCCCCGCCCCTTGCGCGCAGGCGGCCCCCGCCCCTTGCGCGCCGGACGGACATCGCCAGCACGAGCCCCGCTGCGGTGCTTGTTGCCGGCTGCGCGCCTCTCCCCGGATGGCGGCTGCCTTCACACGCCCACCTGCCAGCAACAAGCAGCAGCGCTGCGCAGCGTCCGCGCCCAGGCTGCCACCCCCACCATGTGGAAGTCGCTCCGGCACGCTCGCTCCCCAACACAGTGCCCTCTGTGCTGCCAAGCCTTCAGGTTCGCGCGCCCCTCTCCGGCTGTTGGGCACCGGGCCCCGCCTGCTCCTGGCTGGCAACCCCTGATCCGCTCCATAAGCTGCCGCGCTGGCTGCTCACGCCCGCCCGCCAGGGGCTCCGCACCGCCACGCTGCCCCCTCCTGCCTGGCGCAGCGGACCTGGCGCCACAGTGCACGCCGCTGGACCCAGCGTCCAGTCGTGCCGCGCCGAGGACGCGCGCACGCGACCGCGCCGCGCGCCCAGCTCTTGCCGCCTCTGGCCGCCTGCTTAACACGTCGCTGCTGGCTGCGGTATGGCCCCGCGGTCCAGACGCCAGCTGGCTTGCGGCGCATGCGGCGCTCGCGCGCAGCGCGGGCGCGAACACTTGGTGACTGTGGCGCTGCCAGCGCAAGGCCGCCCGCCAAGGGGCACGCCCGCCGCAGGGCTGCCCGCGCAGGCCCCGCCCGCCCGCTCGCCGGCTGCTCGCGGCGGGCAGCGGCGCGCCCCCCTGGCCCGCACGCGTGCGGCGCGCCGGCGCGCCGCGCGCCTGCCTGCCCCGGCGCGCGCGCGGGGCCGCACCTTGTACGCGAGCAGGAGGCAGATTGTCTCCAGGCTCTGCTTGCCTCGGTCAACGTAGTCCCCCAGGAAGAGGTAGTTCGCCTCCGGCGGGAAGCCCCCGTACTCGAACAGCCGCAGCAGGTCGGAGTACTGCCCGTGGATATCGCCTGGGCCGGGGACTCCGGCCTGAGCGACAGGCCAGGCCGGGAGCCGCCCCGCTGCTGCAACCCTCCAGGCGGAGCAGTAAACGCACCGCAAATTTTAATGGGTGCCTCCAGCTCCAGCAAGTTGGGCTGCGACATGAAGATTTCCTTCGCGGTGAGGCATAGGTGCCTAATCTCCTGCTCTGTCAGCTGCACCTGCTTGCCCGGCCGGCTCTGCCGCACCTCCAGGAGCCGCTCGATGACGTCGTCTAGCTGGCTCTCCTCCATCAGGCCCGGCAGCCTGCCTACATAGCTGGAGGCATGGAGCAGCCCGCCTGAAAAGAGCTTGCAGAGTACAGCAAAAGCGCACTGCATTGCCTAGGGTCTGCTGGCTCCTCGTGCGAGCAGCACACCCAGCTAGGCCATGCTCCGACGGTTTGTCGGCTCCCTCACTCCCTTAAGAGCGGTGGAGGGCGTCCGGACTTTGAACGCCCTCTGAGCGCTCATAAGGACATTTGCAGCAGCTCATGCATTGGGCATTGGCCTGGAATTCAGAGCACGCTGCTGCCGCTTGCAGACCATGAACACCGTGCAGCCGCAGACCATTCACGTGATTGCTGAGAGCGTGGCAATCGCACGCCTGGGCGACGACGCGGCCAAGGCGTTCGCGCCACATGTTGATGTGCGGCTGCGGGAGGTTGTGCAGGCGCGCACATGCCACTCCTCCTAACAGCGTAGCACCTGTCGCTGCCAGACGGCAGGCTGAACTGCCCGTCCCGCGGTCCCAGGATGCTGCCAAGTTCATGCGGCACGCCAAGCGCAGCACGCTGACTACAGAGGACGTCAACGACGCGCTGCGTCTGCGCAATGTGCAGGTCCGCCTGCTGCGCTTGGCAGCTGACCGCAGCACACGCACTGCGAAGCGCACACGTGCAAGCAAGCAGGCAGGCACAGCGTTGACAGAGTGGCCAATCGTCAAATGTTTCATAGCTATCTCACACCGGCACTCTGCCAGCGTGACCCAGGGCCGTGCACGCGCAGCCGCTGTACGGCTTTGCGAGCAAGGACCCCGCGCGCTTCCTGCGCGCGGCTGGCCACGGCGACCCCTTCTACATCCAGGACCCCGAGCTCAGCATCGCCCAGGCGCGCCAGCCCCCCAGGGGCAGCCAGTTACGCCGGCTCTGCTGCGTTGGCCCCCGGCCGAGCTCGGGCACGCAGGTCTGAGCTCGAGACACCCCAGCCCAGTCGGCACGCGCGCAGCTGGCTGCGCGCTAGGGGCACGACAGATGGCGCGCCGTGCACGGCCAGTTCGTGCATGCGGCGTTCCTGGGGCGCCCGAGGACGCGCGCTGACGCGGGCGCGCGCAGGTCGTCGGCGCGCCGCTGCCGCGGTGCCCGTTCGAGGTGGGCGTGGTGCCGCACTGGCTCGCCGTCGACGGCGTGCAGCCGGCCATCCCCGAGAATGCTCCGCTGGAGCGGCCGCGCTCCAAGCGCGCGCGCGCCGCCGCGAGCACCCTAACCCTACCCTCGCCTACGACCGCGCCGCGGCCCGGCGGCGACCGCGCCGCGCAGCTGCCGCCTGCGGCGCAGGCTGGCGCTGCGAACCCTGCGCTTGCAGAAGAGGGCGAAGAGCGCGCCCCTGCGGCCGCCGCTGCGGGTGCGCTGCCCTGTGGCGCGCCTGTGCATGCCTCTTGCACTGACGCTGAGCTTGGCGGCGTGAGCGGCCTGCGGCGCGCCGACGCCCCCGCAACATCACTGGGCTCTGACCACACACAGACCCCGCCCACATGCACCCACCGTGCTCCAGCTACGGGCGCATGCGCAGCTCAGGCGCCCTCCTTGCTGGCTGCGCGGCCATGCCTGCTGTCCACCCGTCGCTTGGACGCGCCTGGCGTGTCCGTGGCGGCGCCGGCGCTGGAGCACGACGTGCTGCCGTGCGCTGCAGCTGTGGACGGTTGGCGCCGCAGGTCCGCCGACCTGCAGGGTTTCGGAGGTTCTCAGAGGAGGCTTTGCCGCGCAGGCCGACAGCTGGTGAGCGCGGAGGCCGCCGTGGCGGCCGCGGCCGTCCCGGATGCGCCCGGCGCGCCCGCGCCGCTGCCGCCGGTCAAGCACGTGCTGTCGCGCGAGCTGCAGCTGTACTTTGAGCGCGTGGCGGCTGTGCTGCGTGGCGCTGGCGATGCGCCCGCGCAGCGCGGCGAGGGCGGCGGCGGCGGCGCTGGCAGCGGGGCGGCCGCGCTGCAGGTCCAGCGCGCGGTGCTTGCCAGCCTCGCGAGCGACCCAGGTGCGCTGCGGCGCCGCGCGGCCTGCGCCCCAGTGTCGCTCCTGTCCCTGCTCGACCTGCGCCGCAGCGCGGCGCGCGCTCCGGTGCGCCGCAGCGCCAAGCGGCGTGCACTTCAGTGGCGCCGTCCCGGCATGGTCTGCGACGCGGCACAGCTTGCGCTCCGGAGCGGCGAGTTGGCGACAAGCCGAGCGACGGAGCGCACGCTCAGGGCCCCGTTACTAAAGTACATGCTGCAGGTGTTCGTCTAGTGCGCGCTTGGCGGCGATCCGCTTGGGAGGGACAGGCTTGAGTTGGGCTGATCAGGTCAGCAGGGCTGGCCTGCGGCGCGCCCGCGCCGCGCAGCATGCCTAGCGCTAGCGGTGGGCCCGCGCTGCGCCTCGGCAGGCAGCGGCGCCTCGCTCTGGCCGCAGGCTTGGTCAGCCGCTTGCCATGCGGCTGATCCGCGCGGGGCTGGCAGAGTGAATGTCTTGCACCCGCCAAACCTGGCTGATTATGGGCGCAGGGCTGCACGCGCTGGCGCCGTACTTCACGCAGCTGATCGCGGAGGAGGTGCAGCGCAGCCTGCACTCGCTGCCGCGCCTGCACCTGCTCCTGCAGGCGCGCCCCCCCGCCGGCCGGCGCTTGCACATCAGGGACTCCACACTGGCTAGTGCGCCTGCCCCAGCTCACACATCGAATTCCCGGACACTCCTGCATCGGTGCGCCCGGCGCGGCTGCCGCGCCGGCCGGCGCCGGCCGGACCGGCCACGCATGCAGGCGCCCAGGCATCCAGCACGTTTGGGTGTTGCAGGGGTCCTGCTTGACAGGGTACGCGCAGCCCCACTTGGCCATCCGCGCGTAACCTGAACTGCTGCAGTGGCCTAGCCTGCCCCGGCTCTGCTGCCCGCCCAGACTGCTGACCCCGCCGCAGCCCGAGCCGCGCGCCGATGCTGGCGCGCGCGCGCGCAGGCCGCGGGCGCGGTGCTCGCCAACGCGCGCCTGAGCCTGGAGCCGTGACTGAACCAGCTGATGCCGGCCGCGCTGACCCTGACCCTACAGCGCGCGCGCAGGCCGCGGGCGCGCTGCTGGCCAACGGCCACCTGGGCCTGGACCCGTACCTGCACCAGCTGATGCCGGCCGCGCTGACGTGCCTGGTCGCGCGCCGCCTGGGCCCTGGCGCGCCGGGCGCGGACCACTGGGCGCTGCGGCGGCGCGCGGGCGCGCTTGTGGCGGCCGCGTGTGGCCGCTTTGGCGCCGCATACGAGAACCTGCAGCCGCGCGTCACGGCGCAGCTGCTCCGCGCGCTGCTGGACGCGCGCCGGCCGCTGGCCACGCACTACGGCGCGCGTGCCTCTGCTCGTTCCAGGGTTAGGGTTAGGGTGGCGCGCTCGCCGCGCACTGTGGCGCGCGCGCCCGGCCCGCCCCGTCGGGCCTCTGCCGAAGCAGCGCACGCCAGGCCTGGGCGATTTTGCTTTGCGGCCCCTCCTTGAGCCTTGACCAGCAGTCCAGGCATGGATGTCTTGAATAGAGGGGTTTTTGGGGGCGCACAGGTGCGCGGCTGCTGCCGCTGCGGCGCCTGCAGCGTACCCTGAGCCGTATCCTGGACAAAGCTGACTGGCCCTGCCGTAGTCAACCCCTGAAAGTCCCCTGCAGGCGCAATTGTGGGCCTGGCGGCGCTGGGCCCGCGCGTGGTACGCCTGCTGCTGCTGCCGCATGCGCCCGCCTACTGCGCTGCGCTCGCGCCCGCGCTGGAGCCGCCTGGCGGCGGCGGCGCGCCCAGCGACGACGCGCGCCGCGCCGAGGCTGCGCATGTCCACGCGGCGCTGGCCACCGCTGCGACTGGCGCCGTGCATGACCTGGCGCGCGCGTGGTGGGCGCCACGGCATCACACAACCCCTGCCTGGGGTTCTGGCCCTGAGGGCTTCTCGGCATCATCACACCCATGCCAGAGGCTCTGGCCCCCGAGAGCGCATGGGGCGGTGTAGCTGCGCAGCCGTCCCAGCAGCACCTTAGCAAGCGACGTCAGCAGCGCAGCATCTGGTATCACCTGCCAGGGCCAAGCGGCGGCCCTGCATGACCCAGCTGTATCTGGTAAAGCCATGCTGCGGGCGCTAGCTGAGCTCCACATTGTCGTCCCGCGACATAGCCTCCATTTCTGAGACATGCGCGACAACTGCATGGACTGAAGTTGGTGGGCTCCGGTCTCCACACTGCTGCCCGCTGAGCGCCAAGCGGAGGGTATGCAGGAGGCCGGCGGGCGACTGCTACGAGCTGCGCGCGCGTCCCGGCGCACCGCACGGCACGGCGGCAGCGGCCGGGCCGCCCGACTCCGAAACCCAGGCCTCTGCTGGCGGCCAGCCAGCCAGGAGCGCCGCGACCGGGCGGCCCGCCCCGCTCCTGCGCGGTCCGCCGCTCGCGCTGCCGCGGCCCGTCGCAGAGCGGCCTGCTGCTGCCGCAGCAGATGCGCCGGCGGGCAGGCCCGCCAAGCGGCGCACGCACGGCGCCGTGGCGCAGGGCCGGGGCGAGGCGCCTGATAGCGCTGCGCCTGTCGCCATGGACGTCGACGGGCCGCCCGGCGCCGACAGGGCCGGGCCTGCGGGCGCGCCCGGGCGCGCGGGCGCGGGAAAGGTTGCAACCGGCGCGGAGGCGGCCAATGGCGGCGCCGCGCGGCGGCCTGGCGTGGGAGCGCGGGCGGAGGGCGGCCGTGCAGCGAGCGGCAATCGGGCAGCGAACGGCCATGCTGGTGCAAGAGGTGGGCGGGGCGGCGGGGGAGAGGAGGAGGGCGACGGGAGGGCTGCGGCCACGCTTGCGGACGCCTGGCGGGAGGACGCGTCTGTGGGACCGGTGCTGCGCGCCGTGCAGGAGGTGTTCGGCGATGCGCTGCTGCCGTATGCGCCCGCGCCGCTCGCCGCGCTGTTCCTGTGACCCTGGCAAGTAACCCTGAATTCCTGTTTCTTGGCGGAAGTGTCAAGCGACACGCTGCTGCCGTACGCACACGGCCACATCGCCGCGCTGTACCTGTTACGCCGCATGCATGCATGATGTGGGGGCCATTGGGGTTGTAAATTATGAATGAAAGTTAGTCATCTTGTGTTTGAGGTGGTCCGGCTTGTCTGTAGTGCTGCACCAGTGTATGTCGCTGCAGTGTGTCTGCTGCGGCGCCCGTCAGCGCACATGTGCGTCAGAGCACATGGGTGTGGGAACTGAGAGAGGCTCTGTATGGTACAAAACTGGAGGCAGTTGCATGTGAGGAGCACGCATGGTTACGCAGTGAGCCAGCATTGTAAAAAAAGCCCGGTGTGTGCACGTCGAACAGGTGACACCTGGCCACAAGCAGAGCAACCGACACCAGCAAGGCAGCAGGCACTTGCAGAACAGAGAGGGCGCCTGACAATGCGGTATATGCAGCCGCCTTCTATGCTGCTGCAACCTGGCTAGGTACACCAGCTGAGGCACGGTCCAAAGTGGTGCTCAGTCAATTATGTGCTCAAGGCCAGCATCAAAGCCCGACTCCGCGCTCACGGCGAGCTGTGAGGCGTCATGTACCATGTCGGACGACGATGGCGTACAAATGAACTACCATCAACACACCGGGAACGCCAACACGCCTGGAAAGACGCCACCTCGCAGCGCGACACCAAATAGCCCACATATTGTGCCGCTCTCAGCGAATCACCTCTCAAATGAATGAAAAAATTAATGAGATTTGCTGCTCGAGCCGCTGACATGTATGTCCGCCATCATGCAACAGCGTTGAGCCTAGTGTGGCCAGCATAATTGCAGTTCTTTCCTCCCACCCACCCATGCGCAGGCCTGGGAGGCTGTAAAGAGCGGGTTCGACGGGGGTGCCGCCAGGGTTCCAGGTTGCGCGCCTGGCTTTGGTATGCATGGCCACAGGCGCGCTGAGGGGGGCCTAGACAACGGGCGATAAGAGCTGCAATCCACATTCTGGCTGCGACAGGCTGCCGCACGGGTCCTCGCCCAGTGCGGCGCGATGCACCTGTGTGCCCTGCTCCCTGAAACGGCCGGGCTAGGCAGGCCACGTTGTGTCTGCTACGCCTGCCCAAGCCGCGCCAGGGCGCGGGACGCACCAGACCTGCATTTTGCAAACCAGTTGGGTGACTGTGGCACCCGTTCAAACCCTAGGACGAGGCAGCTGTTGCGGTGCAGCCCGGCACCGGCTGGCCCATGTACTTCTTGATGTTCACCAGGTGCTTCTGGATGATCCTGCGCGCGGCAGCACGCGGCGGAGCGTTCACAGGCTGCACGGCGCGGGCACTCGGGGGGGCCCCAGCAGCTCACAAGGCCCTGCAGCAACCTATACTTCTTGCAACAACCAGGTCCATATCCTGCAGACTCATGTATATTGGGGCGCCGATACTGTAGCAATACATTCGACATCACGCAAGGGGCAGCCTTTCACCTTTCGAGCTGTGCAGACAAACAGTCATCGCACCGCGGCTGTCCCGTCCGACGAGGCACCCCCAAAACCTCCACTAGCTGTGCACGTCCACACCCTCTCTCCATCGAGCAACCTCACGCCTGCTTGGACGGACGAGGGTGTGGGGGGAAAGGGCCGCCGCACCCCCACACGGAGTCGCCGGCGTTGACCGCCGTGTCGTCGCCGCCCTCCAGGCTCCAGCGCCAGAACAGCGCGCCGCGCAGCGGCCCGTTGGCCGCGAGCGAGCGCTCCAGCGCGCCGTACACGTCTTCGTACACGCCCTCCTTGTTGCCGCGGCCGGACGACTTGCCAAACTCCTCCAGCAGCAGCGGCTTGCCGAGGCCGGCATCGGCCGTGATGTGCGCGTTGATCCATGTGCTCGGGAAGCGCGCGTCCTGCGTGAACCAGCTGCGCGCCGGCGCGCCCCGCGCGGACGGGTGAGCTCGCTCCCTTGCAGGCGGCAGTGGGAGCCAAGGTGCTCCATTGGTGCGGGCCGTGCACCGCGGCGGGTGCTATTGCACCGCAGCGCGTAGTGCGCGCCAGCAGGTCTAGCCCCGCATGGCACTGCCAACACGCGCATGTGCGCAGGCGCATCGCGCGCTGCTCTCTGCGGGAAGCGCAGCGCGGCCGCGCCGCATGCGGGGGGGCAGCAGGCAGCCCTATCCCTACCCCTATAGTGCGGCGCACTTGTCGGGCCACATGTGGAACGCGGCGAAAGAGATGTCGCTGCCGGAGTGCTGCGCGACAAAGTCCTGGCCGACGCCACCCGCCCTGCGCGCGCGGCGCGCGTCGGGGCACGCGCGGGCATGCGCGCACGCGTGAGGCGGCAGCGCACGGCGCCCGCCTGCAGGCGGGCAGGCGCGACGCCCCGCAGTGCAAATCCTGGGTGCGCGCCAGTCACCTACCCCACATAACTCTTAGCTCTCACCATGGGCGAGCCAGGCACGAGTCCATATGGCCCCAGCTTGCGGCCATGCAGGGTGCGCGTCCGGGGTGCTGCGGCGACCAAGACCGCCGCGTGTGAGCCCTGGTGCCGCCTAGGCACAGGGTGGCGCCTTGGGATGGCGTGGTGCGTAGGTACAGGGCGGCGCACCAGCGGCTGCCCAGGACCTGGACGTTGTTCGGCAGGCCCCAGGGGTTCATGTCGGCGTTGGGCCCGTTGGCGTCGAAGAAGCCCTCCTCGCCCACCGTCACCTGGCTCCCAGTGTCGAAGTCAGGGTTTCCCAACCCTGACTTTGTGGGGAACATTTGTGCTGGGCGAGCGCAGGCAGGCCTGTGAAGCTGCCCCGCGCCACCGCAGGCTCGCTCGCCGGGCCCTGGACGTTGCCACGCGGGCGTGCGTTCGCCAGCGCCGAGCTGCTACAGCCCCGCAGCTGCCAGGCCGCGCTTGCGCAGGAGAGGCACGGGGGAAGCAAAAGCAGGCACTGCCCAAGCGCGGGCGCGCGCCATGTGGTTGGGGTCCACGCTGCGCAGGTAGCCAGCCATCATGTTGATCCAGGACGTCATGCGCGGCACGCACCATGACGTACTGTTCTGGGCTGCCGGGCACCGGTGCTCCTGCGGCGCCAGGCCGGGGGGTGGGGCAGCAGCAGCCAGGCAAGCACTTACAGCAGCATTGCGCGTTTGCAAGGCCTGAAGTGCAGCCCCAGCCGCAAGCATGAGGGGAGAGGGCAGGCCCAGCGTCGCGGCCGCGGACAGGTGGCTTCCAGGCGCCCCAGGCTCGTAGGCAGGATTTGAAGGCGCGGCCTGGCCGCAGCTGCTGCGCATGCAGGCCGTGTCATCCCAAAGCCCACCCCGTCCCACAGCCCTGCCCACATGCCCGGCGCGGGGCCTAGGCGTGGCGCACGTTCACGATGTCCCATGCAAAGATCCTGCGCGCGGTGCACCAAGCGCGGTCAGCAGTGTGCTCACAGCATGCGAAGCAGCTCAGAAGAGAGCTCGCGCTCAGCAGGCGCGGCCACTTTGCGTGTCACTCAGAGGCCGTGGCCGCGCACAGCAAAGCTCTTCCCCGCCGATCAGGCAAGTAACAGGCGAGTAAGAGCAGGGGTTGGAAAGGCGCTCGAGTCCGTCACAGCGGCCCCTTTGCCCAAGGCGGGCGCACGTGTCGTCGTCGCGGTACAGTTTGCCGGTGAACACGTTGCGGCGGGTGGCGAGGTCGCTGTAGTGCTTCTTGACCATGTTGTTGAAGTTGTCTTCGAGCCAGAGCGAGTCGTTGGCGTCCAGGGGCGTGTTGGTCCAGTTCAGGTACGCCAGGCGGCCGTCGCCGACATGCGGCTCCAGCCAGTTGTTGAACGGCACGATGATGGCCTGCGCGCGGCAGCGGCGGCGCTGGCTTTCGCTCGCGCCCCTTCCCGGCGGCCTGGCTGGGCGGCTGCACCTACTGTGGCAGCCCGGAGCAGACCGCAGGCAAGGGCCGCCACGCACGCAAAGACCCGTGCATGCACTGCCACAACTGCCACATGCCACGCGTCCTTTTTGCTGCTGGCCGGTGCGGACCGTATCACTGCCTGCACGCATATGACGATGGTGTGTCAGCTATGAAAGTAGACCGCTGGGCCGCACCTTGACTTTCCTGGAGCCCGCGACCGCAAGGAGGTAGTCAAAGCCCTGCCAAGCACCCGACACACTCAGTGCATTTTGAGGAGCTGCCCGGCGAGAGCAAGAGGGAACTGCGCAGCAAGGGAGGTGGCTCGCGGGGGGCCTCCGTCCCTACCTTGAAAAAATATTCCGAGTTCACCCCTGCGTAGGCGGCAGCAGCTGAGCGCACATTTTATTTTCCCCAGGTTGGGCCTTGCTTGTGTTGATAAAACGCTGCAGCTGGAGCGCCGCAGCGGCGCGGGGCAGCACCCGGCGACGTCTGCAGCTCGAAGCTGGGGTCCTCCCCGTGCGCAAATAGCCGCACGATGTTGAAGCCCGCCGCGACTGCCTGGTTGGCAGGCAGGCGCCAGTCAGCACATACACTATCAAAACTATATAGGCAACCACTGGCGCGGCACTTGACGTCGGGGTGCAGAATGCAAGCATAGTGCTGGTCACGACACTGCTGGCCCCCCTTGCTGGGCTCGCACCTGGTCAAATATGGACGTCACGCCGTTGACCTGTGTAATGGGTGAGCCTGCAAGGCAGCACATCCCGCATGAGTAACAATATAAAACCGCACTGAGTACAACTGAGCTGCACCCCACTCACGTTGCATCACCTGGTGATACACTTTTGTCAGTAACGTGCCGCTCTAGACAGCAGCAATGAGGTCCAGCGGCCTGCAGCAGGTCAGCAGCAAATCAAGCGCACTCCAGCAGCCCAGGCTGGGGCCGCGCCTGCTGGCAGGCCACTGGCGGCGGCTGCAGCCTGCCTGTCCAGGTCAACCCAGCTGTTCCACAATCCACAAGGTTTGTTAGTTGCGAGGCTGCTGCGCGGGGGTGTTGATGCACAAGCGACGGCCAGAGCGCTTGTGAAGTATTGTAGAGTGGCGCAACGCCCTTGCAGACCTGCTTTTGCTTCCTAGGTACACCAGCAGGCGAGCAAGCACGGGGCGTCATGCATGGTGATGATGCATTATGATGCATAATGATGCAATACATCGCAGCAACGCACCTGTTCCAACCCACAGGCACGAAGTTTCTGCAGGCTCCGTCCACAAAGTAGGTGCCGAACGGCCTGATGAAGCCGGTGGCTGCAATGCTGGACGTGTTGCCAGCCGAAGTCTGGTTCGCCGCGCTGTTCTGCGGCTGAATGCTAGGCGCAGGCGCGCTCACAGGCGGGATGCTAGGCGCCCGGGTGGCCTGCGACACAGGCACCGGCGTGGTGGTGGGTGCGTTGGTCGGCCGGACGGTTGCTGGCTGCTGGAAGGGGCCCTGGAATGGCCCCGCATTATTGTCAAAGCCTCCAGACGGAAAAGTGTCAAAGAAGGGCTGCGCCCCACACAGCACCAGCGCCCCCAAAAGCACTAGCACTCGCTCCATAGTGGCCGCTTGCTCTCAAAAATGGCCAAGGCTCTGCTTATAGTCTCACAAAGCAGGCAGAAGTGCCCTGTTTAGGGTCAGCAGGGCACTCCTAGCTGCTTCAGCTAGGGGTGCCCACACATGGGCACATGCCCTACACGCTGCAGCGCAGATAGCGCGGCTGCACGCAAAGCGCACTGTCTGTGCTTATGAATCATAATTGTCTGTGCTTATGACTCAGAGCCTACTTAGCATGCACCTATTATGAGGGCCGCAGCTAGGGAGCGTACAAGCACAGTTTGCTTACCATGCCTCATTGTGGAAATGCTCCAGAGCTCTCATCCATGCACAACACAATGTACAGCCAAAGGGAGGCTGGCTACCTGAGCAGGCCCAGTTTGCCAACATGCATTGTTACCCTTTCCTCTTAGAGGAATGAGGTGGCACGGGCCCCATGTTCAGCACAATTTCTGTTGCTGCAGGTGTGCGCAGCCGCATATGCATGCGTTGCTGCGGCGAGCCCAAATGAACAAGTAGTCCTCAAAGTCTCACATGCAAATCACATAGGCGGCATGGCCCTGCAGGCCGCGGGCGCAAAGCGCGAGCGCCGCGGCGCGCTACCGGGCGCCGCCGCGGCCGCGCTCGCCGAGGCAGGCGTGCTCCGTGGCGGCGCACAGGCTGGCAGAGTGCCCTGCCAGCGCAGCCCGGGCGCCGGCGAGTTCTCCTTGTCGACGGCCGCTGGCGGGCTGAGCGCCCAATGCGCAGGGTATTTGAGGGCCTGGCCAGCGTCTGCGCCGCGGGGGTGCGCCGAGCGCTGCAGCGGCGACAGCACGGACCTGCGGCCCGCAGCCAGGTCAGGACGCGCGGCGCCGCCGGCGGCCGAGCGCTGCCGTGTGTGCTGGCGACGGAGAGCGCTGGAGGGAGCTGCTCCTGCAGAGCAGTCGCGCTCCTGGGCAGCTCTGCACCGAGCTCTCACAGCCCTGGCACACGACAACAGCAGCGCCCTGGCTCGCCAGCGCGCGCGGGGACCGTACCTGGCTGGTCGGCGCGTCAGGGCATGGCCGTGCGAGAGCAGCTCGCCTGCGCTCCTGTGCGGCGGTTGCGCCCGGGCCGCCTGGGCCTTGCGGCCGGACCGCAGCGCCTCCTGCTCCTCGTCGCGCGGCGCGAGCCAGCCGTCGGCGTCTGCTGCGGGGCCGCCGTCTGTCGCGCGGACTCAAAAGACCATGTGAGCGTGTGGCGTGAGGCTGCACTGCTCGTACGATGAGGGAGCTGGCAGGGGCGTCTCGCGGTGCAACACTGCCCGCGAGCTGGCCGCAGCCTGAGCGCAGAGTGCCTCCTAGCCCAGGCGCCAGCCAAGTGTGCCTTGGTGCACACGCTCAGCTGCGTGCACGGCACGGGACATAGGAACACGGTGCAAACCCTAAAAATGCGCCTCCTGAAGAAGCTTTACAGGGCTGCAGGTGGCCAGGTTAACCTCCCTGCTCTGGCACGACGCAAGCCTTCGGCCGGACAGTCGCGCGTTGAGGTGTACCATGAGCGGGCGCACCTGTCAGCCAGGCGCCTGCGCCCGGACTGCCAGAGCCGGGCGCCAGCAGCTCAGGCGAGGGCGGCTCTCCAGCTTCCCATGCTGGTGCCCCGGCACAGCGCCGCAGCCACCCTCCAGGGCTTGCGCGCTCCCGCACAGGCGCTGCAGCTGCCAGGCCCTGCAAGCCGCTCCCCACGGCCCCCGGCTGCTGCAGCCGCGCGGGCGCGGGCACGCAGCACCCCCCGGGGGCGCCGCTCACGGCTGAACCCCCTGCTGCCGCCCTCGCGCAACCAGCGGCCTCCCCGCTTGCGCCCGCCGCCGCCGCAGCGCTCGCGCTTGCTGGCTCCAAGCCCCGCGGGTCCGCGACACTCTTTGGCGGAGGACTTTCGGCCGTGGGATTCGGGCTCTGTGCGGCGCGCGCGGCGGAGCTGCGCATGGCGGCAGGGGAGCCCTGGGACGGCCCGCCGCTGCTCTGTGCGGCCTCGCCAGTGCCGCGAGCTGCAGGGGCTGATGCCGCGCTGGGACGCCCGCTGCCTGCGGCGGCACGGCAGGCTTGGCTCTGTGTTTACCAAAATGCAGCCCCAGCTCCGCCCGGTCTGCCAAGCTCTGGCTGCATACAAACCTTTCGATGAAGCATGCTGCATGACATGTGTTAGACGCATGCAATAGATGCGCACCCAGCACATCGCGGTCACATGCGATTGCGCATCAGGCCGCGGGGCGCAGGCCTGCGCGCCTGAGCGGCCCTGCGCGGCGCTGTACGCCCGGCCGCTGCGGGTCGTGCGGGGCGCCGCCGCCGCGGCCGCGCTGCTCCGCTCCGCGGCCTCCAGGAGCCGCTTGAAGTGCAGGACGCCCTCGCGCACCTCCTGCGCACCGCGGCCGCCCTCAGCAGAAATGCGGGCGTGGCCGACGGCATGCGCTGCAGGCCGAGCGGTCACGCATGAACGCAGGCCCAGCTGCATGGCCTCAAGCGCGTAGGCAGGGCGTAATCTCTCGGGGGCCCGCCGGTGTGGGCAGTGATGCACTGCTTGTGGGCATGCACCAGGCTGAGAGCGTGGGGTGCTCGAAGACATGGAAAAACGTTGTTGCTCGACAGGATGCAGCTCTGCGCTCATATCTTTCTTGCTTGCCTTAGGGAAAGCGCAAAATCATGCGACGCGCCTGAAAGGCGGCTGTTGCCTCGAGCGCCGGGTCGAGCGCTTGCAGCCGCGCGCCGAGCATGTTCAGGACCGTCACGCAGCGCTGCACGAGGCTGGTCCGAGCCGCCACGTCCCCCGCCGCCCGCGCCTCTGCCTGGCGTGCCGCCGTCAGGAGGTCGGCGGCCGCCGCCAGCGCGTCGGCCGGCTGGAGCGCGGCGAGCGTGCGCGCGTCCAGGGCCTGCGGTGAAAGCGCGTGTCAGGGCCTGCGGTTAAAGCGCGTGTCAGGGCCTGCGGTTAAAGCGCATGTCAGGGCCCCAGCCTCACAGAAGCAGTGCGCGCGTGCTCGCACCCAGGGCCTTGGCAGCGCCGCATGCCTGGTCCTCAGCCTGGCAACCTGCGGAGCGCGACACGCGCGCAGCGCGGTCTCACGCGCGCACCGCCGGGGCTTGCGGTGTTTCCAGGATAGGCTTAGGGTAGGGCCGCGCCTTCAGGATGCCAGACAGCAGGTTGAGCGCGTTGTCCTGGACGTAGGGCGGCAGCGGCGCCGCGCCCGTTGCCGCGCCGGCCAGCTGGCCCAGCGCGTAGGGCACCGCGTCCGCCCAGGCCGCTGCTGAGCGCGCCGTGCGCAGCAGCGCGAACGCGTCGCGCGCTGCGCGCACCAGGCCGCCGCCGCATGCGTAGTTCACCTGCGCGCGCCGGGCGTTAGGCCGGGAGACGGAGGCTTCAGCAGAGGAGTGAGCAATGCTAAGGGGCAACGCAAGGCTGTGAGCCTTCCGGCGAGTGGTGCCCAAGCCATATGTAACATATGCGCCAGAACAGAATGCAGCTCAGACGTAGCACCTGCCACACTCCGCACATCCTACCTTGCGCGGGGCCTCACAGCAGGCGCTGGGCACCCGCAGCCGCGCCAGCCCCAAGCCAGCCACACTGCGACTCCTGAGGAGCGCGTGCCACGTCTGGGGCGACATTCGCCTCGCCCCCAGCGGCGCCGCACCATCCCTGCTGGCCCGGAGCATGCCGGGCGCGGGCGGCCCGCGCCTGCAGGAAGGCCTTGAGCAGGCGCAGCAGCGCGCGCGCGTCCAGCTGCGCGGCCAGCGCGTCCGCGCGCAGCACCGCGGCCAGCTGCGGCAGCGTGGTGGCCGCCAGCAGGTTGCCGACCACCTCTGCCCCGGGCCCGCCCGCCACGTACGCGCCTGCGCGCCGCGCCGCCGCTCACGCCCGGACGTCTTGCTGCGGAGGAGGCGCACCGCGCTGCCTCATCAGCCTGGAGACATGCGTCTGGCCCTACAATGGAGAGCTGCATGCTCCTAGATTGTCTCGTGTGGCTGGGCCGGCGGCTCCGCCCCACCCTCGTGCAACACGGCCGGCCAACAGCGGCCACCGGACGCGTCCAGGGTGGGTACCCGATCCTAGCCTAGGCCGCCGGGCAGGGCGCGCACGCAGGAGGTCGCAGGCGGTGGCCGCCAGCGAGCCGACCGAGGCCTGCAGCGCGGTCGCGATGTTGGCCTCGCGCGCGGCGCGGCCCTGCGTGAGCGTGCGCTCCACCGCCAGCTCGGTCTCCAGGAAGTCCAGCACGCGCCGCTGGCTCTCCAGCTGCGCCTCCTGCCCCCACGCAAGCGGGCGCGCGACGTCTTTACATTCACTTGACGCTCTGCCTCAAAAGCCATTGCTGAGTTCGATTCGATTTCACCCCAGTCTCAGGTCATCCCTGCCTACTGAGCTGCATGCAGTGACCCTGGACGGTTCAGCAGCACCTGCGTGCCTGCTGACACGGGAGTCGGGGGTGCACGCCTGGTGGGGTGGCGCGCCACAGGCGCTCGCCACGGCGGGCGAGTGTGGTGTGGCTCACCCAGTGGTCCCCATGCATGTGCATATGGGCGTTCAAGCAGGCTTGTATGCATGCGGCGCACCTTGTCATGCAGCTCGCGCTCCAGGCGCGCGCGCTGCGTGCACAGCTCCTGCGCGGCGGCTGCCGCGGCCGCCAGGCCCCTGAGGTCCTCCGCCGCGGCCGCGATCTCGCCGCCGCGCACGTACCGCACCTGCCATAACAGCATGCTTCATGCTGGCGTGCACAGGGTTGTACAATAGAACGTAGTAAGCGCAATTCAGTGTCGTTATGCGGTCACGCTGCTCTTTGGCTGGCAGGCACACTGTATGACATGACGCACAGCGTATGTTATGGGTACGATCACTGATAGTGCTACAAGAATATAAAGAGTGTGCCATGCACAGCGCATCCGCGCCTTGGGCGCGGCGGTCAGCGAGCGGCAGCCCTGCGCAAAGCCCAGCGTGTCCAGGCTGGCGTCGGTGTCGGCGGCCTCCGCGCTGAGGCAGGCGAGCACCAGCAGGCGCGCGCCGCCCGTCAGCGCATCCTTCAGCAGCCGCGTGAGCGGCGACTCGTTGTACGGCACCAGCGGCGGCCGGCTCTCCACCTCTGCATATCCGCCAAGGTCTGTCAGGCTAGCTCACCATGTCGAACTTTATGTACTGGTTGCCCGTGCACAGAACACAGCATGAGCTGCCTAATCAGCATCACAGCGGCACCGCCACTTGCGTGCATCCTACTCGGCGTCAGCAGGGTTGCATGGCTCCACTGCAGGCCACACAGCAGTCATAAAACACAGCGGGCACCACTGGGATCATGCAGGCACATGCAAAGTGCATCTGCATGTGCAACATCTCCTGACATGTATCGTTATCAGAAACTTCCAGCATGGCTGACACCTTGTTCTGCACGGAACGCCATTCGACTTACGGCAGGGCCAGGCACTCATGCGGCAGACGCACCCCCGGGAGGCGCGGGTCTTGCAGCCCGCCGCGCGCGCTCGCAGCGCGCGGCGACGACGCGGCGCAGCACCAGGAGCGCCGCATTGATTGCGCCTGCCAGTTCGCACCAGCCGCCCTTTGAGACAACTGACCGCGTACAAGGCACAGAGTGCTCTGCCAGGCGTTCCAAGCTGAATCACGGATGTGAAAAGCAAACTCTTAGACGAAGCGTACTAGTTGTGCCTCGCTGCGCCGCCACGCAGGCAGGACATGCAAGAGGTCCGCCACATTCATGTTTTACAGGCTGTGTGGTGCCGGTGGCGCTTGCACCTGCTTCGCGCAGGCGCTCGCCCACGGCGCCCGTGCGCGCCTGCCGCTCACTGCCGGCCAGGTCCACCATGTGCAGGCGCGCCACCGACGCGGCCCCCGCCTCGCCTGCGTCGGTCAGCGACTCCACCTGCGCGCTCGCGGAATTATCCGAGCTGAGGGCATGCTGATCATGGCAGATCAGCACTTACAGCTACCACGTACGCGAGCTGTGCTCAGCAGAGGCCCTACCTGCGCATTTTTTGCTCCTGTAATTCAGTCACACCTGGTGGTCTGCCTTGTGGCTGCTGGCATGCTCCAACAAGGCAGCGCACCATCTTGCATCGTGGGGTGCATTTCATGCACGTGCAGGCAAGAAGCGAATGGTGGGGAAGAGAGCCGCCGACCTTGAAGACAAAGTCGACGAAGGAGCGCGAGGAGGACGCGTTCATGCGGTGCGCGCCGGTGCGCGCCTCGCGGCGCGCGCCGTCCAGCAGCGCCAGCACCTGGCCGTCCATGCGGATCTTCATGCACGGCAGAGCTAGCGACCAGCGCACTGCATGGATGGGTGGGTTAGGGCTGGCGCTCTTTACTTCACCAAGCCTAAGTCAGTACGCAGTGCTTAGAGCTGCAATGCATGATGCTTTTCAGAACAGGCTCATTGGCGTGCCAGTAGTGCCTGTAGAGGCACTTCTCAGACGCAGCCTTTTCCCCGCTGGGCAGGCTCTGGCATGGTGATATCATTGATTGGAGTCAGCAGCATTGTGTGGCTCTGCACACATGCAGCTGAAGCACAGCTCGCACCTGGGCAATGCCTGCGACATGGGCCTCGCGCGCGCCCACGACATCATACAGGCCCTCTGCGTTTTGCCGCAGGTCCAGCTTGGCATGCGCTCCTGCATGCACACATGCTTATGAAGTGAAGTGCTTACGAAGTGCCAGTCACTTCGGGTTACGCATCAGCATGCTGCGCCTGCAAAAGAGCTGCTGTCGGAAGAACCCACGTCCTGGGCAGCTGTATCCTGCGTTGGTGTGTGTTTTCCCGCTCAAGCAGAACAGGGCAGGTCTCTCACAGCGCTGCTGCAGAGCAGGGACGTATGGGTGGTGGAAAGGTGTGCCTGGGCCAGCGAGCAGGTCGCGCAGGTGCTCCCCGTACAGCTCCACCGCGGAGAGCGTGATGAGGTAGGAGCGCCCAGAGCCGGCAGCCGCTGCCACACGCGCAAGGAGCTCGGCCGCGGCGAACGGTACCAGGCCCCAGTCGGCGCGCCTTGCGGGGTTGCCCTGCGCGCGCAGAGTGCGTGCCAGGTTAGGAAAGCTGTGCAATATCATCTTCGCCAAGTCCAAGCATACACAGCACTACTGATGGTGCGTAACATGCATGAGCCCCACGCACGTCAAGGAGCACCAAATAGTCGCGTGACGCAGGCTACAGGCACAAGTGAACGAGCTTGGTCGCCCAGACGTGCTGCGCTGCAGTGCAGACCTGCATCTGGTACGTCTTGCCGCTGCCTGTCTGGCCGTATGCCAGGACTGCCGCACTCCTGCCCTCCAGCACAGCTGCGCCCTTGCACACACTGAGCCCTTGGTGCTTGCGTAAATATCCGCTCACTGGGCAGTGGAGTTCACAATTACTGTATTTGCGCTCTGCTGTGCAGACATCCAAACTCAGCAGAGCATACAGGAGCGCTTGCCAAAAGCATGCAGGGTGTTGCGCACCGCTCACAAGTCCCGCGGCCTCCTTGTACACCGGCAAGCGGTCGGCGCCGTCGTAGACTTCATCAAACGTGTCAGCGCCAAACTCGCGCTGCGCGCACGCTCTGCCTGCTTGTGCACGACTGCCTCGGATACGTGTGCACCATGCGTAGAGCACAACGAGGTAGCTCAACCAGCAGATCCAGGCTGCGCACACCTCCTCAACAGCTGCTGCCTGCCTGAGCTTCCGCAGCGTGAGAGTGCGCTGCTCCGGGTTGTGCGCCAGCGCGCGCGGCCGCGCGGCGTCTGGCTCCAGCAGCGGCTTCAGCACCACGACACACTTGACGCCCGTGGCCGGGAAGGTCGCGGGGTCTGTTATTGCCTTGCTGGAGATGCTGTCAAAGGCCAGGCCCAGCGCGCGCGGCCGCGCCCGGGGCGTCCTGAGCGGAAAGCCAGTGCTGGCGTGGCCAGGTGTGAACGGCGCAGGCGTGCCGCACGGCGTGCGCTGCTCGCTGTGCATTGTGCACAGCGAGCAGCTCGCAGCCTCGTGCGGGCAGCCTGGTTGCAGATCTACTGAGAGTTGTCGTGCGCGTGGTGGGATGCACAAAACGTGTATACCAACAGGCTGTACATACAGAGTGCAGGACTGTGCTCCTTGTTCGGACCGTTGCGAAACGAAGCTAGCTGTCCTCGCTCGCGTTTGCGTCAGTAGGGCTAATTGTAGGTTTGTTTCCTGCCACACAGGCCCCGAGGTGAAGCTCAGGCAGGAGTCACCTACGTCATCTTGCTCCCAAGACGCCTGGTCTGCCTAAACGTCGCCCAACAAGGAACAACAGTCACAAGCTTGTCTGTGAGGTCACACACGAGCTGACAAACTTGAAGGTGCGCACACTGCTTCCCTGTGTATTGGTCTCTGGACTGGCACCACATCCTTGGAGAAGCGATAGTAAATCCTAGGTGTGGTGGCGTGCAAGGGAGTACTGGTTGAGCAGCAGTTACCATATCTGTTCTATCCTCACCTGGTGCTTGAGCACGTAGCAAGCATAGTTCGTAGCCCTGTACCTGCTATAGCTGGCTTTCTTTAGAACGTATGCAGTGTTTCTTCTTCTGCAGGTGACTCAGGTACGCCGCTGTGGTACAGCGTGGAGGTAGCGCAGCGCAGCGTATAGCGCGGAGGTACAGCGTTGACGGCACACGCCGGAGTGTATCAGCCGACCGTGTGTGGTGGCAGGCAAGATGCTGAGGGGCGCGCTCTTGCGCGCCGCGAGGACTGCAGCGCAGCGCTTGCCAGCAGCGCTGGCTGCAACGCCTGCCTGCGCGGCATGCTGCTCCCAGGGAGCGCGGCTGTTGCCGGCGTCCAGCGCGTCTGGCGCGCCTGCTGCGCTGACGCGCGACCTGCACCGCCTGGCCTTCCTGCCCGCGTCCGTGCGCGGGCTGCACGGGACAGTGCGCCCCAGGCGCTCCAGCTTCACGCCTACCCTGCTTGTGCAAAGCTGTGCAGGTCGGGCGCTGCGCCCAGCCTAGTGCAGCAAAGCGCGCTTAGCTGTGCAGGCGCTTGGCTTAACCTGCCAAAGCGACCCTCCTGAGCAGAGCCGGCTCCTGCTGTTTCGCTCGTGTGGCTGCGCGGGCCTGGCTTCACCGGTAGGCGCGGCGCGCAGGGCGCAGCGCTGCAGCGGCCGGCCGAGGACACTGAGCACAAGGGCGAGCCCAGCGTGGAAAAGCCGCAGATCCGCCACGACGCCGGCGACACGCGCCACGACGCCAGCGGCGAAACCAAGAGCAAGACGTATGACGAGGGCTACATCGCACCGCACCCGGGCTCCGCTAACCAGGACGAGCCGGACGACGACACGGCCGGCACCTACATGATGTCGTGCGCGCCCAGTGGTGTCCGGCTGAGGGGACCGGGAGTGCGGCGGCAAGGGTCCACGCCTGTAGCGCGTCTGCACACTGTTCGGGAGAGGCAACCAGGAGTGCAGCGGCAAGGGTCCAAGACTGCGGCGCGTCTGCTCGCTGTGACGCTGCATGCAGACCATGTGCGCGGCGCCCTTGCACCCCTGCAGCTGTAGGTCCTGGCACGCCTCACGCGCTGTCGGCACAGGCAGCGTCCGGGCACAAGGCGTGCCTGGCGGCGCGCAGGCACCCGGTGTATACGCCAGAGTACGTGATGAGCATCCAGCCGCGCCACAAGAAACCCGAGTCGGCCATGGACTGGACGGGCTACTGGACGGTGACAGCCATGCGCTGGTCGTTCGACACGCTCACCGGCTACCGCGCGGACCGGTTCATGAGCTCGTCGCGCTGGCTGATCCGCATCCTGTTCCTGGAGACGGTCGCCGGTGCGCGGCCGCGCCAGGAGGCCAGCATGTTTGTCTGCGGCGGCGTTGCGCCAGGCCGCTTGGGTTGGCTTGACGCCTGGCAGGTGCTGGGAGCCGTGATGCGCAGTGCTGGACTGTTTGGCACGAGTGCAGCTCACAAGTAAGTGTGCGAAGGAGTTGTGAGCCTGGTGGGTCCTGGGCAGTGCTGGCAGATGCTGCATGTGTGCCCGTTAGGCGCCTGGCTGCTATGGCCTCGTCCGATGCCTTCAGGTCGCAGCAAAAGCGATGCAAGGTGCCCGCGACAGACGCATGCAGCCGTGCACGCACGTGCATGCATGCCCGAGACTGCGGAGCGCGCGCAGGCGTGCCCGGCATGGTGGGCGGCATGCTGCGCCACATGCGCTCGCTGCGGACCATGCGGCGCGAGTGCGCCGACCCTCCCGACCGCTTCCTGTCTGTGCGGGCGTGCTTGATGCTCTGTACGTGCATGCACGGCGCGCGCTCGCCGCATGAAAGACCTGCGGCTTCAAGTGTTGCTCGCCTGTCGCATGTCAGGTGGCAAATGTCCCAAGCCCGTTTTGCCGGGTGGGTGCTGCCGTGCGGCTGCATCCCTCTATGCGCAAGTTTAAGGCGGCGAGCCTGGGCATGCGCGCAGCCATGGCTGGATCCACACGCTGCTGGAGGAGGCCGAGAACGAGCGCATGCACCTGCTGACCTTCCTGACGCTCAAGGAGAAGAACCATTTGCTGTTCCGCACGCTTGTCATCGGCGGGCAGGCGCGCCCACGAGCCCGCTGTTTCGTTGGGGCGAGGCCTTGCGGCGCTGACTGTCCCAGCAGCCGCTCTGCTGGTGAGACGTGTGTTATAAGGTGTCCAAGCCAAGCAGAACTGTTGCTGGTACAGACTGTTGCTTCAGGGTGGTGGCAGGCACACCGATCCATGTCACCTTTGCTGTTGAGTCTGGCTGAGTGCGCTACGTTGGGTGTAGCTGACAGTTCAACCTGCTTGCAGGGCGTCTTCTTCTTGCTGTACACCATCTTCTATTCGATATCTTCGCGGCACTGCCATGCGTTTGTTGGGTGCGCGCTCGTGCCCGAGCAAGTAATGCACTTCTGCCTGCGCCGTTTCCCTGCACCTAGTGTCATGGGTTGGAACTGGCATGACCTCAGTTCTGGCGTGGGTTTATGTTGGAAGCAGCCCCTCAGCCTGTGCGCCGCGCATGTGATTGTCTGCCGTGCTGAGCTTTTGTCATGCGGAGCATGCTGTGGCTCGGGCATTATATCATGGGCCGGTGGCCTGCACGGATGGCTGGTGACCTGCACGGGTACAAATGGCGTGTGCTCTGTGCTCAGGTACCTTGAGGAGGAAGCCGTGAAGACATGTGAGGAGCCCCGTGTTGCTAATCTCGAAATCTGCTCGTGACTGCTTCCCTGTGTTTTCAGCTTGTCAGATACACCCAGCGTGCCTTGTTTGCTTGCTGCTTCTGCCATCATGGACAGGCTATGACTTGTCTGCCACTGCCTTCATCACAGACAACACAGACGTTGATGGGACATTCGATATATGCTGAATTCATGGTAATCAGCTGCCGCGTCCTGACTGCGCCGCGCGCCGCGCAGACACGCACTTGCTGCACCAGATTGACAGCGGTGAGCTGGAGGAGTGGAAGCACCACCCGGCGCCGGCTATCGCGCGCAACTACTGGAAGATGCCACGTGATGCCACCCTGCGCGACGTGCGCCCGCGCCCCCTCAGCGCCGGATCTGCAATGGCTTTCCGCGTACATCCACAGAAGTTCAGTGACAAGGGCAGCCCTGTGTGGCGTCTGCGCACCCAGCCATGGCCTGTGCGGTTGTATTGTGTCTGTGTTCTGCCTGCAACTAGGGTGCTGGGACGTCCGAAAACGCTGCGGGTGCATCATGCACAGCCGCTCTGAGAGCCGATATAGGAGTGCTCAACACTCACGTTATCACCCATGCCCGTCCGTGGCATCCAAGCCGCCGGGCGCGTGGGCGCTCAGCAGCGCCCGTGGGCGCCCAGGTGGTGCGGGCGGTGCGCGCGCGCAGGCCAGCGTGGCCCTAAACCTAGTCCTATCACAGCAAGCGCACTGACGACCTGCGCGCAGGTGGTGCTGGCGGTGCGCGCCGACGAGGCCTGCCACTCGCACGTCAACCACACCTTCTCGGAGCTCAAGACGCATGAGAAGAACCCTTTCAGCGGCAAGGGCAGCGAGCTGGTCGCCTGAGCGCCAGGGATGCCAGCGTCGCAGAAGGCGACAGCGAGCTGCGTGGCGAGCGCCACGGCAGCTCGCAGCAGGGCAGAGCAGGGTGGGCACCTGGGGGTAGCGAGTAGGATATCAGGGTATATAATGCGGGAAGCGCAGCTACAGGCACACTGCCCTTGTGCCAAGAGCAGGGGTTGAGTTGGATAGGACTTGAAAGTGCAGTAGTTTTGTGGCATGACACTCGTGTCATGCCATAATCGGGCGAGGATTGTGCGCAAGGCATTCCTGCTGTCAGGCAAGGCGGCGTGTCCGGTGTATGGCTTCATACCAGGAACAAGAACGTCTGGTATGGTAGCGGTATGGTAGCGGATGAAGGAAACATGGCGCCCACCGTGCTCATGCCCGACACCTCAATTGCTTCTGTTGTCGCTTCAGGTATGCTGACACAGTGGGCGTTCGAGGTTGCTGGCAGAGTGTGCTTCAAGATAGTGTGTTGGTTTGGGTTGGCGTGCATCAACCAGCTGTACGCTTGCAAACATGTTTGCCTGCGCTGCATGCATGTCTATGACTTAATTGACTTAATTGGTTGCATGACCGTAATGTCGACAAGCTTTTTGCTCGAGCTAGAGATTTGTGCAAGCAGCATGTTTCTTAAACTGCACCCTATGTAACGTAGGACTTGAGCTGCCACGTTACACTTAAATAGTCGTGCGCACAGTGCTGCCTGCGCCTGTCACCAAGCACTCGTCGTTCAGTATCGACGGAGGTTCATAGTGAGAAATAAAGAAAAACAGTTGCTGTTCCTGCTGTGTCCTGCTCTTCAGAGTTGTATTTTCAAACAGAAAGCTTTTCAAAGAGCACATCCAGGCTTCCGCAGCTGACCTGGTGGATGTAGCACGCAAGCCGCGCCGTCGGGGTCGCTCAGCCGCGGCGCTGCGCAGTGTGGCAGGATGCCCTCCGTGGCGGACGTCCCAGACGTCGCCGCCGCGCTGTTCACCAGCCAGCACCGCGCGGTGAAGCTGGCGGGCAAGCGCGGCCTGCGCGCCGCGCCCGCTGGGACAGGCTCGGTGCGCCTTCCCCTGCTGTCGCGTGCCGGGGCTCACACCACACACAAGCGGGAGCACACCTGTGCAGCGACGGGCGCTTTACCTGCCCGCCGGATAGCTTTTCGCTGCACTGCGCCTGCGCTGCTAAGGTAAGGCCAGAGTGGTTTGACGCCGGCAGGTGCAGTGCGCGCTGTAGTCTTGAGCGCTCAGAGCTGGGGCTCCCTCCTCTGCAGACCTGCTGTAGGCTGATATGTTCTATGACAACACCCAGGATACCCGCACACTACGCCTGCGCATTCACGTTGAGGCACTTCAGTGCTTCTCTCCGCAACAGCGTGATATAATGGGGGCCCGTGCCAAGCTGCTGGGAAGCGGTTATGTGTGTGTGGGCACTCCGTATGCAATATCAGAGCGTGCGCTTGCCGTCCCCCGATGTCGTGCCCCTCACGATTATTCCCCGTTCCATCTGCCCGACCGCGCGCGTGCACGCAAAGCAGCCACTTGGTCCACCAGAGGGAGCGTGTTATGCTCTGGCGCCAACACAGTGGCGCTGCTGGGGGCAGTGCTTCGACATGAGCGAGGCGCTGAACTGGACGCAGCGCGCGGGCGCGCACCCGCCCAGCCGCTTCAGCCCGGCGTCGCTGCCGCGCTGGCCGCGCGCCACGTGCACATACATGCGCGCACCCCTCGCCGCGGCCGCGCCCCCTCGCGCTGCGGATACTCTCCTATGCCTGCTACGAATGTTCTTGCTGCGCAAGCTAGGGGCCAAGAAGGCGTTGTCAACTGCCAGGGCGAGTCTGTGCCGGCAGGCCTGCATGCAGCGCCGACGCTGGCGCGTATCCCATCCGCAGGACCGGCGGCTGCGGGGCCCCCGCGCGACCGGGCACGCGCGCGCGCAGGCTGCGCTCGGCGCGGCCGAACCCTGCGCACTACATGCGCAAGGGCGGCGGCTCGCTGGTGCGGCCGCTGGCGGGCCCGGCGGCGGCGGCGGCGCGCGCAGCGCGGCCCGGCCCCGCGCCGCCGCGCGCGGGCGCGTACCGGCGGCGCTCCAACCTGCCCAACACGGCCTTCCGGCGCTTCTACGAGCGCGGCGACCTGCCCATTGCCATGGAGCACCGCGGCATGAAAAACGTCATCCGCTGGAAGGCGCGGCGGCCGCCCGCGACCAGGCAGCACGCCCGCTGGACGCACGCCCGATGGACGCATGCCTGCACGCTCGGCGGCCAGAGCTGTGACTGCCAAAGGACCAGGGGCACTGCTGTCTTGTGTCACTAAGGTTGTAGTTTGTTTAGTAAGGGATTCGCGACTACAGGTACCTGTGAACAGGGGCGGCACGCGCGCCACGCGTGCCCGCCCGGACGCGCGCAGGTGGACCTGGACAAGCTGGACTACCACTACCTGCCCCTGTTCTTCGACGGCATCCGCGAGACGCAGGAGCCCTACCGCTTCCTGGCCGTCCAGGTCGCCCGCCCCGCCCTCCTGGCGCCGCGCCCGCGCTTGCACCCCCCAAGGCGCGTGCGCTGCGCTGAGAGCGTGCAGAGCGGCAGCGCCATGCACGCGAGGGCCTCTGGCGACAAGGGAGTACAGCGGTAGGACCTGCCGTGCTCGAGCCTGGAGTACCAACATGGCGTAGGGCCACATGTGCTCTGCTGCTGCCTGACTTCTGCAGAGGCCCGGCGCGGCGCTGGCTGCTCCAGGGGCCGCCGAGCTGCCCGCATGGGAGCCCAGCCAGCGTCATGAAGCACTGCTCGCTCCGGCCTCCCGCCTGCAGCAGCAGACAAACCGGGTGGCACAGTCGTGCATTGCCCTGCAGGGCGTGGAGGCCCTGCAGGGTGTGGAGGCCCTGCAGGGGCAGACACCCTGGGTGGCACAGTTACATGTGCAAGAACCTGCAGGGCGTGGAGGACCTGCTGAAGGCCGGCGGCGCCAAGGTGCTGCCGGTGCTGCCGCAGCTCATCATCCCCATCAAGACCGCGCTGAACACGCGCGAGCACTTGGTGCGGGCGCGCCCGCGCCGGGCGCGGCCTGCCAGCGCGCGTGCCACGCGCGCCAGGCCGCACATACTGTGCAGCTCTCGTGCACCTGCATGAGAAGTCCTCAGAATATAAGTATGTTTGCATGGTACGAATGTGCCTGCTGTGCTTCAGAAGCTGCACAGCATGCGCCTGTTGGAGCGGTGTCGGCAGATGCTCAACCAGTCTGGTACCACGTGAGACACAGCCGACCGCGCGTCTTACTCGGGTCCAAACATACAACCTAGAGTGGAACAGAGAGCGGCCCGAGCGCGGGCAGGTGATGTGCATCGCGCTGCAGCTGCTGCAGAAGCTGGTGCTCAGCGCGGAGCAGATCGGCGAGGCGCTCGTGCCCTACTACCGCCAGGCGCGGCGCGCTGTGGGCCGTGGCACGCGCGTGGCAGTGCACGCACGTAAGAGGGTTGGTCGTGTTTTTTTCAGCCCACGATAGTGCACAGACAGGTCAAGCGCGCGGGGTGCATGCATGCGTGGCCTCCTATGCCTTGAGGCCAGGGCCGTCAATGTTTGAGGCAGAAAGCCGAGCCTGCACTCGATTGGGGCCCAGCCGCACATGCAGTCATCCAGTGTCACGCCACGCAGCGCAGCGGCTGGCTGGACCACTTAGGCCGGCTGCATCACTGCCCTGCTGCAGGAGTTCCGTGTCTGCTGCTCAGGACATTTTCGCGCCTCACAGGAGCGAACCCACGCTCCGCGCGCGCGCGCAGCTGCTGCCCATCCTGAACCTGTACAAGGCGCGCAACAAGAACCTGGGCGACGCGATCGACTATGCGCAGCGCGAAGCCACATGCCTTGGCGAGCTCATCGCGGCCGCGCTCGCGCTGCTTGAGCGCACCGGCGGCCCCGACGCGTTCATCAACATCAAGTACATGGTGCCCACATACGAGTCCGCGCTGCGCTAAGGCCCCGCCTTAGCTCTATTAGCGGCTGGATGCTGCATGGGACAGAGGTGTGGCAGCGCCGCCCCTGGCACTCGACCAGGCCAGCTGTTGAGGCGGGAGTGGGCGCGTCTCTTCTTGTCCTTTTGGCACCACACAGCGTCTGGCCCATGCCGTCTGGACCCAGGGCACACACACCGCCCTGGTGAGGGGCGGCTCTAGCCACACATGGGATCCCGCTGCGCGGGGCAGTGTGCCCCAGGGGCAGCCTCCCCGGGACACCTTTGCGCCTGTGGGGCCGGCGCGGCCCTTGTGCCAGGCACTGTGCCGCAGAAGCGGGTTTGAGGAGCCTAGATGGAATATGCGGCCTCCCAGCATGCTCTGGGCGTGACGGTTCTGCAATTGAGAGATGCTGCGGGGCCGCAAGGCGCCGTGGGCTATAGGCCCATGTGCTAGGCATGCTCTTGCAGTACCACGTCACATCATCAGCACTCCCCTCTTACAGCAATGCTCGTGGCGGAACCGACACTGCCACAGCGCCTCCTATCACTGCTCAAATACTCACAAAGTCATTGCATGCGTTCTTACCCTGCGCACAAGCTGCCTCAATGAAAGAGCACGCACTTCAGCAACTTGCTCACCGCTCTCTGCTGCACCGACCGAACGCCCGTCAGTGCTCGGCATGCACATAGTCCAGGAACACAAAGCGCTGCTCCAGCCAGCGCAGCGCGAGCAGCGCCGCCGCGCTCGCCGCCGCGCCGCCCAGCGCCGCCGCCAGGCCCGCGCTGGGCAGCCGCGCGCCCGCGCCCAGCAGCGACGCCGCCGCCAGCGCGGCCGCCGCGCCGGCGACGAGAGCGGCGCTGCCGCAGCAGTGCGACTTTTCAGCAACGCCCAGCATGTCAACACCATTTCACTCACCAAGGCCCACCTCAATGAGCCATACGCACCAGCCAACAGGACTTGGCCCCGTGATGGGTATGCAGGGTAGGGTAGAGCAGGGCATGGTAGGGTAGGGGCACCCGGTGTGCATGGCAGCGGCGCGGGGCCGCACCGCTGCAGCAGCCCGACCGTGCGGAACGCGCGCGAGCAGCTGGCGCACTGCGCCGTGTGGCTCTCGAAGCGGTCGAGCAGCTCGCGACGGGTCAGCGGCGGCGCGGCTGCGGCCGCGGCCTCCGCGCCAGGCGGCCACGGCAGCGGCGCGCCCGTGAACCAGCGCCGCGCGGCGGCGACCGCCGTGTCCATGGACGTGGGCAGGTAGTAGTGCCGCCGCCACTGCCCGCCCACCCGGCGCAGCTCGCGGTCCTGCGCCGCGCGCAGCCCGCACGTCATAACTCTACCCCACCCTCCCAGGTAGTAGTGCCGCTGCCACTGCCCGCCCACCCGGCGCAGCTCGCGGTCCTGCGCCACGCGCAGCTCGCAGGGTATGCCCTACCTTTCCATGGCGCCGCGCGCTCGCACTTGTGCACGTACGGCGTGGCAACATATGCACTTCGCTTTGCGGTGAAGCTGGAGCTGAGCGGTCTGACGGCAGCGCACAGGCGCAAGCAGCGCCGCACCGGCGGTGCCGTGCAGCTTCACGAACATGGGCAGGGGTCGCCAGCGGCCTGCGTGCCGCGGCACGACCAGTGCCACTACAGCCCTAGCTGGAGGGGAGACAGAGTGGGTGAAGCAGAGGCCGCGGCGCCCTGCCCGCGCGCCTGCATGTAGAGGAAGCAGTTGTCGCCGTCGAGCACGGCGTGCTGGCTGAAGTGGCCCAGCCAGCGCGGCATGCGCGTCACGGCGAAGCGCATCAGCGCGTTCGCGCCCGCGGCCGGCGTCACCATCGCGAAGAACAGGCGCGCGCGCCCGGGCGCGGTCGGCACGCAGTGCGTGATCATCTGCACAGCACATCGATGCTCATAAACACTTGCTAATGTAGACTGCTTGCAGCAGCAGTCGTCCCAGCAAGATTAGCACGTTTATCTCGGATCTGCATGCACCATCACACGCAGGTCATGTACACACTCGTGCTTGCAAGAAAATCAAGTGACTGGAGAACCTGAACCCTGTCTTTCTGTCCTCCCTGGGTGCCCGTGGCATGCACAAACCTGCGCCCGACCGCCACGCAGGCACATGCTGCGCATGCTTGCGATGCGCACGCACGACTTCGGCATCAAAGTCGCACACGCAATGGCGGCTGCTCAAGCAGCCTACATGCGCAACAGCTGCAACACACACGCATGTCATGTGTGTCAGTGCACCTGCAGGCCATGGGCGCGCATGCCATGCGCATGTCAGCGCACCTGCAGGCCGCGCTCGCCGAAGCGGTAGCGCGCGAGCGTGGGCGGCTGCCACAGCAGCTTGTTGCGCGTGCGAGTCGCCGTTGGCGCCTTGGCGTGCGGCGCGGCCACGGCCTCGCTGGCGACCTGGAAGCCCTCGACGGGGTCCGACGCCAGCGCAGACATCCTGCGGAGCCGCGCCTAATAGCTTTTTCTGTCTACTCTGTATACTTGAGGCAGCGCAGACATGTTAAGGCTTAGGTAACTCAACCTAGATTTCCTGGCGAGCATGATAGGCATGCTGGCCGAGCACAGGTCCAAGCGCAATGAGCCGTGCCCTGCTCCAAGCACAGACAGGAAGGGTCTACAAACCAAGCTTCACTGCCAGCAGCTCGCTGCAGCCAAAGTCACCGCACTCATCGTCGTCCCACGCCACAAAAGCTGCCCAGGCATCTGCTCTCAATGCTGTCTGGCAGAGCCCTGTTGTGCCGCGCCCGGGGCGCGCCTGTACAGCGACGGCTTGGTGCGGTCCGCACCGCCGATCACGCCGTGGTGCGAGAACGGTACGTGGCTCGGGTCCAGCACATTCTCCACCAGCACGTCCACGCCATACCTGCATAGAAGCCACCGTCAAGATCCACGCGCTGAGTCAGTTAGCCGCTTTAAACACTGCATGCGATTTTTTGCGCAAGTCGGACGACTGGCAATTTTCCCATGCTGATGCCCAAACAACGCAATTATTCGCATTCAGTCCTTCGAGACGTCAACGAGTATTTGCGCCAGGCTGGGCTGCGCGCCTCACCCCAGCGCAAAACGTGTGGAGACTGCTGTCATCGCATCATACCAGGCTGGCCCGCTGAGGCAGCGCACACATTGCGTGCCATGCAGCTGCCACCCGTAACCAGTAGGGACCGGCGCCAGGTCTACGGCCCTGATGGTAACAGATGCAGGCGGCTGGGCACGCCGAGCGCCGGGCGCGCACGGGACGTCGCGCATGAACCAGCCGGACAGGTACAGGTTTGGCGTCCGGGTCGTCCAGCTCCTTCACCGCGACAGCCGGCGTGGCCGCGGCCTCCGCCGCCGCGGCCGGCCCGCCCTCCGCCCACACCCAGAGCAGGCCGTCGGGGCGAACCTGCGCGCGCGCCCGGGCCGCTGGCACAGGGCGGCTTGCTGCGCAGCACTCTGTGCGGAGCCCCCTCCTGCACAAGCTCCTGTGTGCTGCAGGCGGGCACGCGGGACCATCAGGCCCTGCTTCCCAGCCAAGCCTGTCCGCACCTGCTCTGCATGTTGTAGCACACTGTGCGGTCTGCCCAAGGAAGAATGCACCGCGCGGCACAGAGGTGGGACATGCATCAGTTATTGTGCCACAGTAAGCTGGACCTAACACAAGCAAGGAATGCAGGCGGCAGCAGGTAACCGAGCGGCACAGCATCAGCGCGCAGGGACCGCGCCTGCGCGGGGTGCACCACGGCGCACGAGCGCGGGCTGGCGAGCGCGGCCGCCTCCGCCCGCTGATCGGCCGCCTGCGGGATGCTCGTGCAGGCGCCGTCGCCCGCAAAGCGCCAGCCGTGGTACGAGCACATGAGCGTGCCGTCCGACGGCTCAATGCGCCCCTCTGCACGCCACGCGCCCCCCACCATGTGATGAGCCGCCCGCACTGCATCCGTTTTTCAGGGCGCAAAGCGCATCAGCACCTGTGCAATGCGCATGCGAAAGCACATGAACAGTTGTCCTGCTCCCGGCCATGCGTTTGCTTGCACCGCGCATGCGCAGCAGGAGCCCCGCACAACCCGCCAGAGCCGTGCGGGGCGGCCGGGCCGGCCGCGCGCCGGACAGCGGCGCCAGGCGGTGCGGGCACTGGTCGGCCATGGCGCGCCAGGCGCCGCCGCCGTCGCGCCAGAGCACCAGGCGGCGGCCCAGCAGCTGCGCGGCGGTCGGGCGCGCGGGGTCCAAGTCCGCAACAACCGCGAGCGGGTACCTGGCAGGTTGTGTCAGTTGTATCAGCTTCGCTGCCCGACATGCTTGCCATCACCTGGACTTCAGCTGGCAGACTCAGGCGCTGCGTCCTTACTTGCCGAGCAGCGCCTGCCTACGGCGCCAGCGCAGCTACGGTATTGAGGAGCTGAGCAGGGCCTTGAAACAGCTGTGGTGGTCTACACGGGCTTCTTCGCGCCACTGAGCGCTCCACTAACCTTCTCTTTGACGAGCGGAAACAATAGACAGGCAGAGAATACTTCTAACAACATGAGAGCTCTACAGCTCAGGACACGCGCTGTTGTTGGCACAGATACTTGCGGCTCTCCCGCAGCACAAGCCGTCTATCAACGCCATGCTGAGCCCAGGCGCACCACTGCTTCAGCCAGTTGAAGCTGGGCGTGTGCGACTCTCCCATGTCCTGCTGGTCCACGCGCCCGCTCGGGCTTGCTGCGCGGCTGTCGCGCTCGGCCTGCGGCGCACCTTGCAGCACCGGCGGCGCGGCTGTGGCCTTGGCAGGGTATGCAAGGCGCCTCCCGCGGCTCACGGAACGGTACTGTGGCGCCTGCAGAGTCAGTCGAGGCACTGTTGGCGCCTCCAACAGAGACCTACCTTGACATATCGTTCGCAACAGCAGTGGGACAGCATAGAAACGCGCCTGCACGACGTGTACAGGCGTGTGAGCACGCTGTGGTGGCGCGAGACCAGGACAGCGCGCCGCCGTCTTCAACAGCGCCATGATGCGTGCTCGTGCGCACTAACAAGAAGGTTGATAGGTGATCTGACACTGCCGCTGGTGCTCTGTTTATTGCTGTTGCTTGAGCTAGGCTGTGTCGTATTCCCTCTTGCTAAGCAAGCCCCCGAGATCCGGAGCGTGGCTTGCTTGCACGCTCCATGTATGCATAGTTGTACACTGCTTCGCAAGCAGGAGCTCTGCGTTGGAAAACCAGCAACTACAGTAGTTGCCAGGCAACCGCGTGCCAGGCATGCGTGCTCTATGCCAACCAAACACCGTGCAATGGGGAACACCAGCGCAGCACAGGGCTCGCAGCAGCGCTTGTGTCACGGTGTGCACTGGATTGGCACGTTGAAAGAAAAGAAAGTGTGTGGGAAGACTTCTGACTTCTTACAGACACGCCTTTATACTGACGTCTGATTTTGAGGCACAGGCGCGTGCTGCGGCGCACAACGGCGCTGCAGCACCTAAAAAGGTAGTAGTCATTGGTGCTGGCTGGTGAGCAGCACCGTGCACCACAGCCAATTTCACTGTTTCACCTAGGAGCGGCATCTTTGTCTGTTCCTTTGGCTGCAATATTGGCTGCTATGCTCTTTGTCTGTTCCTTCGGCTGCTGTATTGGCTGCTATGTTGGCTGCTATATTAAGGCAGCTGATGACGGTGTTTGTGGTGTGTGGCAGGGCGGGCCTGGGAGCGGCCTGGCACCTGGCCAAGAATGGGTACACAGTTGACGTTCTGGAGGCAGGCCCAGGCCCAGGCGGCCTCGTGGCCGGCTGGACGACTGCTGGCGGCCGGAGCGTTGAAGTGGGCATACATGGGTTCTGGTGAGCGCAGCTGAGCTAGCCAGTCAGCAAGCCTCTGCCGTGACAAGCTGCGAGCGCCTTGAGGGCAAGCTTGCTGACAACATTGCTGGTGCCTCTGCTCCTCAGCTGTGCCTGTGCTTATTCAGAGTGCGTCACTGGTGGGTCCGGCTTGCGCCTCCACATCGGAACTCCGGTCAATTATGTGACATTCATAAGACATAGCCAGGCTGGTGAAAGAGTGCACACTGTGTAGGCGTTTCCCAGCGCATGCATTTGCATACTATAGTGCAATGAACTACCCATGAGATGCAGTCCTCGGCATGGCCTGCACTGTCAAGCAGGGGCAAGCGCCATGCCCTTGTGCATGCACCGCTCATCATGACGCGCCCTGTTTGTTAAAGGAGCCATGACCGTCCCAGGCGGGCGTACTTCAATATTTTTGCGCTCGTTGAGGAGCTGGGCCTGGACCCCTTCACGCCCTGGACGCGCAGCCAGCAGTGGTCGCCGGCAGGCCTAGAAGTGGACGCGGCGATATTGCAGGCACGTCCACGCCTGCACACTAGGGTTCACAACCTTTTAGTTGCAGCGACCCTACACTGCGACCCTACACTGAGACAGTCATGCTCTCTGCATGCCCCAACGATAAGCCGTGCTGCGGCGTACGATGCATGGGCGCGCCCGTCACGGCCAGCCGGCGGCCCCGCGCGGCCGGCCGGCGGCCGGCCGGCGCTGACGCGCGGCCGGAGCGCAGGACCAGCCGCGGCTGCCGACGCCGATGGGCCACTTTGTGTACAGCCGCTTCCTGCGCCTGCCGCTGGCGGACCGGCTGAGCGCGCTGCCGCTGGTTGCGGCCGCGGCCGACTTCGACGGCAGCCCGGCCGCGTGGCGCCGCTATGACGCCATGTCGGCGCGCGAGCTGTTCCGCCGCGCGGGCGTCAGCGAGCGCCTGTACCGCGACGCATTCGAGCCGATGCTGCTGGTGGGCCTCTTCGCGCCAGGTGACGCGCTCGGCGCCGCCCGCCGCGCGGGCCGCACACTCTTGTCACATGTGAGCAGGGCCAGGGTGTAAGAGAGGTATGCTCAGGCACAGGACGGTGAGACATCATCATGTCACATTTCAATGTCTGCCTTGCGAATCAGCGTTGCGGTGGTCTAAATTTAGGCTTGAGTGGCGCTGCCGCGCCAAACACGCCCTCACCTCGCCCGAGCCCACAAGGACGTGTTTAAGTGCGTTTGTTTGGCCGTGGTGCGGGAGTCAGGGCTGACAGCCGCATGCACGAGCCAGAGCTGACAGCCGCCTGCAGGCGAGCAGTGCTCTGCGGCGGCCGCGCTCGGCATGCTTAAGTTCTTCCTGCTCAACCACCAGGCGGACTTTGACGTGAAGTGGCCGCGGGGTGCGTGCCGGCCCGCAGCCGCTCAGCGCGCCGCTACTTGCCCCACCTGTGCAGCCTCACTGCCCCTACATGCCCATCTCTGCCCTAAGATGCTGCATCTGGCATTGCCCGTCCCGCATTGCTGGCACTTGAAGCAGCGGTTGTCCCCCCGGACGGGCGACCCGCTTGTGCTCCTCGCTCCGCCTCAGGGCCGAGGGCCTGCAGGCATTGAAGAGGCCGAGCTCTGTCATGCTACCATGGCCCCGCGCGACCGCAGGCACCATCGGCGCGAGCATCATGGCGCCCTGGGTCGAGCGCCTGCAGGCGCTCGGCGGGCGGATGCGCTCGCAGCACCGCGTGCGCGACGTGCGCCTGGACGGCGGCGGCGCCGTGACGGCCGTGCTGGCGGACTCGCCGGACGGCCCTGTGGTGCGCGCTGCCCCGCGGGCTCCCCTGCGTCTGGGGCGCAGCTTCACGAGCTGCTCTCAGACCACCGCTTCTGCTTGAGGAGACTAGTGCCAGTGCAGCGCGACGTCCTCATGTTTTCGAAGGCGTGCTCGCGTGCACACAAGTCTCCAGCGTCGCCGCTCGCGTGTGTTTCGTTGCGTGTTTCGGTGCGCGGAGGGCGCTCAGGCGCGCCCGCCGCGCGCAGGAGCTGGAGGCTGATGCCGTGGTGATGGCGGTGGGCATCGCTGGGCTGCAGAAGATCGTGGCCAGCAGCGCGGCGCTGTCCTCGCGCGCCGAGTTCCGCGCCGTGGCCAACCTGGGCGCCCTGGACGTGCTGGCAGGCATCGATCCCTGAGCCAACCCTACCTTAACCCACAGCGCGCTTGCTTGCCGGGCCCCTCTGCTGCCGCCTGCGCCGGCCGGCACCTGTGCCATGCCGCGCGGGCTGTTAGACGGGCGGTTTGCGCGCATGCCGCTGTTTGCTTGCATGGCACACGGCTCTGTCGCATAGCGCTTGAGAAGGGGCTGCATGTCCGCGCCGGCTCACACCGGCCAGCTCAGTGTCTTCACGGTGCGTGAGCATGCAGGCACTGTAGATGCGATTCTGCATGTGTGCGCGCAGTGCGCCTGTGGCTGGACCGCCGGGTCGCCATCCCGCGCCCGTCCAACGCGTGCGCGGGCTTCGACCCGGGCGTCGGCTGGACCTTCTTCGACCTGAACGCGCTCCACGTGCGGCCCCAGCCGCTGCTGTGCGGTATAGAGTTAGGGTTAGGGCTAGAGCATCAGCTAGAACTGTTTTCGACTTGAATGCGCTCCACGTGCGGCCCCAACCACCCCATCGCGCAGCTGCGCAGCGCGCGCGCGCGCGCGGCCGCCGCGCCCGCAGCCCCCTGGGCCCCGCGCACGTGCAGCCTCTGATGCATCGCCGTGCTGCTGAGGGAGGCAGACAGGGTGCAATATTGCATGCGCCTGTTCGTCGTGCACTCAGCGCCCACCCTCATCCGCGCAGGACGAGTACCGCGATGAGCCCTTCACGGTCCTGGAGGCGGACTTCTACGGCGCCAATGCGCTGCTGCCGCTGTCCGACGAGGCGCTCGTGGCCAAGGTGCGTGCTGCCCGCCTTGCTGGCCTGTGCCTGCCTGCCGCGTTTCGTCAGGCTTGCCTGGTGCGCCCAATACCGTTCTGACACGGTAGGAACTCGGCAGTGCTGATCGAATATCTGCTTCTGCAGGTTGTGCACAGGTGCCGCTGTGGAAATTTGGATGTCCATTGCTGCTCAGCGAAGGCAGTATCGTGGCGTTGCCACACATGGTCTAGACACTACATGGCGGCCATATGCATATGGCATCGCCTCGGGCACTGCTAGCAAACAGCTTGCGTGACAGACTTGTTATCTTGAAATGAATTGATGCAGAAAATGGCGCGGAGGATGACATGCGCCCTCGCTCCCAGGTGCTGCAAGACCTGGCGACCTGCGTGCCCGGCTTCTCGGGCGCGGCCGCGCTGGACCACTTTGTGGGCCGCTTCCCCAAGGCGGTCACGCACTTTGCGCCCGGCAGCTACGACGCCTTCCTGCGCCCGCGCACGTCGGTGCCCAACCTGTTCGCTGCGGGCGACTGGGTCGTCGACGCGCACGGCTCCTTCTCGCAGGAAAAGGCGCGCCGGCCGCAATCGCTGGGCCGCCCTGGGCTATGGTAGGGGTAGGGTTACCGTATCCCTGACATTAGGCTGCTGCTGCCGGGCCGTGCGGTTGCGGCGCGGCGAGCAGCATCATGCGGCATACATGTCATGGGCCGTGACGCTTATTGTCGTGACCTGGGTGTCGTGAGCGTGCACGCGTCCTCGTCATGTTCGGCCGTGACGCGGCGCCAGCGCCGCGCAGGCGTATGTCATGGGCCTGGAAGCCGCAAGCAACGTGGTGCGGTGGTGCGGTGTGGGCGCGCTGGCGGCCACGCTGCCGCTGGAGCCCGAGGAGGCGCACGTGCTGGCCGCGCGGCGCGTGCTGCGCGCCGCGCAGCGCGCCGCTGAGCTGAATCCGCTCGCGCGCCTGCTGCCGGCCGGTCTGGCGTGAGGTGTAGGTTTAGGGTAGGGCTAGGCCTACCCTGGCGTGAGGCGCCGCCTCAGGCGGCGAGGCGCCGCCGATTTGCGGCCACGTCTGCATTTCGCCGCGCCCGAGAGAGCGAGAGAGGGGGCAGCCGCCTGCGCTGGCCAACAGACTGCCGCCGCGTGCGCGCACGCCGCCGGCCGTGCTGGCAGCCGGCGCGGCCTGGCGCGTTGAGGCATCTGCTGGCGCATGCGCGGCAGATTAGCAGTAGACACATAGCAGTAGGCCGCGTCAGCGCACAACGCCTTGTGGTAAGGTCCTTGCTGGAGCGGCGCATGTTGCAGGTGGGTGCGATGACGGCAGTTGTTTCAGCTCGGACCGAGAAGCGCGTGTGATGCTGAGTGGGCCGCATTATGCCGCGGCATGTCTGGTGACTGTGCTGCAGAGAGCTTGCCAATGTGTTTGCAGGCGTTGGCCTCTGGCATGAACCCGTCACATGTCAGGGTTGCTGCACCATTGTGATATGAATAAATGTGTGCGGTGTAGTGTGGAGCGGTGCGTGCTGTGGTGGCACGAGTGCAAGCAGAGAGCTGGCAGCCCTTCATGCATGGATGCGCCATGCCATACAATGCCGACAAAATTGCCAAAAAATGCTGCTACAGCCCAGCACGTTGGCCAAGTAATACTGCGACTCCACCACTGCACTACTTGCATTTCAATGCTATATCAGTAGCAGTACAAGCACCTGCAGGCCCTCAACAATGAGCGCCGAACGTATCCCTTGTATGGCAATGATTCTTTTACCCAAAAAAAAAGTAATGTTCTGCAGCGCAGGGTGATCAGTACCATGAGTTATACAAATGTAGCTGCGGGGGGCGGTGCGACGGGTATTGACAGCAACTATCCAACCACCCTGAGAACTCCAACAAAAACCAATGCAATTCAGCACAAAAAAGGACCTGCAGTGTACACCCATCATGCAGCCACCCCGGTGCCTGTCTTGAGGCCCTGCTGGCACAGCAAGACAGGCACCTGCGGCAGCAAAGCCAAGAGGCAGCCCCCAGCCGTGCGCCCCCCTCAAGCCGCATGCAGGCTTCATGACATGCACGCGACCGGCGGGCCCCCCGGCACGGCTACGCCCTGCGCCGTCAAGCGTGGCAGCACCAAACGCGCGCGTCTCGACTGCCTGCATGCAGGCTCACTGGGAGTAGCATGCTAGGCTGATCAGGGTAGGGTTCGGGTCCGCCCATCAGGTTGCAAAGGGGCTGCGCGGGGACACGAGCGCCCGCCGCGGCGCCTTCGCGCCCTCCGCCGCAGGTGGGCCCTGCATCGGCTGGGCCGCGCCGGGCCCGCCCGCAGCCTGCGCCATACCGGGGGCCGCCGCGGGGCGCCCATTGCCGCAGCCCATGCCCTGCCCGACCAGACACAGGCCGCCTGCTCGCGCAGCCCCCGAACACGCTTCCGCCGGCCGACACACGGCGCCCGCCGGTGCCCCGCCTGGCTGCGGCTGCGCTGCAGCCTCCGGGGCACTCTGAGCGATGTGGTCCGCACGCGCGGCTGCATGCGTCCCGTTCTGGCTGGCCGCTGCTTGACCATCAACGCCCTCGGCATCCCCATGCAGGCTGCTAGCATCCGCCTGGCCGGCGGCCACTTCCACCCCGCTGCTCCGGCCCGCGCCGCCCGTCTCCTGCCCCACGTCCGGCCCCTCCGCTCCTGCTGCCGCAAACGGGCTCACGATGCAGCGCGGCGGCTGCCGGCGCGCCGGCGCGGCTCGTGCCTCCGCGGCTGTGCCGCCGCCGACCGCGCGCTGCGATGCCGGCACAGCAGGCGCGCCCGACGCGCCGTCCGCCGTGTACGCCACGCCATCAGGAACCCCGAAGGGCTCAGCGGGCGCAGCGAACGGGCTCACAATGCACGGCGGCAGCTGCCGCTTACGCGGCGCAGCAGGAGCCGCCGCGAGCGCGCCACCGCCGCGGACAGGGCCGGCGCGTCTGGCGCGCCACCCGCCGGCAGTCCATCGTCCTGAAGCCCGCAGGGCTCGGCGGGCTCAGCGAACGGGCTCACGATGCGCGGCGGCGGCTGCCGCTTACGCGGCGCAGCGTGGGCCGCCGCATGCGCGCCGCCGCCGCTCACGTCTAGGGCCGGCGCGCCCGGCGCGCCACGCATTGGCAGCCCGTTTCCCTGAGCCCCGCATGGCTCGGCATGCGCGGCAAAGGGGCTCGCGACGGGCCGCGGCATCCGCTGCGCGTGCCCCGCCGCCTGCCCGGGCCCGCACGGCGGTCCGCTGCCTGGCTCCTGTGGCGCCTGCATGACCGGGAGCGCATGTGCAGCATCGTCCCCAAGTGCCCCTGTGTCCGGCTCCCCGCACGGCCCTGCGGGCGCGGCGAATGGGCTCACAATGCGCTGCGGCGGCTGCCGCCGGGGCGCCGCTGCCTGCCCCATGGCGCCGCCCGTCGCGGCCGCCGGGTCGGGCGCCGGGCTGGACGCGGGCGGGGGCGCAGACGCGCCAGCGGGCGCGCCCGTCCCTGCCGAGTCAGGCTGCACCCCTTGCTGCCCGCCGTCATGCGTGGCCGTCGCGATCGCTGCCGCCGTCGCTGCCGCTGCGGCCACGCCCGGCGAGCTGGGCTTCCGACCGCCAGCGGGCAGCGCTCCTGCGCCCTCGCCGGACGGCTGCTGCGCAGATGCGGTCTGCAGTGGATTGCCATGTGCCGTGGCGTGCTGGCTGTTGTCAGCGTCGCCGCGCACGTGCGCCGCCTCCGCGGCGCCCGGCGCGGCCCCTTCCGCAGCGCCGCTGTCGCGCACGCCCGCCGCGGCCTGCGGCGCTGCCGCCGCGGCGGCGGGCCGCGGCGGCGAGGCGGTGTCAAAGAGCGTGGGGTCGGCCGCGGGCACCAGCGGGAGCACGCCCGCCGGCGCGCTCGCGCTCGCCGCGTCGCTGCCCGCGAGCGCCTCGGCTGCGGCGCCGCCCGCCGCGGGCGCCGCGCCCCGGCCCCTGACCCCCGGCCCCTGGTCCGACCACGGCCCCGCGCCGGCCGGCGGCCCGCCGCGCGGCAGCGGCATCGACACCGTCACGCGGTCCAGGCCCACGCCGCCGTCGTGCGGTCCCGGCGCGCCGCGGCGCGCGGCCTGCTCGGGCGCCGCGCCACCGCTGGCGAAGCGCACGTCGCCGGCGCTGGCGGCCGGCAGGGCCGCGGCGGCGGCCGCGGGCGGCGCCAGGCGGCCGTCGGCGCCGAGCACGAGCGGCGCCGGCAGCGCGGCCAGCGCGGCGACGAGCTGCTTGGCGCTCGGGCGCGTGGCCGGGTCCTCGGCAACGCATGCAGCAATGAGCGCCTCCACCGCCAGCGGGCACTCCTCGGGCACCCTGCGCTCACGCGCAGCGCCATTGGCGGCGTGCAGACAGGGTTACAGTAGGGTTGGGCTGAATTGGCGGTGGTACGCAGTCACAGACAGTCTGATCTGACATTTCGTAACGGCTGGCGGAGACCCGGGGAGGCCCCGCAGCTGACAGATCTGGCGCCACCACGCGTTGCCAAAGGCTCCTGACACTGGTCAGACACGTTTCCTCCACCTGCATATGAAGAGCCTTGGCTTAGACAGCGCAGCATCCCGGTCAATGAGGCCGGCAGGGGCGCCCGGGGCAGCAGGGGGCGGCGCGGGGCTCGGCGCGTACCGCAGTGGCCGCAGCGAGCGCCCCGGGGGCGCCTCGCCCGCGGACAGCTCCCACAGCAGCACGCCGAACGAGTAGATGTCCACCTGCGCGGCGCCGGTGACCGGCGTGAGCTCTGTCCACACTTGCAACCGTAAGCTCTGTCCACACTTACAGCCGAGCGCCGGCGAGAGCGCTCGCACACGAGCACAGCCGAGCGCTCGCGAGCGCTTGGCACGCCCGGCCGACAGGCAGGCACATGAGCACTCGAACACGCGCATGTAGGGTTAGGGTTAGGGTTAGGGCGGCGGTGCGCCGCGCGGCGCGCCTTCTCGGTGCACGGCTTGCCCAGCAGCACCTCCGGCGCGGCCCAGGCGAACGTGCCCATGTCCTTGAGCGTGGTCAGGAAGTCGGTGCGCAGGATCTTGGCGACGCCAAAGTCCGCAATCTTGGCCGTCCAGTCCCGCGCGAGCAGCACGTTGGGCGACTTCAGGTCCAGCAGGATGATCTGCGCGCCCGCACGCCGCCTCAGCCCTCCCTTCTCCTTCTCGACAGCCGCCCCCCGCGCGACGCCAGCCGCCGCTGGCTTCAGTGCTGTGCTTGCTGCTGTCGCGCCCTGCGATACCCCCATGGCGGCACAGAGCTCCTTGCCTTACTGCGCGTTCTGCACCCGATCGGAGAGGGCGGCGGGGACGGGCTCTGCTTCCAGCGCCCTGCCCATGAGCCTGCCGGCACACCTGCCGCACGGCCAGCAGCGCGGCCCACAAGCCCCCTGCCGCCAGGGCGTGCCCTGCCACCTTGATCCCCGCCTCACTGGCGGCAGGGTCTGTGCATGCCGTCCCCTCCTGCCCGAGAGCTCGCCGGTGACCCAAGCCCGCGGTAAGCGGCGCGGCCGGCGAGCCCGCCGGCCGGGCTCGGCAGCAAGCCGCGCGGCCAGCACGCCCGCCGCCCGAGCCGCAGCTTTTCGGGTGTAGGGTGCGTGCGGGCCGCGCCTTCTTGTCGTGCAGGAAGAAGAGCCCGCGCGCGACGTCCAGCGCCACGCGCCGCGCCAGGCCGGTGTTGGGCGCGGGACGGCCGCTGGGGCCGGCGCGGCGGTACCAGCCGAAGCGGCCGCCGGCGTCCTCGGCGAGCGCGCGGAACAGGTCGCCGTTCTCCATGTACTCGGTGACCAGCACCGTCTGGCCCTCCTGCAGGCAGGCGCCCACAAACCTGCGCACGTTGTGCAGGACTAGGGTTAGGGTGACGCGCGGCAATGACGCGGAACAGGTCGCCGTTGTCCATGAACTCGGTGACCAGCACTCTGGCCCTCTGCAAGGCAGGCGCCAACAAACCTGCGCGCGCGAGCAGGTTAGGGTTAGGGTTAGGGTTAGGGTAGGTGACGCACGGCGCTCGAGCCCGCCTCCGCGCGCGACGCGCACACCACCTGGCGTCGGCGCCGGCAGGGGCGCGGCGGACAGAGCGCGGGCGGGCCGGGCTACTGCCAAGGCCGCAGGCCGCGGCACCGCGGCGCTGGGAGCTCGCCTGCGCGCTGAGTGCGCAGCGGCAGAGCGTGGGCGCCCGCGCGGGGCCGGCGCGGACGGGTCCGCACAGCGGGGGGCGCACTGCACGATGTTGCGGTCATGGCAGGAGCGCAGCAGGAAGATCTCGCGCCGGCAGGCCTCGGCGAGCGGGCCGGCCTTGGCGCTGACGGACAGCTGGTCGCAGTAGATCTTGACCGCCACCGTCTGCACACCGTTCACCAGCGCCTTGTACACCTGCGCGCCCCGCGGCAGGCGGGACGGTCAGAGTCAGGGTACGGACTGACTGTAGGTCACAGTAGACCCTGACGGCCACCGCCCACACGCCGTTTCGCCTGCGCCTTGTACACCTGCGCGCCGCGGCAGGCGGGCTGGTGGTTAGGGTTAGGGTTAGGGCAAGTCACATCAGACCCTGAGACTGCCGCCGCCCGCACGCCGTCCGCGCGCCTTAGCGGAACGCGCGCGCCCGGCGGTGAGGGGAGGGGCGGCGCTCGCCCGCCGGAGTGCCGTGCAGGCAGCGGGCCGCCCGGGCCGCGCCCTACTCAGTCTTCCGCTACAGTCCGTGAGCAGCAACTGGAGCCGGGAGCAGCATTGGGCGCAGGCGCAGGGCCACCGCAAGGCCGCCGCGTAGCATGTCACGCCGACGGCAGCACCAGTTTCTCGACACACGGGAGCGCCTGTATGGTGCCTTTGCGTGCACCGCTTACAGGGCCCGCGTCTGTGTGCGGTCGGGGCTGACGGCGCACCCGGCCGGACGCGCCGGAGCCCAGCTCCCACTCGGAGCCGTCCGGGCGGCGCAGGATCGCGATGTTGGCGGGGTCGATCTCCCAGTCGCTGCCCAGGCCCGGCAGCATCAGGCTCTCCTGCGCGCGCCGGGGCCGCACAGAGGTTAGGTTCACACAGGGTAGGGTAAAGTATAGTATAAGGTCAAGATGCAGGGCTGCGCGCCGCGGCTGGCAGAGTCCCAGAAAGGCAATGCCGGTGTGGCCCAAGAGCTCAAACAGGGGTGCGGGACGTGCGGCTGGGACGCAGAGTCCATCCGATGCGCCTGACTCAGCGCTCGCGTAAGGCGCATACACACCAGGCACGCGCCGCCAGCGGCGTAGCGCGCTTGCGGGCAGCGCTGGCACAAGGGACAGGACTGGACATGCGCCCACAAACCCAACGTGTTTGCGCACAGGTCAGCTAGACAAGTGCCCTGGCGGCAGCCAGCAGTGGGTGCGCTCTGAGCACCAACGCATGCCGGTGCGTGGCAAGGTCTGCCTTATGCACGAGCACGCGTCAAGGGAGGTTTGGGTTCTGTCAAGTTCGGGCCCGCCCAACTGCAGCGGGCGCCCGCGCCTGCGCGCTGGTCATGCAGCCGCTCCGCTGGCCCGAGCGCATCTGCTCGACGATCGTGCTGATGGCGGTGCTGTCGTCCTTGCGCAGGCCGCCGCTGTAGCTCGTATTGTTGCCGCTGGCCGCCCGGCCGCTAGCGTCGTACATCTTGCGCGCCTTTGCCAGGCGGCGCTGCCGCGAGCGCATGTGCCGCGCCATCCACACGCCCAGCGCGAGCACCACGGCCAGCGCGGCCGCTGCGGGCACCACCGCGGCCGCGACCAGTTTGCTTACCTCGCTGCCTGCGCGCGCGCGCGCGGCCCGCGGTTCCCATACCAGCGCTGCTGCCGGCAACCTAAACCCTATATCAGTACTGCTGGCATTACCAACCCTAACCCTATAGCAGCGCTGCCGCCGGTGCAGCCCTGCGTGCTCGCCTCGCGCTCGCCGACCGCACTTGCGCTGTGTGGCGGCGTGGCGCTTGGGTGGTGCGGCGGAGTCGGCGAGGCCCGTCGGCAGGCACGTTCCGCAGCAGTGAATCGCCGCCCGACCCTGGCCTGCGCCATGCGGGCTGCGCACCGCCGCCGTCCGCCGCCGTGGCGTTGGCGCCGTCGGCGCTGCCGCCGGCGTCCCACGCGGGCTGGAAGCCCTTAAGGGCGAGCGAGACGATATCCGGCGTGCGCGCCTGCACCAGCTTCAGCAGCACGCCGGTGCTCACGATGTACTGCAGCTGCGTGCGGATGACCGCCACGCCCTGCCGTGCGGCGGGCGCTCAGCCCCGCGTCATCGCATAGGGCGCTCACACAGAATCGAGCTGGAGCCCACCCCCAGGCTCTTGGCTGGGCTGTCGCATCCTTCCCTTTAACATGATCGAGCAGTGTCAGTGGACTCTGCGCGGATGTTGGGAGGGTCGTCCTCGCCGGCCTTGCCGGCTGTCGGCCCTTACCTTCAGCCTATGTATGCGCAAGGCAAAGCAGCACGACGTCCTGCCCAAACGCGGGTATAGATGCACGCGAAGCGCAGAGCAGGCTGCGCAGCCGCCAGCGTGGCGGCGCCTCAACGGCGGCCAAGCAGACACCCAGGGCCATGCCCACGGCGCGCGGGGGCGCACCGGGCCCGGCACGTCCTCGACCTTGACGCCGATCATCACCGCCGGCTGCGGTGCGAATGTTATCTGCGGCGGCGCGCTTGCGGGCGCGGCGAGCGCGGCCTGGCCCGCCGCAGCTCCGGCCGCGCCCGCAGGCGCGGCGGGGCCAGGCGCCCCCTGCGCCGGCAGCTGAAGGAGCAGGCGGCGCTGCTCGGCCGGCTGCGCCTCGCGCAGTGCCCGCGGCTGCGCGCGCGCGCCGGGCCCCACGATCCGCCCGCGGCCCGTCAGCCAGCCGCGGACGCCGCCCAGCCACTCCTGCGCGCCCAGGCGCCGCTGAGGGGACCCAGCCTGAAGCAGCCGGGGCCCCGTGCGCAACGCGCGCCGCCGTGACCCTACCCTGCCTTATGCCGCCGCTGGCGCGACCAGACTAGAGCCGAGTTGCGCACGTTGTCGCCACAGAGCCCCTTGCACTTGCTCACTGGCGGCATGGCTACCCATCGCGCGTAGCGCAAAAACGGATAGGAAGCGACCCGCGGCCCACACCGCAGACCCGCGGCCCACACTGACGCGCATCTGCTTCGCAAGCAGTGCTGCGCGTGCGCACCTGCGCGCTATCGTCGGGGAGCAGCGCCGCGGCGCGCCGCGCCTGCGGGCCCATGCGCCGGCCGCGCGCGTGGCGCACGCGGCGGCGGCCGCGGCCGTGCGCGCCCCAGGGCCGCGCCCGGCCGACCCGCCCCTCCCCCGCCTCCCCCGCGAGCGCCCCGCTGCCGCCGGCGCGCCCGCCGCCGGCGCGCCCGCCGCCAGACGCTTGGTCCGGCCCGCCCTCGCCGCCGCGCTTGCCCGCTGATGCGGCCGCCAGCAGCGCGCGGCGGCGGCTGCCGGTCCCGCTGTATGCGATCGGTGCCAGCTGCACCATGCTGATGATGTGCGTGTTGGTTTCGTTCATGTAGTCAACCGGGCCGCTGGTGAGCAGGTCGGAGAGCGCATGGAAGACCGCCGACGACAGCTGCGTGGTGCTCGCCTGCGCGCGCCGCGCGGCGCCGCATCGGCCGCGCGCGCGCGCCCAGGGTGACCAGGCCAGGACGCGCGAGCGTGCAGCAGCTGTCTTGCTGCATCGGCGCCGCTTGGAGGCGGTCTTGAGGGTGGCGCACGGCGGGCGGACCGGCGCCCTGCGGCTGCCGGGGGGCGCTGCGTGCGCGCGGAAGCACTCCCCGCGGGCAGGGCGCCGGCCGCGGGTCCGCGCGCGGGCGCCCAGCCTGCCGGGCGGGGCGGCCGGCGCTGGGCACCCGGCACAGCAGGGGCGGCTGCGGGTGCTGCTGTGATTTTGGTAAAATTGCCTAACCCTACCCTCAGGGACCCTACAAACGAGGCCGGGCGCGCCTGCGCCCCCGGGCCGATGACCTCCAGCTGGAAGGTGACCATCTGCTCCTCGGGCTGCCCGCTCGGGCCGCCCGCGCGGCCCGGCGCCGGGCCGGGCGCAAGCGCGCCGCCCGGCAGGACGTCCTCCGGCCCTGGGGGGGGTGGCGCTGAGGGTCAGGGCCTTGACCATTCCGCGCGGCGCGCCGAGCTCAGCATTACCCAATACCTGGCTTTGAGCATTGACATGCTCCCAGATGGCGGCGTGGGGACACAGGCTCGGGCGCGGCATGCTCTAAATACACGGCAGGCTGCATCCGCCAGGGCCGGCATGGCAGCCGCCTCCCCGCCCATGTCAGCGCAAAGGTGCAAACCACTCTAAAACTGTTTGCAGAGGCCTGCTGCAGGCGGGCGCAAGCCGCCGGCCGCGGGCGCGGGGCGCGCACGCGCAAGCGTGTGGGGCCGGTCCGAGACGCCCCAGATGCGCAGGTCGGCCAGCTGCACGCTGGAGATGTTGAGCCGCGCCTGCTGCAGCCGCGCCAGGAAGCGCCCGCTGTTGACCAGGTCGGACGTCTGCGCGCGCGCGTCACGCCGCGCGTCGGGCCTCGCCTGTTAGGCGCCGGGGCCCCGCGCAGGCGGCCGGGATGTCGCACGGGGTGGCCGCGACAGCGCTCACTGAGCATGCGGCGGCGCGCTGGAGGCGCAGCAGTGCGGGCTGAGGCAGCGCGCGCGCGGGCGCGCCTTGTTGTTGACGTCCGTCGCGTTGACGGGCGCCTTGAGGTCCATGCGGATTGCGACCATGGTGCGGTTCTCGCACGCGCCGCCGGCGCCGCTGCCGCCGTCCGCCGGCTGCGGCTGCGGCGCGGCCGCGCCGGCCGCCGCTGCCTGCAGGCTGCGGCGCGGCACGCCCGGGCGCCCCGACCAGAGGGCCTCGCGGGCGCCCCGCGCGCGCTGCACTGCGCCCGCTGCCGCATCGGCCTCCGCCAGCGCGCGCGCGCGGCGCATGCTGCCGAGGCGCATCTCGTCCGGGCCGCCCGGCCGCGCCGCGGGCGCGCCGGACAGGCGCGGCCGTGCGGCGGCGGAGGCCGGGGCGCCTGGCGCGGCCAGGCCTAGGGGGCTGATGGGGCCGGCCGCGCGCCCGCTCGGGCCACGCGCGCTGCTGCCGGGCGCGGCCGCGCCGCCGTCCCGCTCAATCTCAAGCCGCAGCGCCGGGTGCTGCTGCCCCTCCTCATGCTCCGCGTCGACTTCAGCCTGTAGAGCCAGGGAAGCATAGGGTTCCAAGTAGGCGGATGCCGCGCGCAGCAGGCGACGGCGGCCGCTACTTGCGACGGGCGACAGCGGGCTGCACACGGACACGTTGGCGATGGCGGTCGGCACCACGTTGTCCCAGGTGGTGAAGTCCAGGCTGCCCGCGAGCACGCCCAGGCACGCGTCCAGCAGCACCTGCGTGGCCAGGCCGTCGGGGCCCTCCACCTGCGCAGCGCGCGCCGCGTTGGGCAGCGCCCCTCTGGACGCCGCGGCACCGGAGCAGCGCCGGCGCCCAGCACGCAATGACCCACAGCTCCCCGGCGCCCCTCCCCGCGCCCTGCCTCCTCGCAGCACGCTCTGCGCGTCTTTGGCACGCTGCTGCAGGAAACACCCGCAAGTGCAAGTGCAAGGCTACCTTGGACGTCTTTGCGAACACGCTGCGTCGCACACCGCAGCATGAGGGGGCGCAATGTCGCCTGTTCAGGCGCGCCTGCAGCACGATCTGCGCAGAGTTGGGCGTCGTGCTGTTGGGCGCCACGCGCGCGAGCCGGGCCACCGGGTTGGCCTCCAGCGGCAGCGCCTTTGCGGGCGACCGGCTGGCCGCCGGACGCGGCGGCGGCGGCCGCGGCGCCGCCTGCGTCAGCCGCCGCGCCGCGCCCGCCGCGCCCGCCCCTGCGCGCGGCGGCCAAGCGTGAGGCCGTCGCCGCCTGCAGGAGCACGGACAAAGACCTGTGACAAATACATCTCAAGGCGGCCTGCGCCTGCATGTCGAGCCGATCACGGGCCTGGCAGAGCCGGCGGCCTCGTCTGGAATGGAAGCTTGCTTCGCGCGCTGTGGCACCGCCTGCGCTGGGCGTCGCGGTGCATGTGCATGTGTAGGTCCCAGGGGCATTCTGCATAGGTGGGGCTACCTGTGCCTGCTGGTGGTGTGCACACACAGCAAGGAGGTGGCGACTGCCCAGCCCCACCCGCTGTTTTCACGGGCGCCCCTTGTTGGGGCCTGCCAAAGCTGGTCAGGCAGGTCGCCGCAGAGCTTGCCTGGTAAGCAGGTGAGGGCTCCGCGGCTCCTGAAGCATTGCAGAGACAGGGAGGGTCGCAGGGGCAGGGAAGGGCAAAGGCGCTGGTCTCTAACACAAGGCGTGAGACAAATTGCAGCATTCCAAGGCAGACATGCGCGTCGCTGTGGTCGCGTGTCCCAAACTTGCCACGGAGGGACGTCTACAGCATGCAGCAGGAAGTTCCAGCAGCCGCGCCTGCAGCATGACAGGAGAGCAGGGCGAGGCACGTGAGCAGGTGCAGGACGCTGCTTCGTGCGGCGCCCGCCCGCCGCGCGCTGAGCATTGTACAGCGCATGTCCCTGCGCGGCGTCAACCAGCGCGTCTCCAGGACCAGGTGCTGGCAAATGCATAGATGGGCAAGTCCGGCAAGGCGCACATGGCACAAGCAATAGAGATATATTACTCCTTGGTATGTCCTTCATGTGCTGTACTGGCAAAGGGCAGCAAAGGCGCACGCCAACCTGCCATGATACCAGCGCATGCCTGGACGCACAGGAAAGCATACTGACTTGGCAGAGGCTCTGCAGAGACGGGTCTGCATAGAGCGCCGCCTGGCATGCAGCTTGCAAGCCCCCTGCTCAGGAACGCACCGCACAGGTTTACGGCCTGGATGCGCGCAAGCGGCGCCCCTCCAGCATACAGCGCTCCACTGCCGGCTCCAGCCAACTATCACGGGGTTATTGGTCAGGCGGAGCGCTTGCGAGCGGCCTGGCACATACAGACCAGCCTGAGTTTCTTTGTGCGCTGATCAAGCATCAGCTCGCCGCAATGCCACCAGAACAGCAGCACATAGACATACCCCGTCACTGTGTGATCCCAAAGGCTGAGGCTCTCCCCCTTTTGGTGTAGCATCCAGCAGTGATGGCGCAGTAGCTCGCGCAGTTGCAACCCTAGACGGGGCGCAGCTCCTCCAAGAGGGCAGCTCAACTTGGTGGCGGTGCTGAGCGTCCACTCGCGCGCCACAACAAGCAGGTCGAGAGGGGTGAGGGCAGCGAGCTCAGTATGTCTACAGAGAAGGTCGTGGTTGTGGCGGTGGACAACTCCAATGTGCGGCGCCACATTGGCTGCCCCAAGCCCGCTGTCTGCTGCGCCGCTTATCACAACAAAATAATGGCTGTTTTGCAGGACCCCTTTGTGAGTCGCCGCTGACGAGGTTGGCATGCCGTCTCTCGCGCGCAGGAGTGCTTGAAGGCGGTGGACTTTGTGAAGTCCCACTTTCCAGGCGAGGCTGTAATCCCCCCTGCGTGCGTGGTCAGCCTGCAAGCCAGTGCCAAGCACTGCCATGACCGCATGTGCCCCAGGCTCAGGTTAACCGGCTGCGGCGCGAGCTGCGCACGCCGGCGCCGTGTCGGGGGCCTAAGCTTTGTGTTGAGTGCGCAGGCTACACGTACAACCTCGTGCACGTCCAGACACACTCTGTCCCCGCCCCCTTCACCGCGGACGTGAGCACGAGGCCTGACCGCGTGGCCTATGACGCGGATGGCCACGCCTTCGACACCAACACAAAGCTGGACAAGGAGCAGGCGCGCGTTCGCGCCCAGTGGCCTCTGTGCTCTGTCCTGCGCTGGCGTGGGCGCGCAGCTTCGTCACGCTTGCTTGCTGCTTGCTGCCCCAACGTCCTACTACCTACTTGCTGCCGACGGCCTGGTGTGGCTTACCTGCTGCGCTCGCAAGGTTTGACAGGAGACGTGGCCGCCAGAAGTCCCTGTGTGCTGTGCAGGTGGCGACTACGGAGCACTTTCTGAACCAGGTTTTCAAACCCAGGGCTGGCTCGGAGGGGGCACAGGTGCTTGCTCCCCTTAACGCTCCTCACTGAAGCACCTCAGTGCTCATGAAACGCGGCAACCTGTGGGCAGAGTGCACGTGCACCAAAAAACTTGGTTCCTGTTCCGCTCACACGGCTCGCTGTTGCTTTGTCTGATAAAGCACTTCACAGACTGTGCCAACGCATGTTGCGGCACTCATGCACCCACACGAGGGCACTCGGCACTTGTTTCTCTCTCTGCTCTTCACCACACCCTGCACACTTGTGCTGCACGCCCTCGGTACATGCACTGGAGAGCACGCAGTCATGCCTGCGCCCCTGCCGGCAGGTGCACGCGACACTGCTGCACACCGGCGGCGACAGCAGCCGCAGCGTGGGCGACGCGCTGTGCCGCTTCGTGGCCAAGATTCAGCCCGCCGCGCTGGTGATCATGAAGGAGAACAAGAGCGCAGTGGTGCAGTTCTTCCTGGGCTCGGTCAGCCGCTTCTGCGCTTCGCACAGCACCGCGCCAGTCATCATCGTCCCGGCGTAGTGAGCCGCCATGCGTGCGGGCGCCACTGGTCAGCAGGCGCAGCCTGCTCGCACGTGCCATAATGGTAAGCCAGGACAGTGTGCCGGTGCTGCCCGAAGAGGCCTATGTGGTGGCTGGTGCACTGTCCGCCAGGCACATGGTGGCATGTTTGCAGCACGCTGCTCTGTGCCGTGAGGCTTTTGCACGGTTGCTGCGCAGTCAAGTTGGGGCGGACGCGGCCTGATTTGGGTGTCTGGTTTTGCTTCTGTACATTAGTCACTGTGTGTGTGCGTGTCAAGGTTGTCGGGAGTCCCAACATGCACAGATGACAGCGGTGCCTGGCTGAGTTTACTGGCAAGAACCGGGGCACATAGCCCTGGTGCATACCTCCATGGGCTTGAGCAAAAATCTTTCCATCTTGACAGGGTGTCCCGTAACCAGGTTTCAGCCATGTACAGGGCACGTTAGGCATGTTTAGAGGTTCATCTGATGCAAGTCCAGATCGTCCTCTACTTGCAATGGCAAGACATTTTTCTTGCCCTGAGGATGCATCATTGGTGTTGTGCTGTTGTGTAGCACTAGCACTGTGACGCGACATATGTCAGCGCAATCAAGGGAATTTGAGGAGCTGCTGGGCATGGTTGCGCACATAGTACTGCATCACTTGGCCCCAGAAGGTTGTGTGCTTACACTGGTGAAGTCACTCTAAGACATGCTTCCAGCCGAGTAGCGCTGCACAGAAACTTGAACCTAAATGCAGCAAAGCACTGTCCAAAATGCCAGATTGCAACCCCAGAAAGAGCTGACAGCTGCGCTGCAGGACAGCAAAAAAAAGACAGCAGAGTTGACTGGACAGACAGGCACAGTGTGCTGGTGCCAGCAATGCTATGCAAAGCTATGCATTGCCAGCAATGCATAGCATGCAGTATAAAGAATACAACTCGCTTGCAACAAAGTGCTTGACGCAGCCTGCATGCACATGCCTCTCGCAGTTGCAGGAGGCATGGTAGGCGTCTACATGGGGCCGCCCTTGCTTGCACCATCCTCTCTTTCTCTGTCAGGTGACCTCGGTACAAAGATCACTTCACAGCGCGCACCAGTGGCAGCCTGGGCCGCACCCGTCCCCCCGCAATCTCAACCATACACCATGGTAAGGTGTAAGCCGCTACAGCACGCATATTATGCGCGCCGAACCACGCCTTCATATCTTACCTGGCAGCAGCCACAGCCTGCACAACTCACTGCCTCTATCGCAGCCAGGCCCGCAGACGACACAGCTATTCGGCAGCAGCCTCAGGCTGCTCTGCGCCTGCCTCCTCCGTCAGGCCATCCTCGTCCTGCGCCTCCTTGACCTGTTCGCGCATGCATGAGCCATTGGTTCATGACAAATGATAGAGACAAAACTGCTGCCGGGCATGCACTCTGCAACACACAGCATGCATGCGCAAAGTGTCTTCTGGAACTGCACTCCACTCTTTCATGGTCTGCAAAGATGCAAACACTGGTGTGCACAGTGGCAAGCAAGCTTGAGCACAAAGCTGGCAAGAGTCCCAAGACCTGGCAACATGTGTGGCAGCATGTGCATTGCGGACAGTGTGTCTATGAGCCATGTGCCGTGCCTGTGCAATCAGAGGCCGCAGGCGCAGGATGTAGAACATCTCCAGGTAGCGCCGCGCCTCTCGCCGGTCCAGCTTCTTGACATACTTCCAGAAGCTGTGGAAGCAAAATTATCAGCTTAGCCATGCTCCAGCATCAACTTGGTTGCTGCGTGACAAAATTGCATGATGGACGCTCTACTCTTCGAACCATGTCCGTGTAAGCGTGTACAGCCTTCCCCACAATGGTATTTGAGGCTATTGACCTGTCATCAGCTGTCACGAGCAGCACCATCACAGCATCACACAACAACCTTCCATGCATTTATCACGGCATTGCAAGCCTCTGTAAACATCTTATCGGGATCACCTGTACACGCGGCTCAGCGTCATGAGGCGCTCCGCATAAATCTCCCAGGTGTACCTGTAACAAACACGCGTGAGCAACGAGCCGGACACAACCCCATATATGCACACACGGCTTTGCTATCCGCCGCCAATCCTGCTGCCTGCACTTGTGCATGGCAGCAGACTCCTTCCAGCAGTCAGCTGAAAGCCCAACGACCCAAAAACAGTGGCATCCGCATGCCTGGACTGTCAGCAGGGCCCATCAGCAACAAGAGATAGCAGTGGGTGCTCTGGCGCACACCGGCTCTTGATGCGCTCGAGGCCCGCCCGGGACAGCTTGTCCCACATGCTGACCTCGCTCGCGGCCTCAAAGAATTTGGCGATGATGTCGCCGGCCGCCTCCGGGTGGTACGGGCTGCGCCCGCCCGGCTGCCTCAGCTCTGTCCAAGGGCACGACTTGCAGCCAGTGTTGGGTGAGCACCCCTTCGGCAGCCACCGAGGACGCACCCTTGCAGTCTGTAGCATTGCTCCCAGCAGCCCCCTGGGGTGCAAAGCATGCCACAGCTCTACTCCTGTATCAATGCTGAGCCAGCGGCATTCCAGATCACTCACACAAGTCCTACTGGCACCGAAACTCAATCCAGTGCACCAGACACGGCCTGACCGCATCAGCTGGCAAGGCGCAATGCCTCGTGGCGCAATGCTGCGACTGGGGTGGGCTTGAGACCAGGACGGGAATTGATACCTGGGATGCACCCCACCCATAGCTTCATGGAAGACAGTGGTAACAGCTCACAGAGCGCAAGAGTGCGCCGTGCTCACGCGCAGGCAGGCGGGGGGGCGCACTCGATGTGGTAGCCCGAGATGCCGTTCTTGATGATCTCGGCAGGCCCGCCGCGGTTGGTCGCAAAGCACGGCAGCCCGCAGGTCATCGCCTCGATGACGGTCAGCCCGAACGCCTCGTACAGCGCCGGCTGCACGAACGCGCCGCGCGTGTCTGCGCTGCCCGCGCCGGCGTCAGCAGCGCGCCGCGGAGCAGCGCCACCGCAGTGCTGTAGCAGGCCCAGCAGCACCCAGGGCAAGCCTGTTGAACACAAGCAAAGGTGCGTGCTGGGCATGGCGGTGTGCAGAAAACAAACACTTTGATACGGTAGGACACATGTGAACAACAAAGATAAGGCTATGAGCCTGCTCGCACCACATAACCCTCAGCACAGCACGCAAGCCGGAGAGCTCTGCTCATTCATACGCGCCTGCGATGCAGCGGTAGAGCTCGCCGTTAAAAAAGCGGTCCTTCTGCGCGATGAGCCAGCGCAGCTGCCCGTCCAGCTTGTGCTCGGCGATGATGGCGTGCATGCGCTCGCACTGCTCCTTCTCCTCCACGTCCTTGGTCTGCGCGTTTGCGCGCGCGCGCTCGGCCTGGGCGCCTGTGCTGGCTCACGCTCACGCACTCGCCGCGGGAGCTTTGCTCGAGCGCTTGCCACACACGCCCAGCCCTACTCATGCACAGAGGACGATGGCGCGGCGTGACAGCTGTGTGCGAGTTCAAGGCACTGCCCGAATTCAACCTCGGCCCTATCCCCGCACAAGCGCAAATAGCAGGAATTGAGAGCCAGACCGCCTTGCTGGACACCACATGGTGGTTCATGAACTCACTCTGAGGTCCAAGGTTGCACATCTTTCCTCCGACGGCATGGCGACCTCATCCCGGCCCTCACAACGTCCTTTCCTATATGCGGCATGCACGGTATGCGCTGTCCGCCCCGCCCATCAGGCCAACGCAAGGCACGGCACAGAAACCCTGGACGCCAGCCGCGCGCATGCACGGCGCGCGCGCCTGCGACGGGTCCACGACGCCGCCCACGATGACCAAATTGCAGGCAGCGCGCAGGCGCTGGCTCTTGGCATAAAACTCCACCAGGCCGGTCAGGTTCTTCACGCGGTCCAGACGTGCCATGGAGAACAGCACCGGCTTGTTGCGGTCCTGCCGCGCAGCGCACGGTCAGTTCGCGAGCACGGCCTGGCACGCGCCCCCTCATGCGCCTGCCCTCCAATGCAAGCTGCGCTCCAACGTATGCAAGCCCTTACTCACAAACACGGGGCGCAAGCCAACACCAAACCAGGCCGCAGCAGTAATGTGGTTCCTCCCAGCCTGGGGCGGCTCGCGCTTCGTGCTTGACCCGGGAACGCGCATGAGCCGGAGGCCAGGGCGCGCCTTGAGCACGCCCTTGGCGCGCGGCGCCTCGTCCGCGCCGAAGAGCAGGTCCTCGATCGCGGGCTGGAACTTCTTCAGGCGGCGCTCCGTCTCGAAGAAGGGGAAGTAGACCTCCGGGTCCGCGCCCGGGCTCACGATGTTGAACTTGGGGTCGAACACGTCCACGCCCTGCGCGCGCGCCGCCCCTGGGGGCCGCGCCGGGCTGACCTGCATGGCTGCACCGCTTCTAGCAAGTGCCCCGTGCCGCCAAGCGGAGGGCACTTGCTTCTGCACCTGCAATAGCACTGGCATCGACAGTGTCATTGGGTACAGCACGAGGGAGAAGCACGAGCAGCTCTGTGCGCGGAGCCCGAGGGTGGGCGTGCCCGGACAACGCGGTACAGGCCGGGCATGGTGAATGCAGTGTGGCTCTCGTACTGGCCTGCGCGCAGAGCAGGCACGTGTCAGCTGCCAGACCGCGCCACATGATCGTCTGAGGAGTGCGCTGACTGCGATTGTTGGCCCTGCATGCTGGCGTGCCCGCACGGCGACATGGGATGCCATGTATGCGGCAATATGACGCGCACGCACCCACGGTATCCGCATCGCCGGCGATCTCCTGGTAGGTGGATGTGATGATGAAGTCCGAGGAGTTCATGGCGATCAGGTCGGCGGTGAACTGGCAGCTGAAGTGGTACTGGTGCTCCAGCTTCTTCCTGCCGCACGGTATAGGGTAGGGTTTAGGTCTGCTTCCCCCAGCCCCCCCAAGCCTTGATCGCCTCAGAGCTGCGTACTTCATGTCGGCGGGGGGTGCTTGCAGCACTTCAAGCATCTTGCCAGCGGCGCCGGAGCGGCAGCCTTGCGGGGGGCGCACCAGTACACGTCGGCGTCCGCATACCTGCGCCCCGAGACACAGCAGCGCATCAGACTTCACCGCACATATTCAGTCGTGCCAGTTGTACCAGGTGCCGGGCGCATGCAAAAGAGCGCATGCAAACAGGGAGAGACGCGTCTGCGGGCGCGCACTTTGTCTTCTCCAGCGCGTGCGCGATGGTGCACATTGTCACGTTGAGGTAGCTGCGCGCGCCGCGCGCCACCGCTTAAAAAGCCTGAGCCGCTCGAGCAGCTTTAAAAACCCTCCCGGGTCAACACCCTGATGGCTCTGCACCCCCTGCTCATAACCCAAGTGGCTCTCACAGCGCCCGTGCGCTTGCCCAGACGCGCTTGCCCAAACGCAAAGAGGCGCGCGCCTGCTCAGCAGCGAGGCGACCAGGTTGCCGTCGCTGTAGTTGCCGATGATGAAGTCGGGGCGGCCGCCGAGCTCCTTGCGCAGCTCGCGCGCCACGTCCATGGCGAACTGCTCCAGGTACGGGTACACCTCGAACCTGCGGGGGGGTGCACGTCGGACCCAGGCTCCATGCAGATCACTGCTGTGGTGAGCATAACACAGCATGGAAGTGGTACCCACACCGCAAGGTGCCTGTGATTCAAGTCTTGACCTGAACCGAGAGGAAGCACCGGGCGCACAGTGTGTACAGACAGGGTCGGTGCAGCATCAAACGTCGCTCACAGACCATGGGCATGCTTGGACTCCGGCCAATGCACTTTGCTGAAGTGGGCGGTGTAAAGCGTGAACAGGGGGCCGACGAGGGCTTCAGCGCACCTGGAGATCCACTTGCGCAGGATGCCAGCCTTGCTGCGGAAGGGCACGCGCAGGATCTTGGCATGCTCGGTGCCCGTTATCTGCTCGAGGCGCTGGTTGCAAGAGGTGCCTGCGCAGGCAATGATGTCAATGTTTGTATCTTAGACGCGCAACCTGATGAAAACAGTGGATACGAAGTTAAATTGAACATGGCGCATCATGCCCACATGCTTGCAGGCCGCTCACTGTGCGCAGACAGGTTTTGGCAGGTGTGGACACCCTCTACCTCGGTAGAACTGCGCAGAGCCCGCGGGGGCAGCCGCTCCATTCGGCCGCTCCATGCAGGAACCGCACAGCCCCAGCCTTGGCAGTCACAGTCATGGGCCGGGCGGCGGGGCGCGCCGAGCGCCTCCGGGATGAGCCGCGTGATCACGATGATCTGCGGCGTCATGTTCAGGCCCTGCGCATGGATGCGCTTGAGCATCTCGCGCTCCAGCGCGCGCACCATGTCCAGGATGTAGACCACCTGCGCGCGGCCGGCCGGCGCGCTGGGCAGCCTACCCTAGTCCCCACCCGTGTGTCTGTAGTGGCACACAGCGTCCACCTGCTGCCTGTGGTCCGGCACGCTCGAAGGCCACCGCTGGCATGCTCTGCAGCATCCTCCATTCTGCTCTTCCTCTGTGCGTTACCCGCCGTCACTCTCAACACCCGCGTGCGCACATGAGGCATGCGACCTTGGACAGATACCCGTATAGTCCCAACACCAGTTCTGCGGCAGCCTCGCCGCACACACCAGCAACTGAACCGCGCCCAGGGCGCGCGGGCGGTGCAGACCTGGCCGCCAGTGTCGGGCTTGCCGAGCACGTCCTTCTGGCCGAAGAAGCCGTGCGGCGACAGGATGGCCACGTTGAAGATGAGCGGCAGGCGGCCCAGAAACTCCTGCAGCAGCTCTGCATCCGGCGCCTGCGCCGCGCGCGCGCGCGGGTGAGGCGCCGACAGGGCAGCGTGGCTGGGGCGGCAACCCTAAGCCTAACCCTGTCCTGCACCGCGCGCGCGCGCCGCGGAACAGCGAGGGCACCGACATGCAACGCGGCCGAGCGGACTGTGCAAGTGCTCATACAGGCCCCGCTCAGCATCCTGGCTTGCGCTCCCGCAGCACTGAGCGCGGGTTCCCAACGCAGGTCACTGGCCTCCATGCAGCCGCGCGCGCCCCGCAATGCGCCCTGGCATAATCACCCCTCCAGCTGCACACCAGCCGTGCTGTGTCTTTACCAAGTCTGGCAATGCGTGTTTTGGCAGGACCTAGGCGCAGGGCTGCACAGGCGAACAGGCGAGAGCTGCAAGGGCATGCGGCTGCAAGTGCGTGCGGCCGACCTGCAGCAGCTCCCCGAGCAGGTGCATCGTGTCCAGCGTGGACCCCACGGTGTCGCCCCAGCCGCGCTCGAAGCCGATCTTCTGCAGCTCCGGCGCCACGGTCGCGATCGGCGCCTGCGTGCGCGGCCTGCTACCTCTGCGCACAGGCAGCGTGCGGCCGTACCCAGCAGGGCGCGGACAGTGTTCCGTGCATGCCGGTGCGATATGTGCATGCCCTGCTGGGCGCGGCGGCATTGCTGTGCGCGTCAGCAGGCGCGCATCAGACACCGGACCTGGCAGGCACCGAAACCGAGCCCCATGACATCAAATCTCATCCATAAGTGACCGCAACCTGACGCCAGGTGCAGCCGCCCAGCTGCAGGCCCTCGCACATCAGTACAAGGGTTGTCTGCGGAGAAGCCCAAGGCCAGGGCGGGCGGGGCGCGACCTGAGCGTCGGAGCGCCGCAGCAGCTTCTCGGCAGCAGTCAGCGCCTTCTGCATGGCCTCGACGTCCGACAGGCGCTTGCCGATCATGAGCGGCTCGCCGTTGTTCTGCAGCGTGCGCAGGAAGTCGTACAGCGGGTTGAACGTGGCGTGCGGCGAGTTGAACAGCCGCGAGGATAGGTGCCTGCGCGCGGGCGCGCGGCGTTGGCCGGCGCAGGAGCGGCGCGCGCCGCGGCGCGCGCGCCGGCGCTCGGCGCCGGGCGCTCGCTGGGCGCCACTCTGACGTCCGGCCTGGCGGGCTCTGCACGACAGCACACTGCCTGTAGGCCTGCTCCAGCTGTGTGCGCCGCTGCCATGCCCCCTGTCTTACAGACTGTAAAATAACACACCGACCTCAGGGCTGCCCCCCGCCTGCATCAGCCGCATGCGCGCGCCTATTCAGGAAGCGCACGCCGTCGCCGATGGAGGTCGGGCGCGACATGTGCGGAAAGGAGGAGTCGAACGGCTCCAGGTCCACCTCCAGCGTCCACAGCCGGTCCCGCACGTCCAGCTGCTTGCCTGCGCGCACAGAGGGCCAGCGGCATTACGCGCCAGACATGCGACATGCTCCCCAGCGCGCTCTACTTGGGAATGCAGTCACATGCGGGCACTGTGTCAGCAGAGCCAGACACACTGCCGATGCTCTGGTGTGGAGTGACATGAGCAACCATGACGAGGAGTTCTCGCTGCAGCCCCTGTAGACAATATAGGTGCATGTCAATTACGACTTGGTGAGAATAGTGGGAGTGCTTCGGCACGGGGAGGGCGTGTAGGACTGGAATGTAGCAGGGAGTACGTTGCTGCGCTATTCCAGTGAGCTGTGCACTGCTTCACACCTGCTTCAGTCAGGCCCTCCTTGAACTTGAGGTAGTCGGACGTGGTCAGCTCCTCGATCGTGAGCGTGTTGATGCAGATCCGGACGTACTTCCAGATGCCGATGTTGGGCCGCAGCGCCAGCCCCATACACGGCTCAGACACCACGATCTGCATCACCACCAAAGGGCTCAGCCGTGCTGCGCGGTGCCAGTCGAGACACGGGGGTGGACTGCAGCTTTGGTCAGCTTGAGCGCCACGTGGACGGCCTGAATGCATCGGCATCTGACACTGGCGCCCTTTGCGACATCGTGGTTGAGGAAGACCTCTTGAGACAGCTACCGTGCAAGTGCAACATGTTTTGCACAAGCACGCATGCACACATGCACTGTATCAATATACATCACGCCGAACAAAGCCCCTCGGCCCTGGAGCCACCAGGTCGGGCGCCCCGCGCCCGCGCACCTCCTGGCAGGTCTGGGCCAGGCGCGCAAAGTCGCCGCCCATGAGTTCGGGCTTCTTGCGCTCCTCGGCAACGCGGGTCAGCTCGTCCACCAGCCTGTGCGGCAGCAGGATGCCGCCGTTCTTGCTGCCCTCCGCCTGACACCTGCGCGCGCGGCAAGCGTGAGCTGTGGCATGCCTTGGCCAGCCGCATGGTTCCGGTATGCGCGCAAACGCTTCCGTGCAGTGCACTCTGTCATATGCTGACACCGCGCACAGCGTGATAAACCAATACCCTGCGCGTGGTTTGATTACTGGCTTGCAGAAACTCATGCCGCTCAGTTCTAGCAGGCAACTGCGGCTGCTGTGCGCAGAGCTCCACCCAACCACGCCAACTTAAACCCCCGTGCTAGGCAATGCACATCGTTTAAGTTAGGGCTGACGGAGGCGGCGCACCGTTGCAGGGCTACAAGGACTTCGGGGCGGAACTCGTCGATGGCGTTGTGCACATCCTGGGCGCAGGGCGAGTACGACTCCGCAAACACCAGGGCTTTTGAGCGCGCGCGCGGCGAGTCAGTGATGCCGGAGTGCGATGCAAGGTGGGCGTCCGGGCTGCACGCGCCGCCAGCGCACGCCTGGCCGCCGCCATTGCCTGTCCCGAGCGCCCCAGACAGTCCACTCACGTCTGCACGGGACTGGGAGCAAGGCACGGGCAAGCATGCCTGCAGCAAGCGCACCTGCATTCGCCATTACCTCTGCCGCTGCTCCCGCTCTGTCACCTGAAGGCCCCAAGCAGTCATGGAAGGCGCGCAGGTCGTACACTGGTTCTGACAGCTGACACTCGGCCGTCAGTGTGAGCGACATCTTTAATGAGCGCATTGCAGACAGCACGGTGGTCAGTGAACGAAAGGAGCAAGGGCTGTGTGACCTGGAGAACTGTAGGGACGTTAAGAGCGGCTGCAACTCACCCAGAGAGGTTCACTTAAGGGCTATACGCCGCGTTCATCCTTTGTACTGTGAGAGGCGTCGGTGCCTGCCCAGCAACGGCACGCGCAACAGGCAAGCGCAATGCCAAGCCGAGTCTCTTCAAGGGGCTCTTTTCCAGCTAGCCCACTCCTGTTTGCAGATTAGGTTGACCTCGTCCGATTGAGCCACTGGTTCTATTAGCCCTGCCCTACGATGAGCCTGATGTCAGCAAGATCAAGCGGCTCCTGGATCCTGCCCATGGTTTGAAGGCGCTGCTGCGGAGGGCTGTAGCTCGAGGAGTGCACAAGGCCAGCAAGAGCGGTTCTGAGGGAGGGCAGGGGCGGCGCGCTCTTGCGCGATGCAGCAGGGGCAGGCGTTCAGGGACAGCCTGCTGTCCGAGCTCCTGCCGCTGCGGGTACTGACCAAGGTGGGGCCGCTGGCCAGCTCCGGCGGGCCCGGCTTGCTGCTGCGGGAAGGGGCGCAGCTGCTGACCCTCGCGCGCCGCGCCGCGCGCAGGTCGCGCACGTGCAATGGCAGGTGCTCGTGTTCCCGTACACCGTCTCGCTGTACTGCCTGTCCTGGTTTGCGGCGCTGCTTCTGCGCTTCCTGGTGGTCGCGGGCGCACCGCCCGCCGATTACACCAACAAAGCAAAGGCACGCCTCCCTTGGCAGCGGCCCCTGCAGGCGCGGGAGGTGGGGCTGTCGGTCTTGGCGCACGAGGTTTGGGTAGAATTGTGTGTCGCGGCGTCCCTGTTGGGCTGGGCAATCTGCGTCTACAGGTGCGCAGCATATGCCTAGCTCTGCTGCAACCTGCTGACGTGCAGCATCAGATGGTGTGGTGTGGAAGCTGCACTGGATTCCCGTGTTTTGGAAGTGCGCGTGGTCACAAGCACAAGTGTGTTTGCTGTTTACTGACCAGATGTGGCACGTGCGCACCACCTTATCTGTGGCTTTCGGTGTGCTGTGATGGACTGGGGCGCAGTGACGGGTGCGCGCGGTATGCCATGTGGCCGCTGACTAATGTTTGGGGGTGTGTGGCAGCTGCGGGAGGTGATGAGTGTGGTGGAGCATATGCACCAGCGTGAGGACGCGTATCGGCGGAAGATTAAGGTGACCGCGCCTGGTTGTCTGCAAGCGCTGCCTCTCTGCGCTGCTGTTTGGCGAACAGAGTTGGTTATGATAGAGCGCAATGTTGCACAGCCACTGAGAGCACAAGAGTGCGTGCCTCTTGCTAACAAGCAGAGGGCGGCGCCCCAGGAGCTGCAAGAGGAGGCGGAAATACGACACCGCGACAAGCGCAAAGCCCTGGTGAAGCTGCAGAAGGTGCGCGGGACGGGGCCTGCCCTCAGCGGAGAGGGTGTGCTTGCAACCTCGTCTGTGTCGAGCAGGTTGTGGAGCGTGCCCCTGCCGCAGCCCGCCACCTGCCTTGCTCGGGCGGTGTGCTTGTTATGTGGCTCTCTCTCCGCGCTCTCCACCACCTTGTCAGCATAAACAGCTCGTGCGTGATGACGTTCCAGTTGCTCGTTGAAAAATGAGAGCAGACGCCACGCGCGGCTGTGCGCGCAGACGCGCGTGGCGCTGGAGGCGCTGCAGGCGCAGGCCGGGCGCGGCAGCGCCGGCGGCGGCGCCGCGGCGCAGCCGCCGCCGCGCCTGGCGATGCATGCGAGCCTGGTGCTGGCCACGCTGTGCGCGCTGTGGTTCTGCAAGCACGAGGTCGTGTCGTCCATCTCGCGCAAGATTGTGTCCAGCGTGATCTTCCCGGTGCGCGCCTGTGCTGCCCCGAGTCAGGACGTTCAAGTCGAGTCACTCACTGGGAAACTGAAGGGAAGCACCGGGGTCTGCACTTTTGCAAGTCAATTTGCAGCTAGGCAGGTCGCCTTGTGCGCTATGCACAGTGTTTAACTGGAGGGATTAAGCGATGGCGCGCAGCCTCGAGGTGTGCGGGTGAGGTTCTGTGTGACTTGGTTACAGTGGTTATTGTGATGAAGTGACGTGGAAGCCTGCCTCTGCCTGCACTGCTGTGCAGCGCTGGCACCGACGCGCGCGCGGGCGCGGCGCAGATGTGGTTTGCGTGGGTCTGGTCGCTGTCGCGCCGCGCGCCGATCGGCCTGAGCATTGGCCTGTACTGCTGCGCATGGTTTGTGCTCGGCTTCGTGTCGTGCAGCTGGGTGTCGGGCGCGCACCTAGACCACACCTGAGCCGGCGCCTGCCCGCGCCGCGGCCACCCTGCGTGCACAGCGAGCGCGCCCGCGTGGCAACCCAGGCGACGCGGCCCCGGACCGGAGCAGTGTGTGCGGGTCGGCGGCTGCGCCCGTGTGCACGGTAGCTATAACGAGCAGGCGAGCGGGCTGCTTTATTTCGGCAGCTGTCGTGGTCTGGACTGCCATGTGTCAAGTGACACGCCCCTGCATTTCAAGACTTGCAGACTCACTTCTGTTTGCAGCAGCCCGCATGGCCGCCCAAAGGCATGGGCTTGTACAGGTTCTGTCTTGGCTTGCTGCTTTCTGGCTGGGGCGTTCTGTAGGCGTGTTCTGTGGCTGGTCCGGGGAGGGTGAGAAATGCTGCACCTGGCCTGGCCATGTACATGAAGTATGTCTGGGCAGGAAGCGTGCACCAAACGTGCACCCTTGCTCAATCTCTTTCCTGGGCCCTTGTGGGATGCATGTCTGTAAAATATATTCGCAGGACAATCAGGCACTCACTACAGCACTCAGCGTCACAAGCCCCATCTCTTCACTATACGTGCTTGACGCCCAGGGCAGGCTTGAGCGAGTTCTGGCTTGCGGCAATGAACAAGGGCGGCGACAAGGCTGGCCTGCAGAAGGCCCCGCCCGCGACGCAGGAGGAGCAGGCGATCATACGAACGCGGATTCTCACGCAGGTCTTCACTAGCAAAGGGGAGCCGCCGCTTCGCAGGCAAGCCCGAGAAGTGCTGGAGCTGTCAAGCGCTGACACATGCGAAGTGTTCAGCTTTGAGACGCTGCTATGGGGACCAGGCTGGCGACGGCATGGGTGCAGTTCGGGCGCGCTCTGGGCGCCAGCGCCAGCGAGCGCGCGGCAAAGCACCAGGCGCTGCTTATGGAAATTGCCAATGTGGAGTACCTCGTGCGCCCCTCCGTTTTTCATACCACCTGACACCCTGAGTTGACGCACGTGTGTGGGACGCCCCGCCGGCACGCCTGACGCCTGTTTACCGCATGTTGCTAGGCGCGGCGGCATGCAGCAATCTGCGGCGTCAACCATAGGGAACAGGCAGAGCTGGAGCAGCAGCACGCAGAGCTGGAAAGCGCGCTCACCAGCGCAGCGACGGCGACCGACGCTGCGCGTGGGGACCTGGCGCAGGCGCGTGTGCGCAGGACAGAGGAGGAAGAGTATGAGGTGTGTTTCAATCAGCCCTGTCCCGTAGCTCTTGCACTGCCAAGCTCGCTCTAGCCCTGACTGACCAGGCAGCACTGCTAATTGGCGCTGGCATGCTGAGCCTGTGCACGCGCTGCAGGTTTTGCGGCACGACTTGATGAAGCTGCCCAGCCGCGCGGCAACCCATGCAGAAGCAAACGCAGTCACTGCCGAGATCGCTGCCCTGCAGACTGAGGTCGAGCGGGCGGACACCATGACGGAGGTGAGTAGCAGTAGCCGGAGCCTATCGGACGATGGGAGTCTCGTGCAACTCTTTATGGCGACCTTTGCAACGCCTCTCTACTGACACCGGCGTGATGGGGCCACAGCTGCGCCGGAAGCAGTTTGCGGCGTTCCTCCACTGCTTGGACGACTTGCAGGTCGCGCTTGCTGCTGAGGCAGCCAGTGAAGATGGTGAAGCCGCGCCCGCGCCCGCACTGCTGCCGCTGCTTGCGCCGGTGTTAGCTGGGGATGTGGCCGTGGCAATGGAAACATAATCGAACTCACCGAATCCGAATGCGCTCTGGCATGAACTCGCTGTAGCAGCCAGTAGGCCAGAAGGCTGTGACATGCACACGTGCAGCGCTCTGCCTTGCTGGGGTTGTGTTTGCTGGCGTTTGCTGTCAGATGCGTGTCTTTCCAGCTGGTATACGTATGTATCATGCTAACAAGCTCGAGTCTGGTGATTCCAGCATGCCTTCAGGAGCAGCTGCTTTTTGCATGCATGATGGCGAGCACAAGGGGCAACATATGTGCATGATGGCAGGCACATGGGTCAGCAGCAGTGGTGCATGTCCTGACCTGCATTGTACTGACCTACAGGTTGCTGAATGCAGTTGGAAACGCGGGCTCTAGGCTGTGCAGACAAGCTCTTACTGTCTGCACCTTCTCAGTGGTCTGCACCACCTGTAGGCCTGCGTGTGCGTGCCAGCAACTGGTGATGCCAGTGTTTGGTGGTGACCACCCCCTGGAAATACCAGGCACTGCCTGTCACCCTACTCCGCACAAGCCTGCTTGACCTTTCAAAGGTGTCTGGAAAGTTACTGCAATGCAAGGCCCAATTCCAGTGTGCCAACCAGCTGCTAGCACTAGCCGGTCGGTCAGATGCACTTGCCCCAGCCACCTTTGACAGCAACAAAGTTGCGTGCCTAGTACCGCTTTTCAGGCGCCAGTGCCTGTCTGAGAGAGCCGTGGAGTGCGCGCACATGGAGCCACACGAGCTCATCCTGAGCGAGGTGCACATGGAGTCTTGCCCTCCCGGGCGGCACGCATGGGTGACCGAGTTCTTCTACACAGAAGGGTACCAGTCCAGACACGAGCAGCCGTACACAGGCTGCGCGACAGTGGAGCAGGCACGCAGTGCCCCGGCTTGTCGGCGCAACTCTGTGCACCACATGCTCAGGCAGGTGTAAAGTGTCTTCGTGCACAGGCTGTCGGCCGGGACAGTGACGGTGACCTCGTGCTGCCGCGCAGACGCGCCCGCGCCGCGGCCTTCACCATCCACCACCACTTGAAGACGCCGCTCGCAGACGTTGGCCTCCAGGTGCGCTACGGCTGCGTGCATGCTGCACGTCTGCTTCTGTCCCCCTTCCATGCACTCTGTGCAGGGGTACAGAGCTAGTTACATAAGGAGCCGATGGCGCAGGTGTGGCGCGGCGCGCTGCTGCTGGCAGACTATGTGCTGGCCAGCGCTGAGCGGCTGCGGTCCTGCGTCGGCCTCGAGCTCGGCGCGGGCGCCGGTCTGGCGGGGCTGGCGCTGGCGGCTGCCGGCGCTCGTCGCGTGTTCCTGACAGACACCGGCTCGGCCGTGCTTGACCAGTGCAAGGTGACTCTGCGGCGGTTGAGCCGTTTCAGCACCCGCGTCTCTGCAGAGACGCTCAGGCGCTCGTTGTACGAGCACACGGTTGTGCAGGAAGCGAGTGCGAGACTGCTATGCACACGCCTGTGGTTGACGGCACGCGTTGTGTGGTGTGGCAGCGCAATGTGGACGCAAACCAGCACCTCTTCCCGAGGGCTGTAGCGCTGGTGCGCGAGCTGGACTGGCGCGCTCCCCTGCCGACCCCGAGCTGCCCGCAGCGGCCCAGCACGGCCCAGGACGCGGCGCCGACGGAAAACCGCTACGCGTGGAGTCCGGACAATGCGGAAGAGCTTGAACAGGTCAGGCGCCCCCTCAATCACAGGCCATGCTGTCGTGGGCCCGACAGATTTTTTACCAACCAGCCTGCCGCCGGGGACGTCATGCCCCCACCTGTATGCTACACAGAGGCATGGACCTCCATGTCATGGTGTGACCCATTGGGAAGTGTGCTACGAGTGCATGCTCGCAGTGCGGCCATGCAAGTGGTGCACCCTTGGGCCAGCAGGTGAGCGTGGTGCTGGCGGCCGACGTCGTATACGATAACCATCTGACCGATGCGTTCCTCGACTGCGCTGCACAGCTGCTGCGGCCGCACCCAGGCGCGCGCCCGCCAGCCCCAGCCACCCCGGCTGCTGCTGGCTGCAGTCCCGCCTGCATGCGTTTGCTAGGAGCCGCACGTCTGGCCAGGTGCAAGCGTGTGCGGGCGCTGTGCGCGCACAGCGCCGGGGGCTGGACGCGGCCGCCTCAGCCTGCCGAGGCCGCTCAGGCCGCCGGGAGCGGCAGGCCGGCGCGCGCCGGAGCTGCTGCTGTGCGTGGAGCGGCGCGTCTGCTTCACGCTTGAGGACCTGGCGCCCGCCGCGCCTGCCTTCGACTACCTGTGTGCGTGCGTTGGGGGCCGCCGCCCGCCCGGCGCTGCAGCGGCGCCCGGCGCGGCTGGGTTTCGGCTCGGCGCCGGCGCAGCAGAGGCGGCCGTGGCAGGGCCGGGAGGCTCGGGACACACAGCGGGCGTGTCTGGGTCAGCGCTGTCACAGCATGCAAGCGATGGTGCTGCATGCGCGCCCGGCGGGCGCGGCGAGAGCGTCGATGGTGCTAGGTCGGAAGGGGCGAGCTGTGCTGCGGCGCAGACCCCGGAGGCGCCAGGCGGGTGGGAGGCCGGGCCTGGCGGCCAGCGTGGCTGCCTGAGCATGACTCGTTTGGACTGCAGCTCTGTGCCGCAGGTGCTGGATTATGAGCGTGGCAGTGACTTGGAACTGTGGCAGATGGGCTGGCAAAGTGCAGAGCCTCAGTGAGGGCAAGAAGGCACCATGTGACAAAGGTCCATTTACAGAATCCAGCTGCCCTGTGGTGTTTTTCTGGCAGAGATACAAGGCTCAAGTCCTACACTTTTGGGAGAGCCTGTATGCATAAGCCTGCGTAGTGTACACTTATCACAGCACAGCAAGGCCATGTGCTGCCGCCAGGGCCGGCAGGTGCAGCTTGGTCCGCTGCCCCCACTCTTCTGTACAAGCCATGGCTGCATACCGCCAGGAGGTTGTGTGCATGCCGCTGGCACCCACAGTGCGCACCAAGCTGGCCACAGCGGGCTTCAGGACGGCAGCCGACCTTGAGGGCATTGGACCCGCGGACCTCGCCAGAGGTAGCTCAGCACCCGCACAATGCAACCAAAATACCTGGTTTATGCAGTGCTCCATCCCATGGTTTGGCTCCATCACCAGCTGGACCCGCTGCTGCAGCATCTTTCAGTGCCAATACGGACGCGCTGCAGAAGCGGAGCTCTCGCATGAGGACGCGCTCACCGCGCTTAGGGCTGCCGGCGTGGGCGTGCAGAACGGCGGCCTCGCTGGTGCGCTGACTGCACACTGGCACTCTGCGCACAGTGGAAGAGCGAAAAACCAAACATCAAGATGCGGCGCCACACATCGCCTTGTTTCGTCAGCGGTCTCGCGGCACAACTGCTCATGCTGCGCAAGTGCAGGGGCGAGCACTAGCCCCTGTCGTTTACAGATTGCAGACATGGTCCCACCTCTGCAGGCTCACGGACTGCGGCGGAGCTCCTCGTGCGCGAGTCAGCGGCCAGGCGAATACTGACCTTCTGCAGCGACCTGGACGATGTCCTCGGCGGCGGCGTGGCGACAGGGCAGCTGACAGAGTTCTGTGCGGACCCGCTGCCGCTGAAGACCGTGTGTCTCTGAGCTGAATTGCCGCACGTCCACCGCCCGCCGCGCCTGCCACCAAAGTCTCTTTCACAGCAGGCCTGGGCCCACCTGCTCTGCTGCACTGCTGCCCATGCAGGCAGGCGTGAGGCGCCGCCCTGCGCGCAGGCGGCGTGCCTGCAATTGGCAAGACGCAGCTAGGGTGCGCAGCCGGCTTCCTGCGCACAGCGGTCCTTGCACCACAGCAACCGCTCATGCATGACCCTAAAGTGTAGAATCATCACCTGTGGATTGCATGTCAACAGCATGCCATGCATGCCATGTTACAAGCCACCACCCATGCGACGTCTGCATCGTGCTTCATTTTGCTACCATTTTGCCGCAAGCTGATGCTACTCCAGCCTGGTATATCTCTCCAGTGTCACTCGTGCTGCTAAACACTCTCAAGGCATGCATATCTAGAAGCCCCCTTCATGGCTGGTAGGGGGGTGCCCGCGTGCAGGATTCAGCTCGCGCTGGACGTGCAGCTGCCCGAGGAGTATGGCGGCCTGGGCAGCCAGGCCATCTACATCGGTGCGCCGCCTCCCTGTGCACTCACGCTCCCCTCGCAGCCCAACAGCACGATGCGTGCCTGCTGTGCTGAGCGTGACGGGCATTGGAACACCCAAAGCTTGCAGCCGGCCATGGTATTTCGCAACAGGCAACGCAACAGTCAACACACAACGGGTAGGAGCTGCCTGTTGGCTGACACTTGTGCAAGCTGAAACATACCGTCACATTACACACACAGCGTGCGCGTGACGCGCACCGCGGCCGCGCGCGCGCGCGCAGACACCGAGGGCAGCTTCATGGTGGAGCGCGTGGCCGAGATGGCGGACGCGATGGTGCTCCACCTGGAGCGCCTGGCCGCGCGGCCAACCGGCCCGGGCCGGCCCGCCGCGGCGCGCCACACCCCTTTCCCGCACCCTTGCACCACGGCTGTCTGCGTGGCGGCACACCCAACAGGCAGCAGCCCTCCTCAGCAGCGTGAAGCGCGCCGGTCCTGCCGAGCAAGCGGCTGCGCCCCGTCCCCGGCCCTGCTACGCGGCCAGAATAGCATGCGCCGCGCGCGCCCAGGGCGAGCTCGCACGTAGCGACGCGCGGTACGCGCGGAGGGTTTTAGAACCTCCTAGAGGCGTGCCGGGGGCCGCAGGCGCGGCGGCTGACGCGCGAGGACCTGCTGGCGGGCATCCTATGCTTCCGCGCGCGCGACTACCTGGAGCAGGCGGCCGCCGTGCAGCAGCTGCCGGACCTGCTCGCGCACCACCCCAAGGTTAGGGCTAGGGTTAGGGCAAGGCCTCTCCGCTTGCTCCCTGCAGCTCCAAGCCGCGCTGCCTTTGGCTGCACCAGGCTGCCCCGCACCCCTGAGGCTGTCGTGCGCCCGGGCCGCGTCGTGTCAAGCGTGTGGCCCATGCGAGGCCAGTCCGCTTGCCGTGGACCCTGGGACGCAGTTATCAAGACCTGGGCCGCGGTTTTGGTGCGGGCTGCGGGGGTAGCTGCGGCTCATGGCGCGCGCATGCGCATGCGCTCTCAGCGCACCCGCGACCCGCGACGAAATCCGGCTTCGGCGCGCAGGTGCGCCTGGTGGTGCTGGACTCGGTTGCGTTCCACTTCCGCAGCGACTGGGACGACATGGCGGCGCGCACGCGCACGCTGGCGCTGCTGGCGCAGGCGCTGATGCGCCTGGCCGAGGCGCACGACGCGGCGGCGCGCCCTGGCGATGCAGGCTCGGTTTCATGCCAGGGGGCTGTCCAATGTCCGACTGTGTGCTTGGTGTGAGTGAGTGGCCGTGAGGCGTGCTGCGCGGCAACCAATGTGGCCAGGCATTGCGAGGTGTGCGTCGTCACTCAGGTCGACCGGGCCATGTGCCTTCAGCGGCGGTCCGCCACAGCATGTCAGCGCATGACGCTGTACGGGTACTTGCTTGATAACTGCATGGACAGCTGTCCAAGAGCAATGGGCGGTCGTCAACATCCACCACCGTGCATGTGGCAAGCGCTGTTCAGATAACAGCAGGAGCTGCTGCAACCCAAGTCGCCGGCTGGGCACATGCGCGCCCGCGGGGCGCCTTTGACGCCCGGGCTGTGCGCCGGCGCAGGTGGTTCTCATGAACCAGGTCACGACAAAGGTCACGGGCGACGACCAGGCCAAGCTCGTGCCTGCGCTCGGTGCGCCCCCCTTTCCTGCGGCGCCATAAACCCCGGCCGGGGGTTTCGGGGGCTGCCCATACTGCCTTTCGGACGGCACGGCGCGGCGGCCGGCGGCGTGCAAAGCAGGCGGCGTAGGGCGCGCAGCTGCCCCGCGCGCGACCGCGCCGCCTCGCACCTGCTGCAGGGAGTGTGGCGCATGCGGCCCCGCCCGTCGCGCGCGCGGCCACGCCCGCGCGGGCGCGCGCGCGCGCGCAGGCGACAGCTGGGCGCACGCTGCCACCAGCCGCGTCATCCTGCACTGGCAGGGCGCCGCGCGCGTGGCCTTCCTGTATAAGTCGCCGTCGCTGCCGGCGCGCTCGGCGGAGTTCCTGGTGTGCGCGGCGGGCGTGCGCGGCCGCCGGCCGGCCAAGCGCGGCCGCGCCGACGGGGACTGAGGCGGGGCGGGCGCGGGACGCCGCCGCACGCGCACGTTTTGATGCGCATGCACGTCCTGCGAGTGGCGGGTTTGTTGCGCGACCGGCAGCGCGCACTGCGCCTGTGGCGAAGGCGGCTTGCGCAGACAGCAGTGCTCGAGATGCACACCTTGCGCCTCTTTTTACAGCGCATGTAAACCAGCTCTACCCGCAGCGCCAGCGCAGGCTCCCGACCGTCCCGACCCGACTGTCTAATCAGGCACGTTACAGTGCGCGCTTGCGCGCCAACCCCTGCCATAAACATATGTGGCCAATGCCCAGACAGTGGGCGGCGCATTCCAAAAGAATCACAGACAGGCCGGGGACAGGACAGATTAGAAGTGCAGCAGGAGAATGCTACAGCGTCTACTTTGGGCAAGCTCCCCCCTACATTGGGCAAGCTCCCCCGGGGCCCTTATCCCCACGCACACAGGCTCAGCAGAAGTCGCGCATGCGCCACACCCCACCTCACACCTCACTCCTTGCCCCATTACTGCACACACGCATCCAGATCTTCTATGATACAAGCGGGCACACCGCGCTCCGAATTGACCCAATATCTAATCCGACTTCGCTAAATTCGCCATGTGCAGGGCGTGTCTACCGACCGAAACCCACGCGTGTGCTGTTGCAGCGAGTGTGGTCGCTGGGCGTATTGTGCGCGACACGACCATCAAGGTCACAGCAGCGACGTACCCAGGCCATCGTGTTCATGCGCACAGCATACTGCTAATGATGGGCGCCCACGGCAGGTTTGCTCCACCTGCAACGTAGCTACTGAAGACCGCAAGGGCTGCTTGAGCCAGTACCCTGAACTACGCCCTGGCGTGGTGGCACCTAAGCCGCATGACACAGCATCTGCACGGCAAGGGACCCCTCAGCAGAGCACCAGTGGCAGCGCAAATGGCAGCGATGCGCGCCCAGCGCACGCCACACACGCGGTGCGACCCCGTGCGAGCCGCACTGGGGAGCTCAGCAGCGCCAGCCTGACTGACCCCAGCCGCCGCAGTGCGCTCACTGCCGCGCTCGTCTGACGCATGCGGCGAGTCCCGGGGCTCGCCGCGCCTCGCAGGGCGCCTCAGGCCAGGCTGCGGGCGCGCGGCGACAGCATGCTGGCGCGCTGCATGTGCAGGTCCGGCTGCGCGCCGAACGAGGGCGCCATGATCTCGAACAGGCCGTCCGGGTTGTCCTGCGCCACCCAGTGGCCTGCGCGCGTGCGCCGCCGCCGGATCTGCATATGCGCGCCTGGACAGGCGGTGGGATGTACCGGGCGGCAGGGAGCACCGACCTGGGCCCCCGCGTGAGTGCCCGCATGCGGCGCTCTCTGCAGTTGACTGCCTCACACTTGCAGCACGCCGCGCCTCTCGCGCCCGCCTGACGCGCACCTGGATCCATGCATGCAGGCACTCTTGCCAACAGCGCCGGAAGCGCCCCGCCGCGCACCGGCCTGGCGCAGCAGGTGCACGTCGTGGCCCAGCGCGGAGATGCGCTGCTCGTCGCCGCCGGCCCAGCGGTAGTTGCTGCCCTCCGCGCGCACGAACGACACGCGCACGCCCTGCGCCGGGCGCCGCAGGAACGGCCACAGCGACGTGGCCTCGTAGCTCGCGTACATCTCGCCGATGCCCGTCAGGTCGAAGGTCCAGGTCAGCCCGCGCCTGCGCCCCGCAAATCGACTTTCTAATTCACCCACATATATTTTTATCCTGAAGCTCCTCACCTGACACCTATGTGCGCCCGTCAATAAAAAATACTTGTTCGGCCGTCCTTGCCTTGCCGGTGCACGGGTGGCGCGGCCATTCGCAAATAACGCTCGACCAGACTTAGCAAGCCACTGGCATAGGAGTGCGCCAGGCGCCGGGCGGCGCGCACCCGGGGTCGCCGGGCGTGATGGGCCGCAGGTTGGTCGTGGTCCAGCGCGCGATGTGCGCGGAGAAGCCGGCCTGCAGGAGCTGCTCCTGCAGCGCGCCGCGGCTGACCAGCGGCAGCGGCACGCGCCGCAGCGCCGCGATCAGGTCGGCCGGGTGGTCGCGCCGCTCGGCCTCGCCCGCGCGCACCTCGCCCGGCAGCGCGTCCAGCACCCACACCTGCAGCGCGTGGGCGGCAACTGCTAGGGGTGCTGACAGCCCGGCAGCGCGTCTAGTACCGACGCATGCGATAGTAGCCCCACCAGGCCACGGCGACCAGAATGTCCACACCAAAGGCGGACAGGAGCATAGGCAGCGTTTAAAATGCATTCGGCCGCGGCGCGGCCGCAATTCGCATGCACGGCCAAGCAGGAGCGCGGCCCTGCAAGCCGCACGCGCTCGGACTGCCAGCAGGGAAGCGCCCCCGACCCCGTGCGCAGGCGCGCCTGCAGGGGCCGCGGCAGGCGCGAGCCGATGCGCCCGAACTGCTCCACCATGCTCATGACCACCTTGCCGCCGAAGCTGTGCCCGACCAGCACCTCCGGGAACAGCTTCAGCTGACCCAGCAGCTTCAGCACGTCCTCGGCCGCCGACTCCACGCTGTGCGGGCGCGCCGGGCGCTGCGCGAGCTGCGTCGACTCGCCGTGGCAGCGCAGGTCCACCAGCAGCACCTGCCACGACGGGAAGCCCTGCGGGAGCGGCCGGGCGCCTCAGAGCAGGACCCCGCGGCATCGGTCCAGCGGACAGAGGCGCAACTTGGCTTTGCTTGGGCGAGGTACCAACTGCTTCTACACTCCGCACCATCTTTATTACTATGCAGGAGTGTGCTTGACAGGCTGTACAGCAGGGTGGCGAGCGGAGTAGACTTAAGCACATCTCATGACCTGCTGGCAAACTTTCGCAAGTTGAGCCTATCACAAGGTGGCTCCGAGGTGGCTCTGGAGAGCACACCTCCACGACGCGGCGCGCAAACGTGTTCAAGTTGCGCCGCGAGCCCAGGATCCCGTGCAGCAGCACGCACGTGGGTGGCGGGCGACCATATGGGCCCACCTCGCTCCACCGCACCTGCGCCGCCGCCGTGGCGCACGTGTGGTCCAGCTCAAGCGGCCACCCCATCGCAAACTTATCAAAGGCAAAGGTGAGGGCACGGAATCGTTAACAATATGCCTATAAGCCCACCAGGCACAGCTGGGAGCCGGAGGACAGGAACAGGGGCGGGTGTGCCATCTTAAGGTCTGTCAACCTCACCCGCAGACGGCGTAAGCTCACACCTGGCACTGTCACAGCCCTGACTTGTGCACGATCACGCTGGCAAAGAGCGTGGCGCCCGGCAGGCGCCCTCGCACCAGTGCGCCTTGCACCATCTCGTACGCGACCTGAGGCTGGCTCAGCTCCGCAGGTTTGACGCGCGACGTGGACACAGTGCGCTCCAGGCTGCGCCCGACTGCTGGGGCGTCCAAGATGCCGGCCGCAGACGCCACCACACCGCTTGTTCCGAGGCGGGAGGCACGAAGCTGCGCGGCACCCCCGCAGCATGTTTTGCTCGTAACGCTACGGCTATGTGGTGGTCAAACTCCAAACAAAAGTAAGCGGCAAGCACGGCCTGGGCCAGGGATGTGACAGCGATGTGAAAATGAGAGCGCCCACGGTCAAGGGGGGCGTGTGCCTGCCAGGAGGCGCCAGCTGCCCTCAGCTCCCGCGCGGTGCACCTCGATCTCAGCGCGGCTGCGCAGCCTTCATTCAGGATGCAGCGCGAACCCACAGCTGCGCGCCCCGGGGAGGCCAGGCCCCGGCCCGCGCCCAGGAAGGCGGGGCTGGTTGCGGCAGCCACCCGCAGCTTGGCCATGACCGGCGCCAGCAGGCGCGCCGCCGTGTCAGACACTGGCACGGCGCACAAGCGCTGGAGTCCTCAAGGGCGCGTGCGAGGAAACTTCCACTTGTACTCCGACACTCCTCCTACGACCTCGTTATGACTGCACTTGATCACGTATGGTGTCACAGTGGCCTGCACGCTCTTGCTCCTGCTCCAATGGTGTCAAACAATCGCGCCTATATTGGCTCGGCCCGTGCTTCCCCTGCCTTTTTTTTTCAAGCTCCCTGATCTGTCTTTCAAGTAAAGGCCGTATAAGTGGTGTAGCAGCGGCAGCCCAGGCAGAATTTCTGATTAGTTACAGAGCCTTCCATCTGTTTTAGTGGCTGCAGGGCATGCATTCCTTGCGTCCTATCAAGTAGATAGATAGGTGTAACGTTCAGGCTAGGAAAAAAACCCAATCATGAAGGCAACCCCTCACTTGGGCTGGAACTTGAGGGACTTGGAGTTCACGCAGTGGCGCGCGTCCGTGGGCGTCCGGAAGCCCTCGTTCTCGAACACGTGCCCTGGCCCCCCACGAGCTCGCCCTTACACATGTGCACAGACAAAGAGGGTTGCGTGTGTCTCTAGCAAAGTACAAGGTTCAAACTCAGCCAACAGAAAACGCTTCAATTGCTCAAGCCTCAGCAGTAATTAGAGGTGCTCATACGGCACGACACGACAGATATATGTGACGCTTGAAGAGCAACAGCATGGGCCACAACAGGAGGAGGCACCAACGCGAACGGGCAAGGGAGGCACCTAGGTGGCCGCCGCACTTCGCGCACGTGATCTCGGTGCGCTTCATGCCCATGGTCACATCCACGTGCCGGTCCACCGTGCCCGGGATCTCCGCATAGAACGCCGGCCAGCCGCACCCGGAGTCAAACTTGGTCTCAGACCTGCACGGCGGACGCTCAGTAGTGGTACTATAACAGGCGCTGGAAGCGGTGTTGAAGGAGCAGCCGGGTCGCACGTGTAGAGCGGGGTCCCGCAGCCACCGCAGCGGTACTCACCGTCGGCCTTCATCTTGTTGTACTCGCCTGCCACAGCAATTAAAGGTAAGGACAAAGAGTGTGTGATGAGAGTGAATTCACATGCGCAAAACGACAGACTTGCGTAGGCTCGCACCGCTGCCTGCGGGCTCTGTCCCTTTCTTCCGCAGGATACGGTACTGCGCGCACCACAGGGACGGCCATCACAATCATGCGGTTGCTTGCACCAGCGTGAACAAGTCAACCTACTTCAGGCATATCAGCTCAAAGCACGCAACACACAGTACGCGCTCACAGCTGGCATACCTTTACACTACAGCACAACAGGCAAAAGCCAGAGCGCTTGAAGGCCGTCTCAGATATTCAGCATCGCGGAAGTGGGACAGGCGGTCACTGCAAATCAGTGCATGCAGCACACGCGCGCACCTCCTCGGTGCCCAGGACCTCCTTCCACGTCTCTTCGGGGGTGGACTTGTCCAGGTTGGTCTGCTGTGTCGTCATGGCTCGCACAAGCGCTCGAGGCTGCAGGCGGGGGAGTGCGGGTGCGGTCGCTCGCCTCAAGAAAGTGTGCCGGGTGCTCAGGCTCGCGGCTACGTGCAGCGCTGAGCTTACCATCTTCAACTTCAGGGGCGCGCGGGAAGCTCCGTAGCCACACCACCCAAGCGGGGGGCCGGCCGTTGGGGGGGCCTGTAACGGGCCATCCCCTTGTAGACCCTAGCAGGCTGTAAAATGGTTCGACGAGCAAGACATTAATAAGCTGTGAAAGAAGCAGCCAACTCGTTGTTCCTCGGTAGCATCATCTGCTGAAAGTCTTGTTTCACTTCAATTGGCACAGGACCTCCTGTATGTGCTTACAGGCCTTGGCCCCACCACCCAGTCACCTCTGCCGCTCTTGCACCCTCACCGCTCGATACACGAGCAAAGCCCGCATGGCACACTTGAGGGCCGGGCAGCGCCGCCACGTCAATGGCTTTGAGCAACCCGGTGCTGCACACCACCGCATTGGCGTACCTGGGACCCCTGGCAAGCCACACGCGGCATGCAGCACCATAATCGCATGCATGCCTCAGGCATGATGCCTGAAGGCGTGTCATGCGGCCCACATGCTGCGAGGGTTAGACCGCCCGAAAGCCATGGCAAAGCCCACACCGGGCAGTGCAGCTGTGGATGCTTCTCTGCCTCGCTGCGCACTCTGCACATCTCGGAGAGCCAGCGCTTGTACTGAAAAGAATTCTACACCGTAGGCCTCGCATCATCTATTGCTATTTGCCATGTTTGCGACGCGCATGCAGCCGCCGCGCGCAGATGACCCCAGGCCTGCTAAGCAAGCCGCTCCGCGCGCTGCCGCCGCCCGCCGCGCCACATGGCCAAGTCCACGAGTGCAGTGCGCGTCCTCCAGATGATGTAGGTCGCGCTGCAGTCGATGCCTCCTCGCTCGTGCTCGCTCACAGTCGACGCCTTGGCCACGCCAACGCCACCCGAATGCTCCGCCATGAGGGTGTTGATGTGGGGCGCCAAGCCCAAGCAGGCGGTGACGCTGCAGGCCGCGGCGGCGTGCCGATCAGCCTCCTCAGCTGGAACAGGCCGACCCGTGGTGCCGCACGGCGCCATGTGTGGCGGCATGGTAGCTGCCACACAAGGCGCCGTGTCGATCTTGGGACCAACCACCGGGCCCGCCCTGGACGCAGCCGCAACGTGGGTATGACCACTTTGCAAGCCAGTCAGACGTATGGCCGCCCAGGCGCCTGTCCAGGGTCGACGCTAGCAGCCTGCGCCGCACTGCCGGCCCCGCGCACTCCAGGGAACCTGTGTTCGCGCTGTTAGCACAGAGCTTCTGACTGGTGCAGTCAGGCTGGCACTGGCGTGCGTGCATATCGATCGGGCAGGACACGGCGCGTGCGCTCACACTGGCAGAAGCAAAGAGGTGCGCCGGGGTGGTCGGGCCGCCGCCTGATGCGTCGCCGCCGCTCACAGCATGATAATCTGCATGAGCTGCGAGACGCATGCTCACACCATCCGCAGGGTATTCAGAAGCTGGACAGCCAAAGTCCGGGGCGTTCAGACATGCCGCAAGTGCGTGCACTGAGCTACCACAAGACTCATCTCGCAGGTGCTCTAAGCAATCCCATGCCAGAGACAGTTCGTGTTCGAGCGCTACCGACGAATGTAGTGTTCCCTATGCATAATACTCGAGATGGCCTTCAAAACTAAAAGACCCACAACCCCGACTACCCGTCCAAACCAAGGCTATAAGACAGGCGAAGGCAGTGCAGCTGCCCTTTCTCTCTTTGCAACCCTGCAAACCTAAGAGGGACCATAGTTGCTGCCTCACAGCCCTGCGCATGAGATGGGGGCCCCGGGCGCTCAGGCCTCTGTCCCCTGCGCCTCCAGCGCCGCCGCCACCGCCGCCCGCTCTCCCGGTCCGCCTGCGACGCGCTCGCTGCGCTGGACGAGCCGGGCGCCTGGGAACTCTGGGGGGACACCCGACTTGTGCGGGCAGTCTGCATCATGTAGCAAGTATAAGCTGACACCCCAAGACAGGTTGGGCGCCCCAGGCGCGCGCTGTTGCGGACCCGCGTTCGCCCCATGTAGACGGCTAATGCAAGCACATTGAACATGCATGTGGGCCTGCTTGACGCCACGAGTCTGACGGTGAAAGGTGGCTGCCCAGCCTTCACGGACGGCCGCGGCACATCAGGCGCGCTGAGCATTGGTGGTGCTGGTCCGCGAACGCGCAACAGGCAGAGGGTGAGAGGCGGCGAGGCGACGGCCGGGGTACCCCGGGCAACCGCGATGGCGAGCGCGCGGTCGCCGAGCACGGCCGCGTGCGGGCTGCGCGCGCGCGCCGCCGCGCATAGCTCCGCGGCGGCGGCGAGCGAGTGGCGCTCGGTCAGCGCGATGGCCTGCGCGCGGACACATCCCCCGCGCGGCGCCGTTGCATGTACGAGCTCCTCTTTTCGTGAGTGCATGACATAAGAAAAACGGGTATCCGGGGGAACAGGCTAGCCTGAGCTGCGATGTGCAACAATCTACCTACCTACCTGCAAGGCCCCAGCAGCCACGCGCGAGCGCAGCCGGCGCGGCCGCCTGCAGCGGTGCTTTGGCCGAGGGAAGGGCGCACGAGGCGCACGAGCCCGCGGCCTGCAGCAGGCCGAGAGGCGCGCGGCCTGTCCGAATGGCGCGACCGCCACCTCGCATGCAAACAGTGCAGGCGGGGCATGCGGGGGGCGCCGGGGCGCCAGGCAGGGCACCCGCAGCCAGACGTGCGGCGCGGGCGTCGGCACGGCGGCCGCCAGCAGGCCCGCCGCCAGCGGCAGCGCCCAGCCCGCCCAGCCGGCGTCGCCCGCGCGCGCGGCCGCCACGTCGACCGCCGCCGCCGCCAGCGCCGGCGCGGCCGGCGCGGCCGCCGCCAGCTCCTCTGCGCGCGCGCGCCGTGCACGGGCTGCTGCGCTGCACAATAGACGGCACTGCACCAGCTTGTGACCAGAGCACTGCGCAAAGAGCAGCAGCGGCCCGCCCGCCCTGGCACGCTCACGCGCGCGCGGCGCCGCCACAGCCAACGGCGCAGCCGTGAGCGCCGACCCGAGCAGCGCGATGGGCCGCAAGCTCCTCTGCTTGCGCGTGGCTACGCCTGGCAGAGAACGCAGCAGCCAAGTACGGTAGAGCGGGAAGCGCACTCTACGAGCACTGCCCGATGCGCGCATGTTTTGCAGCGGCACACCGCCCGAGAGGCAGCAGGAGCCGCGGCGCGGGCGCGAGCAGCGCAGGCGGCCGCGCCGCAGGAGGGGCGCACCGAACAGCGCGACGGCCTCGCCCGCTTGCAGCCGCGGCAGCACGGCGAGGAACTCGGCCGCGACGGGCCCGTCGTCGCGCGCGGGCGGCGACCCCAAGACGCGCTGCAGCCGCGCGTCCTGCGCACCACGCACACAAGATGCGGGTCACCAAGTGCCCCGCCCGCGGCCGCTGGGCCTGCTGCACGCAGTGAGGCCTGTGGTGTGCAGCGGAACTCGGAGGCACGCCTGGCCCGGCATGCTCGGGACCTGACGAGCACCCCAGGGTGGTGATACTGCCCAGCTCTTGAACAGCATGACGCGCCGGCGCCCTGCTGTGCTGGGGCATGTGGGCACGCACGCTGCGCCCTGCATGCCCGCACTGCCAGCGGCTTCACGGAAGCGCACTCGGACGCGTGCAGGCAGAGCGCAGCACGGGAACCAGCGAAGGTGCGTGGTGCCTTGTGAAGGGTGTCACTGCTGTGCATTCTGTGAAGGTTACGACGCGGGAAAAGTCAGCAGCAGCGGCACCTGCAGCGCATCGCCTGCGGCCTCGAGCGGCTGCAGCGCGCCGCGCGCACGCTGCCAGCCCGCATAGCGCCTGAACAAGCGGCGGAGCGCGCGGAAGCGCGCCCGCCGCGCCACCGGCGGCTCCTGCACCAGCGCGCCACCGTCGCCGTCGCCGCCGCCGCCAGCCCTCGGCTTGGCACCGCCGGCATGTTGCGCCAAAGCCGGCGCGGCCGCTGGCGCGCACTGGCTGCCCTCGCCCCAGCCGCTCCAGCCCGCCCCGTCCGCCCCAGGGTCGGGGCCGGGGTCAGGAGCGCCCGCCGCCGGCGCAACCGCGGACTGGCCGCCAGCCGCGGCGGCCTGCGCGCCGCCGGGGGCGGGCGCGCACGCCGCGCCCGCGCCCGCAGTTGGCGGCTCCGGCGCCAGCAGCGCGGCCGACGCGAGCGCCAGGTACTCGCGCCAGACGAGCGCTTGCAGCTGCGGTGCGTCAGGAGTGCCTCTCAATACCCTCTCATGAACTCTCCTTTACAATATTAGCGCCAGGTACTCACGCCAAGCAAGCACGTGCAGCTGCGAGCGCGCGCCGCCGCGCATCAGGCGCTCCTCACAGGTCCTACCATAAACCCTGTTGTGAACACACGGCAAGGGGTGCAGCTGTTGGGAGCCTGCGCGCCTGGTCGCATCCCGCCGCGGCAGCAATGCCCAGCGCGGCCTCGGCCGAGCCCAGCGCCGCGGCGGCGTCGCCGCTGAGCGCCTCGTACAGCGCCAGGTTGAGCGCGGCCGCGGCGCGCTCCGCCGCGCCCCAGGGGCGCTCCGCCGGCGCGGCCGCGGCGCCGCCGGGCGCAGCGATCTCGCCCTCCTCAAAGTCCTCTTCCTCGCTCGCCGGCCTGCCGGACCCCAGTGGGGCTTTGCCACCTCACGGGGGCGCGCCGTGCTGGCCAGGGCCGAGCGCTGGCAGGGCGCTGCACAGTGACGCCGCGCGAGCGGTGCGCTCCGCGTCGGCATGCACGCATGCACGGCCGTTGCGCATGTGCTCAAGCCTCCAGACCCTGCTTCAGCCTCCATGCACCTGTTTCACGCCAGAGCAGCATGGGCAGACCCAGGCCTGGCCCCTCCATCGCCTGTGGAGCTGGGCCGCAGGCGGCCCACAGGTCAGGTCAAGAGCCAGCCCGTGCCAGAAGCGGGGGCTCACACACTGGGCTGCTCAGCGGGCGGGTCCGGCCGCGCCGCCCGCGCCCTGTGCGGCGCAAGCGCTGCTCTGCCTGAGCACCGCACAGGGAAGCAGGCGCGCGCGCACCTGGCCGGTTTGGCGGCCGCCGGCGCCAGCAGCGCCGCAAACGCCGCGCGCACCGCCGGTGCGCCGGCCAGCGGCTGCTCGCCCGCTGCCAGCGCCGCCCACCCGGCTCCCGGCCCCGCGCCGGGCCCCGCGGCGCCCGCCGCGCCCGCGCGGCCCCCCGCTCCCTCCGTCGCCGCCGGCGCTGCGGCCCCTGCTGACGCCGCCGCTGCGTTCGCGCGCGGGCGCTCCGGCCCGCCCGCGCCGCCAGGCCCGGCCGGCGGGCCCGCCGCGCCCGGCCCGGGCGCCGCGCTGCGGCCCCGGATCTCGCCAGAGCTCGCGCTGCCGCTCGTGCTGCGGCTGGACGATAAGCCAGCGGCGGCGCCGCTCGCGCTGCTCGAGCGGCTCAGGCGCCGCGGCGGCGTGCTCGCCGGGCGCGCCCGCGGCCCCGAGCGCGAGCGGCTGCGCCTGCGCCGCCCGCGCCCGGCCGCGCGGCTGCGGCTGCGGCTGCGGCTGCGGCTGCGGCGGTCGCGGACGCGCTCGCTGCGGCGCAGCGGCGGCGGCGTGGCGGGCCGGCGGCGGCCGCCGAGCGGGCCGGAGCTGATCGGGCGCGCGCGCGGGCCGCGGCCGCGCGCGCCCGCGCGGGCGTCGCGGCTGCGGCTGCGGAGGCGGCTGCGGCTGCGGCTGGCGCTGCGGCTGCGGCGGCGCCTGCGCGGCGGCGACCCCACGGGGCCGCGACCGCGGCCGCGGCGGCCGCCACGTCCGCCGCGGCTGTCCATGCGCCGCACTGGCGACCGCGCTCTCAGGCCGCCGCGGGGATCTGTGTAGAGGCGGCTGCGGCTGCAGCTGCGGCTGCGGCTGCGGCTGCGGCTACGGCTGCGATGCGGGGGCGGCGTGCGCGTTTGCCGCGGCCGCCGCGGCACAGACGCGGGCGGCGCAGACTCTGACCTGCGTCGCCCTGACTCTGACCCTGACTCCGACCCTGACCCTGACCCTGATCTTGACCCTGACCCTGACGAGCTGGACGCGCCCGAGCTCTGCTCGGAGCCGCGCGCCGGCCGCGGCGCTGGGGCCCCAGCGGCCGGCCCGCCGCTCGCGCCTCCCGGGCGCGGGCCCTGCGGGGCGGCCCGAGATTGTCCCGGCGGCGGCAGCACCGAGGCGGCCAGGAGCGCCAGCGCGGCGGCCGGCCGACCCTGGCAGAGCATGTACGCGCGCGCAGCCAGCGCGCCCACGGCCGCCGGGTGCAGCCTGACCAGGCCGGGCTCCCGGCCGCGGCCACCGGCGCGGCCGTCCAGCCGCGGCGCGGCACACGCCGGCAGCATCGCGGCGGCCGCCTCCAGCGCCGCGCGCGCGGTCGCCAGGCGCTGCGCGACGGTGACGGCGCCGCCCGGGGGAGCCTGGGCAGGGTTAGGGCTGGCGGGCGCCGGCGCCGGACCCGGCCTGGGCTGCGCGCCGGCGGCGGCGCCCGGGCCATGCGCCGCGGCGGGGCCCTTCCCGGGGTGCGCCGCCGGCCCGGGCGCCGCCGCGCCGCCCGCGCCGCCCGTGCCGCCCGCGGGCGCGGCGCGCCGCCGGAAGCCCTGCCGCAGCAGCGTGTAGAGCACCGCCTGCGCGGCGTCGGCGGCCGCCACGGCTGCCAGCTCCCCCTCGCCCGGCACGCCGGAGTCTGCGTCAGGGTTACAGCCCCCGGCGCGCCGCTGGCGCGGCGCCGCCGCGAGCAGGCACGCAAGCAGCGGCACCGCGCCAGGGGCGCACGCGGCGGGGCCTGGCGCGGGGTCGGGCGCCTCTAAGCCCAGCACCGGGTGCGCGCCAGTCGCGCGCTCCCACCGTGCAATTGACAGCGCGACCGCGCACCGCGCAGCGGCAGCGCCGACGGCCGCGGCCGCGTCGGCCGGCACGGGCGCGTTCTCCTGCGCAAACGGCGTGCGTATGTTCAAAGCCCTGTCTGACCCTGACCCTGCCGCCTGCGTGCTGCCGCCCGCTACCTGCGGGCCGGAATTGCCGCTCAGCCCAACACAGCAGCGCGGCGCGCTGCCTGCATTGAAAGCGTGTGAGGGCACATGGCACGCGCCGCGGCAGGACACTGCACGGCTCCATGATTTTTAGCACAACACACAACCTCGACATCGGCCGCCGCACCAGCAGGCCCACGGCGCGCGCGGCGGCGGCGAGCGCGGCGCGCACGCGCCCGTGTGTCGACGCGGGCGGCGCCGCGTGCCAGGCCAGGCCCCGCGGCGCCTGCCGGAAGCCCAGCCGCGACAGCGCGCCGTCCGGCAGGCGGCCCCAGGCCGCCGCGTGCGCGGCCGCCAGCCAGAGGGCCGCGCCGAGCGCCGGGCGGCCGGCCGTGGCGCGCAGCAGCGCGCCACGCGCCGCCGCCGCCAGCTGCGCGGCATCCAGGCCTGCGGCCGGGCGCGCGGCGGTCACGCGCGCGTGCGTGCCGCATGGCCGCTATGCAAGGGGGCTGCGGCGGAAGGTGGCTGGGGTGCAATGATCGGCAGGCGCTCCACGATGCGCAGCATAGCGGACACCCTGTGATCGGCGCCCTGTGGCGGCCTGGCGCGCGAGGCGAGGCCGGCCGCGCCATGCCTGCGGACGCCGCTGCCGCCCGGGGCAGCGGCCGACAGAGCCGCGCCTGCACCCGGGACGCGCCCTTGCATCCCCCAGCGCACCTTCATAGTACCGGTGGGCTCGGGGCTATTCGAGTAAGTGCCATGCACGCTCACGCAGACCAACCCCAACTCCCGAGGCCGCCTACCCTGCTTGGGAGCGCACCGGCTGAGTCGCCGCGGGCGGCCGCCGCGCCGCCGCCGCCGGGCTCGGCGGCCAGCGCGGCCACCCACGCGCCCGCCGCGCCGGCGGGCACGCAGCTGAGCAGGTGCAGCAGCCGCAGGCCCAGATCCACCACCTGCTCCGCGCGCAGCGCCGCGCCGCCGACCGGCAGCCCCGCCGGCCCCTGCGCGGGCGCGTGCGCCCGCCCCGCGGGCCGGCCGGCCGCACCAACGCTTTGCGCGCGCCCGGCCGCCGCGGGCGCCACGCCCGGCGCGCCCGGCGCCGCGCCCGGCGCCGCGCCCGCGCCGCACGCCCCCGGGCCGACGCCACCGCCGGCGCGCGCCGCTGCAGGCGCAGGCGCGGCCGCGGCCGCGGCCGCGGCCGCCCATGTCAGCGCGGGCGCCGAGGCCGGGCTGCTCGGCGCGCCGGCGGCGGCCGCGTCGCCGCGGCGCGGCTGGCGCGTGTCCGGGTCGGCGCTGCCGCCGGGCATGTCGGGGGCGGCGCCGGCGTCGGGCGTGGGCGGCGCGGCGAGCGCGAGCATGCCGCGCTGCAGGAGCGCCGCGCGCGCGCGCCAGTGCGCGGCCTGGTGCGCGGCTACGAGCCACAGGCGGTGGCTGCCGCCGCCTGCGTAGCGCAGCGCCGCGTCCGCCATGGCCGCCGCCTCGCCTGCGGTAAGGCACGAGGCACTGTCATCAGAGGCCAGCTTATGCCCGCAAAACAGAGCCGCAGCGGCGTCCGCCATGGCTGCGCTTGCGCTCCAGGGGAGGATGCAGGGAGCCTGCTGCGGCTCATGTGGCTCTTGCATCCTGTCAATGGCAGAAGGCAGCGGGGTGCCGCAAGCAGCGGCGCGGGCGGCGCCGAGCGCGCATGCGCGCCTCGTGCTCGGCGGCGGGCGCGCGCTCGGATCCTGGGGGCCTGCTGAATCCAGTTTCGCATATCGCAGGGCATGAGGGCGGCACCGGGCGAGCACGCGCGGCGCGCGTACAGCGGCAGGTACACCGCCCACAGCCGCGCGTCGCCCGGCAGCCGCTCCAGCGCGCTCGCCAGCACCTTCAGCGCCGCGGTGACCTGGCCATCTGCGCGCGGGCGCGGGCGCCGCATCAGGCTCGCGCGCGCGCGGCACCCGCGGCGCGCTTGGCCGACAGACCGGTCGGGGCGGCGTTGGACAGCGGCCCTGTGTGCACACGGCGAGGCACTCCGACACGCATGCGTGCAAACTGGCGACCCCTGCAAGCCTAGCGCCGCGGTGCACCCCGGCGGTTCACCACCGTGAACAGGCACCGCGCGCGCCGCTGCAGGTCACACGGGAACGCGCACCCGCGCCTAGCTGTCCACCGCCCTCCCCTGCACGCGCCCCCGGCCCCGCCCCGCCGCCAGGCACGAGCTGAGGGCGGGCAGGGCGCGCGTGCCTGTGATCGCGGCGGCGTCGCCAAAGCGCACGTGCTCCAGCGCGTAGGCCAGCCAGCGGCCCGCGTCGCGCGGGGCCGCCTCCGCGGACGCGCGCGCGCCCGCCACCCAGGCCGGCTCCTCCGCCTCCCCCGCCTCCTGCTCGAACGTGCAAGAGTCAGCGGACCGGCGAGTCGCTGCCAACGCTGCTGGACACCAGCCCGCCGTGCCGCACATGCATCTACCACCAACTTTATACGGCGGGGTTCGCCAGCCTCCGCAGTAAGCGGCCCTCTAGCGAACAGATTGCAGTTGAAATGGAGCCAAAACGTGACACTAGGGACGCCTATCGCTATCAGATGCTCGCCCGCAAAGCGCCTGCTAGCTGTGCATGGCAGGACGGCTATGCGCCTGCTGCAGGCTGCCCGGCCCAGGCGTGCCGCCTCACGCCTTTCAAACAAGCAGAGCGGTTGACGGCCCCGCCACACAGGCAGGGCCGTTGAGCGAGCTGCTGAGAGCAACAGCCTTTGCTGCCGCGCCCTGGACGGGCGGAGCGCGAGCGCGGCCTCACGCTGGTCAGGCACCGCGGCAGGGGCCGCACCGCGTCGGTGCCGGCGCCGGCGCCGGGCGCGTCGCCGGTGAAGTAGCGCCGCGCGTCGGCGCCCTGCGCGGGCGCGGCGGGCGCCGGGGCGGCCGGCGCGGCGGGCGCCGGCAGCGCGTAGCCCTCCCACGCGGCCATCAGCCACCAGGGCAGCGCCGGCGGCGCCATGGCCGGCGCCAGGAATGTGCTCCTGCAGCGCTCGGCCCTACATGCTTCGGAGCTGTTTCAAGAACCCAGAACTATTTAGCACGGAGCCAAAGTCCCTACATGCTTCGGAGCTGTTTCAAGCACCCAGAAGTATGTAGCACGGAGCCAAAGTCTTGGTGCATGCAGGCAGCCATGCACACAGCACACGACACAGTCCCACTGCTTCCAAACGAACCAGCAGGCCCTCACACTGAGGAGGCTGTCTGTGCTGCGCCCTTGCAACACCTACTACTGCCTGGCTCAGGTAAAGCGACACAGAAACGGCGGGCGCGCCTGAACAGGCGCGCGCGCGGTGCCTGCGCGCCCCGGCCGCCCGCCGGCGGCGGCGCCGAGTACTCCGGGACGGCCGTCTCCAGCGTGACAGCGCGCCGCGCCGCTTCGTCCACGCGCGCGCGCTTGGCGGGCAGCCCCGGCGCCTCACCCGGCGCTGGGCCTGCTCGCGCTGCAGGCCGGCATCGGCCCCACGCGCTGCCTGCTTGGCCTGGTGTTTGGCGCATGCTCATAGCCATGGTCCAGCGTATGGCCCGGACAAGCCCGCAGCGGAGCCCGCCCCAGGGCGCCGCCGGCTCGGCAGGGGCGCGGCGCCGGCCGAAGCGCCGCACCCAGCGCCCGCCGCAGTGCCGGGGCCGGGCGCTAGGGACCCTACCCAAACCGGGCGCACCGTTTCCGTCCGCGGGCGGCGCCGCGCCGGGCGCCCCCGGCAAGCGCAGCGGGACCCGCTGCTCGGCGCCGGACAGCACGCGCGCGGCCGCGGCCTCCAGCGCATCGCCGGCGGGCGGGTGCGGCGGCTGCGGCGGCGGCGCGCGCGAGCCGGCCCTGCGCAGCGCCACAGCGCGTGATGCGCCGCCACATTGCGGCAGGGCGCCATTTCCACACCAGGCTGGGGACCGGGAAACCCAGGCGTGGAACATATCGTCAACCCTCTCCTGCTGCGCTGCGTGTGGAGCGGCGTGTGGAGCGGAAACCATGCAACAAAGAGCATACGGCTATTTGAGCGCATTAGCCTTGCCGCTGCAAGCGCACGAGGCCCACCGCAGCAACTGTGCGCGCGCAGCAGGGCGGGGCGGGGCGGGGCCGGGGCGGGGGGGCGCGCCGCTGCGCCAGCGCGTGCAGCGCGGCCAGCACGCCGCGCGCATCCAGCGCATAGTCGCGCGCCATCTGGAACGCACACGCCGGGTCGCGGCATGCGCCGCGCGCCTCGAACTTGCACAGCGGCCAGTGCGCGTCCAGGCCGTGCGCGTACGTGGCCGACGCGAGCGGCAGGCTCGAGACGCTGGCGTACGTGGGGCACAGCCTGGCGCGCGCCGGAGCCCAGGCGCTGTCGGGAGCGCGTGGCAGTCACAGGATTAAAGTAGGGTAGGGAAGGTCAGAGTAGGGTATTTCGGCTGGGCCCTTGGTGCTGGCGAGCAGCAGGCCTGGCGCCTGGGCTGCGACTGTGCCCACTCACGGAGGGCTCGCATGCTGCTGGACCTGGCATGCCAGGCATGCACCAATGCAGCCGCAGCAGTGTCCACTTTCGGCAGGGCCCCTGCAGGGATGCCAGCAAGCTGCGTCCAGGCGACGCAACCGCGCACGATGCGTCGCCCCGAGCGGCCTGAGCGACGGGGCGGGATGCATGCAGCCTGCACGCCCCGGGGCGCACCGGTACCCGCCAAAGGCCCTTAGGGGGCTCTCATACGGCTGCGCGGCGCCCGCGGCCGCCGGCCCCGCGCCCTGCGGCGCCGCCGGCGGCGGCTCGGGCTGCTCCTGCAGCAGGGCGGCCCCGGCCAGGCGCGCGGGCGCGGGCAGGCCGGCCGCGCCCACCGCCGCAAACAGCAGCTCCTGCAGCGCCGGCCCGGCCTTGCCGGAACCCTGGCCGCGGAGCGCACAGCGTCAGCCGGCGCGCCGAGGGTTAGCGCTGGCGGGCGAGTGCACGAGCCCGCTGCTACCGTGGGCGCCAACAGCGCCATGCGCTCCGGGCCAAGGACCCGTCGCAGTTGCCGGACACGCGCAGGACGATCAGTGCGAGCGCTGCAGCAGCTTCTCGGGTGAAGAGGCAACGGCCAGGTGCGGGCAGCAGTGCCAGCGCTCGGATTCGCGGTGGCAGCGACAGCCACAGCGCAGACGCCAGGGGCCAGCCAGAGGCGCAGCGCGGGCTGCGCTGGCTACGCCGCGCGACCATGCCGGGGCGGCCCGGCGGCCTGGCGGGCTGCGCCAGGCCGCGCGGCACCCGGCCGGGGGCGGGGCGGGCGCGCCTGCATGGCGCCGCTGGCGACCCGGATTGTGGTGACGGGCGCAGCGTAGGGTGATGGGGTAGGGTCACGCGCCTGCACGGCGCCGCTGGCGACCACGATGGTGATGGGCGCGGCGCGGCCGCCGCCCGGCACGGGCTTGGCCGCCTTGCGCGCGGCCACGGGCGCGCGCACCAGGCCGCCGGGCGGCTCTGCCTCCTCCGGCTCACCGGCCTCCAGATCGACCGCCGCCGTGCCGGCAGACTCTGCGTCCGCCGCGGGCGCGTCCGCACGGGCGGCCTGCTGCGCGGGCGGCACCGCCGCGCGCGCGGGCGCGGGCGCTGCGCCAGGCCCGGCAGCCGGCCCTTCATAAGGAGCCGCGCCCACAGGCGGCGCCGCGCCCGCCACGGCAGGCGCCGCGGCCGGCGCGGCCGCGCCGCCGGCGCGGGCTGCCTGGTGTGGCGCGGCGCCGCTGCCGACAGCCGCCTGTACCGACTCTGCCGCAGAAGCGGCGTCCCCGCGCGCCGCTGTGCCCGCCGCGAGCGGGCGCGGACCGCCCAGCGCGGCGCCGGATGCGCCGCCAGGATCCGCAAGCCCGCCGCTGCCCACCGCGGCAGCCCAGGCGCCCGCCGCGGCAGGCGCTGCCGCAGCGGATGGCGCCGCGCTGGGCGCGGGCGCGGGCGCGCCCTGCGAGACCGCGCCCGCCATGGGCTGCTCAGCACGGGCTGCCGCAGGCCCGCCGGCAGCATATGGGTGCGGTGCGGGCGCGCGCGGCGCTTCCGTAAAACGCCGGCGCTTTGCCGGCGGCGGCGCTGCTGCCACCGCCGCCGCGTCTGCTGCGCCGCCCGAGGTGGCAGGCGGCACCGCCGCAGGAGGCTGCACAGGCACAGGCAGCGCCTGCGGCGGCGGCGGCCGCGGCGCGGCAACAGCCGGAGCGGGCGGCTGGCGTGCGCCGCCGCCCGCGCCGGCCGCGTCCGGCGCCGGCAGCACAGCGCGCGCCGCCGCGCCTGCCGCCGGCATGGACTGCGGTTGGCGCGGCGGCGACGGCGGCGGCGGCGGCGGCACCGCCTCCGGCGGCGGCGGCGGCGGCGGCGGCGCTGACGGCGGCGGCGGCGGCGTGTCCAGAGCGGCGGCGGCGGCGGCGGGCTCACTAGTGCGGGCCGCCGGCGGCGCGCGGCCGCCGGCGCCGCTCGCAATGGCGGCCGGCCGCCGCGGGTCCGCGGCCCTGCCATGCGGCGGGCCTGCGGGCGGGCCTGGCGGGGGCTCACCGGCCTGCACACTCTCAGGCCCCGTGGGGACGCTGCCGCCGGCGCGCGCGCCAGGCAGCGCGGCTGCCGCGCCTGGCGCAGGCACCGCTGCGGCCGGGCCTGCTGCGGTTGGCGGCGGCGCGGCGGCTGCGGTGCCGCGCGGCGGCGCCGCCGCTGGCGCATTCGTCGCATCTGAGGACCGCATCGGCTGCGCACCGCTGCTGCGCGTGCCAGCCATAGGTGCTCCGCTGTGTGCGGCGGCCGCAGCGGCAGCAGGCGCAGATCCGCTCGCGCCAGCTGGCAGCGGGCCCTTTGGAGCCGCCGCCAGCTCTGCGGGCGCACGCGCCGGCAACCCCGCGGGTGCTAGCCCGCTGGGCGGCGGCGCCGCTGTGTGCGCGGGCGCAGCGGGCGCCGCCGTGTGCTCTGTTACCGCAGCCGCCCATGCTCCTGCAGGTGCTGGCCCGCTGGGCGGCGGCGCCGTTGCGTGCGCGGGGGCGGCGGGCGCCGCCACGCGCTCTTTCACCGCGGCCGCCCATGCTCCTGCGGGCGCTGGCCCGCCGGGCGGCACCGCCGCTGCATGCGCGGGCGCAACGGGCGCCGCCGCGCGCTTTGTCGCCGCGGCCACGGCGGGGGCCGCGCGCGCCGGCGGGGACGCACTGCGCGCGCGCGCGTGCGGGGGCGTGCGCGCGCGCGCGGGGCTGCGCGGACCGCGGCTGCGGCTACGCGCGCGTGCTGCGGCCGCGCCACGTTTGATGGGCGGCGACCTGGTCCTGCGCATGACAGCAATCCCAACTGAGCCCGCGCTGCTCGCAACTGGATTGACCTGGTGCAGGCATAACAAGGCGCTCGCTCTGTCTCGCAATGAGCACAGCTTGTATATACACCCCCAAACAGTAATCAAACTGTATAGAGGTCAGCCGAACCGCAGGAGCATGCAGTCAGACACACGCAGGCGCGTTAGAGAGTCATGTCGCAGGGGAGAGCTGCATGCGAGGTAATCGTGCCGGAGCACTGTCAGGGAGGCCTGCGTGCGTGTCAGGGCAGCGCGCGCCACCCCGGGCCCACCTGTCATGCTTGGAGCGCAGCGGCGCGCGGCGCGCCGCGCCTGGCGAGCGCCTGCGGCCGGGCGAGCGGCGCGCGGGCGGCGACCGGCGCCGCGGCGGCGTCCGCGTCCGCCGCCGACGCGGCGAGCGCGAGCGGGAGCGGCCCGCGCGGCCGCGCGGCGCTCGCTCGGGCCCTCGGCGGTCCGAGCTGTCCCGCTCGCCGCCGCGCCCGCGGCCGCCGCGGTCGTCGGCGTCGCGCGAGCCCCGGCCCCTGCGCTCGCGGCCGCTGGCGTTGCTGCCGTCGCTGTCGCGCTCGCGGCTGCGCTCGGCGGCGCGCAGGCGCTGCACGCGCCGCTCCCGAGCGGGGCTGCGGCTGGGGTCTGCGGCGGCAGCAGACCCGGCCTGCCTCCCGGGCTCTGGGCTCTGCCGGGGACTGGGCTGCGCGCTGCTTGGTGCCGTGCGCCGCCCGTCAGCACCAGGCTTCAAGCCAGCTCGGGCATCAGCGCCCGTGTCCCCTGGACCCTCGGCTGCCGCCTGGCCAGCGCCCGCGCTGCCGCGCTCAGCAGCGCCCGGGGCGCGCGGCCCGGTGCCGGCTGCGGCTGCCGCGCCGCGCGCGGCGGCTCCCGCGCCGCCGCCCGCCGCGCCGCTCGGCTCCGTCGCCACGCGAGGCCCCGCCGCCTCGGGCAATGCGGGCGCCGCCGCTGCCTGCCCGCGCGGCCCGGCGCGCTGCGCTGGGGTTAAGACGCTGTTCTCGGCGGGTGGCGCCGGCAGATTAGGCGCTGCCGCCTGCGCAACCTCCATCCAGCCGCTCCATCCAGAGCCGCTGGGCGCCGGGGCTGCTCCGGTGGCCGCCCCAGCCTGCTCAGGCGCGCCCGCAGCCCCATCGGGGCGCACGCGGGCGGGCGCGGCTGCCGGCGCTGCGCGGCCGCTGAGCGCCGGGGCAGGTCCGGCAGCCGGTGCCTGATCATGCGCGCCTGCAGCGCGCGCGCTGGGCGCAGGGGCACTTTTGGTCGCCGGTGCGTGACCGGGCACGCCCGCAGCCCCGCCAGGCTGCGCCGGGGCCGGCGCAGCTGCGGGCGCCGCTCGACCTCCGGGCGCTGGAGCAGCTCCATTCGTCGGCGCCTGATCAGGCGCGCTCGCGACCCCGCCAGGCGGCGCCCGGGCCAGCGCAGCTGCGGGCGTCGCGCGGCCGCTGGGCGCTGGGGCAGCTCCGGTTGCTGGCGTCGGATCAGGCGCGCTCGCGACCCCGCCAGGCGGCGCCCGGGCCAGTGCAGCTGCGGGGACCACGCGCCCGCTGGGCACCGGAGCAGTTGCGGTCGCCGGCGTCTGATCAGGCGCGCTCGCGACCCCGCCAGGCGGCGCCCCGGCGAGCGCAGCTGCAGGGGCCGCGACACCGCTAGGCGCCGGAGCAGTCCGAGTCGCGAATGCCTGATCAGGCGGCGGGCCTGCAGCCCCACTGGGCAGCGCCTTGACAAGCGCAGCTGCGGGGGCTGCGCGAGCGCTGGGCGCTGGGGCACTTACGTCCACTGGCGCCTGATTAAGCGCGCCCGCGGCCCCGCCCGGCAGCGCCCGCGCGAGCGCAGTAGCGGGCGCCGCGCGGCCGCTGGGCCTGGGCGCCTGGCCAGACGCGGGCGGCGGCAGAGGAGGCTGCGGGCCGGCGCTGCCGCCTTGGCTGGGCTCCGCCACCGCGCCCTCAGCGCGTGCGCCGCGCTCGCCGAGCTCGCCTGCGGCACCCGCGGCGCGCGAGTCGCCCGGAGACGCCGCCGCGCCGTGTGGAGGCGCGCGCGGCGCTGCTGACCCCGCCTCTGCCGCGCCGCCCGCGGCGGGCAGCCCCGCAATCGCGGCGCCGCCGGCCTCTTCGGCGGCGCGCGCCCCGTCGGGAGGCGCGGCCACGACAGGGCACGCGGGCGCCTGCGCGCCTTGGGCCGCGCCTCCCGCAGCGCCCAGACCGCCGGCGCCCGGGCCGGGCGCGGCGCCGGCCTGCGGCGCCGCCGGCCTGCCCGCGCCCTGCAGCGCCTCGACAGCTGCAACGGCGGCGACCCGGCCGGCTGTCTCGGCGCGCATCAGCGCGGCGACCCGCAGCGCGAGCAGCGGGTCACGCAGCGCGAGCAGCGGGTCCGGCGCCGGCGCCGGGCCCGGCGCCGCCGGCTGTGCAGGCAGTGGCGCGGCCGATTCCGGCAGAGCCTGATCAGGCGTCACGCTGGCCTGCACCGCGGCAGCCGCAGGGCCGGCCCGGCCGCCATCCCCGGCCGCCGGCGCCGCTGCCCCGCCGGCCACGCCCGCCGCCTCCTGATCCAGCCCTAACCCTATCCCAAACAGCTCTGCAGGCCGTGGGCTTAGGGCGCCAACGCCCGCGCCAGCGGGAGCCGGCCGCGGCTCGCTCCCTTCGCTTGGCGGGCGAGCCGGGCCCGGCTCCAGCCTGGGCCATGGCGCAGCCGCTGCAGGCGGCGCCAGCAGCGCCGAGCGCGCGCGCAGCCGCTGCAGGTGCTCCTGGCGCGCGCGCTGCGCGGCGCGGCGTGCGCCTTCCAGCTCGGCGCGCTCCTCTGCGCAGCGCACGGACCCAGGGGATCTGTCAGCTGTTGCCATGAGTGCGACTACCTCCACAGCAGGCGCCCGCGACATTGCCCAAAGGTGGCGCGTTTTGCGCGCACGCGCAGCTGCCGCGGGGCATGGGTGCTCCTGGCGCATGCTGCGCAGCACAGCGCGGGCCAACGCCGCCTGAGCGGCACTGCCGCAGACAGCAGAGCGCGCGCCGCGTGACGCAATGAATCTGCCACGCACTATTTACGTTTAGACAGCAGGGACGCCGCCAGGCCGCGCCTGCGTCCGGCGGACGCTGCGCGCCTACGCCGCCATCAGGCGCGCCGCGCGCGCCGCCGGCCCCGGCCCCGCCGCCGACCGCGGCCGCGGCGGACAGCAGGGCGCGCGGCGCGCCGGCCGCAGCGCCGGCGCGCGCGGGCGCGGCCGGCCCCAGCGCGGCACGCAATGCGGCGGCGCGCGCGCGCGCCGCCGCGAACGCGGCGCCGCCCTCGGCGTGCAGCTGGTCCAGCACGCGCTTGCGCAGCAGCAGCGCGTCCTTTCGCAGCTGCGCGCAGCGAGGCGATCAGGGTTTCAGCTTCAGGATTAGGGTTTGAACAACTCAGGGAGCTGCAGGCAGCGCATGCCCGCTGTTTGCGCAGCCGCCCAGGCGCCCGATCGACGCACGAGGCCATGCCGGGCATGCCGCGCGGGCCGGCGACGGCTCCGGCAGCGCCCTGCCATGAGGCTGCGCGCCGGCCTCCCATTGGGAGCTCACGGGATGGCACTGCGAGCGCAGGACCGTCCCGCTGCAGCACCCCCGGGCGGGGCACCCGCGCACCTCCAGCTGCGCGAGCTCTGCCAGCATGGCGTCCGCCGAGGCCGGCAGCTCACCCGCCCCCGGCGCGTCGCCCAGCACCAGCGCGCGGCTGCCGCTTGCGCGCTCGTCGCTGCCGGCGCTGCCGGCGCCCGCGTCGCTGCCGCCCGCGCTGCGCGCGCCGGAGCGCCCCGGCGAGCCCGACGAGGCCCGGGAGGACAGCCGGTCTGTCGAGGCGCCGCTGCGCGGGTCGCTGGCGCCGCCAGAGCGGGGCGATCCCGGCTCGGAGCCCGACGCGCTCGCGGAGCGGCCGCGCCGGCGCGGCGGCCAGCCAGCGCGCGCGGCGCGGGGCGACGCGGCGCGCCCGCTGCGGCCGCGCCGCGGCGAGCGCGAGGCGGCGCTCTGAGCGGCGCCGCTGGCCGGCGCGTCCCGCTCCTGGCGGGCCTCGCGTGGAGCGGCGCCCTCCTGTCGATCTCGCGCTGGCGCGCTTGTGGAGACCGCTGCGACCGGCCCCGCCGCGCCCGCGCTCACGGGGACGGGCTGAGCCTGCGCGAGCCGCAGCTGCGGCAGCGCTCCGTTGGGCGAGCGGGCGGGCGCCCCGCCGGGAGCGGAGCGGGCCGCGCCAGCAAGGCGCGCCGGCGGCGCTCCTGTGGCGTGCGAGGCAGCCGCGCCTGCTGCCGCGCCGGCCCGCGGCGCGACTGCGGGCGCCGGTGCGGCAGCCGCGCCAGGCTGTGCGGGGGCGCCGCGCCCGCGCGCCGCGGCCGCCCCAGGCTGTGGGGGTTCTGGGCCGGAGCTGGGGCCGGGTTCAGGGCCGGCGCCGCGCGGCCGGCCGAGCGCGCCGGCGGGCCGCCGCGCGGCCGCGGCCGAGCGGATGCGCGCGACAGCGCGCGCGGCGGAGCCAGGGCCAGCGGAGTTGGGGGCCGAGGGCAGGGCCGGCGGCGGGTGTGGCGGGGCGTGCTGTGACGACGGCGCGCGCGTTGGCGACCCGGCCGGCGTTGTGCCCTGCGCGTGCACGGCCGCCCGGTGGTCACAGGTGATACTGGTGCCCGTGAGCGCAGCTGCTCACCGGCTGCAGCCCCCACTGCCGCCTTTGTTCAGGGTCACGCCTGTTTGTTGACTTGCAAACCCTGCAGTATGCGCTCTGCACGCGGCGATGCCTGGCCGCGCGTGTGCCTCCGGGATGCGCATCACGCAGGCGGGCCCATGATAAGGTCCCCAGCACGCCGGACACGCCCAGCGTCGGCGCCGCACTGACAAGAGCCGCACGCGCTCCAGCTGCTTGGCAGCCGCACCAACGCTCGACATCTGAGGACGGCCCCTCTGTTATGCATGAATACGCACAGCGGGCGCGCGCACCAGCCCGCCGATCCCGCCCTCGGCGGCCAGCGAGTTGAGAAAGTCTTCGGCCTCCTGCGCGGCGCCGCCGCGCGGCGTTGACGCGCCGCCGGCCGCCGCGCGCAGCGCCTGGCCCACGCGACCGGCGTGCGCGCTGAGCCGCGCGCGCTCCACGCGCGCCTGCTGCAGCCGCGCCTCTTTGGCCGCGATCTGCCGCAGCCGCGCCGCGCTGTCAGGTCCAAAAACGCTGGGGGGTGGGCAGCAGTCCGGCACGGTGCATGTATTTACAAGCAGGCCCCGCGGGCTCATGTGGCCTCGCAAGTCTGTGAACAAACTTTGCCCCCCCAACCCGCTGGTCAGCGCTGCTACAGGACGGCAGGGGAGATCTGCGCGATCAGTCCACCTGATGCGGCCCGCCGGCAGCAGTGCCTTATGGGCTGCCAGCCTGCCGTGCTCTGATAGTTTGTTGTAGGCGAAACAACCGGAGCAAGAGCACACCTGCGCCCGCAGCCGCTGCAGCTCGCCGGCGTCCGCCGCGGCGGGGGCAGACGCCGAGGGCCGCGCCGCCGCCGGGGCGCTGGCCGCGGCGCGCGCGCCGGCGCGCTGCGGCGCCGGCCAGCCGGCGCCCGGCGCGGCGCCCGCCGCGCCGCGGCCTGCGCCGCGCCTGGCCGGCGGCGGGGCCGGCGATGGCAGCTCGCCCTCCTCCGCCTCGTCCTCGGCGTCATCATCCTCGTCGAACATGATCACCAGCGACGGCGTGTCCGGCAGCGCGGCGTGCGGGTGCGAAAAGGCATCCAGGAAATGCGCCGGGAGGCCGCCGTGCGGCAGCAGAGGCATGCTGGGCGTGCGCCCGCGGCCACCCAGGCTGGCGGCGGGGTTCATCGGCTGGCGCGCGCGCGGCGCCGCTCACGCCGCCTGATTCCGCGCACGGCTGGCGGCGTCGCGCGCCACAGCATCCTGCCCGTCGTCCGCAGGCCGGTCGGCAACGCTAATAAGTCCGCCGTTGTGCCGGCTTGCAGACGAGCGGAAGCGGGGCCTGAGGCAGGCGCAGATGCACGGGTGCACGCGACAAAGCAGCGCACTTGTCAGTGGGCGCTGGAGGGCGCGGTGTGCATCACGCGCGCGACGCACACGCAAAACACCTTGTTGACAACGGTGACGGCACTTTCACCGGGACAAGCCTTGGCAGGCAGCAGGTGCGTTCGTGCATGAGGCAGGCAAGTCTACGACCTGATGGGCAGAGACTACCAGAGGCCGAGGTGGTGCCGGTAAGCAGGCCGCGCAAATGTCCTGTGCTGCGCATGCTGCCGCTGCATTTGGGGCCTGCGCAGGGTTGCTGATTGTCTGTGGAGGCCGAGGCGAGCCCACTCCTTGTGCCTTTTGTCCACATCGGAGCCTGCTGCACGCTCGACAAAGCCAGCAGGGAAAAGCTGCTCAGTGCCCAAATTGCCGCCGCAAGCAGCCAGCCATTCGCTATCGGGCGGTTGCGCAGTTTCTGACCTGCCCTTGTCCAGACCGCCGGCAGCCCCATGTGGCGCCGCGCCCTCGCCAAGGGCCTCTGCGCAGCGGCGGCTTGCAGGAGCGCGGCCGAGCCGTCGGCGCCGGGGCTGTGGCGCGCGGCCGCGGCGGCCGTGCAGGCGCCGAGCTGCAGCAATCGTGCCGCGGCCGCAGCCGCGAGCTGCCTGCTGCAGCGGCGGCCGTACGCCAGGGCAAAGGACCCCGAGGACGAGCCGGAGGTCCGGGAGCCGGGGGCCAACAACCCGCGGCTGAAGGAGCTGGTGGAGGAGATTCTGACGCTCAACCTGCTCGAGATCTCTGACCTGACCGAGATACTGTCCAAGCGGCTCAACATACCCGCGCCGGGCAGCATACAGTACAACTACGGCCCGGTCGGCGCGATGCCCGCGGCCGGCGCGCCGGCGCCGGTGGCCGAGGCCGCGCCGCCGCCAAAGACCGAGTTCGACGTCAAGCTGGACGGCTTCGACGCGGCGGCAAAGATTAAGGTCATTAAGGAAGTGCGCGGCATGACCAGCCTCGGCCTCAAGGAGGCCAAGGAGCTGGTGCGCGCCCGGCCGCCCCTGTCGAGCTGCTGCGCGCTGCGGGCCACTCGCTCGCTGCTGTCCTGCGACCGCTAGAGACTTACCCGGTCTGGCAGCGCCGAGCCTCCTGGGCAGAAAGAAGCCCACGATTTTGCACCATGACCTTGAGGTGGGAAACCTGTTGAGAAGAGTTTACGTTGCATGCCCTGACCTGGCTTTGGGCGCTGGGGCGCCGCAGGTGGAGAAGGCGCCCGTCCTGATTAAGGCAGGCGTGAAGAAGGAGGAGGCCGACGAGCTGAAAAAGAAGCTTGAAGCAGGTGTGCAAACGCGTGTGAAAGCCGCGCGCGCCAGGCTCTCGCGCGCGTGTCCATGCACGCCTGCCTTGCTCAGTCTCTGCTGTCTACCGTTTTGCATTTGCGCTGTGCTGGTGAAGTACACTGACCGTGCGGCAGCAAGCTCAAGCATACATCCGTGGTAATCGTGTTTGCCTGGCGTGCAGCTGGCGGAAAGATCAGCCTGGAGTAGGCGCCTGAGCTGCTCGGGAGGCCTGGGGCGGGCGGGGACAGCCGCGGCTGTGCACCGTCACGCCGCGTGGGCGCGCGGGGGTCACCGCCAGCGGTTGTGCCGCATGCCGGCATGGCTGGGCGCGCTGTACAAAGCATGGTGCGGGCAGGGCAGGCTCCTGCAAGGCATGCCCACAGGCTAGGCGTGTCGGGAGGCTGGCACACGGGCGGCTGCGTGCAGGCGCTGCCGGTGCTAGACAGCGCCAAACATCCAGGGGTACCCAGCCGCGGGTCTTGGTTGCGTTGCGCATGCAGCCTGGCAAGTCAGTGCGCTCGTGTTTTATGAGCCCCTCGCTGCGTGGCATCATGCGGCCTTTGCCCGTTTCCCGGGCGTCCGACCTTCTGCTGCTGCGTCCGCAGCGTCCCTGATGTGCGTGCCAGAGGCGTCCTTGTAGACCTGTGCGCACAGGGACTGCCAAGTTGCCTGCCATTCAACTGGCGACAGATGTGCAAAACATGGGCCGGAGTGCCCTTTGCGTGACTGCGCATGCATTGTCATGCGCCACGTGTAACACATGCAGTTGGGCTGACACACATGTCTGCAGCAAGTATGCACTATGAGATGTACACCGGGCAGTGCTTCGCATGCAGCACCCAGCAACTATGTCGCGTTTGGAAACACGCGCCCGGTGTGCAGCACCCAAGAGTGCACGCAGGTTTACGGGCAGACCGCCTAGAGCAACGTTTGCTGTATTCAGCGCATTGGTATTGCCGAGGCATGCGCGCCACGCGAAAACAACCAGCATGTGACGCCCCGCAACCCCGCACATGGGGCATCATGAAGCACTAAGAGGTGTGAGCCCGGCACATGCACGCTGGAGGCCTGCTGCAGAGGCCGCCTGCACCTGGATGAGCCGCCCGGCCGCCTGGAAGGCCGCGTTGTGCGTGACGGCCAGGACCTGGCGGCTGGCCGCGCCGGCGCCGCCCGCCAGCTGCCTCAGGAGCGCGGCCACGCGCGCCTGGTTGGGCTCGTCTAGCGCGGCGTCGACCTCGTCCAGCAGCAGCACCCGCTGGCCGGCTCCGGCGCATGCGGCCTGGCGGCAACGACCCATGCGCATGCGGTGACTGGGGCCTTGTGACAGGGCACCTCGCGTGCGCCTGGAGGTTGCAGCCCAGGCACATACACCTGCTGGGGAAGTGCAAGAGCATCTTCTGTTTTTGCCTGTAATTCTATCTGCACTGCAGTGATCTTAAGGCTAGGCTAAGACCTGAGACTGATGGCATGTTCAAACGACATAAACATTGACAACATAATGTGCTGCCATGGTATCCGTGTTTGGGCGGAGCCGGGCCGCCGCGGAAGCAGGCGCAAAAGACACAGGACACGGAAGCACCGGGGAGCCTCACCGCCAGCATGAGCGCGAGCGCGACCAGCGTGCGCTCCCCGCCCGACAGCCGCCCCAGCGCCGTCTGCACCGGCCCCGGCGGCTCCAGGCCAGCGCCAGGGGCGGCCGCCGCGCCGCCGCGCGTCAGGCAGAACTGCACGCCCTCATCGGCCGTCCGCCCCGCCCTGACCAGGTCCAGGCCATGCGCGGGGAGCAGGCCGCGCAGCAGCGCCTGGAACTCTGAGCGGATCGCTTCAAACGCCCGCTCATTGGCCTGCTCGACCTGCAGGCGTAGCTCCTGCCCCGTAAGCAACATCCTGGCCGATACTTCCAATCCCACATACACTCACATGCACCTGATGTGAGGCATACGTTTAGACTTGAAGATGCACCTTGGTTCGCGAGCCGCGCAGCCCCGCATCCAGGATGTCGACAGCGCTGCTGAGCGCCGCCGCCCGGTCCTTGACGGTGCGGAGGGTCTCCTTGCGCTCGCGGAAGGCGCTCTGCGCCGCCGCATGCCCATCAATGTGCATGCTGAGGTGGGACAGTTCTGCAGGAGAGCATCACGGGTCGTGTCACGCAGAAGCACACCTGCAGGGCAGGCGGCAGCTCCTTGGCACTGTTCCGGTCCAGCGCCATCTGCACGCGCACCGCGCAGTCCTTGCATGGTCCGCGCGTCAGGCATGGCATGCAGGCCGGGCATGCAACGCAGGCCACCTTGAGCTTTGCGCGCGCAGCCTGCATCCACCGGATGTCTGCTGCGCTGCGCACGTGGCTGCCGCTCCCCGCTGGCAGCGCCGGGCTGCTGGCCAGCAGCGGCGCGAGCTCGGGCGCCTCGCTCGCGAGCGCGTCTGCGGCGCTTGCGACCCGCTGCACCTCGTCCTGGACCTCCCGCACGGCCTGCTGGGCCTTTTGAAGGCGCGCCTCCGCCTCCGCCACCTCCTTCTGCAGACCACCCGCACCAGAGACACCGCTCATAAGTTTGTCAAGAGCCATCATGAGCACAGCAACCTACGATAAGCAAGGTGCAGCAACGAGACACCAGATGCTGCAGGCAAGGCACGCTGTGGTGCGAGTCTCGCTCGGGCAGCCATGCACCTCCAGGGACGCGACCTCGGCGCGCAGCCGCGCGACCGCGGCGTCCCGCTGCAGCGCGTCAGCGGAGGCCTCGGCGGCCTCGGCCTGTGCATCCCGGAGCGCCTGCTGGTCGGCGGCCAGGCTGCCCCGCGCGCTTGCCAGGCGGGCCTTGGCGTCCTCGGCGGAGAGGCCCTGGTCGGCGGCGCGCTCGCGCGCGCGCTCCGCGGCCTCCTCGAGCTCCTCCGCCTGCATGGCAAGAGACATGTCATCATGCGCCAGGGGGATGGCAACCCCTGGCGCATGCCAGGGTTCTTTTCACACGTAGTAACTTGCTGGGCTACATGGTGGGCCGCGTATGCAGGCGGGTCCTGCAGCATTGTCTGCCGCTGGTGTGTCTGCTGGTGGTCACCTTGGCGCTGTCTGCATCTGCCGCCAGCGCCAGCCGCTTCTCTTCCTCCCTGCAGGCACACGCCGACCGTGTTGGACACACTCACATGGTGCAGGGCGCGATGACGCACACTGGCGGTGTGTCGGTCAGCGCCCCACCGGAGGCGCTGCAGGTGGGCTTCAAGCAGCGGCGCGCTGCTGCGGCCCGCAGCCGCGGCAAGCGCCGCGTGCAGGCGGCGCTTCTGGCTGGCGTTTGCGGCGATGGCCGCCGACAGGTCGGCGGCATCGCGCGCAGCTTGCGCGAGCTGCTGGCCTTGCGCGCGCATGCCCGCCATGTCCTGACCACGCGACAGCGTCATGCGCGGTCGCCAACATGCACAGGGGCAGCCTGGAGATCATGAAACCTATGTGAACACTGCATTAACTTGGCACCTTCTTGCGCTGTGCGAGATCGCATGCGGCGTCCTCTTCGCGTGCCATGACAGCTTCCAGGTCTGCGCGGACCTTGCTGACCTTGGCGAGCTCCTGCGTTTTCTCTGAGAGCTTTTGGCGCAGTGTCGCGGCTTGCACCTGCGACCCAGGGCAAGCCAGCAGTTCATGTCACCAAGTGAAGTGCTCGCTCTGGCAGTCCGGTGGCAGCGCCCGGGCTTGCCACCTGCAGCATGTCAGCCTCCAGCTTGCGGGCCATCAGCGACTGCCGCCCTGCAGCGCCTGCACCCAGCGAGCCGCCCTGGAGCGAGCCAGGACGGCTGATGCGCCCCCCGAGCGTCACGGACGCCAGCCGGAATCTGGTGGCCAGCGCAGCGGCGACATCATCTGTGCAGGCGACGGGCATGCTGAAGGCGCGCAGCAGCACTGGCTGGAGACTTGGATCGTACGTCAGCAAGTCCGTGGGCATGATGACTTGCCCTACACGGACCAGAGCCACAACTCAGGCTGTCTCACAAATACAGGTACATGGGCATGTAAGTCAATGTAACAGCTCGAATTAATCCAGAGCTAGCCTGCAGGGAGCTGTGCTTGCGCCTCGCGCTGCCGGGCAGATTGGTTGCTCACAGAGAGCGCAGCAAGCGGCCAGATCCTGTACTGCCGCCTCTGCGGCGACGCCGCGAGCCAGCCCAGCAGCGCGCTCGCCTGTGCTGATGATTGCACGACCGCCACGCCCAGCTTTTCACCTGGCACAGACCGTCCTGTCACTCCATGCCGCCATGCATGTCTCATCCCATGTGTGCCTAAGAAAATGCAGATGTGCGTGCACACCGCAGAGGACGCTCAGCGCAGCCGCAGCAGACGCTGCCTGATCGTGCGCCTCCGCCTTGAACTGGAAGCACTGGTGGAGCATTTGGTAGGGGACCGGCGTGGGAGCCCCAGTCTGCCCAAGGCTGCCCAGAGCGCCTGTCGCATGCCGCAAGCGCGCAGCAGCGGTCTGCGCCTCCCGCTCGACAGCACTGCGGGACACGGTGCACTGCGCCTGGGCTGCAAGAGCGCCCTGCAGGCTTCGGCGCGCCGCAGCCGCTGTGAGCTGCAGCTCCTTCTGCTCCACTTCAAGCCTGCACGCAGCTTGGTCAGCACATGCAGTCCATGCAAGCGGTTGCATCAGGAGGGCAGCGAAGAAGGCAGGTGCGCATCGCGCAGGCGCAGACCTGGCGATCTCTGGCTCAGCAGCCCCAAGCCGCGCTTGCTGGTCGAGCGCTGCTTGCTGCGCGGCTTCTGCGCTGCCCTGCGCGTCATGCAGGCGCACTTCCAGGGCCTCAACCTCTTCCATGAGCGTATGGTGCACAGCTTGCTCGTCCCAGTCTGCACACGTCAGGCTCAGTGTCAGGCCTTCACGTCAATGGGAATTAAGAGCCTGCGGTCTGTTGAAAGTGGAAATGTGCAGCTGCCCCGAATGTCTATCCGGTTTAAAGTAGCACCTGGTTGCGCCGCTGCGGCCTGCAGCTTTGCCAGCACCGCTCGGTGGTCGTGCAGAGCTGCCGCGGACAGCCTTGCTTGCGTGCAGGCAGCCGTGCTCGCGCTCTGGGCCTTTGCCATCGCCTCTGCAGCCGCACATGCCGTGGCCAGGCGGTCCTCAAGCACTCTCACCTAACAACCGCCGGTTTTGGATCCTTTCAAGTCCCCAGTGGCCTATGCAAACGCGCCTCTGCTGCGCAGTAAACATGTCTTGCACTTGCAATGCGCAGTCAGCAGCATACCTCTTCCTCTTTCCCAGCAATGGAGTGCTCGAAAGCCAGCAACGCACTGCTGTCAATGCATGGGCCGGAACAGCCTGCCTCCCCAGCCTGCTCGGCCTTCTTTGCGCCAAGCTGGGTGGTCGCAGTCAGCAGAGCCGCCTGCAGCAGCCATAACATTGAGGCTAACAGGAGTTCGGGCAGTAGCAAGGCGCATGAAGCAAAGCGGGTGACAACCTGCAGGTCGTTAGCCACAGTCTGCAGGTCTGCTAGCTTGGTCCTGGCAGCATCGCGGGCAGCGACGATTGCTACTGCGAGCTGCTGGCTGGTGTCGGCCAGCTGCGCAGTCTGCTCTTCCAGAGCCGCCAGAGCGGCGCAGTTTGTCTGGTCTGTCACGACTGCGCCCTCCTGCCGGAGACCAACATGCATGTTTCTTGCATGTTGGCCCCCACACATGTGGCCCAGTTCTTACAAGGTAGCAACCTTGCCAGCCAGCACAGCTCCTGGCAAGCTCACCAGCCTGCGGACGTTGCTGGAGATGCTTGCCAGGGCTGCACGCGTTAGCTCCAGTTCAGTCACCGCTGCCGCGGCCTCGTCCTTCCAGTGGGCCAGCCCGGACACATCCTGGATGATTTGCGCTATCTGTGTGGGACCTGCGCGGCAAGGCATGCTGTGTGAGCGGTGTTTTTTGTTTTTTTAAGTAAGTGTGCATTTGCCCAGGTCAAGCGCGCCGCACATTTGCAGTCAGCGAGCGCCGTGACTTCGGCCTGCTTTATCACCGACGCGCGGTCCAGGAGGATGCCCCTGTCACGTAGGTACTCCTGCACCAGGTGTTGCTCAACAGCAGGGATAATAACTGAAAGCTTGCATGTAGGCCAAGGTGTGCAAGCTACCTTAACCTCCTTGCCAGTCTTGAGCGTGAGCTTCGTGAGCTTGCCTCCTAGTCGGAACGCACGCAAGCCGTCTGGCGTGAGTGCAGCGGCGACCCATGTGACCTTGCGGCCTTCAGCAACTGCAAGCTGCACCTCACACGCCTGCGCAGTGCAGAGGGGTGAGCACCGCGCGCCCTCTTGTCTCGCTGCTTGACGCGCACGGGAGTGACACAGGCGTGCCAAGCGCACCTCTTCACAGTCGGCATTGTGCAGGTCTGCGAGCCTGCCGACCCCCAGGCTTGTTGCGGGGCAGGCGGCAGCAAAGCGCAGGGCATCAAGCAAAGTGCTCTTGCCGCAGCCGTTTGCACCGACCAGGATGCTGAGGCCAGTGTGGAACTGCACCTCCAGCCAAGCGCTTCCCACAGACTTGAATGCTTTGACGCGAAGGCAACTGATGTGCGCCCCAGGCATGCCGTGTTTCACATGCTGATGGTCACGAGCCTGGTCGCAAGGCTGCTGGCAGGAGGCCGTGACGATGATGATGGCACTTGAGCCAAGTGGTTGCTCAGGCTTCCATCCCGAGGGATCTCCTGGGCCAGGCTACATCAGGCAGTTCGAAACTCGTGCTGGATGCTGTTTGATCAGATGTATAACTATATTTAGACTAGATTTAGTCTATACTATGTGTAGACTAGACTATTTTGGTGCTCATGTAGCTCACAATGAAGCACCAAGGAGGCGTCAGGCAACGCCGCACTTCAGTTCAGCTCCTACAGCTGTAATCATGATGCACGAAGTGCAGAGCAGCACCTCTGCGCTTTATGTCCTGAATGCAAGCTTGAGAAGCCCCAGCCGGGGCATGCAGGCTTGCACTGCAGCCTAAACCGTGCAAGCCTACCTAGCTAACAAGCTCTGCACAGTCACCCGGACAGCAGTCCTGCAATGTCAGGCAGTGCACCAACACACCAGACAATACTTCGTGTAGTATGGATGAGTCTCCACTCACTGCTCCAGAGCCTCGCAAGCGAGCCAGAGCGCGCTGGGGACGAAAACAGCTGTAGTGTGCAGCGCCTGTGCGCTGACCACTGGCGCCTGTGTGTGAGGACCTGTGGCCACGCGAAATGGCTGTCTTCAGTCCTGAAAGCCGCAAGGCTTGCAGATAGGGGCCTGGCAGGCGAGGCCATCTCGGAGCTAGCACAGCGCTGGTGCGGGTTGCTGCTACGCACTTTGCAGGGGTTCGTGCGCTTGTTTCTAACCCACTGTGTGTCCTCCACAGCGTGCTGTCTCGTGACATGTCAGACAACCTTGCTGCGTGCATCATCAAGGAGTGCTTCCCAGTTGTGTGTGACACGCCAGAGCGCATGCATGCCGCTGCCACTGAAATGGTCTACCAAGTGATTGCGCTTGCAGCCTCAGGCCAGGCCACCCCGGTACGTCTGCTGTGCAAAGAGCATGGCACGAGCTATGTGATACATGCGAACATCTGCAAGCTGACCTGATGCGCCAGCAAGCAGGCTGACCTCGTGCGCGAGGCATTCATATGGCGTGCAGTGCTTGACATCGCTCCTACAAGTCAGGCTGCCTGCGAGCAACTCTGCATGCTCCTGCTGCAAGGCACGCTGCAAAGCAAAGCACCTGCTTGCCAGGGGCTTGCATGGCTGCCGCCGTGACATGCGTGGACATGCACGCAGGCTCAGACAGCAGGACCGGCGGCCTTGCCCCTGGCTCGCGCATGGCAGTGCTGTTGCGTGCCTGCACGCACGCGCCGACCGCCTGTGGCGCATCACGTGCAGCATGGGCTCACCTGGCTGCCCGGATGGCAACAGTGAATGCCTCCGCATGGAATCTGCTTGGACCTGACCTGGTGTCGCTAATGTCAAGCAACCATGCTCCGATGCCAGTGCGGTGCGCGGCGGCCGGGGGCATCTTCGACGGAGCCTTCATGAACGCCGACAGCATCGGTGATGAGGTCTGCCACCGAGCAGCTTCCTGCAGCCGCGCCCAGGCACCTTCCTCCTGCCACGAGGAGCAGGGCATGCGCAGGCCTGGAACGAGGTCTTGCAGATGCTGCGGAGCATGCTCGTCAACCCTCGGCAGCGCATCCCTCCGCTGCAGGAGCTGGTCATCGCGTCTGCTGGTCGCATGCTGCTGCATGACACAGTGTCCCAGGTGTGCGCATGCCACGCCTGGCCGCCAGGCTGTGATGCGGCGCGGTGGTGATCAGCAAGTTTGGAGTAGACAAACAGCAGCTAAGATACCAGGGCAGTGCAGGGCTGCGATGAGCAGCTGCTGGCTCTGCTACTCGAGATCTACGAGGAGACGGCTGTTGGAGGTGCCTGTGTCGCCAGCGCCATGCACTTGACGCTTTCAACGCTCGCGCGCTGGCCCATGACTGGCGAGGAGCGCATCATTGGTGCATGCGCGAGGCTGGTGATGCCCTTTTCAGGGCTGCAGGCGTCGTCGACCGCCATGCACTCAACCAGCACACATCTCTCTTTACTGCCCCGCCTGCACATGCAAGTCCTGTTTGCGGCGCTGCCTGCTCACGCATGTCCTCTTTCCGCTCTGCATGCACATGCATACACGTTCTCCGCAACGCAGGTATGTGCGGCCCTGGACAAGCGCGTGCTGTACATCAACATGCACGACCTGAGCCTGCATGCCACGTCCAGCGAGGAGCGCCTGCTGCGCCGCCAGCTGCGGCTGGCGGGCCGCTTGGTGAGGGAGGCCGCTTTTGCAGGCGCTGTCAGCCAGCGCGTCGCCATGCGCATGCAAGCAGCGGGGCTGCCCTGCCTCCAGCCAGATGCGGTGCAGGCCTGGCTAGACAGCGGAGACTGATGTGAGCACAGGTGGGGATGAGCCATGCTCTGGCTCCATGCATGCACTGACGGCGCACGCACTTTCGCCTGCGCTGGCAGCATGCACTCGCGGGCGGTGCGCCAGAATTTTCGACGGAGCTGCTCGTATGTGTGTTGCATGTACTCATGCATGTCTCTCCCTACTCCAGCCCGGCGTGGTGTCAGCTGGGCGGCCCGTAGGCCCGATGCATGCATCATACATGATGTATGCGGCGGGCTGGAAGTCCCTGCTCTCACTGTGGGCCCGCTTCTCCACTTTGCGCCTGGTGCGGCGAGCAGCTGCGTCTGGTTAGCGCAGGCGAGCCTGTGTCGAAGGCAACACCAGCGAGTATGGGGCTGGTCGCGTGCAAGCGCGCCTCCTTTGCCTGTAGCCAGGAAAAGCTGTACAGCCCTGCCACAGGCCTGTGCCCACTCCGTAGTGTGCAGGCAGACAACATGTAATAGAACGAGCGGTGAACTCAGCTAAAGCAAGGGCATGATTCATTAACGATTTTCGACCTCTAACATTTTGAACGCCAGCAGGCAGCTGTTTCCAAGGGCCCTCCCTACCCTTGCTGTCGTGCTCTGGTGTGTCCTTCCTCACGAGTCAGTAGCGTGTGCCACCGCGGTTTGTGGTGGTGATTGCTTGCTCTGGACCACTGTATCAAGGGCGCGCAGTGGCTGGAGCAGAGCGCACCAATGGTCGCTTGACGCGCTGAGCTCATCCTTGGTCAGGTTCATATTGAAGCGGGAGAGAAGAGCAACACCGCAAGCGGCGCCTGGCACGGCAGCGCACTGATGCCGCCCAGCTTCGCCCGGACGCTCACAGACGCCAAGCAGCGCCTGCTTCATGGGCGCCAGCCCCTGCGTTTCCAGTTGGAGCTCGTTCCGCATGCCGTTGGTGCGCCCCCAACAACTGTCCTTCAACCAGGGTAACGCACACAAGTGTGCACGCAACAATACATGGTCTGCGCAGTCTGGCTTTGGGTGTCTCAGTGCGGCTACGGTACCTTGCTTGCGATGGATCCACTGGTGCCTGCCCTTGGCCCCACGTGACGCGCCACCTATGCCCGCTATGGCGGACATAACGCGCCAGCTGTGCATGCGCAGATGGCCTGCCGCCGGGCGTGGAGCAGGTCAGCATCCTGTGGCAGCGCGGCGCCAAGCTGCAGTACAGCAAGCCCGCGCCTGTGTACGAGGGATGCGCGGAGTGGGAGGGGCAGGTCCTCAAGCAGGCGCGCCTGCCCGCTCCCTCCAGACCTCAGCTGCCTGGCCTCCTCCCAGCGCCGTGGTCACAGCATCCAAGGCTGCCGCGCTGCTGGGGCAGCCCTGACGTGAAGCTGACTGCTCGCTGCGCAGACGGCGACTATGTACCGGGACGGGCCCGCCTTCGTCGCCAAGCCCTACGTGCTCAAGGTGCAGGCGGCCGAGGGCGCGCGCGCGCGCGCGGCCACGGTCGCGCGCTGCACCGTCGACCTGGCGCGCCTGTGCGCGTGCAGCCCGGCCGGCGCGCGCAGCTCGCTCTGCCTGCCCCTCAAGTGCGCACCGTGCCCCCGAGCCCCATCGTCCCTCAAGTCGTGCAAAGCGCAGCCTTGTCAGCAAGGTGCAGCAACGGAATGGCTAGGCATCGCAGTGTTGTGCTGGGAAGCGTGTCGCTGTAAGTGAGGAGCGCGTCTGAATGAACTTCGTGAGATGATGATGTATTGGTTGAGCTGCGCTCCTGCCTAGGCTGGCGGGCCAGGAGAGCATGGGTGTGACCACGGGCTTGCTGCTGCTCAGCACACTGGTGAGTTGTGCTCTGTGCAGCCATGCATCTGCCACTCCATGTGTCGAGGCGCCACGCGCCGGCCGCCTGACACATCCGCAGCCTGGCTGCATGCGCCGTTCGGCTATGCGCGGCTGCAGGTGCAGCGTGCACAGCGCATGGGCACCCAGGCCGTCAGGTGACATCGGGGCCGCGGCGCAGGCCGGCGGGCACGCTGCGCATGGACGTGTCTGTGGCGTGGCTGCAGAACTGCGCGCCCGAGGACGACGCGCTGACCGAGATGAGCCGGCTGTCGCTGGGGCCGTCGGCGCCGTCGTCCGCCGGCGGCGACGAGCCCGGCGCCGTGCGCGCCGCGGAGGTCCTGCGCGGCGCCGACCAGGCACGCGGCTCGGCGACCTTGAGGCGGCACCACTGTGTGTAGAACAGGTCGTTTACTGACGGCAATCAGCTCTTGGCGGTCGACACTAGGCAATATCGAGCCTCCCGCGAGGTCGTCTCTGTCTGTGCTGGACTGCGAGCGCAACTCGTGCGCTTCGGGCTGCTGTGATTGCAGCGCAGCCTGGGCTGCAAGCCAAGGCCATGCAGGACCGTCTCCTGGAGTCGGAAGTTGAGCTCAGCGCGCGGCGGCAGGACCTGACCGGCTTTGACGATGGCGGGACGCTCAAGGCGCTCCATGGGCGCGCTGCGGCGCCGCGGCCCCCGCGCTCGCCGATGCGGGCGTCCGCCTCCCACCCCGACCCCGCCCCCACGCACTCCGTTGACCCGCCGCCCTTCATGCCCTGCCTGTCCAGCCCGCCCGACATCTCGCGCGCCGCGATACGCGGCGCGTGGGCGGCGCCGGCCAGCCAAGGGGGTCCGGACCCCAGCCCTGCCGCGCGGCCGGCCGCGCGCTCCGCGGAGGCGCCGCCCGCGGGCAGGTGGGCCCGCGCACGCTCGCCGGCGCCGCTGCAGGAGGGCTTTGAGGGCTTCTCCGTGCAGCCGCCAAATGAGGTGCGGGGGGTTGCTGTGGCTCAGCCTCTTGGTGATGGGTGCGTTGACATGTGCGGGCCAGCAGCACTGCTTGATGGTGTGCCCTGCGCCGCCTGGTGGGGCAGTTGGCGTGTCTCATCACACAATCTCTGCTGGCGATGTCACACAGCCATGCTGTTTGGCAGACCAGTCAGCGCACGTCGGCAGTGCCTGCCGTCGTGGCCTCGCTGTGGCGCTGGGCGTGCCAGGCAGCCGTTGCCCTTCACCGCTCTGCATGTGGCTCCGCCGCTTCATGGCTCGACGCACGCTCACTATTATGGTGCTACGCTTGCGCAGCGCGACCTGGCGACGCCCAGCCTGCAGCGGCCGGTGCGGCGCATGCCCACTCAACCGGAGGAGGCCGCTCGCGCGGAGGGCGCTGTTGCGGCGCGCCACCGCAGGTCTGCCCCCAGCATTGGGACATTGCATGGTCGGGGAGTGCAACGCGGGTGCTGGTCAATGCAGCTGTGCCAGCTGTTGTCCCTGTGCCCGAGGCGCGGCCCGCATGCTGATGAAAATACAGAGCAGCGGGCAGCGCACAGCCTGCTGTGGCCGCGCGGTGCTGCCTGCATTGCTCTGCGCTTCAAGCCTTTGCCGGCCCCAGCACAGTGGCCAGCTGCATTATGGAGAGGGAGCGTTGCCACCGCGCAAAGGCTGCAGCTCTGGCGGCGAGCGCCCCCCTCCGCGCAAGGGGTGGCCTGACGTGGCAAGGTCTGCAGCCGCCTGACGTCCTTGCGTACGGCCGCAACAGGACGGTCAGTGACCCGGCGTGCCTGGCTATGGCCCCGGGCGCGGACGGGGGCACGGCGCGGGGCAAGGCGGCGCACGCAGGCGCGCCTGCGTCGCCGGGTTCGCCGGCCTCGCCCGAGGACTTCAACCGCGTCGTGCAGGAGGCGCGCGCGGGCGCCCGTGTGCGTGTGTTTGCACTCATCAAGGCAGGGCTTTAGCGGTGTGGCTTGTGAGATGCCTTGCAGCCTGGCGCGCCCTGGGATGCGTGCAGCAGGTGCGGCCTCGGCCAGGCTCGTGCGCGCCCCTGGAGCTGCCTGGGCGGGCGGCTCCGAGAGGCGCATGCGCCCTGAAGGGGGCTGAACATGTCACTGCTCTGCTGTGAGGTCCGGGCGCAAAACCAGTAGTTGCTGTGAGCGGCAGTGCTATGAGACGCTGGCGTCGTCTGACAGCGAAGGCGAGGGTTCCGGCACGCTCGCCTCCGTGCGCCGCTGGTTCTCCGGCGCCCGGCGCCCGTCCGAGTGCGCGCGCCCCGCAGCCGGCTGCGCAGGATGCGTGTGCCGGGCCGCCGCGCGTCCGAGTGTGTGTGACGAGCGGTTGAATGGTCGATGCGGCGCGCGAGGGGACTTGGTTGCCGATGCATGCTTTTGAGGAGCTGTCTCGCATGGTTGCTACGGCTTGCTCACAGTGGCGCGCGGAGACCCGTCTGTGCTGGCACCGGTGTGGCAGCCTGCTGCGCTGTGCGTCGCCGCGGCCTAGCTTGCGGCGTCGCCGATGGCCGTGAAAGCAGGTGAGCCAGCTTGATGCATCGCCGCTGCCGCGGCGCTGCCGGCAGGTCGCAGCCGGGGAGCCCTGTGCGTGCATCGGACAGCGCGGACGCGGGCGCCCACACGCTGGCCGCATCTGTGGAAGCGCTGGACGCTGTGAACAGGCGCGCAGCGCAACCCGAGCCGCCAGCGCCTGCTGTCGTTGGCCGCGGCATGCAAGTTGCTGTTGCCACACATCCACTTGTGTGCATACCAGACTGTGTGTTTGCTTCGGCTCGGGTGCCAGCTGCGGGAGTGGGCGCCAGCGGGGGGCAGCGATGTCACAACAGTATCGTGTGCTTATCACAGCGCACAAGGGCCAGAGAGCGTGGCTGGCGGCCCCGTGCTCTTTTGGCCTTTGGTGCACCCCCTTGTAGCTGTTGCCAGCCAGTATGGGCGCCATCACGTGCCTGACTGCGCCGGTGGGCAGCGGCACGGATGTGTTGCGCGTGGAGGCATCCTGCGCGGAGGCCCTCTGCAAATAAGAATCTGATGCGCTCATACTGTCTGCTCCGAAGCACTGTGTGACGCCTGTGATGCGCAGGGAGGGCGATATCGAGGCGCTGCGGGAGCGGTGCAAGGCAGCGCTGCGGGCGATCGATGCGGAGCGGCTGGCGCGCGGCCAGGCCGAGCGCCGTGCCGCCCGCCTGGCCCACGACGCGGAGAGCCTGCGTGCGCCCCGAGGGTCTTGCCTTGGGCCGGAGCCTGTGTCATGGGGCGCCCGGAGTGTGGCGTCCCCGCTCATGTGCGGCCAAGGGCCGGCCACATGATTTGGCTGTGAAGCTTGAAGTGTACTTAAAAGCTTGTGTAGGGCCGTGGGTCTGGTAAAATCATAAAGGCTCGGGTATATAGAGTGTGGGACACTGGAGGGCCGATGTGCAAGCGCTGCACAATGCTGCGCCTGCCTCCTCGGCTGTCCGGGCCTGTGGGCGCCGCCGCAGCGCGCCGCCGCGGTGCCGGCAGGCCGGGGCCGAGCGCGCGGGCCGCGCGCGCAGGCTGCGCCAAGGGCAACCTGGCGGCGCGGCTGGATGCAGGCGGAGGGCCACCGAGTGCTGCGTTTCAAGTCGGGCCTCAGTGCGCGGGCCGCGCGCGCAGGGTGCGCCAAGAGCAACCTGGCGGCGCGGCTGGAGCAGGCGGAGGGCCACCTGATGGCGCTGCTGCGTGGCCGCGAGGGCAGCATCGGCGAGGTGGTCGAGGCCAAGCTCGCGCTTGCGCAGGCGGAGTTCGAGCGCCTGCGCGTGCAGGCGCGCGGCCCGGACCCTGCTCTGTCCCGCGAGGCTCTGCTCCGCCCCCGGCAGCTGTGATTGCGGTGCGGTTTCCGTCTCGTGCGAGCACCAGGCGCGGGCGAGCTGAGCGCGCGCGCTGCGGCGGCGGCCTGCGCTGCTGTTCTGCCTGGCCGGCGTGTGGATCAGAGGGACGCGTGAGTGGCACTTTGCTTCGCGTCACGTCCGCCGCCGCATGCTCCTTCCGCGGCAGGCGTTTTACTGCTGTCAGCCTATATGCAGATACATGAACAGGGATTTTGGAAGGAGCGCCTGCAGACGGAGCCGCCCCTCCATGCTTAGCGGAGTGGCTTGACCATTGCCCCGCGCCGCGCGCAGGGCGAGCTGAACCAGGAGCGCGCCAAGACGCGGCTGGTGCAGGCGCGCCTGACGAGCACCGAGGCCGCGTACCACGAGGCGCTCAACCGCCACCTGCCGCCGCCGGCGCAGCTGGACGGCCCGCCGACGCCAGGCTCGTCGCCGAGCCTGGAGGCCGGTCCGGCGTCGCCGCGCGGCGGCGCGAGCTGCGCTGGGCCGGAGCGCGCGCACTGGCTGCCATCGGCGGTGTCTGCGCCGGCGACAGTGGCGGGCAGGTGACGTGAGCTGTGATCCACAACGGGGCCGGCTATCCCCGCGGCTGGTGTTCACGCCTACTGGCTTCGCCAACGCTGCGCGGCGGCCCCGTGCGGCGCGCGATAAAGCGCGCAGTGGCTCCATGTTAATGGCGGCAGTCGTGTCCTGCACTGCCCAGGGTGGCGAGCTGGATGTGGTTCGTGACTGAGGCATTTTGGACCGCCTGCTGCCGACCTGCTGCCCGCTCAACCTGGCGTGGTAGGTGCCAAGCTGTGGGCAGCATACGTGTCCCGATGTAGATAGCCTTTTGCAAGCAACGAAGTGTTTAGCGTGCGTTGGTACAAAGAGTGAAAATCCGCAAGGCACCTAGAGAGTTAGAAGCAGGCAGCTTGCTAGCGCGTGGCCCGTGCACGTGGTGTTTCAGTGGGTCTTAGGCAAGTCGCAGCGTAGGGCGTGTGTCGACCCCTATGTTGTCTGTGTAGTTGCAGCTCTGGCCTTGCCTACAGAGGCAGCCGTTCTTGCAGTAGTGGCGATCGACAAGCGTTGGAAGTGCGCGTATGGCGCGCTACAAGCTTGCCAACGCTCGAGGTCTGTAACGGAACGCTCAGCTCAAATGCGTCCTTCCTGCTCCGATAACAAAGGTGCCTTCATGGAAGCCAGCTGCAGCTGTTGATTTCATATATTATGTATACATTGTACGTACAATGTTCACATGAGCCTTAGTAAGGCAGCCTTACGAAGGAGGAAAAAGAAGAACACAGGCATTTTGAAGGTTGCTCGCTGAGCCCTTGCCCGCCGTTTAGCTCGCTATTCAGCTTGAAGTGACGGCGAGGTACATATATGTAGTCAGAGCACGACAGGGGTGTATCTGCGTAGCCACAGGCAGGCGTTGGGCACGGTCCGTGGTCAACAAGAATCTCCCAAAATAGCCTGTGTGCACAGGAAACGCAACTGTCCAGTCTCAGCAGCTCAAGACGTTGTGCACTGTCATGTACAAACGCAGGCCAGGGAGGACCAGCGCACGGTGGCAAACGATCGTGAAGCACATACTGCTGCACAGCAGGTCTGTAGTAGAGCAGCATTATACATACCCCCTGCTAGGAGCCTCAGCTGAGGCTGCTAGCCACTTGCGGAACACAGCACCGCAGTTGCAGCATTAAGGAAAGGTAGCCCGCACTGAAACCAGCGCAGGTGCGACCCCTGGACAGACGTAAAACAGGCAAACGACATAGCAGTGTGCAGTGCAGCACCAAAATTCAGTCACCAAGCAGGCTGAGTGGTTACAACAGAGTGCAGCGCTCCAGACAAGCCAGTCCACACGCACTCTGAACTCGCTACCGGCCCCAAAGAAGAGCAGCACACCCCTCTACGAGGCGAACACAACAAGCAGGCCACAATACGCTCTGCCTGTAGCTGCGCTGCTAGCTCCTGTTTGCTGATGCACGGCCACGCGCGCGGCTGCAGCAGCAGGCCTGTCGCCTGGTCCCTCACTAGCCACGCCGCTCCGCATGCCAGCCGCACCCTGGCACTATACAAGCTGCAAGCCCTCGTCTGCACAGTAGATGCCTCGTCTTCACCGCGGCCGCTTGCCTCCGCTGCCGTAGCTGCTCCTGTCGCGCGGGGGCGCCCCGCGCTTGCGGTCTCCGCTGCCGCCGCCGCCCAAGGGCACGCCACCGTCGCCACCGTTGCCGCTGCGACCAGCCCCGGGGTGCCCGGGGAGCGGCGCGTGGTGGGGATAGAAGTCTTGCGGGAAGCCACCAAAGCCGGGGGGCGCGTCCGCGTGCTTGCCGAAGCGCGGCGGCGGCCCGGGGCGCGGGCGCTCGCGGTAGTCGCCGCCGCCGCCGCCGCCGCCGCCGCCGCCGCCGCCGCCGCTGCCGCCGCGCGCCGCAGCCTCGCGCTCCTCATGGAAGCGCACCTGGTGCTTCAGCGTGAACACCTGCTGCCCGCGCGGCCGCCCGTCAGCTCCGCTGCGCACGCCGCGGGCGCTCACACGGCGCCGCTTGGCTGCGCCGCCGCGCGCGCCGGGGCTATGCCCCTCGCGCGCCCCCGGCGCTCCAGCATGAGCTCGTCCCGCCGCACGGCAGCCTGCCCCAGGCACGCCGACAGCAGCGTGCGACCAGCGCCCTAACCCTAATCCTTATCCCGCGCGCGCGCCTGCAGCTGCAGCTCCTCCGCCTCGGCGTCCAGCTGCGCCGCCGCGTCCTCGAGCTCCAGGTACGCGCGGCGCATGTCGGCTGCCGCGCCGAGCGCCAGCGCCAGCTGCCGCTCCAGGCCCGCCACGCGGCCCTCGCCCGCCTCGCGGCCCAGCTCCTCGTTCTCCTCCTGCGCGCGCGCGCCGCGCTCGCCGCCGGCGCCTGGTCGATCATATGCAGCAGGTCCGACGGAACCTCCCTTCTGCGCCTACCCTATAGGCTGTCGAGGGGCGCCTGCCCCATCTTGAATTGAATATCAACTGGGAGGACGGGCGACGGCCCCGGGCGGCCGGGGGCGGGCGGCCGCGCCTGCAGCGCGCGGCACTTGGCCATGAGCAGCCGGCCGACCTTGGACTCCTGGCTGAAGTGCGCAGCCTGCAGCTCCTCGCGCAGGCCGCGCGCCTCACGCCCGGCGCCCTCGGCCTCGCCGCGCAGCCGCTCGAACTCGCGCGCCACCGCCGGGTCCAGGAGCAGCTGGCGCGCCTGCGCCGCGCGCGGGCGCGGTCGGGCCGTGCGGGCGCGGGTTGGGTCGTGCAGCGGCTGTGAGCGGCGTACGCCTGGGTCCGCGCCGGAGCCGGCAGCGGTCGGGAAGTCACGGCACTTGCGACAAGGACGAGAGGAGTACAGTGTCGCTAACCGCAAGCAGACATCTGGAGAGCAGGGGCTGGTGCCAGCATGGCTCAACATGATGGGCGCATCAGCAGTGCTGCACCGTGGATTGGCCAGCATTTTGTGATCGACCCCACAGGCACAAGAGCCTACCAGGAATGACGCCGCTAACAGGTACGCTTTCCATGCCATGCTAAATAGCATGCAAGATACCATGCCAGCGCACCATCAGAGCAAAGACCTCGGTAAACTCCAACAAGCTTGAAGTCTGCGCATGCCCCACGTGGCACGGTGCTGCTCGCGCCTGGGCGACGTGCGGGTCCGCGGCTTGGCGCGCGGCAGCCAGCTGCCGCCGCAGCTCGATGTTGTCCAGGTTGCGCTCCGCGAGAGCCTGCTGCAGCGCGGCATCCCGTGCGCGCAGCGTCGCCGCCTGCTCCGCTCGAGCGCGTCATGCCTGCTGCCATCTGCTCTCCGACCAACCGCTGCCAAAAACGCAAACACTGTCTGAAGTGCGCCGGGGCGTCAGCGCTGCTGCAAGAAAGGAAATAACTGATACAGGCTGGGCACACGCTTGAGCGTCACAAGGCAGTTCTTGGGAGGCCCCGCTCGCAAGTGGCTGGCTGCAGGGCACGGTGCGCGCCTCCTCTGACAGCTGCTTCTCCGCCGCGCGCGCCGCCTGCAGCGGCTGCGGCGCGCTGGCGGGCTCCGCAGAGCGGCCCTCTGTGCTCGCCGCCTCCGCCTCCAGCAGCGCCGCCTGCAGCTGGTTCGCGCGCTCCGTCGCGTCCTGCAGCTGACCCTGCGACACCAGGGATAAAATTGTCCTCCTGTTGCGACACAGCCAGTGCGTCAAGCACGGCGTGGCCGCCATGCGGACCAGCTGGATTGAAGACAACTGCAACAAGACTTGGACCAGCGTTATATGCGCGCACCTCCAGGTCTGCCTCACGTGCTTTAGAGTCAGCTAGCTGCTGCCTGAGCTCGTCCTCCTCGCCGTGTCCGCTCGGGCTCGCGCCCTTGTCCTGTGCAGCCAGGCGCAAGCCATGGGATGCGTTTGCACTATGTAAGCTGGCAATGCACAGCGGAGCTCGCCATACCTGTTTGGCGCTGAACAAGGGCTCATAGGCAGGCAGCTGCGGCTCCTCGGCGGCGGGTGCGGGCCGCTCATACTGCGGCACAGCCTCGCCGTATATCTCTGCGCCATATATGTCGTCCTGCGTGTGCAGAGGCGCTGTCAGTCACCATGTGGAGAGGTCGGCGCAAAGCGGTGCCGGGCATGCATCGGCCGCATCGAGCGCTTGCCTCGTCCATGACTGCTCCCCAGACCTCCCAGCTTGCTCCAGGCTATGGCACCATACCGCACAGAGCACGCTGCTGAGCAGGCAGGCCGGTCGCTGGGCGGGCTGATCGCGCGCGCGCTTATGGAATCACCAGAGGGGCAGTTTGTGGGAACAGATGGCTGTCTTGGCGAAGCTACTGGGCTAGCTTGCTTGAGTCAACTGCGGCTTGGAGTCTGCTCTCGCTTTGTGCAAGCACACCCTTTCTGAGGTCTGGCTCACCCTTCTCAAAAACGAAACGAGCTAGTACTCTGCTGCTGCTGCCTCGACAGCCGCTTCACAACTGCGCCCAATGCCCCTCTTTGACAACCTGTTCAAGGCGCCGGGCGCGCCGCAGGGCGGCCTGTTTGCGCCGGACAGCAAGTTCAGGCGGCTCGGGGGCGGCACGCCGGCCGCTGCGCCAACTGCAGGCTCGCCTGCTGACTTGCCACAGACCGCGAAGAAGAGGAAGAGTGCCGGCCTGGGCGATGGAGTGCGGAAGCGGCAGAAGGGCGGGGCGGCTGAGCCCGCCCGGCACGGCGACGAAGCCTTGGAGGCGCAGGGCAAGCGTGTCAAGCGCGCTGTGAAGGCCGCAACGGCTGCGGCAGGGCACACTGAGGCGCAGGCGCCCGCTGTGCAGCCTCACGCGGCCTCCAGCTCGCCGCGCCGGCACACAGGCAGCCTGCCGGACACGTCAGCTGCGGCGCACGCGCAGCCCGCCTCCGGGAAGAAGGCGCGCAGCGCGGCCAAGGCGCTGCCAAACGGCGGCATCCTCGACAAAATGGCTGCCGCAGGCGGCCCCGCCGTGCAGCGCGGCGCTGCCGACCCGCTACCGCGCAAGCGGCACAAGACCACAGCTGCGGCTGTTGCGGCGCCGCGCGCGGTAGCCGGCGCAGCGGCGGCAGAGGCCGGCGGCGCGGCGCCAATGCGCGTGCGCACGGCGGGCCTGGACGGCAGGGCTGCCGGCGGTGGCCTGGCGGCGGCGCCGCTGGGTCGCATGGCAACCAGCGAGGAGGCTGAGCCTGACGTCGACGTAGACGCGGAGGGCGGGACCGGGCGGGCGGAGGGCGCGGCCGCGCAGCCGGAGCGGGCGCCGAGGCTTACGCCGCAGCAGGAGGCCGAGCGGCTGGCGCGCACCGTGTTCGTGGGCAACCTGGCGCCAGGCATAAAGCCCAAGCGCGTGCGGCACGCGCTCGCGCAGTGCGTCCTCGCCCCCGGCCTCCACCCCCTCCCGCCTGGCGCAGCCTTGATACGCAGGCTTGCCGGGTTGCGCGGGCGGCAAGACGGGCTGGGGGGACGGGGTGCGCCAGCCGCAGGCAGTGGCAGTGCGCCTCTCTAGGATTGGCAGGCGCAGCGGCGGCCACGGGGGCCCTGCAGTGCAAGCCATTGGCGCTGAGCGACAGGCTGGCGCCAGGCCTGCGGCCTTGCTTGAACTGCGGCCTGGAGCCCGTGGGAGGCCTGTTTGGGCAGCGCGCGCGGTCCGCCGGACCGCGCGCCGTCGCGCGCGCATGCTTCCCGGGGCGCTGGACCCTGCGCTGCCAGGGACGCCAGACTCTGCGCTGCCAGGGCTCCAGGGGCGCCCTAACCCTAGACCCTGCGCGCCGCTCAGGTATGGCGCGGTGGAGTCGGTGCGCCTGCGCTCGGTGCCCGTCAAGCTGGACGTGAAGATGCCGCGGCGCGCCGCCATCCTTACCGGCAACGTGGCCGCCGACCGCGGCACCGCGCACGCGTACATTGTTTTCGCCGACGCGGCCGCCGCTGCGGCCGCGCTCGCGCTCAACATGACGGAGGTGCGCTGCGCACGTGGCAGGCCTGCCGCCGCGCCGTGCTCCCCACTGGTGCTGTGCGGGCCTCCGCATGTGGCCGTGGGGCGCACCGCGTCGCCGGCAGGGGTGCGCCAGTGATGCCACGATGTTGCGGCCCGTAGCCGGCAGGCGCCCATGCCCTGTTCGAGCAGTTAACCGAACAGATGCGCAGACAGACACCTGGACAGTGGCGCTTGTTGCCAGGAGCGTCTGTGAGTGGTCATGGTCGCCGGGCCACACATGCTCTGCATGAGACACCTTGCTTTTCAGCGGATAGTTGTTGTCGCGAGGCTAAAGCTGCATGGGGGCGGCCCAGCTGGACGGCCTGCACCTGCGCGTGGACCTGGCAGCCAGGCCGCGCGGGGCGAGCAATGCGGGGACCGGCGCGGACGCCGGCTCGGCCAGCCGCGGCGCGGCCGACCCTGGCGCGGTGCTCTACGACCCTGCGCGCTCCATTTTCGTCGGCAACCTGCCGTTCGACGTGCAGGCGCGGCCCGCGCCCCGCCGGTCCGCGGCCGCGCGCCTGCCAGCCCCTGCAAGCGTCCAGATGCAAGCAGAGCGCGCGTTAGGCCCGAAACTCCGCGCAGGACGAGGAGGTCATCCGCGCGTTCAGCCGCATGGGCGGCGCGGCCGCGGGCGGCCCGGCCGGCGGCCCCGGAGCAGCGCTCGCAGGCGCCGCCGCGGGCGTGACGGCCGTGCGCGTGGTCCGCGATGCTAAGACCAACGTCGGCAAGGGCTTTGCGTTCGTGGAGTTCGCGTCGCCCGCTGCCGCGCGCATGGCGCTCGCGCTTAACGGCACTGAGGCGCGCTGCGGCGGCCTTGCTGCGGGCATGCTTGTGTTGTGTCATCAGCCTGTGTAAAGTCTCTCGGGCGTCCTGACCCTGCATGTCTGCAAACTTGAAGACGCCGGCCCTCCCCTGCCGCGCGTTGGGAATAGGCATATAAGTATGTTTGTGCCCATGGCAATAGACTTGTGGCTAGCGTATGCAACCTTTGAGTGGCTGCAACCGGGCCCCCGCATGAGGCAAGAAAAAGCTGTGCTTGCGGCCAAGCGCCTCAGCGCCTCTGTGCGGCATCTGACCAGGTGGCGGCGCTGCAACCGCAGGTGCGCAAGCGCGCTGTGCGGGTCACGCGCGTGGCGGCGCCGGGCAAGGCCGCGCGCGCAGGGCCCTCTGCGCTGACCACACGCTTCAACAAGGGTGCGCCTAGCGTGTGTAGCCGGGACCACCAGTCCATGGGGCGAAGGGCGTCCGAGCACAGAGCTGTCCTGCTCCTTTGCCGGCACAGTGCATGAAGGGGACCGCCATACCACAGGCGCACATGGCGTCTTGTGGTATTGAGCTGTCCTGTGCGCGTGCAGGCGCGCGAGCAAGCGGTGCGCGCGGCGCGCGCGGCGCGCGGGCGGCGGCCGAGCCGGCGTCCGCCTGGCAGGGCTTGCGCACCAAGGGCCGCGGCGGCAAGCTGGCCAGCAACCCCGCGGCGCGCACCGTGCGCGGGAGCAGCGGCGGCGGCCGCGGCGGCGGTGCTGCTGGCAGGGCGCTCGGGGTTGCACGGGGGGGCTCGGGGAGTCCGGGCGGCGCTGGCAAACGTCCCGCCGTCGCTGCGCGCAAGGCAAAGGCCCGCGGCCTGCCTGCGGCAAAACCCAGTGCGGCCAAGGCGCGTGCGGCGAGGGAGGCACGGAAAGGCGGCGCGCGCAAGGGCGCTCGATGAACATCATACAGTGTCGTGGTAAGTCACGGAGTTTGCAAAGCTGCCATGCACACATACCTTTCACCGCTGTAGGAAGGGCAGTCAGGAGGCTGCCATGTGTCAGGCCAAGGCGCATGGGCCACCCTGCAGTGCAACTTAGGCAACTAAGTTCACAATTGTGGAGGCCAGAATACTTATACACACCGGTGCAGACAGGGTCTACCTGACGGACACGCCCACGGCCGATACAGTGTACTCGCTGCAGCCATACACCTGCAACCTGTGCTGTCTGCTCATGCCTTGTTGTGACGATGCTACATGATTGGATAGTAGTTGCAAACACACACTGTTCCACGCTCTTGGCACCCTGTTCTTCTAATACCATTCTATGCGGCAAACCTTCAACACGCATCCGTCAACCAATAATGCGTACCGGCCTGAACCAGAAAAAAATACCGTGCCACATGCGTGGCCGTCAATATGTTTTGCACATGCGCACGCGCAGGCCAGCCTAACCAATCACTTCGCTTCAAGCGCATTTCAGTTCTTGACCCTAACCAAAGCGCAGGCAGGTCTGCCGCTCACGCGTGGGTGGCTCTGCCGCTCGCGCGTTGCAGCCGCCAAGCGGCCGTCGCCTGGCGCTCTACCCCTGCAGACGACTGGAGCAAAGCAATGCTCTCTCAGTGTACACTTGACGCCCTAGGTCCTACGTGTACACAGGCCCTCTCCTAGGACCTGGCCTGCCAGCAGCTCCGCGGCAGCTGTGGCGCCCATCCATTTCAGCGCTTCCTGTACATCTGCGACACCACCAGGCGTCAGCACCACCCCGTTGAAAGCTCAAATGTGCAGTGCCAATCACAGAGAGCCAGCCGATGAGTCAAAGATGACGCTGACTTGCAACTGATACCGCTGCCTTGCAACTGATACCGCTGCCTTGCAACTGATAATGCTGCCTTGCAAGTGAACAGCACAGATGATTGGCGAGCCACGCTGACCGGAACAGTGCGCCCACATGCAAGGCACCTGCGCTCCGGCCTGCAGCGCGCACCTGCACGCACGCCTGTTCCCTGCCGTCCACAGCGGTGACGGAGGACACCTTCAGCACACCCTTCTCCGGGCAGCTGAAGGTCTCCACGATGCGCCCTGCACAGCGGCAGCACTGTCTCAGCTACAGCGCCGTGGCCGGGGCGCCCGGCTCCCCGGTGCTGACCGGGGCGCAGCATGCTTGGTGACGCGACCTGCTAAGCAGCCAAAGCAAGCGCGTGTGCAAGCAGTGCGAGCTCAGACGGAACGGCAGCAAGCCAGGCCTGCACAGGGTCTCAGCCCCAGCTTGTTCGCGCCGGGGCGCGGGCCCACCCGGCAGCGGCTGCTCGAGCTGGATGTCGATCTGCAGCCCCTCGGGCACCTCGCGCAGGAAGGCGCGCTGCTCGCCGCCTTTCTTGTCGCGCCGCCCCATGACCGTCTCGCGGCCCAGCAGGAAGTCCTCAGAGTGCTTAAAAAAGGGCACCTTGTCCACCTTGTACGTCGTCCGCATGCCTGCGCGCCGCCGCCGCGCGTCTGTGGGCAGCGGCCAAAAGGCGCGAGCCTGCACCGCCACCCACGGCGCACCAGCGCGCACAGGCATGCTGCGGTGAGGCCGGAACGTGCGACAACCCTCGGTGCACGTCCCACCGCGTGAGCTGAGCCAATGGGCTGTAGGGCAGAGCTGCCACTTGACAGCACAGTGCTAGTGCGGAGCAGCGGTGCCAGCCCCACAGACTTGGCAAGCGCGTGAGCGCGCCGTCGCCAGTGTGCTCAATGCCAATTCCGTTCATCAGCTTCATCGCGGTGGCTTTCTGGATGCCGCCAATCTGCAGCAGGTCCAGCTGCCGCGAGTAGCAGTCCAGCTGCGAGCGCTCCTTGTCCTGCAGGCGCAGGTACTTCAGCAGAGTGACAACGCACGGTGCCTGCACGCCTCCAGCCGCGCTCGCAGGGCAGCAAGCAGCGCGGCACAGACCGGCACCTTCTCCCAGCGCCCAGACAGGTTGAGCCCCTTGGTGCCCGGCATCGCTCCCAGCATGCAAAACTCGGTGAGCGCGTTGTGTGCAATGTGCGCCACGGACAGGAGCGCAGTCATACACTGCTGACGGCCAAGCTGCGGAGGTTGGTTCAAGTACTGCGGTTGCAACTGCAGAGCCTTACATAAAGGGACTGGAAAAGGAGACGGCCTGCTAGGAACACGTCGGTAGGCATGCGGGACCTGAGCTCTCGCTAGTGCTTCATAATCATTAGGCAACTCAGGCGGTGCCTGGCTGAGCGTAGATACAGAGGAGACGCGGCGCTGACGATGACTGGGGCTGCGCTGCCGCCTTGATGTTCAAGGCAGTGCGGGCTGGCACCTACGCATTCACTGTGAGCAGACTGTTCGCGCCGTGCGTGACCCTCCTGCAGCACAGCAGCGCGCCTGGGAGCGGGTACAAGGAGACACTTGCGCCGTGCGCCGGCAGCGCTGCACCGGCGCGCATGTTTGCATCACATTCAAGCGCGGACGCATGCCGCGGGCATGGGCCACGAGTGTGGCCCGATGGCTTGGACGCGTGCCAGAATGGGGCAGCTGTAGGCCACTGCCCGGTGGGTGCAGAGTCCAAGGCGGAGGCCACGCCTGGCGCCAGCGTGCGGCCGCTCAACATCGTTATGCTGGTGCGCCGGGCCTGGCAGGGCAGTCGCACTCTTGTTTTGCTTGCCAGACACTTGTGGTGGACCCCAGCTGCAATAGGCGTTTCTGCTGTCTGCACACTGTGTTTCATTTGCCAAGACGGCAATACATGGTGGCACGAAGAAGTCTGCAGGCCAGGCGCCTAGCGTGTGCGCCCTTCTGCGCAGGCTGTCGGCACGCAGGGCGACATCCAGCCCTTTGTCGCGGTGGCGCTGCGGCTGCGGGAGTTGGGCCACCGCGTGCGCGTCGCCACGCACGGGCCGCTACAGGCGTTTGTGGAGCGGTATGGGTTGGAGTTCTACGACATTGGAGGCGACCCGGCGGTGCTAGCGGAGTTTGCAGTGCAGAGCAAAGGCGCGCGCGCGCCTTCTCCAGTATGCCCTTGCCGGGCATATGGGACAGTCTAGCTCATGTTGGATGTATTGCACCTATCTTAGTGTACGCTCCTGACAGCGTGCATGTATGCATATGGAAGCGGGTGAGGAAAACACTAAAAGTTTTGTGGAATGGTTGAATTTGGATTCATGGGAGTGATGCACATCTCTAATCGGCGCGTGTATGTGAGTACTTTCATGTCTTGCTGAGGATCACCATTGACGCGGGCTTCAACCCGTCAAAATTCAACTGACATATAGCAGGTCTGGTCTGCCATTGCTCAACACGAATACCTCTGGCAAGGCTGCTTCTGGCAGACACGTATCATTTGCTACATGGCTGGAGTCCCACGTTGCTGAGGAGTGGGAGGCCTGCACATGCACAGTGAGCTGTCTCTTGCAGGTGATACGGGTGCCGCGCGGTGCCGTGAACCGACCTGCCTTGGTGCGTGCGGCAGGCGTCTTCCCGCGCGGGCCCGGCCAGGTGTTGAAGCTGCGCGCGCAAATCAAGGCGTATGTGGCGGGTCAGCTGGCGGCGTGCACGCAGGCGCACCCTGCGGCACCCGACGAGCCATTTGTGGTGCGCCGTTGGGCCGATAGTGTCGTGTTGCTGAAGGACGCGGTTGGAAGCGCAAATGCACTGCAGCAATGCGTTGTCCATGCCAGCATGCCTGTGCCTCCGGATGCAGTAGCATGTATGTCCATGCTTGCATTTGCGGGCAGTGAACACTGGATTATTGATGTGTTGGCGCTGTACACTCAAGCGAGCGGGGCACTTATAGAGGTTGACAGGCCTGAGTTGGTGGCTGCTGGAGAGATGTGTAGCAATATTATATGAGATTGTGGTGTCCAGTCGCAGGGTCACGCAATAGCGGGTAATATGATGTTTGCCTGATACTGTGCTCTGCGGCGTGTCACCAGGCAGACGCCATCGTTGCAAACCCGATTGGGTACGCACATGTGCACGTGGCGGAGGCCGTCGGGGCGCATTTGCACATCCTGTTCACGATGCCGTGGCACGCCACGTCGGTGCGCGCCTTTCCTCACACCTGCTCAAAATCTTGCTATTGTAAGCTCACGCCTGAGCTCATTGTCCAGTGTGCGGCGGTAGGACCCCGGTGCGCCTGTTGTCATTACATGTGCGTGCTGACACATGTCATGTTTCACGCTCTTGTTTTTCTGGGGGCCCTGAGGGGCGCGCACTGTCCGCGCCAGGAGTTCGGGCACCCGCAGGCGCGCTTCTTGCACGAAAAGCGCTGGCGGCTGTCGCCGGGGGTGCAGCGCGCCCTGCAGCCGCTGCTGGGCGCCATCAATCGCGCCACGTTCTTCGCCGTCGACAGCGCCATGTTCACCGGCACGGTGCGCGCGGACCGGCCGGGTGTGCCGCGCGGGCTGTGATTGAGGACTACTTTCATGCAGATGCGTCTCTTTGGCGTGGTACATACTGCCACCCATTGTATGAAGAAAGACAGATGGGCGTCCAAGCGGCGCGTGTCAAGACCTGGGTAGCACTCAGCATGTGATGCGGCAGAGGCGCGCGGGACTGTGCGCCCGCGGTCTAGTGGTCGTGGGTCACTGCAATGTCAGCCTGCTAAGGGAGGTGGGCCCGGGCGCAGGCGGACATCCTGCACACCTACCGCACGCGCGTGCTGGGCACGGGGTCGCTGTTCCGGCTGCGCCACTACCACCGGCCGCTGGCGCACGCGCCGGTGCCCACCTCGTACACCTTCTCGCCCGCGCTGCTGCCGCCGCCGGCCGACTGGCCGCGCCACGTGCACGTCACCGGCTTCTGCCGCCTGCAGGTGCTGCGCGGATGCTGACCTGCGCCTCTGAGCTGTGTGGCCTGAAGAGTATTGAGGAAGCAGCTTCGTGGCCAGGATTCACCAACGTTGCGTGGCGCGCATGCTGTAGGCCAGTCAACTGTTTCCTGAAGTTTGCAAATATAACCCATGTCTTGGTGGCCGTGCACCTGACTCACACGTAGGTGTGATGATGCAGCGCAGCATCTGCTGACACGTCTGAACCGCTCACAGGCCACGGCGGCGACCAATGGCTACACGCCGCCGCCGGAGCTGGAGGCTTTCCTGGCCGCGGGCCCGGCGCCGGTCTACATCGGCTTTGGCAGCATGACGCTGCCAGACGCACAGGCGAGGGTCCAGGCGCATGCGTCCACAGCTTATGCCCCTCGTAACACTTTTGCCAGAAGTGTTTGTTTGGTGCCTTCACAGAAGTTGTGTAGTGGCTGAGCCAGCCCCGGCAGCACCTGGGAGCGGCGCTGATCCTTTGGATTGTCACGGTGCTGTGCGCACGGTGCTGTGTGTGTGCAGCAAACCCCTCAGTCGTAGTACCCAGTGGGCGTGCGGCCGGTGGCGTGCAGGTTGCCACGCGGACAGTGTTTGCGGCGGTGAGGGAGACAGGCGTGCGCGCCATCATTGGCCGAGGTGCGGCAGCCGCTGGCGCTGTTGTTGCTTGGCTGTGCTTGCCTGCTGCAACTGTGTGCGTGCTCAGGCCAGGCTGAAAAGATGGGGCCCGCTCAGCCACATAGGCTTGCTTGCGGAGGTGCTCTGTGTCTGCGCACAGCATGTTTCTGAAGCTTGGCAGGCCCGGTGCGTGTGCACATGCGTGGAGGGCTGCCAGGGTTTGCTCGTGGCTGCCACAGGCATGGGCGCCCACGCTGAGGGGGGCGGTATCGTGGGCGCAACATTTTTTTGCACGGTTGAGCTGCGAGACAGGTGACTGCAGCCGGCAGGCCACCCACGCGACAGGGTGTGCATGCGGCAGGGTGGGGCGGCCTTGGCGCGGTGGACGCAGGCGACATCCCCTCAGGCGTTCTGATCGTTGGCGAGGTCCCGCACGACTGGCTCTTCCCGCGCTGCACGGCGGTGGTGCACCACGGTGGCGCAGGCGCGCTCCTCACAGTTTCGTGTGCGCCATGGGTGCTGAGCGCGGAGAAGGGGCCGGGGCTGTGTCGTGGGGACATCGCGTCCTGAGGGTCTGCCCTGCGCACTCTTGCTGCGCCCTGCCATGCATGGCTGGATGTGTCCTGGCACGAGGCCGCCCTGCTATGTGTTGCGCACATTTCACATTTCATTGGACCCAACTCCCAGTTTGCAGTGATGTTCGCAGTGGTGGTAGACATTACAGCCTGCAGCCACTGACACAGCAGCGCGCGGTCGAGCAGGCACGGTGGCGACCGGGCTGCTGGCTGGCTGCCCCACCATGGTCGTGCCCTTCTTCGGTGCGCCGGCCCTGCGCTTTCCTCTGTGTGCATCATGCTGTGCTTGGGCGCGCAGTGCCTTTGCAACCATAAAGTCATTTCCATGTGCGACATCCATGGCAGTGAGCTGAGAGCCGCAGTCGAGGCCCCTGTGCCAGGAATGGCGGGCAAGCGGGCATGCAAGCTGCGCATGCGACCCCCGTGCATGCGCGGGAGCAGGGGACCAGCCATTCTGGGGCGAGGCGTGCCGGCGCTCGGGCGTCGGCCCCGCGCCCGTCGACATCGACAGCCTGACCGCGGAGCGCCTGGCCGACGGCCTGCGCACGCTCGCCCAGCCGCAGGCGCGCCCCAGTCCCCACCTTATCGTCCACAGGCTAGGCACGGGATGCACGAGGCTGTTATCGAGCACCGCATGCGTGCACAAACATGAGCAGCCTGCTGCGAGTGTGCTTGCGGTGTCCTGGCCGGTGCAAAGCCATGCGCTGTGGCGTCGATCTGCTGCTGCGCCGCAGGTGCGCGCGGCCGCGGCGCGCATGTCAGAGCGCATGCGGGCGGAGCCCGACGGCGCGCAGGCCGCTGCAGACAACATCCTGTGGTGCGCGAGGGGCCCCATGCCAGGCTCTAGAAGCTCATTGCAGGCTGCTGACCACTTGCGCCATTGAAACGCGGCCTGGCTCCGCGCTGCTGCGGTCCGCCGCCGTTTGGGCCAGTCTGCCACACTGCGTGCTTGTGCTGTGAGCTGATAGTGCCTGTTCGGAGGAAGCGCCCTGTCTGCCGATTGTATATTAAGCGAATGATCGCGCATGGGTGCGGAGCTAGGCTGGGCTCAGGGGCCACAATGCTTTATGTGACTGCACAGTTAAAACAAAGGTAGACGGACAGATCTTTCTGCTTGCACAGGCACTATGCATCGTATGCGGCGCAGCGCGCGCCCGCACCGGCGCGCGCGGCCGACGCAGCGCCGCTCGCGGCCAGAGCTGCGAGCGGTGGTGAGCCCGCCGCAGCGCTCGGCGGCGGCGGGGCGCTGCTGCTGTCGAGCCCTGCGCTGGCGCTGGGCCCCGCCGCGGACGGACCGCATGCGGCTGTGAACGGCGCCGCAGCCGGGTTAGCCAGCGCAAGCCCTGCTGCTGCGGCGCTCGCGGGGTGCCATGCAGGGCCGGGGCACGACGCGTGGCGGGAACGCCCCGCAGTGCACTCGCCTGTGGAGCGGCAGGGAGCTGAGGGGCCTGGAAGCGGCGACGGGGAGGCCGCACTGGGGAGCGCGGCGGCAGGCGGCGGCAGGCCGGACAGCGCGCGGGAGTGCTGCTCCGGGCCCGCGTCGGGTAACCCTAACCCACGCCCTGACTCTGCTGACCTGTACCCGGGCGGCATGGCATACGCGGCCGCGCCAGCTGAAGCGGCGGCCGCGCCGACCTCCCCGCGACCCAGCGAGAGTGCGGCAGCGGAGGGCGCGGGCGCGGGCGCAGCCCCCGCGCCGCGCGACAGCATTGTGCAGCGGGGCGACAGCAGCATGCTGGACACCATGGAGCGCGGCTGGCACGGCTGCGCCAAGGGGGCGGCCTGCGCGTGCGCTCGGGGCGACTTCTGCGCGTGCGGCGCGTTTGCCGGCGCACACCTGCCGCCGACTCTGGCGCACCAGCAGAGCGGCTGTATGCACGAGGGCTATGTGAGCGGCGCGCCGCTGAGCTACAAGCGGCTGCCGCTGCTGACGTGGTGGGTGGAGGCGGCGTGCGCGGCTGGCGGCGTGCTGCTGCTGCCGCTGCTGTCGCTGACGCCGTGCAGCACGTCTGCCGTGCGGGCGGACGCCGTCAGCCCTGGCTAACCTAGGGTTACCTGCCGGGCAGAGGGTTGGCAGGCCCGGACGGCATGCGGCTGCGTGACACGCGACTGCTGGCGCTGCTGGCGGGCCTGGGCTTTCACGCGCTCTGCGGCGTGCCGCTCTGCCGCCGCTGGCGCCGGCGCTGGGCAGCAGCGGGGCGGCGCGAGGGTTGCTATAGTGAACAGCCCTGGTGTGGCACAGCGGCAGGTCTTGCAGCCAGTCACCCGGTGACATGCAGGGTACGATGCTGAGTGCGAGGCTGCTGAGCGCGCCAAGCAGGCCCATTGTTCAGTCCCTTAGGTGGGGCGCACAGGAGCGCATGGTTGTGATCAGCTCTTACGTGGCCTGCGTGCTCTCTTTGGTCATCAATGTACAGACACCAGACAGGATCATGAAGAGGGTGCCACCCAGGCTGGCCTTGTTGAGGTTTGCTGAGTACACTGTGCATGTTGAGTGCACCGCCGTGGGTGCGCTGTGGTGCAGGGTGTGCCCCTCTTCATGGCAAGAAGCTGTGCGTGCCACTGGCAGACCGTGTGGCACTGCCCTCCCTTGGCCGCCAAACCAGCCTGTGCTTGTTGCCTGCCGGCTGGAAATGGAGACTGGCATGCAAGCAGACATGCACAGCGTGTTGGTGTGACCGCATGACTGTGCTGCCTGCGCTGGTTCAGGGAGTTCCTCCAGCGCATGCCTGTTTACAGTGGCAAGAAAATGCAAATAGTACGCTCACCATATCTCGTGACGGTTTTGGTATGCCAGTGTTGCCAGGTGCGCACGTGTGTGGCGGCTTTGCTCGCAGCCTCTGTAGTGACATTATTTCTATATCAGGTATTCGTTAGAATGATGCCAGGAACATAGTGAAAGTGTGTACATGAGCAGAGTTGTTTGTGGTGTTGCATGTAACACTTTGCCTTGCATCTATTCTGCTACTGTAGCGAAAAGGTGTTTGCAACCAGGATTTATATCTGCTTTGTAGCACATTGCAACCATATTGTTAGTCAGAGCTGCAGCAGCCTTGCATGTCTGCATGCCAAAAGTGAGAACAGGTCAGATGTATATGAGGCGTACAGCCCATACTTAAAACATCAGACAATGTAATCAGCTTGGTGACAGGAAGGGCATACCTCCCTGTTACAGGTGCATGGCGAGCTTCATAGAATTGAAGCATGCTCACATGCCACAGTGTGATAATTTGTGGGGGTAGGCGCTGACGAGTCGGGGTGTGGCTGCCTAACCCTAGCCATTGCTTGTACACCTTTCAATGCAGAGGTGACGAGGCAGACCCGGCTGTCAGTCGAGGCCCTGCGAAAGCGAGAATCGGCTATCAGTGGTGCAAAACATGCGGTGCCCGTTCGGTTTCTTGGGCAGCAGTGCGCCTGCGCCTGCCCCCAATGGCAAGTGCCCCTTTGCGGGGCTGCTGGCTGCGCCTGCAGGGCCCGACAACAATATGGACAAGCCGGCAGAGCCCGGACTTGGCACACGGCCGCCCACCAACTGCCCCGCGCCTGACAAGGAGCGCAGTGGCCCGGCTGCGGCGGCCGCAAGCGCAGCCACGCCTGCCGTCTGCCCATACGGCTTTGGGAGCGCAGCTCAGAAGGACGACGTGCTGGCCGCGCTGCAGTGTGCGAGGTATGACTTGCAGCTCTCTCACGCCTCCTTGCTGCATCTAGCTTACCTAGAGCTCACGTGTCTCAGGCAGAACCGAACAATTCTCCTATGCGCGTGCGCAGGTGCCGCGGCCTGTACTACGACGCGGTGCGGACCAGCTGCGGCCACTTCTTCTGCCGCGCGTGCATTACGCGCGACGGCGCGCAGCCGCTGTGCGACTGCCTGCTCTGCGGCGCCGACATCGCGTCTGTGGACGCAGAGCCGCAGCTCCAGGGTCAGCTCCCTCCCAGCCCCTGTGTGCAAAGCGCTGGCACTGCGGCGAGCGGCTCTGCCCAAGGAACTGTGACGAATGGCTCTGCCCAGGCCGCAGGCGGGCCCTGGTGCACGTTGCAAGACCTCGTGCACACGCTGCAAGCTCCCGCTCACTGCTGAAGAGCGCGCTCAGCGACCCGCTTACTGCGGCGCAGGCGTCGTGGACGCATACATCGCCGCGGCGGGCGCCGCCCCCGCAGCCGCGCGCAGCGCGCCGGACGCTGCAGCCGCCGGCGGCGCCGGCGGCGCGGGGTCTGGCGACGGCGGCGGTGGCGATGGCGGCCGCGCCGCATTTCTCCTGGACACAGCGCTGCGCTCCATGGCCGGCAGGAACTTTGTGGCGGCACGCGCGCGGCTGACGCTGTGCCGCGCTGCTCTGCTGGCCCGACTTGGGCTGGGGCCGGAGGAGCACGGCGGCAGCGGCGGCGTCTCTGGTGGTGCGGCGAGCGCGGCCAGCTGCGAAGAGCAGGGAGGCCGCAGCGAGGGCGCAGCGGCCCTGGGCCGGGCCGAGCCTGGGGCGGGCGACGGCAGTGGCGGCACCGGGGCCGCTGCCGCAGGGCAGGCCTCACCGACGGCTGAGGGCCGCGCTGCAGCTGGCGGCGGCGGCGAGGCGGGCAGCGCCGGCAAGCCAGGCGCGGCCGGCCGCGACAGCGGTAGTGCCGCGGCAGCTGGCCACAGGGAGAGCGCCAGGGACCCGGTCCGGGAGGGTGGCGCCGGCGGCAGCGCTGACCAGCTGGCGTGCCAGCTGGGCGCCGTGTGCGGCTCCCTGGTGCGCGCCCAGGCCAGGTGTGCAGGGTGTATGTATACACTGCAGTGGCTACACGGTCTGCCGCACTGCAGGACTGCCTGGGACAGAGAAGCTTGTGTGCGCACGCTGGTATGTGCAGAGACGCGTGCCGTCGCACTGCAGACACGCCCTGCTGGCCCGGCCTGGCACTCCTGTGACGGCGCCCCACACGCCATCTCATGTGCTGGTCGTGTTCAGCAAAAGCACACAGAAGCGTCGCGCCAGTGTCACTTCCCCCCCCTGCTTTCAGTCTCAACTACGCTCCTGCCAACCAGGCATAAGTCGCGCTGCCCCCCGGCCAGCGGCGCGGGTGTTGCAGTGGCTGGCTGTGGCTCGCTTTGAGCTGCCCCGACTGGAGGTCTGGGACGCGCGCAGGGCGACTGCTGCAGAGCGCTGGGCGAGCCGGATGCGGCGGCGGGCGCGTACCGCGAGAGCGTCGCGCACCTGCGCCGCTGCGCCGCGCCGACGCGCGATGCGCTGCGCTGCCGCGCGCTGGCGGCCAGCAAGCTGGGCGACCTGCTCTATGCGCGCGGCGCGCTGCCCGCGGCGCTGGCGCAGTACACCGACGCGCTCGCCGCGCGCCGCGCCGCGCTCGCCGCGGCGACCGCCGGCGGCGGGTCTGCAGCGGAAGCCCTGGCGCTGACATGCCAGGGTCAGGGCCGGCGGGCGGAGCCTGCGCCCGGGGCGGCCGGGGCGGGGCCGGGGCGCGCCGCGCCGGGCGGCGCCGCGCGCTTGAGCGGCGGCGATGAGAACGGCGGCGGCAGCGGCGGCGGCTCCGGCGGCGGCGGCGGCGGCGCGGAGCTAGGGGTGCCTGTGGCGGAGGCGCTCGACCACGCGACCTCCCTGTGCAAGGTGGCCGACCTGGAGCAGGCGCGCGCCCGCTGCCGAGGCGCGCTAGGCGGGGCAGAGCCGTGGCTGCCGCAGCTGGGCTGCAGCGGCGCGGCGCGCGAAGCGCCGCGTCGCGTGAAGCGCCGCGCCCTGCGCGCGCTGGTAGGTGTGGGCGTAACTGGCAGGCCTGCGGTGCCATGCGGACTGGGGCATGGCGGACCGGCCGCACCGTGAGTGTGGGGTGGACAGCGAGCGGGCATGGGGCGAGGGGCGGGCGGGGCGCTCGCGTTCTCGGCCTTTTGCCTGTGATGGAGCGGTCTATCTGGTATGCCGTTTGTGGGGAGCGCCAGGCTTGGCGCCAGATTAGGCACACAGAGGTGCTGTCTATGGGCCGTGCGAGGGTTTGTGGCCCTGTGCATGTGGGCACATGCTGTCACTTCTGACCTGCTCCTGCCTGCCGGCGCGCGCAGGCGCTGGGGCGCCAGGCCGCGGCGGACGCCGCGCTGGCCGAGGCCGCGCAGACACTGCAGGTCGCGGGGCCCGCGGCCGTCGCGGGCGGCAGCCCGGCGCTGGTCGCCAAGGCGCGCGCGCTGCGCGACTTCCTGGCGGGCGGCGCGTAGGCTCTGCACTGATCTTACACTGGATAGGCTTTCGACTTGTTAACGCCCCAGGCGAGCAGCGTGCAGCAGGGAGGCGGCTCTAGATTTCGCATTGATATGGTTATGACGCGAGCACTGCACTCTTTGTGATTGTGGACTCGAGAATGTGGCTCCTGGCATCTGCCACGTGCCGGACACATGTATGATAAGGGTGCAAGGCCCTGTACAGCGCCGCTGCTTGCAGGCTTGTCTGAGTGTAAGACTTTCGTAGTGCGCGCGCTTTGACGTAAGCTGTGCTATGGCCCTGTGTGTTGGCCCTGTGTGTGCTTTAACAGCAGGGTTCGGCATGGCGGGGCACAGAGCATGCCCAAGCCACTACCAGGTTGGAATCCACTCATGAACATCCGTACACTCACAGCGGTCATTGCACCACTCTGCAGACACAGGGCAGAACGACCGCTGCTGCGCAGCACCTCTGATAAGCAAAACAGGGGTCATGATGCTCTGGCAGTCAACGGCAAGCTGAGCATGCATGTGTTGTGCCTGCGCGCTGCATGCAGAGGCGCGATCATGCAGGAGTCTTGCTACATCGACCATATATTGACCCAAACACACAGCGTGTTCTCCAACGTACTGCAACAACCCGACCGCATCGTCATCATCGCAACTTGACCAGCGCTGCGCTGACTGATCGCCGCAGGACAAGCATGCTGCGCTCAGGGTACGTCGCTTCCGCATACCCGGGAACGCACAGGCGCCGCGCAACGCCGGCCACCATGTGGGCGCTGCCAGAGCATGCCACGCACCCCAAATAGCATGCCTCTCCCGCGCGCAAACCTCCGCCAAGCCAAACCCGCTCCAACAGAAAGTGCTCGCTGCGCGGCCGCGCAGCTGCGCGGGGCCGCGCTTGGCCGCCGTGTGGAACTTCCGCTTAGGGTGTGCAGCCCCGCCCCGACCCGGCCGCTCCCGCCGCCGCCCGGCGCCGCGCTAGTTGACCAGCTGCACGGCCGCAATGGCCGGGAACTTCTCGCGCAGCTTCTGCGTGACGGCCACGCGCACCGTCATCACGCTCGCGGCCGGCCCCGAGATGCGCACCTTGACGATCGGGCCGTCGTTCGCCACGAGCTCCAGGCCGCCGCCGCCCGTGCCTGCGACGCGCCGGGCACGGGGCCTGGGCACCGGGCATGCCCAAGACATCGACAGCAACAGCGCCAGGACGCAGCTTGGCGCTCATGTGTGCTGCCGCTCTCGGCGCCAAGGCAGGGGTGCACGGATGCCGAAGCACGACCAAACCTCTAAGCAGCTCCTCCCATCAGCATCGGCTGAACATGAGCAACATCATCACGCCCCTCTATTCTGGCGCTGGTCAGGTCACCTGGGTCAAAGTCGCCCTGCAGCACGCCCAGGCGCGCGCAGGCGCGGGCCGCACCGACGAGGTAGGGCCGGATCTCGTCCAGCACGGTCTCCAGGTTGTCCTCCGTCAGCTCCAGGCCCATCTGCTCATCCATCAGCTGCTCGATCTCCAGGATCTCCTGCGCGCGCGCGCAGCACCCGCGGGATCACCCTGGGCGGCGCCCCTTGCTCCCGCGGACTGGGCGAGCCTGCACAGCTGCCGCTTGGCGGACGCCGCTCCCCAACCGCTCGGCGCGCTGCCGGACGTACTCCGCTTGGACATACTCAGATCGGCACGGGCAGGGGGCGGGGAGCGCCGGGCCGCTGCCAAGGCGCGCACGGGGATCTTCTCCTGCAGGCGGCGCTTGATGCCCATGGTCATGGTGGTCAGCGAGGACGGGCAGGAGCCGCAAGCGCCCTTCAGGCGCAGGTACACGACCGGGCCATCAATCTCCGCCAGCTCCACGTTGCCGCCATCTGCCGCCGCGCGGCCGCCTGTCAGCCCCGTCAACGCAGCAGACGGGCCTGGTGGCCCGCTTTGCGTGTGAGCCCCGGCGGGTCCAACACGCCCCCACGCGCGCCTGTACCCAGGCCTTCAGCGGCTGCGCCTCCGTGTGGCCCACGGCGCAGCCCATCACACCTTGCTGACGCTACAAATACACGTCAGGAAGTGGCTCCTCCGCAGCGCTTGACACTCTCAGGTTGAGAGTGTCCAGCGGCTCACCAGCGCACGCGTTGCTGCCTGCACACAAGCAGTGTGCAGGCACCCTTGGCGTTACCACTGGCGCTGCTGCCCAAGTGGGGCCCACGCCTGCCACAGGGCCACAGCATCCTGTACTGTTGCGAGAATGAAGGGGCCCGTGCCTGCCACCAAGGCTAGCGCAACCTGCGCAGCCGCGAACAGCGGGGGCGCGCGCCTGCCATAAGGTAGGGCCGGATCTCGTCCAGCACCAGCTCCACGTTCTCCGCCGTCAGCTCCAGCCCCGTGCCCGTGTCCGCCGCTGCCGCTCTGCACACGAGCGCCGGGCCTGCGCAGCCACCAAAGCATGAGCTCGCGCCCTTCTTACAGATTTGTCGTTCATTCCACTCCTGCCCTGTTGTGTGACCTTATGCTGCGCGTACGCGCGACGGTGATACCGCCCTGGTGTCGCGCGACAAGCGACACTGGGAAGCTTGTGCACCTGTGTGCGGCGGGGGGCGCTCGCACTTGATAGGTCCGTCCACGCTCGCCGCCGATAGCCAGAGGTCCATGCTCGCCTGCCGCACGCGCCCCCGGCCGGCTGCTCTGTGCGCTCGTGGCGCGCGCGCCCGCCACTGCCACCGTGCACAAAAGGCAGGCTGCCTGCTGACGGCCGCCCAGACGTGCTTGCTGCGCAGCAACGCTGGGATGCTGTGCACGAGGCTGCAAACCGCAAGGCGGGGGAGGCGCTCATGCTGGAAAGGCGTGCAGCGGCGCGTATGCAGTGCTTAGAGCAGGCGCCTCTCTGGCCACTGTCTAGATCCACAGAAACTGCTGTTCTCTTTGTCCGCTCTGTTTATGCTCGTGAGCACCTGTGCTTGCCCTATGATCTCAAACAGGGTAGGGACTCTCCATCAACCATCATTCATGAATGTGTTAATTAGCCCAACCAGCAGCGAAGACAATCACACCGTGCTTGGGACTGGATCCGGCCAACTCCCTCGCTGTAAACTTCTCAGTGACAGTGGCACGTAGGCTGCACCCCACATGCCTAGGTCCTTGACTACCTCCCATCCAGAAACGCGGCCTTGCTCGCATATGAGGCAGACACATCATATGCATGGACGTAGCGGTATGCCGCATTCCAGGCGAGCGGGAAGAGCGTCCCGCCCGGCGTTGGCGCCCAGGAGGCTGCGTAGATAGCGCTCTGCGCGTCACCCTCCAGCGCACGCCGCGCCGGCTCCGGGAAGAACCTGGGGCGAGCACACACGAGCTCGGAGGTTGTGGGACGGCTTGCCTGTAAGTTTAACACTCGGCTCATCTGCAAGGCCGCATGCAACCCATCACTGCACTCTGACTGCCAAGTATAGAGTTGGCATAGGGTTGCATGGCATGCTGGCAACGGGCTGCTGGCATGCCAGGGGACGGCCCACCAGGTGACGTTGGGCGGCGCAGGCTCGGCCGCGCCCAGGAAGCTCCATGCGCCCGCGTCCCAGAACTCCACCCAGTCGTGGTTGCCGCCGGCGGGGTTGTTCCAGCGCGGCGTGCCTGCCGCGCGCCGCGCGCGCAGCATTACGCGCCTGCCACCCCAGACGGGCGCCACCACACTGCTGCTCACAGTGCCGCCTGGCGCCGACACGAGCATCGCACTCGCACTGGCCATGCCTGCAGAGAGCTGCTTGCTCGCCGCAGCGTGACTCTGCTGCACACTGCTTTGCGGGGGCCTGTTGTATGCAGACGCCCAGCAAGCATGTTACAGAGTTGGCACCCGCGCCCGGCGCCGTCCAGCTGCTGATCGCACAGTGGCATTATGGCTCATCAGGCAATGGCCATGGCTCACGTCAGCAACGACCATGGCTCGTCAGCGCCGCGGGGCGGGCATGGCCAGCCGGCAGGCTTGCGGGGGGCGGCGTGCCCGCGACGCGCGCGGGCACGCCCACGGCGCGCAGCGCGTCCACCAGGAAGATGCTGAGCCCGGTGCAGGACGCGTAGGTGGCATTGATCACCTGCGCGCACGCGCATTGCGTGGGGGAGCTGGCCGCCGCGGCGCTGCTGGCGCGCGCCTGCCCAGCAATGTCGGCCGGCGTGCGGGCAGAGTCTCGCGCGCGCATGGAGGACTTGTCCTGTGTTTGGAGGTGAAGAAAAAAGGCAGCCAGACAGGTGCGTCCTGACAGTGTGCATGCATGGAAGTCATCGAGTACCGCGCGTGTGCAGCATGCGCAAGGCTGCCGGTGATACATATCATGCAGGCATTTCGTGCAGCGTCACACAGCTGTGGGGCGCGCATGGCAGCGTGCGATGACCACAAAGCCCGGGCGCAGGCGGGCTCGCTGTCACGCGGAAGGACCAGAGCAGGCACCCAGGCCCTTCCGCGAGCCTGCCAACCAATGGACAGGCTCCGGACGCAGAGCGTGGACGCGTGCGCCTGCTGCGCAGGCCGCGCCTGGAAGGGCGACAGCACGTCCGGCGTGGAGCCGGCGCGGAATTTGATGCCCCACAGGCGCCACGCGCGCGCGTTGAGCCGCAGCGCGGCCTCCGTCAGCGAGCGCGCGTCCGCCGCCAGCGGCGCCAGGCGCGCGCGGAACAGCGGGCGCCAGCGGTCGCGGCGCTCGTCCAGGCTGCGGGCGCACCACGCGCGCGGGGCCGTGTCGGGCCGCCTTGAGGGCAAGGCGGTGCTGCCTGGGGTTCAGGGAGGGTTCTTGCATACCCTACTGGTGGCCAGAGCGCCGCCAAGACGCGCGGAGCAGCGTGGAACAACTTCACGGCAGACATAAGGCTGCAGGTCAATAGTCCAAGCGAAGCACGCCTGCGCGTACAGGTGCCCAAGACAGCCGTCATACTAGTGCCAGACATGGTTGGGACCTGCACTTCTGCACGCGCAAGCACCTGGCATATGGAAGCACGTAGTTCAGGAAGAGCGGCCAGGGGACGTCGCGTGCCCAGCTGCTTGCGCCGCGGGCTTGCAGCGCCAGGTCAACTGTCTCTTCTATGTACTCGGACGAGAGCTCAGAGGCGTCCGACGGCGGCCAGGATGCGCGCAAGAAGGCGCTGCAGACCGCTTTGCCTGCACGGAGCCTCGAAGAAGATATCAAGATGTAGTGTCGAATAGTGCTTCTTTTTGCTCTGTGTTACAGCTAGCCGCAGTTGAGTGCAAGTGTGCTTCAACACTAAGCATTAAGCAAAGAGCGCACGTCTGCGGAGGCTGGGTGGTGTTTGGGGCTCAGTGCACCCGTGCCAGCTGCCAGGCTGCTCAGCACGGAGACGAACATCACAGCTTGACCTTTGCTCTGCAGCATCTTGACACTAGCTTAATGGCACAAGGCTCAGCACTCCAGGAACTCGGCGCATCGTCGTCATCATACGTCACAGCACACAAGTCAGGCAACAAGGCTGGACACGCCTTACTTTTGTTTGCGCTGACCTTTTAAATCACTGCTGCTCGGCCAGCAGCTTAATATAAATGCTCACTCATTGACATGACACAGACACTGTATGGAGTCAGTTTTGGCAGGCCTGGCTGGAGCACCCCAGACCTTGTTAACCCTCGAGCTTGCATGGCACGCATGTGTTCTGTACAAAAACTCTTACATGCGCTTGGCCGGGTCCATATACAGACTATGCTGCCCGGCAACTACAAACCACCTCCGTGGAATCTGGAACACCTACAACACCATCCATCTTACTGCTATCTAGCACACCCATCAGGCATATGCACAGCAGTTCTGCCACACGTGTGCAAGTCTGCCGTGCCTTGAGGTCTCTATGGACGGCCCAACAAGACTAACCCAAGCAAACCCATTCCTAAGCGCGCGCAGGCGCGCATGCATGCACTGGGTTCGTCATCATCCCAGGTCTACACAAAGATATGTGCAGCAGCCGCAAGCTGACCGCATGACAAAGCATGCGACCAACACTTCTTCCAACCTAAAAAACACATAACAAGCACAGAACTGCCCAAGGCCAGCACGAAATACAGATGCTTGCATCGCTTTTAGCCAGATGCAAGCAGTCTCAAAGCGCGGCTCTTAGACCTACTTGCATGCGTTGGAAAGCAACTGAACCTGTGGCGGCAAGTACCGCAATCACCCAATTCACCCTCTTCAATCTAGCGGGGTAGCGCAACGCTGTGCTCTGCTTGCACAATGCAGCCCTTTTAGATCCCAGTGTCAAACCCAAATCACCCAAGAACTAGCCCTGGTGCAGCATACCAAATAACGAGGCTGTCCAGTAGGGGCTGCCACCACCCCCTCATGCCAGCAAAATAGAGATGTTCATCATCAGCAGAAAACAACACACCAACTGCTTGCGCACATGGTGCTAGCACGTTGGCACAACTAGGATGTCATGATAAGCATGAATAAGAGCTGCACAGTTGCTAGACTCCGTAGCTGCGCTAGTGTTCAACCGCGGCTATCGGCACAGTAAGTGCGCATGCTAAAAATCTACATGCGGACACTTCTAACACACCCAAACAAGCAGTGACTGCGACAGGCGCGGGCGCCTGCAGCGCCACGGGCAGTCCGCACACCACGCCGGCTGCATAGCTAGGCGGCACGCACGAGGTCTTCCCGAGCACAGGTGCCCACAGTCATACACGCGCTTGCGTCGGCAGCTGCATGTCCTTGCGCGCCCTGAAGAAGATGAAGGAAACTAGGGCGCCTAGCGCTTCTGCAGTCCCAGAGCTGGAGGTAGGCGCCACCGCCTGTTTGGACGCATGCGGTCGGCGCGCAACGCCAGCCGCGCGCCCGCGACATGCGCATTCAGCGCGGCCTCGAAGGCAAACTGCCACGCAATGTGGTGCGCGGCGATGGCGCGCACGGCCGCGCGCTGCCCGGGCGGCGTGCGCGGGTCCCGCAGCAGCGCGCGCACCCGCTCGCGCTGGCGCAGGGAGAGCGCCCGCTGCTCCAGCCTGGGAGCCACCATGCCCAATTCGCCACTGGAAAGACTTTGTGTGGGCATGTCTGCGATGTCCCTGGTCACACACAGACAGCGCGGCTTGCAGCCGGGCGGGCAGGTGCAGACAGAGGACAAGCGCATGTCTGGCAGGCGGTAACTGCACTGGTAGCACATTTGCACATGCACAAGAATATATGCGGCGCGCCACAACTCCCAAAGCTTTGAGGGAAGACAACCCCCCACCCCCGTGGGAGTCACCTGCGCTGCTCCACTACAGCAATGTCGCCGGCCAGGCAGGCCACCGGCTGCGGAGAGGTGCAGCCCTGGTCGGCGGCCGCGCGGAGAGCGGCGCACACGGATGCAGACATGCCATCCACGGCGTCCAGAAGCGCACACATGGAAGTGTGCACAGGCGCAACGAGAAGGTGGTACGCCGCTGCCGCGCCGTCACACGGCACCGCATCCTGCACCTGCAGCAGCACCCTGCCTCGTGAGGACACCTTCACGGACCTTGCGTCAAACGCTCAACTCTCCATCAAATCTAGTCTCGTCTCGCGTGCACCACTGCAACACACTGCATTTTACAAACGCAGCAGCATGGCTGACCGAGCATGAGCGCCATGTTAGGACAGGTAGTTTCTATACATGTTCGGTTGCAGATGAACACATAAGCGTGCCTGCTTGCAGAGCAGCTCCACGCTCGACATCCGCACATGCTGCCCCAGGAGGACTTGCAGCGTGTCTGCTACTACCTGCAAGCATAGGCGGCACGTCAGCCCTGCAATGCTAGGGGGCATGCAAAGCAAACACCTTGGCGCTTGTGTCCGCACGCTATGTTCTTGGTCACATGGAAAATCTGCAAGAGCACCTACATGAAGCTCTCTGCCTGCCGACCTTTCTGCTGTCCTCGATCGCACCTGGGGGAAGACGCACGGCCCGCGCGGCCAGAACACTGTTTCCCGCATGAGTGCACCCTCCACGATGCCTGCATACAATGAGGTTGTGATTTTGTAGAACACGTACTGGACGTTATGAAGCGTTGTGAGCACAAATACAGCAACAGATACCCCTCTTCACCAGACCATGTCAAATTGTTCACCCATGCTGGCCACTCATGCAGACTACACAGGCTGGCAAAACAGCGCATCAAAACTCAACCAAGCACATCTGGGCATGCCCTCATTGATACAAGAGCATGGCCCTCACCGAGCCGCTTCACGAGGCGCTCCTGCAGCGCGCTACCCGCCAGCGCGTCCCCGCAGCCCACCTCGACGTCGTGCCCCTGCGCAGTCACTCCTTCAGCCGCGACGCACCCCTGCCCGCCATGCGGCCTCTCTCAGCCGCACCCGCACTCGCGTTGCAAGCTGGGCCACACCGGCGCCACAGCACACCTGGTTGGCTGTGTGGCCGGCGGCGCGCTGAGAAGCTGTGAGGACGGCACTGTAGTAACCGCGCAGCAGCTTGGCGCTGCCCAGGTACGCCTCGGCCAGTATCGCCTGCGAGGCGCTGGCGGAGTACCTGCGCATGGCCGCTGCATGTGTGCAACATGCAATGGCATGCATCTGTGAAGTTGAATGAGGCTGCAGCCAGCACCGATCGCGTGTGATCTCTTGCAGCCTGTGCAAGCCTGACTCACGCAGCAGCACATCCCAAAGTTTGTCAGCAAGTGCAAGAACGGCCAACTTGGGACGCTGTCGGACGTCCTTCGGCGACCTGGCCGAGGCGCACCAGGGCAGCACGAAGCAGGTCACCACCAGCGGCAGCACGCAGCCGAGCGTTGTGCTCGCCATGCTCGCCAGGTAGACAAACGAACTGCCGACGTCGCTGCTGCAGAACGGGCACCTGGATGTCCCAGACAGCTCAGCAACACCTTCCTCAATGTAAGGGGCATGCACGGGCCGACCTGACCCGACACAGCACTCTGCAAATTAGTAATATGGCGGATGTGAGTATTGATCGACGCGTGTGTCAGGACCCTAGGGCACAGAAAAATGGGAGGCGGCATACAGCCAGGGCCTGGCAGGTGCGCACGGGTACTGGCAGAGGATGACTCCCGTGAAGCCGATGCCCACCAACATGATCCCGTAGCGGACGGGCGTCTCCCCGATCAGACCGATGAACCAGATCCAGGCTGCCAACAGGACCTGCGTGCACCACACTGGCGACATGACAAGGCTTGCATGCATAAACGTCAAGGCCTTTGCACGGTCCTGTGTCTGCTACAGATCCAAAGCATTGCGCCACGAGGAAGGTTGTCTGAGGAGCAGGATGGGTGAACCGCATGCACAGCGGTGAAAGCAAGGCTCAGTGGCAGCAGGCCATGTCATGTCATACTGCTTGTTGGCGCATAGGCCGCAGGCAGCGCACCATGATTGCATACGGGTTGGCAGCCACAGGCTCCGACAGCATGATCGCGAAGCCTATGGATGACCCCAGCGCGTTGCCAACCACGCGCATGGCGAATTTGTTCACGGTCATTTCTAGCTTCTCGTTCATTGTGATCGGCACGGAAATGTAAGAGTACGCGGCAAACCAGTCGCTGGTGTTGGGCACCTTGGCCTGCAGCAGGATGCAGATCACCAGGGACGCAGCGCAGGTGAACCTGCAGGCAGCAGCATGCGCGTGTCAGGCACAAACTCAAGCGTGACGATGTCAGGCTGTTCGTAACAGCGCTATGAAGCCCGCACCAGAACTTCAGGAAGAATTGGAACCAGCGGCTCTGAAGCCGCCTGTGCAACCCGCCTTGCCGCATCTCCTGCACAGCAGAGTTCAAATGTTAGGCAAGGTAAGACGTAAGCCACATAACAGACTTGAGCACAGATGACCACTTGAGGTCACAGGCCGGGTTGTCCACCATTGGGTACGTGCCTGGGCATCACTTGCATGACACAGTCGCACTGCCAATACGGCAGAAACGACAGACCAGGAGTTGCTCATGACCCCACCTGCGGCAGCCGGCAAGCGTACACGCTCCACAGCCGCTTGAAGGCCGGCGCGCACACCAGCAGCCTCAACAGCGGCGCCAGCCAGGCCACCAACACCTGGCAGCGCGTGCTGCGCAGCCCTGCTGCCCATGCGTCAGCCTCCGCGCCGCTCTCGCTCCCCCCAGCCGCAGGCTTTGCCTCCGCTGCCTCCGCCGCCACCCGCGCCTTTCCGCCCTCCTCGAAGAGCACGTCGCAGCTCATGCGGCGCGACGTGTGGAGGCTGCCAGTGCGTGCCATGTTGGACGCGCGCTCGCTGCCGGCCAGGCTGCGGCGAGGGCTGGCCGCGCACTGGTGCGGCGCGCTGCTCGCAGGAGCTGCAGTGGCAGCCGCGTCAGCGCGCTGGCTGTCCATGCACTGCCCCTCGGCGCCGCTGGAAGTATGTGCCTTCCCTGCCGTAGCTCCATCACAAGGCTCCTGCTCTGCGCGAGCAAGCACTGCGTGCTGCACGTGCGTTGGCTTGCTGCCCACCTTGCACCCTCCGCAGCTGGGTGTGCCAGCAGAGCCGGTCTTGCCCGCGCTGGTCTGCGCGAACGCCGGTCTCGCATGCCGCGCAGCCGGCGCAGTGAGCTCGGCCTTGGGAAGCACCGCCTTGTCTGCCACCAGCACCGACGTGGCGCACGGCCGCGCCTTGGCCTGGGCAACCCCGTGAAACACCTGAGTCCTGCAAATGTGCAGACTCAAGCGCGCATGCAGAGCATGCATCATGACTGCCACCTGCTCACCGCGCCTGTAGAAGTCCGTGACCAAATGTGCAATTTCAATACATATACACATATATACATATATACATATATCCAAAAACATGCTGGGCCTGTCAATACATGCTTGTTAGACGGGATGAACGCACAACAGCACGCATCAAGAGCTGGGGTCCTGTAAAGGGGTGTCAGAAAGGGCAAGCAGTGAGCATGCCTGGGACAGCGATGCAGCAGCGATAGCATGCTCCATGGCGGCCATGGCAGAGGACGGCGCTCGGCCTAACAGCGCAGGCAGCTGCATCGCGCATGCTGCGGCAACCTCCAGAGCATGCATGGCGTCCACCACTGCGACGGTCTGTGCGGCTGCAAACAGCAGCATGCTCGCCTGCACAGCAACCCGTGAAATGTGAGCACCAGGTAACAGATATGTTAAAAGCCAATCAGACCTCCCAGCTTTTGTGTGAGACGGCGTCTAGGCCCGACACTGGAACACATCACCCCTGAAGTAACGCACTCATCATAACGCCCCTTCGGTGTCTGCAAATAGCAAGCCTCTCTCGCCTGTTGAGCAGACAGGTGTGTCTGACCTGGGAGTCGAACTCCGCCAGCGAGCCCGCGCTGTGGCGGGCGCCGAGCTGGTCCCAGTAGGCTGCTCTGCATCTGTCCACTCCAGCGGCCAGGTCGCGCTTGCACGCACCCCACCCCGGCTCCAAGGGCAGAACAGCCGCAGCCTGTGCAAACACTATGCATTTCAATGTGCAGGTTGGTGCAAACACTGCAGCAACATTTAGCAGAGCAGCAGTGAGTGGCCTGCACTCGATGCGTGCAATGCTATTGCCACTGGCGCACACCTTGCTCTGTGATGGAGGCTTGCGCAGCACAGCTGCTAGCCGCACACAAGCAGCTGCAACGAGCGCGTGCGCGACGAGGCAGGGCTCGTCCACTACTGCACCGTCGCCAGCAAAGCACTGGCGATAGCACTGCATCAGCAGTGGGCTGGTATGCGCCTGCATACGTGCAGATTGGCATTAGCGCTTGTAACGCGACGTAGATAGTTGGAACTCCTCAGCATTGGACTACTGAGGTGCCTGCAAAGCATCCATTAGGTGCAGAGACACAGTGACCTTGTATGTGTCATGATGCATGCAATCTTTAGAGTCATGTTTATGGGCTGATTGCTCATCGCACCTCCTGCAGTATGATCTCGAGACTGTTCGCGCGCAACAGCAGCACCTCGGCAGCCCCAATGAGAGCAGCCCAGTGTGACAGCTCCATGGGCACGCACTGCAAACAGGCCGGCTCCGCAGCTGCCTGCACAAGCACATCATCAGTGAGACTGTGTCCTAGACTTGCCCGACAGCCACAGCGCAAGTACTGTTTCACGTGAATGGATTGAACATGCGGTGAAGACCTGTCTGTACACACAAATGCTAGCTCATCCACGATGCACAATACGCCATTGCTCCTTTCCAGTCACAGCCTAAAGCACAAAACGCACCCTATGCAGCTTCATCCGTGCACTCTCCAGCAGCGGCCGCAGCGCAGCAGCTGCGCAACCCCCAGGGCCGCCAGCTGACTCTGCTAGCACTACGTGTCCAGGCTCGCTGGCGCGCCTGCTTGCAGACATAAGCTCGTTGAGAGCATGATGGTCTGCAGTCATATAATATGTGTGTATGAACGCACTTGTGCGTTCATACACACTTGACACGCGTATGAATTGCACACTTACAATGGTGCCTGACGAGCACGTGCATGTGCACATGCCTCCCGCAAGAGCAGGGTTTTCCTGAGTAGCACGCAGCCAGCTCCGGCATACACCTAAAAACCTGAGAACCATGCGCACCCATGTAAATGCAGACCTGTCAACTGGCTCCTGTGACAAGGAAGCTCTTGCTATGTACGCATCACAGTGGCGGGCGTACCGCATATGCCGTTTCGCCATGTCATGCGCCCCAGCATGGTGGCTGGACACGTCAGATGTCCACGACGCAGCTCCTGGCTCACAGTTCACATCAGGATGTCCTATGTCGCCGTCTATGCTCGTACGCGCCGCGGCCTCCTCAGGAGCAAAGATCTTTCCAGCATACCTGACCAGACACTAGCCGCGCTTACGCAGTGCCTGCCCGGGCACATGCCTGCCTCTGCATGCACGCACAAAGGCGTCCACGAGCTTACGCATGGCTCTTCTCGACACCTGCTTGCCAGACTCGCACATGACAGGTGGCATGAAGTGAGCTCGCCATGGCAGCAACTCTTGCAGCACTTACCTGCCGGATCCATAAGCGAGCTTGGCGCACCCGGACACGCTCTGCCCCAGGCCCTCGATCGCGTCAGCGAGGGAGAAGCGCATGTCATTGCCAGCGAGCGTGCTCAGCACGAGGACTCCGCAGAGCGCTGTTACGCCGCCTGCCAGCGTTCCGCCAGCGATGATGGGCAAGACCACCTGCGGCCACGGTGAAGTTTGGGCGTGCAACACAGCGCTCAACGCACAGTTGTGGCGCGTCCAGCCAGTCAGTCACAGGTTTCCCCAACACTTCTTGCGGCGCACCTGCAGCCAAACGTCCCTGACGGTGGCCTGGTACTGCGCCAGCAGCACGACGTAGCCATACGTCAGGTTGGCTGGTATGCCGATGGCAAGCGCGAGGGGCATGGCCGCGCATGCGCGCACGCTGGCCAGAGGCACGAGCGCGATGCTGCCGAAGACACACAGCAGCAGCGTGCGGAAGCGGACTGCTGCGGTGAAGGCCAGGCTCGCCTGCACGTCAGCAACAACACGTATAAGCCGAGCAAATGCCTTGCAAACCTGCCCAACACAGCACCTGCGTGACCTGTGACGAGAGCAGGACAGCAGCAGCGTACCACTGCGCCGCCGAGCGCGGCAGACCACCAGGTGAGGCCGATGTATGCCACGCCACCTAGCAGCTTGTCGCCGAGGGCGCTGCTCTGACTGGTGAGCAGCGAGGCCACCAGGTACTGCGTGGCTCCAAAGCACGCGTGTGGCCACGTCACAGCCGGCAGCAGCGAGAACAGACTCACCACAACCTGGCCGGCCGCCAGTTGCACTCCTGTGTGCGCAGCGCATACGCCCTCACAGGTGTCACTCGGCACAGGCACACACCGCGCTGCGCTTGCGCGCTGAGCGCAGCACGATCACTTCTAAGTGCGCAAGTGTTCGGCGAGGGCTAGAGTGCCCATAACCAGACCGCGTCATAAGGTGAACTTTGCACCAGACACTGCAGGGCACTTTGCTCCTGGACGGCGCACCTGTCTGACACGCGGTGGAGCGTAGGAAGCTGCGAGCCTGCTTCACGCAGGCAGTGCGAAAGCGCCCGCAGCAGCTCTGAATGGATGTCGCCCCGCCATCGCGTTTGCCGCCGGTCACTGTGATCACGTGGACGCCTCCAGGGGTCTCTGCGCTATGCGCAAGCTCCATGCGCTTGCGGATCCTCAACCCCTTGACGCACTCCTCTACCTACTTGGCACCCCCCTGGGCCCAGCTATCCTTTGTACTATTGGTTTCTTTCCGCACTTGTATTAGGTGCTCTTTGCGCAGCTCACCCAAGCAGGGAGCTGAGCTTGCACCTGGACATCTTGTCCCGTTCCAACCTTGGCATGTAACGTGGCGTCACAGATAGAGCAAGGCTTCTTCGTCAGTGCCACCCTATGCGTTGGTTGTGGAGGGGCAGCACTGCAAGCAAAAAATATATACCGCTCCAAGAATTGGCACAAGCCCTTTGCAACATGCTGGCACGGCATGCCACTGCGCCGTTGCAGCCATGCCGGCGCATGGCTTGGTCACGGCAGTGCGCACGTTTCTGTTCCGCTGCGAGCTCAAGCCCCAGGTGCCTGCCGCGAGCACACTGTCTGATATGTACATAGGCACTTTTCCCTGTCAACATAAAAAATTGTTGATTGCTTGCGCAGGAGTGTGCTTTTCCTGAGCCGCGTGTGGCCAGAGCCCTCCAGCAGCGCCGCAGGCGTCCGAACTTCTGCCCTGGCCACGGCATTTGCTGACTGGGGCTGGACCGTCTCGTACCTGAGGTATGCTCGCCTCCTGGCACTGGCAGTATCAGCGCCAGTAGCCTGCACCTATTTGTTTACAGCAACCAGTGGACGTTGCTGCGCTTTTGCTCATTTGTTTGGCGGCGAGCTGGCCCAGCTTTGCTTTGGTCACAACATCAGCAAGACTGCTTTCCCAGCAGCGCTGCTGACGCCACGAGCGCCGCAGCCCAGCGCGGCGCAGCGAGCACTCCGCTCGCCTGGCTGCGGAGGGATGCCGCGTGTTCTGCTGCCCCATCAACCGGGAGGCGGAGCTGGCGAGCGTGCTGGCCGCTGTGCAGCCGCAGGTCTGCATATTTGACCGGTGCAGCCCAAGCTGTGCCATTTCCCAGCGGGCACTTTGAGAGACGAAGTGCAGCCCTCACATGTGCATCTTCCGCTGCATGGAGGCGCACACACTACGCTGCTCTGGTGCCTGCTGCGAGCAGCGAGGTGGCTGCCCTGTTCTGCCTCGCAGCGCTCACTGGCCCGCGAGACGTGGCAATGAGTCTGTCACCCTGCAGACCCGATGAACTTTATAGACCTGGCGACTCTCCCGCCGCGCTGCAGGATGGCCAGCGAGGAGACGTTCTCCTTCCGCGTGCGCGAGCTGGCGCCCGCCGCGCTGCGCGTGCTGGACATGCAGGACATGGAGGCGCTGCGGCGCGGTGCGCCTCCCGGCTGCGGACGCCCACGCCGACCCGCAGCCATGGTGTGCGGCAGTGCGCAGAAGTCTGAAGGCAAGACGCGCAGCCAGGCCGCGCCTTTGTCATACAGCTCACACAGGCAATGCGGGGAGGTGCGAACATAAGGCCATACAAAATCATCATTCGAAAGTGGACACGGTGTGTTTGTTGCTGAGATGCTTGTGTTGTCAGGGCGGCAGTCTGTGATTGAGGCTGGAGGCAGCGTGCATGCAGCGCTCGCGCATGTGCCCGACGCTCACGCACGTCTCCTGCAGCGCGAGCTGGCAGCAATACACAGGTGACACACTGCTTTCACATGTGCATGGGCAGCCAGCACGTGTTGCATTGAGAGCATGGGCATGCATGCGCGCCTTTTGAATCGGAGCTTGAGCAGTGGTTTCCAGGCTGAGTGCGCTTGGCGGGCAGCGGGGCTGCAGGTGTGACCTGACGCTGGTGTGTTCGCCCGTGGAGCTGCTCCTGCTTCAAGGGCGATATTGCGTCTCGCCCGCCAAGCTGTGCCTAGCACCCTTTTTCGTGCAGGGCAGCAGCGGCCCCGGTGCGTTTCTGCCGTACATCGTGTCAACCGCCATGCACATCCTTACTCTTGGTTGCAGTTGTGGTGTTGACCGGACTGTGAGCATGCGTGCAGCTCGGCGAGTGATAGAGGGTCTGCGCGCGCCGCAGCGCCCGACTTTGGTGCTCGGCAGCACTTCATGAGCATCGGCAACTGGAGGCATGCGCCGAACATGGACGCCGCTGCGTGGGCGTGCCGCGAGGTCTGGCCGCGCATGCGCGACGCGCTTGCTGCTGCGCCCGCTTCGGACACCGCATCAGGCCCCTCGCTTGAGCATCCTCAGGCTCCGGCACGCGCTGCTGACAGTGAGGCCGCCTCAACGGCCACGTCCCAGCTGGCAGGCGCATCTGGCGGCCGGCGCGGCCCGCGCCGGACTGGAGGCAGCAGTAGTGAGGAGTGCGCGGATGGCCCTGCAACCCCCGCTTCAGCGGGCGCATCCGGCCACAGCGCAGCGAGCAGCCAGGCGGGCGGCGCAGCAGCGGTTGGAGCGCACGGCAATTGGAGGGCAGGCGCGGCACCGGAGCTGCACCTCTATGGCGCGTATGAGTCGCACGCCGCGCGCAAATTGCATGCCCCGACGGAGCGCGTGTTTGTGTGCGGCCATGCGCCGACTCTGGAGGTCCGCCGCCTTGCGTGCATGCATATAGTCGTGGATCCATGCCGTGGCCACCTGAGCTAAGTTGTCCCAAGTCATATGGTGGCCTGTGTGCGCCATGATGCAGCGCACACCCCGCGTGGTGTTGACGCTGCGCCACAGTTGGCACCATCTCCATGGCCTTCATAGCACGTGTGCGTGTGGCGTGCTGCTCACGCATCTGTGGCCTGCGTGCATACGGCGTGCTGTTCATGCATCTGTGGCCTGCCACTCAGAGCGGTATACCAGACGGTGCCATCTGCTCCAGGTCATGCACTCGTACCGCGTGCTGCTCGCGCCGCTGCGCTTCGGCGCGGGGCTGAAGGGCAAAGTGGTGGACGCCTGGGCGCACGGCCTGCCCGTCTGCACGACGCCCATCGGCGCGGAGGGCATGCACGACGCGAGCAGCGGCGGCTCGGAGGGCGCGGCGCCCGAGCATGGCGAAGCAGTGCGCAGCCTGTGCTTCGACACTGCGTGTGCCTGCGCCGTTGAACATGATAGCACCAGGCCAGGTCGGGAAGACAGGCGCGGAAGTGTGTTAGTCCCTGACATGCGAGCGGCCTTGGCAACGGGGTTGATGCTGCGCATTTGCCTCACCAGGTGTGTGTGAAATGATGACCTCGAGTGCCTGTGAATGAGTGTGAAGGATGGAAAGCGTATGTGCTGTAAACCAGATGCGCCTGTCGCACCTCCCAGGAGCCGATGCAGCAGACACGTTCAGGGCCCCTGCTGATGTAGTGTCCTGGGCGCGGTGCAGGCCGACAGCGCCTGGGGCGGCCTCTGGCGCGCGACCGAGCCGGCTGCGCTAGCCGCCGACGCGGCGCGGCTGTACACCGACCGCCGCCTGTGGGCCGCCTGCCAGGCGTCCGGCCAGCGGCTGCTCGCGACGCTGTACGGGGCGGACGCCCGGCTGGCCGCCGTGCGCGCCGCGGTCGAGGGCGCGCTGGCCGACCTCGAAGCGCGGCGCGGGCGCGACTACGTGGGCGCGGTGCTGTGGCAGCAGGGCCTGCGGGCCACGGAGTTCTTTGCGCGCTGGGTGGAGCTGAAGGAGGCGCAGCCGGTCGTGCAGCCGGCGTGGCAGGCGCCCGCGGGCGACCCGCGCTCCCCGCCGCCGTGACCCTCGGTGGGAGGCCGTGGCGGCGAGCTGCCGGCCTGGCCGTGCGCCGGCGGCGCGCAAGTGCTGGGCGGCCCTATTGCAGCAGGTCCCTGCGCGTGACGGCGGACGAGGCGAGCGAAACTGGATTCAGAGGGAGCACAGCTCGTCGTGCAGCCAGCCTGGCAGGCGCCCATGGGCGTCCGGGCCTTACGGCCAACACCCGTGAGTGCATGCTGATACAGCGCTGTCTCGACCTGGACGTGCGCTGGCGGCGGGCAACACGGGTGCTGTGTTCTCATAAACTACTAGACGGAGACTTGCAAAGTGGCAGCCAGTTAAGCAGCCTGCGTTGCGAGTGGATGCGGACGAACCGGCAGCCTACCACTTGCCAGTGTTAATACAGTGTGTGTCTTGTATCAGAGTATCGTCTATGAGCAAGCACGTTCTTGCGGTGCCTCCCTGGCATAGGTGTCGCGCCACGCGCGTTGCAACCACTGCGTACTCGCAACTGCACTTGAGCAACTCTGCTCAGCTCCCCTGACACACGGCCACAGCAGAGCGTAGCAAAGACCCTCAAGCGTGCGAGCTTTTTTTTGCAGCAGTGCTACATGTTGCAGCCAGCGGTGTCCTCCTGTGCCTCTTGTTGAGAGGCAGCTCTGCAGAGTGCAGTCCTCCACATCCGCCTGTGCCCCAATCTGCCTGTTGCGTTCACGGAGGGGCAGGGTAGCGGGGGAGCCAAGAAAGTTGCCTCCAGTTTTTGCAAGGGGCACACAGCCCAGAAGGGTTAGGTTAAGCACATGGCCTTGCTGCCGCGAACTGCCCCACAAGCTTCAGGATACTCTGCGGCTGCCCGCTTGTGACGTTGGTGTGCCAGGATGGCGGTCAAGGGGGCGAAGCCGATCCCAACGTACACAGATGGGGACGTCCCGAAGTTCAGCATGCCGGTCGACAGCGAGCACAAGGCCAAGGCCATCCACCTGTTCTCGCTCAAACGGCCGCACATGCTGGCCTTCCACCTCAACTGGCTGGGTTTTTTCATCACCTTCCTCAGCGCCTACGCCGCGGCGCCGCTGATTGACATCATCCGAGACTCTGTCGGCCTGCACCAGTTCGAGGCCAACCTTGCCGGTATGCCCCGCCCGAGCCTGGCCTGTCTGTCCACCGAGCTGCCGTCCAGGGGTGCTTGTGGCCCAGCTGTGGCCCTGGGCAGTGGAGCATGCATGCACGCGCTTAACCTAGCAGCGGTGTGTCCGGCGCACACCGCAGCTGAGCAGCCAGGAAGTGCACCTACAAGCCAGCGCTGACTCCAGCGGCCTCTGTGTGGCGCAGGCGTGTTGACGACCTCGGGCACCGTGTTTGCGCGTATCGCGATGGGGTCCGTCTGTGACTACTTTGGCCCGCGCTACTGTGCGGGCCCACGCTGGCAGTATCACTGCTGTGCCTGTGCCGCGCCTGCCGCGTGCTCCGTGTATGGCTGGTGGCAGCCACAGTCAGTTTTGCGCCCTTTACTCCCGCTTGAGGCATGCTCGACGCGGCAGCGGCCGCACGGGCTGATGTCCGGCCTTCTGTCGCGCAGCCTACGCCTTCCTGCTGTGCCTCATGGCGCCCGTCGTGGCGGGCATGGCGCTGGTGACCGACCACATTGGCTACATCATCGAGCGCATGCTTATCGGCTGGTCGCTGGCCGCTTTCGTTATCTGCCAGTTCTGGAGCAGTATGATGTTCTCGCCCAACGTGGTCGGCACCGCCAACTCCATTGTGGGCGGCTGGGGCAACGCCGGTGCCGCCCCGCCTTTCCGCCCGTCAGTGCGCGCTTTCCCTGCGGGCTGTGTCCGTTCGCTGGGCTTGCAGCTCATCCTCAGAGCATGTAATTCCTGCATGCTACAGCGCTTGCCCTACGAGCGGTGCCAGAACGTCCTCATCCGGGGCTTGACCAGAACAATAGCAGGGCCGCACACAGCACGTGGAGTATACTGCCACTACCCTTATTGCAGGGCGCACTGGGTCTGATTCCTTGGCTCTGTGGGAACTTCCTGGCGCCCGCATCGCTCTGATAGGCTGGTGGGCGCGCGCGCGCACCCAGGCGGCGGCGTTACGCAGATCGTCATGCCCTACATCACCGTCGGCATCGCGCAGCACCAGCCGGAGAGCGTGGCCTGGCGGTACGCGTTCCTGGTGCCCGCGTGCGCCTTCGTAGTCATCGCCATCCTCATCATGACCTTAACGCAGGCGCGCCCCCTGCGCGCGCCCCCGCCTGCGGCGCGCGCTGCGGTGTCTGCGAGCCTGTACCTCTGCATGTGCGTGCTTGTATGGCTGCACTTGTGAGATACGCGACAGTCGGGCGCGCCACCCACTGCATAACCGCGGGCAGGCGCAGGGCTGCGCCAAGGGCGGTCGCTGTCTTGCCCGACCCCGCGTCCTTGCAAGCACATGGAACCTCACAATGCGGCGGCGGCCCAATTCACAACAGTATACAAGCAGGGGCGCGCCGCAGCAATGGCGCAGACCCGCACTGGCCCCTGCAGCGCACGCAGTTTCATTCTGACGCGCACGGCGCCCGCTGCAGGACCTGCCGGACGGGCAGTACCACCAGCTGGAGCGCACCGGCAAGAAGGTTAAGGCCAACCCCATCCGCGAGCTGGGCGTCTCCTTCTGCAACTACCGCATGTATGGCCTGGCCGCCTGCTACGCCTACTCCTTCGGCGTGGAGGTCCGCCCCCGCCAGCGGCCGGCCCGGCCAGCCTGCTTTGCGCGCCACCTCAGCCCCCACCGGCGGCCGGCCAGGCCTCCTCGCTCTGCGCGCGCCCCCAGCCTGCTGATTGACACTGCCGCCTGGCGGTCGAGCGACGCCGCGGCGCGCTCGGAGCGAGCCTGCGGTTGCGCGCACGGCCGCGCGAGCGGCCAGCCGCGCCGCCGGCTGAGTACGCGCGCGCCGGGGCGCGCGCAGCTCGCGCTCGACAACGCGCTCGCGCCCTACTTCTCCACCAACTTCAACATGAAGATCACCGACGCCGGCAACCTGGCCGCCACGTTTGGCATGCTCAGTGCGCGCCCGGGCCCCTGCGGTGCCGAGCGCGCCCTTGCTTGCACACGCCTTGCCCTGCTAGCTTGCACATGGCCCAAAGCCGCTGTGCCGCTGCGCCGTGTATCGTGCTGTGTGCCGCGCTGCAACTAAGCGACCAAGCTCTGTACAGCGATTTCCTGAGAGGTGTATGTAGAGAGCCTTTCACAGTGATTGCACTGGGTCAATGGCGGCAGTCCTCAGGTCGGGCTTGCGCTGCTCCTGACTGTGGCCGCGCGCTCGCAGACTTTGTGTTCAGGCCGTGCGGCGGCATCATGTCTGACCTCATGGGCCGGCGCTACGGCATGCGCGGCCGCATCTGGGTGGTCTTCATCGGCCTGGCGCTCGGCGGTGCGCGCCTGGCCGCCGCACTGAGCATGGCTGTGCATGCGGCGCGGCCGGCGCCTGTCTGGCAGGCGTGGCCTGGCGTGCATGCGTGCCATGCATGCAGGCTCCTCGTGAACTTCGGTCAGCGGAGTGGCAGGTCATTGTTGGGCGTTGCTTGCATCTGCATGGCTGCCCTGCTTTCCTGCCAGTGCAGCGCGGGCTTGGGAGGGGCCTCCCGCCAGCAGCGGCGAGCGCGTTGGGCTGTCCGGAGCAGCAGGGGCGCGCTCACTGCGGTGTTGACTGCGCGCGGCAGGCGTGTGCGTGAGCCTGATGGGCGTCGTCCACAATTCGCTGGGGCTGACCATGCTCTTCCTGGTGCTGAGCGCGCTGTTCCTGGAGGTGCGGAGCCTGCAACGCAGCAGCGCACTCTGTAGGGGTATCACTAGGTTGGGAACCGGGAAGCCAATGCACAGAGACACTCGTGACCAAGGCGCCCTGGTCAGGCGCTTGCTGGGTGTGTGGCCCCTGGGTGTGCGGCGCACCAATGCCGTGGCTCTTGTCGCGTGCTTGCGGGGATGCTGTGCGCCGACCCATGTCTGCTGTGCAAGCTATTGGGGTGCCCTGCTAATCTGGTGCTCGACATGCGATTCTGCTGACATGTTTCTGCAACCCTGTCCATTGGCTGGGCCCAAGTATGAGCTTTCAGCTGTTGCGCCCCCTCATCAAGTGCTAGGTTGGGAAGTGGCCTGACACTGCCACGTTGCCCTAGCCCGGGCTGCCCCGACAGAGCACAACATTACCAGCCCGGCCTGCCTGGTGCAGGGCACGTGCGGGTCGGTGTACGGCGTGGTGCCCTTCGTGTCACGGCGCTCCACGGGCATTGTGTGCGGCCTGGTCTCGGCTGGCGGCGCCGTCGGCGGCGTCATCAACCAGGCCATCTTCTTCCTCAACACGCCCACCAAGGGCGCCTATGGTGCGCATTCCGGCCTGCGTGACGCGCGCGCGGCCTGCAGGTGGCCTTGCATGCTGGGCGTGCCAGGGTGGCCTATTTGTGTGCCCAGCCATCTGGCAGATTGGCTTGTGAAGCCTGCAGGCGCACTCTGCGAGCCTGTGCCGTGCAAGCTGTGTGTGTGTGAGGACTTCCCTCTCGTGCAGCTCCCACAGATACAACATGTGGACCCACCCACTCGTCCACCCAGCGCTGGTAGTGCCCTCGCCTCGCGCCCCGGCGCGTGCGCACTCCCTGCAAGCCTGACGGCACGCGCGCGCCGCCGCGCAGTGCTGGCCGCAAACGACGCGTTCAAGTGGATGGGCTGCGTGATCGTCTTGGTGGCGTGCGTGGGCGTCGCGCCGCTGTACTTCCCCATGTGGGGCGGCCTGTTCTGCGGGCCCAAGCCCGGCGTGACCGAGGAGGACTACTACTACTCCGAGTACACGCCCAAGGAGCGCGAGGAGGGCTTGCACCTGGCCGCGTCCAACTTTGTGCGCCCCGGCGCCCGCCCCGCCGGAACCCTCGTTGAACCCTCATATAGCTGCTGCAGTGTGCAGCATCGTGCTGCCATTTTTGAATGTGCGGTATGCACCCCCTCTGCCATATAACCCATTCACGCGACGGCCAGCCTGGGTTGCCAGAGGCTGTGTCGTGCTGTGACTGGCTGCAGTGCGCGCACCGCGCACCCCGCCTGCCGCGCCTCCATATCACTCATTGTGGCCGCACCCTGACGCCGCCTGGCGCGCGCCGCAGGCGTTCGAGTCGCGCAGCATGCGCGGCATGAAGCGCCTGGCGGCCGACCCCATGTACCCGGCCACCGGCCAAACCATCGCCAAGCCGGGGCCCGACCCTGCCAAGGTTGCCAGCGCCAACGGCGCGCCGGTCACCGGCAACGGCATGGGTCCCGCCGTCTGAGCCCGATGGCACGTATACCGGTCGCTAGGCAGCTGGCCGCCCTGGTCGCAGGAGCCCCGCGACGGCGCGCCTGCGGATGGCCGCGGCGCGCCTGCGGATGGCCGCGGCGCGCCTGCTCTGACGCGCGGCGGGGCGGCCGTGCTACAGTCCGGCAGCACTAGCATCGGTCGTGTGTGGCTGCATGCCTTCTCCTGCGCCGTCGAATGGCAGCGGCGGCAGCGCGCCAGGAGCTTCAGCTGGTGGGTGCGACTGCTCGCTGCAATTCCGTCCAGGCTAGAGTGGTGTTTTTAGAGCAGCACCTGGGTATGGCAGGCAGCCGCGCCAGCAGTGTCTGCTTGCAGACGTGCTGCCAAGCCTAGACGTGAGCGCACGCATGGGCTTCGCGCGGAGGCCTCCAGGCGCAAAGAGGCAGCCCGAGCAGGCGCACCATCACGCCTGAGCCGCCGCACCGGGCGATGCTGGGGCAGGGGCATCGTAGACTGCGTAAAAGGCACTGTGGCGGGTCAGCCAACCCCAGTTAGCTTCTTTGACATGTCCGGAGGCGGCAAAGGGGAGGAGAGAGAGAGGGGTCTCCGCCTGACGACAATGCCGCCTGCCAACAGCAGTGCAGCAGCAAGAGCTTGCGGGCGCCACCCCAGGCTCTCCTCTATTGGGAACCCCGGTGTGGGTGTATACGGAGTGCATAGGCGCACCTATCGAGCTGGTTTTGTAAGTACTGCAGGGCTTCCTGCAGGGGGACCCGCGGACTACAGATGGGGATGTCCGTGGTTGCGGGGTGCTCGTGCGCCTGGGATGTTTGTTGTTTTTGGCTTGGTGCCAGTATTATTGGAAACGCCTCGTCTTGACGGAGGCGCACAAATCTTGGTTTCCCGAAGTGAGGGCCCATCATTGGGCCGCTGAAGTACGCTCGCCACATAGGTTGCTGTCCTCGCTACGCGTTGCGCCCGCTCCGGCGTGCAGGGTGTCTGGACAAGCAGCCCTCATGGCTTATACCATCAGGGTGACTCTGTGTTCTGTTTGTGTTGAGGTTGGGAGGGGCGAAAGCAATGGGGGTTTGAAAGCAAGGGAAAGCTCGTCCAGCCTACGTGTATTGTAGCGTCTGTACGTCAGTCGCTTGCCAGGCTGCAGCATGCATGTAAATGCCGTTGATTTGAGCCCACCTGCGCTATGCCGGCAATGATGGCCCACAAAATGTCAATACAGCAAATACTGCCATGTTTGTGCAAAATGCACATTGAGCAGGCCCACACGAGCTTGTCAGGTGAACAGCCATGCGCTGGTTGTACGCCGCCCACAAGCTCTACTCGCCTTGCCACGCCTGAGAACACCGCCCATTGAGCCTGTACAAACCTGGTCTGCAACAGCAAGCACTGCAGAAGCTCTGGAGCACTGCTGGACAAGGCAGGTGTCCGGCATGGTACTCCGCCATGTATGAGCAGATGAACAGGCTCTTGGGTCGATGCCGTGAAAGACACAAGGAACGGAACACGGCATGGGCAACTCAGGCCCATGCGAAACGGGTTCGACCGCCCGAAATCTCCGGTTACACAAGCACGAGCTGGTGCGGCCTGGTCAGCTTTGGGTGCTTACAGAGACCCCGACCAACAAACAGCCCGACACCTGCCATCGGTTTCAGCGCGTCGCCAAGCGTCACCAGCAACATGGCCAACATGCGCCCGGGCGTAGCGCAAAGCCTGATGCCAGAGAGGTTCTTGTGCATGTGGCATGAGTCCAGGGTGCGCGCAGCACACGGTTGGCGGAAGTCCAGCCCCCAGTTTGCACAGCATGCACGCCTCAGCCATAAATGTGCACAATAACCCTACCCCAGCAAGCCAGGACAGCGAATGCGCTCGCTTCGCCGTGGCGACGGCCTGCCATGCATGGCCGAGCAGCGCCCCGTGCGACAGCCGCGCTTTCATCACGGGCGCTGCAGGAGCCCTGGCGGCAGGAGCGGGTCTCGCGCATGGGGCCCCAGTGCGAGGGGCGGACACCGCCCCCGCCTACAGACGCAGGGTGGCCAGCTCGCGCAGCAGGCGCGCCTCGGCCGCGGCGGCCACCTCTGGCGCCCCGCCGGGCAGCGCCCAGGCGACCGCGACCGGCCGGCCCATGCGCAGCGCGAGCCGGCGCGCCAGGCTGGCGCCCGCGCCGTACTCCCCCGCGCCGCCGCCGCCGCCGCGCAGCAGCACCGTCGCCGGCGGCAGCTCCGCGGGGCGCCCGGGCCGCGCAGCGGAGGGCGCGTCCCTCGAAGGGCCAGGCCCTGGAAGTGCTGCAGCGGCCGGGGCCGAAACAGGAGCAGCTGGGTCGCCCGATGGCGCTGCGCCGCTGTGCACACCCTCGGCGGCTACGCACGCCGGTGATCGGCCGTTCGGCAGCGCAGGGCCGGCCACGCCAGCGCCGGCGCGACCGGCGCCAACGCCATCGCCCGCAGGCGCGGCAGCCAGGGTCAGGCTGCCCATGGTGCCGCCGGCGCCGCCGACCCACACGTACAGCTGGCGGCCCAGGTCCACCACCTGGAAGTGCAGCGCTGTGTCGTGCGCTTCGTCGCTGAAAGAGTGCTGCGTCAGCGCGAACTGCGGCGCGGCAGGGCTGGCGCCCGGTGCGGCCGCTGTACGGCTAGGCGCGCTCGCGGCCGCCGGCGCGCCGCCGCTGGCGGGGTGCGCGTGCTGCAGCGGCATGCGTGCCGGCTCCCGGCCAGGCGTGCGAGCTACAGCGCGTCGATGAACTCCTTGAGCTGCGCGGTCTCCGCTGGGTTCTCAATTGCGCGCGCGCGCTCCCACATCACCGCCTTGATGCGGCACATCGACTTCTTGACCTGCACCGTCACAGCAAACCACTACAAGTGAGACATCAGTTGCACGGTGAGGTCCCAGGCAGTCACAGATGCTGTGCATGCACACTGTTAGGCAAGGTGCAGCAGCCTGCAAGTAGAGAGAAAATAGCTCACACTCAATTATGCAAGTATAAAGGTATGGCAGGCTGGCGTCGCGCCTTCTGCAGGCGGAACGAGCCGTCCCAGTGCTGGCCCTGAGCCTGCTTGCCGGTGCGGGTGTGCTCGTCGCGCTGCGTCAACAGCAGGTTGCGCTCCTTCAGCAGCACATACCACAGCTTGTGCAGATCGTCCCAGGACTTGACGCGCAGCTGCTTGGCCTGCCACGCGCGCCCTGCGCGCCGTGCAGAAGCGTTGAGTGCGGGCACACATTCTCTCTGGCTGCTGCTGCACGCCTTCTCGTGGATGCTGCTTCATGCGTTCTCTAGCTGCTGCTGCACACGTGCTGTGTATTGCACACACGACCTTTACATCTTCCTGGCCTGCGGCGACTGCGTGCAAAGGCCTGACCTGCCAACCCATGCACAGCGGCACCTGCACCACTGACAACTCCTACTCACCTGCTGCTACAGCGCCCTGGGCCTGTGCTCACCGACAACAACCTTCTCTCCCTCGGCAGGCGGCTTCTCAAAGAATTCCTCCAGGCCGCGGAGGCTGGGCGCGGTGGACACGGCGCGGCGCTGCAGCAGGCTCGGCCTCAGCGCGTGTGCCAGTGCGCGCAGCAGGGACATGAGCGGGCTGTGTGAGCCTCGGACATCTGCTCTGTGCGCTAGGCTGCTGGCTGAGAGGGCATATGGCCTAACCCTGCTGATGTCAAGAGCAAATAAATTTTTGGGCTGAGAAATATTGCCATATATGCCAGCGTGCAAAACACTCTGACGCAGGCCATTGGCTGATACACGAATGTGATTCATTCTTTGCCACCTGGTGAGATAGCATTCTGCTATATCACAAAGCAAAACTGACACACAGACGTAGCTGAAACGGCCACGCAGTTCACACACACTGAGACAGGGACCGCACACACTGGACCGGGTTCACAACAGCACATGACAGACCCCCAAACAATGCAGAGTGGCACAGCCAGCGCCGCTACTCTTCCCGCGGTTTCAACCGCAGCGCCTCCGCATGTAGCATGACTGCCTGCAGCGCCGCTTGCCCCGCCGCATCCATGCCGCTCGTCAGCGCCTGCCGCGCGGGACAAAGTGTCAGGCAGCCTCGTCCGGAAGGGGCCGAGCTTCTGCCATGAGACATACAACCAGGCCTCTGGCGTTGCATGCATAACATCAGCACCGCGCAGCCGTGCACCTGGAAGCGCGCGGGGCTGTGCGCCTGCACGGCGCGCAGCGTGTCGGCCACCACCGCGAACGGCTCCACGGACGCCAGCGCGGTGCCCTCCTCCTCATCCTCCGTCCACTCGTTCTCCGAGCCGCTCTCCTCATGCTTCAAGCCCTGCGGCCGCGCCTGCGGAATGAGGGCAGCACATGCAAAGCTGCAAGGGAACCGCTTCGAAGTCGCATGCTCATCATCTCAGGCATTGCCTCATCTGCAGCCCTCTGTCCATGCATGCCAGGCACGTAGGACCTCACCATGCATCCCATGCATGCAATTGGCAGCCATCCACGCACCCCGATCCGAGGCATCAGCAGTGACCTGCAAGGCCTTGTAGTAGGCTGCAAACACGGAACCCCCGCGGCCCCCGCGGCCGGCGCGCGCACTTTCCGCCGCGCGTGCTCGCGCGCGACGCGCTTGACATAGTCCGCGTCCAGCTCCTCGTCCTCGTCGTCGCCCAGGCCGCCGCTGACGGTGCCGCCCAGCTGCCCGCCGCGCCGGCCGCCGTTGGCCGCCTCCGGCGCCTCCTCCTCGTCATCGTCCTCATCCACGACCTCGTCGTCGTCGCTGCCCTCCGCCGCGTCGCCGCTGCCGTCCTCGTCCTCCTCATTTGCCGCCAGCTCCTCCTGCGGGCCGCATGCAATTGAATCACTGTAGACCTAATAAAAGAAAATCTGGCATCCTGAGCCAGGTGCACACTCACGCCGCTGCACTCCCTTCTCAGCAGAGCGCTCTCTCGCAATTTTCTCCCGCCGTGGCTCGATGCCGCGGCCCTGCCTTTACCTGCAAGCTGCTTCCAGATGTTGCCGGTGTACCATGGTCAGGACCGCATGCGCCTGATGCAGCGTCAGCGCGGCCAGCAGGCGCAGCAGGCCGGCCATGAGCGCTGGTGGCTACCGCGCATTCAACAATGGGGTGCTGGCCTGGCCAGATGCGCGCCTGCTGCTGCTTCAGCGCGACCAGCAGGCGCAGCAGGCCCGCCATGAGCTGCGGCAGCCCGGCCGCCACCTCCGCCGGCAGCCCCGCGTCCGGCGCGCCGACGACCGCGGCCAGCGCGAGCGCGTTGACCTTCTTGTCGTGCATTCGCCTGAAGTGCCGGTGCTTGCCTGTGCGGTGCTGCGTCGCAAAGATCATCTGCGCGCGCGAGGGCATGGCCGTCAGCGACACAGAATGACACAGGTCGGGAAGCGGTGCGTGCTCTGCTCGCTCGCTTGTCAAGCTTGCGGGAGGCCACAGCTGTGCATGCATGTGCGACGGCCGAGCCCTAGCACAGGGGCTTATGACCTAACAGGCAACTTAGCCTGGAGGCAGCGACAGCAGGCGCGCCCACGGCGCGCCTGAAACCACGTGGAGAAGAAGGCGGTCAGGCGGCCCTGCGCCTGCAGCTCCCGCAGCGCAAGCGCCGGGTTGTAGTACAGCGCGTCGGCCACCACGTTGACCAGCAGGTCCTTCAGCAGGTTCTTCTCCGCGCTCGGCAGCCTGCGGCGCGCGCGTTCAGCGCCCCGGACGGCCAGGTGCTGCAGTGCCTGGCTGCAGAACTGCCGGGCTACGCTGCGGGTGAGCGACCGTGCGCATCCTGGATTCGCGCTCCTGCCGAGCGCAGCGCATGGCCCTGCTAACGAGTCGACGTATACAAAGCTAGACTAGCTTGGCTTCCAGACGAGCACGGTGTCTTCACATACACGTCTCACGGCGTGTGCCACATCTAGCAGCAGTGCCAGCACCAGGCTGCTGCAACATGCCACCTTCCCAACAGGGTCCTCACACGACAGGGTCAAACCCCCGTCAGCGCAAGCGATCGCGCCCCCGGCTGCCCGGGGCAGCGGCCGCGCCTGTCGAGCGCGAGCGCGATGTAGTGCCCGACGCACGCGTCCACGCGGCCGCGGCAGGCCTGCAGCACCAGCTCCAGCACCTTGGGCGCGCACTCGACCTCCGCCTCCGCCAGGTCGTCGTTGCGCAGCGCCGCCGCCGCCATCGCCGTCGCCTGCAGGAAGTTTGCATAGATATATGCTTACAGAGATATGCGCTGCGCCGGCCGCCGCCGCACAGTGCCGCACAGGCTGGCGCCATGTCGCAAGGGGAGGGCACCTGCTGCAACCCTATAGAGCTGCACCCACCCCCAAACTCAGGAAGACCTCTGCGCAGCACCCATGACCTACTGAGCGCCTCCTCCCTCGTTTCACACCCGGAATGGCATGCGCAGCCTGCCACCCTGCCACCCTGCGGGCAGGGTGGCAGGGCCCAGTCCGCGCCTGCTTCAGATACGTCGGGTTTGACAGAAAGGTCTCGGTGCCGCGCGTGATGTAGTTGTCGATGGGCACCAGGATGTGCTCAAAGTAGTCAACCGCCCACTCGTGGAAGCACTGGTGTATCTGCGGCCACAGCGACCAGACGCGCTCCGAGATCTGCGCGCGTGCGCCCCGCTCCAGTTACGCAGGCGCTTGAGCGAGGCGGAGCACACTGGCCCAGTGGAAATAGTGCGCAAAGCTTGCCAGGCAGCTCTCCCTTGTGTAGCGCACACGCAGAGCTACTGTGGACACTGCAGGACGTAGCCTTACGGGAGAGCGCATGTGCAGGAACCACATTCCCAGGACCACACTTTCAGGAAGCCCGCAGGTTAGGGGTAGGGAGCGGTCGGCGCGCGGGGCAGGCGGCGGACCTCCGGGCTGAAACAGGTGGAATACGCCACGATCCCGAGCACGTCCAAGGGGTACAGGGGGAGGGTATAGGGAAAGGGGTAGGGCAGGGTAGGGAAGGGGTTGGCGCGCTGGGCAGGCGGCGGACCTCCGGGCTGAAGTAGGTGAAGTAGGCCACGATCTCCAGCACGTCCTCGAACACGTCCTGGCCCTCCGTGCTGACCATGCGCTGCATGATGGGGAACAGGATGCGCTCCAGCTGCGGCAGCAGCTGCGGCAGGCCGCTCACGCTGCGCGCCCGGGCGCGCCCCAGCCCTCAGAGGCCGCAGGGCATGCCTCAAATTCATGCTGCGCGGCAGGGCGCGCCCCAACGCTCGGAGACCGTGCGCGCGCGGGGGGCGCCGCGGCCTGCGCGGGTGTCGGCTCTGGCAAAGCTGGGGACGCAGCAGCGCAGACCGGCGGACATGCGCAATGTGATGCACCGCTCTTGCTGCGTGCTGTGCACACACGTGTTCAGCAGAGCTGCATATTCGCCTCCTGCCTCCCTCTGAGCGGCACTAGGAGGGAGGAAGGTGGCTCAGATGAAAGACATGCACACAGCTTGCCACAGGCAATAAAGCGCACCTCTCCAGGACGGTGTACAGGGCGCGCAGGCAGCCGTACGCCGCCAGCGCGCCCTCCCCGTCGCCGTCATCATCGTCTTCGCCCGCGCCGCCCTCCTGCGCCTGCCGGCCGCCTTGCCTGTCAGTATTGCATTGTCTGCCCACTCGATAAAATTGCTTGCATGAGGGGCTGCACGCAGCTCAGCCTGTCAGGGCAGGCCAGCACATTGGCCCGCCAGGGGGCCGGCTGTGCAAGGGCACGCGCTCAGGCGGGGCCGGGAGGGCATGGCAGGCCTCAGCTAGCAGCACTACCTCAGTGCCCTTGGCTGCGCGCAACGTGCATGTGCAAGCTTGGAAGTCCAGCGATGGGTTGGGCAGCAACGAACCAGCTCACCCCGTGCAGTTGAACCCAAGATCTCCGTGCAGCACATCGACCAGCTGCTTCGAGTTCATGGGGCCTGCCACAGGGCGGGCTGTGCAAGAGCAGGGGCTGAGGCAGGGGCCGGGAGGGGGCCCGGGGCGCACGCAGGCGCGCCAGAAGGCCTCGGTGAGGTGCTGGCAGACGCCGACCGCGTAGGGCGCCATCTCCTCGCCAAACTTCTCCACGATCGTCTCCAGCGTGAACACCAGGTCCTCGCTCTCCACCTGCGCGGCCGCCGCGCTCAGGCGCGGCGCGTCGTTACTACGTGTTGCATGCGGCCGCGCGAAACACTTCTCCACGATCATCTCCAGCGTGAACACCAGGTCCTCGCTCTCCACCTGCGCGGCCGCCGGGCTCAGGCGCGGCGCGTCGTTACTACGTGTTGCATGCGGCCGCACAGCAAACTTCTTCACAATCGTTTCCAGGGTGAACACCAGGTCCTCGCTCTCCATCTGCGCGGAGGCCGCGGGGCTCACGCGCAGAGCGTCGTCGCTACGTGTCACACGCGGTTGCATGGCAGCATGTGCCAAGCTGCGCGTGTCTGCACCCTCCTGCCCATGCCCCGTATCAAGTGCATCAACAGCAACCACGGTCGTGATTGATCAGCCAAACAGCAAGCTAGTCCACCCTTTAGCTGTCACACATGCTGTCCTGCCTTTAAAACACCTTGTGTACGACTGGCGCTGCAGAGCACACGCAGGGCGAGGCAGCGGGCTGCAGCAGCGCCGCGGCGCGCACCACCTCCACCATCAGCGCGAAGAGCAGGTTGAGCAGCTCGGGCAGCAGCGGCTTGATGGAGTCCAGGTGGTCGTCGTCAAAGGCCTCCACCAGGTTGCGCAGCGCGGCCACCGCATCCACGCGCACCTGCGCGCAGCGGGCAGGTTCAATCACAGCATCTCCATCTCAGCTTGTTACGTAGGCAAACACTCTATCCCACCCTTTCTGCCAGCACCGCCATTGCAAACGTGAAGCGCACCGGACAGTGCAACAGAGCAAGGCAGAGAGCGCAGCCAGCAGGCGAGCTGGCTCAGGCTTGAGTCATGCTCCTCCAAGGCATGGGGCGGTCCAGCTGAGCTTGGATTCTTCGCTTTCTGCGCCAATGATTCATGCTGCATTCTCAGCATCAGGGTGCTGCGGCGCACCGGCAGGTCGGGGTCGCGCAGCAGGCCCAGCACGCGCTGGAACAGGCTCTGGAACGTGGCGCCGGCGCCCGGCGGCAGCAGCGCGCCCGCGCCGGGCTGCTCGCGGAAGCGGATGTCCGCGAACTGGCCGGCCACCCAGGCGGCCTTGGCGCGCAGGTGCCCCGCCGGCGACGCGAACGTCGGCAGCACGTACTGCACCAGCATCGGCTCCAGCTGCCGCTTGTAGGGCTCCTGTCCCCCGCGCGCGCGTCGGCAGGAAACGCGCTTGATGGTCTCTCTGGCGCTCCTTTGATGACTGGGTGTGGGCATGCCACTTCCTGTCATTGCTTGTAGAGCTCCTGTCCGCCGCGAGCGCCAGCAGAGCCAGCAGCCAGGACACCTTACTAGCAAGTAGGCAGTGCGGCTGGCTGCACCCGTCTCAAAACAGTCCACACAGTGTGTGTGGCACACACACACATACCCTTGTAACGATGACCCCCGGTCACAGAATGGCGGCACGCGTTCAGGCGGCGCACGGCACCAGCCCGTGAGGCCGCCGCGGCGGAGCGCGGGGGCGGGCAGGGCGGGCGCGCCTTGCTCTTCAGCACGTCGCTCAGCGCGCCGACGGCCAGCAGCGCGCCGTCCATGCGCCGCACCTGCTCCAGCGTGGCGCGCGCGCCGGCCGCCTGGCGCCGCGATGGCGCCCGCTGTCAGGCGGCGCGTGCTGGACCGGCGCGGCGCGCATCACCTATCCAAGCAGAGCGTGCGCGCATGCCCCGCAAGTGCATGGCAGCCCCGGGGCTGCAGACGGGCAGGGCGGCCCTGCTCTGCTGCAAGCGCGGCAGAGCAGGGCAGGCGCGGGGTGGAGCGGCAGCCAGCGCGCAGACGCATGCAGAGCATGAGCATGCGGAGAGGCACGCGGCGCTGCAGGGCCGGCCGGTAGCAAGCAGCGCGGCCGTGCATCAGAGGCGCCTGCACATGGCATGCGCATGGCACAGGCTGGGCTGCTAGGGTAACATGGTAGGGCTTGGATCAGGGGAAGGCTCCTTGCCTGGAAGTCGTTCATGGTGCTCACGCACAGCTCGATGAACGTGTCCAGGTTGCCGCGCGGGCGCAGCTTGCACAGCTCGTGCACCAGGTTCATGGCCGCCGTCTTGGAGTTGTACATCTCCTCCATGATGTCGTAGCCCTGCGGCGCTCCGAGTGCTCAGACGCGCGCTGTCCCCTGGCTCGGCCACCTCCCTTGCCTCGGCTCTGGGTCAGCGCGGCGCTGAGAGCGCCGACACACCACTCCAAGCGCGTCTGCGCTGCCTGCCTGCGCTGCCTGCCTGCCTGCACTGAAGCGCAGGCAGGCCCTGCACAGGCAGCCAGTAAGCCTACATACTCAAACCTGGCTCCCTTTGCTATACAACATGCCCCCAGCGAGACAGGAACAGGCCTCCAGGCAGAGCTCTTGCACTGTCGACAGCTGACAATGTACACTTTCACTGGTCATCCAGTGAGCCGCAGGCAAAGCGACTGGGCAGGGCAGTCCAGGCACGCAACGGGGTCAGGCACACCGCAAGGGAACCGCCTCAGCACCCATGACGCAAAAAGGGAGGCACAGCAGCATCGCGCCCGGGCCGGGGCCCCCGGCGCGCCTTGCGGATGTACTCCTGCGGGTCGTCGCGCCAGAGCTCGGCGTCCTCGTCGTCGAAGCACATGGCCGGGAACACGATGGTGGTCAGCAGCTCGCCGACCGCCGGGCGCAGCAGCCTCCACGTGGACGCGAGCGCGATCGCGTCGGTCACCGACTGCAGCGCCAGGTTCATCACGCGCGGCGACACGTACTGCCCCTGCGCAGGCGCGCCCGCCAGTGGGGCAGCAGCTTCCCCGAGTGCAGCAGCATTACAGAGCCCCTGCACCCATGTGCAGCGCCTGGTACTGTGAAGCGCTTCCTGTTGCGCGACGCCACGTGCTGCCCCTGCGCAGACGCGCCCGCTGGTGGTGCAGGAGCTTTCTGTTGCGCGGCGGTGCAGAGCGGCCCTGCACCCATGTGCGGCGGCTTGGTGAAGGGGAGATTCCTGATGCGCGGCGACACCAAGTGCTCCTGCACCATGTGCATGCCTAGTACCAATCAGGACGTAGTACCCTGTCACGACTTGCGGGCGGGCCGCCAAGCACCAGCACCTGCCGCTCCAGCTGCGCCTGAAAATGCAGCCGCAGGTGCGAGCACACAGGCGCGGTGCGCGCTCGGGCGGCGGCCCGCCGGAGCTCGCGCGGCCTCAGGCTGTAATTGGGGCCGCGTGCGCACGCTGTGTTGAGGCGCAGCACCCTGGCCGCTGTTGTGCTTCCATGTAAGAGTGAGGGCTTCAAAGGGTTTAGGGTTTCGGGCGCAGCGCACCGCCGGCACGAGCGCGAGCAGCTCCAGCTGCGCCTGCAGGAACGCGCCGCTGCAGTGCCGCTTCCACAGGTCGGCGAACGCGCGCTCGGGCGAGCCGGCCGCCAGGCCGCGCGGGTCGCCGTAGCGCTTGAACAGGCGGTGCGCCACATGCAGCGTCCACTTCTTCACCTTCCACCAGGGCCAGGCCTTGCGCAGCTCCGGGTCCGCCGGCTGGCCCTCCTGCGCGCGGCCAGACCTTGAAGGCCCTGCAGGGTCCTTTGGGGTCTGCCTGGAGTCGCGCCGGCATGCAGCGCCGGGCCCTCCAGGCTGTCCCGTCGCTTCACCATGTCAGGAGAGGCAGCAGGCCCTGAAACATAGCCCTGTGCTGTCTCTGCAATGCATGCGTTTATGAAGGCGTACACAGCCGGACACCCAGCATGAGGCCACCCTGCACCAGGGGGCTTGACTTGCGGGCCGCGGCCGGCGCTCCCGCGCAGCCGCCGCTCCACGGGCGCCTGCGGGCCTCGCGGCCGCTGTGGCACGCCGCATGCCTTGCGGAGCTCAGCTTCCCCTTCAGCTCCAGGTCGCAGCCCAGCGCAAGGTGACGCCACAGACCGCTGCCGCGATCGGCATCGAGCGCACAGGCGCGCGCTCCGCCCCTCGCCAGGGCCCCTGACCCGGCCCGGGCGCCGCGGGCGCGCCTGCGGCACCGGCCGCCGGATGAGCTCCATCAGGCAGCCGGTCCAGCCGGTGAACTGGTCGGGCCGCAGCAGCACGGCGGGCACGCCCATGAACGTGGCGCTCCAGAACGTCTTGAGCACCAGCTTCAGCAGCTCGGCCACCTCCAGCGACGCGGAGTTCAGCGCCAGCAGGCTCTGCGTGGCGAGCAATTGATGGTAGGTTTTCACACGACGCTGAAAACATGCTAAGCACCAGCTTCAGCAGCTATGCGAGCTCCCGCAACGCCGAGTCCAGCGCCAGCAGGCTCTGCGCGGGCCGGGGGTTGACGTTGATTCCCTGGCCTTGTGCGGCTGAGAGGCAGACACCGGCGCATACCTCCCGGTCCTGGGCCTCCAAGTGCGCAAGCCTGCCAGCCGCAACCCATGCGCCTGCTGTGAAGAGCCACACGGCCACCACCACCCCCCTAACCTACCCAGGTCCCTGATATCCCTACCCGAACCCTCGCCCCACAGGAGGATGCTCTGACGGGGCCGACCGCCGGAGCACGTCCACTTGGCGAGGCTATGAAACCCACACCGTCACGAAACACGGCAGGCCTGCTCAGGTCTGCCGGGGGCGCGCGGGCGCGCGAGCATGCCTGCAGGATTTGCAGCAGCGGCGGCAGGAAGCCGGCGACGATGGGCGCGAGCGGCCCGCGCTCCTCCTCGTCCTTGAACTCATACTTGCGCGCCAGGATGCGCAGCGCGTACAGGCCGCCGCGCATGCGCGCCTGCTCCTGCGCGCGCGCGGCGGGCGCGCGCCTCAGCGGCGCACCCGCGCGGTTGTCCGCCTGCTCCCGTGCTGGCGCTGTATAGGAGGACAGCCCTCTGCAGCGGCCGCCCCGCGCGCGCTGCCAGTCTCAGGCGCGCGGCGGGCGACCAAAGGAGCGGGCCTGCACGGCCACGCGCCTGCATCGGCGCGGGCAGGCGGCGCGGCGCCAGCGCGGCGACTGGCTCGGCGCGAGGCCGCGCGCGCGAGGCGGCGCGCGGCCTGGGCGCGCGGCCCGGGCGCGCGCCTGCGTGGCGAGCTGCGCGGTGACGGCCGGCAGGATGCCCGGCCAGGCGTCCGGGAAGTCGGCGTACACGACCGACTTCAGGCACTCGCCCAGCTGCGCGCGCACGAGCGGCGGCGCGCGCACGATGCCCTCCAGCAGGTTGTCGCGCACCGCCGCCTTGTCGACTTCGGGGATCGGGCTCGCCGCGCCGCCTGCCGCCCCTGATTTAGCGTCACCCCACTTCACATGATATGTTTAGGGCGTTGCTGACGGCGCCGCCCTTCCAGCGCGTCCCGCACTATGCACCCCCGCCTCGCTTATGTCCGCACTCTGCTCATAGCAGAGGCATCAGAGGTGCGCGCCAAGGCCGTCAGCGTAAAAAGCATGGGGCACCCTTGCCGAATGAAGGTTCGGTAGAGCAACCCCTGCATGCACCCGGCATGGCAGGGGCGGAGCGGCCACCAACAAGCACGCATCCGCCGCAGCACCTGCCTGCTGCGCCTCTCACCGGAGATGCCAGGTCACGGCCTGTCCGCCTGTCTGACAGTGCACGCTTGGGGGCGCGACTCCTGGGTCAGGTGCCGCGCGCCTGTGCCCTCCCAGTCGCGCCGCACGAGGTTCTTGAACGAGATGGCGGCCGCCTGGCGCGTGCCCATGGCCACGCTCTCCTCCACCGCCACGCGCAGCAGGTTCACCAGCTGCCCCGGCGAGTGCTGGAACTGCGCGCGCGCGCCCCAAGGAACGGCTCAGCCGGCGTGTACGCCGCCGTGCGGCGCGCGCCCGCACGGGCGCGCACACACGCTCCAAACAGCTGCCGCCGCCACCGAGAGCTGGAAGTGCGCGCGGGCCCCAGGACGGCTCAGACCGGCGTTCCCGCCGCCGCGCGGCGCGCGCCTGCACGGGCACGCACACGCAGCTTCCGCCGCCGCCCGTGCCACTGGCGGGTGCGCCCGAGCCGCCACAGAGCGGCGAGCACATCGGCTGCGTGTTTAAGTGACAAACAACGCGCACAGCGCGCGCTCCAGCCCTCACTTCAGCAGCCGACCGAGTGGCCCGCCCTGGGCTCGCACACGTTTACCCCACACACTACATACGCCCAGCGGACAGCGCCTGCGCCGCCGGCTCTCCAGGCCCTTTGCCATGTGCTGCTCGTCCCCTACTCAGGCTATAGGAACGGGTGCGCGTGCGCGCTGTACCCCTCAACCGGCTATCGCAGGCCAGCCTGGCTGCTCCTAGCTTGTAGCTCGTCAGGCTGAGCGGCTGCACCAAGCGCGCCTACCTATGCGCCGCACGGACAGGTGAGGTCTGACACCAGGCAGTGTAGCAAGCAACCAGCATGCAGACCACACTCGCATGACCCGCACGAGCAGGTACGATTGCGCTCATGACCAGCAGCGCTGATGCCCTGGTCGCATGGTCATCCCTGTGTTGCAATACGAGTGCCCTTGCTTGCGGCCGGCCCCGGCATAACCAAGCAGACACTATGTACTGACAGCGACAGCCTCTCGCAGGGCGATGCATATGCAAAGATGGAAAAGCTACGCAGGCAGCTCAACACTTGCTGCCTGGTATAAATTATCTGCACGCCTACTTGTGCTGGCAAGCCAAGCAAACATGTGTGAAGCCCATCTACATCCCCACCCGGTCGTCGCCGGCTGTCGATCACATACTATGAAGCGTGGGTGCCAGGTAGCAGCCGTGTAGGAGCCATTCGTTGAGAGCGCTTGCACACCCCAGCTAAACATGGCCTGTTTGCCAGGACGCCCGCGTGCAAACCACTGCCGGCTGAGTGCGGCAGAGGTGTGGCCAGGAAGACTACCTGCAACAGGGTCTGCTCGGCCGCCTTGCGCTGCTGCGGGTTGCTGCTCTGCGCCGCGCCCAGAATCGTGCAGAGCTGGCTGAGCTCCATCGCGTGCTACCACGCCCGCGCACCTCCTCAGCGGCAACTGTTGCACGTGCAAGATAGCGCTGGCAAGCACCCCGCAGCCACCTCCGCTGCATCAGCAGGCGCACAGGATGGCAGATGCCGCCTAGCTAGGTCCAGGGCTGCCACACTGCGCAGTCGGTGCCGAGCATGCCCTGTCAATTTTTGAGCGAGTCTATCTCGTGTAACCTCGCATTCGTGTATGTGTGTCAGAGTACCAGGCCTCCGTAGCCTTCGGTAGGCGTAGGCGCAGGCGTCCTCCCAGCTGTGGATGTGAATGGCATCGTCAAACGCAGGACATGCGGGGTGCTAAGAGTAGATGGCCTTGCAGCCCACACCCAGTGATACTGATGATGCGGCTGACCTCTTCAGCCCCAGCCTGTTCATCAACGAGAGGTGTGGTATGCAGCCGTGCTTGTTGCCGCCAATGCAGCCGACGCACACCTGTCAAAGTCTGCATGCGCGCGCAGCTATGAGCTCCAGGACTTTCGTTTTGGACTGCGCAGCCTGCGTCTGCTGTGCTCGCCGTCAGCCTCCAGTGCGCGCCTTCCCTCGAGCCCACTCTCAGTGTCCCTGCTGCCATGCCACTGACGGTCTCCGCTGCCTGGCAGCGGACTATGACCTGACAGGGCAAGTGCTGTGGCCGGCCGCGCACCTGCTCGCGGCTTTCATAGACGCTCGCGAGGGCCACCTCGCCAAGTGTGCAGGCGCTTGCGAGCTCGGCGCGGGCCTGGGGCTTGTCGGCCTGCTGGCTGCGCAGGTGCGGGCGCAGCCAGTGCTGCATACCTGCCCACAACTTGCGTTTTAAGGCTCCACCGCACCCACAAACAGGCAATGACTTTTAGCTCACCTCGTCTGTATGTGCTCTTGGCGCTGTCTCTGGGCTCTCTGACGCCATGTAGTCCTGTATTAAAGGCACTCACCTGCCAGCGCCCTTCGCGTGCGCCGCACCTGGCGCAAGCAGAGCCGGCTCTCAGGGCTGCAGAGTCCGCTCCCGCAGGGCAGGCCTGCCCAGTCACGCTGACCGACCACAGCGACGTGGTGCTCAGCGTGCTGCGCCGCAACGCCGCCGCCAACCCCGGGCCCCACCCGGTCAGGTGCGCCACTGGCCATGCCACACTCTCATGCTTAGAGCCTCCACGGAACATGCATTTGCGCAGGAGTATACAGGTGGTTGATGACAACGAGAAGCCCTGAGAGACACGCATTGTGCTCAGAGCGGCACATGCGCCTGATTCTGATTGGCTGTGTGGCTGGCCTGCACGCCAGTTGCGCTCATGCGAGGCCGCCAAAGCCCTGTGCGCATGCAGGGTCTTGCCACTTGACTGGGGGAACGGCGCGGGCATCGCCGCGGTGCGGCAAGCGTCCCCTGGCGGCCAGGCGCGCCGGCTCATGCGACAATTCCTGTGCTCGGGCTGCAGCAACCTCACTGCGCAAGCCTCACACACAACTGCCTCAGTGCCGCAACCAGGAGCCATGGCTGGCAGCTGCCCAGGTCAGCGTCTTGCCATGGTGTGCTCCAAATGATGGGCTTATTAGAGACCCCGCGCTATTGCATGCTATCGTGATACTGCTGTGCTCCGAAGGTCACACCCCGAAGCCCTAACTGATGTCATCGCGCGCGCTGCGTCAGGGCTACGACCTGGTGCTCGGCGCCGACGTCTGCTATAGCGTGAAGGCGCTGCCCGCGCTGTTCACGGCGGCCGCAGGCCTGCTGGCCCGGCGGCCCGGCGCGGAGTTCTGGCTTGGATACGTGTCCCGGTGCGCCCGCGCATGCTGCGCGGTGACATCAAGGTTTGCTGAAGTCACAGCGCAACAATAGGCACATGTTCCGGCGCCAGGGTATGGCTCTCTAATGTACTGTCATCTCTGGCAGCCTGTGGCGTCAGGCAGGCTTCCCTGTTCCAGCATGCCCCGACGCGCGCCTCTACAATGCGGCAGGGCGGCGGGCATCGACCGGAGCATCCACGCGGAGGCCGCCGCCGCAGGCCTGCAGATGCGTGAGGCGCCGGGGACGCGCCAGCGCGTGCCCGGCGGCCTGGAGGGCGTCGTTTACACGTGCTGTCATGGCGACATGGCAGACACAGGAGCCCAGTGACCAAGTGGTGTACATGGTGTACACGCTGCTTATTCAGCGTGTCGGCAGGTGCAGTGGTGCGTTTGGGGGGGCTGGTGGCCGCAGGACCAAAGTTCGCAGCCAGCCAGAGAACAACGAATGCCTGTATCATGTCAAAGTGTGTTTACAAACGAGTCCAGTCAACACTGACAGTGTCAGTCTGACAGCTGCATGCACGCGACAACGTGCACCATGTCCGCGACCTGATGACGATCGGTGACCGAGCCACTGCTTCTCTCTTGCTGTCTGTAGTGCACACCTCTGCCTGAGTGCTGAAGAGGGTGATGTCTGCCTGCGCACAGACGCCTGTTGCGCGGTGGCGCCCCACAACGCCAGCATATGAAAGACACCGCCCAAGCTCTGCTAACACTGATACACTCATTCAGTCAGCAAATGTCCTGGTGTTAAGCACCACTCACGATACGTGCGCCACTCCACACCAGGCTCACACCAGGCTCGCTTGCAAAGCTAACCCACACTTGAAGCTAACCCACACTTGCATACTTCCCCAAAAATCATTGTCGATTTTTTTTCATACCAGAACTTCTTCATACCAAAACTCAGGTGGCCAGCACGACATCAGAGACCATACGGCCTCGTGCAACCACTTGCCAACAGCTTGCTCAGCAATGCAGGAGGCCTGGGCCGGTATTTAGTCCAACTCGAATACCCAGTCGCAACCAAAGTTGAGTCCAAGCCAGCAAAGCTCTTGCACTGTGTAAACACAAACCACTTCAGAACTTACCTGAGTGTCAACCCTCACAAAATTCTGCACCACGACAGGCCTGATACTCTCGATTACATAGGCGCAGAGTGCGCAGGCGTGACCGTCGCACTCGCTAGCGGCCGGAGCGCCTCGGCACGCGCCCGCCGCCGCCGGAACCACCCGGCCATGTCAAAGGAGGCGCTGAGCACGGGGCGCACGTCTGGCGCGCGGCTCAGTGCCTCCAGCAGCGGCAGGAGAACGTCCAGCAGGTGCCTGGCAGAAGGGTTTCCATTATCAAAGAGGCACCAGCTGTTTACGCTTTCAGACACTGAAAGGGGTTGTGACCTCACCTCAAGTACTTGCTATGATCCATGAGCATGGACATGCATGCGGGATGCAGCCCAGCAAGCTGACACAGAAACAGTCGGCACGCATCCTAGGCACAAGGCAGTGTCGTAAGTTTGACAGCATGCACATCAGGCGCCACATGGGGGCGCGCCGGTCGCCGAGGTTGCCCAGGAAGGGCGCAATCGGCACGCCGTTGGCGGGCTGCGCCAGGAACGCCCACGCGCTGTCATCCACGAGCACCACGCGCGCCAGGTCGCGCCCCAGCCGGCTCAGGTCCTTGACGTGCGCGCGGCCTTTCACGCACGACGTCGCCTCGCTGTCGCGGGCAGCCACAGCTTCAGCTACCGTTCCTCGGCACTCACCCCTGCCTGCATCTGGCACCTTGTACGCCTCTCGCTCAGCTGGAGGCACCGTATTGGCCAGCCTGACCACGCAACACTGTGCGCTTATGCGGCACAGGCACCCACAGCGCAGCTGACAGTATGAGGAAAGCGCATGCGGTCTGACGAGCGCGCGCACCGGTAAAGGCGGGCGGAGAACAGCCTCCTCTCTGGGTCCAATGCATCCAGCAGCGGCTCCGCATAGCCTGCCAGATGGGGCCGCTGCTCAGTCAGAGCCCCGACCCCTCCTGCTCCTCATGCATCACTGGCCAGATACCGCATCACCCACAGCCCTGCATGCCACGCACACTGTGCAGCGTGCTATGGACGGCTTAGTGGGGCTAGCGGACACTTCCATCGTTTGTGCTTGCTAGGTCTAAGCTTGGTCAGCGGGGGCCGTGGGGAGCCATGCATGGTGTACTCGGGCCCGCACCCTTTGCGCTTGCCGTGAAAACCACGACGTCAGCAAAGCCGGACAGGCGCAGCAGGAACTCATTGAGGCCGGGGCGCTGGAAGACTGCCAGGCGCCCCGCGCCGCCGGCGCTCACGCTGAAGGTGCTGTGGCCCCGCAGCACAGGCGGCTCCTCGCCATGCGGGAACGCGCATACCAGCGTCTCGTCGAGGTCGAGGACCACCTGGGTCGCATACGGAATCAGTCATCAACGTTAAGGACAGTGACTGATTTTGCCTGCACGGCGCTCCGCCACAAGCACGCCAAGCTGCAGCGGCTGTGTCAGCTGCGGGCTGTGGACCGGCGTGCTAGCACGCTTGTGTCTTCTGAAGCACACCGAAGAGGGACACCTTGCAGCAGCGCCAGCCAAGCAGTTGGCGCACCGTCAGCCTCGGGATGCTAGGCAGAGGCCGCAGCAGAGGTGCTTGCGGACGGCCGCGTCCACAACATGCAGTCACGGGCACCGCTGTGCGTGCCGTACTGAGCGCCTTCACATCTTTCAGCGTAACAGTGGCGCTGAGTCGCGTATGGCCGAGGGCGGACGCCTGAAGCAAGCTCAGTACGCGCAGGAACAGGGACACCAGCGCGGCCAAGCAGTGCTGATAGGCCTCTGACAGCCCCAGGGCAGCCACGCGCAGCGCAAGCACGGCCTCAACCACCAACACATGGCAGAGCTCTGCCATTGGTATAAGCTGCCAACCTGCTGCAGCACAGGCCCATGCTCAGAAGCCAGTAACATAGAAGGGCACGAGTGCTGCAGGAGCCGCGTAGGCCAAGCTTTCTACCTGTTTCCAAAGTGAGCTAAAATGTCGCCAGAAATTGCAAGGCAGCTGAAGCTGCTGAGGCTGCTGAGGCTGCTGAAGAAGAGCTGATGAGTGGAGCAACTGCTAGCAGACAGATCGCACGGCCGCTCTGGTAACCTCACATAGCTGTCCGAGTTGAGTGACGCACATCACGGGATGCAAACACGCGTTGTGGTTATAGCGTAAACGTTTGGCTGTTAGAGTGACGATCCGAGACTCCCGCCTACCTAGGTAGCCTGCACTCGGCCGCGATTTTGCACCTCGCGATCAATCCACGCCCGTGACGGGCCGTAGCCCCTACTAGCCTAGTAGGGCCTGAACTGCCAATCGACAGCGGGCTGTCTGCCTCCACATGAGCTGCAGGTCGGCTTTGCGAGGCATTACTCGGACTTCCGACCTTGGCATGTCCGCAAGATTGTGCATACATCATGCTAGCGTTTACAGGACAGCCAGCACATCCCAGATCGCTTGGTTCTGCCGAGCGGCTGACCGACCAAAACCATAACAAGCATGTTTGCACGAGACTCCATGTTCGCCCCTGGCTGCCCTGCCTGCTGCACTGGCACACAGGCCATGCAGGTTAATCAACAGTTGCCCAATCACGCCTGTTGCACTCGCTGGAAATGCGAATGGATTCTCACATTAATTTAACACTTCGAGCTGCTCAGGTTGACACCTACACTTTTGTGTCAAAGTTCAGGCCGTTTGCGTCAAGAAAAGTAGCTATGGCAGCCAGGATGGGCTGAAAACCCCCCAGAAAGGCTGCCATCTCTGGCAAGAGTATAGTGTCGCCGCCCGCCGGTGCCAGCTGGGCGAAGAATGCCTCGCGCGAAGGCACAATCTGCATGCGGCCAGAGGCGTCCCGGCACTCAGTTGGTGGGAAGGGGCTGGCAATTGGTTCTATTCCAGCTACCAGCCTGAATCATGTTCTTACGTTCCTATACAGAGGCAACAAGGAAGTGTGAGCAAGATGTGCATGCACAGACATGCCACAGGGACAATCATAAGGGGACCCAATGCATGAGGTACCCTGCGCTCAATGCATACGCCGTCATGGGTGTCCTGCAGAGGTACCATGCATACCTGCAGCTCCAGCATTGTGCGACCAGGGCCGCGCCTTCAGGGCCAGCGTAAAGGCCGTGGACGTGAACCAGCCGTGGTGCCGCTCGAGCGTGGCCGCGTACGCAGCGCTCGCGGCCGCAGCCAGGCTCAGGCTGCTATTGTCATGCATGCGCTGCAGCAGCTCCACGATGAAGTGCATGGCCCTGCATACTGCCAGCGCTCAGAATTAGGCCAAACAGAGAGCACAGACGCAAGACCAACCGAACGCGCAGGCAGGTGCACACTGTGTACACCTTATAACGTATATACAACGCAGCAGGCAGCTGCGCAAGTACTCGCGGGCTCTTAAGGCAGGAGTTGAGCAGACATAAAGCTGCTATTGTACAGCCCAGGCACGTGGGCACCTCTTGAGCCAAAGCAGCGCGTTTGTGTCAGACTGCGTGCCGCGCTCCTGCCCTCGAGCCACCTCGTCCAGTGCAATGGGGAACAGGTCTGCATAGCGTTCCGGGTTCCTGGCCTGCGCGGCGGCCAGGCGCTTGATGTTTCCGCCAATGTCCGAGCGAACAATGACCATCCCCGTGCCCAGCTTGTCTGCGCGACACAGCAGAATGTGTAAGTCCAGCAGTCCACCAGCAGCACAGGCGCTTGCACCAAACGCACTCGGCAAGCTCTGCAGCAGATGTTTGCCGTGCGTTGAGGCGCCACACCCACTGGCACACACTCGTCTGGGCAGGCTCGCACCTAGGACTGGCAGCACCTGTTGGCACAGCTCCAAAAAAGCAGACGTGCTGATCGTGCCATCTGGCGCACGGACGCCGCGCGCAAGCTCGGCCAGGTGTACAAACACGGACCCCATCACGATCACAGTATTGCCAGGATCCGCAAGCTGCCGGGCTGGTGACCTTCACTAGCCCCTCAGCTGCAAGCTTTTCTGAAAGTGATTAAGACAGCCCGCCAACTTTTCGACAGCTGTTGAGGCTGCAGTTGAGGCTTGCCTGGTGGCCAGGAGGACGCGCACTCGGCAAGTAGCTGCAGCGTTAGTGCGACACCATCACAGTGTGTGAGATGAGCGGTTGCTGCAGCCCACCTGCAGGTTGATCGGGGAGCGCGCGTCATCCGCTCGCGCGAAATGACGCAGCGCGCAGCTAGCGGAGCAGCTCCAGTGGCTGCCAGCTGTGGCAATGGTGTTGACAGCCTGATGCTGGTCATGCGCATCGGCCAAAGCCCTGAACGGCGCACAGGCGAGCAGAGCAACGCTCTGGCTTCGCCCGCACGGAGCTATGCTGCAGGAGTGGCGTTCACGCCGGCCAGTGGCAGAAGCAGCACACCCTCACAAGCGCCAAACGCGCGAGAGTGCGAGGGCGCACCGCTTGTGGACTGCAGCGCTGTGGGCGAGCGGGGACTGTGCCGGCAGCACACGCCGGCAGCGGCACCGAGCACTCGTGCTCGCCTCGGCTGTGCGCACAACCTGGATGCAGACCGCCTGGCGCGCCGGTGCGGGCCCACTGGGTCCCGGCCCAGCACAGCTTCCCGGTCCGCAACGCGCACACTTGCACAGGCGCCGTCTGGTCAGGCGCAAGGCGTGCAGGCGTGCACATGTACTCACAGTCGCATAGCAGCCAGCTAATATACTCCGTGCTCCAGTACAGTGCCTGCCGCTGCGCAGGGCCCACCGCCGGCGCGTGGCGCAGATCGTGGCTGCGCAGTGGCGCCGCTTCGTGCTGCTGCGGCGCACGGCTGACCTCGCAGCCGGCCAGCGCCGGCGCGTGCTGCTGCGGGCCGGGTTGGAGGCGCTCGGGACAGCTGCTGCACAGGCGCGCGGGCGGGCGTGCCGAGAACTTTGCACGTCAGGAGCTGTCCTGTGCACTTTGCACGTAACATTACTGGGCAGGTCGGGGCTGCCTGCGCGAGCAAGCGCGCGCTCCCGTGTTTGCACGCACGCTGCTCATGCTGGCGCGCTTGGTGCGCGTGGCGCGTCACATGCGTGCCTGCTGCTGGCACAGTGTCCCGCATTACCTGAGGTGCATGGTACAGACCCGCGTCTGCACTGCAGACTCACGCATCATGACAGTGCAGCGTTGCTACAGGGCCGGCTCGCCTGGCGCCGCGCGGCGATCTGGGACGCGCAGCACGGCAGCCGGCGCCTGGCCGCCTGCCTGCGCTCCTGGGCGGCGTTGGCGGCCATGCGGGCCGCTCTCCGGGAGCTCGAGCACACCGCCGTGGCGGCGGCCTCGCGCGGACTGGCGGCGCGCGCGCTGGCCATCTGGCGGCGGCGCTGCGCGGAGCGGGCGCGCCCCCCGGGCTCCTGGTGCTAGGGCTTGGCCGCACCAGGCTCGGCAGAGGGTGCCGGGCCTGCGCACTACCCGGATGCATGCAGGCTCATTGAGACCTTTGCAAGGCTTGAGCAGGCACGTGTGAGCTATGCAGTGACATCCTTTTGTTCTGGTCCGTCTGTGGTTCATTTCTGGAAGCATTGCCCTGCTTCTGCCTGCCGCTATATGTCATCCCGTCCAAGGACTGCAAGAAGATGCCCAGTGTGTGCAGAGGTAGCGTACGCTACAGCACCTCTGGCAGCGCAGGGGCATCGCCGAGCGGCGGCCGCGCTCGCAGCACAGCACCGGCGAGCCGCGCTGCTGTGCGCGGGCTTTGAAGGCTGGCACGCGGCGGTGGCCGAGCCGCGGCGGCGGGCGCTGGCGGCGTGGGCGCATGCGCGATACGCGGCCGCATTTGCAGCCTGGTGCCGGTGCTCACCCCGAAGCCAGCTTCCTGCTGCCAACTCGTTCGCTCCTGTGCTCTCCTACCTGCAGGCTCTGCACTGCACTCTCTTGCCAGCAGCATGCCGCGCAGTCGCGCAGCCACTGCGCCGGCCGTATGCATGACACTGCTGCGACGCGCTGGCCACCGCCGCCAGCCGCGGTCATGTACATCCTGAGCTGTGAACGGTTGTAACCTTGTTTCTCTCTGAGAGTGCTGACAGGGCGTCTCAACACTGCTGCAGGCACGTGCGCGCCGAGCGGCAGGCGCGCGCGGCGGCCAGCGCAGCAGCCGTGGTCGCGCGCGCTGGGCGGCTGCGGCGCGCGCTGGCCGCATGGGCGGCCGCTCGGTGGCGCTCCAACGCCGCCGCGGCCAGCGCCGCGGCGCACGCGCGCACGGCGCGCCTGCGCCGCGCGCTCGGCGCCTGGGTGGTCGCTGCCGGCCGCGCAAAGGCCGCGCAGGCCGCTGCGGTCGGCGCGGCGCGCGCCGGGCAGCTGCGGCGGGCGCTCGCGGCCTGGGCGGCCGCCGTGCGACGCGCGGAGGCTGCGGCGGCGGGTGCGGACGAGAGGGCGCGCGCTGCGCGCCTGAGGCGCGCGCTGGGCGCGTGGGTTAGCGCCGCGCAGCAGGCAGAGGCTGCCTCGGCGCGCGCCGACAGCGCGGCGCGCACCGCGCGCTGTAGGCGGGCACTGCGCGCCTGGGCGGCGGTGGCCTGTCAGGCGAGCGGCCTGGAGGCCGTCGTTTACAGGACGGCTCGGCGGCGGCAGCTGCGGCGCGCGCTGGCCGCATGGGCGGCGGCGCGGCGGCGCGCAGAGGCCGCGCAGGCCGCTGCCGCCGGCGCGGACCGGAGGGCGTGCCTAAGGCGCGCTCTGGGCGCCTGGGCCGCCGCGGCGCGCCAGGCCCGGGACCGGCAGGCGTCCGGCGCCTGCATACGGCGGGCGCTCGCAGCGTGGCGCCTTGTGGCGGGCGCGCGCGCCGCGGCGGGGCGCGGCGCGTCGGCGGCGACCGCACAGCGCCGCGCCGAGGCTGTGGCCGCGCGCCGCTTCGCCGAGCGGCTGCTGTGCGCGTGGCGCGATGCGGCCTTTGATGCGGCGATGCGGCGCTTCCAGGCGCGCGCCTCAGGGGCATGCGACCCGCTTTGCGTGCAGGCCACTGGCAGCTCGCTGGCCGCGGTCACTCGTGTAGGCTCTCTCCTGTTCTGTGCGCGCGCTGTCGTCTTATTGTGCAAGTTTGACGAGTGATCTGCTTATCATTCTGACCCTGCACATGACGGCATGCCTTCGCTCCTGGCAAACCCCACATTCGGCGCGCCAGGAGGCGCGCGCGCGGCGTTTCTGGCGCGAGCACGTGCAGCACCGCGCGCTTGCCGCGCTGCGCGACGCCGCCGCCCCCCGCTGCGGCGCGGCGCTCGGTCCTGAGCCCGACCCTGCGGAGGGCGCGCCCGAGGCGCCGCCGGCGTCACACACACGTGGCCCCCGGTCGCCCGGCGCGCCGCCCGCAGCGCCTGCAGCGCCCGCCGCCGCGCCCGCGCAGCGCCGCGCGCCGGCGGCTTACCCAGCCGCAGCTGCCGCGACCGCTGCGGACCAGGGCATGTGCGGGAACCCACAGCCGCGGCGCGCGCTGCCGCCGCCGCGCGTGCCCGCATTCCTGCAGGGCCTGCAGTGGGGCGCCGCGCATGACCCCTGCCCGCTCCCGGGCTGCCCCGGGCGCCGCGCGGGCAACCCCTTCGCCCCGAGCGGGTGCGACGCGGGCGGCTGCGCGGCCAGCACGTGCGCGGCCTGGCCGGGCGCCGCGCTCGGCTGGGGTGCCGCGGCGCCGGGTGCAGCCCTGCCTGCGACCGCATGGCACCCGAGCCTGTGGGAGCCCGGCGAGCGCGCTGCGGCGAGCGGCGCGCTGGCCACCGCCGGCCCGCGCCGGCTGGCCGACGAGGTTGCCGCCATGGAGGCCGCGGTGCGGGAAGCGCACGCGCTGCGGGGCGCCGCGTCAGCAGCAGCGGCCGAGGCTGCGCGTGCGCCTGACGCTGCGCCTGTGTGAATGTGCCATTGTATTTTGTTTGCCGAGCCCCCATTCCCCTACGAGGGGCATGAGTCGAGTCGGTGCACACGCAGCGGAGCTGCCAATGTCTCGAGCCAAGCACTGCGCTCATGCGCGCATTCTGGCCGGCCCTCCATTGCTGAACCTGGGGCGCCGGCGCAGGCCTCGAGAGCGCCGGCGCGGTGGCGGCAGGCGCGCGCGCACGCGCCGAGCGGCTGCGGCAGGCGCTTGCGACGCGGCGGCCCGAGCTGCAGCGGCTCGCCGCGCGGCTGGCCGAGCTGCAGGCCTGAACGGTCGCGGCGCGCCCGCGCAGCGCTGTGGCGCTCCATCGCCGGGCCGGCTGGCCCGCCCGCTCGGCGCGAAGCGATGGGCGGATGACGCGACGCGCTCACGTGATGGGAAGAGCAGCGCTTGGGCCAACATGAGCGTCTCCGTACCAGCTGGCCTCCCTGCTCCATGATGCTGCAATTCTGTCTTTGTCACGTGCCAGAATGTGCCGTCAGCGCATACCCCAGGTGCGCAATTCACCAGCGTCCTAGGCCTTCGTGTGCTCGCGCGGCCTCTGGCACGCAGGCTGCCTGCCCCGCTTGTCTCACACTTTGGGCTGCCTGCGCACTGCACACCGGAGCCACCAGGGTGCTACCACTAGCGCCATTGCATGGCTGCCTGCCTTTTGCGAGAGAAAACGTCCACACCCGGCACCCCATGTTCACAAGTGCCCGATTTCGGGGCGGTATACTCTGCTCGCATAACAGAGTGGCCAGCATCATGCCCGGTGCTGCCATAACATGCGCTCACGCCGCCACATCCCACTGCCTCCCATGAATATGACACACCACATTTATTCTGCAGCACCAGTAGCAAACGCACCGCACCAGCCCTACAGGAATCTACAGAGCGGACGACACGCTGTTCACAGTCGCCAGCGTTCAAGAATATAGCTAAACTGACGTGCTGTCCAGCAGACCAGCGCCTCTCACAGGGCGCCCCCAAAGGACGCACAGTCTGGTCATGGCCGCCCTCCGGCGGCGCCTGCCTCCCAGGCAAACAAAGGAGGTCGGTCACGCTACGCGCCGACGGGGGGTCCAACGCCCTAGGTCTTGGGCGCTGCCGGCAGCCAGCACACGTCGGAGACCGGCATGGACGTGCCCTCGTACAGCCGCGTGACCTTGCCCACCAGCTGCTCCACCGCCGGCACGAGCGCGTCCGCTTGCGTGCGCGCCGACGCCTCTGCACGGCGCCCCTCGTCACTGCACCTCTTCGCTCGCTGTGCGGGAGCCACTGCGGGTGCCGGCACCATGCTAGGCACGCAGTGGCTTGCTTGTTGTAACTGTACAAAGCAGAGGGCCTGCGCTGAACAGGCTGCCGTGCGCAGTAGCGGCGGACTGGAGTAGCCTGCAGGCGCTGTATTTGTCAGCCTCGGCGCGCCCAGGGACTGGCAGCGGGGGGCGGTGTGTCCCAGCGGGGGGCGCCGCACCGGACTCGCCGATGCTGTGCAGGAAGGAGGCGCGGTCTGGGAGCAGGAACATGGACGCGCGGATGGCCGCGCGCACCAGGTACGTGTGGATCGGCGCCAGCGTCGCGCTGTACGCCTCATTTGCGGCCTCCCTGCCCCGCGTGCGCGCGCGCCGCGCGTCGGGCGGATGGGCTTGCTGGAGTTCTCAACCATTCCTCCCTCAAAATTACCTATTGCAATCTACTCTCCCGAGAATGGCACAAATAGTTTGCTGATGGAGTGGGCGCCAGCATGGAGGGCGCAGCCGGGGGTTAGCGGCGCGGTGCACGCTTGAGCAGACACGGCGAGCAGGGACGCAGGGGCAGGTGGCCACCGCTGCGACCTGCGTGCTAACCCTCCGCGTACCCTACCAACAGCCACAGGCAGGCACACCAGCGGCAAAGCACCCCCCATCGGTGAGGCGTGCGTGAGATGGCAAAGCCCGCTGTGCACAGGGACCAGGCTAGGTCAATCGCAAGCCCTGGCCATGCAGGCAGAATCTAGGTGCAGGATAAACCTCAAGGCCTTCAGAGCCCGGATGCCAGACTCCTAGTCGGCACACCTGCTGACATGGCGTGGCGCGCAACGCAGGTCAGGGTCAGGGCTCGCACCGCAGGCTCACAGCCGGGTCGGCGGCCAGGCGCTGCAGCAGGCCGGCGATGAATGCGACGCCTGACAGCAGCCGCGACAGGTTGCGCGCGCCGCTGTTCTTCGTCGTCACCGTGCCCGCCTGCGCACGCCGGCCGCGCCGGCACGTCAGCCCTGGCGCCCGCGCCTGCACCCGGCGCCCACTCCCGGGCCTACGCGCAGCCTGCTGCGCGGCAGCAGGGCCCCCGCCCTGCTCCGCTGCGGCCGGCCCGCCCGCCGCCGCGCACGTCGGCTGGAACAGTGCCGGGCAGCGCCTGGTGCCGGCCCGGCTGGCCGACCGCCCAGCCCAAACTGCAGCGGCAGGGGGCCAAGGCCTTGGCAGCAGTGCAACGCCCGCGCTGCCTGCACCACGTCACCCGGCGCCTGCAGCGGCGCCTGGCTGCAGTGGCTGTGCGAGCTCATCACGAGGCCCTCTCCCACCGCAGTCTCTCAGGCGTGGCTGCAGCGCCCTGGTGCGCCCACCTTGACATCCGCCTTCACCACGTCGTCCAGAGTCGGCAGCGTCCCTTGCACCTTGACGAGCGTCGCGCGCTGCACGCAGGCGACTTGGGGTGAGCTGGCAGAGACAGCCTGGGGTCCAAGCCCAGGGCCGAAACACGAACGGAAGCGCCGGCCTGCCATACGCAAGCAGTGCGGACCTTTGCCTCCATCTCACTCTTGGCAAAGTGAAAGACGGTGCCTGCGCCGTCAAGGAGTGCTCAAACAGCGCACGTTGCGCAAGCTTGTAATCGATTTAAAGCCAAAGGCCCAAGGTACTCCAGCGCCTCAGTCAGACGATGGTGCAGCCAAGGCAGGGACCCCAGACAGTGCTTTGCAGCAAAAGCAGTTCCTGGCAGTTTTAAAGTATTTTCTTGGGCACAACAGGAACTGGCGCCGACAGTTCGGAACTTGGGGCACTCACCCAAGTCATCAAAGACAGGCAGGATTGCTTCCACGGCCTCTACGAACGCCTGCGTATTGATCTGCGCCTGGGTGTCCAGGCTCTGAAAGGCACGCGTCAAGCTAGGCAGAAACTTGTCGCTGCGGCCCGCTGAACCCATCCCAAGGCGCCACCCCCCTCCTCAATACAGGCCCGTTCACAAAGCGATGATTTTACAATCAAAAGGTGGCAGGGCCAAGGCAGCTGAGCTGCTCACAAAAGCGGAACCACTCAGCTGCCTACGCCACTCCCTGGGTAGCTCACTGTCCTGGCAGTGAGTGTCGCGGGGTCCCCAGTAGGTTAGGGTTAGGGTAGGGGCAAAATCCGGGCTAAACGATAAAGTTTTGATACAATTGTGTCTGAGGCAGTGCGAAATAGCGCCCTGTGAGCCCACCAGACGCAATGCAGGCCTCCGTTCTATGTAGGTCAGATGCCAGTGCGGGCCAGGCGCACTGCAGGTCCGCAAATGCAGCCAGCTCCTCGCACGCCACCCCCCGCGCGCCCCCAGCGCACACTCCGCTGAGGAGCCAGCAGGCTGGCGCCCGGCCTGCCAAGCGTGGCAGGGCTGTGGCCGCAGCGGTGGCCGAGTGCCTTACCGCCAGCGCCGCGGCGGAGCCCCTGGTGCTGGATGTGGACAGGGCCAACCAGCATGTGCGCGAGGGCCACTACGAGGCGGAGCTGGTCCAGCTGCAGGCGCGGCATTGGCAGCACCGCTGAATGCACCGCGCCTTATCGTGCTGAACTCCCTTGGAGAGCTTCCTTCTTTCAGTGCAGCTCTGCCGGGCAGACTCAGCTGAGCAATGCTGTTCAGACGTTGCACATCTGCACACGCCTCGGAATGCTGCAGGCATGTGCCTGTCAGCCTGGGTAGCTCGGTGTGTTGTGAAGCGCGGACGCAAGAAACCAAGAAAATGCTACGGGTGCAGGCGAGCAAAGACGACCACGAGCAGCCCAGCATCGCGTCAGTGCTGCCGCCTCTGGATGCTGGCACAGCCGCGGTGGACGTCTGCGTGGTCGGCTGCGGGCCGTCCGGCCTGGCGCTGGCGGCGGAGCTCGGCGCGCTGGGCCTGAACGTGGGGCTGATTGGTGACCCCCGCCGCCCCCCAGCGCGGTGCTCAGTCACCGCCATGAGCACCCAGACGCATCCGCTCGTCTGGTAGGAGAGCCGGGGGCATCTGCGGGCCGCGGCGGCGCCCAAGCGCTCACGCAAAGGCTGCTACTCTGCATGAACTGCTCGACTTGTGGTCCACTGCTCTCGAACTCAGTTCATAGAGCGAACCCTGCGACCAGAGCCCAGGCCCCCCTAGGCTGGCGGGGCGCGGGTGCGGGCTGCAAGGCGCGGCCGCCGGGCGCAGGCCACGACGCGCCGTTCGTGAACAACTACGGCGTGTGGAGCGACGAGTTCGTGGAGCTGGGCCTGGAGGGCACGCTGGACCACCGCTGGCCGGACGCGCACTGCTTCTTCGGCGAGGGGCGCGAGGTCCGCGTGGGGCGTGGCTACGGCAGGCGCGCGGTCCCCAGCCCGCGCCCCGACACGTCCGCTTCAAGCAAAGTCGGGTGCCAAAGCGTAGTTACACACTCGTCCCAGCACTGCTGACAGGGCAGCGGGCTGCTGGCGGTGCCAGACCTGTATGCGCCGCCCGCCCGCCTGCACCGGGCCGAGTTTCGAGCTCACGCGGGTCGGCTGATGCAGCCGCCCGCCGCCGGCTCGGCAGGGTGTGCCGGCGGCGGCTGCGCGCGCACCTGCTGCGCGCCTGCGCGGCGGCCGGCGTGCGCTTCCGCGCGGGCGAGCTGGTGCGCCTGGAGCCCAATGCGGCCGGCGATGCCGCCGCGCTGGCGCTCGCCGACGGCGGCATCGTGCGCGCCAGGTGCGGGGAGCTCCGCTGGTCTCGCCAGGCGCGGTGTCCGTATCCACCACTCAAGTACTACACATGACATCGAGCGGAGGGCGTCCTTGTGTTGCGCTGCGCGGGCGCTAAAATGCTGACTGCCTTCCCGGAAGGCCGCATGTACGTGGAGAGCGCGCACGTCTGCCTGTTGTGTACAGGCATGAAAGCATGCAGGCAGGCGAGTGCGCAGCGCAGTATGATGACCAGGTCCGTAGGGAGTAGCCTGCGAGATTACTGGTTGCGACTGCCTGTGGCCTATGGCATTGTTGTTGCTACCTAAGAGCATGAGGGTTGTGCGCGGCAGGCTGGTGACGCTGGCGTCGGGCGCGGCCGCGGGCAAGTTCCTGCGCTACGAGGCGGTCGCGCCGACCGTGGCGGCGCAGACGGCCTACGGCATCGAGTGCGAGGTGACGCGCCCGACGCGCGGGGCGGCGGTGCCGTGCACGCTGTCTCAGGAGCCTGCGCAGGGTCGCAACCGCGCGCTGACCTGGCGCCTGCTTTGCTGGCGCTGGACCCCAAGTTTGCAGCCACAGCAAGAAGGTTGGTCATATTATTCTTGCCTTTCTTGCTCAGTTGAGAACATCGCACAATGGCCAGCAGTTGCACTGAAACATGGGCGCTCGCTGCATGCTGGCAAAGCTTCCCCGCTCTGCTGTTTGCTGTCGGGGCTGATGCAGGTCTCCTTGTCGTGCAGGTGGAGGGCTACAGTGAGGTGTACGACGGCAGCTCCATGCTCTTCATGGACTTCCGGCGGCACCACTCCGGCGTGTGGGCGGGCGCGGCGCCCAGGTGCATCCCGCACGCCCGCTGCTCATCACTCTGCTCTCCGTTTTGTGGCACATCCGTGGCACACCGCAGCAGGCGGCCTGCGAGACCATGGCCTGGCGTCCTCGTGCACCCCTGGCCAGGTGCAGCGCTGTGCGTGCCGGCCTGGCACGCGCAGCGGGCTGCTGCAGGCAGGCCAGCGCCCGGCTCGCCGCCCCGGGGGCCTGCGACGCGGCCCGGGGCCGTGCGACGTGGACTGCCTAGTGCTGCTGGGCGGGCGGCGGCGAGCGCGCTGTGCATGCTGCAAGGCGCCCCGCCGCAGCGCAAGCGCGCCGCTGTGCCGAGACGGGGTGCGCGGGGGAGCAGGCTGCGTGCGGGCGAGCACCCCGCGGGCGGCGAGGGTCTGTGGGGCACGGGCCGCGAGGCGCCCTCATTCCTGTACGCGATGCCAGTCAGCGGGCGGCGCGTGTTCCTGGAGGAGACGTGCCTGGTCGCCAAGCCGGCGGTGCCGTTCGCGACGCTCAAGCGACGCCTGCACCGCCGCCTGGCCGCCATGGGCCTCAAGGCGCGCGCCGGCCCGGCCTGCCGCGGCGCCGCCCCGGCTACCTTGCGCGCCGGTCCCCGCTCTGCTCGAGGAGCAGCCCTGATCGTCGCCGCAGCAACCTCGTGGCATATCCTCGTGCCGCCCCAGGAATGTGCGCCTCCGTCCGCCGCCGCCTGGGACTGACAGGGCTTGTCTAGCCCTAGGCGCGCACAGGGCCACAAGCATGCAGTGTCTGCCTGGTCAGCAGAGCGCGCGCCGTGCCGGGCGGCATGCGCATGCCTGGCGGCCGGCGCGTGCGCGCATGAGTGCCATGGCGCGCGCCGCGTGGTGCCCGCTGCAGAGATGTGACCAGATGCTACGCGCGCGCTGCGGCAGGTGGCGCGCGTGATCGAGGAGGAGTGGTCGTACATCCCGGTGGGCGGGCCGCTGCCGGTGGCCGGGCAGCCGGTGACAGCATTCGGCGCGGCGGCCAACCTGATCCACCCGGCGACCGGCTACTCCATTGCGCGCAGGCGCGCCCCGCCCCCTGCGCACGCCCGGCTGCCAGGGACCATGGGGAGCCGTGGCGCGGTGCACGTCGCGCTGGAAGCGAGCACCAGAGCGTGCTTGAAGCAGGCGGTGAGTGCTGCAGAAGCTTTGCGCTGTGACTGGAATGACATGCCTTCACCATCGCTTTAACTACACGGATGCAGCATCACTCGGCCTTGAAAAGTGGTCTGCACCTATTGCACTCATGCCTGTGCACAATCATGCCGTGCAGCCTGAGGGAGGCGCCCGGGCTGGCGGCGGCCATGCGCGACGTGCTCGCGCGGCGGCTGCCGGTCGGGGAGACGGCGGAGGCGGTATGGGCGGCGCTGTGGCCGGCCGAAAAGCGGCGGCAGGTGATGCCTTAGCGCGGGCCTTGCGCGCGGTGTGAGTGCGCGGAGCACACTAACACTCTACACCTAACCTAAGCAGTAGACAGAGGTACACACTTTGAGTGTCTGCTCTGGCAGGGACCCATGGCGACCCGTGCTGTCCTCTGCACACCGTGCACATGCCTCCACCATCCGGCCCCGCCTCCTCGCGCAGGGCCATGCCGCAACTTAGGTCAGGTGTTCTGCCAGCCTCAAACATGCGCTCATGCAGCCTCATGCGCGGCATGGAGCTCGGTCTGAGGCTGGGCGGCACGTCCCTGCATTGGCCCCGCCTCGTCCGTCGGAAGACTGCACCACCCGGCGCTGCTCTGTTGTGGGCGAGCCCCTGCAAGGCCCCGGCGCTGCTCGTTTGCCGGTGCGAGCGCGAGCCCTGCAAGGTGGGAGCGCGAGGCCTGCAAGGTTGCATACATGGGCCCTCATGCCTTACAGTCGCTGCATGCCGGCCACAGGCCGCCTTCCACGTGTTTGGCATGGAGCTGCTGGCCAGCCTGGACCTGCGCGCCACCAACCAGTTCTTCCGCACCTTCTTCCGCCTGCCGGACCCGCTCTGGCGCGGCTTCCTGTCCAGCACGCTGGGCAGCGGGCGGCTGGTCGTGTTCGCGCTGGCCACGTTCCTGTTGGCGCCGCCGGGCATCAAGCTGGCGCTCATGCGGCACCTGGTCACCAACCCGGCCGGCGCGTACCTCGTGCGGCACTACCTGGGCGCACGTGCGCGGCCCGCGCGCCTCTTGTGCTGCTCGCACGAGAGCTCGCATGCAAGCGCATGCAGACTTGGATGTCTCTTTGGCTCTGCCAGATGCACATGCAGGGCAGAATTGGTGCCATGCCAGCGGGTAGCACTACTGACCCTCCCAACCTGCACTGATGCTTGATGATGTCCATTTTTTTTAATTACCCAAGCAAAAGCCGAGCAAAGGTAGGCGGCAGGCTGTTAACAGCAGCATTTCTGCACGCAGGCGAGCTGTCGGCGGAAAAACCCGCGGTTAGTGACGCAGCAGCACAGGCGCGGGGCGAGAGCGCTGCCAGCTTACCACCTGTACGGCAGGGCGTAAGTGTGCCATAGTTTGCTTCATGACAAGTAGCGTTTTTTTTCTGTAAAGCATGGCTGTAGCAACACCAGCACAACCACATATCCATACATGGCAGGCCTATTCCAATGCAAATAGTGCCTGCCAGATGTGCTTACCCTTGGCAACAGTGGAAGGGTCGCACTCGCCTTGCAGCGAGCTCGCTCGAGTGCTCGTGCTCGCGCAACACACTCAGGCAGGCCGGGACAGACATACATGTCACAAGATGGGGTGGAGCCAGACATCGCCAGCGCCAGGCAATAATGTGGAGGCCGTCAGGGTGGGCCTGGGCGCTCTGCTGCAGGAGCCGCACCTGGCCGCGTACTGCACAGACGATATTATCAGGAAGTGAGCTGGCACTGTCAGGGGGTGTGCAGCGGGTTGCTTGTGACGCTCTGCTGGGCCTTGCCATGTTTAAAAGTTGAGCTGGCAACAGTCAGGCGTGCACAGTGTTAAGGAGGCGCGCATTGGGGCTCTCGCTGCTGGTTTGGGTGCTTGGCTGAATGCACTGAGGTAGGCAGCAAGCGCGTATTGTTGGTACGTAGTACGAGAGTGCATGGTGCACGTGCGGCAGGTACTTGAAGGCGCGCGGGTGCGTGCCAAAGGCGATCAAGTCTCTGCAGAAGACGCTGCAGTGGCGGCAGGAGTTTCGGCCGGACCTCATAAGATGGGACCAGGCAAGCGTGACAAGCGCCCCAAGCGCTGAGCGCCTTCCCCGTCCTCTTGGAACAGGCCTCCCTCTTTGCCAAACTTGGAGGCTAACAACCAGACTGTTGCAGGTGAAGCACCTTGGCGTGAACGGACGTGTGCAGCTGCTGGGGGAGACTGACAAAGAGGTGAGAGCAAGCGCCCTTGCGTCCTGAGCGAAGCGTTCTTATCGACTCGCCACAAAACCTTATGTTGCTGTTGGCCGCGCAGGGCCGCCCCATCGTCATGTACCGCCTGAGGCACGCCCCAGCACAGCTTACAGCTCGCTGCTGTGTTCATAGGAAGACAATTATTTAGTACAGCAGCAGTGCACCTGGAGGCGTTGCATTGATTTGCACCTCAGCGCTGGGCAATTCACGTTGACGTAGCAGTGCAGCAGACACTTTCGTGTCACGTGCAGCTGAGCGCTTCCTGGCAGGGGCAACAAAAAAAAGTCGTCTGCTTCAGTGCACTGCACCTGTACAATACCCCATAGCAGCGTCGTGCCACCCCGCGCAGGTGCGAGTCACCAAAGGGGACGACGCACGAAGACTACCTCAGGTACTGGGTCTATGTCCTGGAGAGCGCTACCGCAATTGCCAACAGGCCGGGTGGTGCGCCTGTCACCTCAACGCAGTACGAAAGCTGCTGCTGGTTTGCCTGTGCAAGAGCCGCAGGTTTGCTGCGCCTAGGAAAGATGTGCTGACATTTGCTGGCCATGCCCGTGCCCTGCGCCTCCCGTAGAGCAGGAGCGAGTTGGCAGTCCGGCTTTGCTGTGCGACTGCTAGCGCCGTCGCGCTTCAGCTATGTCCTGTGTCTGTCTTACTGAGAGGCTGCCGTCTATACAGAGACTACAGGCAGCTGGTGTGGTGGCGTGTAGGCACTGGCAAGTGCACGGCCGTGTTTGACATGGAGGGCTACAGCTCGCCCGGCACCGTCATGCCCGCCTTCCACGTGCGCCACACAGCCTGCGCTCCTCCCGACCATGTCGCGGTCCGTGTGGGCGGTGCATGCGCGTGCATACGCTGCTGGCGGTTTGGTATGAGCCGCTCGCGTCGCAAGTTGTGCGAGTTGCAAGTTGTGCAAGTCGCAAGTTGTGCAAGTTGTAAGTTGCAAGTATGCAAGCTGCGAACAGCCCTGCAAGTGGTCATCCGGCTGCAGCGCGCATGGTCACGTACGGTCAGAGCAGAGCGCGTTAGGCGGAGCCAATCATGGGTGGCAGCGTGCCCCCCGGCTAGCGAGCGCAGGCGCCGCATGGTCACTGCTGAGAGGTTTGGCGCGCGGGCACAGACGCGGCTGGAGGCGCTGTACATGGCGCAGCAGTACTACCCGGAGAGCCTGCAGCACGGGTTCATCTGCTTCCCGCCGATGCTGTTCAACGTGCTCTGGCACGCCGTGCAGCCCTTCCTGGACCCGGTCACCAAGTGCGCTTCGCTCTGCCGTTCAAGTAGAGGCCGCCTGGTGGCTGGATGCTGTGAGGAGTTATGCAGGTTGTCTCACACCAAGCAACTTAAGCTTCGTGACAAAGCAGTGCTGCGCGGCCGCTGGCCAGCGCATGCGTGGGCAGGCTGGATATGGCATTACAGAGGTCAGTCCTGGGCTGCTGCGCCGCAGCCATGCTGCCCTCAACAGCGCCCTTGGAGCAGAAAATCGCATGCGTGTGAAACAGCGCATGCTGAAGGGCTTCCTGTGGGACAGGGCAAAGCTGACGTTCTGCAGCACGCGCGAGGACGCGGCGGCGGCGCTCCTGCCGCGCATTCGCGCCCAGGACCTGTACATCAGCCTGGGTGGCGAGCGCGACGACCAGGCGCGCCCATGGGTTAGGGTGTAGCCCCTAAACCTACCCTATGGGGCACCTCAGGGCGCACAGTCTACTCGCACGAGCAGGCCGTGCGGCGGACCCGCATGTCGGACTGCGCGGCGAGTGCAGCGACCCCGCGCGCCCACAGGCAGCCGAGGTGGGTCCGTGTGAGGCAGGTACTGGGATGCCGCAGGCCGTCCTGGCCACCGCGCACCGCCGTGGCCTGCATCGGGTAACCGCGGCGGCGCCAGGCGCACCGCTTGTGCTGCGCAACGAGGGCGTCCGCATGCCACTACCCATCGCACAAAATAAAAGAGGGTAAGAAAAGGAAACGCAATTCTATAAAGGTGATGGCATCATTCAGATGGACTGACCTCAGCGCCTGCGCGGTGTGCGCAGGTGGACCGCGCCGCCATGAACGCGTTCCTGCACTCGGTAGACGCGGCCAGAGCGGCAGCGCAGCCGCAGGCGCCGCAGGGCGCGCCTGCCGCCGGCGGCGGCGCGCCGGCAACCATGGCGGCCGCGAGCGCTCGGCCCAGCGGCACACCCGCGTGAGCCGCTGGGCGCGCGGGACTGTTCGGCAGTAGGAGGTGCCGCGGCACCCCACCGCAGCACTGTTCTGAGCAGCGTGCTGCATGCGGTTGCGCTGCAGCACGCGCCTCCTACTGCCGCGGTCACGCTTTAACCCCGAGCACGAGCGGCGTGTCAGCATGAGGCATCCGCGGCGGGCGGCATGCGGGGCGGCGGGGTCGCTGTGGGCATCTCCGCGTGCGAGATATGTATCTGCGCAGTCTGCTGACTATCGTCACGCATCGGTAGTGCGTCTGCACAAGCTGCTGCGGGCGGTCAGCAAGGCCGGCTGGTCAGCGCAGGGCTAGACAGGCTGTGTGCGCCTGCGGGTGCCCTTCTGTACCCCGAGTCTAAGCTGTGGTGCCTCGGCAGGGGCGTGGCCCGCTTCGAGTCAATATCGCAGATATCTTGTCCCAATGACGTCTTGTTTTGTGGCTGCATTACGTGTCTGGAGCCAGCGCATCTGATTCCCACATGAATGCAGCGTGCTCTTATGAGCCCTCTGCGAGCGGGTGATTTCAGCGCATGGCTGCCGGCGTGTCGGGCATTTGCCCCTGCATGCGCGACTGCCATGGGCCCCGGGCCATCAAGGTGCCTTCTTTGTGTGAACTTAGGTCAATTGGTGAGTTGGTGAGCGAAACACGGCCCCTTCCTATTGAATTCCAGTCCCACTTCGATGTGTGAGCTGTTTCTGCATTCCACGTTCGTGCACTCCATGTGCAGCAGCAGAGGCGTGTGCGCATCATGACAAGGGCATCAGGCATGCTCACATGGGTTGTGCAGCTCTGGTGGCCAGCCAAGCATGCTCAGCGACAGCACAGAGTGACCTATCTTGTAGTCCATGCACATGGCCTTGCAGGGAGTCAAACTGTATAGCGTGCATCCGGTTGGGACTGCGTGATCAGCAAGGTTGCAGCCCTGGCTGCTCTAGGCCTGCCTGCCCGGCCGCCTGACGCGCGGTACAGGGTAATGGATAGTGGTCTGGTCCGAGAGGATTGCACTGTGCAACAGTAGAGAGGCGCAAGTATTGTGTGGAACAATTTGCACATGACCTGCATGTGTTGTTCCGCAGCACCCACAACAACTTTGTTACCACAACTTTCTGTGCTTTGTCGTGCGTGCACTTATGCAGGGCAAGGCAAGAAAACGCAATGTGCGCTGAAGACTCAAGGCTGCAAGTATACCAAGTTTGTGAACAGCCTGCTTGTCAAAGTGTCTCAGGCGACAATACAGCGCCTTGGAAGTGCGTTGGAGCACCTGAGTAAGTTGCGCAGCACGTGCATGCCCTCACAAAACACACGGGTCTGAGCTGTTGGTACAGTGACCTTGATCCCCAACTTATCGACACGCTGAGTAATAAAGCTACCAGGTGCAGCACAGTGCCCCTGGCTGGGCGACAGGGTGCAGAAGTTTCTGACGTGAGACATGCAGCCGCGCGGTAGAAGCAGGTGTCATGCAACTGTGGCTCGAGCTGCTCACGCACAGCTGCTGCTACAAGTCCGCTTTTAAACGCTTGTAGAAGCGCTCCATTTTCTGCACGACAGCGGTCCCAGGTCAGGCGCACAGCTACACTGACATGGAGTTATGCAGGAGTGTCTTATGATTGGTGGCTACGCCGCGCCTTTCGTGCATATCGATTAAGCAGCCACCCCACAGTGACGCCAGTGATGAAAGACACTGCAGCAATCTTGGCACAGTTTTCCTGCGTAACCATTGTTGCGGCATCAGTGTGTCGCGCTGCTGCTCAACATCATTACTTTCACGCCAGTGCTAGCCTCTCAGAAGTGGAGGACACTTTGTAGCCTGGTCTGGGTTGGCTGCAGCTCAGCTGAGCTTATTGGCCACTGTGAGGGGTCTGGTGGGTCCAATGCATGCTCCACATGAGCAACATGCAAGACATTGGAATCAGTCCTTACAGTTCAGCTCGGGACCTGGGTAACTTCCCAAGATGACCACAATGCACCTGATCTGCGCTCCTCTCGGAAAAGCAAGCCACTGAGGCCTAAGAGGTGGCCCCGGGCACTTCAGCACTTCGGGCGGAAGGCAGCAGTAACACACGCAGGAATCTGTGTTAACCCCTGTATGCCCAACACGCTGTGCAGCAGCAGTTCCCTGGTCCATGTGACAGCGCCCACTGCAAATGGCAAGGGGCCGTGCAAATACAGGCACATACATGTACTCCCATGGCGTGGTCGATCCTATGCCACGTCACCCAGGTGCCTTGAACCCAGAGGGACCTATAACACTCTGCACCAGGCTGGCAGCAGAGGCGCTATGCTCCCGCACCGCATCCTGTGCCATACCATCTGGATCCAGAGCGGCCCGGGCCTGTCCACGCACGGCGCGGCCGCGCAAGTCCGCCGTGCAGGCGGAGCGGCGCCGGGCCGGCGCGCCGCGGCCGCGTGTTACCTGCCGCGGGTCCTGGCGGGCCCAACCAGCGCGCGCTCGCCCGCCTGCTCCACGCGCGCCAGCAGCGCGGCCGGCAGCAGGCCGTCGCCGGCCAGCAGGCGGCCCAGGTGCAGCCAGAGCTCCACGCGCTCGCGCGCGGTCAGCTGCCCGGCCGCCTGGCGCGCATGCGGCGGGGGCCCGGTCAGCAGGTGCAAGGCGCTCCGAGGAGGAGGGCGCCCCAGATTGCTCCCTCCTTCTGGACGCCGTGTGCAGAGGGTCCCGGCAGGCTTTGTATTGGCATCATACGGATGGGGACACTGCTGCTCAGCGACCTGGCTTTCAGGAGCTGCAACGCCAGAGCGACCAACACGGGGGTCGAATGGCAGGCGGACGCACACGTGGGGCAGGCCACTTCCGGGGCACCATGCAAAATGCCTGAGGCCCCTGGCAGGCTTGGGCTGACGGCACCCCGTCCGCGCAGGCCTCTGCCTGGCACCCTCGCGTGCCGGGCAGGCAAGGCAGGGCGCAGGGCAGGGCCCGGCGCGCCTGCAGCACGCCGCCCATGGTCACCGTTACCTCGCGCGCCACATAGCTATTGAAGTACAGGTAGCTGAACACGGCCATCACCACCTGTGCCGTGCGCGCGCGTCAGGGCATCGGCGCGTTCATAGACAAATCCGAACCCTAACCCTAGCTAGACACGGCCATCACCTCCTGCGCCGCGCGCGCGTCCCGCGTCGGAGCGCGAAGGAATGGTTCTGTGGCTGCGCACACTGGGTGCGCTCCCATGTTGAGGACGCGCATGCACGCTCAAACGTTTGCACACTTGTTGTATCTGGTGAGCTCACGCCGTGGCGTCGTGGCCATGTTTCTCAAGGTGAGATGTGAGGACATGATCAAGCGTATGATCCCTGGGTCGTGCTCGCATGCAAGCTCTACAACAGGGCCCGCGCCTGGCAGTCCATGCGGTCGGTCATGCCGCCGTGCCCCGGGATGGAGTCGCCAAAGTCCTTGATCTTGAACCCGCGCTTGAAGCCGGACGCGAAGAAGCCGCCGAAGGGCGCGATGATGGACGCAAACATCGCGAGCACCACCGCGTGCAGCTGCGCCGCCGCGCGGCCGCGGCGTCAGGAGCTTGAGCTGCGGGCCCGGCGCGCTCAGGCTGGGGGCGGGCCCGCCGCCGCGCCACGGGCACAAGTCTTGGACGGTGACAGCTTGCGCAGCAGAGGGTGATGGTCGCAGTCCACGCCTCCGATGCTTTGGGGCTTGTTAATGCTGCAACCCTGGCAGCTTGGTATAGCTAGTATGCCACACGACACAGCAGGGCGAGCGGCGGAGGGCCAGGCTCCTGCTGCTGCTTCAGCACCCCCGCGTCGTCAGCCATCGCAGCGCCGCACAGGCGGGCAGTCTGGGGTGCTGGCAGCACGGACACCACAGGCGGCAGGGTGAAGCGGAGGGAGAAGGCGCGGTCGGCGGCCTTGCGACCGCGGCACGCCTGCATGGGCCGCGCCACGAAGCTGAAGTCGGCGACGCGCTGCAGCAGGGCGCGCGCGGGCGCGGGCGCCTCCGTGAACGTCTCGACCGCCTGCGGGCGCGCCGGCGGGGTCGGGCTCGCGGCCCGGGTGCGGCGCGCGGGCGGCAGCGCGCCAGGCTGGCTGCCAAGCCGGCCACGGGCGGATGTGCGATGGTCACAGTGTGTTGCAGAGTCACGCCTGCCGAAAGTGTGGGTGACGCGTCGCTGCATGCCAGGACGCCACCAGCATCAGAGTGCACGTGACAGAGGGCAGGGTTGGGTAGACCCCGGCCGCGCGCCTGGGCCTCCAGCGACGCTGGCAGCAGGTCCGTCAGGTCGCGCACGGCAAAGAGCGTTGGCACGTAGATCTCGTCCGGGTCACACCGCAACCTGCCAAGCGACAGGTCCTGCGCAGGGCACACATGTCAGCAAGCCAGCGCACACCCTCGCTTGTGTGCCTCGCACCTTCACTGCTACTAATTATGTTATAATTCAGTGAACCGTTTTTTTTGGGCACTTGGTCATGGAGCAGGGACGTCGCACGTCGCGCCCGGCAGGCGACCTGGCGGGCCGGAGCGCCCTGTGGTGACAGAGCCAGAACTGGCGCTGGCGAGGGGGCGCGCCGTGCGCGGGCAGATCATCCAGGACCCGCGCGACATGACGTCCGCCAGCAGCCACGAGCACAGCATGGTCAGCACCAGGCCGCCGAAGAAGCCCTCCCAGGTCTTCTTGGGCGACAGCTTGATCAGCGGCGTGCGCCCGAAGAAGAAGCCTGCAGCGCCGCACGCTGGCTCGGCGCGCGTGGTTCCCCTGCCTCGCAGGGCTGCGAGGCAGGGCTGTTCACAGGCGGACGCGCTCCGCAACGCGCTCTGCAGCTTGCCTGGACAGGCACTACCACATGCCGTGCAGCGCCCCACGCGCCCACCCAGCCGACCGCAGCAACACGGAATGCACGAGCGTGGTAGGCTGGTTGACATGCAGACCGGGGGAGCAGGTCGGGCGGTCTGGCGGTGCCCTGAGCACAGGTTAGGGTTGGAGCAGGGTTTTATGCACCCGCCAGGTAGGCGCCGATGTCGTTGACGATGACCAGCGAGCAGGGCAGCAGGAACCAGATGACGCCGTCGAAGATGTTGGACACGAAGAACGAGGACGGCACAAACACGAAGAGCAGGATCAGGTGCGTCCACGCGTACTGCCCAAACTGGTACAGGTAGCAGCCCTTCTCCAGGCGCAGCACGAACGACACAAAGCCTGCCGGCGGCGGCCAGCGCCGCGCGCGTTGGACGGTGCGTCTTCCTGCAGGCGCATCTGCCTGGGCAGCAGTGCGGCGGGGCGCCTGCCAGCGCCACGTGCTGCGACTCGGGCGCCTGGACAGCAAGCGGTGACATTCTGAGACCTGACATGCTCTAGCGCCTGCCCGCCCCACTGCCACGCCTTTCGGCCACCCTCTGCCACGCAGCAAATAGTCCGCCGCCGCGCAGCCCCCTCCCACAGCACGGCACTCCCGGGAGCTGTGCCCGGCGGCATCGAGCGGCGAGTCTCATGATCTCCCTGCATCTGATCATTCCCCTGCGTGTCGCAAAACCAAGCGCCGCCGCCGGAAGGGCTGCGCGCCGCCGCGCATGCGCGCCGCGCGGCACACCGGCGGTGTACAGCGAGAAGGCGATGATGGTGTGCTTCTTGAGCACCCAGCCGAACAGGTGCGCCAGGCGCGCGTTGGACGTAACCTCCACCGTCAGCTGGACCTGGATGAAGCGCAGGTACACCCAGAACGCGGCCACGCCGAAGAAGTACCACTGCGCCGCGCGGCCGGTGCCCGGCGGCTTGGGCTGCTGCCGCTGCGCGTGCTCCGCCAGCTTGAACAGCTCGCGCACCATCAGCCACTGCGGCGCGCGCGGCCGCGCGGTGAGCGCGGCCGGCAGGTCCGCCGCGCTCGGCGTCACGCGCCGCGCGCTCCGCGTCGTTGGACTCCCATTTTCTGCCAGTGCTGCAGGCAGGCGCCAGCTTTCTGCTTCTCCCACGACCCCAGCCACTGCTTGCTGTTGACAGACCACTGCAGGCTGTAGCGCCTCGACTTGAACACTCTGGACCACCATGAGCGTGGCCCAACAGCCCACCATCACTGCCTCCGTCACTCCAATTCCAGCGCCTCCCAATGGAGGCACTCTACCTCCCACTGGAGTTGTCCGCACGGAAGGGGGCCCACGCGCCTGTATGCCGAAAATCATTAACATGAGCGGCACATGCCCGGCCCAGATGAAGGCAAAGAAGCTCCCTATCAGCACCAGCGTGGATGCCGTGCGCACTTTGAGCGACCGGTACTTGTTCTTCTGCGCGCCGCAACCGCCGCAACGCGTCAGCGCGGGCGCGCAGTTCCCGCCATGCTGGCACGCAGCTCGGGGCAGCGGCGCTCGCACCGAGTCCAGCAGCAGCGTGACCCCTGGCGTGTTGTTGTGCAGGTCCCCATCCTGCCTGCTGCCCTGCAGGCGGCAGCATTAACCGGAGTTAGCTGCCACTCCTGCAGCTTAGCCGTGTGACTGCCCGTCGGTGCTGCAAGGGTCACCCTGCTTGTGCTGGGCTGCCCCGCGCGGTCCTCCCGCTCCTCATAGGACGCATAGCCGTCGTCAGACGCTGGAGCGCACTGGTGGTTGTTCTCCATGCGGGCTCGCGCAGACCCCCCTCCGTGACTCAGCCCCCAGAGCCCCGCCTTGAGCGGCCACTTGTGAAAGGCAGGCCTGCGGCCACTGGTGAAAGACAGTCATCTCGTGACCTAGCTCGGTTTGTTTCAAACCTGCGCAGCGCAGTTTGAACGCCCAGCTGCTTTCTTCGCGGATAATGGGCAGCAGGCCCATCGTGTGCAGCAGCTGTTCTGTGCCCCCGGACTGCAGGCCTCGACACTGCAGCACTCAAGCTACATTCTTGGCGTACTTGGCACGCAGCGCATGCCTCAGGCTCATCAGCGTGGCCAGCAACAAGCCTTCACTGATGCCCGCCGAGGGCCAGTGATATTGCAAATACAACCACTGCGTGCTTGAAGGCCCCTTTCAAGCCGCGTGATGGGGACAGCGCGTGCTCTGCTGCAGGTGTGCGGCTCCCTGTCTGGCGGGGTTCGCCTTGAACCAGCGAGGTCACAGCTGTGAGTCAGCCGCCTCTGAAGCACGCTTGGCCCGCAGCCGCACACATGCCAGCCTGCGTTTGCATGGCCACACAGGGGCGCACGTCACGACCGCCAGAGTATCGCCAGGGCCTGGTGCCGCCGATACGCTCCTCTGGCCTATGCCTGCAACCTCTGTTCGCGGCCTGCGCGCAGGGGGCAGGCTGCGCCCAGGTGATGGCCGGCGTGTCGCCCTCGCTCGCGGCGTTCGTGCTGCTGCTGATTGGCGCGGCGCTTGGCGCGGCGGCCGGCGCCGGGCTGATGTGGTGGCGGCACCGCCGCCAGCTGCGCTACCTGCAGCCTGCCAGCCCGCGGCAGGCCTACGCGGCGCGCTACGCTGCCTCGCCACAGGCGGGTGCCCTCGCCCAGCTGCTGCCCCTGTGACCGCGTGCACGCGCCTCGTGTGCTGTTCTTGGTAGAGCGCAGCCTTCTCTCCCTGCAACGCCAACACTGGACATGCTGTGCTCAACCACTGCTGCTCAGCTACTGTACTGGTGCCTGCGCTGACGCCAGCAAGACTGCGGTTGCGCGCGCAAGGTCGGCAAGGGCCGCGTGCCGGAGCCGCAGCCCGGTGCCGAGCGCGAGCTGATAGGCGCGCGCCGCGCCGAGCCCGGGCCGCTCGCGTCCTCCGTCAACCACCTGTCATGTGCGCAGCGCGCCCGCCTCGACCTGGTCTCTGAAACAGTGACAAGCTCGCTACGCACAGCACCCTGTCATCCAGATGCACGCTAGTGACCTCAGGGGTTTGAGTGGGCTCCCAGGCCCAGCAGAGGGTATGGGCTGCTCTCAAGGGGTAAGGGAGTACGCAGGGAGGGTGCAGACGTCAAGCAGTGCAGCCGTCAGCGCTGACGCCCCTGCCCCCGCGCGGCAGGCTTGGGGCCGCTCCCCAAGGAGGGCCTGCTGCCCGCGGACGGCGCCGCCAGCCGGCCTGCGAGCTCCCGGGCGCGAGGCGACCCGGCCAGCCACACGGCCGCCCCCGGCGCCCCTACCTGGGACACTATCGAGCTTGAACCTGCGGGCAAGCAGGCGCCCCGCTCGCCGCTGCCGGAGCGCGGCGACGCGCGCCCCGCGGGCGCCTTCAGCGCTCGCAGCCAGGGCCCCGACGCGCGCGCGCCGGCCGTCTCGCCCGTCGCAAGCCCGCCGGCGGCGGGGCCAGGCTCCGGCGCGCTCGCGGCCGTTGCCGGCGCGGGCCGCGCACTGTGGGCGGCGGCCGTTGGCCGGCGCAGGGCGGACCGCGCAGAGGCAGGCGCGGCGGCAGAGGGGGACAGCGGCGGGGCGAGCGAGAGCGAGGGCGCGCTTGCGCAGGGGCTGCGGTGCAGCGGCGAGCTCGGGCCCAAGGTGCGCCCTGTGCGAGCGGCGCGGCCGCTGCGCTGGCCCTGATGCAGAGGTGGTGGCGGCGCAGGCCGGTGAGGCGGTCTGCGCGCAGGTGCGGACCAGCCACATCGACGTCAGCCGCGCCGGGCTTGCGGCGGCCGGGCTGCAGAACCAGAACCCCAACCCCAACCCCGGCGGCGCCGCCCACGAGCGCGTGCGCAGCCTGATCGACTCTGGTGCGGCGTACCGCAACCAGGCGGCGGCCGGGGGCGCGCTGGCGCCTGCGGCGACCCTAACCTCGACCCCAGCCCTAGCAGCCGCCGGCCCCGCCAAGGCGGACGCGCGCTGCACGGTTGTGCACAACGGCAGCAATGGGACAGGCGCCCCGAAGCCGGCGGCGGCGCCGCACGGGTCAGACGCGGCGGGCGTCGCCGGCCAGGCGTCAGCATGGGCCGGGGCGCGCGCGGGCGCGGAGCAGCGGGCGAGCGGCGCCGCTTGGGGGGTACCTGGGGTTGCGCATGGGGGCATCGGGGTGGGCAACCCGTACGGGCCGAGCGCCGGCTGGATGGCCGGCGAGCTCGCGCGGCGAAGCTTTGCATACTCGCCCAGCGACGCCGGCCGCAGGCGCGCCTGCCAGGCTCTGCTTGAGCGCATGATGGTAGCCGCCTGTCCGCCAAGGCTCCCTGCGCAGCGCCGATGCCCTGGGACGCCCCGGCCGCATGTTGTCACAAAGCGCGGCATGGACTCTGCATACCGCATACCTCGTGTGAGCGCATGAGCGTGTCCATGCACCCAAAAAATGGCTGTGTGGAGGCCTGCCGAGGCAGTTTCGCTTCGGCTGCACCTGCTCGAGTACGCATGCACGACCAGTTCTCCCAGTACATGCTATGCCATGTAAAGAGCGGCCGCTGCCACAATGACACCACATCGCCAGGCACATGCACAGTCCGCACGCACATGCCGAGCGCCGTCCTGCCGCGACGCGCAGCAGCACGGCCTTCTCGGACGACGACAGCGGCGGGCTGAGCCTGCGGGAGGCGGCCGCCGCCGCGCGCGCGCGCCCGCCGCCGCCCGGCGTGCCCGCGCTGCACCTGCCCGGCAGCGGCACCAGCCGTAGTGCGCGCCCAACCAGGCCCTGTTTGAAGTGGAGGGCTTTGCCCAGGCGCCACCAGGCCGCCCTGCTTGCTGGCACTGCCAGGGCCGCCGTCAGTGCGCGGCAGCTTAGCTCTCCCGGCCCTGCCACGCATCACGGATCGCAATACGCTCGTTGCCCTGCATTATCGTCCCTCGTGTGGCCCAGTCGCGTATGCTTCAGACGCAATAATAATAAATCCAACATGAGCTCAAGGGCGCTCCTGGTGTTGGCAGGCAATGTGCCGCCGGCGCTGCCAAAGCACCTGTCGCCCGCGCCGGCGCGGTCGCAGCTGCTGCCTGGGCCGCTCGCCGCCGCGCGGCCCGAGGCAGGCGCTGGGACCCAGGGGCCCCCCGCCGGGCGCCCCGCCCAGCCGCCGCCAGCCCGTGCGGCCGCCGCGCCGTCCCCGCCGCCGCCGCCGCCGCCGCCGCCGCCGCCGCCACCGCCGCCGCTGCCGGCAAATTTGGCGCCGGGGGCCGGCAAGCCGCCGACAAGCAGTGCGGACGTGCGCGGCGGGAGGGCGACCCCCAGCCCCAGCAGCGGCGGCGGAGACATGGGCAGCCTGGCCACGCAGGCGGCCGCCATGGCTGCGGCCCGGATGCAGCGGCAGGCGCGCCGCGAGCGCGAGGACTCCAAGCACAAGGCGCGCGCGCTTGCCCAAGCCCTGTCCACGCCAGACAGTCCGTCGTACGGGGCACGCTGCATGCTTACCTCATCTTCTGCTGCCGCTCCATGGCATACACATGCTGGAGGCCTCCATGCCGCTCATATGGTCTTTGGCGGCGCCTCGGCGTCACCGTTGAGGTGTAGGGTACTTCCTAACCCTGTTGCTGCGCAGGCGGCGGCGGCGGTCGGCCGCGCGTACGACCTGGACGAGCTGGACGAGGAGTGGGGCCCGCTGCTGCAGCAGCTGGACGACCTGCTCATGCAGGCGCGCCGGCCGGCGCTGGACGCCGCGGAGCGCGCGGTCGCGATCCGCTCGCTGCTGGTGTCCACGGCGCGCGAGAGCGCGCACGCCGCGCTCGCCAAGGCGCTGGGCGACGTCGAGCGCTTCCGGCGCGCGGTCGGCGCGGCCGCGTAGGGCTGGGGCTAGGGCTAGGGCGCCGGCAGGGGCGGCGCGGCGCGGCGGCCCGACGCGGGCGCCGGGCTGCGCTGCCCGCTCGCTGCTGGCGGCAGGCGCACCTGAGGGCGCCCGCCACCGCGTCCGCCAAGAGGTTACACGATGGCAGTAAATGCTCTGGCGCGGACGTGTGCGTAGGGCTGGGGTAACGGAGGGCATGCCGCCTGCCCCTGGACGCCGTCTAGCACAGCTGTCTGTCCAGCGACCTTCCATGCCCTGCTGGTGTCTGTCGGCGCCCGCTCTCTGACATCTCCATGCTCAGCGAGGCGCTCCCAGGCCTGCAGTCACCTGGCGCGGACAGGGGTGGGGCAGGTGGTGGTCTGCAAACACAATGAGGAGATACACTTGGGGCCTGACGGGACGCCAAGCGTCTGTCTGGCAGTGCCTGGTAAGTCCACCCGTGGTGTGCGTGCAGACGAAGTAGGCAGGCGGAGTGCAGCACATGCAGGTTTGCGCTTGGCACATTAGGGGCATCAGCAGTCCAGGATGCTCGAGTAGTAGGGTCTGCCATGCGCCCTACCCTGGTGGCCGGGGCGACCAAAACTGGGTGGGCACCGGCCCAGCCCTGTCTGTCTGGAGCAGGCAAGAGAGCTGGGTCTGCTGACCTCAGCCACAATGTTGTTCCACAGGGCAGTGAGGATGCTGGTCAAGAGACGCATATGTGCACTTGTTCAACATGAAGGATGTAGATACGACGGGCCAAGCAATGCACTGGTTTACCACAACCTCCACCAGACAGAAGGGCGATGTAAACACATCGGGCAAAATGCGCCAGACTCAGCAGTCCTAGATAATTGGTGCTCCTTTTAGGAGCAGTGTTCACACGAGCACAAAACTGCACCCCCCTCGCCCTTCAAGGCGCAAAGGGTGTGCCACTGTGCAAAGGGGAGCGCCGCTCTAACGTTGCCAAACAACAATGCTGCCTACTGCTTGGCAGAACGCTGCCAAACGCGATCTGACACCACAACAAACGCTTGACACGCAGGTTTCGCCTCACAAACCTCCTGAACAGGCCCTAAATGCGCGTCGGGATGCCCGCCGCAGCCATGTGCGCCTTCACGGCCGCGATGGGCACCTCGCGGCGGTGGAAGATGCCGGCGGCGAGCGCGGCCGACGCGCGCGTGCGCGCAAACACCTCCGAGAAGTGCTCCGGCTTGCCCGCGCCGGACGACGCGATGACCGGGATTGTCACGGCCTCCGACACCGCCGCCACCAGCTCCACGTCGAAGCCGGCGTTCCTGCGCGCGTCAGGCAAGGCAGGCATGAACAGGGGCAGTTGCGCGCCGGAGCTCCAGGTCGGGGCCAGAGTCCCTGACTGCTACTGCAACCGTAAGCAGAGGAGGAGTGCCTTGCCCGACTCACGATGAGCATTTTGGATCCGGAGGGACCACGGGCGGCTCGCGTGCCTTTCCCATGGACAGCATGCGGCGCTGCAGGCGAGCAGCGACACTGTCGGAGGGCTCGTCGAGCCGGGCCACTGCGGCCATGCGTGTCCTGGTCGAAGCCCTGGCGGGCAGGGTTCCGGGCAGGGTGCTGAGCAGGGGGCGCCGCGCACTGGCCGTCGGTGTCGATGCAGTTGAGCAGGATCTCGCCGGCGCCCAGCGCCTCCACCGCGCGCGCCAGCTCCACCGCGTCGATGTCGCGGCCCTCGCGCCCGCCGCGCACGGTGCACTGCGCGCCGCGCCCGGGTCGGCGCGCGGTGAGCGCGCCGGAGGGCTCGGGGCGCGCGCGGGGGCAGGGCGCCGACGCCCAGCAGGACCCCCATGCCTGAGCCCGGCCGGCCCCAGCCATCAAACAATCGCCCACATGTGCAGTCGAGTAGGGTTTGGTGACAAGGAGGGCACGGCAACACGTCTGCGTGGCATGGGATGTCTGGATGCAGCTGGCCGCCCAGCCACAGCGCGCGCAGCCGCAGCGCGGGCTGCACCTGCCACCAGCAGTACGCCTCGCCGTGCGGGCCAAAGTCGGCGGTGGCGGTGGCCGGCCGCGGCGTGTCGGCCGGGTCCGCGACCCAGACGCGGCGCGGGTCGATGGAGACGACCACCGCCTGCGCGCCGTACGCCTGCGCGCGCCCCCGGCGCGCCTGTCGGGCGGGTCGCGTGGCGGCAGCGCCGCCGCCAGCCTGCCTGAAAAGCAGCGGCGCTGCCAGCGGCGCCGGCTTCTGCAAAGGCCCCACGCCAGCTGTGCTCGAAACACCAAAGCGCAGTCCGAGTGCACGCGCTTGACCCTTGCTGGCGGATGCACGCCTGCACATGGTGCGCAGTGACTCAGTGATGATGGGAACCTGCATGCGGAGCGGCATGGGCGCCGTGTGGCCAGTGCAAACGTCCAGGCGCCGCCGCCAGCGCAGCATGCTGGCGGGCGCGCAACCGGGAGCGCACCCACGATATCTGCTCGATGGCGCTCTCGCCGGTGCGCTCGCCGGAGCGCAGGTACGCCTCCGCGGCGTCCACCGCCTCTGTGCCGATGGACACCTGCGCTCAGGCAGCCGGCGCTCGCGCCTGACGCCGCGCTCGGGCCAAGCCGCTGCATGCACCGCCGCACCCTGCAGGTGCTAGTCGGCACCTGAGGAAACAAACGCTCCGCGGCGGCGCCGAGCGCGCTGCGCCGCCGGTCAGCATGGCGCTGCTCGGCAGGCTTGCAAGGACCAAGGGGCAGAACGGCACAGTGTGTGGGCTTGCAGTGCGCTCCCCCCCTGCGCGCGGCCCCGGCCGCCCCGCGGCACGGCGGGGCGCCCAGCGCGCCTTGTCGGCGCCGGAGCGGAAGTACTCGGCGGCGACGTCGAGCGCGCTGTGCCGCCGGCCGTCGCCGTCTGTGAAGCCGCGGATGCCGCCGCCGACCGTCAGCGGCACAAACACGCCCTCGGACGCGCGCCGCAGCACCTGCGGCAGGCAGGGGCCGCCGCTCGCAACCCGTGCACTGCGACGCCCGACGCATGCTGCAGGGCCGCGCGCAGGCGTCACAGGCTGTGACCTATGCAATTGAACCAACAGTGATGTTTCCCAGAACTCCCATATACGTGCCATATCACAGCCAAGTTCTCTACAGGCCACATGTGGCGCGCGGCGCCGGCGCGCGCCTCGAGCATGGGCAGGTCGGAGAGCGGGAAGTCGCGGAAGCCGGTGATGTTGAGGAACGTGACCTCGTCCGCGCCCTCGGCAAAGTACCGCTGCGCCAGCTCCACCGGCTGGCCCAGGTTGCGCACCTGCGCGCGGCGCGCCGCGCGCGAGCTGGGGAGCGGGGCTGACGGGCCGGCGGCGCGCGCGACCCCTGCGCAGCGCGGCGTCGCGCCGGGTCCCGCGGCCCGGCGCGGGTCGCCGGGCGGCGTGGCCCTTGTGCGGAGCCTGCCGTGCCGCACCCGCCGTCGCCGGCTCACGCGCCCCGCGCGCCCCTCGCGCCACCCTGTGACGCACCCGCTGGCAGCCCGAGCGCAGCGCGCCGGCGCTCTCAAGACGTGCAGACAGAGGCCCTCCGTCTAATGTGGCATAGCTGTGGGCACGCCTGCCGCCATGCTCACTCATGCTTATAGCCTAACAAACCCTAACCAAGCGCCAGCCCACCTCGTTGCCGCCGGCGCTCTCGCGCACGTCGTACTGGTCGCCCTTGGTGACCACCAGGTCGCCCGCGTCGTTCGCGCGCACGTCCAGGCACGCGATCACGCGCTTGGCCAGGCCGTGCGGGCGGCCTGCCGCGGCGCGCGCGCGGCCGGTCGCAACATGTTTCCAGGTGCGTTGGATTTTCGTGAGGCGGGAAAGGAGTGCTTGAGGGTCGTCTCGCCTTGCAAGGTTGCACGCCGGGCCCACCTGCAGAGCAACGGCTGGGGCTGGGGCCTGGGATCAGCGCAAATTTATTACTCATGCAAGTCCCCAGTATAGCAACAGGACCACAACACCCCCTCCCCACCCGTCCCTTCCCCGCTGCGCGCATGCAGTCTGCAGCGCAGCCAGCGGCGGCCGCTCATGCGCCAGCGCCCATCCTCATGCAGGCGGCGCACCGTGCGGCGGCAGCGCCGGCTCGGGCGCGAGCGCCGCGTCGCTCGCGTCCAGGAACGCGCGCAGCATGTCCAGGCCCGCCGCGCCGCTCTTCTCCGGGTGGAACTGCGTCGCGTGCACCTGCGGGCCCCGCACGCACGCGCAGTGGGCAGATATGTTCAGCCCCCCATGCGTGCTGCCCAGCTCTACCAAAGGCGCGGCCCACAGGGTCCGCATGACGTGCTGCGCCGAGGGAGGGCCGCCTGGTGCGAGGGCGCGCAGAGCCGCGTGCGGCCAGACCTGTCTGCATCCAAAAAGGCGCACTTTGCGAAAGAGCTGCTCGACAAGCCCTTCCCTGTGTTTGCACAGGGTGATGCTCTGCCATTGCGGGCGTTTGTCTGACGCATGTGCCTTGGCGCTGGCTCGGACCACAGTTTGCGGGGCTCCTCATCCCTGCCTCTTTGCCGCATCATGGCACGCTCCAGCAGCCCTCCGCCCGACGGCCGCCTGCACAGGGCAGGCCGCGGCCGGGCAGCACCTCGCCGCGCTTGACCGCGGACACAAACTCGCCGCCGTACTCGGTCGTGGCGAGCACCCAGTCCGCGTTGGCCGGCTCGGGCAGCGCGCGGAACGTGTGCACAAAGTAGACGCGCCGGTCCCCGACCGGCTCCAGCAGCCGGGACGCCTTCCTGGCGGCGCGCGCGGGACAACGTGCTGATCTATGAGTATTTCGAATTTGCCTGCGGCAGGCAGCATCACCGCAGAGCGGCGCTTGCTCAGTCTCACTAAGCGCCTGCGGCGCCATGCCGGGCGCCGGCGCGCCGGGCCGCCGGCCGCAGGCGAGCGCGCCCGCCGGCGCGGCGCCCGGCCGGGCTGCGCACCGCTGCAGCAGGTCGTTCCAGCCGATGTGCGGCACGGGCAGGCCGGCGGCGGCGTCGAAGGCGGTGACGCGCCCCGGCACGAGGCCCAGGCCCTCCACGCCGCCGTTCTCCTCGCTGCCCTCGAACAGCAGCTGCAGGCCCAGGCAGATGCCGAGGAAGGGCCGCCCGGCCTGCGCGCACTCAGCGCTCAGCGCATGCCCCCGCCGCCCGCTGTGGGGCCTGCGCGACGCGGCGGCGCGGCGCCGCGGCGCGCCCGCGCCTCGACGCGGACGCTCCCTGACCTGCGTCGCATTGCAAGCGGTATGGACGGTCCGTTCCCACGCCCTGAGCTTGCTGTACTGTACGAATGCACCTCACCGCGCTCCACACGTGCCGGCAGGCCCCCAGGCTTGTCCCAGCCTCCCGCAGCCGGGCGAGCTGGCGGCCTGGTCGGCACAGTCGCGGGCGTGCCTCGGCAGCCCTGGCGGCCCTGGGCAGGGCGAGAGTGAGCGCACGCCTCGGGAGCGTCCTGTCAGCGCGTGCCACGAGTGCAGGCGGTCGCGGCGCGCAGGGCCTCGCAACGGCGCCCGGGGGCTGCAAGGCCCGACCGCGGGCGGGCGGGCACGGGCCGCGCCTGGATGTACTCCTTCAGCGGGTCGATGTAGCCGCGCCGCGCGAGCACGCCCATGGCCTGCTCATAGGCGCCCACGCCCGGGAACACTATCCTGTCGGCCGCGAGGATGTCCTCGGGCCTCTCCACCTGGGGCGAGCGCGCGGGCTCGGCGGGCGGTCTGCGTGCGGCCTCCCCACCAGGCCCCCTCCGCAGCTGCACCTAAGCTCTGCCTTGGCCTGTTGGCATGAACACGGGTGCGCTCTGCCCAGTGCGCCGTTGCGCTGGCTACCCTTGCAAGCCACGCTTGCACCGTCAGAAGTGATGCCGGGCCGCTCGAATAGATGGCAGGTGCGCGGCCGGGAGTGCTGATGCAACGTGCGCCCACGCACAGCTGTTGCTGCATCGTTACAACCGCAAGTTGCCTCCGTCCATCGTTACAGCCGCCAGCCAAGGCGCACCTCCTTAAGCGTGTAACCAAGCTTACGTATGGCATTGCGCACGCTGCGCACGTTGCCGGCGCCATAGTCCAGCAGCGTGACCTCGCCGTGCGCCTCCTGGGCACGCACGAGCACGCTGCATCGCCTGCAGAGCGGTGCCGGGCTGCTTGGTGCGTGGCCACTGAGTGCGAGTGGCGCCTTGTGCTGGGTCAGTGGCTGGGCGGTGGATAGCCCCCGCATGGTAACTTGCACGGTGACACACACTGCCGCCCACACTGCCACACTGCCGCCTGGACTACGCGCTTTTTGTAAGAAGCTTTAAACACACGCTAGCTGCTCCCTAGCAAATCAAGCTACACACCTAGCCGAATGGGGATTGGCAAGCTCCTGACCGAGGACAACCTGACTACAAAGTTCCCGAGTCCTGTGCTTCCTCTTCGAGTTGTGTTCCTTGGCCAGGGCGCTGAGGCAGGCACTTTGAAGGGGCGCTGTACTGGCAGAAGGAGTGCGGCGGGTCCGGACCGCGGACGGGCGCGCACGCCGATATGGCTGCAACGCAGCTGTACCGGCAAACTAGGTGAGCATAGAGGCGCGGAACAGCACTCGGGTCTCTTTGACGCACTGTTCAATCAACAACTTGCTCAAGCTTTCCGGCCTGCCAGGCTCGGCGATAGCCTGGTTGAGGCACTGGACGTCCTGGTCGAGGCGGAGAAGATCAGCCCGGAGCTGGCGATGAAGGTGCTGGCTGAGGTGCGCCGCGCTGCTGAAGCTAGAGACTCCTTTGCACTTCCAGGCTGCTCTTGCCATCAGCCAAGGCACACTTAGGCAGTAGCACTCGCGACAAGCTTGCTGTCAGGCAAGGCTTGTACCCGCCTGGCCTTGTCCGGCATGACACTGCGCTGGCTTGCGCTTGCAGTATGACGTGTCCTTCCTGACGACGCTCCAGTCCAAAGTGCGGGCGCGGACCACCTTCAAGGGCCACCTGCACACGTACCGCTTCTGCGACAACGTGCGGCCGCGCCCTCCCGGAGGGCCCCTCCGCGCTCTGACCGGCCGCTCGTACAAGCGCTGCACGCTGCCTCACTGAGCTGTTGGCGATTGTGGCTGATACACGGTTGTAACTAGGTGAATGCTACTTTTAAAATTTTTTACAAAAAAGAAAGGTGGGGCAGGTGTGGACGTTCATAATGTCGGACACCTCCTTCCGGACCGTGCCGAGCGCGCACAGCGGCGCCAGCTACACGCCGGAGGTGGTGGCGGGCAAGGTGAAGATGGTGTGCGTGGACGCCAAGCTGGTGGAGAAGGACGCGGTGGAGCAGCGGCAGCAGTAGCCCAGACACAGCGAGAAGGGACAGCAGTAGTCCATACACAGTGAGAAAGGAGCGGCAGCAGCAGTAGTGCAGACACAGTGTGAGAGGAGCGGCGACAGCTTTAGTCCAGAGACAGTGAGAAAGGAGCGCATGTCAGTCGGGTTTGCTCCTGTTTTGAGAGAGTGTGCCGTTTGTGCTTCTGCCTGTGTGTGCACACCAGCGCTGTTTTGCAGCTACAGAGCTTGTCCTTCAGGGCGCAGTGCAAAGCGCTGTCGTCGACAAATACCTACTATTACAAAGAATGGCTGCAGCACTGACCTGACAGAGATGCCTCAGGACCCCGAGCCCTTGTCAGGCGCAACAGAGCAGCTACGCACACAACACGTCCGTACACGCTGAAAACATCTATAGACAGTGTGCACAGCACCTCAACAGAGGCGCCTGCTAGGCCTATGACGGGGCGAGGCGGCCCGCTGCATACCCCCCCTCCACCAATAGCGGGCCTCACTGCCACGACCGTTATACAGATGCTGCTGCACTGTGCTGCCCGGCACAACCAGCACCCCCCAGACAATGCGTTCGCAGTCCCAGCAACCCCTGATTCCTGGAGTTGTGCACAAGTGCACGAGCCCGCGCAGACTGCCCACCCGGGCGACACGCCTGCTCGGTGCATGCCCCTGCCGCTCCTAGGCTGCCCCCGAGATCCGCCCCACACGAAGAGGGCAAGCACGCACATGGTGAGCATGCGTCACATGCTCAGCTCCCAACAAGACATCCGGCGCTGCCGCGGCCACTACTGCGCCTCTCGGCGCAGCGCTGTTCGCAGCAGCATTGCGCCATGCAGCGCCGCGCCGCACCTGCTGCACCCCGGCGCCGCGGCCCGGCAGGCTCCTGCCTGCGCTGCACGGTCTTCCCGCCTTGCAAACCACGCTCACGCTCGGGCGGCTCACGCTCGGGCGGCGCCCCTCGCATACCAGCGCCGCCGCAGCGCCCGCCGCGGCACTGTCAGCATGCGCACGCAGCGCAGCGCTCCGGCTGCAGCGCGCGCAGGGCGCGCAGGTACGCGCCGCAGGACGCCATTGGGCTCACCTAACCCTAGGCATAACCCTAGGCGATGCCGGCCGGCGCGGTGTCCATGGCAGAGGTCATCTTCTTGTCGCCGTTGAGCACGCTGACCTGGCCATCAGCGTCCACGTCGATGATCACGCTGTCGCCCTCCTGCGCGCGCGCGCTCGCCGCCCGTCAGCTGGAGGCCCGCTCCTGTCGACCGCCTGCGGCGCGGCCGCTATGCGCGCCACCTCAGCGGCACCAGCAATCCCTGGCTGTGGACTCGGCGGTAGGCTGAAGCTGCGTCAGACTCAGCAGCGATCGCACAGCGGACCATTCTGTGAGGTGAGGCGCGCTCAGCCTCACGTCCCTCCGCCGCACTGTGGTGGCTGCTGCAGTGATGTACAAAGCCTCAAGCCTGAGAGTAGCATAGTCACACGCACATGCACAGGGCGCGCCTTAGCGTCCACAGAACATAACACAACCTCAGAGCAGCAGCCACACAGCCAGACAAGGGCCAGATCAGACACGGTCTCAGGTGCGCGGGCGCAGCGGCGCGCCTTGATGTCGCCGGCCAACATGCGCTCGGCCATGCTGTCCTCCAGCAGGCGCATGATGGCGCGCCGCAGCGGCCGCGCGCCGTACGCCGGGTTGTAGCCCTCGTCCACCAGGCGGTCCTGCGCGCGGCGGCGGGCGGGCGTGACGCGGAGCGGCATGCCGCATCAGCCAGCAGCACAGACATGCACTGCGGCTTTGGTTGTCCAGCCAGCGCCCAGTGCCCTCTGGCGAGACTGGTCCCACGTCGGTCAGCCGCAGGCCGTCGCAACCTGGGCAGCATGAGCTTGCCCAGACAGCTTGGAAGAGTGTCACCTTGCAGGTATGACTTGCCGCCATGAGTGTTCGGCGGCCGGCAGGCAGGGCTGCTGCGCCACGGCCGCGCCTTGAAGCGCTCGGTGACGTCGATCTTGATGCCCTTGCCCTCGGCGCGCACGAAGACCTCCTTGAGCATGATGTCCGCGATCTGCTTCACCTCCGCCTTGGTCAGCTGGCGGAAGACGATGATCTCGTCCAGCCGGTTCAGGAACTCGGGCCGGAAGTACTGCTTCAGCTCCTCGTTCACCTGGCCGCGCGCGGCGCGCGCCGGCGTCGGCAGGGGCGCAGCCCTACATAACCCTATCCACGCCCTAACCCTGCGCCCTGCCAACGGAACCAGACAGCGCTTATCTTGTCCGCGCGTCTGCTGACTACGCAGGCGTGCAAATCGTTCCGCAGTCGCTGCGCGCGCTTGCCAGTACCCACGAGGGGCATGCGACGCCCACCCCGGTCGCAGCGCAGAGCATGCGCAGCCGGTGTCAGGCCATGTGCTCACGCAGCCATACGCAACTTCTGTAGACTGCGATTCTGCTGCAAGCGCCCCTGCTGGGGCACAGCAGCCACAGCCACATGTACAGCAGCGCTGAGCGGCCGCGCGGCGCACCAGCGTCTTGATGCGGTTGTACGAGGAGTCCTCCTCGAGCGTGTCCAGCTGGAAGCCCAGGCCGCCGCCGCCCTTCTCGATGACCGAGCTGCCCACGTTGGACGTCATGATGATGAGCGTGTTCTTGAAGTCCACAGTGCGGCCCTTCGAGTCGGTCAGGCGGCCGTCCTCCAGGATTTGCAGCATCTGCGCGCGCGGCGCGCCGCCCTCGCACCACCGCCAAGTCTGTCTCCCACTACACCTCCGACGCAAGCTCAGACCGTATCTGGTGTCACAGTAATTCAAGTGCATGCACAGAAGTGCACAACTTACCAATCTTGTCCTGAACTGATTACACCGCGAGCACATGCCACAGGCTAGCAGCAAGCACCCCCCAATGAATTACTAGACAGCAAGCACCCCCCAGGTGGACGCGGACCACAGCTGACAGGCAGCCTGCGGGCGCGCACCATGTTGAACACGTCCGGGTGCGCCTTCTCGATCTCATCAAACAGCACCACGGTGTACGGCCGCCGCCGCACCGCCTCCGTCAGCTGGCCGCCCTCGTTGTAGCCCACGTACCCTGACGGCAGCAACATGCATAGCATGTCAGCAAGATGAATGTGCAACAAAAAGAGAAGAGCGGAACAGCGGATGGGCGACCAGGCACAGCATATTGAGTAACAGCAAACAGCTCAGAGAAGCGAACTTTCGACCTCGAAGTACAAAGATGTGGTGGCAAGCCCCCCAACTTATGCAAGACATTGTTAAACACCAGCACGGCCACTCTATCTGCCATGCTGACGCTCTTCATCCTGTTGCTGCCCCGCCGACCCCGCCCCAAGCATGGCTGAAGGGGTGCAAACAAGGAGCATGCAGCGCGCTGGGGCCCCGGCCGCGCGCGGGCGCGCACCGGGCGGCGAGCCGATGAGCTTGGACACGGTGTGGCGCTCCATGAACTCGCTCATGTCCAGGCGCACCATGGCGTCCTCGCTGCCAAAGTAGTAGCTGGCCAGCGTCTTGGCCAGCTCCGACTTGCCCACGCCGGTGGGCCCCGAGAAGATGAACGACGCGATGGGCCGGTTGGGGTTCTTGAGGCCAACGCGCGCGCGGCGGATTGCGCGGCTGATAGCAACCACCGCCTCCTCCTGCCCAATCACGCGCTGGTGCAGCGTGCCCTCCATCTTGATCAGGCGCTCGCTCTCGTCGCTGGACACCTGCGCGCGCCGCGGCCGGCCGTCTGTACAATCGTCGCGCTGCAGGCATTTGAACGGCCCATGCGCTGCAGGTAGGCGCGCGCCCTTGTCTAACCCTAATTTCAACCCTTGCTGCACACACAGATACTGCCCACATGCACCAGCTCATTCCAGCAGCCCACTGATGGCATGCTCGCGCCTCTCGGGCACGTGGGCTGCGACTGCGCGGGCGTGGAGACGCGCGCGCGCCTTCTCGATCGGGATGCCGGTCCACTGCGCCACAATGTTGGCGATGTCCTGGTCGGTCACGAGCGGCCCGGTGCCCTCGCCGGCCTCCTGCTCGGCAGCCTCGCCCTCCTTGGCGCCGGCCGTGATCGCGCTGATCTGCGACTTGAGCTCCATCTCGCGGTCGCGCAGGGAGCCCGCCTTCTCGAAGTCCTGCGCCGCGCCGGCACAGCCCGCATTAGCACGCAAGCAGCGCTCACCCCAGCACGTCACCGTCGCCAGGCACCCCTACCTGGCTGTCCGCACCTAGTATCTCGTATGCATGCAACAGGCCAATTTGCTGCACGAGCACATGCATAGCTCGGCCTAACATGCAGTCATAACTCCTTGACACCTACGAGTCCTGCCGCTGCGCTGTCGCCTCACGACACGCTCGGCATGCGCGGCATGCACGCTGCGAGCGCGCGGCGCGCCTGCCCGCGCACGGCCGCATCCTTCTCCTTCAGCAGCGCGCGCAGCTCCTTGTCCAGCTCGCGCGCCTCCTCCGGCAGCTGCGCGTGGCGCAGCCGCACGCGCGAACCAGCCTCGTCGATCAGGTCAATCGCCTGCGCAGCACGCGCAGCTTCAGGCACAGCATGTTGAAATAACGCTTGAGTGACTGCCGACTGTTAAACCAGCCGTGTATGCTGACACACATGCTCACTTACCAGACACGCCTTGTGAGCAAATCAATGACACCTGCCACGTCGCCGCCCCGGAGCTGCACCGCACATGGGCGTCAACAGCCAGGTACGATGCGGTGCACAAGCCAAGCGCTCTGCTCAACACAGGCGCCTTTTCAGTAGTCCAGGGCCGCGCGCGCCTTGTCCGGCAGGAAGCGGTCGGAGATGTACTGGCTGGAGAACTTGGCCGCGGCCGACAGCGACTCGTCGGTATAGCGCAGCTTGTGGTGCGCCTCGTAGCGCTCGCGCAGGCCCAGCAGGATCTCGTACGTCTCGTCCACGCTCGGCTCCGGCACGTGCGCGCGGCCGGCCGGCGTCAGCGCCCAGGCGGCGTGCGGGCACCCCACTCGGCAGCACGCTGGGTGGTAAATACGGCCTTGACCTACCAGGCACAGGCACAGCCAGTGCCACGACGCTTGTGCCACGCACATGGCATGCGGGCACATGCATGCACGGTGCACCTTCTCCATGACAAGCTGGCACTGCTGTGCACCTTGGCTGCACCTGCAGAGGAAGCAGGGCACACGCAGGCCCCGCTGTAAAGCTTCTGCTAAGTTGCGCCATATTCTGCACACCCACTTCGCTATATGCTTTTATCACGGAGGCTAATTTCCAAGACACCTGGCGCAGCTGCGCGGCGGGGCGCGCATCTTGACGGGCTGGAAGCGGCGCTCCAGCGCGGGGTCCTTCTCGATGTGCTTGCGGTACTCGTCCAGCGTGGTCGCGCCAATGCACTGCAGCTCACCGCGCGCCAGCGCCGGCTTCAGGATGTTGGCCGCATCGATCGCGCCCTCGGCCGCGCCCGCGCCGATCAGCGTGTGCACCTCGTCAATCATCTGCGCGCACCCAGCCGCCCGGCTTGACACCAGCCTGTTCAGACGACAGGCTAATCAATGCAGGCCGCAGGGTCTCGAGCACGCCCTCGCCTGCTCGCGCAGCGCAAGCAGACAAATGCGCAGCAGGTCCGCATGCCAGCATCGCCGCACGCGCGCGCGCACCAGGATGATGTCCGAGTTCTGCTTGATCTCCTCCATGAGCTTCTTCAGGCGCTCCTCGAACTCGCCGCGGTACTTGGTGCCTGCCACCAGCAGGCCCATGTCCAGTGTTACCACCTGCGCCGCCGCCAGAGCCCTCGTGAGCACTTTTCCTTTTTATTGAAGACATGGGCTGCATGCGAGTCTGAGCATGTGACGACGCGCGCCAGAGAGGCGCCTGCCGCGGGCGAAAAAAACAACGTGACGCTGCTTGCTCAGCTTACAGAAATCGCGAACGTGCACGCGCATGACAGCACACGCCCAAGGGCGCGGCCGGCTGCATCAGCAGGTTGGCAGGCGCGCCCGGGTTGCGCCGGCCGGGCACACGTTGGGCAACACGCTGGAGCAGGGAGCCGTTCGCGCCGCGCCTGCTTGCCCTCGATGGTCTCCGGCACGTCGCCGGCGGCAATCTTCTGCGCAAGGCCCTCTGCGACCGCGGTCTTGCCCACGCCCGGCTCGCCGATCAGGCACGGATTGTTCTTCGTGCGCCGGCCCAGGATCTGCGTCACGCGCTCAATCTCCTTCTTCCGGCCCACCACCGGGTCCAGCTTGCCCTGCGCCGCCGCGCAGCTCCCTGGGTCAGCGCTTCCCAAACACCCAGCCGCCCTCCCCGTCACGCAGCCTGGAAGCATTCGCACATGCATGCGCCGCTCCAAGGTGCGCCCTGTCGGCGACCTGCAAGCGAAATTACATGCACGCCCCGCTTCCAGGTCCGCCCCATCGTTGTCACTCTTACCACTGGCAAAGGCGCGCGCGTCGCTGCGGGCGGCGCCGACCCGCGCGGGCGGGGCCGCGCCTCGGTCGCCTGCGTAGTCAGGTTGGTGCCGTACTCCTCCAGAGTCGGCATCTTGTTGCTGCTGGGTCCGGAGCCGCCACCCACGCCCACCGCCTCCTGGCTCTCGCCCACCATCCGGATGACCTGCGCCGTGCACAACCCTTACGTGTTGATATAAAAGCACATCTCAGCACATCTGGTTGCACTGTTGCCCCGGTGCAGCACACAAGCTCGATCTCATGTAAGAGACGGTCAAGCAGAGCATAGACGCAAGGCTATGCTTCAGCCTGGCTTCTGCTGCACAGGTGCAAGAGGCACTGCTGGGGCAGCGGTGCAGCAGTGCAGCGTGGTAGGTTGCGAGCCTGCAGCGTGAAGGACTATTGTCGCTGTGTGTGGGGGCAGTCCGCAGCTGCTGCTGCAAGGCGGGCTGCAAACGGCAGGCAGCACAGCAGGCTGCGCGCCTGGGTCCGGGTCTTGGCCTACAACGTGAAAAGACGACCGCTGCTGTGCATGGCGACAACAGGCGACAGCTGCGGCAGCAAGGCGAGCTGCAAGGCAGGCCGCGCGCCTGCGTCCGGATCTTGGCCTGGTCTGCGCCCAGCGTCTCCAGCACGCGCGCGGCCACGCCCTCGCCCTCGCGCAGCAGGCCCATCAGGATGTGCTCCGTGCCGATGTAGTTGTGGCCTGCCCCGCACGAGCACACGATTGGTTGGGGCCGCGCTGTCGCTGCGCTGTCGGCAGTGCGCGCTCGGCGCTCCAGTCACTCGAGCAGTCTTGGTTGCAGCCAGCCAGCCCAAAACCTGGTGTCTGGTGGTGCCTCCCGACATAGCAGCACACCAACCGCGCTCGGCAATCCATACCACTGCTGGCAATCCATACCACTGCTGCCACAACACACGGGCTGCCGCTCAGCGCCCCCACAAGTTTTGATATCACAGCAGCCTCTCCGCCACGCACACTCGGTGCCAGCTTGACGAGCCCTGCGGTGGGTATCAAGGTGCCCAGACACGAGGAAGCACGCCGGAAGCAAAACCACACGTGACCACTTGTGACACACCGCACCAGGCACCGAGCATGACCCTCTACACCTGTACCGCCTGCAGCTGCGCGCCGCATGCCGCAGGCACGGCCGCTAAGCAACGAACTACACAGGACACCAGCCACCGCCAGGACAGCGCGCCCCGGCCCAGCTAGACAGCAGGCCACACGCGCCACCCAGACACAGGCAGGCGCTGCACCACGGGGCACACCCCTGAAGTGCAGTGCGGCGCCGACCAGGGTGCTCCTGCTGCAGGCGGGCAGTGCTCTGCGGCCCGGGCGCGGGCGCCCGTGCGCAGCGCAGCGGGCGCGCAAAGCGTGAAGCTTCCGGCTGCAGCGGGTGCGCACCCAGGTGGCGGGCCTCCTCCAGGGACAGCTCCAGCACCCGCTTGGCCCGGGGCGTGAACGGAATCTCCACGGCCACGAAGCCGCTGCCGCGACCAATGATCTTCTCCACCTCTATCCGTGCGTCCTTCAGGTTGACGCCCATGCTCTTCAGGACCTTGGCCGCGATGCCGGTGGACTCGCCGATGAGCCCCAGCAGAATCTGCTCCGTGCCGACAAAGTTGTGCCCCAGCCGGCGGGCCTCCTCCTGGGCCAGCATGACCACCTTGATGGCCTTCTCTGTGAAGCGCTCAAACATCATGCGCGTCGGCGCCCGCCGGCCCCTGCCCGCTGGCCGCGCGACCGCCGCGGAGAGGCAGCGGCCGCTAGCCGCTTGCCTCGCCCCCGCGGTGTCCACCGCGTTGGCCCGGCGCATGCCTGTGTAGGTGCCCAGCTGCGCGACCGCCGGCCGGCGGTGCGCGCACGGCGCCAGCGCCGCGAGGCCGGCCTGCGCGCCGGCTTGGCCGGCCGCGGCTCGCCGCGCAGCCATGCGTGCGCTCAACGGACCGGTCATCACCCTTCCCTGCATCCTTCTCACGCTCTGTCAAACTCTGCTGGTTGCGTGCCGCCCCAGCAGCGATAGGGATGGCCTTCGCAGGGTTTAGTCAGCCAGGTCCGAGGCTCGCGAGGTGGTCAGGCCATTCGCAAGGCAGGTCCTTCTAGCAGCATCCGACAGCGTGTCGCCATGCAGCACGCGCTCGCAGGCCGCCTCAGCAAGGTCCAGGACTGCACGTGCAAACATGCAGCACGCTCGTGCCTGCCGGCGCAGCGTCTCTCGGTGCAGAGCACACGCTTTGCTCGGCGAGGCTCTGTGCTGGCGCTGCAGCCGCAGAGGCGGCGGCCGGCGCTGCAGCGTGCCGCGCGCCTGCACGCACTAAACAAGGTGTGCAGCATCGGCAGTGGCCGCGTTTGTCCAGCCATGGTACCGTCGCTTGCTGCCGAGCTTGACCTCGGGGTATGGCTGTTACTGACCAGAACGCCAGCGCTGCGCAGGTTGACTCTTTGAACACAGAGCAACTCGAGGTGGCTATCCAGGAGCGCGACCGGCCGCTCATAGTGGACTTTTACGCCAACTGGTGCGGCCCGTGCGTCCTGCTGGCGAAGGAACTGGAGCAGGCGCGCCCCTGCGCGCTTGTGTGCGCTCGGCATACGGTGAGGGACTGCGTACCTGGCAGGTCTGTCAAGGCTTGCGGAGGTCTGTTCCAGGCTTGCGTTGACCTGTTGTGCATGCAACGCTCGTCGCTCAGTATCGCGGTTTTTTTAATGTGTAAAGTGTGTGTTTTTTTTTTGAGCAAGAGTATATCAGCGTCTATGCTGAGCTTATGGTGCCAGCGGTGAATGGCTGTTGCAGGTGGAGCAGTACTAAGCGACACTGCGGCCGCAGGTGGCAGCAGAGCTAGGGGATGCAGTGCGCATTGTGAAGGTGGACGTTGACCAGGAGCAGGCACTGGCGTCGCACCTGCAGGCACGCCTGCCTGTCACTCAATCATGTACAGGCGCAGACTGCAGGACAGGCTGTGTTTGGACTGGTTTGGAGCGCTTTTGGTGCAACAATGTAACAGTTAACTGATGCGCGCAGTAGCTGAGAGCCACAGTCGGTGCCTTTTTGCAGGCGTGCCAGCTGTGCTGCTTGTCGTCCAAACGACCTGCAATATGTGCTACCTTTGCCTGCCGTGTGCAGAAGACTTTGTTTCGGGCGCTGACTGGCTGGCTCTGAGCAGGGCGCTCGCATGCGTCGCGCAGATCCAGGGCCTGCCCACGCTTGTGTTCATTGGCATGGACAAGGCAAAGCCCGCGCTGCGCTTGGAAGGCCTGCTGCCGGCCGACGCCATTAAAGACGTGCTTAAGGACCTGAACGCGCCGATGGTTGGCGCGTGACGAGCGCAGCCTGAGCATGCTTTGGGCGGTTGGGGTGCGCGCTTGCGAGTTAAACAGCGCACACTCAGGTAGTGTTGCTGCGGAGGCGCGGGGACTGTGCAACGAGCTGCGCATGCAGGACTGTGGACTGAAGCATGCTACCGGGTTTGGAGGCCGTGCCTGAAGCTTGTGGAGGAGCGGAAAAGATGTCGCATTCCATAATGACAGGCAAGGCTTCGTGTGTCATGGGTATGAAGGCCATTTCCCATGTTTTCGGGGGAGTTTGGGTGATGGGCGTGCCAGTTGAAACATACCATTGACAGTGATGGGCTTTACAGACCAGCTGTGATCAGATGTGCAGCCTGAAGCAAGAGGCCTTACTGCATGCTGTTGTACATGCACATAGTGTACTAGTTTGCGCACAGTCCTGTGTACCTCAACAGACAATGTCTCCCAGGGGTGCAAGGCTCCTGCGCTAGGCGTTCAGGCTTGCATGCGTCGCAAAGTGGCATTCACGAGCGGTCGCTTGAAGGTAGCACAAAAGGCTGAAGTGAAGGCAAGTAAGCCGGATCAGCAGTTCCCCTAAAGGTGGTGAAAGGTCCACTGTGCCTGAAGGAGGCGTGGCTCATGCAGCACATCAGTCGTGTGAGCCCGCGCACAGAATGACCAGCCCTCAGCCTACGCACGATGCAGAGTCCACAAACAATGTCATGCGCAGCAGCCCTCCTGTACAGACCGAGTGGCCCCGTACAACGGTCTGGAAGAGCTTGGGCATGCGACTCTGTTTCGTCCGCCTAGGCCACTTTTCAAACAGAGCTGTGTGAGGCTGCAGCAACTCAGGGTGCAGCTGGAACGCCCCAAAGGTGCCAGCAGTCCCGGGCCCGATGCATTGCGTCCCCAGCAAAATACGGCGCGCTGACGCAGGCGCGCAAAACGGAGCAAGACATGCAGGCAGCAGGCAGAACAATTAAAAACAGAACTAGAAGCTCAAATGCAACCAAACCCCACGGGCTGCAAAAACTGCTGACCCATGGCTTGAACGCACGCAAAAAGAGTTTGCTGCATGCTTGCCAAGAGCCAAAAACAAGCAGGCCTGTCACTTTGCGCCTCCGGCTATGCTGTTCACACGAGTATGCCGAACGGTCAGGACGTGTGATCCGGATCTAAGGCAGCGCGCGCCACACGACAGCGCCTGCTACTCATACAAGGACAGCCTTGCACTGAAATATGCCACATGGCAGAAGCGCTCTGAAGAGCCTGCGGCGAGCTGCCACCACTACAGGCAGGGGCCTGCAGGGTAAGCGCCGGGCTACTCACATCTTGTGGCAGCCCCGCACGATGGCAGCAAGGCTCCCCCATCATGCGAGCCATGGCGCCACGCTCGCACTTCATCACTGAAATAGACACCTTGATCAAGGTCCTGACACCATCCATGTTCCTGGGAGACACCCTGCAAAAGGTATTCACGGCTGCCATCGCCCCAGCGAAGCCTGCCTCTACTCGCACAAACCATCCGCCAACCCACGGCCCAGTTGCTTGAGTGTGCGCGGGGGCGCTCACATCAGGGGTATAATCTGGGGCGGGTGGCAGGTTCGAGGGCTCCCTCACTGTGGGTGCAGACGCAGACATGGCAGATGCAACATCAGCCTGCATGCAGGTCGCAGGCGCTGCCCGGCCCACCAGCCGTTCGGGCCTCTTGCGCTAAGTGCCCGCGCATGCAACAGCACAGCGCCTGGTCGTGCACGGGCGCCGCCGCACCTGCCAGGCCTGTGCAGGCAGCCGCGTCGCGCGCGACCGGCCAGGCCCCCTCCGTCTCGATGAACAGGTCAGCCTGGGGCCCGCGGCAGCCTGCTGAGCCGCGCCTGGGTGCCGGTGCAGCGGCTCACACATGCCTATCTGGCGCATCATGCGCCACTCTCAACCACGCCCGGGCGCCGCACGCTTGCGAAGCAGGACAACTGCATGCACGCCGCATACCAGGAAACCAGAGTGGTGGCCAGCCTGGCGCCACATGGCCAGCTGCTGCTGGTACAACTGGCCACCTACCAATCATGTCCCTTCTCTTTCCATGACACCGGCTGCTGCTCTACGGGCCAGGCGCAGGTGCAGCACACAGGCTGGCTGCTGTCGGCGCAGGGATGCGTGCGCGCCTCCATGAACCCGAGGCACAGCGCAAACAGGCTCAGCACTTGCAGCAGCGAGGCGAGCCGAACCCGATCCAAAACCTGCCGCAGCGGCAAGCGGCGTGTCAGGCGCTGCCGCTACAACTGCATCCGACCTCTGCTCTGCTTGGTGGCAACGCAGCTCCGCTGCTGCACCACTTGCGCGCGCCAGCTTTGCCGCAAGGCGCTCCACGCAGGGCTCAAGGCTTTGGGGTGGTAGCAGGCACGCATGCACGAGCGCACGCATGCTGAGTGTGCTGTGTGGCTGTGGTCTCGAGTGCAGGTCAACACCACAGCCAGCCTCCTTTACCCCCTAGCCTGGCTGGAAGGGGCGGAGGCAGTCCCCATGGCGCCACACGCTGCGCACATTGCCTGCCATCTGCTGGGTCCCCAGCTGCAGGGGGCGCCACAGAAGCAGCCCCGAAAGGCCGCGCACCAGGAGCGCGCAGTAGATGGCGGTGACGGGAACGGGCATGCTGGGCGCGCCGCGCAGGTCGGTCTGCTCCCTCGCGAACAGAATCGTGAAGCCGACCTGCAGGCCGCGGAGGCGTCCTCACCTAGTGCTCAGCTCAACAACAACTAGTCAGCCTGCATACGACCACTCCATGACCCCTCTCCCACCCATCGACCTGGAGCCTTGCCCTCGCAAACATGCCAAACGACGCCGGGCAGCAAACAAGCTCTCACTGCAAGTCTGAGACTGCGCCTCTGTGACTCTTGACCGCAGCATGTAGACATCGAAGACCTGCAGCAGGGTGGTTCGCACCATCATGATGGCAAAGGCTGCGACCAGGGTGAGGCACTTTATGCGCTCGTGCTTGTAGACGGCCGCATTGCTTTGCCGCAGCAGCTGCGCCGTCAGCAGGTGCAGGCACACCGAGGAGCCGTGGTACAACACAAGCGCCAGGCACCTGCGGCCCGCCAGCTGCGTTCACAGCTGCGCCACCAGCCAGAGTGCCGCTGGAGCCTGGGCGCCGTGCAGCAAGAAACACATTGCATCGCTTACAGCACAGACACTCCAAAGAGCAAGCATATGCCTCTCAAGAGGATGCCGGGCCAGCAAATAGCACACAGCTGCGCTCACAGGAGCTACGACCCTTGTGGAGCACAAGCGGACTCTTAGTGCAGCAGCTGTGAACCTGCAAAGCCCGACCTCCTGCCCACGGCACAGGCTCCTGGGGTCAGTGAGCGACCTCTCATCCTTCGACTACAGATCCTGCAGCTACGCCCCGCATGGGGCGCAGCAGAGCCCGAGTAACATCCAACGCGAAGGCACAGGTCCTGGCACCAGTCTTGGGTGTAGCAGGCTCACTGTGCTACGGCACACCCATGCACAGGCCCGCCCACCTCCGCGTGACATGACGGATGTACCAGCATGCACAAAGCTCACACACTTATACGCCGGCATCGTGTCCTGAGTATTGCGTACAGAGCAAGCGCACCGCACGCGGTTGGAGAGCGTGTTCAGCGCGAAGAACAGGCCGCCCGCAGCGATGGCCAGCGCGCCGAACCAGGCGCGTATGCCGACGCTCAGCCGCGCCGAGCTGTGGCACTGGCTGGCAAGGAAGCGCAGCTCAAGCGGGTCAGGGAAAGCGAAAAGCCGCGGGAGCGGCGCGCTCGCAGCCTGCTGCCGTGTGTCGACCCTGTCTTCCATTATCGGCGGGCAGGCCAAGAGCATGCTGGTGCCGGCAGTGGAGGAGGTGTGCAGTACACCAACGGCAAGCAACATGCTACAACTCAGCTTGGCACATCATGTCCGCACAAGACACCTTTGTGACAGGAGTATCTCACAAGTGAACGATATGCGCCCCATCGCCAGGCGCGGCCGCGCCACTGATCTGGCAACGCGCAGACCGCGGAGTACGATCGATTATATAAGCTAGCTTAGGCACAACGAGAACGAGAACAATGAGGGGAGGCATGTATCCCATTCCCAACGTATGTTGGCAGAGACGAGCTGCTGAATTTTGGCTGATACACGGTTGCAATGCACTCATTCAAAAAGCACGTTATGCAGTGAGTTTACCAAAGTGAGTGTACTGGTGCCTGGCACTGGAGGCTGGAGAGGGGCAGCGCTCCAACGCGCCCCTCTCCACCCCTTACTTTGCTGCAACACAGGTCAGTAGCTGGGCCTGCAGGCCACACAAAACAACTTGAATCCACAGCAATGTTGCTCGCAGTGCTCATGCCCAAGCGCCTGATGTCGAGGAACGGCTTGGTGCAGAGGAGCGGGCGCGAATCACAGCCCAAAACACAGGCCCGTCTGGCCTGATGATCAGGCCCAGCAGTATTGCTCGCAGTGCTCATTCGCAGTACTCATGCCCAAGCGCCTGGTGACGACTCGTCACTGACGAGTGAAGCTTTGGTGCAGAGGAGCTGGCGCGAACCACAGCCCAAAACACACGCCCGTCTGGCCTGATGATCAGGCCCTGACCTACCGCCCAGAGCGCCAAGGGCAAGAAATGCCGGTGCAGGGCGGTCCGCAAAACACTCAGCATCCCTCAGGTGCCAGGCAATCAACCCCGGCTGCTCGCCAAGGCCACATGCACACAACCTGGACATAGTGCGCCGCCATAAAAACCAACACAATTCAGCACACTGGTCTGAAGGTCAACCCCTCAAGCATGGGGAGCACCTGAACCCTCCCACTGCCGGCTCCCCAAATGCTTCCACAGAAAACATGCCCGGCTGCATGTGCAGAGCGGGAGGCGTACGAGCCTCCTCCACAAAAGCACACTTGGATACTAAGCAGAGCGATCTGCTAGGCGCCCCGCCTCATGGCTGCAAGTGCAGCACAAATTTCAACAAACACGGCACACTCCCATGCAGCAACCAGGAGGGCCGCCTCCCTCCTGCCGGCCACAGGCTGCGGCAGCACGCCAGGCGCATCAGCGTCTCGGGCAATGCACCTACTGCCAGCAGGCCCTCGCCGTCGACAAGAGTTCAAAGCACACAAACCAGTCGCCGGCCGCAGACCTTGGACAGCGGCCAGGCCTTCAAATAGCAGCCGGGACAGCGCGGTCTTGCTGCGGCGCACGCGCTGCCGGCCGAGCGGCAGCATGCGGGCCGGCGCAGGCACGGCACTGCAGCGACGCCAAACACACACACTCTACGGGAGCTGTCCTCGTGTCCCTGAACAGGCAGGCGGCACTGTGCTGCGCTGCAGCGCTCAGCAGGGCGAGCTGTCGGCGGCGGCGCGTCAGGGCGCCGCCCCGCGCCAGAGCGCCGGCACTGCCGCCGCCGGCAGCCTGCGGCACTGCAGGAAGGCGCGCCGCGCGAGGCCCTCCGAGCGCGCCAGGCACGCCAGCGACAGCCCTGCGTGCCAGCTCGCCCCTGCTCAGCCGGAGCGCACGCTGGCAGTGCGCGCACCGCGTGCAGCAGCAAGAGGGCAGGCGGCGTGCGGGCAAGGCGTGCATCCAGGCGCGCCTGTGATGAGCAGGCACAGCGCGACATCCGCCATAAAGCCGGCCAGGCCGCCGCCGCACAGCAGCGCGCCCGCCTCCTGCACCGCCAGCGAGCACAGCAGCACGGCCTGGACGTACAAGGCGGCCTGCAGGCGGATGCCGTCGAGCAGCACGCAGGCGCTGACCACCACGTGCAGCAGCACCGGACTGGCCGTCGCCCCCAGCAGCTCCCTGCCGCCGGCCAGCAGGCAGTTCTCCTGCGCGCGCACGGCGGCCTTGTGATGGCGGCGCGACGGGTTGCTGCAGGCCGCTGCGTGAGCAAGCTAGCCGAGCCAGAAGTCTCGAGCACAGAGCGCAAGACATTGCGAACTAGCAAGCCGCAGAAAGGCAGTATTTTGGAGACATACAGCAATCCCGTGCAGTGGCAGACTTACAATGATATGCAGTGTGAAGAGTGCGCTGGCGAAGCAAACACGCGCCTGCACACCGCGCACATCTCGCTCGGGGCGCGCCTGGCCGTTGAGGATGAGGAGCACGTGCAGCAGGCACTTTGTCCTCTCGTGCTGGTGCAGCCGCTTGTCGCGCAGCAGCGCGCGCGCAGCATAACCCAGGAGCAGCGCGGTGGCGCTGTTGGAGGTCACGAGCAGCGCGCGCCTGGGCACACACTGACGGTTAGGTAGAGCGTTACAGCACGGCGTCCTGAGCTGGTGAGAACATAGTGCCACTCGCACCTCGGCGACAGGCGGAGCGTGTATGCGGCACAGGCCTCCTTCCCCGCGAACAGTAAACACAAGAACGACAATAAGACGCGCTGAAGTGCAGACGTTGACACCGTTTGCGCCGCCGTGCAGGCCATGAACACCACCTCATGGCCCTGCCAGGCAAAGGTCAGGCCACTCATGCGGTGGCGCGCAGTGCGCCACCCGCCTGCGCCGTGACAGGGTGTGGGTGGACGTGTGCGCAGCGGCGCGTCATAGGGCAGCACAGGGGCGACAGAGAGGACGCCAATAATGGAATAAAAATGCTCGTGACCGTGTCAGTGCTTGGCGATCCAGCACACTCGTTTCAACCCGCAGGAGCTGCGGCTCGTACCATTGTAAAAGCTTCTAGAGAGTCTGAGGTGTACAGATATTTTAAGGAGCTTTTTACGTAACTACCGGCTGATGTGTTCCTCAGGTGCAGGCCAAGTGGCACATGAGGCACATCAGTAACACTTTACAAATGCTGGCATGCAGAGATGTGCCCGACCCGGATCTAATGCTGCGCATGACGCATGACGTTGCATGATTTAATCTACAACAAGCCACACTGTTGCCACACCTCCCTTCAAAGGCCCAAACTGGCGGCCAGGGCGGCTCATACATGCGGCTGGATGTTCCTGGGTAGAATGCATTGGCAGCAACTCTCTGAGAGTGCAGGAGCCCAAAGCAGCGGCTCCTCATTCGGTCTCAAGTCGACTTTGCAAACATCCCCAGCGCTGCGTAAAGCTTTGGGAGGCTGCGGCATACACATGGCTGGAAAAACAAAATAAAATGTTAGCTGGGCATTTCAGTCAGCCAATGTTCCGTCCTCAGGCCGCATTGGGCGCGGCGCATTTTCTGCCTACAAAACAGCAATGTCAGCACGCTGTGCCTGCTTGCATCAGGGCACCAGACCATCGGGCCATAGGCAGACCTCCGGCGCGGCACCAGGCCCCGCACGTGTGCACCAAGGCGCAGAAGGCATGGCCATGTCCCTGGAGGGCTGTCTCACGCGCGCAGAGTCAGCGCGCGCAGCCTCAGCGCGACGCACGACATACCCTTTCGCGCGCGGCGTATCATTCGCGCCCATTCACTCAAAGTGTGGGCATGTAGGGCGCGCAGCGCTGGGGCGCGGCGCCGCGCGGCCTGCGCTCGCAGCAGCAGACTGCGTGAGCCGCTGCGCAGCGTACGCACAGTACCTTCGGCATGCCACAAAGAGCTGGCCGCTACAACATGTCCTTGCATGCCCTACCCGTGACCGCCGTGGACTGCCGCTACGCACAGGCCCAGGCGCGCGGCAACGGCAGGGCGCCGCGACAGCGCCTCGGCGCAACCCCGCCGTCCCCAGCCCCCGCGCGCTTCGCATGTGGCAGCCCTCCCTGGTGCCCACCGCCTGCCGCCTGCCGATGGTGAGGCGCCTAGGGCTGCACGCAGCACGGGCACGGCGCCGCGACGTAGGCCGCGCCCCCAAACATGGCGTCGCCGCCGGCGCCCCCGCGCGCCGCACGCCGCCGCGCAATGCGCGCACGGATAACGTCCAGCGCCGCTGGCCGCGCCGCGCCGCCCTCGTCAGTGGGCTGCGGCAGCGGCGCCGGCCCGCCCTCATCCTCCTCCTCCTGCGCGGCCACCTCCGCGGCCATGACCGCCTGCAGGTGCGCCAGGCGCGGCACCAGCGGCCGCGGCGCCGCCGCGCTCGCGCCTGTCGCGCTCGCGCCCGCCGCGCTTGCGCCCGCCGCGGCAGCCGCGCCCGCCCCGGCCGCGCCCGCGCCGCGCGCCGCGCCGCCCGCCCCACCACAGGTCACCGCCGCGGCTGCGGGCGCCGCGCGCTCCGCCAAGCTCCCCATGGCAGCGTCGTCTCGCGGCGCCGCCGCGGCCGCGCACGCGCCTGCAGCAGGGCTCTGCTCGCGGCCGTGCGCGGCTGCGCCGGGCGCGGCGCGAGGCTGCTCAGAGCCCTGGCCGCCCTCCGCACCCTCCGAGCCCGAGCTCAGCATGTAGGACAACTGCAGGCTGGCCCCCCGCTGCACGCCCTGCTCCGGGCCCTGGCCCGACGGCGGCGCCTGCTGCGCGCCCCGCAGGTCCCCCATAGTGGGCGCGCGCCGCGCCCGAGCGCCCCGCGCCCAGCTCAGGTTGGGCGCGGAGGCGGTCAGCGTGGCGCGCTCGCGCGCAGATGCGGCTCCCCTGACGCTGGCGCGGGGGGCCGCCCCTGTGGGCCCCCGGGCTCCTGCTGCAGGCCCCGCGGGCGGCTGCACGGCGTTGCCCGCGGGGCCCGCAGGCGTCCCCCGATCACGGTGTGCTGCTGCGGGGGGCGCCGGCTCCGGCGCCGGCGCGGCGTGCGGCGACGCGCCGGCGGCCGGCGGCGCCGGCGGCAGCGGCGCCGCTGCGGCGCCGGGCGCCCCCTTGGGCAGCGCGCTGCTGGACGCCTCATCGACCGCCTGCACGCAGCGGCGCAGGCTCAGCGCGCGCCAGTGCTACCCTACCCTAACCCTATGTCGTTAGCAGTGCCTCAGGAGCATCGGGCAAAGCAGGCAAAGCAGACCTCAGCCGGTCACCGAAGGGCGTGTCGCGCGCGCCTGCTGCGCCGCGGCCTCAAGCGCGCCCGCTGAGCCCGCGAGCTGCGAGCCGAAGGAGAACGCCTGCGCGGACGGCGCGGGCAGCGCCCCCGCGCCGCCCGGCCCCGCGCCGCCCGGCCCGCTCAGCGCCGGCTCGGGGCCGGTCGCCTCGGCCGGCCGCCCCGCCGCCGCGTCCCGGCCGCTTGCGGCCGGCGCGGGCGGCGCGAGTTCCGGGGCCGGCGCGTCCGGCAGGCCGCCGGTCGGGGTCGCGGGCGCACTAACCCTAACCCAATCGGCGGCGGGGCTGGGCGCGGCCGCGGGCGCGTCGCGCAGCAGGTCCTCCAGCGGGCGGTGCAGGCCGGCCAGGCGCGACAGCGCCTCCAGCATCATGTTCTCGCTCGCCTTCATCCAGACCATCTCCTTGATCTGCTGCCGCGCCTGCGCGCGCGCGGGGCGCGCCCTTGGCGCCGGCGGTCTTGTGCGCGGGCGCGGGCGGCGCGGATCGCTCAGGCGCACGAGCGCCTGCCGCAGCATGCTCTTGCCGGCCAACCTATGCCATCCCCTCCACACCTTCTACAATTCGTATGCAGCACCGCGACGTGCACAAATGAAGTGCACTGATACACTAACGGGCGTGCGCCCCGCGCGCACGCGCAGCGCGTTGTTCGGCACCGCCGGTGCTCGAGCAGCACGCAACCTTGCAAAGCATGCTACCAGACCGTGCTGGAACCCTATCAAGGGTTTCTCACCTCGGGCACGCGCTCCACGCACGCGCGCAGCGCCTCGCCCGGCACCACCAGCGCGCGCACCGGCCCGGCCGCCACGACGCTCGCGCAGCGCTGCGCGGCCGACGCGAACGCCGCCATCTCGCCGACAAACTGCCCCGCGCGCCGCACGGCCACCAGGAACTCGCGCGGCCCGCGCGCGAGCGCCGCCGTCGTCTCGCGCGCGCGCGACGCGCCCTGCGCGCGCGTGCGCACGCCTCGGCGCCGGTCCCACCGCCGCGATGCGTGCACGTCAAGGGCTGCCTGCTGCACACGCGCCGGCCGGGCGGCAGCGCTGCGGGAGCGCTGGGCTGGCTCTGATGCAGCATGTCAATGCAGTGCATCCATCGACAAGCTGGTGCCTGCATGTGTGCTCTGATCCCAAAGGTGTTTGACACGCTGCAGTGGGGTGGGTCCGCAGCAGGCTGCCAGGGGCCAATAGCCCTCACCTCCAGCAGCGCGAGCGGCAGCTCATCGCCCACAACCTCCGGGACCCCGCCGCCGCCGCCGCCGCCGCCGCCGCCGCCGCTGTCGTGCGCGGCGGCGCCGGCGGCACCGGCTCCAGAATCGGTGCCGGCCTCGCTCTTGGGGCTGGCGGCGGCGTTGGCCGCGGGCGCGTCGCGCGCGGGCGCCAGCCGGAGCAGCACGTCGACCGTGCCCTCCAGGATGTACAGCAGCTGCGTGCCGGTCTCGCCCTGGCGCAGCAGGAAGTCGCCGTCCGCGAACGCGCGCTCCGCCAGGCCGGGCCGCAGCACCTCCAGCAGGTGGTCCTGCGCGGGGCGCGCCTGAGGTGTGCATGGTGTAGGGTATAGGGTAGGGGGACCTGGGGCAACCCCAGCAGGTGGTTCTGCACGGGGCGCGCCGCGCAAGATCGCCCCAGCCGCCCGGGGGTGTGCAGGGTCTGGGGTGTAAAGTAGGGCTGGGGTGCCCCCAGCAAGGGGGTCCTGCGCATGGCGCACAGCGCGGCCTCTGCGCCGGCCGCCTGGAGAGGTGGTGCAGGGCGAGCGGCACCGGCGCTCGCGCGGGCTCCAGGCGGGCACTCGCGGCAGGCGTGCGCCGGCCGCGAGCCGCTGCAGCACGTTTACAGTCGATTCCACCCCACCACCCGCACCATTCGCATGAGTCGCATCATGACACTGGTGACTCAAGACAGAGGGGGAGGATGACAGTGTCACCCGGCCGCACTCCGCAGCGGGTGTGTGACGCGGGGATGTGGCGCTACGGCTGCTGCGCGCGCCTGTCGCGGCACGTCCAGCACGTTGATCGTGGCGAGCATGTCCGGCAGCGCGGCCGCCAAGGGCGAGCCCGGCGGCGTGCGCGCCAGCGCCGCGGCTGCGCCCGCCGGCGGCAGCTCGCCGCCGCCGCCCGCGGCGGGCGACAGCCCCGCGGCGACCATCTCGCGCACGGTGCGCAGCGGCCAGGCGCCGCGGCGCGTGACCCAGGCGTGGCGCATGACGCGGCCAAGCGTGATGCGCTCGCGCGGGTTCTGCGCGCCCCGCGCGCGCCGTGGCCTCACGCGCTGCGCAGCCGCGGCAGCAATGCAGCAGCTGCCAGGCCTTCCGCGCCCCCTCTCTCATGCAAGAGCCTCGCCTGCTCATGCGCGCGGCCCGCCCAGCATGCACCCCCGGTGAGGCATTGTCTGCGTGAGCACCCCTCCGAGCGTGGGTCGCAGCAGCATGTGGTGTCATTTCACAGAAAGCGTCCACAGAAAGCGCCCACGCCCTTTATGCCTTTATGCCTCTCGAGCTGTCCCCTGTGTCGTGCGGCCTGCCGAGCGCCGCACCTTGCACAGCATGCGGCTGAGCAGGTCGCGCAGCTCCGCGGACACCGCGATGTCGTCCGGGAAGCGCAGCGGCTCCGTCTGCACCACCTGCATGCACGGCCCCATGGAGCTGGGCTAGGGTTAGGTTAGGGTGAGGGCCACCCAGGCGCCGGCTAGTCAGCAGGCTGGCGCATGCGTGCCATGCAGAGGCGTGCGCAGGAGCTTCATAAATACGAACCTGTTTGTTTGGCGCGCCGGCAGGTTCAGAAGCGCATGTGGGCGAAGCTGGGCATGCGCGCGCTGCGGGGGCGGCCAGCCGCGCGCCTGGAATAGCTGATAGACGCTGGGCGCGGAGAACGGGATGCGCCCGTACACAAAGGTGAACAGGCAGGCGCCCAGCGCATACACGTCCGTCGGGCGGCCCCTGCGCGGCAGAGCCGGCACTCAGGAGCCGGGCGGCCAGACCTGGGGTCTGGCTAGAGCTGCTGGCCCGAAGCACCCTACAGGCCACCCTGCATATTCAATAAATGTGACATGGCGCAGCGGCCCAGCTTGCCGATAAAAGCCATGCAGGCATGTTGCTTGGTTGCATGCGCTGGGTGGCACGCTCGAGGCAAGCCACCCGGCCGCATGCGAGCGCCGCTTCAAGGGCAGCACCACCGCCAGCGAGGCACCTGCCTCGCTGCCGTTCAGACAGGCTGCTGCGCGCCGACGGCCCGCCCGTTCCGCAGTGCGCGCGGGGGCTTGCCGGCTGGTGTCGGGCACACAGCCGGCACCGCAGGGGGCTCGACCTCCCCCTAACCCTATTCTATCCAGCGGCCGAGGCCGCACCGGTAGCGCGAGTGCGGGCGCATCATCTCCGGCGCCAGGAACGCGGGCGTGCCCTGGCAGCGCTCCAGGTACTCGTCCGGGCCGCTCAGCACCTGTCGCATCATTAGCAAGAGGCATCAGCATGCCTTCGACCTCTTTGCTGCGCTTGCAGAAGTGCTGTGTCCATGCCAGGCACGCAGCCGGAACAGCGGCCGGGGCGCGGGCGGAGCGCGCGCGCGCGCCTTGGAGCAGCCAAAGTCGGACAGCGTGACCGCGCCGCGCGCGCTCATGAGCACATTCTCCGGCTTGAGGTCGCCGTGGACCACCTTGTTGTGGTGCAGGTAGTCCAGCGCCTGCCGCGAGCCGCGCGCTGGTTAGGGTAGGAAAACCCTACACCGTATCCTGTTGGTGCGCGCTCGCACGCCTTAGCCCTCGCCCCCCCCCCCCTTCGCTCCCGGTGCTGCAGCCACGCCGTCATGCAACACGAGCAGCTCGGAAGCTCTAACGCTGTCAGCCTCCGGTGTCAACGCACTTGGGGCGGTGTTGACTTGCTTGGCGCGCCGGCCTCTCATGACTGCGCTTCTAGACGCAGTCAGACATGCGGGGTGCGGGGCCGGCGTCCTCAGCGCGCCTTGCACATGTCGCGGAAGTACTGCAGCGCCAGCGGCTCCGGGATGCGCCGGCCGCGCTCCAGCGCCTCGCGCGTCAGCACGGGCCCGCCCTCCATGTAGTCCATCACCAGCAGCATCTTGTTGCCGCCAGGGTCGTCCACCACCTCCTGCGCAGGGTTAAGTCTAGGGGTGATTCTAGGGTCGGGTGCGCGCCACGCGCTGCCCGCCCCGGACCGACAGGGAGCGGCGGGAGGGGCGGCAAGTCATGAAGCTGCGCCATTCCGTCTTGTTGCGGCCATCCGCCACCAGCAGCAGCCCAAGAGAGCTGCTGTTTGTAGGCTAGCGGGCGTTGAGCGCCTGCGCCCAGGCGCGCCTCGCGCGCTGCCAGCGACGGTGACCGCGTGACAGCCGCGGGCGGCGGGCCGCGCCTGCAGCGTGACGATGTTGCGGTGGCGCAGCGTGCGCATGATGGCCACCTCGCGGCGCAGGTCGCTGAGCGCGTTGCGCCGCCGCTTGCCGCCGGCCGCGCCCGCGTCCGGGTCGCCCTTCTTCACGATCTGCGCGCGCGCGCCCCGCATGGGTTTAGACCCTGGCACACACGGCACACACGGACTGCCTCGCGCAGGCTCCCATGCTCCCCACTAAGCAAGCCAAAGAGCATGGGCGTTGTCACCGCGTCATTCGCCTGTCGCGCGTCTCGGGGCACACGTGTTCGGGTCGGCCTCCATCCACACAGCGCGGTGCATGGGCTCGGCACCCCAGGCCGCCCGCATGCAGGCAGACGATGAGCGTGGGCGGGCAGCGCAGGACACTCCTGGCGTGGTCACACCCAGGGCGCCTGCATCATGCCCGCACAGCCCTGCAGGCTGCACATGGCAGTCACGCCTTACTCACCGTCGCCACCCCCGGGGAAGCATTACGAGAACGCTTCCGCTTCCAAGAAAGTGCACAGAGTCCGGGCGGGCGCCGCGCCTTGACCGCGTACAGCCGCGTGTCGCACATGTCCAGGCACAGGAACACGCGGCCGTTGGCACCCTTGCCCAGGTACTTGATGACCACGTACTGGTTGACAAACGTCACGCCGCGCAGCTTGGCCAGCTTGAGCGACGCGGTCTCCCTGGCGGCGCGCGCGGCGCGCTCATGCCGGAGCGCGCGCGCTGCTCGGCGCAACCGACGCTGCTGCTAAGCTCCTAGGCTCTGTAAGCTCGGCTTCTGAGAAGACGTAATGCATGCATGGCACCTGCTCACAGAGCAGATACGTGGAACTGAGATCTTTGCTCTCACAGCCGAGCCTGCAAAGAGCCAGCCGCTGCGGGTGTATCCGCCGTAGGTGCTGCCCTCGCCACGTCTGCGCGGATTGAGCGGGAGCCGCCCTGAAGGCGCTCACCATGGCGGCGACCTGCTCTAGCCCTATCCTGCAGGCGCGCACCGCAGCGGCGCCGGCGCGCGCTTCTCCGCGATGCCGAACAGCGACTGCTCGCGCGGGCGCGCGGCGGCGCCAAGCCTGGCGCCGCCGCGCGCGCGCGCGCCGTCACCGGCGGACGCTCCGCTGTGCGAGGAGCTGCCGTCCCTCACGTCCTGCATCGCGCACAGGCATGTCATTATCTGACATGCTTGTGAAATGGCCTGCTACCAAGGACAAACAAGGCACATGCGGCCCCGCGCTGCAACCCTGGCCTTAGCATCATCCAGGGATGCTGGGAACAGCGCAATTAGGGCGCCGCCTGTGACGCATACACCGGCACGCGCTCGAGCAGCCCACCACTTGCTCTGGCACCCTTTTCGCCACACTTAGCCATGCGCGCAGGCTAATCGTCCGCACAGGCTGGAAGTATTTATGCCCCAATACGGCAGATGCTCGAGCAGAACGCTGCCGGCTGCTGCGCTTGTGTCACCGGGCGCCTCTGCGCGCCTTCTCAGTGAATTGGTCCCAGTCGCCGGAGTCGCCCTCGTCGTCGCTGTCCGCGGCGGGCGTCGTGCGCCCCGAGCTGCTGCACTCGGGCACGCTGCTGCATGCGCCGCCGCTGCCTGCGCGCGGCGCGCCCGGCGGCGCGCGTCAGGCCCGCGCTCCTGGGAGGCGCTCCTGGCGGAGCCGCATGCGCATGCCCTGGCTCTCCAGGCAGCGGACAGGGCCGCCAGCGTGCGGCTCTGCGCCAGCAGCGCGCGCGCGCACCGCTGCCGCAAGAGCCGCCCTTGGCCGCGCCGCGCGGTGCGCCCGCGCCGCTGCGCCAGCTGGGCGAGGCCGGGCCGCCGCGGCTGGAGCCGGACGCGCCGGCCGCCGCGGCGCCCGGCTTGCGGCCGCGCGCCTTGCCGCCCGTGCTGCCGTCGGCGACACTCTCAGGCGCAGTCCTGCAGCGCAAGGGTAGGTTTAGATCAACATAGACGTTGTATGTGCTGGGCCAGACAGCTACCACCTCATGCAGTGCATCAAGCACAGCACCTCCCGCTGTGCGCGGCGCTCGCTCGCTGCGCCCCGCCCACGCGGGCCCTGCGCCAGGGGTGCATGCGCTGGGCGAGGCAGGGGGTGCATGCGCTGGGAAGGGCAACGCAGTTAAGCTCCATGCAATTGAGTAAGTGCAGCTAATATTTGCCATGCATGCTGCTCCGCACACATGCATGCACCATGGTCAGGCAGCCTCATGTGCTGCCACGTGCAGAGCGTCTGAGCCCTCCGCGCGGCCACCCGCCGTGTCAGGCTGCACAGACGTTCTGTATGAGCAGCACTCGCAGGGTCAAGCACGGCAAGCGGAGCGTGCACTTGCTTGGCAGCAATCCTTACCATACCCCTCTACCCAACAGTCTTGACGACATGTTCTCAGAGTGGCAGCATGCCACGAGCGTGGCACGAACGGCTGCCCAGCAGCACAGCTGCCCCGCTACTGTGCACCGCTCACTTGCACTCCCGCACGGCAGACGCACGGGCACCACCAAGGCACAGCAGGGCGCTGTGGCAAACTCGGGACCTCCAGTGCGCCCTCCAAAAGGTGCAGTGCATCTTTAAAACTTTAAATCTATGGGACACTCGCCAGCAGCATCCTTGGGGCTGCAGCACGGAGTAGGACTTGCAGGCGGCCAGAGAGACCCACCAAGCGTGCGTGCCTCGCCTTGGGGCCCGTGCGGGCCGCAGCGGTGCCAATCTGCACTAGTCCAAGGGGGCAGAGTCGAGGGCAGATGCCCACCCGGCAGAGCTGGTGCAGGTGTGGCTCGCGGGCGCCACCGCGGTCAGCTTGTGCCTCCTGCGAGCGGCCGCGGCCGGCGCGCGCCCCCGCTTGCCGCGCCGCGCCGGCCCGCGCGCGCCGTCCTCCGAGGCCGCCGTGCTCGTGCATTGCCCCATAGGAGTGTGCCGCGGCGCACTCTGCTGCGGCCTCGCGCTGCTCAGTTGAGGGGGCTGGCCGCCTCAGATGCTGGCCTTGGACGCTGGTTGGGCTTCTGCATGCCCGCTCCAAGGCGGTCCTGCCCGGCTGCCCGCCTTCTCTCCTTGCCAGTGCCGCCGGCGCCTTTTTGAACGGGCTCTCCCACCAGATTCTACGGCGTCGCCGGGCGCCCAGAGTCCCGGCCTGTCGGAAGTGTAGATGCCCGGCAGGCTTTCAACCAAAAGAGCGCGCCCACTCTCAATACACGCCGACACACTGAAGGAAGCTGACAGGGAGCAGGCGGTCAGCAAGCTTGGCCGTCCCGAGAACGCACAGGCACATCGACAATGTGAGATCATGCAAAGCGGTAGGTTTTTGCCTCGAGCTCCAAACTTTGGCCTCAACTGTTTATGCGCTGCCTTTTACGCTGCTTTTTAACTGCAGGCAAGTGCTGCCACAACCCGCGGGCAAGGTCGGCAGGACTAGTGGGGATCCGCAGTGCATGCACTCCCGCACGTGCCTTACGCCTCGCTCCTCCCTGGGCCTGCGCCCTGCTGACGCGGCGCGGCAGCAGGATGGGAGTCCAGGCACTGTGGCACGCGCTGCGCGAGGAGGGCCTGCTCATCGTAGTGCGTGGCAGCGATGGCGAAGCCGGGCCGCACAGCGTCGCCGCCCAGGACTGTTCGCATAACTTTTTTCGCTCTGGGCGTGCCTGCCAGTAAGACTTGAGGCAAGAGAGCTGTACAAGGTGGGCGCTCTTGAGTGCTATAAAGTTGTTGTGAAGACGAGGCGTCGCGCTTCACCGCTCCTTGTCCTGGCACTGCTCACGCGGCCTGGCAGGTTGCAGGGCGTGTCTTGCCCTGCAGAGGTCAGAGCCGGACTGGAAGAGTGTGTCCCTGCTATGAGTTAGCGGAGTGCGCATGTTTGGCCCACGCCCCCTTCGCCTTGCTGGCCTGAATAGCCCTTCGCCACGCACAGCCTACAGACATTTCCGTCCAGTTGGGAGTGAGAGCAGGCTGGTTGTCCAGGTGAAGCTTGAAAGCTGACGCGGGCGCCAACGCCCGCTCCTCCTGAGTGGGTCCGGCAGCTGTCAGAAGGGGACCTGGGGTGGCAAGTGGATGGTACAGGCGCACGTAGCGCACGGCAAGTGCAAGTATACCGGGAGGCACAGATGCGCGTGCGGCAGGGGCGTCCCTAGCGCTCCTGGGTTGCAAGCAGGGTCAGGCTGGCGGCGCGCACTGCGCTGGCGGGCAGATTAATCGCGGCGCCCGGGCCTGGTGTTCTGGGTAGGGGGGGTGGGCGTTCGGCGCGCGCGGTGGGCGCGCTGCAGCAGACGCATGCACATCAGGGGCTGCACCAGGGTCCAAGGAAGCGGCGGGCGAGGCGAGTCCTGACAGGCTCGGGCGCGCGCGCGCGGCCGCAGGTGGACGGGCGCGTGATTGCGGTGGACCTGGCGCAGTGGGTTGTGCAGGCGTGCGAGATGCGCATTGAACCTGGCTCCCAGACGCGCGAGGCGCGCTGCGTGCGGATCGCCTTTGAGCGCGTGCGCCCCGCCCGCCCGCGTTGGGTCGCGGATGGGGGGACCCCGGCGCGCTCGCTGCACTTCCAAGGGTGTCTCTGGCGGCCCTCTTGACCGAGTGGGGACCTCTGCGCGCACGCACTCCCGGCCGCGCTGCTGTCGTGCCCCGGCTGCCTCCCAGTGGGTGCGAACGCGGCCAGCCAGGCGGCTGCGCACGGGATGTCCAGGGCTTTCAGGCCCTGCTGGCCCTGCCGGGCGCGCAACAGGCTGCCGCTGGGGGGTGCGTCCTCAAGCACCTCGCTGCGTCCTAGCGGCGTGTGGGCCGGCGTAGCCGCGCATGCAAGCAGGCTGAAGCCCCACCGGTCACCTGTCGCGGGCGCTGCCCTGACTGCGCGCGTTGGAGCCAGAAGCGCCAGCGAAAGCCTACAACAGATATGCCCAGCACAATGTCACCAGGACCTCATGCATCTCTCCCAAGTAGCTGCTTGAATGGCGCCAAACTGAGAATCTGCATTAGAGGCAGGTCCATGACTTTGGTATAGCAAAAACCCGGTATTCAGCGAGGCAATCCCACGCGTGCGCTGTGCCGCACATGCGCGGCGCCTATCCCTGAGCCCAAAAGTGTTGCTTCTGCAACATCATGGACCTGCCTCGGGTGCAGTGGTGCAACCCGCCACCATCCAAGCAGCTACTTGGGAGTCATGTACACGTTCCTGGTGACGCAGTGCTGGGCCTATTTGGTGTATGCTTTGGCCGGCGCTTCATGTCTCCAGCGGCGCGCGCAGCCAGGGCAGCGCCCGCGCCAGGTAACAGTGGGGCTTCAGCCCGGCTTGCACGCGCAGCCACGCCAGCCCCTCGGTGCCGGGAGGCAGGGGGGTGCTTGAGGACGCGGCCCCCTGCGGCAGCCCTGTCACCGCTCAAGCGGCTGCTTGGGATAAAAGTGTGCGTACCTATTGACACAGTGCTGGGCGCATCTGCTGTTTGGCCTGCGCTGGCGCATCTCGGCTCCAGCGGCGCGCGACGGGGCCGCCCGCCGGCGCGCGCGTTGCGGGCCGACCCGGAACCGCGCCGCGGCGCAGGCGCTGAACTGGCTGCGCTACGGCTGCGTGCCGGTTGGCGTGCTGGAGGGCCGCGCGCCGCCGGAGAAGCGCGCGCTGCAGCAGCAGCGGCGCGCCGCGGGCCCCCATCCCGAGTGGTTAGGGTTAGGGTTAGGGTTACCGTATGGTGCCATAGTATGCGGCGGCTAGTGAACCTGTGGGGGGGGGGGCACCGCTAGTGAACCTGTGGGGCAAGGCGCAGCACCCTGCGAGGGCTCTGAGCTGGGCGTTGCGGGGAGAGGCACTTTGCATGATGGCCAGTGCTCCCGAGCCGGGCTCTCGCAGCGCGTGTCCTCCGCACTGCTCGCAGCCGCTCTGGCGCGGTGCGCGGCGGCGGCGCAGCATGTCGTGCGCGCCGCGCAGGCTGGAGGCGCGCCACCCGCAGCTCAAGGGCCTGGGCCTCGGCGGCGGCGGCAGCTGGCCCTTCGAGCGCCTGCTGCAGCGCGTGGGTGACGTGCTGCGGGCGCTGGTGCGCCCGCCCTCGCCAGCGCTGCCCCGTGCTTGTGCCTGCCGAAAGTGCACGCGCACGCAGCGTGAAAGGCCGTGCACGACCCTGATACCGCCGCCGGCCTGCCCGATGCGAGCGGGCCAATGTGGCGCTGCGTGCAGTGCAACATAGGACGCACGCCGAGCTTCAACGAGCATGATGTTGCTGAGAGAGCATTCTGCGTGTGGAGTCCGTCTTCCGCTCGCACCAGTGCCGCTCGCCCGGCGTGTCAGTCAGGCTTTGAAGAAAAGAGTGGGGCATTTCGGGGCTCTCAAGGCTTGCATGCAGACAGCGAGGGCGGCCAGCGCCCTGCCCCCCCGCAGCAGGCCCAAGCTCTGACTGCGGCAGGGCCTGCCGGTGGTCGCGGCGCCGGGCGAGGCCGAGGCGACGTGCGCGGCGCTGGACGCGGCCGGTCTGGTGGACGGCTGCGCGACGGCCGACGCGGACGCGCTGCTGTTCGGCGCGCGCTGCGTGTTCTGCACCCTGAAGCTCACGGCGCGCCCCGCGCCGGGGACCCGCTGGGGCGCTTGCTCCAGAGCGCGCGCTGTGTGCACCCTGCGGCTCACGGCGCGGCCCGCGCCGGGCACGCGCTGGGGCAGCCGCTCCGGGACGGGCGATGCTAGGCAGCAGCACGCTTGGTGCTGCGGCCCCTGCAGCGCGCATGTCTGTAATACAGACCGCGCTGCGCGGCCCTAAGCGAGGAATGCGCCGTGCGCGGATTGGCCGGCCATGTGGGGCTTTGTGGGCGCGGCAGACAGCGTGGCGGCGCGCCGAAGCGGAGCGCGCTCGCGCCGGTGCTGGCACCTTAAAAAGCTCTGTGTTTGTCTCGCTAGCGCCTGGATGCGCGCAGCCAGACAGGTTGCGCGAGCGGCGCAGACGCTGGCGGGACGTGAGAGCGAGCTCGCGCGCGCGGACATGGCGGCCGTGCGGCGGCTGCTCGGCCTGCGCGCCGGCGGCGCGGCCGCGTGCACCGCGCTCGCGCTGCTGGCCGGCGGCGATTACGACGCCGGCGGCGCCGACGCGGTCGGCGCCGTGGGCGCACTGCGCGTCGTGCGCCACCTGCTGGACGGCGCGGCGGTGCGCAACTAACTGGCAGGGTAGGGTAGGGCCGCGTCAGTGGCAACCTTCAGCAGCGCCACCTCCTGGGCGGCGGGGCGGTGCGCAGCTGGTAGCCAGGGTAGGGTAGGGTAAGGTTGGGTCAGTAGCTGCCTCCAGCAGCGCCACCTACCGGACGGCGCGGCGGTGCGCGCGCACTCGGCACCGGCCGCACGTCCGCGCACAATGAAAGATTTCGCGGGGGGATGCGTGCCTGGGCCCAGGCTCACTGCGGATTCGCATGTGCGGACGTTAACGTCCTGCGGCTGGTGGCATGCATGCCTCGGTTCTTGCCTGCGCTGCCCCGGGGTGCAGCGCTGCGCACGACCATTGCGGGAGTCCATGCGCCCGTGCGCTCGCGTGCGGCGCGCAGAACGACCCGGCCGGCTGGTCTTCTGAGACTGGCTGCAGGCCGCGGCGGCCGTCGGCGCGCCTGCTCTGCGCTGGTCACATGCCTGGGCGTGTGGTCACACTTACAACATACGCCGTGAGCTCAGGCCACGATCGGCCCGAGCCGGCGCGCGCAGCAGGGGAGTAGGACGGGTATGGGCAGACCCAAGCTTGCAGGGGTGTCAATTGACGGCCGCCGCGCACGCGGCAGGACGATGCCGGCGTGCTGGAGCGGCTGCAGGCGCTGGTGGCGGCGGGCGCGGACCCCGCGCTAGAGGGTATTGTCAAGTGCACAGGCGCGCCCGCGGCCTGCTGCTCCGCGCCGGCTGTGTTCAGGCGTGCCAGGCCCGCTCGCCGATGCGCCCGCGCCGTGGCCGCACAGCTCCGCTGCTCGGGTTGCATGGCGCATGCCAAGGCGTCGTAGGCACATGCCAAGATATCTAAGCGCGTGCCAAAGCGTGTGCACGGACATGGCATGCTTAGGATTCAGGCATGTGCCAAGGGCAAGCACAACCCGACCAGGCACGGTGCCACATGTGCGGAGCGACCGTGCGCCTCCATCCACGACACACAGCTGCTTCTGCGGATGCTCTGGCGGGCTTGCCCTGCCAGGGCAGCTCCTGAACCCGGCGGCGCCTCCCGTGCAGCGCCGGCGCCGGGGACGCCGCCCGCGCGAGCGGGGCGCCGCCGCCGCGCGCAGGCTGCAAGCGCTGCAAGCACGAGGGTGGGCGCGCCAACGCGGTGCCGCGCCACGGGCCGCGCAACCCGTGCGCGGCCTGCGGCGCGGCCGGCGGCGCGGCCGGCGACGGCGGCCGCTGCGCGCCGCGCCCGGGCGCCGCGTGCGGTTGCGCCTTCCACGCGCGCGCGGGCGAGCGCGCTGTGGCCAGGGTGCGCCGGCCCTACCCTATATATACCCTATCTCCTTGCAGATAATCTGCAAGGCGCTCTTGAGCAGTGTCCTGGCTTCCAGACTGCACGCAAGTCCCCATGGTTCATCTTGTTTCTGTTGCCTTTGTCTCACACCACCGTCGCGCCACAGGTGATGGGCCGCGCGCACGGGACGCCGGGCTTTGCGCGCAGCGCGGCGGCCGCCGCCGGCGCGTACCGGGGGCAGTTCGAGGAGGCGGCGGCGGCGGTGCGCGCCGCGCGCGCCGCGCTGGGCGCGCCCGCGGGCGGCCGCCTGGCCTGGCGGCACCGGCCCGACCCTGACAGGGTGCGGCGCCCCACCCTGCACCCTGCGCATGCGATGCGCTCCTGCGCGGCGGGCGGCGCGCTCCCGCAGGCGGCCGCCCCGGCACACGTCCCAATGTGGCCCGATGCACACTGGCAGACGGCTCGGCATGCGGCCGCAACCGCGCGCGGGGCTGCCGCACGGCCGTCGGACAATTTGGGTTACGCCCCGCCGCAGGTGCACGCGTGTGTGGAAGTGGCGGGCCTGCGCTGGGCGCCCGAGGCAGTGCGCCGCAAGCTGCGCCCGCTGCTTATGGAGTACGACGCTACACACCCGAGCCAGCAGGTGGGGGCGCGTCCCAACGAATGGCTGCTCTCAAGTTGGTCTGGTGCAGGCTGGTGGTGCGCCGCTGGGGTGCGGCGTGGTGCGCCGCCCCCGGGGCGTGGCCGTCGGGCCGCACAGGCGCAGGGCTGGCAAGCGTGGACGGCGGAGCGCCATTGTGCATGCCAGCCGTGCCAGCACCTTGTTCACAGTGCAGGGGCCATGTCTGTTGCCCCACGATCGGGCGGGCGCATGCCCGAGAAGCCCCATGAAATCCGGCTTTCAAGGCCGGTCTCACGTTGCACCCAGTCGCGCACACCGCACATGCGCCAATGCTGAGCTGGGGGGCACTCCACAGGCGGAGTTTGCGCCAGTGCGTATCCTGAAGCTCGCCGGGCAGCGCGGCGCGGCCGCCGAGGCGTCAGGCTGCTGGCGCTACCTGCTCGAGTGGCGCCGCATGGACGCCGGCAGCCCAGCGGTGGCGCCCCTGCCCTCCTGCCTGTGGCTTGCGCCCAACGCGTCTGCACCCTGTTTGCACAGGGTGCAGGACCCGGAGCCGGCAAGCGCTGCGGTCCAGAGCAACGGCTGCCTGTGCTGCCTGTGCTGAGCCAGGGCCGAGCGGCGCGCAGGATGTCGCTTCCGATCGGCACTGGCTGGCGCCTGCGCCCAGCGGCGCGCGCCTGGCGGCCGGCGGCTCTGGCGCAGTTGAGGCCGAGCCGGAGGCGGCGGGCGGCAGCGCGGCGGCGCGGAGGCCGCCGCGCGCCGAGGATGAGGCGCATGCCAGCTCCGAGGCGCGCTCGCTCAGGCGCGGGCCCCCGGGCTGGGCCGCCGAGCATCAGGCCCTGCTGACATGAGCGAGCGGGATGAGGACACACCGCACCGCCCTGCGATCGCCTGACTGTAAGGTGAGTGCATGCGCGTCAGTCATGTTGTACGACGTTGATTGTGAGGCTTGTGCTGCAGTGCCTGGTGCCCTTGGGGCCGCGCTTGAATTTGTCTGCCATGGTCGAGGAGCACTCTGGGCAGCGTCCCCGGCGCTGACACGCACGGGCTTGTGTGGAGTCCCAGATCTGACAGTGGCGCTTCCGACACACTTGAGCGAAGCCGGACGGCATGATGACGAACTGCTGCTGAGCGCATTTCTGGTTGGCGTTGTGCCATCCGCAGATTTGCATCTGGGAGACCCTGTGTGCCTCCCAGCTACCGGCACCGCCTCAGGGGTCTGCGGGCGAGCAGGGGAGCGGGCTGCGCATGCCACGCGGCACAAACACAGAACCCGGGCTCGCATGATGCGAATCATGTTAAACGCCAGTAAAGACGCACAGGTCTGGGTTTACAATCCCCTCGCCCGCCTGACAGGTGCACGGCGGTCGAGGAGCACTGGCCGGAGCTGGTGGCTGACTTCCGGGCGCGGCGCGCAGGCGCTGCAGGCAGCAGAGCGCAGCGGCGCGCCTCCCGCCGCGCCGGGCCCGTTGCTGCTGCAGGGGCTGCCGTCGCAGGCCTGCCCGCCGCAGTGGCCGCGCGCAGGGGCTTGCGACTCTATACTGTGCGACACCGCATTGGCCCTGCAAATTTGCCTGCGGGCACCGCTCCATGGATACCCACCTCAAGCCGGAGACGGTCCACTAAGACACTCCTGACATATCTCTTCCTGTGCGCAGGCCCGGCGCTGCGCAGCCCACCACAAAGGCGCTGGCGGGCATGAAGGCGGGCATGGCGCGCTTCGTAGCCGCGGGCGCGCGCTCGGCGCCCGCTGCCTGCGGCGCGTGCGCGCCGCGGCCGCCCGACTACGGCCTCGGCAGCCTGGGCGAGCGCCGCTCGGGGGCAGGGTCAGGGCCGGGGTTGAGGGAGGCCCCTGCGCCGGTGGCGGCTGGCGTTCGGTGCAGCAAGAGCGCGGCGGGCGGCGAGGCCTTTCAGTGCCCGCACTCGCCGAGGCGGGCCGCGGCGGATGCGCCGGGCGGCCGCGGCGCGCCCGCGCCCGGCACGCCCTCAAAGCGGCGGACGAGCGAGGGCGTGGCGGCGCCCGGCGGCGACTTGGCCGATAATGCCCCAGGGCAGGCAGCGGCGGCCGGCGCGCGGCCCGGCGAGCCCGGTGCCAGCACGCTTGGCTCGCCCGCCAAGCGTGTGCGCCCGCCCGCCAGCACCGCAGCGGCGGCCACGGGGGCCGGCGCGCGCGGCGGCGGCAGCGGGAGCGCCTGCCTGGGGTCGCCGCGGCCTGGTCGCGGGCGTGGCCGCCGGCGCAACGCGCCCGCGACCGGGCCGGGGGGCCGGCAGTTGATGCAGCAGCAGCTCCTATTTTGCAGCCCTGGCGGCGCGGCGCGCTCCCAGGACTGTACGCCGCCCGTGCGGGACCAGCGCGGCACTGCGCCAGGTATGCGCTCCCCCTTGAGTCTTGGGCGGCAGGGTCGCGAGGGGTGCTGAGCTGCACATCGCTTGCTTTTTAGCAGTGCCGAGCTGAAAGCGAGGATGCAAAGCGTTGGCGCTGGTGCAAGGTCCTTGGCCCTCGATAGCCTACGTTGCGCTCTGAATGTGCTGCCCTAACCCTACCTTAATAGGGGCTGCAGCAGCGGCAGGCGGTGCGAGCCCTGCGGAGGTAGTGGACCTGTGCACGCCGCCCAGCCGCGAGCGCAGCTGCGCGGAGGCCCCGCCGCAGGCGAGCGGCGCGCCCTGCATGCGCTCCGGCGGCTCTGTCGTTGACCTCACGCAGGACGACGACTGACGCACTTTCGCGTCAGTACATTGCCAGTGTGTTATTGCCATCTGCTGGTCTCAGCAGGAGTTCCCGGGATGTGTATTGCTTGACGGCCCGCACTGAGACCTGGTTGTCTTGTGTTGACCGGCACACATTGTGCTGTTCCCCGCTAGTTGCCGGAACAGTTGTTCTCCGCTGGTTGCCAGAACCAACGTGGGCGAGAGGACAAACACAAGTAGCCAGGGATATTGCCTCATATGTAGCCCTGTGTATGTCTGGCGCTTGCAACAAAGATGAGGCCGCTGTGTGTGTCGTGGAGCTCAACTAGGCATAACGTAACGCATCTGGTGCATCCTGTGCAGCTCAAGCTAAAGGGCACATGTGACACTGTCGCTTGTGTAGTGTCTGCGACTGTGAGTCGAGCAGGCGCTAAAACAGAAACACGTGTGTCTCGGGCATGCGTTATTGCAGGCGCGTGGCGCAGCAGCAGCGCGTCCTAAGCAACACATCTTCTATGTCTGCAAGGCAGCGACAACCGCTACGCTCCGCCTCTGCTTCTCAGACAGCTCCCCTGAAGTGAGGGCAGCGTGCTGCGACCTGTTGTAACCTGTTGTGCTAGACAACAACTGCTGAGAGCGCGCAGCCTTGGCCCCACCCCCCGCATCAGACCACCCATAGCAAGACGTTCCAGCAAGATGTCAGTGCATCCTAAGACCTAGCACATGCCCTGCCCCGTGCTCACTGGGTGAGCACGCCCAGCAGCTCATCGTCGCGGTACAGCGCAAATCTGCGGCAGCAACAGCATCAGACTCCTTTTCGCACATTCACATGCATGAAGCAACTCTACATGCCATCAGAGGTCTGGCACAGGTGACAAGCAGTGCTGGAGCATGGAGGGCAGCCTTGGCTTTCACTTGTCATGCCATAAGGCACTGCACAGAGCGTCCCAGCACGCCGCGTGAAGCTCTGACAACAGACCGCACAACCTTGCAGCCCTCCACACGAGTGGGCAATGCAGCACAACGATGGGCAGTGCAGCCAGTGTTGACTGCATCAGTCCTATGCTACACAGCATGTCTCGGGCCAGACTGCAGCAAAGCACCAAACACACATTGGCAGTGGGCACACAACGAAGAGCAGACAGTGAGCGCACTCGTTGCCGCTGTCCAGCTTGACGGTCGTGCCGCCATACTCGGGCAGCAGGACGGTGTCGCCCTCCTTCACCGCCACTGGGATGATGTCGCCGTTGAGGCTGCGCCTGCCGGGGCCCACGGCGACCACGCGGCCCTCGCTCATCTGCGGCCACGGGCACAAGACGGTGAGGAGGCCGCGCAAGCGCAGGCTTTCTGTGTGGCCTCGCTCGTCTCTGTGGTTGCTCGGCGGGCCCTGGACACGGTGAGTTATGTTTGCGCTCCTGCAGCGGCTGCGAGTCGGCAGCATGTTCGGCGCTCCAGCAGCCATCCGCACTCACATGTCAACATAGGATGCCGTAGCACGGTCACATACAAGGCATGTGTGAGCGCTCGCGTCGAGCGTGCAACCTCTGGAAGCATCAGCACGCCGGCACGCGGCGCCGCACCTTGCTGGCTGTCTCCGGCAGCAGCACGCCGCCAGTGGTCTTGGTTGGCGGGGCCAGCTTCTCGACCAGCACTCTGTCCAGCAGCGGCACCAGGCGCTTGGCGGCCATTGCGCCGCCCGCGCAGTCACTGGTGTGCGGAAAAGTCAACGCCGCACCGCTTCCCTCAACCCTCAGCTGGACTGTAGCCTGTCCTCTCCGAGCGCTCAGAGCAGACGCAACGTCGGCCCATGCAACCCTGGCCCTACGGGGGAAACCTATCTGTAGTACCTCCCGAGCAGCAGTTAACTTCCGCCGTCAGTGTGTGTGAGCCCGACGACTGGGGTGCTCGCTTGAGAAGCAGGTGCGTCGAGAATCGGTGATTGCGAGGTGCTAGCTTGTCCTTTTCTGTGCTGCTTGGCAAGTCTACCACCACCGCAAAGGACCACGACACCACACGCCTGGCAGCGCTCTGAGCACTGGGTGTGCACAGCTCGCAGGAACTCTTCGAGTCCGAGTGCACTAGGGAGAAAGTTGCGCCTTCAGCTTCATTGCGAGGTCAGCTGCTTCCCCGCTGCACTCCCAATCTGTCACACTCACTCCAACACTGTCGGCGAGCGCGGATGGCGGCGAGAAGCGCTGTTGGTGTATTGCCAGGGGACTTGCCTTCTGCCCCCGACTTTCTTAGACCGAGGCTGCCCGGCTGCCAAGCGGTACCCCCGACCTGCTTACGACACTGGCTGTGCAGGTCGGCCGGTGAGATGGCGCGCACACGGACACGGGCTGCCCTGCTGCTGGCAGCGGCCGTGGCGCTGCTGGCAGCATGCGCGGACGCGCAGCACGCGTTCTGCGATAACCTGGCCGAGTACCCGCGCGGGCGCCCCGAGGCGCCCAACTGGACCAACGCGGTGGACCAGCTGCGCGCGGAGGTGCAGGCGGCCGACCAGCCGGGCCAGGTGCGGCGCGTGTCCGCCTGCGCCCTCCAGCCCGGCCGGGGCCGCCCGCTCACAGCTCTGCTCGCCCACAGCTCTGGCCGCGAGCGCGGCTGCGCTCAGCCTCACGGCGCCAGCTGCTCGCACAAGCTGACGCTGTGCGCCACGCCGCTGCATCACCCCCATCAGCCTCTCAGCCAGCCTTCCCCTAGCTGTTCACCATTTGCCAGTGCTCTGCTCCCAAGACAACCACCGTCAAGCGTACTCACCTGCAGATGCCCCTCTTGACCGAGGCTCTACCCTTAGCGCCGACGCAACAAGCTTGCCCAGGCTGTTGATTGATTGTTAAACAGAGTGCGCTGCGGCGGGGCCAGGGCTACGACCTGCTGCTGTACGGCGCGTCGATCTTTGAGAACTGGCGCGGCACGGCGGTTGGCATCACCTGGCGCAACAGCCAGGGCATCGTGGAGGCGTACAACAGCACCTTCCCCAACCGTTACCGCACGGACGTGCTGGCCGTCTCCGGCGCGTGCTCCCCCTCCTTTGCCAATGGCCTGCTGTGTGCAGGGCAGGCAGGTGAGCATGCAGGGGAGCGTGCTGAGCGTGCCGCGCAAGCAAGGCTTGTCTGACGCCTGTGCGCACCGGCGAGCCAGTTCCTTGTCGCTGTTGTGGGGCGATGATGGGGGAGGGGGCTGCCTGGCATGGCATGCTCTGCTCGCGCTGCATTCCAGCCTGCCTCGCCGTCAGCGGGCGTTTGTCGCTACCACAGAGCATGCAGGAGGGCGAACAGACACAGGCAGCTCGGCGCCTGGCAGGACACTGAACGGCAGGTTCATCGGGCCTTCCGGGGGGCTGACAGGCTGCCGCGGCGCACGCAGGCGACGACGAGGGCAACCTGCTGTGGCGCCTGCAGGCCGGCGAGCTGTACACGGCCAACCCGCCCAAGGTCGCCGTGCTGGAGCTGACCGGCAACAACGACCTGTCGGACGCCGACTGCCGCTTCAACAAGACCGACATCGACTACGCCGTGCCGGGCACCATCCAGCGGTGCGCGCGCGCGCCGCGCATGCATGCAGCTGCAGAGTTTTAGATAGCGCCGGCCTGGTATCTGGTTGGCCCCGGCAGGGCGGAGCAGCGCCCGGCCGCTTCAAGTAGCGCACTGAAGGCCCCTGGGGCCCCACACGGCGCAGCACACCTGCCGTGGCAGCCAGCTCTCTTTACCTACAGGTTTAAGTGGGCGCCATGGAGGTTGGGGACACCGGCTCTGCCGCTGCGTGCCGAGTCTGAGACGGCGCATGAGCGCAGGGTGAAGGAGGCGGTGTCCATACCTGTGAGGTTAGGGTGAGCGACCCTGCCCCCGCGCGCGCAGGGTGAAGGAGGTGGTCTCCATGCTGCGCTGGGGCGGGCGCAACAGCGTGCACGTCGTGCTGATGCTGCTCACGCCGCGCGGCGGCGCGTACTGGGCGCACCCCGAGGAGGGCCTCGCGTCCTTCTGGCCCAACCGCTACACCGACGCCATCAACGCCGTCAACGACGGCCTGCGCGTGCGCGCGGCCCCGCGTCCTGATCCAGGACCTGGCTCTATCACCATATCGTGCATGCGCTGGCACAGAGCGCATGGCCCTGTGAGAAAGCGCAGTCCTTCTGGCCCGTCCGCTGCCACCCCGTCATCGGTGCCAGCATCCGCCACAACATGTGCTGGACCTCGCTCTTTTACATCCCAGCCTTCATCACAGGCTACCCCATACCCGAACCCCATCGAATGCCAGGAGCCTGCGCCCCTCAAACCAGCGCCCCAAGCTCGGGCCCTCACGAGTTACTTGTGCCCTGCGCAGGCGATTGCGGCGGCGGACCCCTTTGTGAGCACGCAGGACTGCGGCTACATCTGGTACAACACCACGTTCGGCCTGCGCACGCCCGACATGGTCACCGACGGCATGCACCCGACGCTGCTCGGCACGCAGGTGCGCGCGCCGGGCCCCAGCAGGTCCGTCAGTGCCGTGCACTCCACAAGCGTGCTGCCTGGTCCACGCCCTGCAGGCCACACTTGACGCCCGTCCCGCGCCGGGCTTGCTGTACGCAGGCGGGAGTGGTGCAGCCTGCGGCGGAGAAGCGGCTGCGTGAGGGGCTGCCGCCTTTCAGACCTGGTTTCCCAGGGGCACCCTGCCCCCTTGTCATGTCGGCGAGCGCGCGGTGGGGGCGTTACCCAGCGCGCGCGCGATGGTTCACACGCTGCAGGGCGCTTGCGGCGGGCCCGCTCCCTGCCGGGCCGGCGAGCGCGAGGCGCCTGACCCGGCGCGCGCGCGCTGCTGCGTCCCTCTCAACACCGTATCTCCCGGCGCGCAGGAGTTTACGCGCTGCGTGGCGCGCGCGGTGGACCCGCTCATGGCGGCGCCGGGCCCGGAGCCCTGGCGCGACTCGGGCCTGGAGCGCCTGTACCAGGGCCTGCCCTTTTGGGTCAACGCGACGGCCAACTCCACCACGGCCAGCCCCGCCAACACGGCCAGCGCCCCCAGCGGCACCCCCACCGCCCAGGTGCCCTGCCCGCATGTCCTGCCCTACCCTAGCTCACCCTATAACCCTACACCCGTGCGGGCTGGCGGCCCATGCGGCAAGCGCGCTGTGTCGCATGCGCGCGGGCCTGCGCTCCTGCGCCAGGCGCCTGACGCCGGACGCGGGCGGCAAGCGCACTGTGTGGCGCGCACATGGGCCCTGCACTCCTGCGCCGTTCGCCTGACGCCAGCCGTGCGGGCGCCGCGGCAGGTGGCGCAGAGCAACTCGTACGGCAACCTGTACGGCGCGGCGCCCGCGCCCGCGCCGTCCGGGGCCACCTACTACCTGCGCCGTCTGATGGCCTGAGCGCGGCCGCGGCGCGGCCGACCGCGCCTGGGCAGATGAGGCCGCGCGCATGGGTGCTCTTGCGGAATGGGCCGTGGGTCGCTGAACGGCCTTCATGGTGACATGCAAGGCGGCGCCAGAGGCGCATTGGCTGACCCGGGCAGCGCATGTGCGTGTGACAACAGGTAGCGGACATGTGGAAAGAGGGGGGCAACATGCAGCCCCTGCATTCGAGGAAAACCCCTGTGTTTTGTGCACAGCTTGCTTTCGGGTGCCAGCCCCCTCATGCTTAGCTATGTGGGTTCAGGGACGTGTCAGAAGTACTTGGGGACAGCTTCAGCCCGAACGGCCACCACGCCTGGTGGGCCCTGCGGCCTCGCCCGGCCCGCGCCACGCTTGGTCCTGCCTGTTGGCAGCGACCGCCTGTGTGCCAGCAAATGCCATTGCCTCTACCCTGTCTTGGGCTGCCGCCGCGTTGTTGCCCGGCGATGCGTGGCTGGCCCCGCCAGTGGGCCGAGCCCACGCTGCTCTGCAGCCCCTCGAAGTATGCCACCCTGCCGCTGCATCGCCTCAATTTGCCATCATTCCGTATTGGCCAGGTGCTCTGCTCTCTGCGTCTCTGCTCATGTACCATGTAATGTGCTCCATCGTAGCGTTCAACACACCCTGAGGGCGCAAATATATCAACATCTCATTGCGGGCCGCCCTGAGACAGGGCCACTTGTTATGTACGAACCAAGCCAGAAAGGCAGCCAGCACCCCCCCAGAATGGTGAAAGCATCGCGTTCGTACCTGAGTGGGCAGAGAAGGCCTCGTATTCTGAGGACATGCATTCCGCGTGCGCATGCGTACAGACGACACCTTACACGAGTGAACTGACACACACTCACCTTTTTGCCTAGCTAGCGCAATGCAACGAGTGCGGCCCCTCCAGCAGCAGGCCGAGCTCATGCGACCACGAGCGCCTGCTCCGCGGGGTTGCTCGCAGCATCCCTGGCCGGGATGCCGAGCGGCGGCGCGGGTCGTGCGTCCAGGCAGCCGCTGTTGTCCACCTTGAACAGCTCCCAGGGCTCCTGCCGCAGGGGCGGCCCCATGACGCGCTCGGCAGGCTGTTACATATCTAAGTATTAGTTAACGACCTCTGTCAGGCGCACACGATACGCCCGGCCCGGGCACACGATACGTGCTGCTCATGCTGCGCTGCTCCGCTGTCCGGGGCAGCGCGAGGAGCAGCCGCGCGCCCCTGCCAGCGCCGTCGAGCGGGCAGGCGCAACCTTGGTAAGAACAGGCAAGAACAGGCATCGCTGGCAAAGAAAGAGCGGCGGGCGGGCGGCGCACGATGCCAGCCAGGCGCAGCGCGGCGTCGATGCGCGGCGCGGCCGCGGCGGCCGGCCAGGCGCCGTCGCGTGTGCACAGCACCGCGCCGCTGTACGCCTGCCCCGCGGCCGCCGCCGCGCCCGAGTATGCGAACAGCGCCCAGGACAGGTCGTCCGCCACGTCCACCTGCCTGCGCGCGTGCGCGCTGCGGGTGGGCCGAGCAGGGTAGGAGTAGCGTTACGTATAGCTTGCTGCATGGCGCGCTGTGTATACGATCCCTGCATGCATGCGCTGCCGACGATGCGCCTGCCTCACCATGCCCTCGGCGACTGGGACGCATGCGGGAGGCCTAATGCACCAGCTCTGCTCAGTGAGCCAACGGCGAGCCGGTGAGATCCCGAGCGAGGGCGCGCCGCCAGAACTCGTTGCTGATGACGCCGTTGTCGAGCACGGAGAAGAAGAAGGTGCCCGGGCGCTCGGCGCGCCGCACGCGGTAGTGCCGCCGCCGCCACACCAGCTCGCCGTCAAACTTCCGCACCTGCGCCGCCGAGCGGCATCACAGCTCGCGGCCACGGAACAGCGTGCATGTGCTCAGCCCATTGGCAGCCGCCAGGAAGGCTAAAAATAAGCGTCGTGACTGCAGCGGGGGCGGCAAGCGTGCGCACCCTGAACACTGGGTCGTACCACAAGCTCTTGCGCGCCTTGCCGCGGTAGAACAGCTGGAACTGGCAGGGGAATTGATCTGCGCATCGCACAGGCGGCCCGCATCAGGCGGCCGCGCGTAGCAGCAAAGCAGCTGCGCTGCTGCTTGCAAGCCAAGCACGCTTTCAGCTGCATAAGAGTGACTGGCAAGGTGCCACATGCGGGCAGGGGTTCAGGCAGGGTGCCTCACCGTAGGCGGCATTCTGCCCCGCCACCACGCGCCAGCTCCACTCGTCCTGCCCCAGCCACCTGCGAGCACACGCCCCGACTGACGCCCGGCCCCCCGCATCGCGGGCCCCGCGGGTGCCGGGCCTGCGGCCGGCCGTGGCCGGGAACGCCGCAAGGTAGGGCAGGGTAGCCCACCCGATGAAGATGCCCTCGGCCGTCTCGTGCGTCAGCGGCGCACCGCGGAAGCGGGCCATGGGTGGCGGGTCCGGCAGCGCGGGGATGCACGCCTGCGGCCGCAGCAGCCGCTCAGGTGCGCGCGCCGCCGGCGCGCCGGAGCGCTCCTGTACGCCGGACTGCGCTGCTGCACGAGCAACGAGCGCACAGGCCGCAGCGCGGGCTGCTGCGCGGCGCCCGCGCTCTGAGTGTAGCACAGCGCATGCGCCGCGCCCAGCCCGCTCAGCTCATCGCTGTCGCGGCACTGCACGGTGTGAGGTCTGCGCGTGTAGGCCGGGGCGCGCACGTCCTTGCCCAGGCAGTTGTGCTTCTGCAGGATGCAGAGCGAGAAGTCCTGCAGCAGCGCCGACTCGTGCGACACGATGCACCGGTACGCGCACACCTGCCGCAGCCGCACCGGCCCTTCAGGCTGCTGAGGCATGCGCACCCCTGCCGTCTATGTCCGGCAGGAGCGCTCAAGTGCGCCCTGGGATGGCAGCTTTAACAAAGGCTGAACGCACGCAGCATACTCCGCCAGCCCCGTCAAGCATGGCCCTTTCTGCCGCATTCGCGGACCGAGGCAACGGCCGAGCGTGCACTGCGGGGAGCGCACGCGCGCCATGGTAACCACGCAATGTCGTCCAGCCCCCGGGGGCAAACCCTCCAGACACAAGAGAGTGACACTAGCAAGTGCTCCACAGCTTTCCAGGCTGCAGCATCTTCCTCATCTCCTCATCGTGTGCAGCCGCGCCCAAGGCGCGGACCTGGTCGGTCGGCGATCACGCCTGCCGTCAGCCCTGACCCTACCCCTTACCCCACCACCGCACCTCGCGAGCGGGCACAGGCCGCGGACCTGGTCGGTTGACGAGCACGCCTGCCGTCAGCCCCAACCTTACCCCACCACCGCATCTCGCAACCCGGGCTCAAGGCGCGGACCTGGTCAGTCGGCGAGCACGCCTGCAGGCAGTCGAGGCCCGCGCGGCAGTCCGGGTCAGCCAGGCAGGCGGCAATCTCAGGCCGGCAGTTTCGCGCCATGCATGCGATCGCACCCAGCCCGGTCGCGCGCAGGCTGTCCACCGCAGCCACCTGCGCGCCTCAGGCGCTCACACGCGCGCAGTTCCTTACCAGCGTCTCAAGCGCGAGAGGGAGGGCGGTCTAATCGAGCGAGGGACCGGGGGAAGCATGGGCGCAGAGCGCCAGCCTAGGGTACAAGCCGAATGCACGCAGCCACAGGGACGCGGGACTGGCTGGGACTGGCTGGCCTGGCATGACATCAGGTGCAAGCAGACCAGCATGCACACGCCTCACACACTTTGCACTTCAAAAGGCATGTCGAGCAACGCGCACATGCCCCACACGCACCGCATGCATCCCCGTACGCCGCATGCTCAGCGCCGTGACTGCCAAGCGATCACAGGGTGCGCCCGTGCATGCGGCACAGGGAGCCGGAGGCGGCTCACGGGCGGCCGGCGCGCGCGCCTTGGTCACATAGGCGTCTATGAGCGACAGGAAGATCAGGAGCAGGTCGTCCGACTGCTGGCGGCCCCACAGCTCCGCCAGCTCGGCCCGCAGCCGCAGCGCGCGCGCGGCCGCCGTGAAGGGCAGGCGCGCCAGCGCGCGCTGCCAGGCGCTGTTGGAGCGCATGCGTCTCAGCACGTGGCAGAGGTCGCCCTTTTCACCTTGTGTGGGCTGTGCACGGACTCAGTGCGCCCTAGACAGCATGAAAATGGGCGCTTGTGAGCCTAAGGGCAGGAGGTGCACAGCTGAGCCTGTCTCTAGAATAGAGACCGTGCCTGGTCGAGTCTGGTTTGGCGGAGTGGCGCACCTGGGCTGCGCGACGGGGACGCCGCCCAGCCGCGCGAGGGCTTGCAGCTCCGGCGCCGAGTCAAACACGGCCACTGACGGTGCGCCCGCCAGCAGGCCTGGCAGCCACCCCCTGGCCGGAGTGCTCTCCACGCCCGCGACAAAAGCGATGTCTGCCGTGCGTGCTGCAGCAGCCAAGGCATAGTACTCTTCGCTCCGGTCATCCTGCGCTGCAGGCAGCTCATTGAGCAGCTGTCATACTCCTGTGAGGCCGCAGTGTGCTGGTTATTGCCACACGTGGGAGCGTGACCCCGCCGGGGGCCCGCACCTCCAGAGCCGTGTCCGTGAAGACCTTGAGCTGGAAGGCAGGGTTGCTGAAGGCTACGCGCCGCGCCATGTGAGCCAGCACCTCCGCCAGGGTCACGTCGGTGTTACCAATCGCGCTCAGCTTGCCGTCCGCGACCACAGCCACCAGCCGCGCCAGCGGCTCCGCGCTGTCAGGGACTGCCAGCGCTGCTCCGTTGGAGGCGTCCACGGCCGCACGGGCCGCGACCAGCCTCCCAGGCTCCCGCGTTGGCCGCTGCAGTGATGCATGCGTCTTCTTTGCAGACGCACAGCCTCCGCGCACTGCACTCTGCGCTCGGCGAGCATGCCGCGGGCCTGGGGTGACGGGGGCATACGGCAGGGACGCCTGTGCGCAGGCAAGTTTGTTTGCTTGAACTGCATGTGCGCTGCACGTTTGTCTCAAGCCAGTGCAGGGCATGTTGCAAGCACGCTGGCGCAAACTCCTAGGCACTCAGCTGGCTGAGTGCATGCGCATTGCTGGCATACAAGCTGCTTGCACAAGTCCCAACATTTCTCTAATGTTGCAGATGCTAGGGGACATTTGAACATGGGGTGGGGGAAAATTGCTGGAGTTTACACATGCAAATACATGCAAATAAGCTATATCAAGCACAAGCAAGCATGCGCTACAGTATGTTACTTGCGAACACCAAAGAAGCAGCCCACACACTCGCATAGCTGAGGGCAGGGTGTAGCAGAGCCTGCCTCGCGCTCCGCCCCTATCGGCGCCGCCCCTCCGACCACACCGCGCCGCGCGCCCTCATAGCATCCCCGCTGTCTCGCCCTCCGTAAACAGCGTGCCAGGCTGCGCGTCCTGCATGAGCGCCGCCTGCGCCGCGCCACAGCCCTCCGATCCATTCTCCTCCGAGTCGTTCACCTCCAGCTGCGCGGCGGGCGCCAGCGGCGGCTTGAGCTCGCCGGCCGGCAGCTCGCTGCTCATGGCCATGCTGTTCGGGCAGGCGCCGGCCCGGTTCTCCTTGCCCTGCTCGCTGCCGGCGCCGCTGCGCCGGCCGCCGCCGGCGTGCCGCGCGCCGGCGGCGCCAGCGGCTGCGCTCAGGGTGGGGCTGCCGGCCTGGCCCTGCTGCGCGGACGCGGCGCCGGCCGCGCGCGGCGACGGGTGCGGGAGCTCGGGTGCGGTGGCGCCGCTGTGCTCCTGGCCGCGCTCCGCGGCGTGCCCCGCAAGCGCAGCGCCCCCGTCCACCTCCATGTCGCCGTCGCTCTCCTCGTCCTCATCTTCTTCTCCGGCGGAATGCCCTGACACGGGCATCGTGCCGCGCGCGCCCAGCCCGCGCTCACCCGAGGCCTCGCCCTGCACCCGCGGTCCGGCCGTGGTGGGCACCACAGCCGTGCAGCCCGGCGGAGACGGCCCCGGCGCATGCGCGGCGGGCGGCGTGGCCGCCGCGGCACCCGCTGGCTTTGCCGGGGCGGGGCCGCCCGGGGTCAGCGGCGCCGGGCGCACGGCGCCGTCGGCAGCAGCAGCGTCGGCGCCCGCATTGGCCTGCGCAGGGTAGGGCAGCGTGGGCTGCGGCAGCAGGCCGGCGGACGCGCCCGGCGCGTCCGACGCGGCCTGCGTGGCGCCCAGCGCGCCGCCCAGGCTGAGGCGGCGCGCGCTGCCGCCGCCGCCGCTCCGCCGCCCGCCGCTCCATGCCCTGTCCACCGAGTCGGGCCTCTGCCAGGCGGGCGTCGCCAGCTGCCGCGGCGCACTCCCGGGCGCGCGCGCCGCGGCGGGCGCCGGGCCGTCCGCCGAGGGCTCGGCCGCCGCGAGCGCAGCCGGCGCGGCGTCGGCGCAGAGCAGCGTCGGCTCGGCCAGCGTGGGGTCGCATAGTGCCAGGGCAGGCTGCGAGATGTGCCCGCCCGCGTCGGGCGCGCCGCCGCGCGGCGGCGCGCCGTGCGTCTTGGAGGCGGCGGGGCCGGCGGACGGCCGCGCGGCGTCGCTGCCGCCGCCGCCGCCGCCGCTGAGCGCCAGCGCGCCCTGCCCCGCCGCGCGCATGGCGTCGGCCGCGGCGGCGCGCTCGGAGCGCGCGGCCGCCAGCGCGCGCGTCGCGTCCGCCTCCTTGCGCTCCGCGTTGCCCTGCGCGCGCGCGGCGCGCCGCCCTCGCTGCAATGCTCCAGCGCCAAGGCGCCCTCGGCGGCGCACTTGCAGGGGACGCGCCTGGCAGAGTGCGTCGTCATGGCGCACGCAGCAAGCGCTCGGCACAATCGGTCAGACAATGTCCCCCGCACCATGCTTGGACCCCGCACCCAGCGCCAGCGTGGCATGCCGCGTGCCTGTCAGGAACCTTGCGGCGCACTGGGGTAGGGGTTTCAAGGTCAACGTACAAGGCACGCGTCGCGCTCTCGACAGGGCTCTGCCGCATGCCTGGCAGACCCTCTTGTCTACGCTGGTCGAAAGGCTACACCCCAAGCCTGGCAGACACACTCATTCCAAAATAGGCGCGGCGCACCAGCACGGCCATGGCGGTCTGCATGCGCGCGAGGTAGGCCTCCAGCAGGCCGGCGCGCTCGCGCTCCGCGCACAGCGCGTCCGCGGCCTCGCCCCTCGCGCGCTGCGTGGCCGCCAGCTGCTCCTGCAGCGCCGCCGCGGCCGCCCTGGCCTCCGCCAGCCTGCGCGCGCGCGGGCGCCGCTCAACCTTGCCGCGTGTGTGTTTCCGGACCAGGGGCCAATCAGCGTGGCCGATCTCCCTTCTCTGTCTGAGGGGGACAGGCTGAAACACACCTCACCCCTGCATATGCTCTGCCTCACGCTATAGCCCCGCTGCCTGAAGCGAACTGCCGAGCTGGTGCAAACTGTGATGCAGACCGGCACTGCGGCCGCCGGCTGCGCCCGCACCCGCTATGCGCATTGGCTGCAGCCGCCTTTGCCGCCTTGGCGTCCGCGTCCGCATGCTCCGCCTGGCGCTGCATTTTTGCCGCCACGCCCTGGTGCACCTGAGCGAGCAAAGCAAATGCGCCCGTTACAGACTCCGCCATTTAGCACATGGGGACGTGCAGTCCCCCGACGAACCCTTGTTTACAGACACTGGGCATGTAGGGGCGTGCCTCTACGTGCCCAAGGTGTGCCCAAAAGTGACCAGCAGCAGGCAAGCACTTGTCCTTGTCGCCCATTCGCGCAGAGCGCACGGCAAAGTGACCCGGCCAAGACATGTAAGCCATGCTGCGGGCGAAGGAGCCGGGTGCTGAGCCTGGTCACATCAGCAACGACATGGGGCAACGAAGCGCTGCGCCACCGCAACTCGCGCGGCGCGAGCGGGCCGCACGCCGCCGCCAGCGATCGCGCAGGCGCGCGCGCGCGGGCAGGGCGGGCGCGCGCCTTGGCCTCGGCTGCCAGGCGCCCCGCCATCTCCTCCGCCTGGCGCCGCTCGCCGTCCGCCGCCGCGCGCGCCGCCTGCACAGCCGCCAGGCACCCGGGCCCTCTGTTCGGCAGGGCCTCGATCCGGTATGTAGGCCGCAGCCCGTGAGCGCATCCGAATGCGCTCGCGCTCCGCGGAGCGCTGGGCTAAGCGGTGCTGGGACGGGCGTGTCAGGCAAGGCCGGGGCGCTGCAGCCTGGAGCACCCAGAACGCAGCAGCCGCGTCCAGGCCCGCTGCCCCAGCGCGCCGGGCTCACCTCGGCATCGGCGCGGCGGGCCGCCTCGCTTTTAGCGCGCTCGTTTGCCGAGCGCAGCGCGGCCTGCAGCGTCTCGGCCTCCGAGCGCGCCTCGGCGGCGACGGCCTCGGCCGCCTCCACCTGTGCCGCCGCGCGCTCCTGCGCCTGCCGCGTCCACATGCGAGGTCGGACACAGCATCCGCACGTCTTCTTGTGCACATGCGCCCTCCTTGCGGCCCAGTCGCAAGAGGCACTGGCTGCGAAGCAGGCAGGAGGTCCTCTTTCTCTACACCCTACCCTACCCTTGAGGATGCAGCCCTCCATGATGGCACGGCTGCCCCTTAGAGAGCCGGGCTGCCAAGGCATGGCAGTGCAGGCAGCCGGCAGCGGCAGCTCCCAGCGCACCCGCGCCTCGGCCTGGGCTGCGCGCTGCATGGCTGCGGCAAGGTCTGCGGCGGCCGCCGCCTTGGCCGTGGCGGCGTTCGCCGCGGCGGCAGCCACGGCGGCGCTCTCCTCGCGCAGGCGCTTCCTCAGCTCCTGCGGCAGGCAGCAAGGTGAGCGCAGAGGGTACATGAGCTCAGCTCGCGCGTGCCAAGCCACACGCCCCCAGGTCGCGCGTGGCAGGCAGAGCCCCGGCAGCATGAAACGCCCACACGTCACATGGCTTCTGCTGCTGAGGCCACGCCGAGCATGCGCATCCGGTCGGACGGATGCGGGCAGCATGAGCAGCGGTGCGCTAGGCCAGGGTCCTCCGTGAAGCTTGAAGGCGCCGCTGACCGTCCGAGGCCATGGCCAGAGCGCGGAGGCCAGCCCTGGGGCACCATGGAGTGCCGCAGGTCGCTGCTGCCCGCCTCGGCTGCCAGGCACAGCACGACGCCATCCCCTGCTCATCCCCAGAGCAAGACCCGGCACTTAGAAAGCCCTTGGGCACCTCGTTGGTTCGGCGCATGACGACGAGCACGTCATCGCCGCCCTCCTCGGCCGACGCGCGCGGCCGCTTGTTGCCTGACGCGCGCGCTGTGGGCGAGCTGGTCGGGTCGCCGCTGCCCGCCCCGTCCGCGCCGTTGGCGGCCGCATCGGGGCGGCGCTCGGGCTGGTGCGCGGCGGCCGCGGGGGGCTCCGCCGGCGCTGGCACGGCGCGGAAGACGTACCTGCGGGCCGCCCGCGCAGCCGGGCTGGGTCGCAGTATGCCTTCATCAAGGGCGCCTGGACCCCGCGGCTGCGCCTGTGTGCTCAGGTGTGCGCAAATGCCGTCAGGGTCTGCCAGCCCCGCTCACCGGCCCCACACAGGACCAGGGAGCTGCGGCGGAGCTCGCCGTGGCGCGTGCAGCGCGCGCCGGCCCCAGGCAGGTATGCGGCGCCCCTGCTGCACCGGCCGCTTGCATCACATGCAGACCCAAACGTGTCGACGAGGCCCGGGCGCGCACTCGAGCAGCCGGTCTGGCGAGCTGTTGGCGGGCGCCAGGCGCACGCGGTCGCCTTCCTTGAGCGCCCGCGGCTCGTTCTTCTCAACGCGTTCGCCATTGATGGCTGTCCCTGCAGGCAACAGCAGGGACGCGCCGCTCAGATTGGCCGCTGCAGCAGCGGGCACAGCAGGCACGCCTGAGATGGTGACGTGACATGTCTGCAACCCTGCGCCTGGCGGCGCCCCTACCAACGTGCGCACCGTTTGTGCTGAGGTCCTCGAGGAAGTACCTGTCCGGGGCCTGCGCGCGGGCAGGCAGCGCGTGCGTGGACACAGGCGACATTCTCGTCTGCCTGGAGCGAAGCAGGGAGCGCGCAAAGGGCGTGTGCGCAGCCGCGGCCCCACCTTGTAGATGCGGCAGTGCGTGCTCGATATCTGGACCCAGTCGCCTGGCAGCACGTGCATGTGCGCGCCCTTAGGCGCGCGGCCAATCACCGTCTCCGCGCTGAGCGCCACGTCGCCGACCTGCTTCGCTTTTGCGCTGTCTGCCGCAAGAACAAAGCGCATCTCCATCTCGGCACAGCGCTCACACCTTCTGTGCCCCTCCTGCTTTACCTCACAGTCACCACATCGCATCCTTAGCCTCGCGCTGATTGTTGCCCGACTATGAGTGCTGCTTGATGTAGCTGTGTGTTTGCTGTGCTATGACATAGCACAGCACAGCACGAGGTTATGCAGCCGGTACAGGGCTTCTTTGCTAGCAGTGAAATTTGCAGTGCATGGGATGTGCCCTGCGCAAGACCATGCGACTTGCTGCAACAACTCATCGGCATAACAGAGGTTTGCATCGACCAGAGTATGCGCCAGCATCGCAACCTGCGCGTAAGTTCTCAGCACACACCTTTAGTCGGGGCAAATCAACCTTGCATACTGCGACCTCACCCGTGCGCTCTATGTCAGACGTGCGAACCGCACGCGGCGAGGCCCACAAAAATGCCGACCTGGCGGCGTGCACGCAAGCAGGGCAGCCCCCTCTATCTCTTGACACATCGTTATTTGGGGAACGCGAGCGCCTACCAAAGCAGCGTGCAAGTTTGCAGCGGGCTGAAAGCAGGCCATGTGGCCGTGACCGGGACGCGCCCAGCAACCCCGGGATCAGGAATAGCCACCGCCCATGTACATGCCGCAGGGGCACCCGAAGGGTCAGCGTGCGCAAGAGGCGCACCTCCCACCCACGCTGGCCCACAGCGTGAGCAGCGGTCGGGCGCCCGCGCTCAATGCAAAGCGGAATCATCCCGCATGTTATGGCTTCAAGGCGGTGGCCCAGGGACGTCCCGAAGGAGTGTTCGCTCCATGTTCCACAGCCTTGGGCCCCACCCGCCCACAGCCAAAGCCCAAGGGTGCAGAGCAGGGTTGGGCTAGGGCCCTACCCTACCCAGTGACAGGCGGCACCCCATGCAGAGCCGGCCCCGCGAGCCTGTTTGGTGGGCGAGCATTGCAGCACAGCAACCAGCCACGCTGCGCTGTCCCGCCGCATCCAGGCAACAGAGGCTGGCTTCTTTCGCTCCGCTTGGCATCATCCTCAGGACTGTTGCTGCAAAGCAATCATTCCCATCACGGCCCCAGTGCTTGTATGCGGAGCATGCATAAGTGGTGCCCAAGCCTCCCTTGACCACTCGATGCCATTGCAGCGCTCCCAGAGGCGGATGAGAGCCGGTGCCAGGTGGCTCCGCTGCTTCAACATTCAGGAGCGCACTTCCGGTGTCCGGCTCCCACCCACCCCACACCCACCCCACCCCACAGGGTGCTGTCCCAAGCAGAGGCGGTAATCGGTGCTGCTCAGAACAGCTCTCTCGCTTATAGCACACAGATTATGCCGCAGACTTGTCAGCCCCCCCAGGCGCCGGCATCAGCGCTCCTGGTAGCGGTAGCGGTCGGACGGCCGCACGCCCGGCGCGGTCGCGGCCGGCCCATCCTGGGGCCCCGCTCCGCCCGCGCCTGCGGGACCAGAGTGCGAGTCATTTCGAGAGTCCTGAGTGGGCCGTTATTGCAGACTCCTGTCACGGCATGCCTCAGCAATGCAGGATCGTGTCAGCCCAACAAACAAGGTGCCACACCACACTGCGCTGGCACCCTCTTCATCAGCGCCGGCCCTCACGCTGCGGCTGCAAGCGCCTGGCATGAAGCAAGCAGGGATCACAGATGGTGAGCACGCCCCACCAGTGACTGGGCACACACGATTCCATAGACCTACACACTGGAGCAGGGCTTCCAGGCGCCCATTCCAGGGCAACCTGCACAGCAGGGGCTGAGCACGTTGACGGCAAGGTCTTCCAGAGTACAGGTCAGGGTTTTGCAGGGTACAGAGGGACGCGCCAGAGATGCCCAGGTCGGAGCGGATGGCGTCCAGGCGCGAGCGGCGGTACTGCGAGTACGGCACCACGGCCGACTTGGCCGCCGCGGGCGCCGGCCGGCCGACGCCGCCGCCGCCCGCAGAGGGGGCCGCCGCCGACGCAATCAGCGGGCGCTGCATGGCCGCGCCGGCACCCTTGGCGGGCTTGGCAGGGTACGGGTCGGTGGGCGGCTCATACGCCGGCGTGGGCTTGGAGTGCACTGACTTGACGGGCGCGCGGCGCCGCCGGCAGAGCAGCACCGCTGCGCCTGCGCAAGCGGCGCACGCCAGTGCGTGAGCTCCTCCCCGCTGCGACATGCCGACGCCGGGTGCGGTCACACTCGGCAGGCAGCCATGCGGACATGGGTGCCTGGTACCCTAGCGCACTCGAAGTTCCGATGTTCCCAAAGCGGCAAGTGCGCGGCGCCGCCGGCACAGCACCGCCGCTGCTCGTCTCATCGCTGCCCGTCTAGGAGCCGTGGCCACCCCAATGCGCTGCGTGTGCTGACTCAGTCCTATGCGGCTGACACCCCTTGCCTACCTGCACTTTTGAAAAGCAGTCTCCCAAACAGCCGCGTCGCTGTGCCCCTCTGCTGTGTCAAGCACGCCCTTTCTCGAGAGTCGGGTGGTGACACTGTTTGCCAGACGCCCACACGAACACTAGGGCGGGCATCCATTTGGGCGACGGCGCAGGGCCGGGCAGGCGCACCGGCCAGCGCGAGCGCTGCGAGCACGCCAACTACGATCCCCGCAATCGCGCCGGCAGGCAAGCCGCCGCCGCCGCCGCCGCCGCCGCCGCTGCCGCCGTCGGGCCGCACGGGGATTGTCGACAGCGGCGCGGAGGAGCTGCGCGCGTCGGCGGTGGTCAGCGGCGCGGGCGCGGGCGCCGCGTCCGCGCCGGCCGGCGGCGGCGACGGCGCGGCCGGCGGCTGCCCGGTTGTCAGGCTGTCGATGCTGGCGCCTGCGCCCGGACATCACACAGCCCCTTCAGGCCCATGAAGTGGGATGCAGCACGAGCAAAAGCAGAGATGCAGTATATGCATGGACAAAAAACCTGAAGCCTGGTGCATCAGCAGCCATTCCCCTTTGGCAGCATTTGCTGGGAATGGCGTCCAAGGCGCCCGCGCTCCCCCTACGGTACACCCGACGAGCACAGGCGCATGCGAGGCGGCGCACCGGCCGCCTTGAGGTCGGCCAGCGTCTGCCCGGACGCCTGCGCGCCGGCCAGCGCGTTGACGACCTGCTGCACCGCGTCGGCCGGCGCGTCGGCCGCCGTGCGCACCAGCACCTGCACCTGCGACCCGGCCGGCGCCTGCGCCAGGCGCCGCCGCGCGGGCCGCTGCACGCCAAACGCGGGCGCCGAGCCGGCCTGCGCCAGGCCCTGCGCCGCACGGGCGGGCGAGGAACGCGTCAGAGCCGCCCGGGGATGTGAAGGTGGGGGGGGGGGGGGGGAAGA